>JAESFJ010000013.1_pt1 | contig 410165 bp, 381 predicted proteins | sample 9266161 | NCBI WGS metagenome assembly JAESFJ01 (sample SAMN14506165, study PRJNA617096) | algae metagenome | isolation source: Calothrix sp. FI2-JRJ7 and co-occurring heterotrophs from granitic desert soil | place: USA: Red Pass Lake area, Fort Irwin, California | collected 2000-06-01 | reverse complement strand
ATGATCGAGACGATCCGCGACGGGAAACCCAGCACCCCCTTCATGCAGGCGGGTGACACCGTCAGGATCGAAATGCGCGATGCGCACAACCACTCGATCTTCGGCGCCATCGAACAGACCGTCGCGGGGCTCTAACCTGCCGAGAGGATGTAGAGCTGGAAGTAGCCGAGCCGCCCGTCCTTGCGGGAAAGGCTGAGGCCCCGCGCCGCGGCGATGCGGGTCGCGACCGCGGCCATCTCGGCGCGCGGGGTGACGTGGAAGCGCGCCAGCCAGCCCTCGAGCAGGCGAGCGAGCGGGCGGGGCATCCCGGCAAGGTCGCCGAAATCGACCACGTGAAGCTCGCCCCCCGGCGCCAGCAGTCCTGCCGCATGGTCGAAGGCGCCCTGCCAATCGGGGATCATCGAGAGCGAATAGGAGAGCACGATCCGCTCGAAGGCGGGCTCGCCGAGCGCCGCCACGGGATCGAAGCTGCACGCGTCGCCCTCGGCCAGGCGCGCCTCTGTGCCAACCGCGGCGCGCGCGCTCTTGAGCATCTCCGAGGAGATGTCGAGCCCGAACAGCCGCGCGCCGGGCCAGGCCTTGCCGATCTTGGCGAGATTGCGCCCAGTCCCGCAGGCGACCTCGAGCACCCGCATGCCTGCCTTCGCGCCGAGGCCCTCAATCAGTGTGTCGCGCCCGAACAGGTAGTATTTGCGAGTCAGGTCATAAATGTGCCGCTGCCCGCGATAGACCTCGTCCATCAGCGCGGCGTGCGAGGAGCCGGCCATCCTCAAGCGAGCTCGTAAACGTGAACGCCGCCGTAGATCGACGAGCGGTCGCGGCGGGTGAGATCGGCGGAGACCTCCTCGAGATAGCGCCACTTCGACAGGATCGCATCGTCGAGCCGGCCCGGCAGCAGGCTCGGCTCAGCGGCGGTGCGGAACAGCACGCGCGCGCCAGGACGGCTGGCGCGGGTGATGCGGCTCCACAGGCCGTCGAGCTGCTGGTTGTTCATCCAGTCCTGCGCGTCGAGCAGCACGAAGCGGTCCATGCTCGCCTCCTCGCGCGCGCCGATCCAATCGACCATGTTGGCGCGCGTCACCTCGAGCCGGTCGATCCGCGCCTTCATCGCCTCCCAGTTGGCGCGCTGGAGATAGGGGGGTAGGGCGGCGCTCTCGGAACGGTTGTAGCCGCGCCCGAAGGCCTGCCAGGCAAAGTAGTTGTCCTTGACCTCGAAATCGCAGGCGAGCTTTTCGAGCCGGCGGCGCAGCACCTCGGCCATGCGTTCATCGCCCGCGAGATGCTCGAACTGCGCCGGCGGGATGCCGAGGCCGAACAGCGAAGCGGGCTGGTCGGTGAGCCAGCGGATGAAGCGTTTCTCGAAGACGGGGGCAAGCTCGCGCTCGAACACGGCGCGCTGTTCCTCCAGGGTCTGGGCCTCCAGCAGCTTGCCGAGGTCAATCTTGTAGAGCTTGGCAAAAACGTGCGCCAAGCCGATGAAATTGCCCAGCAAGCCCTGCCGGTAGATGCCCTTGGTGAAATAGGAGATGCGCTTGCGCCCGCGGATGTCGCGCTTTTCCCAATAGGCGCGGCTTTCCGCGTCGAGATGCGGTGCGATCATCGTCCGGTAGACCTCGGCGTTCTCCTTGTGGTCGGCGTGGGCGAAGAAGCGGTGGAAGCGCTCGTAATTGGGCAGGTGCCGGATCGCCGCGATCTTGAGTTTGCCGAGCGCGACATGGGCGCGGTTGAGATCGACCGCGGTGACGCTTTCAGGATCGGCAGTGAGGTAGGAGAGCGCGTTGCACGAGCCGCTGGCGATGCACATCACCCGGCTGTCCGACTCGATGGCGAGGCCCTCCATGTCGACCACCGGGTCTTCCCAAATCTGGGCATAGACCAGCCCCTTGAAGGCAAGCGCGAAAGCCTTGTCGAGGAGCTTGTCGGAGACCTTCGCATCCTTGCGGATCACCGCCTCTTCTATGATCCGCTTAGCCTGAGTTGCCATGTCGTTGGGTGGTCCTTGGTTCACGTTAAGGCCGGTGTCATATTTCGGAAGCGTTTCGTCAATGTGACGCTTTCCACAGGCTTCAGCGCTGGTCCGCGATGGTCGCCGCGAAGGCGGCCGGATCGGCATTGCCGCCGGTGAGCATGATGACCGTGTCGGTGTCCACCGGCAACTTGCCTGCAAGCGCCGCCGCCAGGGCCGCCGCCCCGCCGGGCTCGACCACGAGGCGGAGATTGGCGAAGGCGAAGCGCTGGGCGGCGCGCACCTCCGCGTCGGTGACGGCGACCCCCGGCTCGGCACGGCCCTTGAGGATGGCGAGGTTGATCGGCTTGGTCGCGGTCGGCTGGAGCGCGTCGCAGATGGTCCGGGGTGCATCGGGGCCGGCGTGGACGATCTCGCCCGCCGCGAGCGACTTTCCGACCATGTCCCAGCCTGCCGGCTCGACCGGATGGACCGCGCTTTCCGGCGCGCCGAGCGAGAGGCCGGCCGCCAGCCCCCCGCCGCCGCAGCAGGCGACGATCCGGGACGGCGCGCGGCCCAGTTGCGCGGCGATCTCGATCGCAGCCGAGCCCTGGCCCTCGATCACCCAGGGGTCGCCGAAGGCGTGGACGAGGGTGCCGCCGCGCTCGGCGATCAGCCGCGCCGCCACCTCGTCGCGGTCTTCGCCCGGGCGTCGGTAGAGCACGATCTCGGCCCCGAGCGCGCGGGTGTTCGCGAGTTTCACCTCCGGGGCGTCCATCGGCATCACGATGGTCGCCGCGATCCCGAGCCGCCGCGCCGCCCAGGCCACGCCCTGCGCATGATTGCCCGAGGACACCGCCACCACGCCGCCCGCGCGCTCTTCAGGGGTGAGGTTGACGAGCCGCCACCACGCCCCCCTGATCTTGAACGAGCCGATCGGCTGGAGCATCTCGGCCTTGACCCAGGCCTGCACGCCGCCGATCTCGATCGGCAGCAGAGGGGTGGGGCGCAGGATCGCGGCCACGGCCTCGGCCGCAGCGCACACGCCCTCTGCCGTCGGCATTCTGACATCGGTCCGGATCATTTGTCCCCTTCGGCGCATTGGACTAGAGGCCCACGCAAGATTCGCATAACGAAAGGTTCCTATCATGCCCTCTGCAAAATCCAGCACGGTCCTTGTCATCGGCGCGGGCGGGGTCAGTTCGGTGTGCGTCCACAAGATGGCGTTCAACCCCGAGATCTTTCCCGAAATCCACCTTGCCAGCCGCACCAAGTCGAAATGCGACGCCATCGCCACGAGCGTGAAGGGGCGCTGCGGACGCGACATCGCGACCTACGAGATCGACGCGGAGGAAGTCCCGGCGATGGTCAACCTGATCCGCAAGACCGGGGCGGGACTCGTGGTCAACCTCGCGCTGCCCTATCAGGACCTGCCGATCATGGACGCCTGCCTCGAGGCGGGAGTCGATTACCTCGACACCGCCAACTACGAGCCCAAGGACGAGGCGAAGTTCGAATACAAGTGGCAATGGGCCTATCACGAGCGCTACAAAGATGCTGGCCTGATGGCGCTCTTGGGCAGCGGCTTCGATCCGGGCGTCACCTCTGTCTTCGCCATGTGGCTCAAGAAGCACAAGCTGAAGACCATCCGCCAGCTCGACATCCTCGATTGCAACGGCGGCGACCATGGGCAGCATTTCGCGACCAACTTCAACCCCGAGATCAACATCCGCGAAGTGACCGCGCCCGCGCGCCACTGGGAGAATGGCGAGTGGGTCGAGACCCCCGCGATGTCGAACAAGGTCAATTTTGACTTCGAGGCGGTCGGCCCCAAGAACATGTATCTGATGTATCACGAGGAGCTGGAAAGCCTCGCCAAGTTCGTTCCCGAGCTCGAGCGCGCGCGCTTCTGGATGACGTTCGGTGATCAGTACATCACGCACCTCACCGTCCTGCAGAACGTCGGCATGACGAGCATCGAGCCGGTGAAGTATCAGGGCCGCGACATCATCCCGCTGCAATTCCTCGCCGCCGTGCTGCCCAAACCCGAGACGCTGGGCGAGACCACCAAGGGCAACACCAATATCGGCGTGATCGCAACCGGCGAGGCGCTCGACGGGTCGGGCGAGAAGACGTTCTACATTAAGAACATCTGTTCGCACGAAGCGGCCTACGAGGAGACGGGCAACCAGGCGGTTTCATACACCACGGGCGTCCCCGCAATGATCGGCGCCGCGATGATGGTCAAGGGCGAATGGCAGGGCGAGGGCGTGTTCAACATCGAGCAGATGGACCCCGATCCTTTCATGGACATGCTCAACAAGCACGGCCTGCCCTGGACCGTCGAGGAATTGGACGGTCCGGTCGCGTTCTGATGGTCGGCTTCACGGCGCTTGCTCCGATTGCCTTGCTTGCCGGGGCGGCGGTCATCATGAACGTCGCGTGGTACTGGCACCTCAAGCAGCCCTCGCTCGGAATGCTCGCGGCGATCGGCATCGCCTGGGGCATCGCGCTCCTCGAATATTGCCTCGCGGTGCCGGCCAACCGTATCGGCATCGCACACTATTCGCTGTCCGAGTTGAAGACCATCCAGGAGGTCCTATCTCTCGCGGCCTTCGTGCTTGTCGCCTGGTGGCTGTTCGGCCAGACGCCGGGGCCGAGCCAGCTCGTCGGTTTCGCACTCATTGCAGGAGGCGCATTCATGATCTTCAAGAGCCCGCTTGGCTGATGCAGACCAAAGCCGGCGATCCGGGCGCCTTCGCCCATTTCGACTTGTCGCGCGTCGACAGCCCCGCCTTCGTGGTCGATGCTGCGAAACTGCGCGACAATTGCCGCACCCTCGCAGCCGTGCGCGATGCCGCCACGGCGGACGGCGACGACATTCGCGTGTTTGCCGCGTTGAAGGCCTTCTCGATGTGGTCGGCCGCGCCCATCATCGGCGAATATCTCGACGGCGTCTCCACCAGCGGCCTGTGGGAAGCGCGCCTCGCCAGCGAGTTCTATGATGGCGAGATCGCGACTTACTCCGCCGCCTTCAAGCCCGAAGATCTCGAAGAGATCTGCCGACTTTCGGATCACGTCATCTTCAACTCGCCCTTCCAGCACCAGCGCGCGCGCCTGATCCTCGAACACGCGGCGGCCAATGGCTCCCCCGTCAGCGTCGGCCTCAGGATCAACCCGCAGGTGGTAACCGGCGAGGTCGCGAAATACGATCCCAGCGCCCCCGGCTCGCGCCTCGGCTTCCCGCTCGATCAGCTTACGAGCGAGCATATGGAGGGGATCGAGGGCATCCACTTCCACAACCTGTGCGAACAAGATTTCGAGCCGCTGCGTGCGACTTGGGACCGGGTGTTCGACGCGATCGAGCCCTTTTTCGGCCAGTTGAAATGGATCAACATGGGCGGCGGCCACCACATCACCCGCGCCGATTACCAGCGCGAGGAGCTGGTCGACTTCCTCAAGGATGCCGCCGCGGACACCGGCTGCCAGATCATCCTCGAGCCCGGCGAGGCGGTGGCGCTCGACGCAGGAATCCTCGTGGGTACGCTCCTCGACACCCACTTCAACGAAATGCCCGTCGGCATCACCGACATCTCGGCGACCTGCCACATGCCCGACGTGCTGGAGGCGCCCTACCGCCCCGCCATGCTCGGCGAACTGAAGGACGAGGGGCTAATCCCGATCCGGCTCGGCGGGCCGTCCTGCCTCGCGGGCGACGTGATCGGCGACTACCGCCTGCCGGTCCCGGCCGACCCGGGCGCGCGCTTCGCGTTCCTCGACCAAGCGCACTATTCGATGGTCAAGACCAACACCTTCAACGGCGTGCCGCTGCCCTCGATCTGGATGTGGGATTCGGAGACCGACGCGCTCGAATGCATCAAGCGGTTCGACTACGCCGACTTCCGCGACCGGCTGAGCTAGAGGCCCTCGGCCGTCGCCGGCCCTTCGCCGAGGGTGCGCCCGCGCGCGGTCTGGTTGATGGCGAGCGCAAGGCCGGCGAGCGCCCCGAACTGCCTGGCGGCCCGGGCCGCCTTCTCGCGGTCGCGGGCGGCACTCATGCCCCCGCTTTCGAACAGCGCGCCGGTCTCGAGGACGAGAATTACCTCGCCGGTCCTGAACAGCGCGCGCAGTTCTCGGGCCTCGAAAGCCTTCTCCAGCGCAAGGAGATGCTCGATATAGGCGGGGTGGACGAGCACCCGCGCCTCGACCTGGTCGTCCGAGTAGAGAGCGAAGACTTCGTCGAACGCCGGGTGAATCTGATCGACCCGGTCGAGACGGTGGCGCTCGAAAGTGACGTGATCGCTCGCGCCGCCAAGCCCCAGCCACTTGCGGTGCTTGCCCGCGCGCTGGAGCAGGGTGGTGGACCGGAAGGCGCGGCCGAAGCCCATGCGGATCACCGGGCCGCGGAACACGGTGACGTAGCTGCGGTTCTTTCCCGAGCCGCGTTCCTCCTCGAGGCACGCCTCGTAGAGGTCGAAGTCGTGCCCCTCGAGCGTCCCGTGCCAGCGGTCCTCGAAGCGAGAACGATCGAAGGCAGGGACGAGACCATAGGTGCGGGCCGCCGCGAACTCGACGCCCGGATCGGCCACCGGATCATAGGTGAGCCCGTAACGCGCCGCGATCGCCGCGTTGATGCCGACCTTGATCGCGTGGCTCGCATCGGTGATCGGCTTCAGCACCAGCCAGAGCGCGGCGAACAGCCCGAGGAAGGTGGCGATCCCGGCGATCTCGGCCGACACAGGTGGGCTGAACCACAGGAAGGAGAGCGCCGGCATCAGCACCACCGCGCTCCACACCGCGCGAGAGATCGCCCGCTCGCGGGCGCTTGCGCGCATCTGCGCCTGATCGGCGAGCCACTCCTCGAGACCACCGGCCATGAGCGCATCGATATCGCTGGACATTGCCTCTCCCGCGCGTTTCATTAACCTTTCTTCGCGTAGCGCGGCGGGGTTGCAAGGGGGAAGACGCATGGACCTGTTTGTCGGGATTGTCGCGGCAGCCGTTGTGGGGCTGCTGGTGCTGGTGATCGGAATCTACAACCGGCTGGTGGGGCTGCGGCAGGGCGTCCGGCAGGGGGGCGCCGATATCGATGCACAGCTGCGCCAGCGCCACGACCTCATCCCCAATCTCGTCGAGACGGTGAAGGGCTATGCCGGGCACGAATCGGATACGTTCGAAGCGGTGATCGCCGCGCGCAATGCCGCGGCGCGCGGCACGCCCAATTCTGCTGGTGAGCAGGGGCTGCGCGCCGCGCTCGACAATCTGCTGGCGCTGGGCGAGGCCTATCCCGACCTCAAGGCCTCGGCAAACTTTCAGGATCTGCAGAACGAACTTGCCGACGTCGAGGACAAGCTTGCCGCGGCCCGCCGTGCGCTCAACGCCGCGACCGCGCGCTTCAATGCCGCGCGCGAATCCTTCCCCGCTGTGCTCTTCGCCGGTGCGCTCGGCTTTGCGGAGGCCGATTTCCACCGGCTCGACGACAGCGAGAAGGGGACGGTCGACCGGGCACCCAAGATCGCCTTCTGAACAGGCCGAAAAGCTGCGCGAAACCGGGAACTTCTGTCACATTCCGGTCGCCCGGCCGGCGCTGTCTTCATAAAGTAACATTTCGACCCCGGCGGGTGCATTTTTCGTTTGCATTTCCCCCCCCAGGCCCTATCTGCGCGCTTCCGCTGCCCCAAGGGGACTTCCAAACCGCAAGGCAGCTTGTCGTTTTATGGTTCAACAGAGCCGTTTTGGGGGTCCCTTGAGTTGCACATCTATCCTGACGCACGAGCTGTAGTCCGCGACCTTCGTCCGGACGAACCCGTCATCCTCAACCGCCCGCACGCCGCGCGGCGCGCCGCCCGTTTCTTCGTCGAGAGGTTTCCGGGCAAGGTGCTCTATGCGGTGAAGGCGAACCCGGCGCCGGACCTGATCCGCGTGCTGTGGGACGCCGGCGTGACCCATTTTGACGTCGCCTCGATCACCGAGGTGCGGCTGGTGCGCGGCATCCTGCCCGACGCGGTGCTGTGTTTCATGCACCCGGTGAAGACCCCGGCGGCGATCACCGAGGCCTATTTCGAGCACGGCGTTCGCACCTTCAGCCTCGACACCTATGAGGAGCTGGAGAAGATCGTCACCGCCTGCACCGATCCCACCACCGGCGAGGCGCCGCGCGACCTCCGGCTGTGCGTGCGGCTGCGCGTGTCCTCGGAATACTCGGAGCTGAGCCTCGCGAGCAAGTTCGGCTGCGACCTGATCGAGGCGCCGCAGCTCCTCCAGCAGGCCCGCCAGCATTGCGACTGGCTGGGCGTGTGCTTCCACGTCGGCAGCCAGGCGATGACTCCGTTTGCCTTCGTCCAGGCACTCGACCGCACCCGCGCGGCGATTGCCGAGGCGTCGGTCGTGATTGACATGATCGATGTCGGCGGGGGCTTTCCGAGCGCCTATCCGGGGCTCGAGCCGCCGCCGATGGAAGATTACTTCGCGATCATCGCCAAGCACTTCGAGAGCCTACCGATCGCCTACAACGCCGAGCTGTGGTGCGAACCCGGGCGCGCGCTTTCGGCCGAATATTCCTCGATGATCGTGCAGGTGAACAAGCGCCGCGGCGAAGAACTCTACATCAACGATGGCGCCTACGGTTCGCTCTACGATGCCGCCCACGTCGCATGGCGGTTCCCGGTGCGCGCGCTCGAGGAGGACCTCATCGAGGAGGACGAGGACTTCGCCTTCTACGGGCCGACCTGCGACGATGCCGATTACATGAAGGGGCCCTTCAGTCTCCCCGCGGACATCCAGGCGGGCGACTACATCGAGATCGGGATGCTCGGTGCCTATGGCGCGGCGATGAAGACCGGCTTCAACGGTTACGGCAATGCGGTCGCGGTGACCGTTGCCGACGAGCCGATGATGAGCCTCTTCAACGGCACCCGCAAGCGCGAGGCGACCGACAACGTGGTGTCCTTGCGCTGAGCCTTCTGCCGCCGCGCCGCCTGAAAGGGCGGGGCGGCGGCTTTGGCCTCGATTGTTCCCAAAAGCTGCCTTTCAGTTATCGACCCCAAGGCGGACATTGGACGGGTCAGGATGACTGGAGCAAACACCAGCCATTTTGGCGATGGTAATGACCCCATTTTAGTTTTGCCGTCATTTGTTGGGGCTTCCGAGACTTTCGGTTCGACTCATACGGTGTGCCCACAAAAGTGCATTGCGCCACCCGACCAGCGGACGTGAATTTACAGGACAGGTCTTTTACGTCCGTTGGACCAATTGTCGCGCAAGCCCCACTATCGTCACAGGGAGGCGGCGTGCAGAGGTTCGATTCCAAAATGGCAGTCTTGATTGCTGAGACGCTTTGAGCGCGTTCCATGGGTGGCGGCTCATCAGGTTCCCCCCGAGAACAGGACACCAAGAAAATCAACGAAAAAAGGGCTCTGCGCATTGCCAAGAAATACACAGTAGTCGCCTCATCACAATGTCTGATTTCGACCCCTCAGCGGACGAACAGGACATTGTTCTGAAACGAAAGTCATGCATTCGAGAAGCATGGAAAGCTTCAATCAATCCGTGAACGAAATGCCACAGCGGGGACGATGCCCGCAATGTGGAACCAAGATTAGCGCACTGCAAGCAGGGATGTCCGGCACAAAAAAGCCATTCGAATGCCGAGGATGCGGCAGTAGCATTCAGAAGGCCTCCTCAGAGGCTGGCCTTGCTGCGATGGCATTCGTCACATTCTGGGTGGCAAAGTCACAGACTGACAGCTGGCTTGTGTCAGGTGCCATATTCGTCAGCCTTTGCATCGCGATTGTTCTCAAGTCGCAACATCGGACGATGATTGAACTTCAATCGGAATAGCTGTCCGTCCGAATTCCACCCAGGTTCGGACCTTCTAGTCGTGGATCGGATTGTCCAAAACCTGCCATTTCTCGGTGTATCAGCAAAAGGGCACAGGAGACCCCTCCCGCGCCCTTTCCGGCTGGCTGGAGAACGTGGGACTTACAGATGCACCTCGGCGACCTTGTCCTTGTAGTCCTTCTTCGGGTCGACACCAATCAGCATCTTGATCCCCGCGACCAGCGAGGAGGCATCGATCCAGATCTCCGCGTCCTCGGGGTCGAGGCGAATGAGGGCAATCTTGGGATCGTCCTTGCCCTCGTACCAGGCTGCGACGAAGCGGTTCCAGAGCTTGTCGATGGTCTCGCGGTCGCGGGCGGTGGAGAGCTGACCGTGGACCGTGGCCCACACGTCATGGCCCTTGGAGGCAAAATGCGCCATCGCCCGCGGCTGGGTGCCGTCAAGCTCGGCCTGCTGGATGCCGCGGTAGAGAGTGTTGTCGGTGGAGGTGAAGAACCACACGGGACCGTGGTATTCGCCATCGTCGTAGAGCGCGTCGTCGAGCTGCGCAGTCATCGGCCGGGCGTGGCCGTCCTCGCCCTCGGCCAGGCCGAGGAACATCGTCATATCGTTCTTGAGTGCCTTCCAGAACTTGGCACGAATCTCCGCGTCGGTCGCCATGGGTGTCTCCTTTGCTGTGGCAAAGAAGGCCTAGCGCCGACGCGGGAAAATGTTCCGGATCAGAAGACCTCGAAGAGACCGGCCGCCCCCATGCCGCCACCAACGCACATCGTGACAACGACATACTTCGCGCCGCGGCGCTTGCCTTCGATCAGCGCGTGGCCAGTGCAGCGGGCGCCGGTCATGCCATAGGGGTGGCCGATCGAGATCGAGCCGCCGTTGACGTTGAGGATGTCGTTGGGGATGCCGAGCTGGTCGCGGCAGTAGAGCACCTGCACGGCGAAGGCCTCGTTCAGTTCCCACAGCCCGATGTCGTCCATCTTGAGGCCGGTCTGCTTCAGCAGCTTGGGGATGGCGAAGACCGGGCCGATGCCCATCTCGTCGGGCTCGGTGCCCGCGACTGCCATGCCGACATAGCGGCCGAGCGGCTGGAGGCCCCGCTGTTCGGCGAGCTTCGCTTCCATCAGCACGCTCGCCGAGGAGCCGTCCGAGAGCTGCGAGGCGTTGCCAGCGGTGATGTTCATGCCCGGCCCCATCACCGGCTGAAGGCTCTGGAGCCCTTCGAGCGTTGTCTCGGGGCGATTGCCCTCGTCCTTGGCGAGGGTCACCTCGACCTCGCTGACCTCACCCGTGGCCTTGTCCTTGACCTGCATGGTGGCGGTGACGGGGACGATCTCGTCGTCGAACTTGCCCGCGGCCTGCGCGGCCGCCGTGCGTTGCTGCGATTGCAGGGCGTATTCGTCCTGAGCCTCGCGGCTGATGCCGTAGCGCTTGGCGACGGTCTCGGCGGTGCCGAGCATCGGCATGTAAACGTCCTTGTGCATCGCGATCAGCGAGCGGTCGGGCGAGACGCGCATCTCTGGCGTCTGGACCATTGAGATCGAATCCTGGCCGCCGCCCACGACGATGTCCATGTTGTCGACGATGATCTGCTTGGCCGCGGTGGCGATCGCCATCAGGCCAGAGGAGCACTGGCGGTCGATCGTCTGGGCGGCGACTGTCACCGGGCAGCCGGCGCGCAGCGCGACCTGGCGGCCGATGTTGCCGGCCTGGGTCCCTTGGGTGAGCACCGCGCCCCACACAACGTCGTCGATCTGGTCGGCCTCGATGCCGGCACGCTCGATGGCAGGGGTGAGCGAGAGCGCGCCGAGCGTGGCGCCGGGGGTGGCATTGAAGGCGCCCTTGTAGGCGCGCCCGATCGGCGTGCGGGCGGTCGAAACGATTACGGCTTCACGGGCCATGGGAGAGGTATCCTTTGTCTAGAGCCCCAGCCGTCATCCTGGCGGCAGAATATCTTGGGGGCCGGTATCCAGTGACAGTAGGGGCGGAGCTTAGTCGCTCTGGGCCCCGGCCTATGCCGGGGTGACGATCAGAGTGGAACCGGGATCACACGAAGTACTGCGTGATCCACTCGCAAATCAGCGCCGGCTTGTCCTCGCCTTCGATCTCGATGGTGATCTCGGCGGTCTGCTGCCACTGGCCGGGACGCTTCTCGGCCATTTCGAGGAGCTTCCAGTGGCCGCGGATGCGCTTGCCGGCGCGCACGGGGGCGATGAAGCGAGTCTTGTTGCCGCCGTAATTGACGCCCATCTTCACGCCGTCGATGCGCGGCATGTTGCTGTTGGCGCCGAGATAGGGGATCATCGACAAGGTGAGGAAGCCGTGGGCGATGGTCCCGCCGAAGGGGGTCATCTTGGCCATTTCCTCGTTGACGTGGATGAACTGGTGGTCACCGGTCGCCTCGGCGAACTGGTTGATGCGCTCCTGGCTCATCTCCACCCATTCGCTGGTGCCGATATTCTCGCCGACCTTGGCGGCCAATTCCTGCGGGTTCATCGGGGCTCCTCCATGTATCTCGCGGGCGGACTCCCGTCGCCGCCGCGCTGCCTTTGCGGGCGGTTACATGGCGCATCGCAAGGGGGAGCGCAACGCCTAGGCCTGTGCCGCTACGGCACCGCGCGTCTTGCCGGCACTCGTCTGTCGCCGGGCGGCGCTTCGCTCGAGCAGGCCGCGGGCCGAATCGATGCGCGCGCTGTAGGTGGCGAGGCCGATCTGGAGCCCGACCAGCATCAGCATCACCGGCTGGTAGGCGATCCCCTGGAAGGTCGCGCCGACCAGATAGATCACCGCGCCCATCTGCAAGGCCGCAGCGAGCGGCGCAATCCAGCTTTCGGCCTCGTCCTCTCGGGTGCGCCAGCGGCGCTGGAGCCGTTCCATCTGCCACAGCCCGAGCCCGTGCAGCAGCAGCCACATGGCAAGGCCCGGCCAGCCCTGTTCCCCCAGCATCTCGAAGATCGAGGAATGATAGGCGCGCGCCTTGTCTGTCACCTCCTGGTAGGTGACCGAAGTGGAGTTCCCATCGGTCTTGGTGACCGGCATGACATAGGTGAAGCTGTTGGAGCGATAGGCGTCGAAGCCGCCGCCGAAGGGGTTCTGGGCGGCATAGTCGATTGTCCAGCGCCACACCGCGACGCGGGTCGAGGCGCTCTCGTCGCCGCTCGGCTGCGCGATGGTCGCCATGCGGTCGTAATAGGACTGCGGCAGAAAGGGCAGGGCGACAAGGCCGAGCACCCCCGCACCGGCGATGAACATCAGCCGCCGCCGGGTGTAGCGCAGCATAAGCACGCAGAGCGCGGCGATGCACAACAGGCCGGTGCGCGCCTCGGTGCCGACGGGGACCAGCAGGCAGGCGAAGGTCAGCGCCGCCGCGAAGGCGGTGACGGTCCAGTGCGGCCGGAAGATCGTGCCGAACCTGACGAACCACCACAGCACCGGGATCAGCCCGATCGCGACGGTCGCGAGGGTCGAGCTCTCGTAGATGCCACTGTTGTCGTTGACGAAGAAGTCGAGCTCGCCATAGCCGCCGCCGCCCAGCACCACCTTCATGCCTGTGGCGATCGCGATCATCGCGACCGTCAGCAGCAGCACCAGCGCGAGCCCCTCGATGCGCGCCCGGGTGGTGAGGGTGAGCGGCAGGAAGATCGCGAAGAGCAGCGCCTTCCACACCCAGTCCCACTTGGTCTGCGCATCCTCTGGGAAATCGGCGTTGCCGGTGGTCCACCAGCAATAGAGCAGCAGCGCCGCCAGCAGGCCTTGGCGCAGGGTGAAACGGGCGCCGCTCTTGTTGTCGATCGCCAGCCACCCGCCGAAGGCCGCCGCGAAGGCGATCAGCGACAGCGGCATGGTGGTGATGACGGAATACCCGATCCGCTGCGGCGCGAGGATGTCGATGTAGACATAGAGCAACACCCACAGGAACGGACGTCTGAGGCCGATCACGAGCACGTAGCCGATGAAGGCGAGGAAAAAGAGGTCGAGCATCGTCGCCGCGCTACTGCGGCCCCGCCGGGCGCTTTGAGCCGGTCTCGCCCGCGTCTTCGCGCGTCGCCCGTGCGCGCCGGGCGGCGCTGCGGCCGGCGGCATTGGTGGTGCGACGTGCCGCGTCGCCTTCGGAGCGAATCGCGCCGATCAGGGGATCATCGTCGAGCCCGTCGCGCAGCAGCAGCCGCAGCATCGCCAAGGCAAGCAGCGCGTGGCCGAGCGCAAGCGCGAAATGATCGATCATCCTGTGAGGCTCCGGGCCGCGTTCATCGCATAGACTTAGGGCCATGCAGTTGACGCCGCGTTAAGCACGGCCGCGATAACAAGGCCTTCATGACCCGCGTGCTCCATGTCCTCGATCACTCGCTGCCGCTCCACAGCGGCTACACCTTCCGCACCCGAGCGATCCTGAAGGCGCAGGAGAGCCACGGCCTCGAGGTGCGCGGGATCACCGGGCAGCGGCACAATCTGGAAGCCGCGGTGAACGGCGCGCGCGAGGATGCGGACGGGCTCACCTTCCACCGCACCCCCGGCAGGCCGGCGGGACCGCCGCCCTTTCGGGAAATGGGCGAGATCGAGGCGCTAGCCCGCTCGATCATCATGCTCGCCGATGAATGGCGACCCGACATCATCCACGCCCATTCGCCCGCGCTGTGCGGCGCGGCGGCCGAGCGCGCGGCGCGGGCGCTGGGCGTGCCCTTCGTCTACGAGATCCGCGCCTTCTGGGAGGACGCCGCCGTCGGCAATCTCACCGGCGCCGAGGGGAGCCTCAAATATCGCCTGACCCGCGCGCTTGAGACCCGTGTGGCGCGCGCGGCGGACGCGCTGTTCACCATCTGCCAGGGACTGAAGGGCGATCTGGCGGCGCGGGGGATCCCCGAGGCGCGCATTCATGTCATGCCCAACGGTGTCGATCTCACCCTGTTCGGCGATCCGCCGCCGCGGGACAACGTACTGGCCGCCGAACTCGGCATCGCGCCGGGCGCACCGGTGATCGGCTACATCGGCAGCTTCTATGCCTATGAGGGGGTCGACGATCTGATCGCGGCCATGCCTATCCTGCGCCGCTCGCACCCCGATGCGCGGCTGCTGCTCGTGGGGGCGGGGCCGATGGACGCCGCCTGGCGCGCAGCTGCTGCGGTGCTGTCCGATCCCAAGGCGGTGATCTTCACCGGCCGCGTGCCCCACGCCGCGGTCGAACGCTACTATTCGCTGGTCGACGTGCTCGCCTATCCGCGCAAGGCGCAGCGCCTCACCGACCTGGTGACACCGCTCAAGCCGCTCGAGGCGATGGCCCAGCGCCGGCTGGTCGCCGCCTCGAGCGTCGGCGGGCACCGCGAGCTCATCACCCACGGCGAGACGGGCACCCTGTTCGCGCCCGACGATCCGGCCGCCTGTGCCGCGGCGCTAGCCGGGCTGCTCGATGGCCGCGCGGGCTGGGAGGCGATGAAGGACCGCGCCCAGGCCCATGTCCGCAGTCGGCACGACTGGGCGCGCAATGCCCGCGATTATCTGTCCCTTTACCATCTCTTGCTAGCCGGGGGCCAAGGCCATGCTGCTGCGCGCAGCAGCGCCGCTAAGGCAGGATGACGGCACAATGAGACTGGGGCACAAGGTCGGAGACACAAAGCGCCGGCGCGGGAAGGCGCGCGGGGCCGGGCCGCGGGCGCTCATCGCCCATCGCGTGTTCGCGCCGCTGCTCGGCCTGTGGGGGGCTGCACTGGGCGGACTGGCGGTGCTGGTGCTGCCGGCGGCGGCGCTCGTCCCAATCCTGCGCCGCCTGTCCGTCGCGGTGCCAGCCTCCGCCCTGCAAGCGCCGCTCGCGGTGTTCGCCGCCGCGGTGCTGGGCGGCGCGCTGTTCGTGGGCGCCTCGGCGCTCACCAAGCGCGTGCGGAGCGCTGCGGAAGTGCCGCCTGTCGCCGCAACGCCGCGTCGCCGGGTGCGCCCGATCGATCCGGTCCGCGATCTCGGCAGCAACAGCCTCGACGATCCGCTCGACACCGGTCTCTTCGCCAACGCTGCGTGGCGCGAGGAGCTCGAGGCGGCGCATGAGCCCCCGCTCCCGGAGGACGATGACGGCGCGCCGGACGAGACGGATATGGCGAGCCCGCCGCGGGAATTCGACCTGTCGGAATTCGGGGCGATGCCCGGCCGGAACGCCGTATGGGTCGAGGATGGCCCAGCAAGCCCGTCCTGCCTCGAGCCCATTGAAGACCTGGGCGAGGGGGTGATGCGCTGGCGCCCCCCTGCCAGCCCGCCGCCCGAGCCCGGAACCGCCGCGCTGGCGCGCCTGCGGGCCGTGCCGCCTGACCAACTCAGCCTCGCCGAGATGGTCGAGCGTTTTGCCGGCGCGCTTCACGAGCACCGCACCACCCCGGCCGCCCGCAGCCAAGCCGCCGCCGATCCCGCTGCGCGCGAGGCGGCCCTCGCCGAGGCGCTCAAGGCGCTCGCAGCGCTCAGCGGGGGAACGAAGGCACAGGCCGAGGAACGGCCCGAAGCGCCGCTGCGCGCCGCACTCGCCCGGCTGCAGGATCGACGAGGGGCGGCCTGAGCCGATCCGTCGGCGCAATCCGTGCAAGGGACCGCCCGCTTTCGTGCGCTCTACGCAATCATCTGATAGTCTGAATAGGCCTTCGAGAAATTTTGCTTCGCGCAAACCCATTGCCAAATGCCCATCGCGTCGGCATGAGAGGCCGAAACCGGGCAAGAGCAACCCTGAAGGGGTCAACGCGCCCGATAGACCTGCCATCAGGCGTGTTCCCGGCATGAGCGATCGTGCCAGCGAGGGTTCGCGCCTGTCGGCATCTGACAGATCGGACCTTTGCCATGGGATACCCTTCCTCCCAGGGTCTTTACGACCCCGCCAACGAACATGACGCCTGCGGCGTCGGCATGGTTGCGCACATCCGAGGCGAGAAGAGCCATGCGATCATCACCCAGGCGCTCGAGATCCTCGAGAAGCTCGACCATCGCGGCGCGGTGGGCGCGGACCCGCTGCTTGGCGACGGGGCGGGGATTCTCGTTCAGATTCCCGATCCGCTGATTCGCCGCTGGGCGAGCGCGGAGGGCCACGATCTGCCGGCGCCGGGCGAATATGCCATCGCCATGTGCTTCCTGCCGCAGGACGAGCGCGCGCGCGCCTTCGTCAAGGAGCGGATGGAAGCCTTCACCGCCAAGGAAGGCCAGCGCTTCATCGGCTGGCGCGAGGTGCCGACGACGCAGGACGGCCTTGGCGCGGCGGTGATCGCCTCGATGCCGGTGATCGAGATGGCGGTGATCGGCAGGGCCGCGAACTGCGCCGACCAGGACGCCTTCGAGAGGAAGCTGCTCACCATCCGCAAGCAGGTCCAGAACCCGCTGGCGAGCCTCGCCGAAAAGCACAACCTGCCCGGCGTGACCGAGACCTACATCCCGAGCTTTTCGACCCGCACGCTCGTCTACAAGGGGCTGCTGCTCGCAACCCAGGTCGGCAGCTTCTATGACGACCTGCGCGATCCCGATTGTGTCTCGGCGCTGGGCCTCGTCCACCAGCGGTTCTCGACCAACACCTTCCCGAGCTGGCGGCTCGCGCACCCGTTCCGCTTCATCGCCCACAATGGCGAAATCAACACAGTGCGCGGCAACGTCAACTGGATGAACGCCCGCCGCCGCACCATGGAAAGCGAGCTGCTCGGCCCGGACCTCGACAAGATGTGGCCGATCATCCCGCACGGCCAATCGGACACGGCGTGCCTCGACAACGCGCTCGAGCTGCTGATCGCCGGCGGCTATTCGCTCGCCCACGCGATGATGATGCTGATCCCGGAAGCCTGGGCCGGCAACCCGCTGATGAGCCCCGAACGGCGCGCCTTCTACGAATATCACGCCGCGTTGATGGAGCCGTGGGACGGCCCGGCATCGGTGTGCTTCACCGACGGCCGCCAGATCGGCGCGACGCTCGACCGCAACGGCCTCCGCCCGGCGCGCTTCTGCGTGACCAAGGACGACATCGTCTGCCTCGCCTCGGAGAGCGGCGTTCTGCCGTTCCGCGAGGAGAACATCGTCAGGAAGTGGCGCCTCCAGCCCGGCAAGATGCTCCTGATCGACCTCGAACAGGGCCGCATCATCGAGGACGACGAGCTCAAGGCTGATCTCGCCAATGCGCACCCCTACGCCGAGTGGTTGCATCAGGCGCAGTACAAGCTCGCCGACATCACCGACGTGGTGCCCGAACTGGCGGCAATCCCGGCGGAAGAGGGCACTCTGCTCCAGCGCCAGCAGGCCTTCGGTTACACGCAGGAGGACATCAGCCGCTTCCTCGAACCAATGGCGGTGGAGGGCGACGATCCGGTCGGCTCGATGGGCACCGACACGCCGATCGCGGTGCTCTCTAACCGCGCGCGGCTTCTCTACGACTATTTCAAGCAGAACTTCGCGCAGGTCACCAACCCGCCGATCGATCCGATCCGCGAAGAGCTGGTGATGAGCCTCACCAGCATGATCGGCCCGCGTCCGAACCTGCTCGGCCGCGACGCGGGGACGCACAAGCGGCTCGAGGTCGACCAGCCGATCCTCACCAATGCCGATCTTGCCAAGATCCGCTCGGTCGAGGAGGCACTCGACGGCGCGTTTCGCTGCGCCACCATCGACATCACATGGGATGCGAAGAGCGGGGCCGAAGGGCTCGAAATGGCCCTCAAGGAAATGTGCTGGGCCGCGACCGAGGCGGTGCTCCAGGACCACAACATCCTCGTCCTTAGTGACCGCAGCCAGAGCGAAACCCGGGTGCCCATGCCGGCGCTGCTGGCCACCGCCGCCGTCCACCACCACCTCGTCCGGCAGGGTCTGCGCATGCAGGCCGGCCTTGTGGTCGAAACCGGCGAGGCGCGCGAGGTGCATCACTTCTGCGTCCTGGCGGGCTACGGTGCGGAAGCGATCAACCCCTATCTCGCTTTCGAGACCATCGAGGCGCTGAGGGCGAAGCGCCACCCCGATCTGCCCACCGCCAAGGTGCAGCAGAACTTCATCAAGGGCGTGGGCAAGGGCATCCGCAAGGTCATGTCCAAGATGGGCATCTCGACCTACCAGTCTTATTGCGGCGCGCAGATTTTCGACGCGGTCGGTCTGTCCTCGGCCTTCGTCGAGAAGTATTTCACCGGCACCGCCACCACGATCGAGGGCATCGGCCTGGCCGAGGTCGCCGAGGAGGCGCTGCGCCGCCATGCGCAGGCCTATGGCGACAACCCGCTCTATGACGGGATGCTCGATGTGGGCGGCATCTACCAGTACCGCCTGCGCGGCGAGGAGCACGCCTGGACGCCGCAGAACGTCGCGCAATTGCAGCACGCGGTGCGCGGCAATGATCCGAAGAACTATGAGGAGTTTGCCAAGTCGATCAACGAGCAGTCGGAACGCCTGCTGACGATCCGCGGGCTCCTCGAGTTCAAGAAGGCCGACCAGCCGATTCCGCTCGACGAGGTGGAGCCGGCGAGCGAGATCGTGAAGCGCTTCTCGACCGGCGCGATGAGCTTGGGTTCGATCAGCCACGAGGCGCACTCGACCATGGCGATCGCGATGAACCGCATCGGCGGGCGCTCGAACACGGGCGAGGGCGGGGAAGAGCCGTTCCGCTTCAAGCCGCTGGCAAACGGCGACTCGATGCGCAGCCGCATCAAGCAGGTCGCCTCGGGCCGCTTCGGGGTGACGACCGAATATCTCGTCAATTCGGACGACATCCAGATCAAGATGGCGCAGGGCGCGAAGCCCGGCGAAGGCGGGCAGCTGCCCGGGCACAAGGTCGACAAGCGCATTGGCGCGGTGCGACATTCGACGCCCGGCGTGGGCCTCATCAGCCCGCCGCCGCACCACGACATCTATTCGATCGAGGATCTCGCGCAGCTGATCCACGATCTCAAGAACGTCAATCCGGCGGCGCGCATCTCGGTGAAGCTGGTGTCCGAAGTCGGCGTGGGCACGGTTGCGGCGGGCGTGTCCAAGGCGCGCGCGGATCATGTGACGATTGCGGGCTATGACGGGGGCACGGGCGCTTCGCCGCTGACCTCGCTGACACACGCCGGCAGCCCATGGGAGATCGGCCTTGCCGAGACCCAGCAGACGCTGCTGCTCAACGATCTGCGCGAGCGGATCGCGGTGCAGGTCGATGGCGGCCTTCGTACCGGCCGCGACGTTGCCATTGGCGCGCTGCTTGGCGCAGACGAGTTCGGCTTCGCCACCGCGCCGCTGATCGCGGCGGGCTGCATCATGATGCGCAAGTGCCACCTCAACACCTGCCCCGTCGGCGTCGCCACGCAGGACCCGGTGCTTCGCGCGCGCTTCACCGGGCAGCCCGAACACGTGGTCAACTACATGTTCTTCGTGGCGGAAGAGCTGCGCCAGATCATGGCCGAGCTGGGCTTCCGCACCGTCGCCGAGATGGTCGGCCGGGTCGACCGGCTCGACACCCGCCGGATGGAGCGCCACTGGAAGGCGCGGGGCATCGACCTGTCGCGCATCCTCCATCAGGTGCCGCTCAAGGAGGGTGCCTCGCTCCGCCAGATCGGCATGCAGGACCACGGGCTCGAAGGCGCGCTCGACAACCGGCTAATCGCCGACTGCCGCACGGCGATCAACACGAAGCAGCCGGTGCAGCTTGCCTACGAGGTGCGCAACGTCAACCGCACGGTCGGCGCGATGCTTTCGGGCGAGGTCGCCAAGTCGCACGGGCACGAAGGCCTGCCGACCGATACGATCCGCATCAACCTGACGGGCGTGGCGGGGCAAAGCTTCGGCGCGTGGCTCGCCCACGGGGTGACGCTCGACTTGGTCGGCGATGCCAACGACTATGTCGGCAAAGGACTTTCCGGGGGCCGCATCATCGTGCGCCAGCCCGCCGAGGCGCCGCGCGCTGCCCATGAGAACATCATTGTTGGCAACACCGTGCTCTACGGCGCGATCGCGGGCGAGGCGTACTTCAACGGCGTCGCGGGCGAGCGGTTCGCGGTGAGGAACTCGGGCGCCATCGCGGTGGTCGAGGGGACCGGGGATCACGGCTGCGAATACATGACCGGCGGCGTGGTGGTGGTTCTGGGCAAGACCGGGCGCAATTTCGCTGCGGGAATGAGTGGCGGGGTCGCCTATGTATATGACCCAGAAGGCGCGTTCCGCGACCTCGTCAATCCTGCGCAGGTCGATCTCCTGCCGATCAGCGCCGCTTCGGACGCCGACGAGGGCACGGGCCGCCCATCGCAGCGGCCCCGGTCGGTGAACGACTTCGGCATGGGCGACATGCTGCGCCACGATGCGGAGCGGCTGCGTATTTTGGTCGAGCGCCACCAGCTCCACACCGGCAGCAAGCTGGCGGGCGAATTGCTGGCGGACTGGGACGCGGCGCTCGGGCGCTTCGTCAAGGTGATGCCGCGCGACTATGCGGCGGCGCTGCGCAAGCTGGAAGCGGAACGCCAGGAAGCCGAAAGCGTCGCGGCGGAATAAAGTGTTCCCACCCCCAACCCCTCCCGAAAGCGGGAGGGGCGCGAGACTTACTGAGCCGCAGGCGAAGTTAGTCGCAGCGGGGTGGGCGTACGGAACATGAGAAGGTAACGAAACGTGGGCAAGGAAACCGGATTTCTCGAGCTGGACCGCCGCGAGCGGGATTATCTCGATCCCAAGGAGCGCCTGAAGAACTATCGCGAATTCGTCATCCAGCCGGATGATGCGACGCTCACCGGGCAAGCCTCCCGCTGCATGAATTGCGGCATCCCTTACTGCCACAACGGCTGTCCGGTGAACAACATGATCCCGGACTGGAACCATCTCGTCTACGAGGCGGACTGGAAGCGCGCGCTCGACAACCTCCATTCCACCAACAACTTCCCCGAATTCACCGGCCGCATCTGCCCCGCGCCATGCGAGGCGGCCTGCACGTTGAACATCATCGACCAGCCGGTGACGATCAAGTCGATCGAATGCGCGATCGTCGACCGCGGGTGGAAGGAAGGCTGGATCACGCCGCAGGTGCCCGAACGCAAGACCGGCAAGTCGGTTGCCATCGTCGGCTCCGGTCCGGCGGGCCTCGCTGCCGCGCAGCAGCTGGCGCGCGCGGGGCACAGCGTGACGGTGTTCGAGAAGAACGACCGCATCGGCGGCTTGCTGCGCTACGGCATCCCCGACTTCAAGATGGAGAAGCACCTCATCAACCGCCGCTGCCAGCAGATGGAAGCGGAAGGGGTGACCTTCAAGACATCCAAGGAAGTGGGCGTAGACATCTCGTTCAAGAGCCTTCAGGAGAATTTCGACGTTGTGGTGCTGGCAGGCGGCGCGGAAGATGCGCGCGCACTCCAAATCCCGGGCGCGGAGATGCCCGGCGTGCGGCTGGCGATGGAATTCCTTACCCAGCAGAACAAGCGCGTCGCGGGTGATGACGAGCTGCGCGCCGCCCCGCGCGGGAGCCTCTTCGCGACCGGCAAGCATGTCGTCGTGCTCGGCGGGGGCGATACCGGCTCGGACTGCGTCGGCACCTCCAACCGGCAGGGCGCTAAGAGCGTCACCCAGCTCGAGATCATGCCCAAGCCGCCCGAAAAGGAGGACAAGGCGCTGACCTGGCCCGACTGGCCGATGAAGCTGCGCACTTCCTCCAGCCATCAGGAAGGCGTGGAGCGCGACTGGGCGGTGCTCGCCAAGCGTGTGATCGGCGACGGCGAGACCGTCACCGGGCTCGAATGCGTGCGCGTCGAGTGGGTCGACCGCCAGATGCGCGAGATTGCGGGCAGCGAGTTCACCATTCCCGCCGACCTGATCCTGCTCGCCATGGGCTTCGTCGGACCGAGGAAGGCGGGTCTGCTCGAACAAGCGGGCGTGGCGCTCGATGCGCGCGGCAATGTCGCGGCGGACACCGAGGCCTATGCGACGAGCGTGCCCGGCGTCTTCGCCTGCGGCGACATGCGGCGCGGGCAGAGCCTCGTCGTCTGGGCGATCCGCGAGGGTCGGCAATGCGCAAGGGCGGTGGACGAGGCGCTAATGGGAGTCTCCGAACTGCCGCGCTGACCGAGGGGCAGGTCTGCTTTCGCAGATTTCGGTCCAAAAGCAGCCGTTCAGCAAACGACCCCTAAGCAGACGTCGCGCGGCATGTGCTGTAGTCCAGACCAGCATTTCCTAAAGTGTGGATCTATGAGGGCGTTTGAAGAAAATTTGAATCACTAGCGACATTCAAGCGCGCGATTACCTCAACCTCAAAAAGAAATTCGGGCTGCGCAAGGCGTGGCACTTCGAGCCAAGGCGCTGATGCTGGGAGGCTGTGACCGCGATACGCTTCCAAGCGAGCTGGAGCACCTTCTGCAATAAACCTCGGGAGGTCAGTGGTAAAAAGTGCCTCTCGAACGATATTGCTCATCGTCGCGCCATGTGCGGCCAACGACGCCGCCACATCTTCATAGGCGTTCTTCACTTGGGCAGCCATATCCCCCGGTGCACGTGGAACGCCTTGATCATCGATGCTGACGGTTCCTGACACAAAGATCCAGTCGCCAACGCCAACCGCTTGAACGAAGCCCCAACTCGCTTCAAATCCTCTAAGCTGGAAGATGCGCTTGCCAGTGGCTTCGTCGATCATGATCTTTGACGAATTCGCTTCTGCGGTCATGTTACTCAACTCCGATGAATAGGATGGACCCCGTCATCGCAACGGGCGATCAAATCGCCAAGAAGGCACTTTCATGGAAGCAACTAACCTCAAGGTAAGCCATAAGTCCGTTTCACCTCTCAATGCATGTGTTCTTGATCAACAAGCGCCGGTGCGGAAACTTGCTGATGCAATAGGTAGCAAGTGGGCACGTCTTTGCATTTATGCTCTCGAAGATGGGCCAGTCCGGTTCAATGAACTCGAACGGAGGCTGAGCGGAGTAAGCCAGAAGGTCCTCACGCAGACCTTGCGTAAGCTAGAACGATCAGGCTTGGTGGAGCGCACCGTCTTCGCTGAGGTTCCGCCAAGGGTGCAGTATGCCCTGACGCCGTTGGGCTTCACATTACAACCGCTGACAAGTGCAATGTGCACCTGGAGCAATGAACACGGTGACGAGCTGCAGTTCGGGGCAACCAGTTGAGTTGGACCTTCAACATAGAAGCCGCCCTTCAGCAAACCACCCACTATCGGACGTTGAAAAGGTCGTGAGCAGTTCCTGACATCGGAAGGCTACCGCTCAATCAAACCCCACGAAGCGCGCCGCCTCGTCCACGTTCCTGCGCAGCGACACGACGGCGTTGGCCGGGAAATCCGGATCGGGCCAGCCCATCGCGACAGCCTTCATGATAACCTGGTCGTCGGGGATCCCGGCGTGCTCGCGCACGACCGGCGATTGCATGATCCCTTGCGAGTTGATGACGCAGCCGAGGCCCTTCGACCACGCCGCGTTGACCAGCGCGGTGGTCACCGCGCCGCAATCGAAGGCAGTGTCGTCTGAGCCCGCAAGCTCGCGGTCGTAGGTGACGATCACGCAGACCGGCGCGTCGAACTGGCGGAAGCCGCGCAGCACCCAGTCCTGCCGCGCGGCGGCGTCGTCGCGGGCGATGCCCATCGCACCGAAGAGCTGCTTGGCGACCTCCACCTGTCGCTCGCGGTGCACGCCCGCGAAGGCCTCGCCCCGGCGGAACTCGCGGCTGTCGGGGACGCCGGCGAGGATGTTCTCGGTGTTGCCCTTGCGAATCCGGTCGAGCGGTTCGCCGGTGATCACGTGGAAGTGCCACGGCTGGGTGTTCATCGACGTGGGCGAGCGCATTGCCATGGCGAGGATCTCCTCGATCAGCGCACGCGGAACCGGTTTCTTCAGGTAGCCCCGGATGCTGCGCCGCCCGAGCACCACCTCGGCATAGGTCTGGTCAGGCGTGCCGCCCATTGTTCTCTCCCGAATCTCGCTCTGGTGAAAGTGCTAGCGCAGCCGGGACGGGTCACAAAGGCCGCTACGGAACCCACGGGGGCACGTTCAGGCGTCGATACGTTTCCTTGCGGGTTCGCGCCGGTGGGGGCAGCCCGGCCAGCAGCAGGGGCGCTTTTTGCCCTCCGCCACCTCCTCATGGAGCCGAGTGAGCCTTGTCGCGCGGGTCCTGGCCTGCTTGGCCGAGGTGAACCAGCAGATCCACTCGTTGCGGGCAAGATCGGTCAGCCGCTCCCACATTGCGGCGAGCGCCGGATCGCCGATAAGCCGTTCATCGAGGTCGGGAGGGACCGCGTGACGGAAGTCGGAACCGGCCGCCGCGACCATGCCTCACGCCGCTTCGGCCAGCCCCAGTTCCAGCCGATCCCAGATTTCGACCAGCGCCACCGTCAGCTCGTCCATCATCGCTTCGGTGTGGTGCGGGCCGGGGGTGAAACGCAGCCGCTCGGTGCCGCGGGGGACGGTGGGGAAGTTGATCGGCTGGACGTAGACGCCGTATTCGGCGAGCAGGATGTCGCTGATCCTCTTCGCGCGCACCGGATCGCCGACCATCAGCGGCACGATGTGGGTGACGCTGTCCATCACCGGCAGGCCGGCCTCGGCGAACTTCAGCTTGAGGAGGGCGGCGGCGCGCTGCTGGGCGTTGCGTTCGGCGGAGGACTCCTTGAGGTGCCGCACCGAGGCGAGCACGCCCGCGACCAGCACGGGCGACAGCGAGGTCGTGAAGATGAAGCCCGGCGCGTAGGAACGGATGCAGTCCACCACCTTGGAAGATGCCGCGATATAGCCGCCCATCACTCCGAACGCCTTGCCAAGCGTACCCTCGATGATGTCGATCCGGTGCGCGGCATTGTCGCGCTCCGAGATACCGCCGCCGCGCGCGCCGTACATCCCGACCGCGTGGACCTCGTCGATATAGGTGAGCGCGTTGTATTTCTCGGCAAGGTCGCAGATCGCATGGATCGGCGCGACGTCGCCGTCCATCGAATAGACGGACTCGAAGGCGATCAGCTTGGGCGTGTCGATGTCGACGCTCGCGAGCAGTTCCTCGAGATGGGCAACGTCGTTGTGGCGGAACACCCGCTTCTCGCAGCCCGAATTGCGGATGCCAGCGATCATGCTGGCGTGATTGAGCTCGTCGGAAAAGATCACGCAGCCGGGCAGCAGCTTGGCGAGCGTCGAGAGCGTCGCGTCGTTCGACACATATCCGCTGGTGAACAGCAGCGCGGCATCCTTGCCGTGGAGATCGGCAAGCTCGGCTTCCAGCTCGACATGAAGGTGCGTGTTGCCGCCGATGTTGCGTGTGCCCCCCGAGCCCGCGCCGACATCGTGGAGCGCGGCTTCCATCGCGCCGATCACCTTGTCGTGCTGGCCCATGCACAGGTAGTCGTTCGAGCACCACACCGTGATTGGCTTGGGGCCATTGTGCCCGTGGAAGCAGCGCGCGTTGGGGTAGGCACCCTTGTTGCGCATGATGTCGATGAAGACGCGGTAGCGACCTTCCTCGTGCAGACGGTCGATCGCGGAATCGAAGATCTGGTCGTAATTCACTCGCGTCTCGCAACTGTCGCGGCCACCGCCGGGGCGGGCGCGGTTCCTGCCTAGCTTTCGTTTCCGGCTGAAACGTGCCAGCCGCCCGTTGGTTTCGGGCATATTTAGGTGCGCGCCGGGGCTTTGGCCACAGCGATCTTTGCGAGCGGCTCGCAAGCCCGCGCGTTTCAGAACGCTTCCGCTGCCCCGAAGCCGCGCGCGGCGAGGGCTGCCTGAAGCCCGTCGGCCCCGGCCAGCGGCCCGGTGACGACGAAGCGGTTGGGAGCACCGCCAGTTGCAAATTCTTGGCCTTCGAGCAGATGCGCGACGCGGCGCGCGATCCCTGCGGCCCCATCGACCTGTGCGACCTGCGGCCCGAACGCAGCGGCGAGTTCCTCCGCCAGCAGCGGGAAGTGGGTGCAGGCGAGCACCAGCGTGTCGAGGCCCCCGGCACCCGGCATGGCGCCGAGCCGCGCGCGCACGTCGGCGATCAGCGCCGGATCGACCGCTTGGCCCCGCAGCTTCGCCTCGGCCGCGGCGACGAGGCCGGGGGCGGCGACGCGCAGCAGGCGCTTGCCCCCGGCGAAGCGGGCCTCGAGGTCGTCGACATAGGCCTGGCGGATGGTCGCCTCGGTGCCGACGAGGCCGATCGTGCCGCTGCGGGTTAGCGCGGCGGCCGGCTTGATCGCGGGCACAGTGCCCACCACCGGCACCTCCAGCACGTCGCGCACCATACCGAGCGCGATGGTGCTTGCGGTGTTGCAGGCGATGCAGGCGAGGCGCGGTTGATACCGCTCCGCCATCCGTCCGAGCAGCCCCGCCACCCGCGCGGCGATCTGTGCCTCGGTCTTGGAGCCATAGGGAAGGCCGGCAAGATCGGCGGCGTAGATCACCGGGGCCTCCGGCAGCACCTCGCGCAGGGCGTCGTAGACGGTCAGGCCCCCGACGCCGGAATCGAACAGCAGGATCGGGGCGGCGGGATCGACCATCGCTGCGAGGCGATGGCCGAGCCGGCGCGTCTGGTCAACTCTCGGGCGCAGGCCTCACCCTGACGACGCTGGCGATCTCGATGCCGAGCTCGTCGCGCCGCGCCTGGCTCCAGGAATGGTATTCGCGGAACGAGACGCGGCCGTCGCGGTCCTGATCGGCCGAAGCGTAGAACGCGGCGACATGCTCAGGCTTCGAGCTCTCACCGGGCACGGCGGTGCCGCCCGGCTCGTCCGGCGCATCTCCCATCCGCTCATCCACGAAGGCGATGTCGATGAAGGGGGACTCGGGGCTTTCCAGAAAGCCGCTCCCGTTCGCGTCGAGCCTGTCGAAGATCGGCTCGATGTTGGGGTTGAGCGCGATCTCCGGGGCTGCGGCCGGTGCGGCCTTTTCCGCAGCGGGCTCGCCGGGGGCGGCGAGAGCGAGGACGAGAACGATGGCGAGCGACATGGCGATACCTCCTAGAACGATCGGTCGGTATCGCGCTGATGGGTCTCGGGCGGGGACCGGCGCAAGGTCCGGCGATTCGGTTACGGTCTGCCGGACCTGTTGCGCCGGCAGCGCGCCTTCCGCCCCGGCGAGCATCCGCGCCGCGGCGAGCGTAGATCCCGCGCCGAGCTTGGTGCGTGCCATCTTCAGCCGCTTTTCGACGGCATGATGCGAGATGCCGAGGTCGAGGGCGATCTCCTTGGCGGTCTTGTGATCGAGCCATGCGCGCAGCGCCTGCTTCTCGCGCTCGGTCAGTCGGGCGGTCGCGTCACTCCCATGCATGGCGGCAAGACTAGCCGTGCATGCCGTGCCGCGAAAGTATGGCCGGACCGTACTCCGGCCGCTCCGTGCAAGGCGGCACAAGGCCTTAGACGAATCGCGCCGCGCGGCTATGACGGCGCCATGGAACCGTTCTTCGCCGCGCTGCTGGGCTTTGCGCTCGGCTCGATCCCCTTCGGACTGGTCCTCACCCGCGCGGCGGGTCTGGGGGACGTGCGCAAGATCGGGAGCGGCTCGATCGGGGCGACCAACGTGCTGCGCACCGGCAACAAGGGCCTCGCCGCGGCGACCGTGCTGCTCGACGCGGCGAAGGCGGTGATCCCGGTGCTGGTGGCACGGGCGGTGTGGCCGGGTACCGAGGGTGTGGCGGCGGTCGCCGCGGTGGCGGGGCACTGCTTTACCCCCTGGCTCGCCTTTCGGGGGGGCAAGGGCTTTGCGAGCGCGGCCGGCGCTCTGGGTGCGCTCGCCTGGCCGGCGATGCTCGCCTGCGCCGCGATCTGGGGGGCGACGCTCTATGTGAGCCGCATCTCCTCGGTCTCCTCGCTCGTCAGCGTGATCGCCGCGCCGTTGGTGGCGTGGGGCCTCGGCTACCCCCAAGTCATCCCGCCGCTGCTCGCCATCGCGGCGATCGTCATCGTCCAGCACCGCGCCAATATCGGCCGGCTGTTGCGGGGCGAGGAGCCGAGGGTGGGCTCCTCGGGCAAGGCATCGTGATGTCCTGCCGCTCGTGACCGACATGGGGGAAGAGCTCGCACTCACCCAGGCCGAGGCCTTCGCGCGCATCCGCCTGCTGCGCTCGCCGAACATCGGCCCGGTCAGCTATCGCCAGCTCCTCGCCCGCTTCGGCAGCGCCGGAGCGGCGCTGGGCGCGCTGCCCGATCTCGCCAGCCGTGGCCGGGGCCCCTATCGCCCGGCGAGCGTGGAGAGCGTCGAGCGCGAGGTGGCGGAGGTGCGCAAGGCAGGGGCGCGCTACCTGTTCCACGACCAGCCCGATTACCCCACGCTCCTCTCCGAGCTCGACAGCGCGCCACCGATCCTCACCTGCCGCGGCAACCTTGCCCTCGCCGGTGCGCCCTGTGTCGCGCTGGTCGGCGCGAGGAACGCCAGCGCGGCGGCGGTCAAGCTGGCGCGGGATTTCGCGGGCGGCCTCGCCGAGGCGGGCTTCACCGTCGTCTCGGGTCTGGCGAGGGGCATCGACGGCGCCGCGCACGAGGGCGCCTTCCCGCAGACCATCGGGGTGATCGCGAGCGGCATCGACATCGCCTACCCGCCGCAGCACGGAGCGCTCCAGGAGCGCATCGCGGCCGAGTCACTCCTTGTCGCCGAACAGCCCCCCGGCACCGAGCCGCGCGGGCGGCATTTCCCTTCGCGCAATCGGATCATCGCCGGGCTCGCGCTCGGCACGCTGGTGATCGAGGCCGCGCCGCAATCGGGCAGCCTCATCACCGCGCGGCTCGCGGGCGAGGCGGGGCGGGAGGTCATGGCGATCCCCGGCTCCCCGCTCGACGCGCGCGCTTCGGGATGCAACCAGCTGATCCGCGAGGGCGCGGTCCTGGTGCAGACGCCCGAGGAGGTCGTGGAGCTTCTCCAGAGCTTCACCGGCGCCCCGCGCTCGCGTTTCCGGGTCAGCGACGGGGCGGACCTGTTCGACTATGCCGAACTCGCCAAGCTCGACTGGGGCGAGGCGCGCGCCGATCTGAGCGGCGACATCGCCAGCCTGCTGACCAACGCGCCGGTCGCCATCGACGAACTTATCCGCCAGTCCGGCGCGAGCCCGGCCGAGGCCCACATGGCGCTGCTCGAACTGGAACTGGCGGGCGAGCTGGTGCGCGAGGTGGACGGGACGGTGCGGCGGGCGGGGTAGGGCTGGGGCACAAGCCCCTTGACGCTCCGGCCCGCTCCCCGCCACCCTCGCGCGTACGTACACGTAAGGACACCTCTCTTCCTCCCATGCAGCTTGTCATCGTCGAATCCCCCGCCAAGGCGAAAACCATCGAGAAGTATCTGGGCAAGGACTTCAAGGTCCTCGCCTCCTACGGCCATGTCCGCGACCTGCCGGAACGTGACGGCAGCGTCGATCCCGAGGCGGGCTTCGCCATGCAGTGGGAGCTCTACGGCGACAAGCAGGGCCGCTTCCGCGAGATCGCCGATGCCGCCAAGGCCGCCTCGCGGCTCGTGCTCGCCACCGACCCCGACCGTGAGGGCGAGGCGATCAGCTGGCACGTGCTCGAGCTCCTGAAGAAGCGCAAGGCGCTCCCCGCCGAAGTCCAGCGCGTCACCTTCAACGCCATCACCAAGCAGGCCGTGACCGAGGCGATGGCGAAACCGCGCGAGCTCGATCAGCCGCTGATCGACGCCTACCTCGCGCGGCGCGCCCTGGACTACCTGTTCGGCTTCACGCTCTCGCCGGTGCTGTGGCGGAAGCTCCCGGGCGCGAAGAGCGCAGGCCGCGTGCAATCGGTGGCGCTGCGCCTTATCGTCGAGCGCGAGCGGGAGATTGACGCCTTCCGGGCCGAGGAATACTGGAGTGTCGTCGCGCACATGCAGCACGATGGGACCGCATTCGATGCGCGCCTCGTCAAGTTCAAGGGCGTCAAGCTCGAGCGCCTCAGTCTCGGCAATGCCGGGATCGCGATGGAGGCCAAGGCCGCGGTCGAGGCCGGGCGCTTCACGGTCGAGGGCGTCGAGACCCGGCCGGTCAAGCGCAACCCCGCGCCCCCGTTCACCACCTCGACCCTCCAGCAGGAAGCCGCCCGCAAGCTCGGCTATTCGGCGCAGCACACCATGCGCCTTGCCCAGAGCCTCTACGAGGCGGGCGCAATCACCTACATGCGCACCGACGGGGTGCAGATGGACATGAGCGCAATCCACGCCGTGCGCGATGCGATCGCGGCGCGCTTCAGCCCCGACTACCGCCCCGAAAAGCCGCGCTTCTACAGCACCAAGGCGAAGAACGCGCAGGAGGCCCACGAGGCGATCCGCCCGACCGACTTCACCCGCGATCGGGCGGGCACGGGCGATGAGGCCAAGCTCTACGACCTCATCTTCAAGCGCGCCATGGCGAGCCAGATGGCGACCGCGCAGCTCGAACGCACCACCGTCACCCTGCGCGATGCGACGGGCCAGCACGAGTTGCGCGCCACGGGGCAGGTGATCCGCTTCCCCGGCTTCCTCGCGGTCTATCAGGAAGGCCTCGACGATGCGGACGACGAGGACGGTGGCCTGCTGCCGGTGATGAAGGCGGGCGACTGCCCGGCGCGGCTCGGGGTCGATGCCACCCAGCACTTCACCCAGCCTCCGCCGCGCTTCTCGGAAGCTTCGCTGGTCAAACGTCTCGAGGAACTCGGCATCGGGCGGCCTTCGACCTATGCCTCGACCATCCAGACGCTCAGGAACCGCGCCTATGTGCGCATGGAGAAGAACCGCTTTTTCGCCGAGGAGAGCGGGCGATTGCTGACCGCCTTCCTCGAGCGGTTCTTTCCCAGCTACGTCGCCTACGACTTCACGGCGGGCATGGAGGACGAACTCGACGTCGTCTCCGACGGGCGCGAGGACTACAAGATCCTGCTCGAACGCTTCTGGCGCGATTTCAAGCCCAAGGCCGACCAGGTGATGGAGAAGCTGCCCTCGGAAGTGACCGAGGCACTCGACGAATACCTATCGGACTTCCTGTTCCCGCCCCGCGAGGATGGCAGCGACCCGCGCGCCTGCCCGCTGTGCGCCGCCGAGGGGCGGGCGGGCGGTCGGCTCAACCTGCGCGGTGGCAGGAACGGCGCTTTCATCGGCTGCGTCAACTATCCCGAGTGCAAGTACACCCGCCGCTTCGCCAAGCCCGGCGAGGGCGCCGAGGACGGCATCCTCGGCCAGCATCCCGAGACGGGCGAGGACATCCACCGCAAGAGCGGACGCTTCGGCCCCTATGTCCAGCTGGGCGAAGGCAAGGAGGCCAAGCGCGCGAGCATCCCCAAGGACCTCGACGATTTCGACCTCGACTGGGCGGTGAAGCTCCTCGACCTGCCGCGAATCGTCGGCGCGCATCCCGACACCGGGCTCGAGATCGAGGCCAACATCGGCCGCTACGGCCCCTACCTCAGGCACGACGGCAAGTACGGGAAGCTCGCGAATACCCGCGAGGTTTTCGAGGTTGGCATGAACCGCGCGGTCGCGATCCTCGCCGAGGGTGCCAATCGCGGCAGCGCGGTGCGGGGCAAGGCCGAACCCATCGCCACGCTTGGCGAGCACCCTGCGAGCGGCGGGGAGATCAAGGTCATGCCGGGGCGCTACGGCCCCTACGTGACCGACGGCACCACCAACGCCACGATCCCGCGCGACGTGAAGCCCGAGGAGGTCACACTCGCCGCGGCAATCGAGCTCATCGATGCGCGCGCCGCCAAGGCGCCCGCCAAGGGCAAGGCGAAGAAGAAGGCCGCGCCCAAGAAGGCCGCGACCAAGAAGGCGGCATCGGCCAAGAAGCCGGCGGCCAGGAAGGCCACCGCCAAGAAGGCTCCCGCCAAGAAAGCCGCGGCTGCGACGAAATGATCGGCGAACGGGGCCTCAACCGGCCCCGCCAGGCCCCGCGTTGGTGAATCGTAAAGCATTTGCACCCTATCACGGCGATCGGAAAAGGGACTGCGCCGTGATCGAAATCGAAGTCCAGAACGAGACCCACCAGACCCAGAGCCGGATCCGCTTCGCCGCGGTCCCGCGCATCGGCGAAGGCCTCCGCCTGCGCGAGCCGGACGGGATGTGGGCAAGCTATGACGTGCTCGACGTCTGGTACCAGAAGGCCGAGTTCGGCGATGTCTGGATGCCCTATCTCCATGTCCGCATGACCCCGGGCGAGGGCGCCGCGGCGGAGCTCGATCCCTATTCGGACGACTACGCCGCACAGGCCTTCGAGGCCGGTTTCGCGGCGCTGGGTGGGGAGCATCAGCCGTGCAGAATCTGATCAAGCGCAATTCCGGTCCGCATCGTCGCTCCGGGCTCGAGGGCAAGACCCTAGCCGAAAAGCTCGCCCAGACCGAGGCCATGCTCGAGGCCGCCGCCGAGGATGACGCCGCCCGCGTCGCCGCGCAGCACGCCGGCGCGGCCGCAGCGGTCGACCCCGACGACACCGCCGCGATCGTCGCCGCCGCCAAGGCGATGCGCGACCGCTACGCCGGCCACGAGGCGCAGCCTGCCACCGTCAGGACCTGCCTCATCGTCGACGACAGCCGGGTGATCCGCAAGGTCGCCGCCAAGATCGCGAGCAGCCTCGGCTACGTGCCGGTCGAGGCGCAGGACGGCCATGAGGCGCTCGCCCGCTGCAAGCAGTCGATGCCCGATCTCGTGCTGACCGACTGGAACATGCCCGAAATGGACGGCATCGCCTTCGTCACCAAGCTGCGCTCGATCCCGACGCCCAAGGAGCCGGTGGTGGTGTTCTGCACCTCCAACGGCGAGGCGAAGGACATCCACGACGGCATCGCTGCGGGCGCTGACGACTACATCGTCAAGCCCTTCGACGAGGCCGCGCTGCGCGCCAAGCTGGAGAAGCTGGCGCGGGGATAAGACCGTTCTTTCGAAGCTTTCCGCGCGCTTAGCGGATGCTCTCTCCGCCCTTCACCACGCCGCGCACGTTTTCGAGCACGGTGACGTCGGCGAGTGGATCGCCCTCGACCGCGATCATGTCGGCGAAGGCGCCGGGTGCGATCCGGCCCAGGTCCGCCCCGCGGCCCAGAACCTGCGCCGCACCGACGGTCGCGGCGCGGATCGCCTGCAGCGGGGTCATGCCGTTCGCCACCATGTAGCGGAACTGCCGCGCGTTGAGGCCGTGGGGATAGACGCCCGCGTCGCTGCCGAAGGCGAGCGGCACGCCCATTGCGACCGCGCGGCGAAAGTTGTCGCGCTGGACCTGCGTGGTCTCGCGGTTCTTGCGCAGGTATTCCCCGGGCCAGCCCTCGGCAGTGCCCACCTCCTCGATATAGTCCCCGTTGTAGATGTCCATCACCAGCCACACGCCCCGCTCGCGCGCCAGACGCAAGCCTTCGGCGTCGATCAGGCTCGCATGCTCGATGCTGCGCACCCCGGCGCGGATCGCGGCCTTGATCCCTTCCGCCCCGTGGGCATGGGCCGTCGCATAGGAACCACGTTCGGCCGCCACCGCGACCGCTGCGCGCATCTCGGCTTCGGTCAGTTCGGGCTCTCCCGGCTCCGTGCCGATTGCGAGCACCGCGCCGGTCGCCATCAGCTTGAGGAAATCGGCGCCGTGATCGAATAGGTAGGCGGCCCGCTCCGCCGCCTCTTTCGGGCCGGACAGCACGCCGAGGCGCATGTCGCCGGGCAATTGGTCGTTGGGGACCACTCCATTCAATTCGCCCCCGCCGCCCGGGTGGGTGAGATAGGCCCCCGCCACGAACATGCGCGGCCCCGGCACCAGACCGCGCGCGATCGCGTTGCGCAGGGCCACGTCGGTGAGGCCGCGATAGGTCCCAACGTCCCTCACCGTCGTGAAGCCGGCCTCCAGCGTCAGCCGCGCGTTGCGCGCTCCGATGAGGACCGTGTCGACGGGGGAGGTCTTGAGCGGATCGGCGAGGTCGGCGCTGCTGCCGGTGTCGGAGAGGTGGGTGTGAAGGTCGATCAGCCCCGGCAGCACCGTGTAGGCCGACCAGTCCACCTGCCGTGCGCCCTCCGGCACCGCGCCGCAGGGTTCGACCGCCCGGATGCGCTCGCCCTCGGTGAGGATGCACTGGCCGGTGAGCACGGCGCCGCTCTCGACGTCGACCAAGCGGCCAGCTGCGATGTAGAGCGGCTCGGCCAGAGCCGGGACCGGAAGGGCCGAGGCCGCGGCTGCGAGCAGTCCGGCAAAGAGGTCCTTGATGCGCATCGGCGGACTCCTGCGTGCGGCCGCGTCCGGGACGAACGGCGCGCCTAGACCATGGCGAAACGGCGGAAGTTCCCGCCGTCGGCGATCACTTCCTTCGCGCAGTTGTGGCCCGGCGCGCCGGTCACGCCGCCGCCGGGGTGATTCCCCGCGCCGCACATGTAGAGCCCCTTCACCGGCCCGCGGTAGGCTCCGTGGCCGAGCACGGGGCGCGCGCTCCACAGCTGATCGAGGCTCATGTGGCCATGCATGATGTCCCCGCCGACCAGCCCGAAGGTGCGGTAAAGCCCCTTGGGGCTCAAAACCTGCCGCCCGAGGATCGAGGCACGGAAACCCGGCGCGTGCGCTTCGACCGTGTCGATGATGGTGTCGGCCGCTGCGTCCTCCTCGTCGTCCCAGTCGCGCCCATCGGGCAGCTCGGGGGCGAATTGCTGGCAGAACAGGCTGGCGACATGCTGGCCCGGGGGTGCGAGGCTGTCGTCCACCGTCGAGGGGATCAGCATCTCCACGATCGGCCGCTTCGACCAGCCATGCGCCTTCGCATCGAGGAAAGCCTTGTCCATGTAGGCGAGGGTGGGCGCGATAATGATCCCACTCTGGTGATGCTCGCCCGGCTCGGGAAGCGCGGTGAAGCGCGGCAGTTCGCTGAGCGCGACATTCATGCGGAAGGTGCCGCCGCCCGCCTTGTAGCCGCGCATCCGGCGGCGGAAATCCTCGGGCTGGTGCTCGGGCGCAAGCAGCTTGCCGTATAGCAGCTTGGGGCCGACATTGGCGATGACGCGCCTCGCCGCGATCTCCTCGCCGCTTTCGAGCTTCACGCCCGCGACCGTGTCGCCATCGACCAGCACCTCTGCGACCGGGCTCTCGAGGCTGATCTCGACCCCGGCCTCGCGGCACACCTTGGCCATGATCTGGGTGATCGTGCCCATCCCGCCGATCGAGTGCCCCCAGGCGCCCTTCTTGCCGTTCACCTCGCCGAAGACGTGGTGGAGGAGGACATAGGCGCTTCCCGGCGTGTCGGGGCTCGCATAGTTGCCGACCACCGCGTCGAAGCCGAAAGCGGCCTTCACCGCCTCGCTCTCGAACCACTGGCCGAGGAAGCTCGTCGCCGACTTGACGAAAAGGTCGAGCGCGTCGCGCTTGGCTTCCAGCCCGAGCTTAGAGAGGCCCCAGCCTTGCGAGGCTCCGGACATGAGTGTGCGCAAACCTTCCCCGACATTCGGCGGGGACTTGAGCGCGAGGCTGCGCAGCACTTCGGCCACGCCCTCGAGCGCATCGTAATAGGCGGGCAAGGTCGCGGCATCGGCCGCCGAGAAGCGGGCGAATTCAGCCTGCGTGCGCTCCAGCCCGCCGCCGAGTTTGAGGTAGCCGCCATCCTCCTGCGGCAGGAAGTTGCTGATGGGCCGTTCGATCACGCGGTAGCCGTGATCGGCGAGGCGCATGTCGCGGATCACCTTGGGCTGGAGCAGGCTGACGGTGTAGCTAGCGACCGAATTGCGGAAACCGGGGTGGAACTCCTCGGTCACCGCCGCCCCGCCCACGACATGGCGCCGCTCGACGATCCGCACCTTGAGCCCGGCTTGCGCCAGGTAGAAAGCGCAGGTGAGGCCATTGTGGCCCGCACCGATGATCACGGCGTCGTATTTCTTGGTCATGCGCGGCGGCTCCATCCGGGGCTGGGTTGCTTGGCGAGGCGGGCTTCGGGGATCAGGTCGCGGATGCGCCGGCAGAAATGCTTCAGGCACACCTCCTTGTCGCTCAGCGGCCCCATGCTGAAGCTGCGGCTCGCCATGCCCTGCTGGACGCGGGTGATGAGCGCGGTGTCCTCGGCGTTGACCTGGCGGTTGATGCGCCAGTTGAGGTAGCGCGCGGCACGCATCTCGCGCCGCTCGTCTGGCAGGACATAGCTGATCTCGCGAATCAGGCAGGTGGTCGGGCCGGTGGGCAGCCACTGCATGAAGTCGATCTGGTCGGGATAGATGTCGAAGGCGACATTGGGCCACAGCTTGAAATAGAGCCACAGGCGCTGGTTCGCCTCGGGCAGGTGGGGGACCGGCGGGAGCAGTTTCTGGTACATCCGCTCGGACCAGTTCGCGCTTTCGCGGTCGACCATCGCGCCCCACATGCGGTCGACTTGGGCCTCGGCCTCGATCCCGTAGCCCTTGCCGAACAGCCGCGTCAGGCCCGGGTGGGCGACCGGGATGTGGAGCCCGTCCGAATAGTTGTCGCCGACATTCTTCCAGTTCACCGCACGCGGACGCAGCGTGACGCGGCCCAAGGCTTCCAGTTCCTCGAAGCGGTAGGGCGCCACCATCGCCTCGTAGGGCGCCATCGCTTGCGCCACCGTCGGCCCGCCGTCATCCTCGAGCCGCACGAAGACGAAGCCGCGCCACAGCTCGAGTTCGACCGGAACCAGCCCGGCCTTCTTCCGGTCGAGCGTTGGATAGCTGGCGCTGTCCGGAACGCCGGTCAGCGTGCCGTCAAGGTCGTAGGTCCAGGCATGATAGGGGCACACGAGCTTCCTCGCGCAGCCGCTCGCCCCGTCGACGAGGCGCGAGCCGCGGTGACGGCAGACATTGGTGAAGGCGCGCAGCACATCGTCTGTCCCGCGCACCACGATCACGCTCTCGCCGCAATAATCGAGCGTGTGCCAGTCGCCCGCCGCCGGAATGTCGCTGACGTGGCACACCACCTGCCAGCTCGGGCGGAACACCCGGTCGAGCTCGACCTCGAGGAACTCGGCATCGTGGTAGGTCCAGCTCGGCAGGCTCCACCCGTCGAGCGCGTCGGTGTCGGGGGTGGGGAATGACCGAGTTGCCATGCGCGCATCCTTGCTTTACGTTCGTATAACAAGCAAGGAATGGCCGCACAATCTGCCTTTACCCGCGCCGATCCCGATGCGCGCCGCCAGAGCCTGATCGCCGCGACCGCGCGCGTTCTCGCGGCGAAGGGCGCAGCCGGGGTGTCGGTGCGCGCGATCTGCGCCGAGGCCGGCGTCTCCGCGGGCCTGCTGCGGCACTATTTCGCGAGCGTTTCCGATGCCATCGCGGCGACCTACCGCTGGACCGGCGCGCAAATCGACGCCGCGCTGGAAGAGGCGGTCGCTGCCGCCGGACCCGATCCGCGCGCCCGGCTGCTCGCCTATCTCGCCGCCAACTTCCGCCCGCCGATCGCGAGCCCCGAGCTGCTGGCGAGCTATGTCGCCTTCTGGAGCCTGACCCGCAGCGACCCCGCAGTCGCGTCGGTGCGCGCCGAGGTCTACGGCACCTTCCGCAGCGGGCTCGAGGGACTGCTTCGCGCCTATCGGCCGGACCTTGCCGACGTTCGCGTGGCGGCGGTCGCGCTCACCGCATTGATCGACGGGCTGTGGCTGGAACTCTCGCTCGGCCAGGCGCCGTTCAGTGCCGAGGAGGCCGAGTCGCTCGCCGAGCAGTGGCTCGACAGCCTGACCTCTCAGCCGGCGGCCGGGCCGCCGCGCCGCGCCGAGAAGTAGAGCGGTACGCCCGCCGCCATCAGCACGAGGCTCCACCCGCTCGCCTCCACCCCTGCGCCCCACAGGGTCCACAGCGCATAGATGGTGCCCGCAAACGCGAAACCGCGGACCACCTTCATCCGCAACGCCGCCAGCGCGCAGGCGAGGTAGAGCCACAGCGCCGCGCTGGTCGAAAGCAGCAGCACGAATTCGTAGATGCCCTGCATGTCCCGGCTCGCATTGAGAGCCAGGCAGAGGGTGGCGATGACGCTCGAGACCAGCAGGGCGCGGCGCGGGGTGCCGTGGCGGTCGGTCCCGGCGAACCAGCGCGGCAGCATCCCGCGCTCGGCCATGGCGCGCGGCAACTCGCCCTGGAGCAGCACCCACCCGTTGATCGCGCCGACGCAGCTGACGATCGCGAACACCGTCACCAGCGCCGCGGGCCCCGCGCTCCAGTAGCGTTCGACGAAGATCGCGAAGGGCGCAGGGCTGGTCGCGGCGACCGCCTCGGGCAGCATCAGCGCGATGGCCGAGCAGACCAGCAGGTAGAGGAGCCCGGTCAGCCCCGTGCCCCACATGGTCGCACGCGGGACGTTGACGGCGGGGTTTTCGACCCGCGCCGCGGCGATGCTCGCGCACTCGAATCCGAGCAGCGCGAACAGCGTCAGCGCCGCCGCGCCGCGCAGGTCGGTGCCGTTCAATTCGCTCATGACGAAGGGCCGGATCTCGCCCGTGCCGCTGCCCAGCACCGCCGCGGCAATGACGATCACCGCGATGAGCGGCACCAGCTTGAGCAGCACCGTGACGATCTGGAAGCGGCCCGCCGCATGGACGCCGCCGAGGTTGACCAGCGTCATCGCCCAGACCAGCGCGATGGCGCACAGGGCGGGGCTCATTGGCGTTTTGCCGATCTCCGGGACGAAGGCCGACAGATAGCTCACCGCCGCGACCGCGATCGAGACGACGGCGGTCCACACCGAGACCCAGTAGATCCAGCCGACGAGGAACGCGGGAAACTCTCCGAAGGCCTCGAGCACGAACCCCGCCGGATCGCGCGCAAGCGGCCGCGCGCGGGTCAGCGCGGCGAGCACCCAGGCCAGCACCAGCGTTCCGGCAGTGGTGACGATCCAGCCCGCCACCGCGTTCCAGCCGAAGGGGGCAAGGCTCGCCGGGAGCAGGAACACGCCAGAGCCGATCATGTTGCCCATGACAAGGGCGATGGCAGCGAAAAGGCCGAGCTTGCGGCCCGGCCCCTCCGTCGTTTCCGCGTCCTCGGTCACCGGCTCAGAAATCGAAGCCCGCCTTGATCCCGATGATGCGCGGCCGCGTCACGACATCGTAGAACACCCCGCCGGTGCCGCTCACCCCGTCGGGGTCGCCGCAGGTGGTCTCGAGGCACTGCACCCCGCTGTTGATCACCCCACGCTCGTCGAGGAGGTTGGTGGCGAAGAGTTCGAAGCGCAGGTTGTCCTTGCGCATCCCGATGCTGAGGTCGACCGTCGTATAGGGGTCGAAGAAGCCCTTGATCGCGTTCTCGGCATCGCGCAGGTCGCTGCGCCGCCTGCCGATATGGGCAACCGCGCCCTGCACGTGCCCGTCCCACGCGCCGAGCGGAAACTCGTAGCGCGCCAGGGCATTGCCCTTGAACTTTGCGGTCACCGGCAGCTGGGTGCCCGCCGGCGCGAGCAGCGCGTTGGTGCGCCCGTCGCCGGGGTCGAAGGTGCAGTCGAACTGCGGGTTGGCGATGCGGCAGAAGTCGCGCCGGATGGTGGCGTCGTTGTAGCTGCCCGACAGGCCCAGCGTGAGCCCGCCCGCGCGGTAGGTGAGATCGGATTCGATCCCCCGGATGCGCGCGATGCCGGCGTTGCGGATCTCGGTCAGCCCGTTCGCGCCGAGGAAGGAGAGCTGGATGTCGTTCCAGTCCTCCTGGTAGACGGCCCCGTTGAAGGTGACGTCGCCGAAGCGCGTTTTCCAGCCGAGCTCGTAATTGTCGAGCGTGTCGGCAAGGTAGGGGGGCAGAGTGCCGCGCCTGTTGATCCCGCCCGGGCGGAAGCCCTGCGACCATGTGGCATAGACCAGCACGTCGTCGGTGATCTTGTAGGTCGCGTTGAGCTTGTAGATCGCGTCGGTGTCGGAGGTGGCCTTGTCGAGGTTGGTGCAGGGCGAGTTTTCGACCTGCGCCGGGCCGAAGCACGCCGCCTCGCCGGTGCGGCTGGAGAAGCCCGCGCTGTAGCCGAAGAAACCGACCAGCGAGTTCTTGTAGTGGTAGAGCCGCGCCCCGCCGGTCAGCGTCAGCTTGTCGGTGACGTCGAAGCTGAGCTCGCCGAAGGCGGCATAGTCACGGTCGACGCGGTCCTGGCGGGTCAGCCAGATGTTGCTCTCGGTGCCGGTGACGGTGATCGAATCCGCGATGTCCTCGATGATGTAGTTCTGCGTGATCTCGTGCAGCTGGCGCTGCGCGAAGACACCGCCGATGAAGCGCAGCGGGGCTTCCTGCGGGCTCGATACGCGTAGCTCCCCGAAGATCCGGCGGTAGTTGTCGTTGCCCTGGATGAACTGGTTGGGGTTTACGAGATCGCCGTCGTTGTCGTAGAAATAATTGCCGTAGCCGAACAGCGCGTCGTAAAAGTAGGCGTAGTCGGAATAGTCGGATTCGACCTCGGTGCGGCGCCACAGGTGGCCGCCGGTGGCCACGAGGTCCCAGCTGCCGATCTTGCCCTCGATGGTGAGCGCGGCCTGGAGCCACTTGTCCTTCGAGAATTCGGGATTGTACTGCACGGTCTGGAGCGACCGGGTGACGGCGGTGCTGCGCTCCTGCGCGAAGCTGCCGTCGGCATTCTGGATCTGGCCCATGATCGTCGGGCGCAGGGTCCAGCTGTCGTTGAGCTCGATCCCCAGCGCGAGCCGCGCGCCGTAGGTGTCGACATCGTTGTAGTCGTCCTCGACGAGGTCCGCGTTGTTCTGGGTGATGCCCGAGGACGGATAGGTGCGGCTGCCCGGGATGTTGTCGATGAAGCCGCCGTCGCGGCGATACCATGCCACCACGCGCAGCGCCGCACGGTCGGAGAGCTTCGCGTTGTAGAAGCCTTCGAGCACCCCGCCGACATCGCCGCGGTGAACGCTGTTCAGCTCGAAATCCATCGCCCCGTAGCTGCTGGTGTAGTCGGGCGCGTTGGTCACCATCTTGATGGTGCCCGCCATCGAGCTCGCCCCGTAGAGCGTGCCCTGCGGCCCGGCCAGCGCCTCGACCCGGGCAAGGTCGTAGCTATGGATGTCGAGCGCGCCCTGGATGGTCGTGATCGGCATTTCGTCGAGATAGATGCCGACCGTAGGCAGCGAGGCCGAGTGGTTGGCGTTCTCCCCGCTGGCGACGCCGCGGAAATAGACCTGGCTGAAACCCGGGCCCGCGGTCTGCACCGTCACCGAAGGCAGGAACTTGGCGATATCCCGCAACTCGTTGACCTGCAGCTGGTCGAGCGTCTCGGTGTCGAGCGCGGTGATCGCGATCGGCACGTCCTGAAGGTCCTGCGATCGCTTCTGCGCCGTGACGATGAAGACCCGTTCCTCCTCGACGGCATCCTGCGCGATGACCGGCGCCGCGAGTGTCATCGCGGTGCCCGCGAGAAGCGATGCGGTGATGGCCCGCATCCGTTTGTTTTCCAAGATTGTCACTTCCGCCCTCCCTGTGGCGTTGCCAAGTCCCCGGCAACAATCCGCCACAGCCGGAGCCGCCTGCCAAGCCGTTGTGCGGGGGCGCAGGCGCCCGGGCGGAACTTTGCTCACCCGCTATGACAAATTTGTCACGATCCCGGCGCGTTCAGGCCGGGCGGTCGGCATAGGTCTCGACGAGATCGCCGAGCGCCGCCCGCAAGGGGCCGAGCCATGCCTCGTAGGGCTCCCACTGGCCCATGCCGTCGCGGTTGATCGGGCGCCGCACCTGTTCGGACGAGGCGGTCCGCACCGCGCGGGTGTTGCGGTGAAATTCGAGGCAGGCTTCCTCGAAGGGAAGGCCGAGGTAGGCGAGCATCGCGCGCAACTCGGCCTCGGGATTGCCGACCAGCCGTTCATGGATCACGCGGTGGATGCGGCCCGGCAGCACGCGGTCGTAGTGGTCCATGGCGCGCACGTAATCGGCATAGTAGCGGCCGATATGGTCGAGCGAGTAGGAGAAAGCCTGCCCCTTGGCGAAGTGCTGGCGGAAGTTGGAGAAGCAGCAATCGAGCGGGTTGCGCCGGGCGTCGATGATCTTGGCGTTGGGCAGGATCAGGTGGATGAAGCCGGCATAGCTCCAGTTGTTGGGCAGCTTGTCGATGTAGAAGGGCTTGTCGGTCTTGCGCTGGACCCGGGTGCGCTCGAGGAACTCGGCGCCGAGCGCGGCGAACCGCTCCTCCGCCATCTCCGCGACCGCCTGCGGCCAGTCGCGCAGGTCGTTCCCCCCGGCCTTCGCCTCGCGCATGGCGATCGCCGGGATGTCGGGCAGCTCCATCGTGCCCTCGATCGCCGAATGGCTGGCAAGGATCTGCTCGAGCAGCGTGGAGCCCGCGCGGGGCAGGCCGAGGATGAAGATCGGATCGGGCGCCGGGTCGCCGGCGCGCTCCCGCTCGGCCAGGAACGCCGGCGTCAGGACCTCGATCATGCGATCGACCTGGCGGGTGGTCGTCTCGGGCCGGTAGCCCAGCTCCCGGCTGCGCAGGTCGTTGCCGGCGGCGTAGTGGCGGAAGCTCGTCTCCGCGACCCGGCGATCGCCCCAGGCCTTGCCGAGCGCGAAGTGCAGATGCAGCGCGTCCTCGGGCGCGATCTCCGCGGCCAGCGCCGCCTCCATCGCCGCGATGTCGGCATCGCCGAACTCGACCGTCTTGAGATTGGCGAGGCTCCACCACACCTCGCCAAGGTGCGGCTCGACCGCCAGCGCGCGGCGGTAGGCGGCGATGCTCTCCTCCAGCCGGCCGACGGTCTTGAGCATGTGCCCGTAGCTCATCCACAGCTTGGCGTGATCCGGGAAGGTGCCGACCAGTTCGCCATAGATGGCGAGCGCCTCGTCATAGTCGCCGATCCGCCCGAGGGTGGCCGCAAGCAGGTTGCGGTTGCCCGAATGGCCCGGGTCGCGCGCCAGCACCTCCTCCAGCACCTCGCCCGCCTCGGCATACCGGCTCTGCTTGTAGAGCACCATGGCGAGGTTGGCGTGGGCCGCGGTGAAGGAGGGGGCGAGCTCGATCGCGCGGCGCAGCAGGTTTTCGGAATCCCGGTAGCGGCCGAGACGGCCCGCCAGCTCCGCCATCATCCGGATCGCGGCGACATCGGTCGGCTGGGCGGCGAGGCGCCGGCGCAGCCCGGCCTCGGCCTCGGGCAGGTCGTTGGCGAGCAGCGCCTGCGCAATCGCGATCATCTCGGGATCCTGCGCGGCGGCGCGGACCGCGGCCATCTCGGCGCGCGCCGCTTCCTCGTCACGGCCGAGCTTTCGCAGCAGGCGTCCGAGCATCCGGTGCGCCGGCAGGTTGTGCGGTTCGCGCGCAGTCACCGCGCGCAGCTGCCGGGCTGCGGCGGCGGGATCGCGCTCGGCCAGTTCGAGGATGGGCGACGGCCGCGCCGCCGTCTGCGTTCGCTCGCTCGTGCTCATCCGCGGGGCCTAACATGCAGGCGGGCCACTGGGTAGAGGCCTCGGCGCGGCAGGCGCACCGGCGCGGTCACCGCACCCAGTCGAGCCCGATTTCCTCGAAGATCTCCCGGTCCTCGGCCCAGTTCTCGAGAACCTTGACGTGGAGATAGAGGTGCACCTTCACCCCCAGCATCTCGGCGAGTTCCGCGCGCGCGGCGGCGCCGATCGCCTTGATCTTCGATCCCCCCTTGCCCAGCACGATCGCGCGCTGGTTGTCGCGGGTGACGACGATCTGCTGGTGGATCTCGACGCTGCCGTCGGGGCGCACCTCGTATTTCTCGGGCCGCACCGCGCTGTCGTAGGGCAGTTCCTCGTGGAGCTGCTGGTAGAGCTGCTCGCGGGTGATCTCGGCGGCGAGCAGGCGTTCCGAGGCGTCCGAGACCTGGTCCTCGGGATACATCCACGGCCCTTCGGGCATGGCGCGGGCGAGCACCTCCTTCATTGCCGGCACGCCCTCGCCGGTCAGGGCCGAGACGAAGAACACCTCGGCGAAGTCCACCTTGCCGGTCAGTTCCTGCGCGAGCGCCAAGAGCGGCTCCTTCTTGGCGCGGTCGACCTTGTTGAGGACGAGGATCTTGCGCTCGGGCCGGGCGGCCAGCGCCTCGAGCAGGGGCTCCAGTTCGTGGCGGCGCTGCTTGATCGGGTCGACCAGCAGCAGCACCGCGTCGGCCGCCTCGGCGCCTTCCCACGCTGCGCTGACCATCGCCCGGTCGAGCCGGCGGCGGGGTGCGAAGATGCCGGGCGTGTCGACGAGGATCATCTGCACCGGCGCGCCGTCGACCTCGTGGAGGGCGATGCCGAGCATCCGGGCGCGGGTGGTCTGCGCCTTGGCGGAGGTGATCGCGACCTTCTGGCCGACGAGGCTGTTGACGAGGGTCGACTTGCCGGCGTTGGGCGCGCCGAGCACGGCGACCACGCCGCAGCGGGTGGGGGGTGTTTGCGTCATGCGCCGCCCATAGCGGCAAGCGCCATGCTTGTCGAAGGGCGGGGCGTGTGGCTACCCTGTCGTAGACGGTCGGCTGCGCGTCCGCTGTCTTGCCATGCGCGGTCGGGCGAAATGTTTCACGTGAAACATTTCGGGAACAAAGCTCAGCCGAACCGCTCCAGGAAGGCCTTGGCGGCGAGCCTTTCGGCCTCGCCCTTGCTGGTCGCGGTCGCTTCGGCGCTGCCGACGTTGCGCACGCTGACCTGCACGGTGAAGCGCGCCGCGTGGTCGGGGCCGCTGCGTCCGGTCACCTCGTAGACAGGCGGTGCGCGGCGGTTGCCGGCAGCCCATTCCTGGAGCGCGCTCTTGGGGTGCTTGGCCTTGCCCTCGTCGCCTTCGAGTTCCTTCGCCCAGAGGCGGTAGATGAGGGCCTGCGCGGCATCGAAGCCATTCTCGATGAAGCAGGCGCCGATCAGCGCCTCCATCACGTCGCCGAGGATCTTGTCGCTGTCCGTCCCGCCATCGTCGCGGGCCTGCTTGCCGAGGCGGATGTGGGCGGGCAGGCCGATGGTGCGGGCGATCCGCGCGCAGGTCGCCCCGCTGACGAGCGCATTGAGTCGCTGCGAAAGCTTGCCCTCGGGCGCGTCGCCGGCGCGGAACAGCCACGCGGCGACCGACAGCCCGAGCACCCGGTCTCCGAGGAATTCGAGCCGCTGGTAATCCGCCGCATCCGCACCCGAGCCGTTGAAGCTGCCGTGGGTCAACGCCTCGAGCCAAGGCTCCTCGCTGGCGACGCCGAACCCCTGCGCCTCGAGCCACGCGCGGGCGGCAGTGTCGAGGCCGCTCACAGCCGGGCCCCGATCCGCTCCCAGCGCGCTGCCGAAAACCAGGTCCAGGGCGCGAACCATTCGGCGCTGCCGTCGGTCGACCAGACGATCACCGCCGCGCGCCCGACCAGCAGGTCCTGCGGCACCATCCCGACCCCGTCACCCGCCGCCGCGGCAAAGCGGCTGTCGCGCGAATTGTCACGGTTGTCGCCCATCACGAAGACCGTCCCGGCGGGCACCGCCGTTGCGGCAAAGCCGTCCGCCGGGGTCGGGCCGAAGTCGAGCACCGTATAGGAGCGGCCCCCCGGCAGCGTCTCGCGGAAGGCGGCATAGCGGCACGCCTGCCCCGTGCCGCCGGGCGCCGCGGCCCAGTCTCCGCCCCAGGCGCACGCCGTGTTGGGCGAAAGCGGCACCAGGAGGTCGCGCGGGCCCGCGCGGGCGACACGCACCCCGTTCAGCACCACCTGGCCGCCGATCACCGCCACCCGGTCGCCCGGCAGGCCGATCACCCGCTTGATGTAGTCGCGCCCGTCGACGGGGTGCTTGAAGATGACGATGTCCCCGCGCTCCGGCGAACGCCCCAGCAGCCGCCCCTCGGGCAGCGGCAGGTCGAAGGGCAGCGAGCGGCGGCTGAAGCCGTAGGGCCACTTGGCCGCGAGCAGGTAATCCCCGTTCATCAGCCCCGGCAGCATGCTTTCCGAGGGGATCGAGAAGGGCGAGAACACCAGCGTGCGGAAGGCCAGGACCGCCATCAGCAGCTTGATGAGGAACCACGCGAAGCTGCTCCATCCCTCGCGCCGCTCCCGGGTGCCGTCCTGTGCGCTGTCGGCGACGGGCGGCGGCGGGCCGAGCGATTGGGTCTTAACATCCATCCTTCAAGTCCTTACTCGCAGCCGCACAGTTGCGCAAAGGGGAACGGCGATGAGCGGGATCGGCACGGCACGGGACGAGGCGGCGGTGGTGTCGGCCTGGGACGCGCTCGGCGGGGTCGAGCAGCCCACGCTCGCCGCCCTCTTTGCGGCCGATCCCGACCGCGCGGCGGCGCTCACCCGGCGGATTTCCTGGCCGGTAGGCCCGGGCAGCGCGGCCGAGGCGGGCATGCTGATCGACTTCTCCAAGACCCATCTGTCGGACCGCGCGCTCGCCGCTTTCGAGGCGCTCGCCGAGGCAGCGGGCTTTGGCGCGGCGCGCGAGGCGCTGTTCGGCGGCGGGATCGTCAACGCGACCGAGGGACGCGCGGCGACCCACGGCGCATTGCGCGGCAGCGGCACTCCTGCGCAGGTCGAGGAGGCCGAGGCGCTGCTCGCCCGCATGGGGATGCTGGTCGAGGCCATCCATGAAGGCGCATTGGGCGAGATCCGCCACTGCATCGCGATCGGGATCGGCGGTTCCGCGCTCGGCCCGGCGCTCGCCATCGACGCGCTGACCCGGGATCTGGCGCTCGTCGACGTCCACGTCGTCTCCAACATCGACGGCCTCGCCCTCGAACAGGCGTTCCGCGCCTGCGACCCGGCCACGACCCTGATCGCCGTGGCGTCGAAGACCTTCACCACCATCGAGACGATGACCAACGCCGCCAGCGCGCTGAAGTGGCTGGCCGACAATGGCGTGGAAGACCCCGGCGGGCGCGTCGTCGCGCTCACCGCGTCGCCCGAGAAGGCGGTCGAGTGGGGCGTGGACGAGACCCGCGTGCTGCCCTTCCAGGAGAGCGTCGGCGGGCGCTACTCGCTGCTGTCCAGCATCGGGTTCCCGGTGGCGCTGGCGGTGGGGATGGACGAGTTCCGGGCGATGCTGGCGGGCGCCAAGGCGGTCGACGATCATTTCCGCGAGACCGAGGGCCGCGCCAACGCCCCGCTGCTCGCCGCCTTCGCCGACCAGTATTACACGCGCCTCCGGGGCTGCCAGACCCGCGCGGTGTTCGCCTATGACGAGCGGCTCGCGCTGCTGCCCGACTATCTCCAGCAGCTCGAGATGGAATCGAACGGCAAGAGTGTGAAGACGGACGGTAGCCCGGTTGACGGACCGACCGCGGCGGTGACCTGGGGCGGGGTGGGCACCGACGCGCAGCACGCCGTGTTCCAGCTGCTCCACCAGGGCACCCACCTCGTGCCCGTGGACTTCATCGCCTCGATCGCGCCGGGCGACGATCTCGACCCGGCGCACCATCGCATCCTGCTGATGAACTGCCTCGCCCAAGGCGCGGCGCTGATGGCAGGCAAGCCTTCGGACGATCCCGCGCGCGCCTATCCGGGCGACCGGCCCTCGACCACCTTCCTCCTCGATGATTGCGACGCGGCGGCGCTGGGCGCACTGATCGCCTTCCACGAACACCGCACCTTCGCCAATGCCGTGCTCATGGGGATCAACCCCTTCGACCAGTTCGGCGTCGAGCTCGGCAAGGCCATCGCCAAGCAGATCGAGAGCGGGGAAGGTGAGTTCGACCCGTCGACCCGGGCGCTTATGGCCGCGGCGGGGCTGGGCTAGGGCACACCCGAGGCCAACCCTAATCTATTTTTTCGTCATTGCGAACAGAGCGAAGCAATCCAGAGCGGCTCGCGCGTGGCTCTGGATCGCCGCGTCGCCTTTGGCTCCTCGCAATGACGGGGTCTGCGACGAGAGGTGAAACCTGAAATCGTTTGACTTCCCCGCCTTCAGCCCCCAAATGCCCCCCATCGAAGCGCGCTAGCCAGCGTGAAGCGGCGGACATCTGACATCATCCGCCCCGGCCGCGCCTCGGTTTTTCCCAAGGACTTCCCTTTTCACGCGGGCGGTTTGAACCCCCGCGCCGCGCGCCCCGTTCCGGGCTGCGCGCGTCGCACATTTTGCGAGTTAACAACAACATGACCACTTTCGCTGACCTCGGGCTGTCGCAGCCCGTGCTCCAGGCCCTCGACATGAAGGGCTACACTGTTCCTACCCCGATCCAGGAGCAGGCAATTCCCGCCGTCCTCAAGGGCCGTGACCTCCTCGGCATCGCCCAGACCGGCACCGGCAAGACCGCCGCCTTCATGCTCCCCGGTATCGACCGCCTGCGCGAGAACGACAGGCAGATTCCCTTCAAGTCCTGCCGGATGCTGGTGCTTGCGCCGACCCGCGAACTGGCGGTGCAGATCGGCCAGAGCGCCAAGGATTACGGTGCACTCGCCGGGCTCAAGGTGCAGGTGATCGTCGGCGGCACCTCCGTCGGCAAGGACCGCAACAAGCTGCACCGCGGCACCGACATCCTGGTAGCGACGCCGGGCCGGCTGCTCGACCTCGTCGACCAGAAGGCGCTTAATCTCGCCGGGATCGAGGTGCTGGTGCTCGACGAGGCCGACCAGATGCTCGATCTGGGCTTCATCCATGCCCTGCGCAAGATCCGCGAACTCGCGCCCAAGGATCGCCAGACGCTGTTCTTCAGCGCGACCATGCCCAAGGCGATCAAGGAACTCGTTAGCGGCTTCTGCAACAATCCCGTGCAGGTTTCGGTCACCCCGCAAAGCACGACGGCCGAACGCATCGACCAGTATCTCTTCATGGTCCAGCAGGACGAGAAGCTGTCCCTGCTCGAGATGATCCTCAAGGGCCGTCACGCGGTTCCCGGCGCGATCGAGCGCGTGCTGATCTTCACCCGCACCAAGCACGGTGCGGACCGGGTGGTGAAGCGCCTGTCGCACGCCGGGATCGAGAGCAACGCGATCCACGGCGACAAGTCGCAGCCCCAGCGCCAGCGCGCCCTCGACGAGTTCCGCAAGGCGCGCGTGCCGATCCTGATCGCGACCGACGTCGCCGCGCGCGGGATCGACATTCCGGGGGTGAGCCACGTCATCAACTACGAGCTGCCCAACGTGCCCGAGCAATATGTCCACCGCATCGGCCGGACCGCGCGGGCGGGCAAGGAGGGCGTCGCCATCGCCTTCTGTGCCGAGGACGAGCGCGCCTATCTGAAGGACATCCGCAAGACCACCGGGGCGGAGCTCGAGCGACTGCCGCTCCCCGACAACTTCCGCGCGGTGGTGGAGGGCGAGGGGCCGGAGAAGCCCGCCGCCCGCACGCCGATGAAGCGCGTCCAGCCGCGGCCGCTCGGCCAGCGGGGCGGTCGCTCCGAACCGCGGCGCGAGGGTGAGCGCACCCCGCAGGGCGAGCGTCGCCCGCAGACCGGCGAGCGCCGGGGCGAGGGCGATCGCCGCGTCCAGGGCGAGCGCCGTCCGCAGGGCGGCCCGCGCCGTCCCGACGGCGAGCGTCGTCCGCAGGGCGGCGAGCGCCGAGCCGAAGGCGAGTATCGCGGCGAGCGTCGTCCGCAGGGTGACCGCAAGCCCCAAGGTGCCAAGCCTGCACAGGCCCGCTCCGGCGGAGGTGGCGGCAACGGCGGCGGCCATCCGCAGCGCCATCCGGGGGCCGGTCGCCCGCAGGGCAATGGCGGCGGTGGCCAGGGACGCGGGGGCCGCGGTCGCGGCCGGTCCGGCGGGGGCGGTGGGCGTCCCAACTCGGCCAGCGCCTGAATCGGCACCGGAAAGGGGGGCTGCGCGCCGCCCTTTCCTTGTCTGAAATAGTCCTTTCCGCGCCGCCATGGTTGCCCCCTCGGGCGCGCGGCGCCATATGCGTGCGCCTGTAGACCGGAGCACCATGATGGCCGACCAGTACGACTTCGACCTCTTCACCATCGGCGCCGGATCGGGTGGGGTGCGCGCGAGCCGCGTCGCCGCCGCGCACGGCGCGCGGGTGGCGGTCGCCGAGGAATACCGGGTCGGCGGCACCTGCGTGATCCGCGGCTGCGTGCCAAAGAAGATGCTCGTCTACGGCGCGCATTTCGCCGAGGACCTCGTCGATGCGCAGCATTTCGGCTGGACGATCGAGGGCAAGCGCTTCGACTGGGCGGCGCTGCGAGACCATGTCCAGAAGGACATCACCCGGCTCGAAGGGCTCTACGGCGAGACGCTTTCGAACCACAAGGTGACGATCTTCGCCGAGCGCGCGACGATCACCGGCGATCACGAGGTGACGCTGGCGAGCGGCAAGGTGGTCACCGCCAGGTACATCCTGATCGCCACCGGCGCGCGCCCGCACATCCCCGAATTTCCCGGCAACGAGCACGTCATCACCTCCAACGAGGCGTTCCACCTCGACACCCTGCCACGCCGCATCCTGATCGCCGGCGGGGGCTACATCGCCAACGAGTTCGCCGGGATCTTCAACGAGTTCGGCTGCAAGGTGACGCTCGCGAACCGTTCCGACACGATCCTGCGCGGCTATGACGCGGCGCTGCGCGACCGGCTGCTCCAGATCTCGATGGTGAAGGGCATCGAGTTCTGCTTCAACGCCGAGTTTCAACGGATCGAGAAGCAGGCGGACGGCACGCTCATGGTCAAGCTGACCGGGCATGACGAGCGCGCGTTCGACACCGTGATGGTGGCGACCGGCCGTGTCCCCAACACCGAGGGGCTTGGGCTGGAGACCATCGGCGTCGAGGTCGGCAGGAATGGCGAGATCGTGGTCGACGCCTTCAGCCGCACCAATCTCGACTACGTCTATGCCGTGGGCGACGTGACCGACCGGGTGCAGCTCACCCCGGTCGCGATCCGCGAGGGCCAGGCCTTCGCCGATTCCGTGTTCGGCCCGGGCGAGCCCTATGCGGTCGATCATTCCTGCGTGCCGAGCGCGGTGTTCAGCCATCCCCCGATCGCCGCAGTCGGCATGACCGAGGGCGAGGCGCGCGGGCGGCTCGGCAACATCAAGGTCTTCCAGTCCGACTTCCGCCCGATGAAGAACGTGGTGGCGGGCCGCAACGAGCGCAGCCTCTACAAGATGATCGTCGATGCCACGACCGACCGGATCGTCGGCATCCACATGATCGGCCCTGATGCGCCCGAGATCATGCAGGCCGCCGCGATCGCGGTGAAGGCGGGGCTGACCAAGGCCGATTTCGACGCCACTGTGGCGATCCACCCGACCATGGCCGAGGAGCTGGTGCTCTTCAAATAAGTTGCTCGGCGAAACCTATCTGCTAGGCTGCCGCCGCATAATCTACGACGGAGAGGGACGCATGGCAGGCACGGTTCTGGTGACGGGGGCGACCGGCTACATTGCCGGAGAGTTGATCCGGCAATTGCTCGGGCGCGGCTGGACGGTGCACGGCACGGTGCGCAACGTGGCGAAGTCCGAAGCCGCCCTCAGGGCCCGGCTCGGCAACCCCGGGCCCGAGGCCTTCCGCCTTTTTGCAGCCGAGTTGACGAGCGATGCCGGCTGGGCCGAGGCCGCCCGGGGCTGCACCCATGTCGCCCATGTCGCCTCGCCGATCCCCGCGCAGGCGCCCCGCAACGAGGACGACCTGATCGTCCCCGCACGGGACGGCACCCTGCGCGTCCTGCGCGTCGCGCGCGAAGCCGGCGTCACCCGCTTCGTCCAGACCTCCTCGACCGCGGCGGTGGTTTACGGCGTCGACCGCGGCGAATACACCTTCGACGAGAGCCGCTGGACGAATATCGACCACCCTGACGCCTACCCCTACGTCAAGTCCAAGACCATCGCCGAACGTGCCGCGCGCGACTGGATGGCGGCCGAGGGCGGGGCGCTGGAGTTCGTCTCGGTCAACCCCGGCATGGTGCTGGGGCCGGTCGACGGCGCGGACTTTTCGGCCTCGGTCGAGCTGGTGCAGCAATTGCTGTCGGGTGCAATGCCGATGGCGCCGAACCTCGGCTTTCCGATCGTCGACGTGCGCGACATCGCCGCACTGCACGTGCTGGCGCTCGAGACGCCGGGGATTGCGGGCGAACGGTTCCTGGGGGCCGGGCCCTTCCTCACCGCGCTCGAGATCGCGGGCGTGCTGCGCGTGCGGCTTGGGACGAAGGCGAGGAAAGCCCCGACCCGCCCCATGCCCGACTGGCTGGTCAAGATCCTCGCCCTGTTCAACGCCGAGGTGCGCGGGATCAGGACCGAGATCGGCAAGGTGCGCCATGTCGATGCAACCCACGCGAAAGAACGGCTCGGCTGGACGATGCGCCCCGTCGAGGACACCATCGCCGATTGCGGCGAGAGCCTGATCGCGAAAGGCGTCGTCAGAGCCTGAGCACCGCGCGCCGCCTGAAAAGCTTTTCGCAAGGGTGGCCATGCTAGGGCGGCGCGATGAACATGTTCACCCTCACCGCGCGCCAGCAGCGCGAGCTCGACTATCATCGCGAGCACGCGGCGAAGTATGCCGAGGAGGACCTGCGGCCGGTTGCCGATGACGTGATCGTCAGCACGCGCCGCCGGCCGTGGAATGCCTATTGGTCGATGTACGACCGCCTGCTGGCGAGCGACCCTGCGGGCAAGGCGGTGCTGGTGCTGGGCTGCGGCTTCGGCGACGATGCGATCCGCATCGCCCGGCTGGGGGCGCGGGTTTCGGCCTGCGACCTCTCGCCCGAGAGCCTCGCCATCGCCGAGGCGCGTGCCGCCCGTAGCGGGGTCGGGATCGCCTTCGCCGCCATGCCTGCCGAGGCCCTGACCTATGCCGACGACAGCTTCGATGCGATCGTCTTCGTCGACATCCTGCACCATGTCGATATCGCCGCGACGATGGCGGAGGTGGCGCGGGTGCTGAAGCCCGGCGCGCTGGTGATCGGCGACGAGCTCTACACGCACACCCGACTTCAGCAGATCCGCGAGAGCGGCCCCGTGAGGCGGATGCTCTACCCTGCGATGCGCGGCTGGATCTATGGCGGAGAGACGCCCTACATCACCGCCGACGAGCACAAGATCGACGAGCGCGAATTGGCGCTCGTCACCGCGCGGCTGACCGATCTCGAGATTGACTGGTTCAACGTCGTCGAAGGCCGGCTCTACCCGTCCGGCGTGATCTGGGCGGCGCGGATCGAGCGCGCGATGATGCGTCCGCTCATGAAGCTGGCGCCCGTGCTGGCGGGACGCGTGGTGTTCAGCGGGCGGCTCGCCAAGTAGCGGCCGTCACGCGCCGAAGCGGGCGGGGGCGAAAAGCGCCGCCGAAAGCCCCGCCGCCGCGCAATCCTGGGGAAAGGGCAGGCCCAGCGTCACCGCCGCCGCGATCCGCGAGAGCGCGGGCGCCGTCTGGAAGCCCGCGCCGCCTTGCCCCGCACACCACACGAAGCCCGGCGCGCCGGCCGCCGGGCCGATCACCGGAACCTCGTCCGGCGCGAAGCTCCTGAGGCCGGCCCAGTGGTGGGCAATGCGGCGGATCGAAAGGTTGGTCGCCTGTTCGACGCGGTCGGCGGCGACGGCGATGTCGAGCTCCTCGGCGGCTGCGTCGCAGGGCTTGCAAGGGGTCTGGTCCATCGCGGAGGCCAGCAACCGCCCGCGTCCCTCGGGGAGGAGGTAGAAGCCTTCGCCGACCGTTTTCGTGAAGGGCCACGCGCGCACGTCCTCGCCCTCGGGCGCGGCGAAGGAAATGACGGTGCGACGGCGCGGCTCGAGCCCTATGGGCGCGGCGCCCGCCATCCGGGCGATCTCGTCCGCCCAGGCCCCGGCGGCGTTGACGAGGATCGGGGCGGCGACATCCCCCGACGCCGTCGCCACGCGCCATCCGCCATTGTCGCGGGCAATGGCGTTCACCCGCGCGCCCGTCACCAGCGTCCCGCTCCGGGCCCGCAGCGCCGCGACGTGGGCCTGGAGCATCGCGTCCGTATCGAGCTTGAGCGAGCCGCGATCGACCAGCGCCGCCGCGCAGGCTTCGGACTTAAGCGCCGGCATCAGCGCGCGCGCCTCCTCGGGGCCGATCCGGGCGACCTCGCAGCCATAGTGGCGGTGGACCGCCTCCAGCGCATCGAGCGCCGTGATCTGCTCCGCTGCGGCGATGTGCAGCGCCGGGTGCAGCGTGCCGTGGCCGGCAAGCTCCACCATGCTGAGCGCGGTCAGCGTGCGCACCGGCTCGTTGCCGAGGCCGTAATGCGCGAAGGCGACACTGCGGCCCGAGGCGTGGTAGCCGGGCGCGCTCTCGCCCTCGAGCACGACGACGCGCCCATGCTCCGCCAGCCGCGCCGCGACCGAGAGTCCCGCGATCCCGCCGCCGATCACGATCACGTCCGCTGTCCGCATCCTCACTCCCTCGCGCCGGCCGCCAATTTTGCCACGTTGACGCCTGCACGCGCCTAAGGCAACGCGGCTCACAAGGAGTGCCAACAGGAGAGGATCTGCGCTTGTCCGCCAACATCGCCGAAATGGAACGCCGCCGCGAAGCCGCCCGCCTGGGCGGGGGGCTCAGGCGCATCGAAGCCCAGCACGCCAAGGGCAAGCTGACCGCGCGCGAACGCCTCGACGTGCTGCTCGACGAGGGGAGCTTCGAGGAGGTCGATGCCTATGTCGAACATGACTGCATCGATTTCGGGATGGAGACGCAGAAGATCCCCGGCGACGGGGTGGTGACGGGCTCGGGCACGATCAACGGCCGGCTGGTGTTCGTTTTCAGCCAGGACTTCACCGTGTTCGGCGGCTCGCTCTCCAAGCGCCACGCGGAGAAGATCTGCAAGATCATGGACATGGCGATGAAGGTCGGGGCGCCGGTGATCGGGTTGAACGATTCGGGCGGTGCGCGCATCCAGGAGGGCGTGGCGAGCCTCGGCGGCTATGCCGAGGTGTTCCAGAGGAATGTCCTCGCAAGCGGCGTGGTGCCGCAGATCAGCCTCATCATGGGGCCCTGCGCGGGCGGGGCGGTCTATTCGCCCGCCATGACCGATTTCATCTTCATGGTGAAGGACTCAAGCTACATGTTCGTCACCGGCCCCGAGGTGGTGAAGACCGTCACCAACGAGGTGGTGACGCAGGAGGAACTTGGCGGGGCGATCACCCACACCACCAAGACCAGCGTCGCGGACCTCGCCTACGAAAACGATGTCGAGGCCCTGCTCGCCACGCGCCGCTTCTTCGATTTCCTGCCGCTCTCGAACCGCGAGGAAGGGCCGACGCTCCCCACCAGCGACCCGTGGGACCGGCTGGAGGACAGCCTCGACACGCTGATCCCCGACAATGCCAACCAGCCCTACGACATGCACGAGGTGATCACCAAGGTGCTGGACGAGGGCGATTTCTTCGAGATCCAGCCGGCCCATGCCGCGAATATCATCTGCGGGTTCGGCCGGGTGGAGGGCCGCACCGTGGGCGTGGTGGCGAACCAGCCGATGGTGCTGGCGGGCGTGCTCGACATCAATTCCTCGAAGAAGGCCGCGCGCTTCGTGCGTTTCTGCGATGCCTTCGAGATTCCGATCATCACCTTCGTCGACGTCCCCGGCTTCCTCCCCGGCACGGCGCAGGAACTGGGCGGCATCATCAAGCACGGCGCGAAGCTGCTCTTCGCCTATGCCGAGGCGACCGTGCCCAAGATCACCGTCATCACCCGCAAGGCTTACGGCGGGGCCTATGACGTGATGGCGAGCAAGCACCTGCGCGGCGATCTGAACTACGCCTGGCCGACCGCCGAAATCGCGGTGATGGGCGCCAAGGGAGCGGTGGAGATCATCTTCCGTCAGGACCGCGACAACCCCGAGACGATCGCGGAGCGCACCAAGGAATACGAAGACCGCTTCGCCAACCCCTTCGTGGCGGCGCAACGCGGCTATATCGACGAGGTGATCCACCCGCACTCGACGCGGCGGCGGATTGCGCTGGGGCTACGCAAGCTCAGGACGAAGAGCTTGGAGAACCCTTGGAAGAAGCATGACAATATTCCGCTGTGACCAAGAATATCATCATTGCGGCTCTTGGCCTGACGCTGATCTGGTTTGGGGCTTCACTCGTTCGTGTCGAAAATGAGCGTTACGCTCTTGAACTTGAAATGTGCGGGACGTGGTCGCCTGAGAACTCCGTCAAACGAGCGGAGTGCTTGAAAGAAGTCGAAACGCGGACTGGGCCACTTGCCCACTTATTCTACGGATTGGGAATTCTATGAAACTCGGCCGCTTGAACCACATCGGGGTCGCCACGCCCTCCATCGCGGACTCGATCGCGTTCTACCGCGACATCATGGGCGCGACCTCGATCACCGAGCCCTTCGACCTTGAGGAGCAGGGCGTGAAGGTCTGCTTCGTCGACACGCCCGGCGCGGACGGGGCGATGAACGGCACCCAGATCGAGCTGATCGAGCCGCTGGGGGAGAACTCCACGCTCGCGGGCTTCCTCGCCAAGAACCCGCTCGGGGGCCAGCATCACCTGTGCTTCGAAGTGCCCGACATTGCCGAGGCGCGCTCGGAATTCGAGGCGCTCGGTAAGCGCATCCTCGGCCCCACGCGCATCGGCGCGCACGGCACCCCTATCTTTTTTGTCCATCCCAAGGACATGGGCGGCATGCTGACCGAGATCATGGAGACGCCCAAAGAGGGCACGCACTGGTCGAACTGAACCTCCGGGAGAGAAGAATGTCCTACGAAACCATCCGCGTCGAACGCGAAGGCCCGCTCCTCACCATCACCCTGAACCGCCCCGAGCGGCTCAACGCAATGCCGCCCAAGATGGCGGACGAGCTGGGGCAGGCGTTCTATGACCTTGGCGATGCGCGTGCGGTGCTGATCACGGGTGAGGGCAAGGGCTTCTGCTCGGGCGCCGATCTGTCGGCGCGCGGCGACGGATCGGCGCTCGGCGGCAAGGGCGGCAGCCATGAGGCGCTGATCAATCACTACAACCCCGCGATCAGCCAGGTGGTGCGCGCGAGCGTGCCGGTGATCTGCGCGGTCAATGGCCCGGCGGCGGGGGTGGGCTGCTCGCTCGCCTTGGCGGCGGATTTCACCATCGCGGCGAAGAGCGCCTATTTCCTCCAGGCCTTCGTCAATATCGGCCTTGTGCCCGATGGCGGCTCGACCTGGCTGCTCACCCGCGCCATCGGCCGCGCGCGCGCCACGCGGATGATGATGCTGGGCGAGAAGATCTCGGGAAGCCAAGCCGAGGAATGGGGCCTCGTCTACAAGTGCGTCGAGGACGGTGACCTGATGACCGAAGCCCGCGCGCTGGCAGAGAAGCTGGCGAACGGGCCGACGGTCGCCTACGCGACGATGAAGCGCAACATCGCCACCGCGCTCGACCAGAACCTCCAGATGGTGCTGCTTGCCGAGGCCGAGGGTCAGCGCATCGCGGGCGCGACCAAGGACGCGATGGAGGGCGGCATGGCCTTCCTCCAGAAGCGCAAGGCCGAGTTCAAGGGGGAGTAAGTCTACTCCCCACCCACACCCGTTCGGGCTGAGCTTGTCGAAGCCCTGCACTTCCTCTTCCAGCCCGGCGCCGCAAAAGAAGGACGGCCCTTCGACAGGCTCAGGGCGAACGGATATGGTATCTGACATGACCGACAAACCGACCCTCTCCGACTGGAACGCCCTCGCCGCCAAGGAAGTGAAGGGCCGCGATCTCACCTGGCACACGCCCGAAGGCTTCGCGATCAAGCCGCTGTATACGGCGGAGGATCACGCGGGCTTCGACCCCGGCCTCCCCGGCTTCGCGCCCTTCACGCGCGGGGTAAAGGCGAGCATGTATGCGGGCCGTCCGTGGACCATCCGGCAATATGCGGGCTTCTCCACGGCAGAGGAATCGAACGCCTTCTACCGCCGCAACCTCGCGATGGGGCAGAAGGGGCTGTCGGTCGCCTTCGACCTTGCCACCCACCGCGGTTATGACAGCGATCACCCGCGCGTCGTCGGCGATGTCGGCAAGGCGGGGGTGGCGATCGATACGGTCGCGGACATGGAGATCCTGTTCGACCAGATCCCGCTCGACAGCATGAGCGTGTCGATGACGATGAACGGCGCGGTGATCCCGGTGCTGGCCTTCTTCATCGTCGCGGCGGAGCGTCAGGGCGTCTCGCAGGACAAGCTGGATGGCACGATCCAGAACGACATCCTCAAGGAGTTCATGGTCCGCAACACCTATATCTATCCGCCCGAGCCTTCGATGCGGATCATCTCCGACATCATCGCATATACCTCGGCCAACATGCCGAAATTCAACTCCATTTCGATCTCCGGCTATCACATGCACGAGGCCGGGGCGACGGCGGTGCAGGAGCTCGCCTTCACCATCGCCGACGGCAAGGAATATGCCACCCGCGCGATGGCGGCGGGGCTGGATATCGACGCCTTCGCGGGCCGTCTCAGCTTCTTCTTCGGCATCGGCATGAACTTCTTCATGGAGATCGCCAAGCTGCGCGCCGCCCGCACGCTGTGGTGGCGGGTGATGGACGGGCTGGGGGCGAAGGACGAACGCTCCAAGATGCTGCGGACCCACTGCCAGACGAGCGGCGTGAGCTTGCAGGAGCAGGACCCCTACAACAACGTCATCCGCACCACGGTGGAAGCGATGGCGGCGGTGCTGGGCGGCACGCAGTCGCTCCACACCAACGCGCTCGACGAAGCCATCGCGCTGCCGACCGACTTCAGCGCCCGCATTGCCCGCAACACCCAGCTGGTCTTGCAGGAGGAAAGCGGGATCACCTCGGTAGTCGATCCGCTCGGCGGTTCGCACTATATCGAGGCGCTGACCGCCACCCTCGTCGACGAGGCGTGGAAGCTGATCGAGGAAGTGGACGCGGCGGGCGGCATGACCGCCTTCGTCGCCACCGGCGCGCCCAAGGCCGCGATCGAGCGCGCGGCGGCGGAAAAGCAGACCAAGGTCGACAAGGGCGAGACCGTGATCGTCGGCGTCAACAAGTACCGCAAGGAAAGCGAAGACGTGCTGGAGACACTGGAGGTCGACAACCAGAAGGTGCGCGCGGGCCAGATCGCCCGCCTCGCCAAGGTGCGCGAAGGCCGCGACGAGGCCGCCTGCCGCGCGGCGCTCGCGGCGCTGACCGAGGGCTGCACATCGGGGGCGAACCTGCTGGCGCTGGCGGTCGAAGCCGCCCGCCACGATGCGACCCTCGGCGAGATTTCCTCGGCGATGGAAGAGGTGTTCGGCCGCTACGATGCCACCCCCGCGCCGGTCACGGGCGTCTACAAGAGCGCCTATGAATTCGACCGCCGCTGGGCGCAGGTGACGGACGGGGTCGAGGCTGTGGGCCGCCGTCTGGGCCGGAAGCCCCGCATCATGATCGCCAAGATGGGCCAGGACGGGCACGACCGCGGCGCGAACGTGATCGCCAGCGCCTTCGGCGACATGGGCTTCGAGGTGATCTCCGGCCCGCTGTTCCAGACCCCGCAGGAATCGGCCGCGATGGCGCTCGAACACGATGTCGACGTGGTCGGCGCGTCGAGCCTTGCCGCGGGCCACAAGACGCTGATCCCCGAACTGATCCGGCTCCTGCGCGAAGCCGGTCGCGGCGACATCAAGGTCACCGCCGGCGGGGTGATCCCCCCGCAGGACTACGACTTCCTGCGCGAGGCAGGGGTGCAGGGGATTTATGGCCCCGGCTCGAACGTGGTGGAGTGCGCGGCGGATATCCTCGTGCTGCTCGGCCACAACATGCCGCCGCTGGATGGCGGACTGGACGAGGCGGCGGAGTAGCCACTCCCTGCCCCCTTGCCGTCACACTGAACTTGTTTCAGGGTCCATCTCGCACCACGAGACGCAGCTCGAAAGGACAGATGGATGCTGAAACAAGTTCAGCATGACGAGGTTGGGGGCAATGAGCGGGCGCTTGATCTGCGCTTCGACGAGGCGTTGCAGTGATCGGCCTGCTTTCTTTAGCGCTCGCCATCAGCGAACCCGTTGCTGACCCTGTGCCCGGGTGCGAACCAGGAGCGCCGATCCGCGATCCTGCCAAGTGCGCACCGCTCTTCGACGACGGCACGACCGTCATCCAGAACATGGAAAGCGTTGCGCTTGGCACCAAGGAGCAGATGGAAAATCTGTGGCAGCAAACCAGACATTGCGGACTGGCAAGTCGCATCGACGGTGTGGGATCCGTCGTCTATGTTTATGACATCATCAATGCGGACGCCAAAAGCAGGGCCTGCATCAGGGATCGGATTGCCCAGAATGCGCCCGAGCTGGCATTCTCCGAAGAGAAGCTCGATTCCTATTTTGCGGCGTGACCGCTGCTTTAGCCGGACAACCTAAATGACCCACCCCCGCACCGACTGGACTCGCGCCGAAATCGCGGCCCTCTTCGACCTGCCCTTCACCGAGCTGCTGTTTCAGGCCGCCAGCGTCCACCGCGCCTATCACCCCGCCACCGAAGTCCAGCTCTGCACCCTGCTCAGCATCAAGACCGGCGGGTGCCCCGAGGATTGCGGCTATTGCTCGCAGTCGGTCCATGCGGACTCCGGCGTCGAGGCGACCAAGCTGATGGACGTGCAGGCCGTGCTCCAGCGCGCGGCGCAGGCGAAGGATGCAGGGAGTCAGCGCTTCTGCATGGGCGCGGCGTGGCGCAATCCCAAGGACCGTGACATGCCCGCGATCGTCGAGATCGTGAAGGGCGTCTCCGCGATGGGGCTCGAGACCTGCATGACGCTGGGGATGCTCGAGCCGCATCAGGCGGAGATGCTCGCCGAAGCGGGCCTCGACTACTACAACCACAACATCGACAGCTCGCCCGAATACTACGAGCGGGTCATCTCCACCCGCGACTTCCAGTGCCGGCTCGACACGCTCGATCACGTCCGCAAGGCGGGGATCAACGTCTGCTCCGGCGGGATCGTCGGCATGGGCGAGACGCGCGAGGATCGGGTGGGCTTCGTCCACACCCTCGCCACGCTGCCGCAGCACCCGGAGAGCGTGCCGGTCAATGCGCTGGTGCCGGTCAAGGGCACGGTGCTGGGCAACATGCTCGCCGACACCCCGCTCGCCAAGATCGACGATATCGAGTTCGTCCGCACGGTCGCGGCCGCGCGCATCACCATGCCGCGCTCGATGGTGCGGCTGTCGGCGGGGCGCGAGTCGATGTCCGAGGCGACGCAGGCGCTGTGCTTCCTCGCAGGCGCGAACTCGATCTTCACCGGTGACAAGCTGCTGACAGCGCCCAATGCGGGCGACGACAAGGACGGGGCGCTGTTCGCCAAGCTCGGTCTCACGGCGCTTACGGGCGAGGAGCCCGCGCGCGCTTGCAAGGCGGCGGCGGCAGCGGCCTGAGCGTGCCCGTCACTCCTGCCACTCCCACGGCCCGCGCAGGCGTGACGCGGGACGAGACAATTCGCTAGCTTGCCTGCCGGGCAATGGCTCGGCATAGCCGCTGCCACGACACGCCGCTTGTGAGAGAGGTACCGCGCTTGTTCTCGAAAATCCTGATCGCCAACCGCGGCGAGATCGCCTGCCGGGTCATCACCACCGCGCGGAAGATGGGGATCAAGACCGTCGCGGTCTATTCCGATGCCGACGCCCGTGCGCCCTTCGTGGCGATGGCGGACGAGGCGGTGCATATCGGGCCGTCGCCGGCGGCGGAGTCCTACCTTGTCGCCGACAAGATCATTGCCGCCTGCAAGCAGACCGGGGCTGAGGCCGTCCACCCGGGCTACGGCTTCCTTTCCGAGCGCACCAGCTTTGCCGAGGCGCTTGCGGCCGAGGGCATCGCCTTCATCGGCCCGCCGGTGGGCGCGATCGCCGCTATGGGCGACAAGATCGAATCCAAGAAGCTCGCCAAGGAAGCGGGCGTCAACGTCGTCCCCGGCTTTGTCGGCGAGATCGAGGATACAGAGCACGCGGTGCGCATCTCGAACGAGATCGGCTATCCGGTGATGATGAAGGCCAGCGCCGGCGGCGGGGGCAAGGGGATGCGCCTTGCCTATAGCGAAGCCGACGTGCGCGAGGGCTTCGAGAGCGTGAAGCGCGAGGGACTCAACTCCTTCGGCGACGACCGCGTGTTCATCGAGAAGTTCATCCTCAACCCGCGGCACATCGAGATTCAGATCCTCGGCGACCAGCACGGCAACATCCTCTACTTGAACGAGCGCGAATGCTCGATCCAGCGCCGCCACCAGAAGGTGGTCGAGGAAGCGCCGTCGCCCTTCGTCACGCCCAAGATGCGGAAAGCCATGGGCGAGCAGTGCGTCGCGTTGGCGCGCGCGGTGGGATACTACTCGGCGGGCACCGTCGAGCTGATCGTCTCCGGCGCGGACCCGACGGGCGAGAGCTTCTACTTCCTCGAAATGAACACCCGGCTTCAGGTGGAACACCCCGTCACCGAGGCGATCACCGGGATCGACCTCGTCGAGCAGATGATCCGCGTCGCGGCCGGGGAAAAGCTCGCCTTTACCCAGGACGACATCGGCATCGACGGCTGGGCGATCGAGAACCGCGTCTATGCCGAAGACCCCTATCGCGGCTTCCTGCCCTCGACGGGCCGGTTGGTGCATTACCAACCGCCGCTCCCCGGCTGGAGCGAGGACGAGACCGTCGCGGGCAAGCCCCGGCGGGGCGTGGCGCGCGGCACCGGATCGGTGCGCGTTGACGATGGGGTTTACGAAGGCGGCGAGGTCTCGCGCTTCTACGATCCGATGATCGCCAAGCTGATCACCTGGGCCCCGACCCGCGACGCGGCGGCCGACCTCCAGATCGAGGCGCTCGACAATTTCCGCATCAAGGGCCTCGGCCACAATGTCGATTTCCTCTCCGCGATCATGCAGCACCCGCGCTTCCGCTCGGGCGAGCTCACCACCGGCTTTATCGCCGAGGAGTATCCCGAAGGCTTCCACGGCGCGGCGACCTCGGAGGAGGTCAAGCGCCTCCTCGCGGCGGTTTGCGCGGGCAACGAATTCACGCTGCAATCGCGCAGCGCACGCATCTCGGGCCAACTCGACGGCGATGACGGGCGCGAGGGCGTCCAGCGGGTCACGAGCGAATGGCTGGTGAAGCTCGGTGACGAGCGCTTCGAGGTCACCCTCGGCGAGGGCCACGCCATGGTGAACGGCGAGCGCATCGAGGGCACCTGCGACTGGCGCCCCGGCATGGCCCGGGCCGAGGCGACCGACGGCAAGGGCCTGAAGCTCGGTCTGATCGTCGAGCGGCAGGGCAACCACTGGAAGGTGACGACCCGCGGCGCCCAGCACACCGCGCTGGTCCTCCCGCTGCGCCTCGCGCGGCATGAATCGCTCATGCTCGAGAAGATCCCGCCCGATCTCTCGCGCCTGCTGATCTGCCCGATGCCCGGGATGCTGGTGAAGCTCCATGTGGGCGAGGGCGACAAGGTCCAACCCGGCCAGCCGCTCGCCACGGTCGAGGCGATGAAGATGGAGAACATCCTGCGCGCCGAGAAAGAGGGCGTGATTGCGAAGATCAACGCTGCCGAGGGCGAAAGTCTTGCGGTCGATGCGGTGATCCTCGAACTCGAATAGGCTTCCAATGGCGGCGTGACGGTCGGAGTGCCAGAGCCCAAGGCGCGGTCCGGGCACCCGGCTGCGGCTGCTTCGGCGCCGTCTCATGACCGCTGTTTGGCTGCTTCGTGTTCAGAAAATCGTGCGCCAATCTGACATTTTGCTGCGACAGGGCGTAAGCACCTTGCGCATCACGTTGTAGATTTGCGCCAGTTTAACAATTTCCGACACAGAATCGGCCGCAGCCCTGTCCTACAATCCGTCTTGTGAGACACTCGTCCTGCCGAGTCGCGGAATTCCCCGCGCGAGGGATTGAATCTCAGTGGGAGGATTTGATCATGGCACATACGGGCACGGGTTTCTTCGATCGCAAAGGCAACTTCTTCAAGACCGCGCATGACGCGACGGTGAGCGACCTTGCCGCGCTGCTCGGCAAGATCGGCGATGGCGAGAGCCTTGCACCGGGCATCGCCAACATGCTGCTCGACCGGCGCAGCGAGATCGAGCAACTCTTCGCCGAGCACGACCAGATGCTCGAGGAAGAGGCGGCGATGAAGGCGGCGCGCCTCTCCGAGGCCGGGCCGAACATCGCCAAGCTGCCGAGCCGCCCGTCGCACTGAGCGCGCCTGCCGGGCCTGATCACGCGCCTCACGCGAGGCGGAGGTGCAGGCACTGGTTGAAGTCAGTAAGCGCGTAGTCGGCGAAAGCCTCGCCGCCCACGAAGCCGCGGCGGCGGTAGAGCGCCAGCGCCGGCTCGAAGGCAGGGCCGGTCCCCGTCTCGAGGCTCAGCACCGCAAGACCCGCGGCCCGCGCATGCGCGATGATCGTCTCGAGCAGTGCCGCGGCGATCCCCTGCCGCAGGAAATCGGGGTGGGTGCGCATCGACTTCACCTCGCCGCGTGCCGCATCGAGCACCTTGAGCGCGCCGATCGCCGCGACCCGCTCGCCCACGTGGACCGCCCATACGGTGACCCCCTCCTGCTGCAATCCGCCGAGATCGAGCGCAAAGCTGAGCCCCGGCGGCGAGCCTTCGATCATTGCACGCTGGTGGAAGGCGATGAGGTCCTGAACCCGCGGATCGGCAAGATCGGCAGCCGCGATCCGCAAGGCCTCAGTCCTCGATCATCGCCACGGCGCGGATCCAGCCGGCGCTGGCGCGCTCGATCTTCACCGGAAAGCAGCTCACCGTGAAGCCGAAGGGCGGCAGGCTGGCGAGGTTCGCGAGCTTCTCGATCTGGTAATAGGGCCGGATGCGCCCGGCCTTGTGGCCCTCCCAGATGATCGCCGGGTCGCGGCTCTCCGCCCAGCGCCGCGCCGTGTGGCTGAAGGGCGCGTCCCAGCTCCAGGCGTCGGTGCCGACCACCTCGATGCCGTGCCCGGTGAGCCACAGCGTCGCCTCGGCGCCGAGGCCGACGCCCTGATCGGTGAAATGCTCGCTGCCGTAGACCGCGCCCGACTGCACCAGCACGATGTCGAGGGGCTTCAGATCATACCCGATCCGCGCGAGCTCCGCCTCGACCTCGGCGGCGCCCACCACGTGGCCGTGAGGCAGGTGGGAGAAATCGAGCTTCACTCCGGGGCGGAAGAAGCGGTCGAGCGGAGCTTCGTCGATGCTTGGGGCAGGGCGGGCGCCCGCATCGGTGGTCGAATGGTAATGCCACGGCGCGTCCATGTGGGTGCCGTTGTGGGTGGAGAGCTCGACGCGTTCGACCGCCCAGCCTTCGCCGTCGGGCAGGTCCTCGCGGGCGAGGCCTGGAAAGAACATCGCGATCTGCTCCCAGGTGCTCTCGTGGGTCATGTAGGTGACGCGCGGACGCATCACCTCGGGGTCGGAGACGACGGTGTTGGTGATCGGGATCGACAGATCGACGAAGCGGGTCATGAGGCGTGCAGTTCCTCGTCCAGGAAGGTAGCCATGTCGCCGAGATCGATGTCGCGCGCTACATAGGCCTCGCCCAGCTGCCGAAGCAGCAGGAAGGGGAGGGTGGTCCCTTCCGCCTTCTTGTCGTGGCGCATGTGATCGACCAGCGCGGCGCCGTCGCAGGCGAGGCCGAGCTCGGCGAGCCGTGCGGGCAGGCCCGCCGCCGCTATCGCCGCTTTGGCGCGGTCGGCATCGGCAGCGGAAAGCTCGCCCCGCCGCGCCGAGTAGCGCGCCGCCAGCACCATGCCCAATGCCACCGCCTCGCCATGCAGCAGCCGGTCGGAAAAGCCGGTCTCGGCCTCGAGCGCGTGGCCGAAAGTGTGCCCGAGGTTGAGGAGGGCGCGCAGGTCTGCCGTCTCGCGCTCGTCCGCGGCGACGATCCGCGCCTTCATCGCAACGCTGGTTGCGATGGCGTGTTCGAGCGCGGCAGGCTCGCGGGCGAGCACTTTCGCGCCGTTCGCCTCCAGCCAGGCGAAGAACGCCGCATCGCCGAGAAGGCCGTATTTCAGCACCTCGGCAAGACCGGCGCGCATTTCGCGGTCCGGCAGGGTGGCGAGCACCAGCGGGTCGATAAGCACCCGGCTGGGCTGGTGGAAGGCGCCGATGAGGTTCTTGCCCGCGCGCGCATTGATCGCGGTTTTGCCACCCACCGAGCTGTCGACCTGCGCCAGCAAGGTCGTGGGCAGCTGTACGAAGCCGCAGCCGCGCTTCGCAATCGCACAGGCGAAGCCGACGAGGTCGCCCACCACCCCGCCGCCCAAGGCGAAGACATGGTCCTTGCGGGTGACGCCGAGCGCCAGCAGCCAGTCGCACAGGCGTTCCAGCACCGCCCAGCTCTTCGCTTCCTCGCCCGGCTCGACCACGAACCACTCCGCGGCATGGCCGGCAGCGGCAAGATCGGCGCCGATCCGCTCGGCGTATAGCCGGTGGGTGTTGGTGTCGGCGACGAAGGGCGCCGGCCGTGCCCCGCCATAACCTGCCAGGAAGGGCGCCGCCGCCTGCGGGAGGCGCGCGAGCAGCCCCTCCTCGATCACCACGTCATAGGCGCGCCCGGCCAGCGCGACGGGAATTACAGCCATTTGTCGATCGCCTCGATGATCGCGCGGGCGGTGTCGGCATGGGGGCCGGGCTCGCTGACCACGCGGATGTGCGCCTCGCCATAGAAGGGTGCCCGCTCGCGCGCCAGCCGGGTGAGGATCTCGCGCGGGTCCCCGTCCTTCAGGAGCGGGCGATTGCCCCGGCGCGAGGTGCGTTCGACCAGCGTATCGATGTCGCAGTCGATCCACACCGCGATGCCCTTTTCCAGCACCGCCGCGCGGGTCGTGGGATCGACGAAGGCGCCGCCGCCGGTGGCGATCACCCCGTGGCCCTCATCGATCAGGCGGGCGATGACGCGCCGCTCGCCGTCGCGGAAGTGGGCCTCGCCGAAGGCCTCGAAGATTTCCGGGATCGATCGCTGGGCGGCCTCGACGATGGCCTCGTCGGCGTCCACGAAATCCCGTCCCAACAGGCTGGCGAGCTTGCGCCCGACAGTCGACTTGCCGACCCCCATCAGCCCGACCAGGACCACCGGACGAGTGATGCGCGCGGCGATCGCGGCGAGCTCGGGGTGTTCGGGCGGAGGGCTTGCGGCGGACATTGCCGCATGGCCTATAGATGGGCTAGGGCACGCGCAATATGGCAACGTCCCGTCATTCGCGTCCCGTACCGACCGGTCTCCAGCCGGCCCCGGCCCCGGCCAGGGCCCGTCGCCGCAGCCGCTGGCCGGTGGCGATCATCCTTGTCGCAGGCCTGCTGGCGCTTGCGTGGTTCGATGGCGGGGAGGAAGCGCTGCGCCCGATCGCCGAGCCCGTGGTGCTGCCGGAGCAGGCGCCGTGATGCGCGCGCGCGCGAGGCTTTCGGCGGGCATGGCGGCGCTGGCGCTGGGGCTGGCGGGCGCGCTCGGCGGCGCGGGGCTGGCGGGGCTCGCCGCGGCGCAGGGCAAGCCCGAATCGCTGCTGCCGCCCGGTTTCGACGATCCCGCGCCCGCGCCCACGCCGAGCTCGCGGGCAAGCCCGGCTCTGGCCCCGGCCCCGGCACAGGGCGCCGCCCCTGCGTCAGGCACAGCCACTGTTCCGCCGACCGCCGATCCGAACGCGGCCCCGTTGCCCGGCGTTCCGGGCAACCCGGCGAGCCTGCCGCCGCTCCCCGCGATCAGCCGCGAGGACCTTGCGCGGCTGCCGAGCCTCGAAGAGCTCGAGAACATGTCGACCGACGAGCTCGACCAACTGCTCGGCCTCAGGCCCAAGACCGACATTCCCCCTGGCGCGCAGCGGGCGCTGACCCGCATCGGGGTGCTGGCGGTGGAAGAGGGCGGCTTGCCGCCGGTGGCGCTCGCCAACCAGCCGATCGCGCTGGTGCGCGCGGCGCTTGCGGGCACTCAGGGGCCGGTGGTGTCGCGCTGGGGACACATTCTGCTGCGCCGCGCGCTGGCGAGCCGGCTCGCCGCGCCGCTGGGCATGGACCCGATCGAGTTCGCCGCGCTGCGCGTGGGCCTTCTCAACCGGATCGGGGAATTTGCCGTCGCACGCGCCGTGGCGCAGGATGTCGACACGGCCAACTGGTCGCCCGCGCTCACCCAGGAGGCGCTCACCGCCTATCTCGCGGGCGGGGACATCACCGGGGCCTGTCCGGTGGTGCGGCTTCAGGGTTCGCAGCGGCAGGACGGCCAGTGGCAGATGTGGCAGGCGATCTGCAACGCCTATGCGGGCGAGAGCGCGCTTGCCGCCTCGCAGCTCGACCGCGCGCTGTACCGCGGGATCGCGCCGCGTATCGACGTGCTGCTGGCGCGGCGCTTCGCCGGCGCAGCCGGGCGCGGGCAGCGGGCGGTCAATATCGAGTGGCAGGGCGTGGAGGAATTGAACCCCTGGCGCTTCGGCCTTGCGACCGCGCTTGGCGAGCCGGTGCCCGAGGCGCTGCTCGACGGTGCGCGCAGGGCGCCCGACGGCGGCTATTACGCCCGCGCCGCCGCGGTGCTGCCGATGCTCCCGGCAAGCCAGCGCGCGAGCTTCGCCGGCACCGCCGCGCGCGAGGGCATCCTGTCGGCCGAAGCGATGGTCGATCTCTACGCCGAGGTCTTCGCGGAAAGCGGCGTCGAGGGCGAGGCCCAGACCCATGCGGCATCGCTGCGCGAGGCCTATCTCGCGAGCGACCCTGCGGCGCGCATCGCCGCAATGCGGCGGCTGTGGAGCGCCGGCCCGGCGCTCGGCGGGAGCGACGGCTACGGCGCGCGGGTGCTCACCGCCTATGCCGCCGCGCGCATTCCCGCCGATGCCGCCCATGCCGAGGCGGCGGGCGAGCTGATCGCGGCGATGCTTGCCGCCGGGCTCGACGGCAACGCCCTGCGCTGGGCCGGGGTCGTCGAGGAAGGCTCGCTTGGCTGGGCCCTGCTCGCGCTGGCGACGCCCCCCGGTGAATCGATCGGGCAGGGCGCGGTGGGCGGATTCGTCGATGGCGACACCAGCGCGGAGCAGCGCAAGTCCGCCTTCCTCGTCGCCGGCCTTGCCGGCCTCGGGCGGCTCAGCGAAAGCGACGCGAATGCCCTCGCCGGCTACCTCGCCTTCGATCTCGCGCGCCAGACCCGCTGGAGCCGTGCCATCGCCCGCGCGGCCGAGGTCGGCAACCCGGCGCTGGTGGTGCTGCTCGCTGCCCTCGGCATGCAGGGGACGAGCTGGGAGCAGATGACCCCGCTCCATCTCTATCACATCACCGCTGCGCTCAATCGCGTGGGGCTCGGGGCCGAGGCCCGCATGATCGCCGCCGAGGCGGTGGCGCGCGGCTAAAGGTGCGCTGATGTCGGTCGCGACCGACGCCTTCCTCGCCATGCTGGCCGCCGAGCGCGGAGCGGCGGCCAACACGCTGGCCGCCTATCGCCGGGATCTCGCCCAGGCCGAGGAGGCGATCGGCGATCTCGCCGCCGCGCCGCGCGCGGCGGTCGGCGCTCTGGCCGGGGCATGGGCGCACCTCGCCCCGGCGAGCGTCGCGCGCAAGGCGTCGGCGCTGCGCCAGTTCTTCGGCTTCGCGATCGACGAGGGCTGGCGCAGCGACGATCCCTCCGGCGCGCTCCCCGCGCCGCGCACCCGCCGCCCGCTCCCCAAGGTGCTCGGCCACGACCAGATCGCCGGGCTGTTCGCCCGCGCCGAGGACGAGGCCGCCTCGGACGAGCCCCGCGCGGTGCGGCTGCTGGCGCTGATCGAGCTGCTCTACGGATCGGGGCTGCGGGCTTCCGAACTGGTCGCGCTGCCGCTCCACGCCGTCCCGCGCGACGCGCCGTTCCTGACCGTCACCGGCAAGGGCGGGGCGAGCCGGCTGGTGCCAGTGGGCACGCGGGCGCTCAAGGCGCTCGGTCGGTGGCGCGAGCTGCGCCCGGCGGTCCCGGCCTCGCGCTTCCTGTTTCCGGCGGGCAAGGGCAAGGACCGGCACCTCAGCCGGGTGCGCCTGTTCCAGCTGCTGAAGGCGCTCGCCGCGCGCGCCGGGCTCGACCCCGCGGCGATCAGCCCGCACGTCCTGCGCCATGCCTTCGCCACGCACCTCCTCGAGGGCGGAGCGGACCTCAGAGTGCTCCAGACCCTCCTCGGCCATGCCGACATCGCCACCACCCAGATCTACACCCATGTCGACAGCGCCCGGCTGGTTGCCCTCGTCAATTCCCGCCACCCGCTTGCCAGCAGGGCAACATCCGACTAGCCCGGCGCGATGATTTCCTATCTCGACTTCGAGAAGCCCGTCGCCGCGCTCGAAGACCGCATCGCCCAGCTGCGCAGCGTCAATGCCCTCCACGATGTCGATGTCGCGAGCGAGATCGGCCGGCTGGAGGCAAAGAGCGCCGAACTGCTCGCCAGCACCTATGCCTCGCTCACCGCGTGGCAGAAGACGCAGGTCGCCCGCCACCCGCAGCGGCCCCATTTCCGCGACTATGTCGCCCATGCCTTCACCGACTTCGTGCCGCTCGGTGGGGACCGGCTTTACGGCGACGATCTTGCCATCATGGGTGGCTTCGCGCGGCTCGATGGGCGGCGGGTGATGCTGATCGGGCACGAGAAGGGCCACGACACGCAGAGCCGCATCGCGCACAATTTCGGGATGGGCAAGCCCGAAGGCTACCGCAAGGCGATCCGCCTGATGCAGCTCGCCGGCCGATTCGGCCTGCCGGTGGTCACGCTGGTCGACACCTCAGGCGCCTTCCCCGGCGTCGAGGCGGAGGAGCGCGGCCAGGCCGAGGCGATCGCCCGGGCGACCGAGGCGTGCCTCGCATTGGGCGTGCCGATGGTCGCCGCGATCGTCGGCGAGGGCGGGTCGGGCGGCGCGGTGGCGCTCGCCTCGGCGAACCGGGTGCTGATGATGGAGCACGCGGTCTATTCGGTGATCTCTCCCGAAGGCTGCGCCTCGATCCTGTGGCGCACCAGCGAGAAGGCCGCCGATGCGGCGCAGGCGATGAAGGTCACCGCGCAGGATCTGAAGCGCCAGAAGGTGATCGACCGGATCGTCAAGGAGCCATTGGGCGGCGCACACCGCGATCCCGCGATGGCGGCGCGGATGCTCGGCAGCGCGCTCGCCGAGGAGATCGATCAGCTGTCCGGCCTGAGCGGCGAGGCGTTGATCGCCCAGCGCGAAGAGCGGTTTCTCGCCATCGGCGGTTAAGCTAGCCTTGGCCAGGCTTTGCGCAGCGTCCGCTTCCGGTTAACCAGTCCGGGAGCGGCGCCGACAAGCGGAAAGGGACTGGTCATGGCTCGAATTTCACGCAAGGTTCTCACCTTCTCCGCAGCTTCGGTGGCGCTGGTCGGGTGCATGGGAGCAGGGGCGCAGGTGCCCTCGGCCTCGAGCCCGATCACGCCCCAGGAAGCGCAGATGGGCGCGCAGTATCACCCGCAGTTCCTCGCCGAGTTCGGCGGCGCGATGAGCGGGCCGCAGGCAGCCTATGTCGAGCAGGTCGGCAAGAACGTCGCGGTGCAATCCGGCCTCGGCAACGCGCGCGAAAGCTTCACCGTCAGCCTGCTGAACTCGCCGGTGCACAACGCCTTCGCGGTGCCGGGCGGCTATATCTACACCACCCGCCAGCTCGTGACGCTGATGAACAACGAGGCGGAGCTCGCCGCGGTGCTCGGCCACGAGGTCGGCCATGTCGCCGCGCGGCATTCGCAGCGGCGCCAGCAGGCCTCGCAGCGCAACACGCTGCTGGGGCTGGGCGGGGCGATCCTCTCGGGCATCCTGCTCGGCGATTCGGGGATCGGCGAGACGCTATCGCGCGGGTTCCTGCAAGGCTCGCAGCTGCTGACGCTCAGCTTCTCGCGCAAGCAGGAACTTGAGGCGGACGATCTCGGCATCCGCTATCTCGCCCGCGCGGGTTACGATCGGCGCGCGATGGGCACGGTGCTGGCGAGCCTTGCGGCGCAGAACGCGCTCGATGCGCGGCTCGCCGGGCGCAATGCGAGCGTGCCCGAATGGGCCTCGACCCACCCCGACCCGGCGAGCCGGGTGCAGAGCGCGCTCGCCAAGGCAGGTGCCGGTGGCGCGGGTGTCACGAATCGCGACACCTTCCTCACCCGGATCGACGGGATCCTCTATGGCGACGATCCCGCGCAGGGGCTGATCGAAGGGAGCACCTTCATCCATCCCGAGCTGCGGCTCGCCTTCACCGCGCCCCAGGGGTTCTACATGGTGAACGGCACGCGGGCGGTGAGCATCCAGGGCCAGGGCGGGCAAGCGCAGATGACGCTGGCGCCCTACAACGGCGACCTCGAGACCTATGTGCGCCAGCAGTTCTCGACCGTGGGCGGCCAGAACAGCCGGCTTGCCCCGAGCCAGATGCAGCGCACCACCGTCAACGGCCTTCCGGCGGTCTATGGCACGGCGCGGGCCAACAACGGCAATTCGCAGGTCGACGTGGTCGTCTTCGCCTATGAATTCGCGCGCGACCGCGCCTACCACTTCACCGCGATCGCCCCGGCGGGGCGCGCGGAGACGTTCAACGCGATGTTCCAGTCGATGCGCCGGATCACGCCGAGCGAGGCGAGCGGGGTCGTACCCAAGAAGCTCCAGGTGGTGACGGTCGCGCGCGGCGACACGGTGGCGAGCCTCGCGCAGCGGATGGCCTATCCTTCCGCGCAGGAGGAGCGGTTCCGGGTGCTCAACGCGCTCGGCAGCCGCGACACGGTGACGCCGGGGCAGAAGGTCAAGCTGGTGGTCCGGGCGCGGTAAGGCGCCCCGACAGGCCGCCACAGGCCGCCACAGGCCGGCCGTGCCGGGCGCGAAAGAAAGACGGCGGGGATTGCTCCCCGCCGTCCGTGTCCTGCGTTGTCGCGAGCGCGGATTAGTCGGCTGCGGGCGGCTGGCCGCTGTTGCCTTCGTTCATCGCCGATTCGACGTTCACGAAGGTTTCGTTCAGTTCGCCGCCGAGAGCGGTCATGGCGGTGATCGCGGCGATGGCGATGAGAGCGGCGATCAGGCCGTATTCGATGGCGGTCGCGCCCTGCTCGTCGCGCAGAAGGTTCTTGAAGAAGGTCATTGGTAGTCTCCTGGTTTGGTCTTCGGTACCCGTGCCGATCACCCCCTGGCGTTCGACAATGCTTGAATTAACCGGCATATCTTGAAAAATCCCTAATCCACCGGCGGTGTCTTGGGACCGTTGCCGATTGCATCCGTCACTTCGGTATCGACTTTCGTCCAAAGCTCGATCGTCTCGCCGGCGACGGCGCGAACGGATGCGAGAATGACGAGGCCGACGAGAGCGACAATCAGGCCGTACTCGATGGCGGTCGCCCCCGCGGTATCGTCGAAGATGTCCTTCAGCAGTTTCGATACCATCTGGTGGCCCCCAGCTCATTCGCCCTGATACTGCCGAGAATCGGATGTCCGGGTTAAGGAAAGGTTGATGTGAGCGCGCGACGTGGAAGAAATGCCGACACAGCGCCAGCCTGGCTGACGGTCGTGGCCGGGGCGCTGCACCGTGCGGACGGGCGCTGGCTGATGCATCGCCGGCCTGCGGGCAAGCATCATGCGGGCCTCTGGGAATTTCCCGGGGGCAAGGTCGAAGCCGATGAAATGCCTGTCGATTCCCTACGGCGTGAGCTTGCCGAGGAGCTCGGGATCGAATGCCTCGCAGGAGCCGTGGCACCCATCGCCTTTGCCGAAAGCGCGGCGCTTGAGGGCCAGCCGGCGCTTGTCATCCTCCTTTACACCGTCGCGGCGTGGGAGGGCGAGCCGCGCGCGCTTGAGGGCGGGGCGGTCGGCTGGTTCACCCCGGCCGAGGCGCTCGCCCTCGCCAAGCCGCCGCTCGACATCCGGCTCGCCGCGCAGCTTTTCGCGAATCGGACGAATTGCGCCCAAGCCCCCTTGCCAAGCCCGGACGACCCCCCTAATAGCGCGCGCTCTAGAGCGCACCCGTAGCTCAGCTGGATAGAGCACCAGACTACGAATCTGGGGGTCAGAGGTTCGAATCCTTTCGGGTGCGCCAACAAAGCCCGCTCCTCGCAAGGGGGGCGGGCTTTGTTGGTTCTACCCAGCAACGCCTCCGACCCGTTCGGACACGGAGGCGGTACGGCCGCGCCAGCGGCGGAGCAATCCTTTCGGGTGCCGCGCCTCGGACGCCAGGGTGGTCCGGCCCGAGTGCCACGGCCTCTCGCCGCCCCCGCCAACCCTCGGGCGCCGGCCCGTCAGTCCGCCACGCTGTCCTCGAGCGCGTGCATGTCCTCGTCCGAAAGGCCGAAGTGGTGCCCCGCCTCGTGGATCACGACATGGCGCACCAGCGCCGCGAAGCCGACGCCGGTTTCCTCCATCTCGGCGAGCAGCGGCTGGCGGAACAGGGTGATGACCGGCGGCAGCCCGTCGCTGTCCCACTGCGACCGTTCGGTCAGCGCGACGCCTTCGTAGAGGCCGGTCAGCTCGTAGCGATCCTCGATCCCGAGCGAGCGCAGCTGTTCGCGGGTGGCGAACTCCTCCACCCGCACCACGACGCCCTCGAGCGCGCGGCGGAAAGCTTCGGGAAGACCGCCGATGACGCGGTGCGCTGCCGCCTCGAAGTCCGCCATGCTGGGCTCCTGCACGGTATCGTGCCTCCTTCTTGCGCAATTCGGGGGTGAATTGCCGCCGATCCTCATTACATGGACAACAGGTGGGGGCTACAGCGCTCCGGTGCAATCGGCGGATCCGCTCGGAACGCCTTGGGCACTGAGGGGTTGACGTCACTCGGGATCGACAGGCGAGGGGGCTCCGGCGAGCCGATGAGTGAAGAAAGACAGCACGCAATGAACTACATCTCCGCCCACGATCACGACGACGAATTCGATCCCGAGAATCCGCTCGGCAAGCCCGAGGTGCCCGCGCATGTGCAGGACGCGATCCGCACCCTCATCGAGTGGGCGGGCGACGATCCGGCACGCGAGGGGCTGCTCGACACGCCCAAGCGGGTCGGGCGCGCGTGGCTCGAATATTGCGAGGGCTACCGCGAGGACCCCTCGATCCATCTGACCCGCCAGTTCACCGAGGTGGGCGGCTATGACGAGATCGTGCTGCTCAAGGACATTCCCTTCCAGTCGCATTGCGAGCACCACATGGCGCCGATCATCGGTAAGGCGGCGATCGCCTATCTGCCGCGGCAGAAGGTGGTCGGCATCTCCAAGCTCGCCCGCGTGCTGCACGGCTATGCCCGGCGCCTCCAGATCCAGGAGCGGCTGACCGCGGAGGTGGCGCAGTGCATCTGGGACCATCTCGAGCCGCACGGTGTCGCGGTGGTCATCGAGGCGCAGCACGGATGCATGACGGGCCGCGGGGTCAAGACGCCGGGTGTGGGCATGATCACCAGCCGTATTCTCGGCTGCTTCCTCGAAGATGATCGCAGTCGCAAGGAAGTCATGAGCCTGATGGGGTATTGATCGGCCAATCTGCAAATCTTTGCATAAATCACTTTTCGCTTGCCTGTGTCAATAATGTAGCACCTGGGCCTTCCGTAAAGTGATTCGCGCTGCTAGTCTCTTGGCGTCACCGGTCAGTGAAGACCGGGTCAAGCAGGAGAGCAGAACATGAAGAGAAGCGTTATCGCGGGATTGGCCCTGGCAGCGAGCCTCGCCGCCCCTGCCGCGGCGCTCGAACACGAAGTGGTGATCGATCACGCCGCCGGCCCGATCGCGGCCGATTACAAGGGCTCGGTTACGGTCCGCACCACCCAGGTCGGCGCCGCCGGTGTGGCCGGTCGCCCCAGCACCCTGCGCTGCAACTGGACCGCGAGCCTCAATGTCGAGCGGGTCGCGAGGGTGGGCGAGAGCCTTCAGTCGCGCCGCTCGCTGAGCCGCGACGATGTCGCCAGCGGCTCGCGTCCGGGCTGGTGCGAGACCCAGGCCAAGGCGATCGACAAGCTGGTCGACACCCGCAGCGAAGCGGTGCGCGGAGCCATGCTGGCGCTGATCGAGGCGGATCGCGCGGAGCTTCTCGCCGAAGCCGAGACCGTGGCGGGAGACAGCCGCGGCGGTTGATCGCCTTGCGGCACCGCAACGACGAAAAAAGGGGCGTTGCCTTGCGGCAGCGCCCCTTTTCTCATGCCCTCGGTAGGCGCGCCTCCCCCCCAACCCGGCGGGACGGAGAGGAGACGCTGCCGGTCAGAGCTGGCCGAGCATGTGATCGGCGCTCGACACCTTGAAGTCGCCCGGCTCCTCGACATTGAGCTGTTCGACCACGCCATCGTTGATGACCATCGAGAACCGCTGGCCGCGCTTGCCGAGGCCGAAGCCCGAGCCGTCCATGGTGAGGCCGAGCGCCTCGACGAATTCGGCATTGCCGTCGGCGAGCATGGTGATGTCGTCGCTGCCCGAGGCCTTGTTCCAGGCGCCCATCACGAAGGCGTCGTTGACCGCGGTGCCGACGATCTCGTCGACGCCCTTCGCCCTGAGATCGCCCGCCTTCTCGACGAAGCCCGGCAGGTGCTTAGCCGAGCAGGTCGGGGTGAAGGCACCGGGAACGGAGAAGAGCGCGACCTTCTTGCCTGCGAAATACTCGGTCGACTTGACTGCCTGCGGCCCTTCCGGGGTGGCCTTGATGAGGGTGACTTCGGGAATCTTGTCGCCAACGGAAATCGTCATGATGCGTGCATCCTTGTGCCTGCGGGGTTGCGCGGGCTCTCTATCGCGGGCAAGCGGAAGGGGCAACAAATAGACATATAAAGATAAGTTTATATTGCCTCGCCGCGTGGGTGCCGCTAGGGGCGTGTTTCGTCAACTTACACCCCCACGCTCAGACACGCGCGAGCCTGCGCAGGAGACACGAAGCATGGCCACCCTCGCTGCCGCCCCGACCCACGAATATGTCATCAAGGACATTGCGCTCGCCCGCTTCGGCCGTGACGAGATCCAGATCGCCGAGACCGAGATGCCCGGCCTCATGGCCCTGCGCGAGGAATATGGCGCCGCGCAGCCCCTCAAGGGTGCGCGCATCACAGGCTCGCTCCACATGACCATCCAGACCGCGGTGCTGATCGAGACGCTCGTGGCGCTGGGCGCCGAAGTCCGCTGGGCGACCTGCAACATCTTCTCGACCCAGGACCACGCCGCCGCCGCCATCGCCGCGCGCGGCATCCCGGTCTTCGCCATCAAGGGCGAGAGCCTTGCCGAATACTGGGACTACGTCGGCCGCATTTTCGACTGGTCGTCGGAAGCCGATCCTGATCTCACCGCCAACATGATCCTCGACGACGGCGGCGATGCCACCATGTTCGCGCTGTGGGGCGCACGCCTCGAAGCCGGGGAAGAAATGGGCGAGCCGACCAACGCGGAAGAGATCGAGTTCCAGCGCGCATTGAAGGCCTTCGTCGCCGCACGTCCGGGCTACCTCACCAAGACAGTGAAGGCGATCAAGGGCGTCTCGGAAGAGACCACCACGGGCGTGATGCGCCTCTACCAGATCGCCAAGCAGGGCAAGCTCCCGTTCCCGGCGATCAACGTGAACGATTCGGTCACCAAGTCGAAGTTCGACAACCTCTACGGCTGCAAGGAATCGCTGGTCGACGCGATCCGCCGCGCCACCGACGTGATGCTGGCCGGCAAGGTCGCCTGCGTTGCCGGTTACGGCGATGTCGGCAAGGGTTCGGCCGCCAGCTTGCGTGACGGCGGCGCCCGCGTGATGGTCACCGAAATCGACCCGATCTGCGCGCTTCAGGCGGCGATGGACGGCTTCGAGGTCGTCACCATGGAAGACGCGGTAAAGCGCGCCGACATCTTCGTCACCGCCACCGGCAACGAGGACGTCATCACCGCCGACCACATGATGGCGATGAAGCCGATGGCGATCGTTTGCAACATCGGCCACTTCGACAGCGAGATCCAGATCTCGGCCCTGTCGAACTACGAGTGGAAGGAAATCAAGGAAGGCACCGATCTCGTCACCTTCCCCGATGGCAAGTCGATCATCGTGCTGGCCAAGGGCCGCCTCGTGAACCTGGGCTGCGCCACCGGCCACCCGAGCTTCGTGATGAGCGCGAGCTTCACCAACCAGACCCTCGCCCAGATCGAGCTGTTCACCAAGGCCGACGAATACGACAACGACGTTTACGTCCTGCCCAAGCACCTCGACGAGAAGGTCGCCGCGCTGCACCTCGAAAAGCTGGGCGTGAAGCTCACCAAGCTCAGCGACAAGCAGGCAAGCTACATCGGCGTGCCGCAAGCCGGACCGTACAAGCCGGATCACTACCGCTACTGATCCGGCTCTAGGCCTGCACAACGCCCGCTCCGGCCCCTTTTCGCACGGGGTCGGGGCGGGCGTTTGCATATCGCGCGAACTGGCCCGTTGCGCTCGCGCCCGTGCACGCATAGCGGTTGAGCGATGGACCTCTCGCCCCTTTCGCTGGTGCTGATCGCACTCGTGCTCGCCGCCTGGGCGGCCGGGGCGGCGCTGGTGGTGCTGCGGGCGAACCGCAGCGTCGTGCGGGCCAGGGCGATGCGCACCAGCCTGAAGCGGATGCAGACCCTCCTCGATGTCGCCCCGGCGCTGCCGCTTCTGGTCAGGGTCGACGGGCGGATCGAGGCGCCCGACAAGCTCGCGCGGATGCTCGGCCTTGCGAAGATGCCGCAATATCTGAGCGAGCTCGTCGCAAGCCCCGGAGGTCCCGGGGCGGGAGGGCTCGGCCAGGCCCAGCTCGACCAGCTCTGGGCCAAGATCCAGACCACCCAGAAAAGCGCCGCGCCCTTCCGCATGGCGGTGAACCTGCCGGGCGCGCAGCGCAGCCTGGCGCTCTATGGCACGCTCGCCGATCCCCAGGTCTCGCCCGGCGGGGCCGCGCTGGTGTGGGTGTTCGACTTCTCCGAGAGCCACGCCGAGATGGCCCGCCTGCGCGCCGCCGCTTCGCGCGCGACCAGCGACTTCGCCGCGCTCGTCGGCCTGATCGAGGCCGCGCCGACCCCGATGTGGTTCCGCGGCAGCGACCTGACGCTGCAACTCGTCAACCAGGCCTATGTCGACGCCGTGGGCGCCGCCACCGCCGCCGAGGTGGTCGAGGGGCAGATCGAACTTCTCGAAGCCGAAGACGGACGCTCTCCCGCCGACATCGCCCGAGGGACGCTCAAGTCCCAGGATAAGTCCGAGCGGATCGTCACCGCCACCATCCACGGCGCGCGCCGCACCCTCCGGGTCAGCGACCTCCCTCTCGGGCAGGAGGGCGTCGCGGGCTATGCCATCGACATCGAGGAACAGCAGCAGGTCGCCCGCGAGTTCCGGGCCTTCCGCGATGCGCAGCGGGCGCTGCTCGACCAGCTTTCGGTGGGCGTCGCCCTGTTCGACGGCGAGGAGCGGCTGACCTTCGCCAATCGTCCCTTCCGGCGCCTGTTCAGCCTCACCGAGGAGGCGATCGAGGCGCGCACCGCCTTTGAACGCTTCCTCGCCGAAGCGCGCGAGCGGGGGCGGACGCCCGAGGTGCGCGACTTCCCCGAATGGCGGCGCGAACGCATCCAGTGGTTCGGCATGCAGGACGCGGTCGAGGAGCCCTGGCCGCTGCCGGGCGGCACGCACCTGCGCGTCGTCGCCCAGCCGATGCCCGATGGCGGGCTGGTGCTCATCACCGAGGATCGCACCGAAAGCCTCGCGCTCTCCGCGGTGCGCGACACGCTGCTGCGCACCCGCACGGCGACGCTCGACAGTCTGTTCGAGGCGTTGGCGATCTTCGCCCCCGACGGTTCGGTGCAACTCTGGAACCGCAGCTTCGCGGGCACCTGGGGCCTCACCACCGAGCTGCTCGACAAGCACCCCAGCGCCGACGAGCTGCTGAGCGCGATTGGCCGCAACCTCGTCAACCCCGAGGAGGCGAGCCTGATCGGTGCCGCGGTGCGCGCGGCGACACTCGACCGGCGCGAGAAGGAGGGGCGCGTCGAACTCGCCGACGGGCGCACCCTGCGGTTTGCCGGCATCCCGCTGCCCGACGGCAATGGCCTCCTCACCGTGCTCGATATCACCGCCTCGCAGAAGGCCGAGCAAGCCCTTCGCGAGCGGGCCGAGGCGCTGGAGGAGGCCGACGCAGTCAAGGCGCGCTTCCTCGCCAACATGAGCTACGAGTTCCGCACGCCGCTCACCACCATCGGCGGCTATGCCGAACTGCTCAAGAGCGGCGTCGCCAGCGATCCCAAACAGGCGGCCGAATATGTCGACGCGATCCTGAGCGCAGTCGAACGGCTGACCGAGCAGGTCGAGAACGTTCTCGACCTCTCGCAGAGCGAGGCTGGGCTGCTGCCGATCCGCAAGGAACGGCTCGACCTGCTCGACTTCCTCACCGGCCTCGTGCGCGAGCGCGAGCAGGCGATCATCGCGGCCCGGCTCAGCCTCGATCTGAAAGGCCGGCGCGGACGGGTGATCGAGGCCGATCCGCGCCAGATGGCCCGCGCGCTCGGCAATCTCGTCGACAATGCCGTCGCCGGAACGCCCGAGGGCGGGCGGATCGTCATCGAGATCCGCAAGGCGCCGGAGGGAGCGGAGCGAAGCATGGAGATCACCATCGCCGACAATGGCCGCTGCATGTCCTCGCAGGAACTCGCCCGCGCGCTCGGCGGGCTCAAGCCCGACAAGGAGACGCCGCCCGGACGGCGCAACGGCCTCGGCATCCCGCTCGCCCGCCAGCTGATCGAGGCGCATGACGGCACGCTCGAGATCACGAGCCGCAAGGGAGCGGGCACGACCGTGACGATCCGACTGCCGTGAGCGGGCCGCCTGCCGTGAACGCAGCGCGCGACGATCTGCCGGACCTTGCGGCGACGGCGGCCTATGGCGCGCGGATCGCGGCGCGGCTGCGCGCGGGCGATGTGGTGGCCCTGTCGGGCGGCCTTGGGGCGGGCAAGACGACGCTGGCCCGGGCCATCCTCGCCGCGCTCGGCCATGCGGGCGAGGTGCCTTCGCCGACCTTCACGATCATCGAGACCTACGATTCGCCGCCGCTGCGCCTCGCCGCGGTCCACGCCGATTTCTACCGGCTGGAGGACCCCGCCGAGCTCGCCGAGATCGGGCTCGACGACTACCGCGAGGGCGCTGTCCTGATCGCCGAATGGCCCGATCACGCGGGCGGCTTCGGGCATGAGCCGGGGTGCCTCGCGATCGCGCTCGAGCCGCTGGGAGAAAGCGGGGAAGGCGGGCGGATTGCGATTGCCCGCGGCGGTGCCGATTGGGTAGGGCGCATGCCATGATCGCACTGCCCGAAGGTCTCGCCGAATTCGTGTCCCGCGCCGGCTGGGGCGATGCCGCGGTCGAGCCCCTGCCGGGCGATGCCTCGTTCCGGCGCTACTTCCGGCTGCTGCGCGGCGACGAATCGGCGATGCTGATGCACGCGCCGCCGCCGCACGAAGACCCCGCGCCCTTCCTCCATGTCGCCCGCTGGCTGGGCGGCCACGCCATGCGCGCGCCTGCAATACTTGCCGAGGAGCCGCAAGCGGGCTGGGTGTTGACCGAGGATTTCGGCAATGACCGGATGCGCGACTGGCTCGACGTGAACCCCGCCGCCGAACGCGCCGCCTACGAGGCCGCGGTCGATGCGCTGGCCGCGCTCCACCGCCTGCCGCCCGGGCCTTTCGCGCCCTACGACATGGCGACCTACCAGCGCGAGGCGGCGCTGCTCACCGAGTGGTGGTGCCCGGCGCTGGGCCTCAACGTCGACGCCGCGGGCTATGCGGCGGCGTGGGAACAGGTGCTCGTCCCCGTCCTTGCCCGTCAGAACCCCGGCGTGACCGTGCTGCGCGACTATCATGCCGAGAACATCATGCTCTTGGGCGGCCGGGCGGGCGCGCCGCAGGGCCTGATCGACTTCCAGGATGCCCTCGTCGGCCACCCGGCCTACGATCTCGTCTCGCTGCTCCAGGACGCGCGGCGCGACGTTTCGGTGGAGCTCGAGACGGCGATGCTGGTCCACTACGCGCAAAGGCTGGGCGGGGTGGACGACGATTTCCTCGCCGACTATGCGACCCTCGGCGCGCAGCGCAACGCCAAGATCGTCGGCATCTTCACCCGGCTGAACGCGCGCGACGGCAAGCCGCGCTACCTCGCGATGATCCCGCGCGTCTGGGCGGCACTCGAACGCGATCTCGCACATCCCGCGCTGGAGCCGGTCGCGCGCTGGTTCGAGGCGAACATTCCGGACCACCTTCGCGCGGCGAACGGGGCCCTCTCCGCGTGAGCCGGCCCGCGCTCGTCTCGGACACCGCGATGGTGCTCGCCGCCGGGCTCGGCAAGCGGATGCGCCCGCTCACCGCGCGCCAACCCAAGCCGCTGGTGCGGGTTGCGGGCAAGGCGCTGATCGACCACGCGCTCGATCGACTTGCCGAGGCGGGGGTGGCCCGCGCGGTGGTCAACGTCCACTATCTCGCCGACGCGCTCGAGGCCCATGTGCTCGCCCGCCAGGTGCCGCAGGTGACCATCTCGGACGAGCGGGCGCAGCTGCTCGAGACCGGCGGCGGCATGGTGAAGGCGCTGGGGGACCTGCCCGATCCCTTCTTTGCGCTCAACGCCGATAATATCTGGCTCGACGGGCCCCGGAACGCCTTCCACGATCTCTCCCGCCGCTGGGACCCCGACGCGATGGACGCGCTGTTGCTGGTGGTGCCGCACGCGCGCGCGGCCAATTTCTCGGGGCCGGGGGATTTCCACATGGACCCGCTGGGCCGCCTCTCGCGCCGCCGCGCGGGGCGGATCGCGCCCTTCATCTTCACCGGCATCCAGCTCGTCAGCCACCGGCTGCTGCGCAAGGCGCCCGAGGGCCCTTTTTCGACCAACGTCCTCTGGGACCGGGCGATGGCCGAAGGGCGGCTCTACGGCCTCAGTTTCACCGGCCTGTGGTTCGAGGTCGGCACCCCGCAGGCGATCCGCCCGACCGAAGAGGCGCTGCTGAGTGGCTGAACCGCGCCGCGCAGAGCTTCGCACCGGGCCGCGGGTCTATTCGATCGCGGCGCACCGCGGGTTCGCCGACGCGCTGGTCGCGGGCCTCGTGCCGCGTTACCGCGAGCCCGGCTTCGGCCTTGCCCGCCTCACGCTGCTGGTCCCCTCGAGCCGCGCCGCGCGCACGCTCTCGGAGGCCTTCATCCGCCATGCCGGGGAGAGCGGCGAGGGCGGGCTGCTGATGCCGAGGATGATCGCGGTGGGCGATCTCGATCTCGACGAGAAGCTGGGCGCCGCGCTCGATCCGCTGGGCGCCGCCGACATTCCCCCGGCCGCCGACCCCGTCGCCCGCTTGCTCGCGCTCGGCCGCCTCATCGCCGAGGAGCGCGCCGCTGAGGGGATGACGCCGCTGCCGGGCCGCGCGCGGCTCAATCTCGCGCGCGAGATCGCCCGCACCATGGACCGCCTGCTCGTCGAGGAGAAGACCGCCGAGGACCTGTTCGGCGCCGCGGTGATGGACAGCGTCGCGGGGCTCGCCGACCACTGGCAGCGCGCGATCCGCCTGTTCGCGCGGGTCGATGCCCGCTGGCAGGCGGAACTCGCCGCCAGGGGAGAGGTCGACGCGGCGACCCGGCGCAACCTGCTGTTTGGTCGCGCCGCGCGCCGCTGGAAGGAGGCGCCGCCGCCGCACCCGATCCTCGCGGTCGGCGTGACCAGCGCCGCGCCCGCGCTCGCGCGGCTGCTGCGGGTGATCGCCGGACTGCCGCAGGGGGCGGTGGTGCTCCCCGATCTCGACCTTGCGATGGATGCGGACGCCTGGGAGGAACTGGGCCTGGCGGGCGCCTCGCAGGTGCCGGGCGGTCCGGTATTCGCCGCGGGCGATGCGGTCACCCATCCGCAGTATCACCTCAAGCTGCTGCTCAATCGCATGGGGGTGAACCGCGCCGAGGTGCAGCCATGGCACCGCCGCGGGATCGCCGCCGCCGATCCGGCGCGGGCGCGGGCGATCTCCTCGCTGTTCCTGCCCCCGCAGGCGAGCCGCGCGTGGAACGCCCTCGGCCCCGACCGACGGCGGCTCGACGGGGTGCGGCTGCTGACCAGTGCCACCCTCGAGGAGGAGGTCCAGGCGATCGCCCTGCTGGTTCGCCAGGCGCTCGAACAGCCGGCGAGGCGCATCGCGGTGGTCACCGCAGACCGGGGGCTCGCCCGGCGTGTCGGCCAGCACCTCGAACGCTGGAACATCTCCGCCGATGATTCCGCGGGCCGTCCGCTGTCCCTGACCCCGGCGGGGCGGCTGCTGGGCCTGCTCGCCGAGATTGCCGCCGAGGGGCCCGATCCGGCGCGGATCGTCGCCGCCTTCGCGCATCCGCTGGTGCGCGGCTGGGAGAGCGGTGCGCGCGCCGAGTGGCTGCGATCGCTGCGCGCCTTCGACCGCCAGCTGCGCGGCCCCGCGCCCGCGCCCGGCCTCGAGCCGCTGCGCAAGGCCGCCGACAAGGCACAGGTGGCGGCATGGTGGGCCGAGGCCGAGGCCTTGCTTGCCCCGCTCGCGGACTGGACGCCGACCATCGCGCTCGCCGAGGCGCTCGCCCGTCTTGCCACCGCTGCCGAGGCCTTCGCCGCCAGCGCGGTGTGGGAGCGCGAGGACGGACGCGCGCTCGGCACCTTGACAGAGGACCTGCGCGGGCAGGCCGAGGCGGCCGGCACCATCGTCGAGACCGCCGATCTTGCCGGGGTGCTGCGCGACGCGATGGAGGCGGTGGCGGTCCGCCCCGGCTATGGCGGGCACCCGCGCGTCGCCATCTACGGGTTGCTCGAGGCGCGGATGGCGCGGGCCGACCTCGTGATCTGCGGCGGCCTCAACGAAGGCTCCTGGCCCCAGCCCCCCGGTGCCGACGCGCTGCTCGCCCCGGCGATCCTGCGCGCGCTCGGCGTTCCGGGGGCGGAGTTCCGGATCGGGCTCGCCGCGCATGACCTTGCGGGCGCAATGGGCGCGCCGCAGGTGGTGTTGAGCCGGGCCCTGCGCGATGCCGAGGGGCCGACCCGGCCCTCGCGCTTCCTGCTCCGGGTCGAGGCGCTGCTCGGCGAGGATCTGGAGCGCGAGCACCGCGAGCGCGCCATCCCCGCGCTGCTCCCCCATCTCGACCGGCTGCGCCCGCCGGCGCCCGCCTATCCGCGCCCCGCGCCCGATCCGGCACCCGCGCTGCGCGACGTGCCGATCAAGGTGACCGCGCTCGACCGGCTGCTGGGCGATCCCTACCAGTTCTACGCGCAGGCGATCCTTGGTCTCAGGCGGCTCGACCCGCTCTCCGCCGATCCCTTCAGCGATCCGGCGCTGCGCGGTACGCTGGTCCACGACATCCTCGACAAGTGGCACAAGGCGAAGGCCGACGGTCCCGGCCCTGCGCTCGCGCCCTTCGCCGCTGCACATTTCGCCGCCGCGCGGGTCCACCCGCTGTTCCGCGCGCTGTGGCAGCCGCGCCTCGTCGCCGCGCTCGAACGTTTCGAGGGCTGGATCGCCGAGCACGCCGCGCAGGGTCGCACGGTGCTGGCGAGCGAGATCGATGGGGAGATGACCTTTGCGGGCGTGAAGGTGCTGGGCCGCGCCGACCGGATCGACCGTCTCGCCGACGGCACCCTCGCAATCGTCGACTACAAGACCGGCCGGGTCCCGACCAAGCGGGAGGTCGAGGCGGGCTTCGCGCTGCAACTGGGACTCCTCGGCCTCATTGCCGCAAACGGGCGGTTCACGTGCCGCCGCACGGGCGCGGTGGTGACGGGCGCGGCGAGCGCCTTCGAATACTGGTCCTTCGGCAAAGAGGACGAGGGCTTCGGCAAGTGCCAGAGCCCGATGAAGCTCTCCCCGCGCGAAAAGGGCCTCCCGCCCGAGCGGTTCCTGCCGCATCACGCCGAGAAGCTCGGCTTCGCCATCGCCGAATACATCAGGGGCGCGCGCCCCTTCACCGCGCGCGAGAACCCCGACTACAAGGGCTACACCGATTACGACCAGCTGATGCGGCTCGAGGAGTGGCTGGTGCGCCTCTCCGAAGGCGAGCGAGAGGGCGCGGCATGAGCGGCGGGGGCGGCCTCGTCTTCCCGCTCGCCGGGAACCAGCTCAAGGCGGCGGGGCCGGAGGACAATGTCTGGCTCTCCGCCTCGGCGGGGACGGGCAAGACGCAGGTGCTTTCCGCCCGCGTCTTGCGGCTGCTGCTGCGCGAGGACGTGAACCCGTCGCAGATCCTGTGCCTGACCTTCACCAAGGCGGGCGCTGCGGAGATGGCGAACCGCATCAACGCGGTGCTGGCGCGCTGGGTGCGGCTCGATGCGGTGAGCCTCGCCAAGGAGCTCGGCCATCTCGGCGCGGACATCGATCCTGCCACCCAGGCGCGCGCGCGCAGCCTGTTCGCGAGCGTGCTCGACTGCCCCGGCGGGGGCCTCAGGATCGACACGATCCACGCCTTTGCGCAGTTCCTGATCGGCAGTTTCCCCGAGGAGGCGGGCCTCGCGCCCGGCACGCGGGTGATGGACGATCGCAGCCGCGAGTTGCTGGCGCGCGCGGTGCTGACCGATCTGGTCGAGGAGGCCGAGCGCACCCACGATGTGCGGGTGCTGGACGGGATAGAGCAGTTCACCACCCGCCGCGATCCGGGCGCGCTCCACAAGTGGCTGATGCGCGCCGCCGAGGCGCACGAGCTGTGGGAAGGGCCCGCCGGCTGGCAGACCCCGATGGGCGCGCGGGTGCGCCAGACGCTAGGGATGCCCGCCGATGCCGGGGAGGACTGGGCGAGCGAGCCGCTTCATCCGGACCTTTTTCCCGACGATGCCCTGATGACGGTGATTCCGGCGCTCGATGGCTGGAAGGCCAAGACCGGGCAGGAGACGGCGGCCTTCCTGCGCCATTGGCTGACCCTCGGCCTCGCCGAGCGGGTCGGCGCGGCGGCGGGGTTCCGCAAGACCCTCCTCAAGGCGGACGGCACCCCGCGCAAGATGGATGGCGCGGCCAAGCTCGATCCGCACTTCACCCGCCACCAGGAGGACGTCGCCGAGGCGCTGGCGGAACACGAGGAGCGCCGCGCTCTCCTCGCCTGCGCCGAGATCGTCACCTCCGCGCTCGAGATCGGGCGGGCCTTCGCCCTCAAGTGGGAGGCGCGCAAGGCCCGCGAAGGGCTCGTTGATTTCGGCGATCTCATCCGCAAGGCGGCGAGCCTCCTCGGCCGCAGCGAGGCCGCCGACTGGATCCGCTACAAGCTCGACCGCCACTTCGACCACATCCTGATCGACGAGGCGCAGGACACCAACCAGAGCCAATGGGACATCGTCGAGGCGCTGATCGACGATTTCTTTAGCGGCGAAGGCGCGCGCGGAGACAAGCTGCGGACGATCTTCACCGTCGGCGATTACAAGCAGGCGATCTTCGGCTTCCAGGGCACGAGCCCGGAAAACTTCGCCCGCGCCAAGGCCCGCATCCACACCCGCATCCGCGCCGCGCAGGAGGGGATCGCGGCGGGGCGCGTCAACCGCCGGGCGCCGGGCTGGCAGGATCTCGATCTCGGGCAATCCTTCCGCACCGCCGACATCGTGCTCGGCTTCGTCAACCGGATGATCGCGGGGCTCGGCTTTGCGGCCTTCGGGCTCGACCGCGCGCCCGCCCCGCACGAGGGGGCCGAGCGCCCCGGCCTCGTCACGTTGTGGCCCCCGGTCGTCCCCGAACGCGCAGCAGACGGCGAGGACGCGGACGAGGCCGGGGAAGAGGGCGAGAGCGCGGGCGAGGTCGGCGAACAGGGCTGGCTGCCCCGGCACGACACGCTGCTCGCCGAAAGGATCGCCGAACAGGTGCGCCGCTGGGTGAGCGAGGAGGAACCCTTCGTGCTCGAGAAGGGGCGGCGCCGCCACGCGCGGGCGGGCGACATCATGGTGCTGGTGCGCCAGCGAAAGGACCTCGCGGCCCAGATCGTCGCCAAGCTCTATGCGCGCGGCGTGCCGGTGGCGGGGGTGGACCGGCTGCGGCTGGGCGCCCCGCTGGCGGTGAAGGACGTGCTCGCCGCGCTGCGCTTTGCCGCGCAGCCGCAGGATGATCTCGCCCTTGCGAACCTCCTCGCCTCGCCCCTGATCGGGTGGAGCCAAGACGACATCCTCGCCTATGTCCCGCGCCCCGACAAGGTGCGGCTGTGGGATCACCTGCGGCGCGAGAGCGCGCCGCCGCCGGTGCGCGAGGCCGCCGAGAAACTGCGCGACCTGTTGCGCCGCGCCGATTACCAGACCCCGCAAGCCCTGATCGCCTGGCTGCTCACCGGACCTTGGCAGGGCCGCGCGCGGCTGGTCGAGCGGCTCGGGGCGGAGGCCAACGATCCGCTCGACGAGCTGCTTAACGCCGCCTTCGCCTACGAGGCCGAGCACTGGGCGAGCCTTGCTGGCTTCATCGCCTGGTTCGATGCCGGGACGGGCGATCTGAAGCGCGATTCCGACGGCGCGAGCGGGCAGGTGCGGGTGATGACGGTGCATGGCTCCAAGGGCTTGCAGGCGCCGATCGTGATCCTTGCCGATGCGACCGGGGCGCCGGGCGAACCGGGGGACCTTGCGCTCGAGGACGATCCGCTCGGCCACGCCGCCGCGGAGCGCAGGCGCCTCGTTCCGCTGCCACCGCTGTCCAAGGAGGAGACGCGCGGCCGGATCGCCGAGGCGGCCGAGGCGGCGAAAGCGGCGGCGCTGCAGGAGCACTGGCGGCTCCTCTATGTGGCGTTGACCCGGGCGGAGGAGGCGCTGTTCATCGGCGGCTCGCTGAACGCAAGGGAGGCGCGGAAGGGCGCGCCGCACGAGAACAGCTGGTATGCGCGGCTCGCCCCGCTGTTCGAGGGAGAGGCCATCGACGATCCCGTCTGGCACTGGCGCAGGGAATGGGGCCGCCGCGCCGAGCCGCTGGTGCCGGACGAGGGCGGGAGTGCGGCGGGCGCAGCCGAGTTCCCCGGCCTGCCGCGCTGGGCGACCACCCCGATCGGCCCGGAACCCCGCCCGCCGCGTCCGCTCGCGCCATCCGATGCGGGCGACGAGCGCGGGGCCGAACCGCCGCTCCCGCCGGAAGCGGCGCGCCACGCCGCGCGGCGCGGAAGCCTGATCCACAAGCTGCTCGAACGGCTGCCCGAGGTCGCCCCGACGGAACGCGCCGCGGCGGCGCGCCGCTGGCTCGAGAGGCAGGCGGGCGACCTGCCGCCGGACCTGCGCGAGGAGATGCTCGCCGCCGCGCTCGGCGTGCTCGATCAACCCGATTTCGCCGCGATCTTCTCGGGCACCGCGCTCGCCGAGGTGCCGCTCGCCGCGACGGTCGAGGGCGTGGTGGTGGCAGGCACTGCGGACCGGCTGCTGATCGAGGATGGGCGCATCACCGTCGTCGATTTCAAGACGACCCGCCGCCCTCCGGCCAGCGCCCTGGGCGTTCCCGTACCGACGCTGCGCCAGATGGCGGCCTATGTCGCCGCGCTCGAGGCGATCTATCCGGGCCGCGCGATCCGCGCGGGCGTGCTCTACACCCATGCCCCGGCGCTGTTCGAACTCGATCCGGAGACGCTCGCGCGCCACAAGATCGCGTTGCAGCAGCCGCAGCAATCCTATCCGCTCCCCGATATTGAGTGAAAAGCGGCGCGCATTAGATTGCAATCCTGTGACCGGCGCCCCTATGCTTCGCCGGGAAAAGGAGACAAGCGATGGCGACCGTCAATGTGACCGATGCGAGCTTCCAGACCGACGTGCTGGATAGCGACACCCCCGTGCTGGTGGATTTCTGGGCCGACTGGTGCGGCCCGTGCAAGATGATTGCCCCCGCGCTCGAAGAGATCAGCGAGGAGCTCGCCGGCAAGGTCAAGATCGCCAAGATGGACATCATGGAGAACGTCGACACGCCGAGCCAGATCGGGGTGCAGTCGATCCCGCTGATGGTGCTCTACAAGAACGGCCAGCCGGTCGCGCAGAAGCTCGGCGCGGCGCCCAAGGGCCAGCTCAAGGCCTGGCTCGAAAGCGAGCTGTGATGCGGCAAGTCTCTTCCCGTCGCTGAGCGATGGGGGGTGGCAGGCGACGACGCCTGCTGACGGAAGGGTCACGCCTCACCGAACGCGCCCCTGCGTCATTGCTGCGCGGCGACGCCTCACCATTGCTGCCGCAACGGGAAGGGACCTTCTATCGCGCGATCCGTCCCACGAACTCCTCCCATACCCGCGGGCTCGATGCGCCGACGAGGCCGGGGGCGTCGTGCTGGTCCACCCGGTAGGCGCTCCCGTCGAGGCGCGCGGCCTTGCCGCCCGCCTCGTTCAGCCACAAGACGCCCGCGGCATGATCCCAGGCGAGGGTGCGCTTGAAGCTCGAGACGTCGTTCTCGCCCAGGGCGAGGCGCGGATACTGCTCGGCAGCACAGCGGGGGATGTCGACGAGGGTGTAGTGCCCGGCGAGTTTCGCATCGACCTGCGCGGCTTCCTCGGGGGTGAGGAAGATCCGGCTGACCGCAGTGACCGGCGGCGCGCGCCCGGTGGTGCGCGCCGCGATCCGCGCACCGTCGATGAAGGCGCCTTCGCCGCGCCGCGCGTGGCAAAGGCGGTCCTTGAGGGGATCGTATATCCACCCTGCAACCGTCTCGCCCGCGTCGGTGAGCGCCACGATGATCCCGAAGGGTTCCTTGCCTTCGGCGAAGTTCGCGGTGCCGTCGAGCGGGTCGATGATCCAGCATTGGCCGGCAAGGTGATCGAGCACGCCCTTGTCGGCAGCGACCGCCTCCTCGCCGACCACCGCGATGCCGGGGGCGAGCCTGGTCAGCGCCTCGGTGAGGAAGGCCTCGACCTCGCGGTCGACGATGGTGACGGGATCGTCCTTGCCCTTCATCTCGACCTCGCCTGCGGCGAGATTGCGGAAGCGCGGCAGCATCGAACGCTGCGTGGCGAAGCGCAGAAGCGCGCGGATTTCGTCGTCCAGCGCGCTCACGAGCGGTAGTCCGCGTTGATCGCAATATAGCCGTGGGTGAGGTCGCAGGTCCACACGGTGGCGCGGCCCTCCCCGAGGCCGAGATCGACCGCAATGTCGATCTCTTCTCCCCTGAGGTGCGCGGCGACCGGCGCCTCGTCATAGCCCTCGACCGGCACGCCGTCGCGCGCGGTCCAGATGCCGCCGAAGGCGATCGAGAGCCGGTCGCGGTCGGCCGGTTCCCCGGCCTTGCCGACCGCCATGACGACCCGGCCCCAATTCGCATCCTCCCCGGCGATCGCGGTCTTGACCAGCGGCGAATTGGCGATGGCGAGGCCGATGGCCCTCGCGCTGTCGTTGCTCACGGCGCCGCTCACCCGGATCGTGACGAACTTCTTCGCGCCCTCGCCGTCGCGGACCACCAGCTGCGCCAGTTCGCGGCACACTTCGGCAAGCGCCGCGGCGAAGGCATCCGCGCCAGGGCTCTCCCACCCATCGATCCGCGCATTGCCGGCCTTGCCCGTCGCGAAGACCATCACCGTGTCGCTGGTCGAGGTGTCGCCGTCCACCGTGATGCATGAGAAGGTCTGCGCATTGGCGCGCTCCAGCACCTCCTGGAGGAAGGCGGGGGCGACATTGGCGTCGGTGAAGACATAGCCGAGCATCGTCGCCATGTCGGGGGCGATCATGCCCGATCCCTTGATGATCCCGGCGAGCTCCACGCGCGTCCCGCCGATCATCGCCGCAGCGCCCGCGCCCTTGGCGAAGGTGTCGGTGGTGCCGATGGCGCCCGCCGCGTCCTCCCAGCCGCAGGGCTCGGCCTCGAGCGCCGCCGCGATCCCGGCGCGCGCCTTGTCGAGGGGCAGGGGAACGCCGATCACGCCGGTGGAGGAGACGAACACCTCCTCGCGCGGGCAGCCCAGCGCCGCGGCGACTTGTGCCATGATCGCCTCGACCGCCTCACGCCCGCGCCAGCCGGTGAAGGCGTTCGAGTTGCCGGCATTGACCACCAGCGCCCGCGCGCGGCCCTGCTTCACCGCATCGCGGCCGAGCTCGACCTCGGAAGAAGCGCAGGCGCTTTTCGTGAAGACGCCCGCAACGGCCGTCCCCTCGGTTACTTCGGCAAGGGTCAAGTCGCAGCGGTCCCAGGTCTTGTACTGCGCACGCGCCAAGCGCAGCGTCACGCCCGCGATTGCGGGCAGCGCGGGGAAGGGGCGGGCGAGGGGCGAGCGGTCAATCTGCATGGTCTGCGCGCTCTAGGCGGGCGCGGGCGCGCAGTAAATTGCGCAGATGCCGGTGGACGAAACGCGACCGATTCTCTATCTGTGCATGACCATGACCCGGCATATTCTCGCCCTACTGGCCCTGCTGACCGGCCTTGCCGCGTTCGGCAGCCCGGCGCAGGCCTCGCTGGCCGAGAGCCTCGCCTGCGGGGCGAGCATCGCCGCCGCCGTCGGTGACGAGGTCGCGGGGCATGAGAGCGTGGCGGTCCAGGCCGTCCCGGCGACCCCGCACGAAAGCCGCGAGGTCGAGGCGCCCGAAAGCCGCCCGGCCCAGCCGGTCGTGCTGCGCCTGCCGGTGCTGATGGGCGTCGAACGCGCCATCGAATAGGCCCGCAGGCCCTTTACCTGCCGCGCCCGACCCCGCGCGCGCTTCCTCCGGAATGCTTCAGGGCCCGTCACGCCGGGCCGCACCCGTATCAAAGGTTTCGCTTCATGCTCAACACCATCGCCAAGTCGATCTTCGGCTCCGCCAATGATCGCTACATCAAGTCCGCACGCAAGATCGTCGCGCAGATCAATGCCCTAGAGCCGCAGATCCAGGCGCTTTCCGACGCCGAGCTCCAGGCCCAGACCGCCAAGCTGCGCGGCCTCATCGACGGCGGCGCCAAGCTCGACGATATTCTCCCCGAAGCCTTCGCCACGGTGCGCGAGGCCTCGGTGCGCGTCTTCGGGATGCGCCATTTCGACGTGCAGCTGATCGGCGGCCTCGTGCTCCACCGCGGCGAGATCGCCGAGATGCGCACCGGCGAGGGCAAGACCCTGATGGCGACGCTCGCCGTCTACCTCAACGCGCTCGAGGGCAAGGGCGTCCATGTCGTCACCGTCAACGACTACCTCGCCCGGCGCGACGCGGCCGAGATGGGGCGGCTCTACAACTGGCTCGGCCTGTCGGTCGGCGTGATCGTCCCCGGCATGCCCGAGGAATACAAGCGCGACGCCTACAACGCCGACATCACCTACGGCACCAACAACGAGTTTGGCTTCGATTACCTGCGCGACAACATGAAGCACGAACGCTCGCAGATGGCGCAACGGCCCTTCAACTTCGCGATCGTCGACGAGGTCGACTCGATCCTGATCGACGAGGCGCGCACCCCGCTGATCATTTCCGGGCCGACCGAGGACAAGTCCGATCTCTACGTCGCTCTCGACCAGGTCGCGCGCGACATCCCGGTCGAATGGCTCGACATCGACGAGAAGGTGAAGCGCGTCCAGCTCACCGAAGAGGGGATGGAAGAGGTCGAGAAGCTGCTCATCGAAAAGGGCCTGCTCGCCAGCGAGAACCTGTTCGACGTCGAGAACACACAGGTCGTCCACCATCTCGACCAGGCGCTGGTCGCCAACTTCGCGCGCAAGCGCGACACCGACTATATCGTCAAGGACGGCAAGGTCATCATCATCGACGAGTTCACAGGCCGCATGATGGATGGGCGCCGCTGGTCGAACGGCCTGCACCAGGCGGTCGAGGCTAAGGAAGGCGTGCGGATCGAGCCCGAGAACCAGACGCTGGCCTCGATCACCTTCCAGAACTACTTCCGCATGTATCCCAAGCTTTCGGGCATGACCGGCACCGCCGCGACCGAAGCGGCGGAATTCTGGGACATCTACAAGGTCGGCGTGGTGGAGATTCCCACCAACCTGCCCGTCGCGCGGATCGACGAGGAAGACGAGTTCTACAAGAACACCGCCGACAAGTTCGGCGCCATCGCCCGCGCGATCAAGGAGAAGCAGGAGATCGGCCAGCCGGTGCTGGTCGGCACCGTATCGATCGAGAAGTCGGAGCTCCTGAGCCAGTATCTCGACAAGGAGGGCGTCAGGCACGCCGTCCTCAACGCGCGCTTCCACGAGCAGGAGGCGCACATCGTCGCTCAGGCGGGTCGCTTCGGGGCGGTGACCATCGCCACCAACATGGCGGGGCGCGGCACCGACATTCAATTGGGCGGGAATGTCGAATACCGCATCCGCGACGAGCTCGCCGACATGCCCGAGGGCCCCGAGCGGGATGCGGCGATCGCCCGCATCCGCGCGGAAGTCGCCGAGGAGAAGGAGCGGGTGAAGGCCGCCGGCGGCCTCTTCGTGCTCGGCACCGAACGGCACGAAAGCCGCCGCATCGACAACCAGCTGCGCGGCCGCTCGGGCCGCCAGGGCGACCCGGGCCTATCGCGCTTCTACCTGTGCCTCGAGGATGACCTCCTGCGCATCTTCGGCCCCGACACCCTCTTCTCCAAGATGATGAACGCGAACCTCGCCGACGGCGAGGCGATCGGCTCCAAGTGGCTCTCCAAGGCCATCGAGACCGCGCAGAAGAAGGTCGAGGCGAGGAACTACGACATGCGCAAGCAGGTCGTGCAATACGACGACGTGATGAACGACCAGCGCAAGGTGGTCTACGAACAGCGCGCCGAGATCATGGATTCCGAGACCGTCGACGAGGTGGTGCTCGACATGCGCCACGATACGATCAACGCCATGGTCGGCGCTGCCTGCCCGCCCAACTCCTACCCCGAACAGTGGGACATCGCCGGGCTGAAGGCGCGCAGCGAGGAGGTTTTCGGCTTCCTGCCGCCCTATGACGACTGGCTCGCCGAGGACCAGGTCGAACCCGAGCTGCTCGAGGAGAAGCTGCGCGCGCTCACCGATGAGATGATGGAAACCAAGATCGCCAATTCGGACCCGGCGATCTGGCGCATCGTCGAGAAGGACGTGCTGCTGCGCCAGCTTGACCACCACTGGAAGGAACACCTCGCCACGCTCGACGCGCTGCGCCAGGTGATCTGGATGCGCGGCATCGCCCAGAAGCAGCCGATCAACGAATACAAGCAGGAAGCCTTCAGCCTGTTCGAGACGATGCTCGACGCCTTGCGCGAAGAGGTGACCAAGATCCTGTTCCGTGCCGAGCTGCGCTTCGAACAGCCCGCCCCGCAGGCGCTGCCCGAACTGCCCGATTTCCTTACCGGCCATATCGACCCGCTGACCGGCCTCGACGATTCGGCCGACGGCGACGGATCGGAACTGCGGCCCGAACTGTTCGGCTCGCTCGCGGGTTCCCTGCGCGCCGCGAGCGGCCCGGGCGGGGCCAACACCGACAACCCGTGGGCCAATCTCGACATCAGCCGCAATGCTCCGTGCCCCTGCGGATCGGGGAGCAAGTACAAGCACTGCCACGGCGCGGTGGGCGTGCGGGCCAACGCCTGAGCGGCATCGCAGGGGGATAGGGGCGCATGATGATCGGGGCGGTTCCGGCGCTGCTCGCGCTCGCCTTCCTGGTGACGGCGCTGCTCTATGCCAGCGTCGGCTTCGGGGGCGGATCGACCTATTCGGCGCTGCTGGCGTTGTCGGGGCTCGACTATCGCCTGCTCCCGCTGGTCAGCCTCGCCTGCAACATCGTGGTGGTGACGGGCGGGAGCATCCGCTTCGCCCGCGCCGGGGTGACCCCGTGGAAGAAGGCGCTCGTGATCGTCGCCCTCGGTGCCCCGGCGAGCTTCCTCGGCGGACTGACCCCGATCAAGGAGACGACCTTCCTCACCCTGCTCGGCGCGAGCCTGGTGCTGACCGCGCTGACCATGCTCATCCCCGTCCGCGAAGGCGCGGGCGGGGCGACGACGAGGGCATCGCGCCTCATGCCGCTTGCCGCCGCGCCGCTCGGCTATTTCGCGGGGCTGGTGGGGATCGGCGGCGGGATCTTCCTTGCCCCCCTGCTGCACCTCGCGCGCTGGCACGAGGCGCGCGGGATCGCGGCGACGGCGAGCCTGTTCATCCTCGTCAATTCGCTGTTCGGCTTGGGCGGCCAGATGGTGAAGAACGGCCCCGCCATGTTCGGACAGGCGATCGGCGCCGCGCTGCCGCTGCTGGTGGCGGTGGTGATCGGCGGGCAGATCGGCAGCCTGATGGCCGCGCGGCTGCTCCCGCCGCAATGGATCCGCTGGCTGACCGCGCTGCTGGTGCTGGTCGTCGGCGTGCGGCTGCTCGCGGGGGTCTAGGCTAGGCGCCCATCGGCACGGCCTGCCGTCTCACCAGCAGCGCAATGCACAGGGTTGCAGCGAAGCTCGCATAGCCGGCCACCAGGTTGGGGAGCAGCAGCGGCACGCCGGTGAACAGCATCGCGTCGTTGCCCCCGGGAACGAGGGTTGCGCCCGTGCCCATCAGCAGGCCTCCCGAAAGCGCGCGCAGCCAGTCCCGCCCCGTGCCCCGCCGCAACCGGAAGGTGCCTCCCGCGATCGCCGCGCCGGTCATCCCCGCGATCAGCGCCGTGAGGCCCGCCAGCGCGCCGATCGTCCAGCTCCTGCCATAGGCGATCTCGGCGATGCGGCTGGTGTAGACCCATTGACGGTCGAGCGCGAAGAGCAGGCCCGAGGCAGCGCCGATCAGCCCCATCGAGACCAGCGGCGACCACCCTCCGCGCGGGCGCTTCCAGCCGATCCGCCGGTAGATGTAGGCGGCAGCGAGCCCGCCCACCGTCCCGCCCAGCGCCAGCGCGAGCACGACATGGCCGGTGAGCGGTGAGGCCACGCTTGCGCGCAGCGGGAGCATCAGCGCGGCGTTCGACATCTCGGGGCCGAGCATCAGCGCCGCTACGAGCATCGTCGCGATCGAGCCCGCGCGCCACACCTCGCCCTGGGTCAGCCCGGCCAGCAGCCCCATCGCGCAATGCCCGGCGAGCAGCGAGCCGAGCCCGAAAAGCACGCCGCCGGCCAACGCGAAGCGATCGGGCGGTGCGCCGAGAAGCGTCGCGAAAGGCCGCGCACCGGCCCACTCGGCAAGGCCCATCACCACCATCGCGCTCGCCGCCGCGAGGGCAAAGCCCGCCAGCCGGTGCACCCGCCGCCGCTCGATCACCTCGCGCACGGCGCGCACCATGCACACGCCGCTGCGCTGGCTCGAGTAGCCGATCAGGAACATGAGGACGGCGGCGGCGATCTGGCTCACAGCGCCAGCGTGACCGCCGAGGCACGCGAAGGCAATCCGCCGGTCGGAGGAAAAGCCGTCCTCTCGACCAGAATGCAGAGGAATTCAGGAATGCGCGGAAGAAAATGGCTCCCCGAGTAGAATCACAAGGCGCTTTCAGTGCCAGTCAGTCGCGGCCTGTAAACCCATTGATTTAAAGAAATTAATTCAAAGCGCTTGCCGCTATCGGCCATTGCCGTTCACTCACAACCGCCCTAAAGTGTGGGGAAGAATGTGGGGATAACGACATGGGCAAGCTTACAGTCGCCAAGGTGAAAAACGCTAAGCCGGGTATCGGCAGGGATGGCCAGCCGATCAAAGCGACCTTTCAGGACGGGGAGGGCCTTTTCCTGAATTGCGCCCCGACCGGTGCAAAGTCTTGGATTTTGCGGGTGCAGGCCGATGGCAAGCGCCGCGACATTGGCCTCGGGGCTGCCGATGTGGACGGCGCTGGGCGCGAGGCTTTCGGGGCTGGGGATGATCGGGTGGGGGAAGCCTCGCTGATGCTCAAGCGCTCGCTCACGTTGGCAGAGGCCCGCGAAAAGGCAGCCGCCCTGCGCAAGCTGGCCAAGGCTGGGGCAAATCCGGTGCTGGAGCGCGACCGCAAGCGTAAGCGGGTCCCGACTTTCGCCGAGGCCATGAAAGCCGCCCATGAGGCTCTTAAGGCGGGCTGGAGCGAAAAGACAGCCAAGGCCTTTGAAACCTCCCTGACCGACCATGCCTTGCCCAAGCTGGGGGCGCTAGGGTGGATGCGATCGGCAGCGCCGAGGTTATCGGCGCGCTCGCCCCGATCTGGACCGACAAACCGATGATGGCCCGCAAGGTGCGCAGCCGCATCGGGCAAGTGCTGGCCTATGCCAAGGCCCAAGGCTGGCGAGCCGAGGCGTTGCCCGATGTGCGGGAACTGCGCTCGGGCCTGTCCAAACAAAAGGCGGGCAAACACTTCGAAGCCGTGCCCTTCGCCGAGGTGCCCGCGTTCTTTGCGAGCGAGTATGCCAAGGGCAACGCGGCTGGCCGATCTGCGCTGTTGTTCGCTGTCCTGACAGCGGCCCGATCTGGTGAGGCGCGGCAAGCGACATGGGAACAGATTGATCTGGAGGCCCGCACTTGGACCCTGCCAGCCGAACTGATGAAAATGAAGCGCCCTCACGTTGTCACCCTGTCCGATGCGGCGGTGGCGCTGCTGGAGGCCTACACCCCCGAGGACATGCGCGAGGGCCTGATTTTCCGAGGCGCGCGCGGCAAGCCTCTTACCGACATGGCGCTTTCCATGATTATGCGCAGCGCGGGACGCACAGAGACCGTCCACGGCTTCCGTTCCTCTTTCAGGGATTGGGCAGCCGAGAGAATGCCGACCATCCCCGCCATGGTCGCGGAAATGGCGCTGGCGCACAAAGTCGGCACCGCAACCGAACAGGCCTATCTGCGCAGCGACCTGCGCGACATGCGCCGCGTCCTGATGGAGGCATGGGGCCGCCACGTTGCCCCGCAGCTGTCCGGCGCGGCTGATAACATCACCGCGATCGGCAAGCCCAAGTTTAAGCGCTGACCCTACCAGTCCGGGTTGAGACCCTTTAGAATCCCATCGTGGTTGCAGAATACAAGGTCATCAAGCCATTCATCGCCATTGAAGACCGAATAATCAGTCGGAAAATTTCTAATTATCTCGTCGAAAGAGGTGTGCCGGATAGGATTTCGTTGGCTATAATCTTTGTTGATGATAAACACATGATTGAAAGTATTGAATATCCACCTGGTGAATTCCTCTGGGTTCCGCTTTCCATAATTATAGATGGTCCACGGATTAATCTCCATGAGAAATATCGGGTCAAGATTATCGACAGTCCATTTACAGTGCTCAAATGCGTGGGGCTCAAACCCCTCTATGTCGATTTTGACAATATCAAGCCTCGTTGGTGCTAGCTGCTGGACAATATCATCCATTGTGTCGCAGGTGACAGAAATTCTATCAATGTAGCGCTGTGGATCTTCATCCGAGGATATCGCGTGACCAAACGCAGAATCCTGAAAGAAATCAATTGATCCTTTACAATCCATGACGCCTATCTGGTGTGCCTTGACTGTGGAAAGTTCGTTGGCCTTGATGTTGCGTTGCAATATATTAAATATGTCGGGCGCTGGTTCGAATGTATGGACAATACCATTCGGGCAAACTGTATCTAGTATCGCAGCAATAATACCAATGTTGCCGCCAAAGTCGAAACAGATCGCGTCATCTGGAAGAATGCATTCAAATAACTGTTGGAATCGACCTTCTGCTCTACCTTCGAGATAAGGCAAATAGCGATCGTTTTCACTAACGCCTTCGAGAACTATAGATCTTTTTTGCCAGTCTTTTTTTTCAAGATATATTTCGACTTGTTTAAACTTGGACATTTGGATCGCGCCCCCACGAATTGCAAGCACCGTATGACAGTGATCCTGCATTTTGATATTGAAGTTGCAGCGAATTACAAGCTCAGCCTTTCAGCCGTTCGTGGAGCTTGAGAAGTCACCTGATTCCTCTTGAGCCTGGGTCGATTTTGGCACGTTTTTTCACGCCAAGTGGTGCTAAATGCCGAGCGCGCGGCAGAGGAAAAAGCAGGCAAGGTCCGCTGGCTGCGTCCCGAATATCAGGTGCCCCGCTTCGGCGCGAAGGGAGGATAAGTCCTGGCCATTCCACAAGTTCGTAGCCGGAGGGGCTTGCACGTTCCTGAACTGTTCCTAATCTGCCTACTTGCAGAGAGCAGGTGCAGCATCCCCGTAGTGGGCGGCTGAATGCTCCACCTGTTCAGACAGAACAGGAAGGTGCAGCATGCCGTTTTTTAACCCGACTTATGATCCCGCGAACCGAATTGTTCGCCTTCCGACGGTGCAGATTCCTGCTGCATGGCCGAAAGCGCCTTCGCAATTCGTGTTCATTCTTGAGGCGGTCAATGTTGTGGGTGCTGCCCTTTCTGGAGCAGATTGGACAGGCGGTGAGTTGTTGGCGGTTTCTTGGCTGGAGAGCCCGAGGGCCCAGAGACAACTGGCTCGCCGTTTTCGCCCTTCGCCGCCGATCCCGCATAGTCTGGCGAACCCCTATCAACGGAAGACCGATAAACCCGAGCCGGTCGAGCATTTGAAAGATTGGCAAGCCGAGAAATTGAACGAGCATTGGGAGGCCAACGCCAAGGCGAGCGATAGGCTTTTCAAGGCAGTCGATTGGATTGCGCAGAAATGTCGAGATGGAGAACTGACGGCGTTTTGGCGACTTAGAACAGGGGGCGGGCCATTGCGACCGATGAACCCTTATGAGTGGAACGTGGATACCCCTCTATCCACGTTCGTCAGCGAGGGCGGCAACAAGCGATATTGCCGTGAATTGAAGACCGCTGGCCCCTTCGAGACGTTTGTATTTTTTGAGAAGGCACAGCTGTTGGAGGTTATAAGGCACGAACCTGACGCGCCTGTGGTTGTGAGTCATGCGGACCTTTCGCGACTCTCACCCTATTTGCAGCTGGCGGTCCGAGTGGCGCTGGAGAAAGGATATTTCAATGAACAAGCGACACCCAAGATTGCCGCGCGCGCATACGAGGTCGCAGCTCTCTGGAAAGACTACTTGCCCGGGGTGCCGTTTTCTCCCTCGGCAGCGGAACAGCTGGCCCGCTTCATTGGCTTCCCTGACGCGCAGGCTATCGCAAATGGGCAGCGAGGGGGGCGCGGGAAGAAAAAGGGCCTTACCCCAAAGGGACAATGAAATTATGGCGTTAGGTAGAGGGTGAAACCCGTTTTTTGCGGCCTTCGCTAATGCGCTTGAACCCTAAACGCTTTGCCCAAGTGGGCCTAGCGCCCCGATAATCGTCCGGTGCCGTGCAGGTAATCCCGCCTGCCGCACAGAGGACGATATTGATGACCCCCGAACAATTCCCCGAACCTTTGGCCTACAGCGTGGCGGATGCCTGCCGCGTTTCGAGCATTGGCCGCACCCGCCTTTACCAGCTGATCGGCGAGGGCCGATTGCAGGCCCGCAAAGTCGGCAAGCGCACCCTTATCCCCGCTGCCAGCCTTCGCGCCCTGATCGAAGGGGAGGGCTGATGATGCCGAATTTCCCCGCACCGAAAAAGGAAGCCCCGCTGGCTGGCACCAGCGAGGCTTCGCGCGATAGCTTTGCAGGCCTGTCGCTTGAACCTTCTAGCCTTGCGCTCCAGCGGGCGCAATTCCTGATGCTCGCCCATGCGATCCGCCCTGACATGGCGGTAATGCTCGGGGCGCTGATTTTTGACGGGGGTGCGCAATGACCGGGGCCCGCGAATTGACGCTGGCGCTCGGCGGGCGCTGGCATGGCCGCTACGGTGCCGCGCCCTGTCCTGTGTGCCAGCCGGACCGGCGAAGGGACCAGAACGCCCTTACCCTGTCCGATGGCCGATCGGGGCTGTTGCTCCATTGCAAGCGGACGGCTTGCGACTTCTGCGACATTCTGGCGGCTGCCGGGGTGCTGGCGGGCGATTATCGCGCACCCGATCCGGCAGACCTCGCCAAACGGGCTGCCGAGGCCAAGGCAAAAGCATCACGGCGGGCCGATGCGGCGCGCCAGCTATGGAACGAAGCCCAGCCGATCGATGGCACCCCAGCCGAGGCCTATTTGCGCGGGCGGGGGATTTCCTGCCCCCTGCCTGATCGGCTGCGCTTTCACCCGCAATGCTGGCACGGCCCGAGCGCTGCCCGCTTCCCCGCAATGGTGGCGCTTGTCGAAGGGGGCGAGGGCTTCGCCGTGCACCGCACCTATTTGCGCCCTGATGGCAGCGGCAAGGCTGGTCTAGCGGGCGGTGACAAGCTGATGCTCGGCGCGACCGCTGGGGGCGCTGTAAGGCTCTCCGGTGGCGTTTCGCGGCTGGCGGTGGCGGAAGGCATTGAAAGCGCCCTGTCGCTGCTGTGCGGGCTGCTGGCGGGGCCTGTGATCTTGTGGGCGGCTCTCTCCACCAGCGGCATGCGCTCGCTGCGCTTGCCCGAGCAAATCGGGCAGCTGGTGATTGCGGGCGATGGCGACCAACCGGGGCGCGCGGCTGCGCACGCGCTGGCCAATCGGGCGCATGCGCTCGGCTGGCGCGTGTCGCTGATCGATCCGGGCGAGGGTGCCGATTTCAATGACATTCTAGCCGGAAAGGCGGTGGCAGCATGACCGCGCAACCTTCCCTTGTTGAAACCCCCTTCGAAGCCGAGGGGCCGCAACCGCTGGTGCGGGCTACGCCCCCGAGTGCGCCCTATCCTGTCGCCGCGCTCGGGCCGCTTCGCGATGCTGTGGAGGCCGTGCAAGGCATGACGCTGGCCCCTGTCGCAATCGCGGCGCAATCCGCCCTGGCGGTGGCTTCGCTGGCGGTGCAGGGCTTCGCCGATGTGGAAACCCTTGGAGGCGCGCGGCCCCTCGGGATCTATTTCCTGACAGTCGCCAAATCGGGCGAGCGCAAATCGGCCTGCGATCGGCCCTTTCTCGGAGCAATACGCGCGCGCGAGCGCGAGGATGCGATTGCGCACCGGGCCGAGCGTGACGCTTGGAAGCGGCGGCACGCGATCTGGAAGGCGCAGTATGACGGCATAGTTTCCGGAAGCCGTAAAAAGGGCGATCGGGCGGCTGCCGAGGCCGATCTGCGCGCACTCGGCCCCGAGCCCCAGCCGCCAGCGCTTACAGACCGCACCGTTAGCGAACCGACCTTTGAAGGCCTCACGAAGCTGTTTGCCGAGGGCCAGCCGAGCCTTGGCCTGTTTTCCGACGAAGGCGGGCAGTTTCTCGGCGGGCATGCCATGAACAGCGAGAACCGGCAAAAGACCCTCGCTGCCTTCAATGCGCTTTGGGACGGCCATGCGATCAAGCGGACCCGCGCTGGCGACGGGCACCAGTCGCTTTATGGACGGCGGCTAGCCATTCACCTGATGGTGCAGCCGACTGTGGCACGGGCTTTCATGGCCGATCCGCTGGCGGCAGATACGGGCTTTCTGCCCCGCTTCCTGATGTGCGAACCCGCCAGCACTATCGGCACCCGATTACATGCCAATGCCAAGGAAAACCCCTCGGCGCTGGCCAGCTTCGAAAGGCGGCTGGGGCATATTCTGGCAACCCCCATGCCAATCGATTCCGAAACCGGCGGGCTCCAGCTGCGCTGCCTGCCGCTGAGTGCCGAGGCGCGGGCCTTGCTGGCGCAGTATCATGACAGTGTGGAGCGCTCGCAAGCATACGGGGGCGACATGGCGAACCTAACCGGCACCGCGTCGAAGTCTGCCGAACAGGCAGCGCGCCTTGCCGGGGTGCTGACGCTTTGGCGCGATCTGGAGGCGCGGGAAGTTGAGTCGGCCGACATGGCCAACGCGATCGAACTGGCGCGGTTCTATCTGCTGGAGGCTGCGCGGCTCGCCGAGGTTGCCAACGTTTCGGCAGAGATTGACCGTGCGGACCAACTCCGCCGCTGGCTGCTGGAGCGATGGCCCGAGCCCGAGGTGCTGGTGCGCGATGTGATGAACAAGGGGCCTAATCCTTTGCGGGAAAATCCCAAGGCTCGGGCTGCACTCTGCGAATTGGAAAAGTTTGGCTGGCTTGTCCGGCTGGACCCCGGAACAGTGGTGCGCGGCTCCAGCCGCAAAGAGGTGTGGCGCGTGATCCGATCTGGCGGCGCTGCCGAATGACACCCGATCCCCTGCGACACTTGCGACTTTCGCGACATTGGCCAGCCGAGCCGACCGATTGTCGCAATTGTCGCGACTGTCGCAGGGGGCGACTTGATCGAAAGGTGATGATGAAATGACAGCAAAGGCAAGCAAGGCAAAGGCAGCTGGGCAGGCAGCCAAGGACCAGCTTTCAGTCGCCGCCGAGCCCGGCAAAAGCGATGAACGCCGCCGCGCTGATGTTGCACTAGACCCGGCTGCGCACGGCATGGCGGCAACCCGCATGTTCGCTCGGGGCAGCTTTGGCGACTTGGACACAACAGCGCTATTCGAGTCTCACATGGACAAGGTGGTGAAAGCCGCTGCCTGCGACCTGTCGCACCAGAAAATGGTGCTGGCTGCGCAAGCGGATGCGCTCAATTCCATTTTCACGGAAATGGCGCGACGGGCTGCCCTCAATATGGGCGAATACCTCGGGGCGACCGAAACCTACATGCGGCTCGGGCTCAAGGCGCAGGCGCAATGCAAAGCGACAATCGAGGCGCTGGAGCGGCTTTCAAGCGGGCGGGTGCAGACCGTGAAGCACGTTCACGTAAACGAAGGCGGGCAAGCGATTGTCGCCGATCAATTCCACCAGCACACAGGGGGCCAGAAAAGTGAACAATTCGCCGAACAACCCCATGCAACCGGAACGGCTGGCGAAAGCCCCGCGTTGCTTGGCGCGGACCCGCAAGGGAACGGAGTGCCAATCCCCAGCTGTGAAGGGCAAAGCCCGGTGCCGCATGCACGGCGGCAAGGGCAGCGGCGCGCCGAGGGGCAACCGTAACGCCCTCAAGCACGGCGCGCGATCGGCAGAGGCTCGGGAATTGCGGGAACTGATCCGGCACCTAGGAAAGCAGTTGGAGACCTAGGCCAGCCAGTTTCGGGCTGCCCTTGGACGTTACGTTTTCGCGCAAGTGTGGGGAATAGTGTGGGGAAGGCTTAGGTGAAATAGACCCAAGCCCTTGCTTTATCGATATATTTTAAAGTAAAATGGCTCCCCGAGTAGGATTCGAACCTACGGCCATTCGATTAACAGTCGAATGCTCTACCGCTGAGCTATCGGGGAGCAACCGGCGGCGCGAACCGCTGGCAGAGGCGCGCCTATATGGGCCGGGGCAGGGGATTGCAAGCGGGTTTTGACACCTGGCTGATGTGATTTATCGTATTAATACAGTAAACCAATTACCGGGCTGGTGCGCGGTTTCGTTCAGGGCGCCGCCCGTATGACTTACATCAACCTAGGCGGTCACGAATTGCTCGGCGACGATCCGCTCCTCGAGGCTCTGGCCTGGATCGAACAGCAGGGTGAGGTCCTTGTCGTGCGCGATCTCGAGCCGCACCTCGGCGATGTCGCGCAGCTCCTTCTGGTCGGCGACCGCGGCGACCGGGCGCTTGGCGGGATCGAGGACCTTGAGCACGATCCGCATCCGGTCGGGCAGGATTGCACCCCGCCAGCGCCGCGGGCGGAACGGGCTGATCGGGGTCAGCGCCAGCATCTTGCTGTCCAATGGGAGGATCGGTCCCTGGGCGGAAAGGTTGTAGGCGGTCGAGCCCGCCGGGGTCGCCACCAGCACCCCGTCGCACACCAGCTCGCGGATCCGCACCCGGTCGCCCACGGTGACCTCGATCTTGGCGGTCTGGCGGGTCTCGCGCAGCAGCGAGATCTCGTTGATCGCGGAGAGCACGTGGCTCTCCCCGTCCTGTGTGATCGCCTCGACCCTGAGCGGCGAGATCGTCCAGTGACGTGCCTTGTTGACCTTCGCGGCAATTGCGGCGCGCTTGTCATAGCGGTTCATCAGGAAGCCGACCGTGCCGAGGTTCATGCCGTAGGCCGGGATCACCCGCCCAGCGTCGAGCATCGCGTGGAGCACCTGGAGCATGAAGCCGTCGCCGCCGAGCACCACTGCGGCATCCGCCTCGTCCGGCGGCACCCACTCGCACTGGCCCAGCAGCGCATCATGCGCCTCCTGCGCGCGCGGCGTGTCCGAGGCGAGCAGCGCCAGGCGCCGATAGGTTGCCGTGTTGCTTGCCATTCTTCCCCCTCCGGCAGCACAAGTGGTCCGCGCCACTTATCCCCGGCGTGTCGGTCCGCAGTCGCCCTGATGTGCCAGATTCGGGCGGATTGCAATTGATGCGCGGCAGAGGGCGGTTCGATGGTAAAGGAGCTGAAAGACGGGCGAGGGGCGTGATGGAACAGGGTCGGATATCCTTGCGCAGACCGGCGACGCGCGGACGCTTTCCCGGCGTCAGTCCCGGCGTGCTGGAGGGCGACCTTCTGCGCGCGCTCGACCGGCACGAGATCGAGGTGCTGTTCCAGCCGCAGTTCTCCTGCGTGACGGGGGCAGTGGTCGGGGCCGAGGCGTTGGCCCGCTGGCGCCACCCGACGCTGGGCGCGATCGGTGCGCGCGACCTCTTCGCCATCGCCGAGCGCGCGGCGCTGGTCGCGCCGCTCTCGCGCCACGTTGTTGCCCGCGCGCTGGAGGATGCCGCGACCTGGCCCGAGGCGCTGACCCTGTCATTGAACATCACCCCGGAGGAACTGGGCGACCCGCGCTTCGCCGCCGACTTCGCCGTGCTGATCGGCCGTTCGGAGATCGCGCCGCGGCGGCTGATGCTCGAGATCACCGAGGACCTGTTGCTCAGGAACCTTGCCCAGGCGGCGAGCGCCCTGAAGGCGCTGCGCGGCCTCGGCTTCCGCACGGCTCTCGATGATTTCGGCGCGGGGTTCTGCAACTTCCGCTACCTGCGCGAGCTGCCGCTGGACGCGCTCAAGCTCGACAAGGCGATGGTCGAGGGTGTGCCCGCCGATGCAACCGCGCTCGCGGTGCTGCGCGCCATCGTGGCGCTCGCCAGGGCATTCGGCCTTGCAGTCTATGCCGAGGGGATCGAGGACGAGATCCAGCGCGCCGCGATCACCGCGGAAGGCTGCGACTTCTGGCAGGGCTTTCTGCGCGCCCACCCGATGCCGAGCGCGGCCGTCCTCGCGCTCGCCCGCACCGCGCGCGGCATGGGGCACGGCTAGCTGCTCCTCCCCCCTTTCGGGCGAGGCGCGCCCGGCTGTTGCCTCGCCCCGCCGGGCTGTGTGCCGGACCGGAACATTGCGTTGGAGCGCCGGGTATCCCTTGCCTGAAGACGGCCCACCCACGCGCGCCGTCCTTCCGAGGAACACCCATGAAGCTGAAGCCGCTCGAAGAACAGACCCTTGTCGTCACGGGCGGCTCGTCCGGCATCGGGCTCGCCACCGCCCGCATGGCGGCCGAGCGCGGAGCGAACGTGGTCATCATCGCCCGCAGCGAAGAGGGGCTCGAGGAAGCCGCAGCGCAGATCCGTGCGGCCGGGGGGCGATGCGACACGATCAGCGCCGACGTGGGCGACCGCGACCAGGTGCGCGCTGCGGTGGAGCAGGTGATCGAGCGTCACGGCGGCTTCGACACATGGGTGAGCAATGCGGGCGTCGGGGTCTATGCCAAGCTCGAGGATATCAGCGATGCCGATCACCGCGCCCTGTTCGACACCAATTACTGGGGCGTGGTGCACTGCTCCACGGAGGCGTTGCCGCATCTCAAGGAGCGCGGCGGGGCGCTGATCACCACCGGCTCGATCTCCTCGCAGATGCCGGCGCCGGTGCTCTCCTCCTACACCGCCAGCAAGTACGCGGTGAAGGGCTACATCGATTCGCTGCGGCTCGAGCTGATCCACGAGAAGGCGCCGGTCTCGGTGACGCTGATCCAGCCTTCCGGGATCAACACGCCCTTCAGCGAGCACGCGCTGAACATGATGGACGACAGCGCCAAGGTGCCCCCGCCGGTCTATTCGCCCGACATCGTCGCCGAGGCGATCTGCCGCGCCGCGGAGCGCCCGACGCGCGACATGATCGTCGGCGGGGGAGGCCGGGCGATGACGCTGCTCGCCAAGTTCGCGCCGGGCCTCGCCGATCAGGTTTTCGCCCGTGCCTTCTTCGTCACCGCGCTCCGCAAGGGGGAGCCGAACCGGAGCGACGACGTCGGTTTCCGCGTGGGCGGGAGCAAGGGCGAGGTCTACGGCGAGCAGGCGATGCGCCGCACCAGCCTCTACACCGCGATGCGCAGCCATCCGGGCGCGACGCTTGCCGGCGCGGCGCTGGCGGCGGGCGTGCTCGGGCTGGCGCTCAGGCGACGCTGACGGGCGGCTCCCCGCCTCAGGCGGCCTTCTTCGCCTTGGCCGCCTTCCGGACGATGCCAGAGAGACCCTTTGTGAGCTGGAACAGCCCGTTCATCCGGCTGCGCGGATCGCTCCAGGCGCGGTTGATCACCAGCTTCATGTCGGGGCGCAGCTTGGCGGTCTCCTTGCCGCCTTCGTTCAGTCGCTCGACATAAGCGACGAGGCCCGCGGGATCGGGGAAGTCGTCATTGTGGAAGGTGACCAACGTGGCTTGCGGGCCGACGTCGATCTTGGCGACCCTGGCGGCGATGGCCTGGTGCTTGATCTCGATCAGTCGCACGAGGTTCTTGGTCGGTTGCGGCAGATCGCCGAAGCGGTCGATCATCTCTGCGGCGAGCGCCTCGATCTCGTGCTGGCCCTCGGCCTGGTTGAGGCGGCGGTAGAGCGCCATGCGCACCGCGAGGTCGGGGACGTAGTCCTCGGGGATCATGATCGGTGCATCGACGGTGATCTGCGGGGTGATCTTGTCGCGCGGCTTTTCCAAGCCCATCTCGCCCGCCTTGGCGGCGAGGATCGCCTCCTCGAGCATTGCCTGGTAAAGCTCGAAACCGACCTCGCGGATGTGCCCCGACTGCTCGTCGCCGAGGAGGTTGCCCGCCCCGCGGATGTCGAGATCGTGGCTGGCGAGCTGGAAGCCCGCCCCCAGCGTATCGAGGTCGCCCAAAACCTTCAGCCGCTTCTGCGCGATTTCCGAGAGGGCCACGCCCGCCTCGTGTGTCAGGTAGGCATAGGCGCGCAGCTTCGCGCGGCCCACGCGGCCCCTCAGCTGGTAGAGCTGGGCGAGGCCGAAGCGGTCGGCGCGGTGGATGATGATCGTGTTGGCGGAGGGGATGTCGAGCCCGCTCTCAACGATGGTGGTCGAGAGCAGCACGTCGTACTTGCGCTCGTAGAAGGCGCCCATCCGCTCCTCGACCTCGCTGGGCGACATCTGGCCATGCGCGGTCACAGCCTTGATCTCCGGAACGTGCTTCCTCAGCCAATCCTCGACATCGGCCATGTCCGATATGCGCGGCACGACGATGAAGCTCTGCCCGCCGCGGTGGTGCTCGCGCAGCAGCGCCTCGCGCATGACCATGTCGTCCCACTCCATGACGTAGGTGCGCACCGCCAGGCGGTCCACCGGCGGCGTCTGGATCGTGGAGAGTTCGCGCAGGCCCGACATCGCCATCTGGAGCGTGCGCGGGATCGGCGTTGCGGTGAGGGTCAGCACGTGGACGTCGGCGCGCAGCTGCTTGAGCTTCTCCTTGTGGGTGACCCCGAAGCGCTGTTCCTCATCGACGATGACAAGGCCGAGGTTCTTGAACTTGGTCGATTTGGAGAGGATGGCATGGGTGCCGACCACGAGGTCCATGTCGCCGCTCTCCAGCCCCTCGCGGGTCTCGGCCGCCTCCTTGGGGGCGACGAGCCGCGACAGACGCCCGACCTTCAGCGGGAAGCCGGCAAAGCGCTCGGCGAAGTTCTGGTAGTGCTGGCGGGCGAGGAGCGTCGTCGGGGCGACCACCGCGACCTGCTGGCCGTTCATAGCGGCGACGAAGGCAGCGCGCAGCGCGACCTCGGTCTTGCCGAAGCCGACGTCGCCGCACACCAGCCGGTCCATCGGGCGCCCGCTCTCCAGGTCGCCGAGCACGTCGGCGATGGCGCGCTCCTGGTCCTCGGTTTCGGACCAGGGGAAGCGGTCGGTGAACTGGCCAAGGCTCTGCGGATCGGCGGGGAGGGCAGGGGCCTGTCGCAGGGCGCGCGCGGCGGCGACCTGCATCAGCTCGCCGGCGATCGCGGTGATGCGCTCCTTGAGCTTGGCGCGCCGGCGCTGCCACGCCTCACCGCCGAGCTTGTCGAGCGCGACCGCCTGTTCTGACGAGCCGTAGCGGGTGAGGACGTCGATGTTCTCGACCGGGATGAACAGCTTGTCCCCGCCCGCATATTCGAGCGCGACGCAATCGTGCTTGCTCTTGCCCACGGGGATCGCCTCGAGGCCGAGATACTTGCCGATCCCATGCTCGACATGCACCACCAGATCGCCCTGCGCGAGCGCCTGGAGCTCGGCGAGGAAGGCGTCGGAATCCTTGCGCTTCTTCTTGCGCCGCACCAGCCGGTCGCCGAGCACGTCGGCCTCGGTGAGGATCTCCAGCGTGTCGCTGGCGAAGCCGGTCTCGAGCGGCAGGACCACCACCGCCGTCTTCTTCTTGGCGGCAAGGCCCAGCGCCGCCTGCCAGCTGTCGGCGAGCGCCGTGGGCGCGCCTGCCTCCTCGAGGATCGAAGCCATGCGCCGCGCGCTGCCGTTCGAATAGGCGGCGACCATGGGCTTGCGTCCCGACTTGGTGACCGACTTGAGGTGCGCCGCCGCCGCCTCGTAGACATTCTCGCCGCGCCCGCGCTCCGGCGCGAAATCGCGGCCCGAGCGGAAGCCGAAATCGAGTACCCCGGCGCCGGCCTCCGCGGCGAAGCCACTCGTGCGGTGCGCCGGCATGGCAGCAAGAGCGGCGTCGAACTCGGCACGGGTGAGATAGAGCGCATCCGGTTTCAATGGCCGGTAGCTGCCCGCCCGCTCGCCGGCGATGCGGCTACGCTGCTCGTGATAGTCGGCGATATCGCGCAGCCGCTCCTCGGCGGCGCCGAGCGCGCCCTGGTCGATCACCACAACGTCGTCCTTGCCGAGATGGTCGAAAACGCTCGAAAGCTTGTCCTCGAACAGCGGCAGCCAGTGCTCCATGCCGGCGAGCCGCCGCCCTTCGGTCACGGCCTCGTAGAGCGGGTCCTGCGTCGCATTGGCGCCGAACAGCTCGCGGTAGCGGGTGCGGAAGCGCTTGATCGTCTCCTCGTCGACCAGAGCCTCGGAGGCGGGGAGCAGGAGGTGCTCGTCGATCCGTTCCACGGTGAGCTGGGTGGCGGGATCGAACAGCCTCAGAGATTCGAGCTCGTCGCCGAAAAAGTCGAGCCTGAGGCCGGAATCGAGGCTGGATGGGAAGATGTCGACGATCGAGCCGCGCACCGCGAACTCGCCGTGGTCGATCACGGTGTCGGTGCGGCCGTAGCCCTGCCGGGTGAGGAGCGCTGCGAGACTGTCGTGCCCGATCCGCGCGCCGACCCGGAACTCGCGCACGCTCTCGCGGATGCGGAACGGGGTGAGCACACGCTGCAGCACCGCGTTCGCCGTGGTGACGAGCAACTGTTGCCCTGCGCCCGGCTGCTGGAGCTTGTGGAGTGCGGCGAGTCGCTCCGCGCTGATCGACAGCGCCGGGCTGGCGCGGTCGTAGGGCAAACAGTCCCAGGCGGGGAATGTGACCACCTCGATCTCTGGCGCGAAGAATCGCGCGGCCTCGGCTGCGGCGCGCATCGCTGCGTCGCCCTCGGCGATGAACACCGCCCGGCGTTTCGCCGCGCGGGCGAGATCGGACAGGACCAGAGGCACGCTCCCGCGCGGAAGCGAGGCGAGGGTCAGCGGCTCCTTGGCGGAGAGGATGCGGGCAAGATCGGCCATGTCTCTTCACAAGCGTCCGCGGCGGGACTTGGTTTCCTGTTTTCCGGACGTTGTGTGCCCCCGAACCTGTCCGGGCGCGCCGACCCGAGTCCCCGCATCGGCGCCGTCAAATCAGCACATAGGTGATCAGCGCGGAATATCCACGTAGTCGAGCTGCTGCATGGCGGCGAGGTGATCGCCGGCGAGGTGATCGGGAGGGGGCTTCGTGCCGAGCGCCCACGCCATCACGTCGACATCGTCCTCGTCGAGCAGTGCCTCGAACCAGGCGAGCGCCGCCTCGTCCCACCCGGCATGGTAGCGATCGTAGAAACCGCCGATCATGTAATCTGCCTCGCGCGTGCCGCGGTGCCAGGCGCGGAACTTCGCGCGGGCGAGGCGCTGCTGGAAAGAGGGGGTGTCGGTCATGGGGCTGAACTAACGAGGCTCCGGGCAACCTTCAACTCGTCATTGCGCGCCGCGAGGCGGAGGTCGGACCTGTGCTCCCCTCGCAATGGTGGATCGTGGCTTGCCGCGTGACCTTCGGCGCCTCGCCATGACGGGCAAGGGATGGTAGCGCCTCACCATGCGTCCCGAGGCTCTCAATCCGCTTTTCGCCGAAGTCGAAACGCTCGAGGGCGTCAGGCCGAAGCTTATGAAGCCGCTGGAGAAGCTCGGCCTCACGCGCGTCAAGGATGTCGCCTATCACCTGCCCGAACGCTTCGTCAGCCGCCGCGCGGTGGCCGATCTCGATTCGGCGAGCGAGGGCGAGCAGGTCATCATCGCGCTCACGGCGACCGAGCACCGCGCGCCACGGCCCGGGAGCCGCGGGCCATACCGGGTGCTGGCGCAGGACGCGGTAGGCAACATCTGCGCGCTCACCTGGTTTGGCAAGGCGGCCTATGCGGCGAAGAAGCTGCTGCCGGTGGGGGAGAAACGCTGGGTGGCCGGCCGTCTCGACCGCTACGGCGACATGCTCCAGATCGTGCACCCGGACCACATCGAGGTCGAAAGCGCGGCGCACATGGGCCGCCTCAGCGAGCCGGTCTATCGCCTCTCGGAAGGCCTCACCCAGCCGCGCGTGGCGGACTTCGTGGAGCAAGTGCTCGCCCGCCTCCCGGAGCTGCCCGAGTGGATCGAGCCCGGACAGCTGGAACGCGCTGGCTGGCCCGCCTGGCGCGCGGCGCTGCGGCTCGCGCACGAAGGCAGCGATGCCAAGGCGCGCGACCGGCTCGCCTATGACGAATTGCTGGCGAACAGCCTTGCGCTGCTGCTGGTCAAGGCTGACGGGCGCCGCCGGAGGGGACAGGCGCTGGTCGGGGACGGGGCCTTGCGGGCCAAGCTGCACCTGCCTTTCGCGCTGACCAGCGCGCAGGCCCGGTCGATCGGGGAGATCGCCGGTGACATGGCGCAGGAGGCCCCGATGCTGCGCCTGCTTCAGGGCGATGTCGGCGCGGGCAAGACGGTAGTGGCGCTGAACGCGATGCTGATTGCGGTCGAGGCGGGCAAGCAGGCGGCGCTGCTCGCACCCACCGAGATCCTCGCCCGCCAGCACTTCGAGACCCTGCGGCGGATGCTTGGGCCGACCGGCGTGGAGATCGCGCTGCTGACCGGCCGGGCCAAGGGGCGCGAGCGTGAGAGCATCCTGATGGGCCTCATCGACGGCTCGATCCCGCTGCTGGTCGGCACCCACGCGATCTTCCAGGATGCGGTCGCCTATCGCGATCTCGCGCTCGTGGTGATCGACGAGCAGCACCGCTTCGGCGTAGCGCAGCGCCTTGCGCTGGCGGCGAAGGGCCGACGCGCGCCGCACACCCTCGCCATGACCGCGACGCCGATCCCGCGCTCGCTCACCCTGGCGCAATATGGCGAGATGGACGTGAGCCGCCTCGACGAGCTGCCCCCCGGGCGGCAGGCGATCGACACCCGGGTGGTGCCGATGGAGCGGATCGACGAGGTGGTCGCCGGGGTGGAGCGTCACCTCATCGGCGGGCAACAGGCCTATTGGGTCTGCCCGATGGTGCGCGAGGTGGACGGTGTGCCCGACATGGCCGACATCGCCGCCGCCGAGGCGCGCTACGCAGCGCTCAGGGAGCGGTTTGGCGATCAGGTCGTGCTCGTCCACGGCCAGTTGCGTCTCGATCTCAAGGACGCTGCCATGGAACGCTTTGCCAGCGGCGGAGCAAGGCTGCTGGTGGCGACGACAGTGATCGAGGTCGGGGTCGACGTCCCCTCGGCGACGCTGATGGTGATCGAGCAGGCCGAACGCTTCGGCCTTGCCCAACTCCACCAGTTGCGCGGGCGGGTGGGGCGCGGGGCGGAGAAATCGACCTGCCTGCTGCTGCGTTCCGCCCAGCTTTCCGAAACTGGCCGCGCGCGGCTTGCCCTGATGCGCGAGACTCAGGATGGCTTCCGGATCGCCGAAGAGGACCTCCAGTTGCGCGGCGGGGGCGAACTGCTCGGCACGCGGCAATCGGGGGAGGCGGGCTTCCGCATCGCCGATCTCGAGCAGACCCAGCGCCTGCTGCCGATTGCCCACGGTGATGCCCGACTGCTGATGGAGCGCGACGGGGGCCTCACCTCCGAGCGCGGGGAAGCGGCGCGGCTGCTGCTTTATCTGTTCGAGCGCGACTGGGGAGTGCAGCTGCTGCGCGGCGGCTAAACCCTAAGGCTCGCCCCCTCGCGGAGCAGGCGCTCGACCCAGGCATCGACCCCGAGGGCGATGACGCTCCATGCCGCCTCGAAAGCCTCAGCGTCGCCGTAATAGGGATCGGCGACCGGCTCGCCCCGGCGTCCATCGACCGCGTCCATCAGCATCGAGAGGCGCGCCAAGGTATCGCGCGGGGCGCGGGCGCGCAGGCCTTCGAGATTGGCCCGGTCGAGCGCGACGATGTGGCTGAAGCGGTAGAAATCGTTGCGCTCCACCTGCCGCGCGGACTGGCCGGCGATGTCGATCCCGTGCTTCTCGGCGATTGCGATCGCGCGCGGATCGGGCTGGTGGCCGAGATGATAGGAGGCGGTTCCAGCCGAATCGACGGTGCAGGCGAGGCCGCGCTCTCGCGCCGCGGCGCGGAAAGCGCCCTCCGCCATCGGTGACCGGCAGATATTGCCAAGACACACGAACAGCACTGCGATGTCGTGATCGATCCCCCCGTGCATGGTGCTGCGATATTACATATCCGTACCGCTGTCCACGCACTATCTTGTTGGTTTCACGTGAAACATGGTTGAGAATTCTTCACCGCACCCGGGCAGAGGTCCGGCCGCTCTCCTGATGCCGGTCAGCCCCCCGCGACGGGGAGCGGCGCGGTTGCGGCCAGAACCTCCTCGGTGATGCGGCGGATGTTGACCTTAGCCTTCAGTCGCGCGCCGAGCAACGCCGTGCCCGAAACCTTGCGCTGCACGAACAGCGTTTCAATCGGCGGAAAGGCCCAGGTGTCCTTGTCCTGCGCGATGGCATAGCCTTCCTCGCGCAGCAGCGGCACGAAGGCGCGGTCGCCGAAATCGAAAGGGGCGTCGGCACGCATCTCGCCGATGACGATGTCGATCATGCGGTTCACCCGCTCGGGGTGCTTCTCGGCGACGATCGGCATCATGAAACCCGCCTCGATGGTCGCGGCGAGCACCTCCTCGGCATTGCCCCTGAGCCCCGCATCAAGCATCCTGCGATAGCCGTTCGCCACCGCCGGATCGACCGGGCGGCAGGCGCCGAAATCGAGCAGCACGATCTCGCCCGTCTCGCGCCGGTACCGGAAATTCGCGAAATTGGGATCGGTCTGCATAACGCCGAACTCGAACAGCTCGCGCGCGACCAGCCGGATGAGGTTGGCGAAGACGGCGTCGCGGCGCTCGGGCGGTTCGGCGCCCAGTTCCTCGATGCTGACGCCTTCCTCGAAGCTCATGGCGAGGATCGCGCCGCGGGTCAGCCCCTCGTGGAGGCGCGGCACCACGAAACCGGGAGTGCCGGCCAGCCGCTCGCGATACATCGCCATCTGCGCGCCCTCCCTCTGATAGTCCGCCTCCTCGCGAAGCTGCTGCTTGGCCGCGGCCATGAGCTTGTCCATCTCGAGCTCGGGCGGGGCGAAGCCGGCGACCTTCAGCAGGGTCATGACGTTGTCGACATCGCTGTCGATCGACTTGGCGACGCCCGGATACTGCACCTTGATCGCCAGCTCCTCGCCGTCGCGGGTGAGCGCCTTGTGGACCTGGCCGATGCTGGCAGCGGCGATGGGCCTCGGATTGAACCAGCGGAACTGCTTGCGCCAGTCCGGCCCCCATTCGGCCTTCAGCACCTGGTCGAGCTGCCGGGTCGGCATGAAGTTCGCCTGATCGCGCAGCGTCGCGAGGATCTTCGAGAGCTCGGGCGGCAGGAAGTCGCCCGCATCGAGGCTGATCATCTGCCCCATCTTCATCGCCGCGCCGCGCAGGTGCGAGAGGCGATCGGTGAGGCGCTGGACGTTGCCGGGGGTGAGGATCAGGTCGCGGGCGGTGATGCCTTCGCCGCTGGCGATGCGCCGGGCGCCCTCGGCCACCATGCCGGTCGCGACGCCTCCGACCAGTCGCCCGAAGGTGCCGAAGCGCGCGATCCGTCCCGATGGCACCGCGCGCTGGCGGGCGCGGTCCTCGGGGAGAGTGTCGAAGTCCGGGATCGGGTCGGTGTCGTCGGCCACGTCAGCAGGGTTCCATTGATAGGGGCTCGGCAGGCCAACGGCCCGCGCGTGCTCGCGTTCCTCGGAAGATGGGATGCATCGGGCGATTGGCAATCAGGAGATGCTGAGCCCGCCGTCGACCGGCAGGCACTGGCCGGTGATGTAGTCCGAATGGGACGAGGCGAAAAACACCGCAAGGCCTTCAAGCCCCGCGTGATCGCCCGGGCGGCGCAGCGGGATGCGGCGGCTCATCCATTCGGCGAACTTGGCATCGGCCCTCGCGGTGATCTCGGTCTCGTAATAGCCGAAGAGAAGCGCGTTGGCGGTGATGCCGTAGCGCGCCAGCTCGAAGGCGGCGGCGCGGGTGAGGCCGTTGAGCGCGGCCTTGGAGGCGGCATAGTCCGACGACCGGTTGACCCCCATGATCGACTGGCCCGAGGAGGTGGCGACGAGCTTGCCTCCCGGATCGCCTGCGCGCCCGCGGGAGATCATGTGGCGGGTCACGTGCTTGTAGACCAGCGCCGCGCCGCGAGTGTTGACGGCAAGTGTGCGATCCCAGCCTTCCCCGGTGATGTCCGGGATCGCTGTTCCCGCGCCCGAAATGCCGGCATTGGCGAAGCAGATGTCGACGCGACCGAGCCTCGCGAGCGTCGCCTCCATGGCGGCGGCGATGTCCTCCTCCTCGGCGACGTCGCAGGCGAGCGCAATAACCTCGCCCTTGCCGAGCGCGGCGATTTCCTTCCGGGCCGCGGAGTTCTTGTGGGGGTTGCGCCCCCAGATCGCGACGTTCGCGCCTGCCTTGGCGAGCCCCCGTGCCATGGCGAGGCCGAGCCCGCCATTGCCTCCGGTGACGACCGCGCTGCGGCCGGTGAGATCGAACAGGTCCATGGGTGGTGGTGGTGGCGCAAGAGGCGGCGCCGCGCAAGCCGGGCGGGAACCGGTGCGCGCCTCCGCGACTTGTGCCGCCATGGACGGACAAACATCGCCTTCTCCTTTCGCGCTCTCCGGCGCTGCCCGCGCACTTGGCTATGCCGGGCTGCTGCCGCAAATCTTGTGCATCAGCCTGATCCTGATCGGTCACGAATGGCGATATGCGGCGCTCGCCGGGGGCTTCGCCTATGCGGCGGCGATCTTCAGTTTTCTCGGCGGGGTGTGGTGGGGGCAGGCGACCGCGAGCGGCCGGGCGGGCGCCGACGCCTACCTCGTGGCGGTAATGCCGAGCCTCATCGCGGTGGCCCTGTTCCTGCCCTGGACCTTCGGGTGGGAGTGGCCCGGCCCGGCGCTGCTCTACCTCGGCGCGGCAATCCTGGCCTCGCCGCTCATCGACCGCGCGCTGGGTTTCGCTGGGAGGGATTTCCTGCGGCTGCGCTGGCATCTGTCGCTGGGCCTCGGCGGGCTCACCATCGCGCTCGGGTTGCTTTCCGACCGGGTGGTCTAGCGCCTGCTCTGGCCCGCGCCGGGGCGATCTTTGCAATGAATTAACCACCGCACCCTAGGGAGAAGCTTGGCTTTGCCCTTTCGGACCTGCGCGCGCAATGAACGGATCGCTTCAATCACTGGCCGAAAGGATGCGGCGCTGGCTCGCGCCCGCAAGCGCCGAGGGTGGCGGACCGCCGCCGCGCGGCGCACAGCGACCGGGTGCCACGCTGCTTCGGCGCAAGCGCGCCAAGGTGGCGCTGATGGCGATCCTGTTCGGCGTGGTGTCGGCGGCGATCGAGCTGCCGCTTCCGGCCGAGGACCTCTACCGCGCCGCCCGCGCGCACTTCCTGCGCCTGCGCCCGGCCCCCCAAAACATCGCCTTCATCGCCATCGACGATGCGAGCCTTGCCGCAGCTGGCGGTAAGCACCCCTCCCGCGAGCAGTACGGCCGGGTCATCGACACTCTGGCCGCGGCGGGTGTAACGCGGATGGCGTTCGACACCGCTCAGGCCGATGCGCAATCGCCCGAAGCCGATGCGCTGTTCGAGGCGACCCTTGCGCGCCATCGCGGCAAGGTATGGCTCGGCGTGTCGCCGGAATCCCATATCGGTTCGCGGGTCTACCCCCCCATCATGCCGTTGCCGCGCTTTCAGCAGCAGGCGCAAATGGCGGCCATGAGCGGGCGTGTCAGCCCATTCGGACTATCGACGACATTTCAGACCGAGGTCGAAGTCGAAGGGCAGACCTATCGCGCGATCTCCGCCGTGCTGTCGGATTACCAGGGTTCACCGCAGAAATTCCGGCCCGATTACGCCTTCGATGCAGGAACGATCCCGACCTTCAGCTTTATCGACGTGCTGAACGGCACGGTCCCGGAAAGCCACCTGCGAGGCAAGCAGGTGATCATCGGTTATGCAAGCTTCAAGTCCGCCGATCTCTTTTTGCTGCCCTTCAGCGACGAGAACATGGTGCCGGGTGCCTTGTTCCACATCATGGGCGCCCACACACTGAAGCGCGGCATGCCGGTTGAGCTAATGTGGTATCCCGCGCTGCTTGTGGCGGCCGTCGTCATCGCATCGCACGTGATTTCACGCTCGCGCTCGCAAAAGGCCGTAACGCTTGCCGCGCTCGGGATCTTTGCCGCTCCGGTGGTCCTCGATGAGTTCGGGATCAACGTCGACGTGGTGTCGGCCCTGATGGCTCTGCTGTTTGCCGGGATCGGCTTCTATCGCATCAACCGAAAATACTACAGCAGCGATGTCGACGCGATGACCACCAGCGCGATCGCTTCGGACAGGCCGAGCGAGGCACGCGACGTCTATGCCCTCAAGATCGCCAACCTCGCGGAGATGTCTGAGGACTGGTCGGCGCGCGAGATCGGCGAATTCGTCAACACCCTCATTGCCTATGTCAAAGGTCCGGGCGAGATTGGCGATGTCGCCTTCGAGCGCGATCTGCTGGTCTGGCTTGCGCCGCGTACGGACCCGCTCGAACTCGAGCGCCACGCGGACGGGCTCGCGCTGATGCTCAAAACCGCGATCAGTTACGACTGGCAGTCCTCGAACAGCGCGCCTGCGCTCGGCATCGACACCAACCACGATCTGCCCGTGTCGCTGCGGATCAAAAAGGCGATGCAGGCTGCCGACGAGGCCGCCAACCGGGGCGTGCGCTTCATCATCAACGATGCCGCTCATCTCGAGGCGCGCAACAACCGCCTGCACCTGATCCGGATTCTCGAGAAGGGCCTGCGCGAGCGGAACGTCGGAGTCGCCTACCAGCCCAAGATCGATCTTGCCTCGGGCCGGATCGTCGGTGCCGAGACGCTGATCCGCTGGACGGCCGAGGGCGGGGAATACATCAACCCGCAGGATCTGGTGCTTGCGGCCGAGGCTGCGGACCGGATCAACGAGCTCACTCTAGTGGTGATGGAGACCGCGCTGGTTGATGCCAAGCGGGCAATCGCGCTCGACCCGCGCTTCAAGCTGGCGGTCAACATGTCGGCCAAGAGCCTTTCCGACACGCACCTGCTGTTTGACATCATGACCCTGCTCGGCCGCTACGACTTCCCGCCCGAGAACCTCACGCTCGAACTGACTGAAACCGCAAAGCTCGAGGATCACCGGATCGCCCCGCAGGTGGCCGCACTCAAGGCGCGCGGCATCGGCCTGTCAATCGACGACTTCGGCACGGGCGAGTCGAACCTCGAATACATCGAGAAGCTGCCAAGCTCCGAACTCAAGATCGACAAGCGCTTCGTGCAGCACATGGCCAGCTCCGAAGAAAGCCGCGCGGTGGTGAGAGCCACCATCGAGATCGCTCACTCGCTCGGCAAGCTGGTCGTCGCCGAAGGTGTCGAGGACGTCGAGGTCGCCGCCACCTTGCGCGCGATGGGCTGCGACCAGGCGCAGGGTTTCCTCTTTTCGCATGCAATCGCGATGGGTGAGTTGCTGGGGATGATGGCAGGGGGCCGGGCGGTAATTAACGGTTGATTAGGGTTAATATTGTGTTAAAGGTCCTCCTACAGTTAAACGCTGATAGGAGATCAAAAATGAGTGTTTGGGACCGCTGGAGTTGGGTTTTCGGCTCGCGTAACTGATGCAGGCTCGATGCCACATGAGAAGCCCCGGGTAGCCGGGGCTTTTTATGTTTTGCGTGGGTTGATGGGCGTCAGGCCCCGAGCCCGCCAGTAGGATCGCTTCGCGAGAGCTGGGTCTCGCGACCAAGGCCATGACGGCTTCCTGCAAAGCGATCCGATCGGAGCCGGTCGCAAGGTACCGGCCTGGGGCACGAAAGCGCGTGCCCGCCGGACCAGAAGGCCCGTTTTTGGCGGGTGCGCCAGGCAGCGGGTCAAGGGCGCGAAGCCTACACTCGACCGCGCTCGCGCCGGTCCGTCGGGTTCAGGACTTGAGTTCTCGGGGGAAAGAACATTCCCGGCATATCTTTTCGGTCACTCAGCGGGCGCGTTCCGCTGGGTGCCGTCAGACTCAATCGGATCAGGGCTCTCGACCTGGCCAGCTTGCTACTTGTGCGTTCGACCCATGCGCGGGTGCCGAGCGAATTCACTTCTGCGATCCCAAGGCTGCCAAAGCGGCGCGCACATCAGCCTCGATGACCGGGCCGGCCTTGGCCGGGCTGCCAGTGTCGAAGGGAGAGGCCGGATCATACTCTAGGAAAAGCTGGACCTCTTCGGCTGCTGGCGTTCAAGCTACTGAAGGCGTCGGGCAGGTTCCGGGATTTTTTATCGACCCCGCTCATGACTGGTATTGAGCGGAATCCGGAATGGCCGGTTGGGGGCATATTTCCTGGTGGCCACCTCGATCGCAGAGTGGTTAAGCGCGCAGATGGAGCGCATCAGCCAGCCCAGATCGATAGTCGTTGCGTGTTGCCGCCCGGCCTGCGGGAGAGCCTCGCCGACATGATGCGCAGATCGGACCGCTTGGCGAAGTGGCGGTAGTCCGATCTCTCGGCGCCGTAGATCGCCATGCGACCAAACCCGTCGAAGAGCATGTCGTCGACTGCCAGTTTGGGGACCGACACCAAGGTTTGCGCGAACAGGGTCGCGCCGAACATGCTCACGGTTCGATCAATCCTGCAAATAGGGTGCGGACTAAGAACTATCGTCCGGTAAAATCCGGCGCCTCGCCAGATCTCGGAACTTTTCAAGGAGAGCGAAGGCTACTTCGTGCCGGTCGAATCTTTGCGCAAAGCCTTCGCAGCGATGAAAGGCGAACGCGCTCTGCCGCGTGATCGTGAAAGAGGACCGAAACTCATTCGTCGGTCGATGGTGAGCTTGGTCCGCCCGATGCTTGGGGGAGTAGGATCCCGTCAGCCTAAGCTCAAGATCAGCCACCAAAGGGGCGACATCAGCGATGTGTATGCGCCAGCGCAACCAGGATACATGGAGCCTGCAATGCACGTCGCAGATCAGATCCTAGACCCGATCGACACCTTGGCTCCAGGTGCTTTCGCCGGAGCCTCACCGGAGACAACCACGGCCAAAGGAGCCGTAAACGTGTGTATTTATTGGTCGGGGAGAGAGGATTCGAACCTCCGGCCCCTGCCTCCCGAAGACAGTGCTCTACCAGGCTGAGCTACTCCCCGACCGTGTCGTCCCCGCCCGGGAAAGGTCCCTGCGGGTCGAGGCAAGGCGCGCCCTATAGGTGTGGATGAGCATGGTGGCAAGCGGGCAAATGCGCTCTTATGGTGGGCGCCATGGCAAGTTCAGCGATTCCTCTCCCGGTCTGCGAAGGCCCGCATCCCGAGCAGCAATATCTCGACCTCATGCGGCAGGTTTGGGAGGCCGGGAGCGAGCGGATCGACCGCACCGGGGTGGGCACGCGCTCGGTGTGCGGGGCGATGCTGCGATTCGATCTGACGAACGGTGCGATGCCGCTGCTCACCTCCAAGCGGGTCTACTGGAAGACCGCCACGCGCGAGCTGCTGTGGTTCTTGACAGGTGAGACCAATATCCGCCCGCTGGTGCTGCAGGGCGTCAAGATCTGGAACGAGTGGCCCCACGCGCGATACGTGCGCGAGACGGGTGATGCCATCAGTCTCGAGGATTTCGTCGCCCGGATCGCCGATGACGAGGCTTTCGCCGCGCGCTGGGGCGATCTCGGGCCAGTCTACGGCAAGCAGTGGGTCGACTGGCCGACCTTCCGCTACCGCGCGGACGGGCTCTACGAGAAGGGCGAGGGGATCAACCAGGTCGCGCAGCTGGTCGAGAGCCTGCGCCAAAGTCCCGGGAGCCGACGCCACATCATCGAAGGCTGGAACGTCGCCGAGCTCGACCGGATGGCGCTTCCCCCTTGCCACAAGACCTACCAGTTCCACGTCTCGGGGGAGAGCGCGGACGCCCGCCTCAACTGTCTCCTCTACCAGAGGAGCTGCGACGTCGCGCTGGGCCTGCCCTTCAACCTGTGGTCGGCCGCGCTGCTTACGGCGATGATAGCGCAGCAGGTCGACATGCTCCCTGGCGAGCTGGTTTGGATGGGAGGTGACGTGCACCTTTACCTGAACCATGCCCACCTCATCGAAGAACAGCTCGCCCGCCAGCCGCAGGGGCACCCGCGGCTGGAGATCCTTCGCCGACCGCCGACAATTTTCGACTACGCGATCGAGGATTTTGTGGTGCATGATTACGCCCCGCTCCCCCCGATCAGCGCGCCCGTTGCGGTTTAAGGCTTGTAGCGCAGCGCGCTTGACCCTCCTCGCGCGTTGAAATAAAAATACGTATGCAAGCAATGATTGCACCTGAGCTGAGGCGGGTGCCGGGACGGGGAGAGCGCCGCGATGGCCGATGATGCGAAACCGGCGGAGACCAACCGCCCGGCGCTTGCGCTGCATGTGCCCGAACCGCGCTACCGGCCCGGCGACAAGGCCGACTTCTCGCACATCGACATCGGCGCACCCGGCGACCAGCCGCGCCCGGACGAGAGCGTCCACCCATCGCAGATAACGGGCCTCGCCTATGGCCTGATCCGGGTGCTGGGGGATGACCATCATGCGTACGGGCCGTGGAACCCGCGCCTCGATCCGGAAACGCTGCGCACGATGCTTGGCCACATGGCGCTGGTGCGGGCCTTCGACGAGCGCATGTTCCGCGGGCAGCGGCAGGGCAAGACCAGCTTCTACATGAAGTGCACCGGCGAGGAGGCGACTTCGATCGCCCCAGCCATGGCGCTCGCGCACGACGACATGGTGTTCCCCTCTTATCGCCAGCAGGGCATCCTGATCGCGCGCGGCTATCCCCTGATCGACATGATCAACCAGATCTATTCGAACAAGGCCGACAAGTTGAAGGGCCGCCAGCTGCCGATCATGTATTCGAGCCGCGAGCACAGCTTCTTCTCGATCTCGGGCAACCTCGCCACGCAGTGCCCGCAGGCGGTCGGCTGGGCGATGGCTTCGGCGATCAAGGGTGACAGCCGGATCGCGGCGACCTGGGTGGGGGAGGGCTCGACGGCGGAGGGCGATTTCCACAGCGCCTGCACCTTCGCGGCGGTTTATGATGCACCGGTTATCCTCAACGTCATCAACAACCAGTGGGCGATCTCGAGCTTCTCGGGGTTCGCCGGGGCGGAGCGCACGACCTTTGCCGCGCGCGGGCTGGGCCACGGGATCGCGGCCCTAAGGGTCGACGGGAACGACGCGCTCGCCTGCTATGCCGCCGCCGAATGGGCCGCCAACCGTGCGCGCGGCAATCATGGGCCGACCCTGATCGAATACTTCACCTACCGTGCCGAGGGTCACTCCACCTCCGACGACCCTTCCGGCTACCGCTCGGCGCAGGAGCGCGAGGAATGGCCGCTCGGCGACCCGATCAATCGCCTCAAGAACCACCTCATCGCGATCGGCGAGTGGGATGAAGAGCGGCAGGCCGCGATGGACCTCGCCTGTGCCGAACAGGTCAAGGCGAACACCAAGGAGGCCGAGAAGAACGGCATCCTCGGTCACGGTCTACACCACCCCTTCCACACCATGTTCGAGGACGTCTACGAGGAGCTGCCTTGGCATCTCGAGGAACAGGCCGCGCAGGCAATCCGCGAGCGCATTGCCAAGTTCGGCACGGAAAGGCCCTTCGGATGAATGCCGAGTCAGCAAAAGAGCCAGCCAACGTGGGCGAGAACGTGCTGACTGAACGCCGCCTCAACATGATCGAGGCGATCAACGAAGCGCTCGACATTATGCTCACGCGCGATCCCGACGTGATCGTGATGGGGGAGGACGTGGGCTATTTCGGCGGGGTGTTCCGCGCCACCGCGGGGCTCCAGGCCAAGCATGGCAAGACCCGCGTCTTCGACACCCCGATCAGCGAGACCGGCATCATCGGGGTCGCTGTGGGGATGGGAGCCTATGGCCTCAGGCCTGTGCCGGAGATCCAGTTCGCCGACTATATCTATCCCGGCCTCGACCAGCTGGTCAGCGAGGCGGCGCGACTGCGTTATCGCTCGGCCGGAGATTATATCGCGCCTCTGACCGTCCGCTCGCCCTTCGGCGGCGGGATCTTCGGCGGGCAGACCCATAGCCAAAGCCCCGAGGCGCTGTTCACCCATGTCGCGGGGCTCAAGACCGTGATCCCGTCGACGCCGCACGATGCCAAGGGGCTGCTGATCTCGGCCATCGAGGACAATGACCCCGTCATCTTCTTCGAGCCCAAGCGGATCTACAACGGGCCGTTCTCGGGCTTTTACGACAAGCCGGTCGAGCCGTGGAAGAAGCACCCCGACAGCGTCGTGCCCGAAGGCTACTACCGCATCCCGCTTGGGCGTGCGCGCACCGTGCGCGAGGGCGAAGCGCTCACCGTGCTCGCCTATGGCACCATGGTTCACGTGGCCGAAGCCGTCTGCACCGCCAAGGACGTGGATGCGGAGATTCTCGATCTGCGCACGTTGGTGCCGCTCGACATCAAGGCGATCGAAGCCTCGGTTGCAAAGACCGGCCGCTGCCTGATCGTTCACGAGGCGACCCGCACGTCGGGTTTCGGCGCGGAACTTTCCGCGCTCGTCACCGAACGCTGCTTCTACCATCTCGAAGCCCCGGTCGAACGCGTCACCGGTTTCGACACGCCCTATCCGCACAGCCTCGAATGGGCCTATTTTCCGGGACCCGTCCGCATCGGCGAGGCGATCGACAAGATCCTGAAGGACTGATCCCGACAATGGCGAAGTTCATATTCAACATGCCCGACGTGGGCGAGGGCGTCGCCGAGGCGGAAGTCGTCGAATGGCACGTCAGGGTCGGCGACCGGGTCGAGGAGGACCAGCATCTTGTCGACGTCATGACCGACAAGGCGACGATCGACATCGAGAGCCCGGTGGCCGGAGTGGTGATGGCGCTTGCGGGCGAGGTAGGCGACACCATCGCGATCGGCGCAATGCTGCTGGTGATCGAGACTGAAGGCGAGGTGTCCGAAGCCGAGGCCGAAGCGGCCGCCGGGCAGATCGAGGACGAGATGTCCGACGCCCCCACATCGGAAAAAGTGGCCGAGCGGATCGAGGTGGCGAGCTCGGAATCGGGCGACCAAGAGGATGCGGCGGCGCTCGTTGAACCCACCCCCGTTCGCCCCGGATTGGGTGCGAAGGTCTTGGCGAGCCCCGCCGTGCGCCAGCGCGCGAGGGACCTCGGCATCGATCTTGCGCAGGTGAAGCCCGCCGCCGACGGGCGGGTGCGCCACGCCGATCTCGACGCCTTTCTCGCCTACAACGGCGGCTTCGGCGCGGCGGGTAAGGCCCGCGCCGACGAGACCATCAAGGTCATCGGCCTCAGGAAGCGTATCGCCCAGAACATGGCCGCATCGAAGCGCCACATCCCTCACTTCACCTACGTCGAGGAGTGCGACGTCACCGACCTCGAGATCTTGCGCGCGCAGCTCAACGCTGCGCGCGGGGACAAGCCCAAGCTCACCATGCTCCCGCTTCTGCTCACCGCGATCTGCAAGACGATTCCGCAGTTCCCGATGATCAACGCCCGCTTCGACGACGAGGCGAATGTCGTCACCCGATACGGTGCGGTGCATCTCGGTATCGCGGCGCAGACGGATAGCGGCCTGATGGTGCCGGTGATACGCGACGCGCAGGCGAAGAACCTGTGGCAGCTCGCCCGGGAGATCGGCCGTCTCGCGGAAGCCGCGCGCACCGGCAGGGCGACCTCGGAGGAGCTCTCCGGTTCCACCCTCACCGTCACCTCGTTGGGGCCGCTCGGCGGCGTCGCCACCACGCCCGTCATCAACCGCCCGGAAGTCGCCATCATCGGCCCCAATCGCATCGTCGAACGGCCGATGTTCGTGCCCGACGGGTTTGGAGGCGAGCGCATCGCCAAGCGCAAGCTCATGAACATCTCGATCTCCTGCGACCACCGCGTCGTCGACGGGCATGACGCGGCGAGCTTCATTCAGGCCGTGAGGAAGCTGATCGAGACGCCCGCGCTTCTGCTGGTCGACTGAATGGGGTAATGTCGGCGCCTGAGTGCAGGGAGCCGACATGACCCGTGACCCGCGCATCGACGACTACATCGCGAACGCCGCGCCCTTCGCGCGGCCGATCCTCGAACATGCCCGTACGCTGGTGCATCGGGCGCTTTCCGAGGCGCAGGAGACGGTCAAGTGGGGCATGCCGCACTTCATGGTCGGCGGCAAGAACGTCGTCGGCCTTGCCGCCTTCAAGGCGCACGCCGCGGTGGTGATCCATGACGAGGAGCGCACGGGTGACGGGATGGGCGCGCTCGGTAAGCTCTCGAGCCTCGCTGACCTGCCGAGCGACGAGGAACTGATCGCTCGCTTCCGGGCGGGCGCGGCAACGGACGGCACGGCGAAGCCGAAGCGCGCGCCCAAGCCCGAGCTCGCCGTCCAGCCCGCTTTCGCCGCCGCGCTCGACGCGGTGCCGGCGGCGCGCGCGGCCTTTGAGGCCTTCGCCCCCTCGCACCGCCGCGACTAAATCGAGTGGATCGCCGAGGCGAAGCGCGCAGAGACCCGGACAAAGCGCATCGCGCAGGCGGTGGGATGGCTGGCGCGGGGCAGGAAACGCAACTGGAAGTACGAGAACTGCTGACCCGCGCCGGCTAGCCGCAAATTTGCCGATCTGGCCGTTGACAGCCCTTGCACCCGGCCTTAATGGCGGCGCTCCACGAGCGGGACGGCGTTGCCGCCAAGCTCGAGAGGACAAGATGCGCGGGTGTAGCTCAGTCGGTTAGAGCGCCGGCCTGTCACGCCGGAGGTCGCGGGTTCGAGCCCCGTCACTCGCGCCACTTGTTCTTTGAGGGAAGGCAGCAAGGGCCTTACGAAGGCGGGCGTTCAGTCCGCCTTTTTGGTGTGCGCTGCCGGCGCACTCCAGCGGCCGGTCTCCATCCAGATCAGGAACCGCTTTAGGGGCAGCAGCCAGATAAGGCCCAGGACGACATAGACCACCGTCTGGGCAAGGCCCGACCAGCGCCCGATGATGCCCGGCGCATAGCGCGCGATCACCAGCCCGTAGGCTATCAGCAGGACGAAGAGGCTGACGATGCCGAAGGGGATTCGCCAGGTCGGGGTCTCGCGCATTTACAGGTGTCCGTAGATCCGGGTGGGGGTGACGACCGCGTCGAGCGGTCGGTCATGGGGCTCGGTCGGGAGAGCTTCGCGAAGCTGCGCGTCCCATGCAAGCCCAACGGCGAGCACCGGGCGATGTTCCTTTAGCCAGCGGTCGTAATGCCCGCCCCCCTGTCCGAGCCGCGCGCCCTCGGGGGTGAAGCCAACCAGCGGAACGAACAGCACGTCGGGCACCAGCGGCTCGGCATCGCTCTCGGGCTGGAGAATGCCGAAGGGGCCGACCGCGAGGTCGTCCTGCGCATAGGGGTCAGTGTGGTGGTGGAACGCCATCGGCGCGTCGCGGGAGGAGAAGAAGGGCAGGGCCAGGGTGTGTCCGGCATCGCGGAAGAAGCGCGCGTAGGCCGCGGCGGGGGCCTCGAAAGGTCCGGCGTGGTAGAGGCCGATCACTGCCTCTTGCGGGATCTGCGCGAGGAGCGGCGCGGGCGGGCGGTGGAACATCAGCGCGCGCAGGTTCTCGGGCAGCGCCTCGACATGCGCCTTGCGCGCGGCGCGCAGGTCTTTGCGGAGTTTGTCCTTGCCGGTTTCGATCATCGTTCGCAGCGGTAGACGCCCGACCGGATGGCGGCAAGGTTGACCGCGGCTCGCCCCTCCACCACCTTCGGCGTATCCCCTCTCCAGGCAGGATAGATTACCGGCTCGCAGGGCCGCGAGGCCGAGCCGCAGAGGGCGAAGCCTTGCTGCACGTCTAGCGAGGACCTTAAACCGGATGGGCTGCGGAAAGCAAAGCGCTCTCAGGCAGCGAAGCGGTAGGGCAAGAAAAAAGTGGCGGAACCACCATGGGTCGTTTGCGCTCGAAATCCTCTGACGCCTCTAACGTCAGGTGGGCGCCGTTTACCCGAGCCTCCCGGACGGACCGGCAGACAGGGGTAGGGACAACTCCCATGGATTGCTTATAGCCTCAGGGATGTTCAACGGCTCGTGCCGGGCAGTCCCGCCACCTGTCTATTTAGGCGCTGGCGGCCTCCGCTTCAAGCGCGTCGGCATTCGCCTCGGCCCGCGCGGCAAGGGCTTCGAGGCGTTCGGCGAGTTCTTCGGCAGCCGGACCCGCCCCGGCGGCGCCCGCGAACAGGTCTGCCTGGGGAGCAGGCGGGGGAGCGGGCACGAGCTGCGACGCGGCTGCGCGGGTCGTCTGCAGTTCGGCTTCGAGCTGTTCGACAGCGGCTCGCAGCGCCTCGATCTCGGCAGCATCCGCCTCGGAAGAGGGCGGCGCGGGCTGCGGCGGGGCCCGCTTGCGCGCTTCGGCCAACTCGTCAGCCAAGAACAGCGCGGCGAAGAGCAGGTTCTGCGCCTCGAGCGGCGCGCGCGCGCTGCCAAGCTGCGCATATTTCTCGGCGATCATCGCGCCCAGCGCCTCGATATGGGCCTCCTGCCCGTCGGCGCAGGCGACGGTGTAGGTCTTGGGGCCGATGCTGAGGGTCACCGTGCTCACCTTGCGTCAGTCCTCCAGCTTGGCCAGGATCTCGTCGAGTTCGCGAAGGCTTTCCGCGACTTGCTCGCGCAACCTCTCGTGGACGTTAACCAGCTCCACGACCCGCGCCGAGCTGCCGCCTGACCTGCTCTCGGCACCCGCAGCGGCCTCCCGCACGCCGTCGATGCGGGCCAGCGCGGCTTCGATGCGGGCAAGCGCGGCTTCGATGCGGTCGGCACTCATGCCCCGATCGATACCAACAGAAGGCATGGGGCGCAAAGGCTTGCGCGACCCTGTTGATAAGTGCACCGCCCCGTTAAAGCGCCCGGCGGCGGATCGCCTGCGCGCGCGAGGTTGACCTCACCCTTGGCCTCGGCAATGGCACTCCGCACTCGGGCCGGGGTCGAATCGCGACAACAAGCGTGCGCGCTCTCTCGCCGGCCTGCCCCGTTCGGCCCGCCACCCGCCGCCAGAAGGGCACGGGCGCCTTAGAAGGATTGCGTGTCCATGAGCCTCGATGTCGCCCGTCTTCAGCCGATGGCCAATGCCATTCGCGCGCTTTCGATGGACGCGGTCGAGGCGGCGAACTCGGGCCATCCCGGGATGCCGATGGGCATGGCCGACGTGGCGACGGTGCTGTTCACGCAGCACCTCAAATTCGATCCGACCGCGCCGCACTGGGCCGACCGCGACCGCTTCGTGCTTTCGGCCGGCCACGGCTCGATGCTGATCTACAGCCTTCTCCATCTCACCGGCTATGCCCGGCCGACGATCGACGACATCCGCAAGTTCCGCCAGCTTTCGAGCCCCTGCGCCGGCCATCCGGAAAACTTCCTCCTCGAGGGCGTCGAGTGCACCACCGGGCCGCTCGGGCAGGGCCTCGCGATGGCGGTCGGCATGGCGATGGCCGAGCGGCACCTCAACGCGGTCTACGGCGATGATCTGGTCGACCACCGCACCTGGGTGATCGCGGGCGACGGTTGCCTGATGGAGGGCATCAACCACGAGGCGATCGGGCTTGCCGGGCACCTCGGATTGGGGCGCCTCAACGTGCTGTGGGACGACAACCGCATCACCATCGACGGCGCCACGGACCTTTCGACTTCCGAGAACATCAAGGCGCGCTATGCCGCGACCGGCTGGCACGTGACGGAGTGCGACGGCCACGACTTCGCCGACATCGAGCGGGCGCTCCAAGAGGCCAAGGCCGATCCGCGCCCATCGCTGGTCGCTTGCCGCACCCTGATCGGCAAGGGCGCGCCCAACAAGCAGGGCACCAGCGCCACCCACGGCTCGCCGCTGGGCGGAGCCGAGGTCGCCGCGGCGCGCGAGGCGCTGGGCTGGACGCACGAGCCTTTCGTGATCCCGACCGAGATCCTCGCCGAGTGGCACATCGCGGGCGAGCCGGGCCGCGCGGCGCACGGTGCCTGGGCCGGGCGGCTCGCAGCCAGCCCCCACAAGGTCGAGTTCGAGCGCCGCATGGCGGGCGAGCTTCCCGAGGACTTCAGCCTGGCGGGCCACATCTCCGGGCTGATCGGGTCCCCCCAGAAGATCGCGACCCGCAAGGCCTCCGAAATCGCGCTCGCGGCGATCAATCCGCAGCTTCCCGACACAATCGGCGGGAGTGCGGACCTCACCGGCTCGAACAACACGCTCGCCGGCGGGATCGGCACCTTCTCCAAAGACAACCACGCCGGCCGCTACATCTATTACGGCATCCGCGAGTTCGGCATGGCCGCCGCGATGAACGGCATGGCGCTGCACGGCGGGGTGATCCCCTATGGCGGGACCTTTCTGGTCTTCACCGACTATGCTCGCGGAGCGATCCGGCTGTCGGCGCTCCAGCGTGCCCGGGTGATCTACGTGATGACGCATGATTCGATCGGCCTCGGCGAGGACGGGCCGACCCACCAGCCGATCGAGCACCTCGCCTCACTGCGGGCGATGCCGAACCTCCTTGTGATGCGCCCCGCCGATGCGGTCGAGACGGCGGAGTGCTGGGAGATCGCGCTTCGCGAGAAGGATCGGCCGACAGTGCTGGCGCTGACCCGCCAGAACCTGCCGCAGCTGCGCCTTGCCGCAGGCGAAAACCTGTCCGCCAAGGGCGGCTACCGGGTCAAGACCGCCGAAGCCGCGCGCAAGGTGGTGATCCTTGCTACCGGCTCCGAGGTCGAATTGGCGGTTGCCTGCGCGGCGCAGCTAGAATCGCAGGGGATCGGCACGGACGTGGTCTCGATGGTCTCGACCGAACTCTTCGACGAGCAGACCGCCGACTACCGCGCCGACATCCTTCCCGCCGACGCCCTGATCGTCTCGATCGAGGCGGCGAGCACTTTCGGCTGGCATCGCTACACGGGCAACGCCGGCCTCACCATCGGGCTCGACGGCTTCGGCGCCTCGGCCCCGGCGAGCGATCTGTTCGCCCATTTCGGCTTCACCGCGGAGGCGATCGTCCCGCAGATCCTGAACAAATTGAAAAACTAAGCAGGAGAACCTCTCATGGCCACCAAAGTTGCCATCAACGGCTTCGGCCGCATCGGGCGGCTTGTCGCCCGCGCGATCCTCGAGCGGGCCGACCATGATCTCGAGCTCGTGGCGATCAACGATCTCGCCGACGCCAAGTCGAACGCGCTGCTGTTCGCCTATGATTCGGTGCACGGCCGCTTCCACGGCGAAGTGAAGGCCGAGGGTGACGCGATCATCGTCAATGGCAATCGCATCGCGGTGACCGCCGAGAAGGACCCTGGCAAGCTCCCCCACGGCACGATGGGCGTCGACCTGGTGCTCGAATGCACCGGCTTCTTCCAGTCCGATGAGGCGAGCCGCCCGCATCTTGCCGCCGGTGCGAAGCGCGTGTTGATCTCGGCACCGGCGACGGGTGTCACCAAGACCATCGTCTTCGGCGTCAACCACGACACGCTCACCGCCGAGGACGTGATTGTCTCCAATGCGTCCTGCACCACCAACTGCCTCGCGCCGGTCGCCAAGGTGCTCAACGACGTGATCGGGATCGAGCGGGGCTTCATGACCACGATCCACTCCTACACCAACGATCAGCGTATGCTCGACCAGATCCACAAGGACCTGCGCCGGGCCCGGGCCGGGGCGACCAACATGATCCCCACCACCACCGGCGCCGCGCGCGCGGTGGGCCTGGTGCTGCCCGAGCTGAAGGGCAAGCTCGACGGGTCCTCGGTGCGCGTGCCGACGCCGAATGTCTCGATGGTCGACCTCGTCTTCGTGCCCGCGCGCGAGACCAGCGCCGAGGAGATCAACGCCGCGCTCAAGGCCGCGTCCGAGGGTGCGATGAAGGGTGTGCTCGATTACACCGACGAGCCGCTGGTCTCGAGCGATTTCAACCACTACCCGGCGTCCTCGACGGTCGACAGCCTCGAGACCAGCGTAATGGAGGGCAAGCTCGCCCGCGTCGTCAGCTGGTACGACAACGAATGGGGCTTCTCCAACCGCATGGTCGACACCGCCGGGGTGATGGCGAAGTTCCTCTGATCTGAACACAGCACCGTTCGTGTCGAGCGAAGTCGAGACACCTCTCGGCACGAACGGTTCTCGACTGCGCTCGAATCGAACGGATGAGTTGGCCCAATGAGCTTCAAGACCCTTGATGACCTCCCCGCGGACCTCACCGGTGAGGTCGCGCTGGTGCGCGTCGATCTCAACCTGCCCATGAAGGACGGCTCTGCCACCGACGTGACCCGCGTGGAGGCGGTCAAGCCGACGATCCTCGAACTGGCGGAGCGCGGGGCCAAGGTGCTGCTGCTTGCCCACTTCGGCCGTCCCGGCGGGCAGCGCTCCTCGACGCTCTCGACCAGCATGGTGGTGGGCGATGTGGAGAAGGTGCTGGGCAAGGAGGTGATGTTCATTCCCGAAATCGCCGGTCCGGTGGTCGCCCAGGCGGTCGGCATCCTGCGCGCCGGCGACATCGGCCTCCTCGACAACACCCGCTTCTGGCCGGGCGAGGAGGCGAACGATCCCAACCTCGCGCAGGCGATCGCCACGCACGGCAGCTTCTATGTCAACGATGCCTTTTCCGCGGCACACCGTGCCCATGCCACCACCGAGGGGCTGGCGCACCTCCTGCCGGCCTATGCGGGCCGGTCGATGGAGATGGAACTGAAGGCGCTAGAGGCTGCGCTCGGTTCGCCCGAGCAGCCGGTTGCGGCGGTGGTCGGCGGGGCCAAGGTCTCGACCAAGCTCGCGGTGCTCGAGAACCTCGTCGGCAAGGTCCAACATCTCATCATCGGCGGGGGCATGGCCAACACCTTCCTTGCCGCGCGAGGAATCAATGTCGGCAAGAGCCTGTGCGAGCACGACCTCGCGCCGACAGTCGCCAGGATCATGGACGAGGCGGACGCGAAGGGCTGCACCGTCCACCTGCCATACGACATGGTGGTGGCGAAGGAGTTCGCCGCAGATCCCGCCTCGCTCAGGGTGTGCAACGTCCACGAGGTCGCCGCGGACGAGATGATCCTCGATCTCGGCCCGCAGGCAGTGGAAGCCCTGGCGGACGTTCTCAAGACCTGCCGCACGCTGGTGTGGAACGGGCCATTGGGCGCGTTCGAGACGCCGCCCTTCGATGCCGCCACCGTCGCGTTGGCGCGCACTGCGGCAGCATTGAGCCTCGAGGGTTCGCTCACCAGCGTGGCCGGGGGTGGCGACACCGTCGCGGCGCTGGCGCAGGCCGGGGTCGCGGGGGATTTCTCCTATGTCTCGACCGCCGGTGGGGCATTTCTCGAATGGATGGAAGGCCGGGTCCTGCCCGGCGTCGCCGCGCTCGAAGGCTGAGGCATGGCGGTGAGCGAAGCCGAGATCGAGGCGCTGGCGCTCGCCGCTATGCGCGCATGGGTCGCGGGCGATGCCAAGGCCATGAAGAAGCTCGCAATGCGCGACTTCATGTGCATGGTCGGCACCACGCCGCCGCAGCTGCTGGACCGCCCGAGCTTCCTCGCCGCGATGGGTAAAGGCTTCGCCTGCCACGCCTTCGCCTTCCGCGAAGTGCTCGTGCGTTCGCACGGCCGAAGCGCCTGGTTCGTGGCCGCGGCGCAGCTCACGCTCGGGCTCGGCCGCGAGGAGTGGTCTGGGCAGTTTTTGGTCAGCGACCTGTGGCAGCGCAAGAACTGGGGCGGCGGCTACCGGCTCTCCGAGCGCAGCATCGCGGTGCTCGACCCGGACGAGAGCCGCGCGGGGGGCATCGCCCGGCTCCAGCTGTGGCACAAGGGGGGCAAGGGGAAGAGGTGAGCGACGCAAAGGAGTGGGCCCACGGCGAGAAGTACGAGGTCGCGGACGGCGAGTTCGCAGGCTGGTTCAATTGGTCGCACGATCCCTTCGAGACCGGGGCGGGCCCCTTTTATATGCGCGCCGAGGAAGGCGGCGGCTATGTCTGTGCCTTCCGCGCCGAGCCGCGCCACATGAACGCAGGCGGCTTCATGCATGGCGGCTGCATGATGACCTTCGCCGACTTCGCGCTCTTCGTCATCGCCACGGATGAACTGAAGGGCGATCACGCCGTGACGCTCAACCTTGCGGGCGATTTCCTCGGTTCGATCGCGGCTGGCGCGCTGGTCGAGGCGCGCGGCGAGGTCACCCGCGGCGGGGGCAAGACGATCTTCGTGCGCGGCCTCGTGACCGGCGATGGCAAGCCCGCGCTGAGCTTCACCGGGATCATCCGCCGGCTCGCGAAGCGCTGATCGCCCACGCGATTTCTTCGCGGTTGCAGCATCGAGGCAGGCTCGCTAAGGGCCCGGCAGAGGGTTCTGCATACCTATGCACAAACCCTCAGGGGCCGCATCACGCACCGCTTCACGCGCCATTGGAGAACGCCGCAATGAACACCCAGGACATGACGAATCGCATCGCCACCGGACAGGGGTTCATCGCCGCGCTCGACCAGTCGGGCGGCTCCACTCCCAAGGCGCTGCGCGGCTACGGGGTGGACGACAGCGAGTGGTCGGGCGATGACGAGATGTTCGCCCAAATCCATGCAATGCGCGCGCGGGTCATAACCAGCCCCTGCTTCGGCAGCGGCAAGGTGATCGGCGCGATCCTGTTCGAGAAGACCATGGACGGGGAGGTGGACGGCAAGCCGACCGCGGAGGCCTTGAAGGCGCGCGGAATCGTGCCCTTCATCAAGGTCGACGAGGGGCTGGCGGACGAAGCCGACGGCGTGCAACTGATGAAGCCGATGGGCAAGCTTGCCGCGCTGCTGGAGAAGTCGGTCGCCGCCGGCATGTTCGGAACCAAGATGCGTTCCGTCATCAAGGCCGCGAACCCCGCCGGCATTGCCGCGGTCGTCGCCCAGCAATTCGACGTGGGCCGGCAGATAATCGCGGCGGGCCTCATGCCGATCATCGAGCCTGAATACGACATCGCCGCAGCCGACCGCGCCGAAGGCGAGGCAATCCTGCTCGCCGAGATCGAGAAGCACCTCGAGGCCCTGCCCGAAGGCCAGCAGGTGATGCTCAAGCTGTCGATCCCGGCGACGGCGGGGCTCTACACTTCGCTCACCCACCACTCCAAGGTGCTGCGCGTAGTGGCGTTGTCGGGCGGATTTTCGACCGACGAGGCCTGTGCGCGCCTGTCGCACAACCCCGGCATGATCGCGAGCTTCAGCCGTGGGCTGCTCCAGGACCTGCGCAAGGACCAGTCGGACGAGGAGTTCAACGCGGTGCTCGGGAGGGCTATCGACAAGATCGCCTCGGCCAGCGTCTGAGCCTCGGCAGGGCGTGACACAGGCGGCGCGAGCGACTAGCGAGCCCGCCCATGACCCAGACCCAGCTCTATCTCATCTCTCCGCCCGATGTCGGCGGGGCGTTCCCCGCCCGGCTCGAACGCGCGCTCGCCGCGGGCGCGCGGCGCCACGGCGATCTCGTCACAGCCTTCCAGTTCCGGGTGAAGGAAGTGGACAGTCACGAGGCCGCGCGTCTTGCCGCGCCGTTGCAAGCCATCTGCGCTGCGCATGATGTCGCCTTCATCGTCAACGATTCGGTCGCGCTCGCAAAGCGGTTGAAGGCCGACGGGGTGCATCTGGGGCAGAGCGACGGCTCGCCCAGGGATGCGCGCGCCGAGCTGGGCCGCGAGGCGCAGATCGGCGTCACCTGCCACGCCTCGCGGCACCTCGCGATGGAAGCGGGCGAGGCGGGGGCGGACTATGTTGCCTTCGGGGCCTTCTACCCTTCTGCGACCAAGGACAAGGGGCCCGATGCCGAGCGCCCCGAGCCCGAACTCCTCAGCTGGTGGACGCGACTGTTCGAGATCCCCTGCGTGGCGATCGGTGGCATCACGCCCGACAACTGCAAGCCTCTGGTCGAGGCGGGGGCGGATTTCCTGGCTGTCTCGCACGCGGTCTGGGGTGGCGACGAGGTCGCGGCCATCGAGAGCTTCGCGCAAGCGATGCGCGACTAAGCCGAGCGCACGAACCGTATCACTTCGACACAGCGCGAATTCGGCGGTGTCGTTAACGACCGATTTACGACATCCCACGCGTCGCAACGAGATTGTGGGGGTGAAGAAATGAACCGTTTGCAGTGCATGATCGCCGGGCTTGCCGTAACGGTCGGTATCGGCATGTCGAGCCCGGCCATGGCCGAACCCATCTTCCTCGACGGAAGCTCGATTGGGACAAGCAACACGATCAATTTCGACGGCTTCGTCGACGGGGGGCCATCCCTTCCTGGTCTCTCGAGCCAGCTGACCCTGACCCTCAAGAGCATCGTCAACGGCATCTACAACTTTGACTACGCGCTGACCAATACGGGTGCGACCGGCGATTCGGTCTCCTCGCGTGTTTCGGGCTTCGCCTTCAACACCGATCCCGAGATCGTCGGCGCGTCGAGCACGGGCACTTACAATTTCACCCAGCTCGACGGGAGTTACCCCAACGGGATCGGCCGGGTCGACGTGTGCTTCAAGGGTGCCGACACCGGCAGCTGCGCCGGCGGCGGTTCGGCGGGCGTGTTCGACGGCCAGTCGGGCACCGGCACCCTGGCGCTCGATTTCGGTTCGGCGATCGGCGCCTTGACGCTCGACGACTTCTTCGTGCGCTATCAGTCGATCGAGGGGATTGCCGGCGTGACTTCGGCAAGCGGCCGCGAGACCGGCAGCACCACGTCGACCTCGAGCGGTGGGCATGACGTGCCCGAGCCCCGGATGTTCCTGCTCTTCGCCCTCGCGCTGTTTGCGCTGTTTGTGCCGAAGGCGCGGATCGCGGGCCTGTTGGGCCAGGGCAGGCCGGCTCTCGCCAACACCTGATCTTCAGGGCCTGACGCACTGCAAAATTGGACGGGCAAGGCGCGCAGCCTTGCCCTTCTTGCCTTCGGCCTGTTCAGGTCGCTCCGGCATCCGCCAGGTGGCGCCGGATTGAGGCATTGTCCGGCGCGAGGCTGACGGCCTTGCGCAGCATCGCGATCCCCCGCTCACGCTCGCCGCTGGCGACCAGCAGGGCGCCGGCCGTGTCCAGGATCGCCGCGTTGCCGGGTTCCAGTTTGGCGGCAGCCAGCGCGTGTTTGAGCGCCTCCTGCGGCTTGCCCAGCTGCCCTTGCGCGAAGGCGAGATTGTTGAGCACCATGCCGTTGCTCGGCCCCAGCCGCTGCATGATGGCAAGGTAAGCCTCCTCGGCCTCGGCCCATTGGCGGTTGCGCAGCGCCTTGTCCGCCAGCGCGATCTGTCCGCCGACCCATTCCGGCGCCGGCTTCTCGCTGCGCTGTGCGAAGCGCGTCGCGACCGGATCACCCGCGCTCTTGGCGATGCGGGCGGCGAGGCGGAGTTCGTCGGGCGTCGCATCGGGACGGTCTGCAAGGGGGCGGATCACGGCGAGGGCGCGCTGCGGATCGCCGCCGTCGACGAGGGCCCGGCCATAAAGAACCCTGAGCGCGCGCCAGCCGGGCTGCCGCTCGAATTGCGGTGCCAGCACGATCAGCGCCTGCGCCGGCAGGCCGAGCTCGACCAGTGCCTCGGCATAGAGCACCGCTGCCCTAGGGAGGGCCGGCAGCTCCTTCTCGAAGCCCTGCAGGGTCGAGCGGACACTCTTCCAGTCCTTCGCCTGCGCGGCCACTTGGGCGCGGATCGCGGCCACGGCGGCGGACTTGGGCGCCTCGGCCTGCAGTTCCTCGGCGAGCGCGAGCGCCTCGTCCCGTGAGCCCATCGCTGCCAGCACCCGCGCTTCGCCGAGCCGCGCGGCGAAGTTGCCGTCATGCAGTTTGCGCACCGCGCGGAAGCCGGCGAGGCTATCCGGCAGTTGGTTGCGGCGTTCGTGAAGATCGGCCTTGACCAGCATTGCCTCGACCGAGCGCGGATCGACCTCGAGCGACCGGCGGGCGAGTGCCTCCGCACGGTTCCAGTCGCCACGTTCGAAGACGAAGCGGGCATAGCTCGCCAGCAAGAGCGCGCCCGGGTCCTTCCGCTTCAGCCCGGCCTCGAAACGCGCAGCCGCCTTGAGGGCATCGCCCTTTCCGACCAGGGCGAGCGCCGCGAGTCGGTCCGCCTGGGCGCTGTCGATGTCCGCGAGGCCCGCAAGCGCTGCATCGAACTGGCCGCGCAGGATGTCCGCCTCGCTCTGCATGAGCCGGACGCGCGGCGTGGCGCGCAGCTCCGCCGGCAAGGCCTGGAGCCGCATGTTGGCCCGCTCGCCTTCGCCGAGCTTGAGGAAGGTGCTCGCCAGAAGCACCTGCATCTCGGTGTTGCCGGGCTGCTGCTTGAGCCCCTCTTCGAGCTGGATCCAAGCCTTGTGGTAATCATGGGCCTGAAATGCCTGCTGACCTTCCGCGAACAGCATTTCGGGCGCCGGCGTGCAGGCGCTGAGGCCCAGGGCGAGCGAGACGGAGAGGAGGAGGCGCTGCGAGGTAATCATGCCCCCAAGTGTAAGCCGGGGACGCCAATTTTCGGTTAATCCGGCGGTATCCCGGCAGGTTTGGCCGCCAGCCTGCGGCCGTCCCGTCGCCTCAGTTCCCGCTGCCGACCCGGGTGCAGATCAGCTTGCTGGCGGAGCCGTCGGGGTTCAGCTTCTGCAGCGTGTTCTCGCCCAGCGAGCGGAAGCGTTCGTCCTTTTTCGGGCCGCGGGTGAACAGTACCTCGGTGCCGCGCATCAGGTAGATGCCGTTGCCCTCGGGGTTCTCGTAGCTCGACGCGGTGCCGATGCGGAAGGCCTCCGCCGGGACGGGCACGAAGGCCTCGCCCCCGGCATCGCCGGGCAGGGCGCACTCCCAGTCGCCGTGCTGGAGGATGCCGAGCATCCCGCTGGTCGGCGCAGGAACGCGGGACTGGGGGCGCGAGGCGTTGCGATCCTGCGCCGCGAGGCCGGTCGGCAGGACGGCAGCGGCGAGCCCGGTAATCAGCGCGAGGAGGTGACGGTTCATCATGACGCCGCCCTACCAGCCGCGCAGCGTCGAGGCCAAACCTTTCGCGCCGGGCTGCGGCTTGCCGAGGCCATCCCGCTCGGCTATGGGCGCGCTTCATTTGCAGGTGCATGCCTCTTGCGCGGTGCGCCTTCCTCGCTCTCCTACACCCTCGCAAAAAGGCCCACAGCCCCATGAAGATCAGCGGCGTCGACATCCGCCCCGGCAACATTCTCGAATACGAAGGCGGCATCTGGAAGGTCGCCAAGATCCAGCACACCCAGCCGGGCAAGGGCGGGGCCTACATGCAGGTCGAGATGAAGAACCTGCAGGACGGCCGCAAGACCAACGTGCGCTTCCGCAGCGCCGACACCGTCGAGCGCGTGCGCCTCGACACCAAGGACTTCCAGTTCCTCTATGCCGAGGGCGATGACCTCGTCTTCATGGACAACGACACCTACGAACAGATCACGCTCCCGGGCGATCTGCTCGGCGACGCGCGCCCTTTTCTCCAGGACGGGATGCAGGTTGCGCTCGAACTGTGGGACGAAAAGCCGATCTCGGTCGAACTGCCCGCGCAGGTCGAAGCCACGATTGTTGAAGCGGATGCGGTGGTGAAGGGCCAGACCGCCTCTTCCAGCTACAAGCCCGCGATCCTCGACAACGGCGTGCGCATCATGGTCCCGCCTCACATCGGCAGCGGCACGCGCATCATCGTCGATGTCTACGAGCAGGCCTATATCGGCAAGGCGGGATGAGCTGAATGCCGGCCGTTATCACCGACGCGCGCGAGTTTCGCGCTGACCGCGCTTGGGGCGCGCGCGACATTGCCGAAATCGACGGTGCAACTGTGAAGCTGCATTGGACCGACGCGCCTTACAAGTGGCACGTCAATAGCGGGGCTGAGGTTTTTCTCGTGATCGATGGTACCGTCGACATGCATTATCGCGTTGCAGGCGAGGAGCACAGCGTCCGGCTGGCCAGTGGCGATATGTTTGTTGCAGATGTCGGCGATGAGCATGTGGCCCATCCGCAAGGCGAGGCCCGCATCCTTGTCATTGAGCGAAAGGGCTCGATCTGATGGCAGCAATCTCCGGCCTCATCCGCGTCATGGAACGCGCCGCACGCAAGGCGGGCGGGCGTTTGCGGCGCGATTTCGGCGAAGTCGAGCACCTCCAGGTCAGCCGCAAGGGCCCGGCCGATTTCGTGAGCAAGGCCGACATGCGCGCCGAGCGCACGATCTATGACGAACTGATCGCTGCCCGTCCGGGCTGGGGCTTCGTGATGGAAGAGGCGGGCGTGATCGAAGGCGATCCGGGCATGCCGCGGTGGATCGTCGATCCCTTGGACGGGACCAGCAACTTCCTCCACGGCATTCCGCATTTCGCGATCAGCATTGCCGCGCAGGAGCCGCGCCCGGACGGAAAGGGATGGGGGGATGTCGTCGCGGGCGTGGTCTATCAGCCGATCACTGACCAGACCTTCTGGGCCGAGAAATCGCGCGGCGCGTGGCTGCACGATGCGCGGCTGCGCGTCTCGGCTCGCTCGCGTCTCTCGGATGCGCTGGTGGCGACCGGCGTGCCCTTCTTCGGCCACGGCGACTTCGGCGAATGGACGCGGATCTTCGGCGCGATCGGCCCCGAGGTTGCCGGCATCCGCCGCTTCGGCGCGGCCTCGCTCGATCTCGCCTATGTCGCGCAGGGGCGTTTCGACGGGTTCTGGGAAAGCGGCCTTTCCGACTGGGACACCGCCGCCGGCTGCCTGCTGGTGCGCGAGGCGGGGGGCTTCGTCTCCGACTTCCGCGGGCGTTCCGAGGCGATCCATTCCGAGCAGGTGCTGGCCGCCAATGATGCGCTGCACTCGAAGCTGCACAAGCTTCTCGCCGGGGCACTGAGGTAAATTCTCAGGGCGCGCGCCGCCCTGACGTTCCGCACCCCGCCGCCGGTTCCCCGGGGATCGGTTTGCACCAGAGGGTTGAAGGCGGGGGCGCGCGCCGCTAACAGCCCGATCATATCCCGATGCAGCCGGCGCGCGAGCCGCCGGCGTCATCCGCCGCGGGCGTGGCGAAACGGTAGACGCAGCGGATTCAAAATCCGCCGTAGCAATACGTGTCGGTTCGAGTCCGACCGCCCGCACCACCTGGTCGCCGCCAAGGGCAAGGGCGGCTCGTCGGGGGATGCTTCGTGTTCTTGCGGCCAACCGAAAAGCCCTCCCCCGCCGGACAGGGAAAGCAAGCCATGGGCACCTGTCGCCCGCCTGCGACGGTTCCTCGCGACGCATTGGACAGCGTCGTTCCTGTTATGTACTCATCGGCGCGAGCGCGATGCCGATGACGATGGAGCGACAGTACGACACCATGGCGAAGCGGCAATCCCCTTCTCCCGATCCCAAGGCGATCGACTGGCGGCGCAAGGATGCCTATCGCAAGGACTTCTCCCGCCACGCCAATCTCGCGTTCCTCATCAAGAGCTTCGGGATCGGCGTCATCGCGCTGTGCGTGCCGATCGTCCTCCCGCTCGTGGGCGGCTATGCGGGGCACCACTCGATCAGCTATTTCTACCACGTGCCCGCGACCCGCGACCTGTTTGTCGGGCTGCTGTGGGCGCTTGGGCTGTTCCTGGTGCTGTTCCAGGGCCTCTCGCGCGCGGAGAACTGGCTGCTGACCTTCGCTGGCTTCCTCCTCATCGGCGTGGCGATGGTGCCGACCAGCCCCGTGCAATGCACCGACACCGCCTTTGACTGGCACGAGGGGCTGGCCTTCGCCTTCTTCGCCTGCCTCTTCGTGGTCGCCCTGGGTTTCTCCAAGCGGCGGCTGACCTACATCCTGTGGCCTCCGCTGCGCGAGCGGTTCGCGCGGGCCTACAACTGGGCCGGGTGCCTGATGATCGGCCTGCCGCTTTCCGCCTGGGCGCTGCACCTCTGGCAAGGTCCGGAGTGCGGCCATGCGATCTTCTGGATCGAGGCCGCCGCGATCGCCGCCTTCGCCTTCTACTGGTTCGTCAAGACGGTCGAATACAAGCGGCTGCTCGGCCTTAGCCTGCGGATGATCCTGCGGCGGCTGATCGGGTGAGCCGCGCTTGACGCGTGACCTGCGTGCGGGCAGCTTACCTCGCGGATGCGCCGGGGCAAGATCATCAACGGTTTCTGGGCGGGGGTGCTGACGGCCGCTCTCGCCATGCCCGCCCTCTCGCAGTCGGCTCCGCCGGGGCCCTTCCAGCCCGCCCCGCACACCCAGCCTATCCCCGACCTAGGCACAGGGCAGAGCCGGGCCGAGCGGCGCAAGAGCTATGAGGCGAGCCCCGAGCTGCGGCGCGGGTTCGGCGCGGCGGAGCTGCGCGAGCAGCAGCGCCGGCTCGATGCCGCGCTGGCCGCGCTCACCCCGCAGCGCCCCGGCACGGCGGATGTCTACGTCCTCACCATCGCGCTTGACAGCGATCCCGTCTTCGCCCGCGAGGCGCGCGAGGCGGGACGGGTGCTGGCTGCACGCTATGGCGCAGGCGGGCGGACCCTGGTGATGGCGGGACCGGACGGCACCCGCGACGACCTCCCGCACGCCTCGATCACCGCCCTGCTGTTGGCGATTGCCCAGCTCGGCGCGGCAATGGACGGGGCGGAGGACGTGCTGGTGCTCTACACCACCAGCCACGGGCTCGATCTCGGGCTCGCCTATCACTATGGCGACAGCGGCTTCGGTGTGCTTTCGCCCGCGACGCTCAGGGCGGCGCTCGAGGGGGCCGGCATCCGGCGGCGGGTGCTGATCCTCTCGGCGTGCTATTCGGGCGTCTTCGTGCCGGTGCTGGCGAGCCCGGACACCGCGATCCTCACCGCCGCGGCGAGCACCCGCACCTCCTTCGGCTGCGTTGCCGAGAACGACTGGACCTTCTTCGGCGACGCGCTCATCAACCGCGCGCTGCGCCAGCCGGTCGGGCTCGAGGAGGCGGCGCGGATGGCGGGCCGCTCGGTCGCCGAGTGGGAGGCGAAGGCGCGCTTCCTCGCCTCGCTGCCGCAGGTCAGCATCGGGGCGGGCGCGAGGGGCTGGCTGCCTATCATCGAGGCGGGGATGCCCCGCGAGGCGAGCGTCCCGGTGGGCAGACCGGCCTTCGCCGAATAGGCACTTCGTACACAAAGTACATCCGCGAATGCCGATTGCCTAAGGAGCCTTGACCTCGCGCAGCCACGATGTATCCAGTGGATACATTGTCCGATCGTGAGGAACCCGCCATGACCCCCTTCGACGCTCTCAAGGCCCAGCTCTCCGCCGCCGTCCCCTTCGCCGCCCATGTCGGCGTCGCGCTTCAGGATATCGGGTCGGGCACCGCCACCGCCACGCTCGACCAGTCGCAGGCGACCAGCAACCACATCGCCACGATGCACGCCGGCGCGCTGTTCACGCTCGCCGAGGCGGCCTCGGGCGCCGCGATGGCGGGGATGTTCCTCGAACGGCTTGCCGCCGTGCGCCCGGTCGCGGCGAGCGCGACCATCGACTACCTGAAGCCCGCGCGCGGGGCGATCACCGCCCATGCCGAGGTCGACACCGCCAAGGAGACGCTGTTCGCCGCGCTCGATACCGAGGGCAAGGTGCGCTTCGCCGTCACCGTGCGCATCCGCGACGCCGAGGACCGCGAGGTCGCGCGCATGAGCGTCGACTGGCACGTTGCGGCGCTGGCCCGCGCCGCCTAGACCTGCCGCATGGCAGGACGCGCAGCCTATCATCACGGCGATCTCGCGGCGGCGGCGGTGGAGGAGGCGATGCGGCTTGCCGAGAGTGGGGAGGGTGCGGGCTTCAGCCTGCGCTCGCTTGCCGAAAGGCTGGGGGTGGCGCATCGCGCGCTCTACAACCATTTCGCGACCCGCGAGGCGCTGCTCGCCGCGGTCGCCGCGCGCGGCTTCGAGCGCCTCGCCGACGCGCTCCCGACCGCGCCCGATCCGGCCGCCTTCCTTGCCGCCTACGTCCGCTTCGCCCTCGCGCAGCCGGGGCTCTACGACGTGATGACCCAGCGTTCCCACGACCAGATCAACGCGCAGCCCCCGCTGCGTGCGGCGGTCGACCGGGTGATCGCCATCGCGCTCGCCGTGCTCGCCCCTCCAGGCGCCGACGAGGACACCCGCCGCCGCGCCGTCATGCGGGTGTGGATGCTCGCCCACGGCGGCATCGGCCTCCACCGGGCGGGCATGCTCCGTCTGCGCAGCGACAGCCAGTTCGCCGAGGAGATCCTGCACATTGCAGGCCTCGGCCCCGCCGAGGAGACAGCCTCATGAACCCTGCCGACGCCATGCCCTTCTCTCGCCTGATGGGCGTCACCGCCGCCTCGGCCGAGGGCGTGGCGGGCGAGATCACCGTGCGCGAGGAACTGTGCACCGCCGGCGGGATCATGCATGGCGGCGCGATCATGGCCTTCGCCGATGCGCTCGGCGCGGTGGGCGCGGTCGCCTGCCTGCCCGAGGGCGCGAAGGGTACGACCACGATCGAGAGCAAGACCAACTTTCTCGGTGCCGCGCCGCTCGGCACGCTGGTCAGGGGCCGCAGCGTGCCGCTCAAGACCGGGCGGCGCATGTCGGTGTGGCAGACCACCATCGAGACCGCCGAGGGCAAGCCCGTCGCCATGGTGACCCAGACCCAGCTGGTGCTCTAGGGCGCTGCGCGCCGTGCCCTGAGGATTTTCACCGGCTCAGCGAGCATCTGCCCCTTCATCACCCCTTCGCCCGCATTCGGATCGCGCGGCGCTGAATGGATCGCGGCGATCACGTCCATCCCCTCGACGACGTGGCCGAACACCGCAAAGCCCGGGCGCCAGGCCGGATCGCTCGCGGCAGGGTCGGCGTCGAAGCCGGTCTGGTCCTCGATCATGATGAAGAAGTCGCCGTCCGCCGTCCCCGGGGCGTCCATCGCCATCGCCACCGCGCCGTGGACGTGGCTGAGCCCGGTCGCATCGGTCGGCTCGTGGGCGATCGGCGGGCGGATGCGCCTGGGATCGCCGCGCGTGCCGCCCTGCACCAGGCCCGAGGGCTGGCGCGCGCCGGGCAGGTCCATGGCGCGGTAGAAGCTCGTCCCGGCGAGCCGCCCTTCCTCGACATAGCGCAGGAAATTGCCCGCCGTGATCGGCGCGAGCCCCGTTTCGAGCGCGATGGTGACGGGGCCGAGCGCGGTTTCGAGCACCACGGTGACGCTCGCCGCCTCGGGGCGCGGGCGGGTGGCGGGCCGCGCGGTCGCCGCGACCGCGAAGTCGGCCGGGGCGAGCGGCGCGGCGGCGGCGCCGGGCGGGGGCGCGATCTCGAACTTCATCAGCAGCGTGCGCTGGCAGCCGGGGCGCTCGGCATTGGCGCAATTGTTGTCGGTGTTGTCGTCCGAGACGAGGTAGAGGAAGGTGCGGCCCGGCTCCTCGCGCACCGCCAGCCCCTCGAAATTGTCGAGCTTCATCGGCGGGGCAAGGACCGCGAGGGTGGTGGCGGTGCCGTCGGGCGCAAGCGCGAGGATCGCGGCGCGGTTGCCTTCGCCCTCCACGTAGCTGCGCATCAGCACGTAGCAGGTGCCGTCCGCCCGGCAGGCGGCATCGCTGGGCACGCCGCCGGCCTCGGCGATCCCTTCGGGCGCGGCGAGATGGAAGGGGGCGGGGTCAGCGGTGCCCTCGGCGATACGCAGGCAGTTGGGCCGCGCCGGATCGACCCATTCCCCGCAGGCGAGCAGCCCGCCCGGCCAAGCCGCGAGCGCCTCGATCCCGCTATTGGGCGCAGCGCCGGCCAGCAGCGCGGCGGCGCGATCGTCGCTCCCGGCGGCCGCCGCGGCAAGATCGCCGTAGCGCCACACGCGGTGCTCCTGCTCGAAGGCGACCAGCCAGTCGCCCGAGGCAAGCCGGGTCAGCGCCTCGGCATCGCCGCGCGTCTTGCCGGAGAGCTTGGCGCCGCGCAGGTCGCGCAGCGGGCCGATGTCCATCGCCGCGACGTTGACCAGCCGTTCGCCGATCTCCTCGGGCGTGATGACCATCCAGCGGCCCTCGTCGGTGACCGCGTGGAGCTTCTCACCGTGCCAGGCGAGGCCCGAAATTCCGCCGATCCGCTGGGTGTCGGGCGCGATTTCGACCCCGCCGCGAAAGATCAGCGTGCCCACCTCGGTCGCCCCGTCGCGCTCGGCGAGCACGGCGGTGTCGGTGGCGGGGACGTAGTCCGTCACTACCTGCCCCGCCAGCGGTGCGAGGGGCAGGGCGAGGGCGGCGAAGGCGGCGGCTGGCGCGGCGGCGCGGCGGGTCCATGTCATTCGTCCGGGTGTATCGCCCGTTCGACGAAGCGCAAGCCGGGGCGCGTGCGGTTCAGCCACGCGCAAGGTTTACAGGCGTAGTCGCTCTGACTACAGGTGTAATCAGCACAAGCGAGGGAGACGCGCTGTGACCCCGTCCGACGCCCAATCCGATGCCCCCACCCACGACAGTCCCGGCGAGCGCATCACCGAGGCTGAGCACGCGGTGATGGAGGTGCTGTGGGATCACCCCCGCCGGACCGCCGCCGAAGTGTGCGAGGAGGTCTGCGCGGCGCGCGGCTGGAGCCTCGCCACCGTAAAGACCCTGCTCTCGCGCCTCGTCCAGAAGGGCGCGCTCGAAGCCGAGCCCGACGGGCGGCGCTTCCTCTACACGCCGACGATCGCGCGCGAGGCCTATGTGGGGGGCGAGAGCCGCCGGCTGGTCGACCGCCTGTTCGGCGGCCGCGCGGTCTCGTTGGTCGCGCATCTCGCCGAGACCGAGGCGCTCACCGAGGAGGATCTCGACGAGATCGAGGCGCTCTTGAAGGAGCTGCGGCCATGAGCGCGGGGGTGATCGGGACCCTCGCGATGACGGGGCTGTGGACCGGCGTGCTGATCGCTGCGGTGCTGCTGCTGCGCCGCCCCGTGGCGCGGCATTTCGGGCCCGAGGCGGCCTATGCGCTGTGGGCGCTGCCGGCGCTGCGGCTGGTGCTGCCGCCAGTGGTCCTGCCCGCGGGCATGGCTCCGGCGCCGGCCTCCGGCGTGGCGGAGACGCCGCTGCTCTCCGCAGCGCCCCCGGCCGATGGCCTGCTGTGGCATGCCGCGGCTGAGGCGCCCGCCGGCTCCGCTGTCGTTCCTGCGAGCCTGCCTGCCGAGGCCGCGCCCCAGGCCGGCTTCGATCTCCTCGCCCTGCTCGCCGGCCTGCCGCTCGCCGAGCTCCTTCTGCTGGTGTGGGTGGGCGGCGCGGCGGTGGTGCTGTGGCGCCGCTTTGCCGCCTATTTCATGCTCCGCGGCGCCCTGCTCGCCGAGGGTCGAGAGGTCGGGCGCGCGCCGGGATTCGTGCGCAAGGTGCGCCTGATCGAGACCCCCGCCACCGCCGCGCCGCTGGCGATGGGCGTGCTCGATCCGGTGATTGCGCTCCCCCCCGGCTTCATGGCGCTGCACGACCGCGCCGCGCGCGACCTCGCGCTGGCGCATGAACTGGCCCACCACCGGGGCGGGGACCTGTTGGTCAACGTCCTCGTCCAGCCGCTCTTCGCGCTGCACTGGTGGAGCCCGCTCGGCCGCTACGGCTGGCTGGCGCTCCGGCGCGACCAGGAGGCGGCCTGCGATGCGCGGGTGATGGCGCGGCGTTCCGGGCACGAGCGCGCCGCCTATGCCGCGCTGATCGCTCGCTTCGCCGCCGCGCCGGGTAGCGCCCACTATGCCGCCCTGACCGCGCCGATGGCCTGTCCGGTGCTCGGCGAGAAGTCGATCATCCACCGTCTGAGGAGCCTTGCCATGTCCGATCCCAGCCCACGCCGCCGCTTCGCGGGCCGCGCCCTCCTCGGCGCCGGGCTGCTGGCCCTGCCGCTGACCGCCTCGATCAGCTACGCCGCGAGCGAGAGCGTCGTCGTGGCGCCTGCCGCGCCGGAGCTGCCCGTCCCGCCGGAGCCGCCGCTCGCCCCCGAACCCCCGCTCCCGCCCGAGCCGCCGCTGCCCCCGCTCCCGCCCGAGCCGCCCGCGCTGCTTAGCATCGATCCCGATACCCCCGACGGGGCCGGCCATGCCGCCGCGGAGGAGCAGGCACGGCTCCATGCCGAAGCCTGGGAGCGGCACGCCCGCAGCCTCGAGGCCTATCATGCGAGCGCTGCCCACCGGGAGGAAATGCTCGCCTCGCTACACGAAGCGCTCGCCGAGGCCGACCGGGTGCGCGCCGAGATTCCGCAGATCATCGCCGATGCCATGGCCGAGGCCGAAGCCGCCCGCGCCGCCGGTGGCCCGCGCGTGATCGTCCGCCGCGAATGCCGCCCTGGCAGCAACGAGGTCACCGAGACCACTGCCGAGAACGGCACCGAGGTCATCAGCATCTGCCAGGCGCGCATCCTCGCCTCGGCGCGCGAGAGCCTCAAGGAAGCGCGCGACGAGATCGCCCGCGACAAGGACATGCCTGAGCATGCCCGCAAGCAGGCGCTGCGCGCGCTCGACCACCAGATCGCGCGCTGGCGCGACACCGAAAGCTGAACCGGGCGTGCGGTGACGGCCCGGTCCGGTCCTGACCGGCGCCGGCCCCGCGCAAGGGCTAGCGTCCGGTCGCCGTCACCGTCACCTTGGGCCGTGCCGGATAGGCGCAGCCGCGCCCCAGGCCCCAGCCCTTGAGGAAAGCGCGCCGCACCATCCCGGCGGTATAGGCCGCCCGCAGGTTGCGGTCGTTGGCGGCAGCGCCGGTCAGTTCGCGCACGATCCCGCGGAACGGGATGATCGAGCCGACCACGCTCTGCCCGATGCGCCCCTCGCTGATGCGGTCGCCATCCTCGGCCGTCGCGATGTCGTAATCGGCGCCCAGCGCCCCGTCGAGCGCGGCGATCTCGGCCACGATGGCGCCGCACTTGCGCAGGCCCGCCGTCGCATAGGGATCGCGCGCCGCGACCTGCAGGGCTTCCGGGATGTCCCGCCCGTCGATGTTGAGATCGCGCAAGGGGGTCTTGGCGACCTCGGTCTGGTCGGGTTCGGCCATCACTTGTGCCGCTGCCGCAGTGGGCAGAACGGCGAGGGCTGCGACGGCGGCGAGCGCGGCGAGGGGGGGGATCGGACGAGTCATGGGGATCAGGCTCCTTCGAAAAAGACGTTGCAGGCGGCGTCGCTGGTGCTCTCGAGCCCGAGCCTCAGCGCCGCCATGCGCTGCTGGCTGGTGCCGTGGGTGAAGCTTTCGGGATTGATCGACTGGCCCGCGCCCCGCATCAGGGTGTCGTCGCCGATCGCGCTCGCGGCCTGGAGGCCCTCCTCGAGATCGCCCGGTTCGATCGCTTCGCGGTTCTTGCCCGCCCACATCCCGGCATAGCAATCGGCCTGAAGCTCCATCGCCACTTGCAGGCGGTTGGCGGCGGCGGGATTGCGCTGCTGTTCGCGCCGCACTTGGCCGGCGAGGCCGGTGATGTTCTGGATGTGATGGCCGTATTCATGGGCGATCACGTAGAGCCGCGCGAAATCGCCGCCCGTGCCCGCCATCTGCGCGAGCTGGTCGTAGAAGCCGGTGTCGATGTAGATGCCCTTGTCGGCCGGGCAGTAGAAGGGTCCGGCCGCCGAGGTGGCGCTGCCGCAGCCCTCGGTCGTCACCTGGCCGTTGCGGTAGAGATCGAGAAATGGCTTCTCGAAGGCGATCCCGGCGCGTTCGAACGTCGCCTGCCAGGTCGCATCGAGGCTGGTGAGCGCGTTGCAGGCCTCGGTCGCATAGGCGCTGCTGGTGCAGACCTGTTCCTCGCTGAGCTGCTCGCCGCCGCGGGTGCCGCCGGCGGGGGCGACCTGCTGCTGGACGCTCTGGACCATGCCTATCGTCTGGAGCGGATCGAGCCCGAACACCACCGCGCCGATCAGGGCGATCACGATCGTCCCGCAGCCGATCCCCCCGGCACCGATGCCCCCGCCACCCTCGCTGGACCTGACGTTGATGCTGGATGTATCGAACGGCCCCAGTTTCATTCGATTTTCTCCAAGGAAACCTGGTTTAAGACCAATTCACTGGACAGCCGCGATCCTCACGGCAAAAGCGAACGCGATTAGCCGATGCGTGCAGGAGATGCGGCGAATGCTCAAGAACAAGCGAGCTCTCGTGACCGGATCGACGTCCGGAATCGGCCTCGCTATCGCCCGTGGGCTCGCGGCACAGGGCGCGCAGGTGATTCTGAGCGGGCTGGGGGAACCCGATGCCATCGCCGCCCTGTGCGAGGAACTCGGCGCCACCCATCATGGCGCCGACCTGATGGACGCGGGCGCGATCGCGGCGATGATGGAGGAGATCGGCACCGTCGACATCCTCGTCAACAACGCCGGCATGCAGCACGTCGCGCCGGTCGAGGATTTCCCGCCTGAGAAGTGGGACGCGATCATCGCCTTGAACCTTTCGGCCGCCTTCCACACCACCCGTGCCGCGGTCCCGGGTATGAAGGCGAGGGGCTGGGGCCGGATCATCAACACCGCGAGCGCGCATTCGCTGGTCGCCTCGCCCTTCAAGAGCGCCTATGTCGCCGCCAAGCACGGGCTTGCCGGCTTCACCAAGACGATCGCGCTCGAACTGGCGCAGTCCGGGATCACCGCCAACTGCATTTCGCCGGGCTATGTCTGGACCCCGCTGGTCGAGAACCAGATCCCGGACACCATGGCCGCCCGCGGCATGACCCGCGAGGAGGTGATGAACGACGTCCTGCTCGCCAAGCAGCCGACCAAGAGCTTCGTTGCGCCAGAGGACGTCGCCGCGCTCGCTGTGTTCCTGTGCAGCCCGGCGGCGCGCAATATCACCGGCGCGAACTATGCGCTTGACGGGGGCTGGACCGCCGAATGAACGCGGGCGCGCTCCGGCTGCTTGTAACGCTGCTCGCGAGCCTCGCGCTCGCCGCCTGCGCGCGCGTGCCGCTCGCGACCGGCGCCGAGGTCGCGCGCGCCAGCATTGCCGAACGGCTCAGCGCCGACATCGCGGTGCTGGCGAGCGACGACTTCGCCGGCCGGAAGCCCGGGACGCCGGGCGAGGAGAAGACGCTCGCCTATCTCGAGAGGCGGATGGCCGAGGTCGGGCTGGTCTCGGGGACGGGCGATCCCGGCAGCTACTGGCGCATTCCGGTGCCGCTGGTGGCGACCGTGCCGCTCACCGGCACGATCGCGCTGACCCGGACGGGGCGGGCCGAGGTGTCGGTACCCGAAAGCGATGCCGCCGTCTTCACCCCGCGCCGCCGCGCACTGGCGCTGGGCGGGCCGGGAACGGGGGTTCCGGTGGTGTTCGTCGGCTATGGCGACGGCTCGATTCTGGGCGACCGGCTGGCGGGCGCGGTGGCAGTGATGCTTGCCGATCCCGCCCGTGACGGCCCACGCCGCGAGGCGCTGTTCCGTCAGCGCGCCACGGCGGTGGTGACGGTGGTGCCGGACAGCGACGCCCTCGGCGTCCTGCGCCGGGGCGAGGCCCGCGAGAAGCTGCAACTGGCGAGCGAGGAACTCGACACCCTCTCTGCCTACGTCACCGACGAAGCCATTGCCGCGGTGGTCGGCAGGCGTCGCTGGGCGCGGCTCAAGACCGAGGCGGAGGCGGCGGACTTCGCCCCGCTCGAGTTGAACCTCGCGGTCCGGATCGAGGCCTCGGCCGAGCGGCAGGAGTTTACCAGCCACAACCTCGTCGGGCTGATCCCCGGCACCGCGCCGGAAAGCGGCGCGGTGCTGCTGCTGGCGCACTGGGACCATCTCGGCGAATGCGCGCCGGCCGCCGCGACCGACCGGATCTGCAACGGCGCGGCCGACAATGCGAGCGGGCTGGCCGTCCTGCTCGAGCTTGCGCAGCACCTCAATTCGACCGGGCCGCACGCCCGCGACATTTACGTGCTGGCGACCACCGCCGAGGAGGCCGGGCTCCTCGGCGCGCGCGCCTTCGTCAAGGCCCCCCCGGTGCCGCTGGCGCGGATCGTCGCCGCCTTCAACCTCGACATGGTCGCGGTCGCCCCGGCGGGGAGCCCGGTGGGTTTCATCGGCAAGGGGAGGACGCCGCTCGACGCGATTATCGCCGAGCACCTCGCAAAGGACGGGCGCGCGCCCGGCGAGCAGGACCTCGCCGACAGCTTCGTCCAGCGCCAGGACGGGTGGGCGCTGCTCCAGGCCGGGGTGCCGGCGGTGCTGCTGTCGAGCACCTACGGCTCGCGCGATATCCTCGATCCTTTCCTCGGCAGCCGCTACCACCGCCCCTCGGACCGGGCGGAGGCGGTCGAGCTTGGCGGGGCGATCGACGACCTGCTGCTCCTCGAACGCCTGATCGCTGCGCTCGCCGATCCGGCGCGCTATCCGCCGCCCGCCGCCGCGGCACCCTAGCGCAAAGGGCAAACCGCGGTTACATGGGCCGCCACGAATCTCCCGTGCGAGGAGAACCCTCTCCCGATTGCAAGCGAAAGTGGCGCTCATGGATATCCCGCTCGGCCTGACCTTTGACGACGTGCTGCTCCGCCCGGCGGAGTCGAGCGTGTTGCCGAGCATGGCCGACACCTCCACCCGGCTGACGCGCGATATCCGCCTCAATATTCCCGTCCTTTCCGCCGCGATGGACACCGTGACGGAAGCGGACATGGCGATCGCGATGGCGCAATTGGGTGGGATCGGCGTCCTCCACCGCAATCTCGAGATTGCAGCGCAATGCGCCGCGGTGCGGGCGGTCAAGCGGTACGAGAGCGGGATGGTGGTCAATCCCATCACCATCGGCCCCGACGCCCCGCTCGGCGAGGCGCAGGCGCTGATGCAGCAGCATCGCATCAGCGGGATTCCGGTGACGGACGCGTGCGGCCGGCTGGTCGGCATCCTCACCAACCGCGACGTGCGCTTCGCCGAGAACCCCGCGCAACCGGTGCGCGAGCTGATGACCACCGATAATCTCGCCACCGTCCCATTGGGCACGAGCCAGGAGGAGGCGCGGCGGCTGCTCCATGCGCGGCGGATCGAGAAGTTGCTGGTGGTCGACGACGCCTATCGCTGCATCGGCCTTATCACGGTCAAGGACATCGAGAAGGCGGTGAACTACCCGGCCGCCACCAAGGACGCCGCCGGGCGCCTCAGGGTGGCGGCGGCGACGACGGTTGGTGACGCGGGCTTCGCGCGCACCGAGGCGCTCGTGGATGCCGAGGTCGACGTGATCGTGATCGACACCGCCCACGGCCATAACATCGAGGTCGCCCGCGCGGTCGAGCGGGTGAAGAAGCTCTCGAACGCGGTGCAGGTGGTGGCGGGCAACGTCGCCACCGCCGAGGCCACGCGCGCGCTGGTTGACGCCGGGGCTGACGCGGTGAAGGTCGGGATCGGGCCAGGCTCGATCTGCACCACCCGCGTTGTCGCGGGCGTGGGCGTGCCGCAGCTGACCGCAATCATGGAGAGCGCCGCCGAGGCCGCCAAGTCAGGCGTGCCGGTGATCGCCGATGGCGGCCTGCGCACCTCCGGCGATGCGGCGAAGGCGCTCGCGGCGGGGGCCTCGACCGTCATGATCGGCTCAATGCTGGCGGGCACCACCGAGAGTCCGGGCGAGGTGTTCCTCTACCAGGGCCGATCCTACAAGGCCTATCGCGGCATGGGCTCTGTCGGCGCGATGGCGCGCGGCTCGGCCGACCGCTATTTCCAGCAGGACGTCTCCGCGATGAAGCTGGTGCCCGAGGGGATCGAGGGGCAGGTGCCCTTCAAGGGTGCGGCGGCGGACGTGGTCCACCAGCTGGTCGGCGGGATCAAGGCGGCGATGGGATACACCGGATCGGCCACCATCCCCGACCTCCAAGCCCGCGCGCAGTTCGTGCGGATCACCAATGCGGGGCTTTCCGAAAGCCACGTCCACGATGTCGCCATCACTCGCGAGGCGCCGAATTATCCCACACGCTGAGGCCTCGATATGACACCCGCCGCTAGAGTACAGGCGGCGATCGAGCTGCTCGATACCGTCATCGCGTCTGCCCGCAGCAAGGGTGCGCCTGCTGACCGGATCATCGCCGACTATTTCCGTGCGCGCCGCTATGCCGGATCGAAAGACCGGCGCGCGGTGCGCGACCTGGTCTATCGCGCGATAAGGCTGTGCGGCCCTGTGCCTGCCAGCGGGCGCGCAGCGATGCTCGCGGTGGCTGGGCAGGACGAGGCCGTTGCGACCTTGTTCGACGGCTCGCCCCACGGCCCCGCGCCGCGCGGCGAGGGGGAGGAGGCGGCGAAGACCGGCCTTACCCGCAAATGGCTCGCCGCGCTTCTGCGCGCCTCGGAGCTCGGCGGGCGCGAGATCGCCGCGCTGCTTGAGCGCGCGCCGCTCGACGTGAGGGTCAATGCCTTGAAGGCCGACCGCGAGGGGCTTGCGCTCCCCGAACCCGGCGAGCCGCTGCCGAGCGCGCAGGGCCTGCGCTTCGCCCCGGGAACGCCGGTCGAACAGTGGGACGTCCATGCCGAGGGACTCCTCGAGGTGCAGGACCTCGGCAGCCAGCTGATCGTCGAGGCGCTACCCGTTGCACCCGGCGACACCATCATTGATCTGTGCGCGGGCGGCGGGGGCAAGACGCTGGCGCTCGCCGCAAGGCTGGGCAATGCCGCGAGCATCGTCGCGGCCGACACCGACAAGCGCCGGCTCGGCAATCTCGGCCCCCGCGCTGCCCGGGCGGGGGCGGCGGTCGATCACACCGTCCTGCTCGATCCAGGCCGCGAGATGGCAGCGCTGGCGCCTTTCGCGGGCAAGGCCGATCACGTGCTCGTCGATGCGCCATGCTCGGGCAGTGGCACCTGGCGGCGCAGCCCAGAGGGACGCTGGCGGCTCGACCCCGCCGAACTCGCCCGCCTCAACCATCTCCAGGATCACGTGCTCGGCCTCGCTGCCCAGCTGGTGCGACCGGGGGGGAGCGTCGCCTTCGTCACCTGCTCGGTGCTGGATGCTGAAGGCCCGGACCGTGTCGCCGCCTTTCTCGCGCAGCACCCCGGCTGGCGCGCCGAGCCGCTCGCGCTGCCGCTGGGGCGCCCGCGCGGCGCAGGCATCCGCCTCGATCCGCACCGCGACGGCACGGATGGTTTTTTCGTCGCCTGCATGCGTTCACCATGATAGCGTTTCATGTTATGGATGCCGCTTCCGGTTCACGGACCCAAGCACTGAAGGAGCTTCTGATGCGTTTTGCGCCTGCTGCCGCCGCTCTCTCGCTGTGTCTGGCGATGACCGCGAGCATCACCAGCGCCGGCGACACGAGGGCGCCCGATCCGCGCGCAGCGGCGCTGATCACGCAGGGGCAGGCGGCGCTGGCGGCGGGCGAGGCGCAAGCGGCAGTTGATGCCTTCGAGGCTGCGCTGGCGGTCGATCCGGGCCATACGCCGATCTTCATCGACCTCGCCGAGGCGGCGCGCCAGCAGGGCCTCCAAGGCAAGGCGATTCGCTACTACCGCGAGGCGCTCGAGCGCGATCCAGGCAATTTCGCCGCGATTTCGGGCGAGGGCGCGGCGCTGGTCGAAAAGGGCGCGGTCGAGAAGGCCAAGCGCAACCTTGCCAAGCTCCAGTCGCTGTGTGGCGATGCCTGTCCCGAGACCGTGGCGCTGCAATCGAGCATTGCGCGCGGCCCCTCGCCGCGGCTCGCGGTCGACACCGCGGGCGAGGGCGGACCGACCTCGAACTGAGGCTTTCCCCGTCCTTGCGAGGCCCTCGGGGCAAGGCGAATCAGATCAGGTCCCGGAACTCCGCCAAGATCTCCTCGTACGTGGCACGCTTGAAGGGGATGATCAGCTCGGGCAGCAGCGCGGGCTCGACCCAGCGCCACGCGTTGAACTCGGGCGGATCGTGCGCCTCGAGGTCGATGTCGGCGTCCTCGCCCAGGAAACGGCCGAGGAACCAGTACTGTTCCTGCCCGCGATACTTGCCCTTCCACACCTTGCCGATCAGCTCGCTCGGCAGGTCGTAGCGCAGCGGGCGCGAGGGGCCGGCGATCACCTCGACCTTGTCGGGGCCGACGCCGATCTCCTCGTGCAGCTCGCGCAGCGCCGCCTCGCGCATGTCCTCGCCCGGATCGATCCCGCCTTGCGGCATCTGCCAAAAGCCGTGGGCGGTCGCATCGATGCGCTGGCCGACGAAGACCTGGCCGTCGCGGTTCACCAGCATGAAACCCGCGCAGGGACGATAGGGCAAGTCCTCGCGCATCATGCCGGGCTCGCCAGCATGAACTTGATCGCGGCGACCACCCGGTCGAGGTCCTTCTGGGTGCTCGGCACCGCAGCGCGAAGGTTGGTGAAGGAGTGGGTGACGCCGCGCATCTCTAGGAACACCACGTCCCGCCCGGCATCGATCAGCGCATGGGCATAGGCCCGGCCCGAATCGCGGATCGGATCGAGGCTGGAGGTGACGACGATGGTAGGCGGCGCCTCGGAGTGGTCGCCGAGGATCGGAAAGCCGCGCGGGTCGCTGCGGTCCGCGCCATAGGCGGCGTCGAAGAACTGCATCGTCTCGGCGGTGAGGACGAAGCCCGCGGCGAAGGCCTCCATGCTGGCCGAGCCGATCGCGTCGGCGATCAGCGGGAAGATCGGCACTTGCAGCACCACCGGCACGGCGGCGGGGGCGGCGCCCAACAGCTGGCTCACCACCACCGTGGCATTGCCCCCGGCGCTGTCGCCGATGGTGACGATCCCGGAGACCTTGCGGCCAAGGTCCGCAGGGCTTTCCGCCACCCAGCGTGCCGCCGCCTCGCAATCGAGCACCGCTGCCGGAAAGGGCGCCTCGGGCGCGAGGGCATAGTCGACCGCTACCAGCGGCAGGTCGAGTTCCGCCGCAAGCTCGCTGCACAGCGCATGGTGCGTCTCGAGATCGCCGATCACGAAGCCGCCGCCGTGGAAGAACACCAGCACCGGCGAGGCTTCCTCGCGCTCCTTGCGCGCATCGTAGAGCCTGAGCGGGATCGGCCCTCGCGGGCCGGGGCAGGAAAGATCGCGCACCACCGGGATCGGACGGGCGCCGCGATCGGCCATGGCGTGCATCGCGCGGTAGGAGGCGCGCGCCTCCTCGAGGCTCATGTCGGCGAGCTTGGGCGCGCTCGCCGCGGCGGACGCCATCATCTCGAGGAAGGCCTTCATGTCGGGGCGGATGTAGGGGCTATCGGTCATTGCGGCGCTCTCCCATCTGTCGATTGCGGATCGGGATAGTCGAGGGTTCTCGCAAAGGCCACGCGCATTTGCGCTCGCCTGTGCGGCTGCGGGCGGCTAGCCATGGAAGCAATGGACAATCTGACACATAGCCTCGTCGGCGCGGTGCTCGGGCAGGCCGGGCTGAAGCGGACGACCGGCCTTGCCATGCCTGCGCTTGTCATCGGCGCGAACTTGCCGGACGTTGACGCGGCGTGCTTCTTCTGGCTGGAGGGCACCGAGCACCTCGCGTTTCGGAGGGGCATCACCCACGGCCCGCCCGCGCTGCTGCTGCTGCCGCTGGTGCTGGCGGGGCTGCTGTGGGCCTTCGACCGCTGGCAGACCCGGCGCGGGACGCGGCCCGAAGCGCGGCTACCGGTGCGGTTCGGCTGGCTCTATGCGATGGCCTTCATCGGGTGCCTCAGCCACCCCTTCTTCGACTGGCTCAATGTCTACGGCATTCGCCTGCTGGAGCCGTTTTCCTCGCAGTGGTTCTATGGCGACACGCTGTTCATCATCGACGTTTGGCTGTGGGCGCTGCTCATCGGCACCGTGTGGTGGTCGCGGCGGCGGGAGAAGGCGGGGGCGGAGTGGATGCGGCCTGCGCGGGTGGGGATTGCGGTGGTGCTGGCGTATATCGGGATGAATAGCTTTATCTCGGCGAATACTGTGGTGGCCGCCACGCTCGAGGGCGTATCGGTTGGCAGGGCACCGTCGCCTTACGCTCGGATCATAGCCTCACCGGTTCCGCTCGCTCCTTGGCGGCGCGAGATTGTCGCGGGCGGGAAGGGGAGTTGGTTCCTTGGCGCGTTCGACAGCTTCTCGGGATACGGGCGCCCTCAGTCGATCACTTTCGAGCCGTGCCGCTGGGTCGACCTTGCCGCCCAGCGCCGCACCAATTCCCAGCTCGACGCCTTCCTGTTCTGGTCGCGCGCGCCCTTCCTCACCCGCGCGGCGAATGGCTCTGTGGTGCTCCGCGACGCGCGCTTCACCGATCCGAGCGTGGGGGACCGCTTCTCGGTCGCGCTGCCCGATGTGAAGTGCGAGCCTTTGCCATAGCCCGTCATCCTGAACTCGTTTCAGGATCCATTTCTCCTCCCGCACCGCAGCCCGCAATTGCGCGATGGATGCTGAAACAAGTTCAGCATGACGGCGTTGGGTGAGTTTGGATCAATCAGAGTAGCAAATGCCCCAGACCCAAATCGTATGGCTGCGGCGCGATCTGCGCTTGGCCGACAATCCCGCAATCTACCACGCCGCCAAGGCGGGTCCTGTCATCGCCGTCTATGTCCTCGACGACGAAAGCCCGAAGCACCACGCCTATGGCGGCGCCTCGCGCTGGTGGCTGCATCATTCGCTCAGCCGCCTCGCGAAGTCCCTCGAAGCCAAGGGCAGCAAGCTGATCCTGCGGCGCGGGGAGGCGGTGGCCGAACTTACCAAGCTGGCCGAAGAAACCGGCGCCACCACCATCCACGCCAATTGCCATTACGAACCGTGGTGGCTCAATGCCGAGCGCAAGCTTGCCAAGAGCCTCGACCTTAAGCTCCACCATGGCAACTACCTGATGGTGCCGGGCAGCATCACCACCGGCACCGGCGGGCAGTACAAGATCTACACCCCTTTCAGCCGCGCCGTGCGCGCCGAGTTCCCCCCGCGCCCTGAACTCCCCGCGCCCGAGAAGCTGGAAGCCCCCGCCAGCTGGCCCGCCTCCGACGACCTCGACGCATGGAACCTTCTCCCGACGAAACCCGACTGGGCCGGAGGGATGCGCGAGTTCTGGGAGGTCGGCGAGGATGCCGCCCAAAGACGTCTCGCGGCTTGGGAAGCGGACGTCGACGACTATGACGACAAGCGCAACTTCCCCAGCGTCGACAAGGTCTCGCGCCTTTCACCGCATCTGCACTGGGGCGAGATCTCGCCGATCCAGATCTGGCACCGCTTCAAGCACAAGCGCTCGAAGGGCTGGGAAACCTTCGAGGGTGAGCTGATCTGGCGCGACTATTCGCAGAACGCGATCCTGCAATTCCCCAAGTATGCCACCCAGAACTACCGCGAGGATTTCGACCGCTTCCCGTGGCGCGATCCGGCCACCGACGAAGCCGCCGCACGCGATCTCAAGGCATGGCAGCAGGGCCGCACCGGCTACCCGATCGTCGATGCCGGGATGCGCCAGCTGTGGCAGACCGGATGGATGCACAACCGTGTGCGGATGATCACCGCGAGCTTCCTCATCAAGCATCTGCTGATCGACTGGCGCGAGGGCGAGAAGTGGTTCTGGGACACGCTGTGCGATGCCGACTACGCATCCAACGCCACCAACTGGCAGTGGACCGCGGGGACGGGGGTGGACTCCAACATGTTCAGCCGGATCATGGCGCCGCTCTCGCAGTCCGAAAAGTTCGACGCCGCGCGCTACATCCGCACCTATGTGCCCGAGCTGAAGGGCATCGACGCGCCCTATGTCCACGATCCGGAGGAATTCGGGCGGCGGCCCGCGGGCTATCCGCGCAAGATCGTCGGCCACAAGCAGGCGCGCGAGCGGGCGCTGGCGGCATTGAAGACGATCAAGACCGGCTGAGGGGGCTTGCCTGCCTGCCCCGCGCCCGCCTATCCCCGTGCCGACAAGGGACGGGAGAGTGAGGGTATGCGTTCGATCGGGGCGATGATGTCGGGGCTGGCGCTGGCCGGTTTACTCGCGGTGACGGGGGCGCGGGCGGAGACCGTGGGGGCGCCCGCGCCGACGGTGCAACTCGTCCAGCCCCCGGCGCGCGATCAGACCGAGCTTCAGGTGCTGTTCTGGAACGATGAACAGCGCAGTCAGCGTTTCCGCGCCATGGAGCAGTGGTTCGCCGGGCACGAGGTTCCCGCCGCTGCGGCGCCCCGCGCGTTGCCCAAGGGCGCGCCGCTCTCGGACGCGCTCCAGGCCGACCTTGCCAGGCTGATGGCCGAGACCAATGCCGCCGGGATCATGGTGCTCGAGGACGGCAAGATCCGCTACGAGGACTACGGGCTGGGGCTCGGGCCGCACGATCGGTGGACGAGCTTCTCGGTCGCCAAGAGCTTCACATCCACGCTGCTCGGTGCGGCGATCAAGGAGGGGCTGATCAGTCTCGAGGACCCGGTGACGAAGCATATCCCGGGCCTCGCTGGCTCGGCCTACGAGGGCGTGACCGTCCGCCAGCTCGCCACGATGACCAGCGGGGTGACGTGGAACGAGGACTACACCAATCCCCAGAGCGACGTCGCGCAGATGAACCGCTTCGTCGTCGAATACGGGCCCGAGGCGATCGTCGCGCAGATGAAGGCGCTCCCGCGCGAGGCGGAGCCGGGCAAGAAGTGGGTCTATAAGACCGGCGAGACCAACCTCATCGGGGTGTTGGTCGAGAACGCGGTCGGCAAGCCGCTCGCGGAATATGCCAGGGACAAGATCGTCGCACCCGCCGGCTTCGAGGGCGGGCTGTTCTGGATGGTCGACCCGCGCGGCGGCAATATCGGCGGATGCTGCCTGTCGCTGAGGCTCGCCGACTATGCGCGCATGGGCCTCTTCGCGCTGGAAGGCGGAAAGGGAGTGGTGCCCGAAGGCTGGTTCGCCGAGGCGGGCCGGCCGCAGATCGATTTCGGGCCCGAGGCGCCGGGTTTCGGCTATGGCTACCAGTGGTGGGCCTATCCGATGGGCAGCTACGGCGCGCAGGGTATCTTCGGGCAGGCGATCACGCTGGTGCCGGCCAAGAAGCTGGTGGTGGCGGTGGTGAGCAACTGGCCGACCGCGACCTCGCCCGAGCACCGCGCCGCCACGGCGGCGGCGGTGGCGAAGATCGCCGCCGGCACGGATTGAGCCGGCCTTACGGCCTCAGATCACCTGGCGGTAGATCCCGACGTTGCTGTAGCGCTGCAGGATGTTGTCGTGGACGATCGGGCTGAGCAGCTCCTGGAAGGCGCAGCCGACGATGCAGTTGTCCCACCACACCACTTCGGCCTGGAGCGATTCGAGGCCGGGCAGGGTCAGCCAGCACAGCTGGCCTTCATGCATCCGGTTGATCGAGGCGGCCGAGAAGCCGGAGATGGACAGGTCGTGGACGACGCTCTGGAAGGCCCGCCCGCCGGAGGCGCGCAGGGTGGCGGGGATGGTCAGCCGGGTGCGCGGGCTGCACCGGTCTTCCTGCGCCGCGGTGCGATAGGGATCTGAACTGAGGGGCATTGCACCAGCCTTATGATCGAAGCCTGCGGTCTCGCTGCGGTGTGGTCCGCGTCGCAGGATTGCGGGAACTTCCCTAAGGCAATGTTGAAACGAAAGGTTAACGGGACGCTAAGGGAGTTTGCCCGTCAGCCGATCCGCTCGCGGTGGAGCCCGTCGAAGCCTTCCGCCAGCAGCGCGACCAGCCGCTCGGCGACAGCCTCGGGCGGCTTGACTTTCTCGGGGTCCTCGCCCGGGTAGGCGCGGGCGCGCATTTCGGTGCGGGTCGCGCCGGGATCGACGATCGCGACGCGCAAGGGGGAGAGGCGCTCGACCTCGGCGGCATAGGTGGCGAGCAGGTTGTCGAAGGCAGCCTTCGTCGCACCGTAGGCGCCCCAATAGGGCCGGGGCGCAGCACCCACGCTGCTGGTGAGGCCGATGATCCGTCCCGCCTTGGCGCGGCGCAGCAGCGGGTCGAAGCCGGCGATCAGCGCCTGGGTGGCGACCACGTTGGTGAGCAGCGCCTGGTTGAACTGCTTGGGCTCCATCTGCGAGGCCGGGGTCAGCTCGGGCAGGTAGGCCGCGGCCAGCACCATCATGTCGAGCGTCTGCCAGCGCCCGGCGATTGCGACGGCAAGGCGGCTGACAGCGTCGGGTTCGGTAAGATCGATCGGCGCGATCGTCGAGGTGCCGCCGGCGGCGTGGATCGCGTCCTCGACCTCCTCCAGCGCCTTGACCTTGCGCGCGACGAGGATGACGTGCGCGCCAGCGCCCGCGAGCGCCTTCGCGGTGGCAGCGCCGATGCCGCGGCTTGCCCCGGTGACGAGCGCGGTCTGTCCGGCGAGCGGTTTGGCAGGATCGGTCATGGGTGTCAGGCAGCCTTGGGATCAGCGAAGGGTAGCTCGGCGGCGCGCGCCTCGGCCATTGCGAGGTCGGTCAGCCCGGTCGGGTAGTTGCCGGTGAAGCAGGCGTCGCAGAACTGCGGGCAGGCCTTGTCGCGCTTCTCCTTGCCGACCGCGCGGTAGAGCCCGTCGATCGAGATGAAGGCGAGGCTATCGGCCTTGATGAAGTCGCGCATCGGCTCCAGCTCCATGCGCGCGGCGAGCAGCTTGGAGCGTTCCGGCGTGTCGACCCCGTAGAAGCAGGAATGCGCAGTCGGCGGGCTGGCGACGCGGAAGTGGACCTCGGCCGCGCCTGCCTCGCGCATCATCTCGACGATCTTGAGGCTGGTGGTGCCGCGCACGATCGAATCGTCGATCAGGACGATCCGCTTGCCTTCCACGAGCGCGCGGTTGGCGTTGTGCTTGCGCTTGACGCTGGAATGGCGGGCGCCGTCGCCCGGTTGTATGAAGGTGCGCCCGACATAGTGCGAGCGGATGATGCCGAGTTCGAAGGGGAGGCCCGAGCTTTGCGCGAAACCGATCGCAGCGGGTACCCCACTGTCGGGCACGGGCACGACGAGATCGGCCTCGCAGGGCGCCTCGAGGGCGAGTTCCATGCCGATCGCCTTGCGCGCTTCATAGACCGAGCGGCCGGCGAAGACGCTGTCGGGGCGGCTGAAATAGACGTGCTCGAAGATGCAGGGGCGCGGCGGGGGGCTGCCGAAGGGGCGGACCGAGCGGACCTGTCCGGCGAAGTCGACCAGCACCAGCTCGCCCGGTTCGACCTCGCGGATTAGTTCGGCGCCGACCACGTCGAAGGCGACTGTTTCCGAAGCGAACAGGATCGCGTCACCCATGCGGCCCATGACCAGCGGACGGATGCCGAGCGGGTCGCGACAGGCGATCATTCCCTCGGAGGTCATGACGATCAGCGCATAGGCGCCCTCGACCAGTCGCAGCGCATCGACCAGCCGGTCGGCAATGGTCGGATAGCGCGAGGTCGCGACGAGGTGGATGATGACCTCGGTGTCCGAAGTCGACTGGAAGATCGATCCCTTGCTGACGAGGTCCGCCCGCAGGGTCATCGCGTTCGAGATATTGCCGTTGTGCGCCACCGCGAAGCCGCCGCTCGCCAGGTCGGCATAGAGCGGCTGGACGTTCCTGAGTCCGGCGCCGCCGGTGGTCGAATAGCGCACGTGGCCCGCCGCCATGTGGCCGGGCAGGGCGGCGATGGCGTCCGAGGAGGAGAAGTTCTCGGCGACATGGCCGAGGCCGCGGCGGGCGTAGAACTCGGTGCCGTCGAAGCTGACGATCCCCGCCGCCTCCTGCCCGCGATGCTGGAGCGCGTGGAGGCCCAATGCGGTGGTCGCGGCGGCATCATTGGCCCTGATCGCGCCGAAGATCCCGCATTCCTCGCGAAGCTTGTCGCCATCCGCATCGAGGAAGGGATGAGTCACATAGAGGGGTGTCATCGGCATCACCGTTGCTTTGCGCGCGCCACTCGCCGCCGGGCACCGCTCCAATGGCGATGTGACCGATCAATTACAACCCATGATGGGGTCGCCGTGCCCGGCTTTTTGCTGACCGTGTTGTGACAGGCTGCGCGGCGAAAGTGGGGGACCGCGGGATTGCCGGGCGGGCCGGCGCGCACTAAAGGCAGCGTTCAGCAACTCACGGGCAACCCCTCGCACCCATGCTCTCCCCGTTCGAATGGATGATCGCCAAGCGCTACCTCTGGCCGGGCCGGGGGGAGGCGTTCATCGCGCTCGTCGCGGGGATCTCGGTCGGTGTGGTGATGCTCTCGGTTGCGATGCTGGTGATCGTGATGAGCGTCATGAACGGCTTCCGCGCCGAACTGCTCGACAAGATCGTGGGGCTCAATGGCCATGCCGTGGTGCAGGCCTATGGCGGGCGGATCGACGACTGGCAGGGCGTGCTCGCCGATATCGAGCGCGCGCCCGGCGTGACCGCGGCAACGCCGATGATCGAGAAGCCGCTGCTCATCAGCTACAACGGCAGTGTCGAGGCGATTCTGCTGCGCGGCCAGACCGACGCCGATGTCGCGGCGCTCGGCGACAAGGTGCTGCTCGGCGACATCGCGAGCCTGCAGGACGGATCGGGCCGGGTCGCGATCGGCAGCCGACTGGCGCAGAACCTCGGCATCCGGGTCGGCGACACCGTCACCATCATCAACCCCGCCGGGCGCACCACGCCTTTCGGCACCTCGATCCGCCAGGTCGGCTACGAGGTCGGCGCGATCTTCGAGGTGGGCATCTATACCTTTGACGAGAAGTTCGTGATCCTGCCGCTGAAGGACGCGCAGACGCTGCTGCTGATGGGTGACTCGGTGGCGCAGATCGAGGTGAAGGTCGACGATCCCGACCGGGTCGGGGAGATCCTCTCGCCCGTTGCCGACCGGCTCACGGGGCGCGCGGTGATCGCCGACTGGAAGTCCATGAACGCCGCGCTGTTCGAGGCGCTCCAGGTCGAGCGCGCGGCGATGTTCTTCGCGCTCTCCTTCATGGTGCTGGTGGCGGCCTTCAACATCCTCTCGAGCCTCGTCATGCTGGTGCGCGCCAAGACCCGCGACATCGCGATCATGCGCACCATGGGCGCGACGCGGCGATCCCTGCTCAAGATCTTCGTGACCACCGGCACCACGGTCGGCGCGATCGGGACGGCGGCGGGGCTGCTGCTCGGCGCGATCGTACTGTTCTTCCGCGAGCCGATCGTCGACTTCATCGCCTTTGCCACCGGGCAGCAGATCTGGGACCCGGAGGTGCGGTTCCTATCGACCCTGCCCTCGCGCACCGATCCCTGGGAGATCCTCGGCATCGTCACGCTGGCGCTGGTGATGAGCTTCCTCGCGACGCTCTATCCGGCGCTCAAGGCGGCGAACACCGATCCGGTGCAGGTGCTGCGCTATGAGTAGGCCCGGCAACACGGCCATGCCCATCGTGTCGCTCAGGGGCCTCAAGCGCTCCTTCGACCAGGGCGGGCAGCGCATCGACGTGCTGCGCGGGGTCGATCTCGACATCATGCCGGGCGAGATCGTCGCGCTGCTCGGCCCCTCGGGCTCGGGCAAGTCGACGATGCTCCAGGCCGTGGGGCTGCTGGAGGGCGGGTTCGAGGGCTCGATCGCCATCGCCGGCCAGCAGGCCGAGGCGCTCGCCGCGGACGAGCGCACGCGTCTGCGGCGCGAGCATCTCGGCTTCGTCTACCAGTTCCACCACCTCCTCCCCGATTTCGATGCGCGCGAGAACGTGGTGATGCCGCAGATGATCCTCGGCACGCCCCGCGCCGAATGCGAGGCGCGCGCCGACAGCCTGCTGGCGAGCCTCGGCCTCGGCGGGCGGCTCACCCACCGTCCGAGCCAGCTCTCGGGCGGCGAGCAGCAGCGCGTCGCAGTCGCCCGCGCGCTCGCCAACCGGCCGACACTGGTGCTGGCCGACGAGCCCACCGGCAATCTCGACGAGCACACCTCCGATGCCGTGCTCGCCCAGTTCCTGGAGCTGGTGCGGGGCGAAGGCAGCGCGGCCCTGGTCGCGACCCATAACGAACGTCTCGCCGCGCGGATGGACCGGGTCGTGCGCCTCAGGGAGGGCGTTCTGACATAGGTTGGTAACGCGGCTGTGGTCCGCCACGAAAATCGGTGGGTAAGGAGAACGCGCCGATGTCCGACTATCCCAGCACCTTCAAGGGCAGTACCACCGCCTCCGGGCCGGAGGCCTGGGGAGACCGCGCCGTGCTCATGCCGGCGGGACAGGATGCGAATGGCATGGGCGGGAGCGTCCCGCTGCTGCGCGGCACCTTTGCCGCGATGATCAGGCACATCGTCCAGCTTCCCGAAAGGGACCGGCGGGGCTATGTCATCGCCAAGGCCGGCGACCGCACCTACACCGCCGAGGAAGCGATGGCGCTTGCCAGCCACCCGGATTTTCCCGCACAAGACCCCGGTTGATCCAGACAGCGGGGGCAGCATGACCACGATCGCCGATTTCACCGTCACCACCAATCGCGGCGAGAGCCTCGACCTGAGGGACAAACTCGGCAAGGTGCTGCTGGTGGTCAACACGGCCAGCAAGTGCGGCTTTACCCCGCAATACGACGGGCTCGAGAAGCTCTACCAGACCTACAGCGACCGCGGCTTCGAGGTGCTCGGCTTTCCCTGCAACCAGTTCGGCGCGCAGGAGCCCGGCAGCGCCGACGAGATCGCCGAGTTCTGCAAGGTCAATTTCGGCGTCACCTTCCCGCTGATGGCCAAGATCGACGTCAACGGCGCGCACGCCTCGCCGCTCTACGACTGGATGAAGCGCGAGGCCAAGGGGCTGATGGGCTCGACCTCGATCAAGTGGAACTTCACCAAGTTCCTGATCGGGCGCGACGGTAGGGTGGTGAAGCGCTACGGCCCGACCGACACGCCCGCCGCCATCGCCAAGGACATCGAGGCGCTGCTCTAAAGGCACCCTCGGGAATGTCGCTGCGCCTATTCTTGTGGTCGCCGTTCATGGCCGCAATCGCGGCAGGACTGTTGTTCCTCGTGGGTGCGATCAGCGACTGGATGGTGGTGGCGATCTGCAGCATCGGCTGGCTGCCGTGGTGGATCGCTGCGATGGTCTTGGTCTGGCGGTCCGGATTTTCCGCCACGCCGGAAGTGCGAAAGCTGATGCGCTCGTTGCTGATCGCCAGTGTGTTCAGCTATGGGGTGATCTGGGGTGTATCGTTGATGCCGTGATGTGGCCTGTGGAGAAGTAAGCGAGGCTGGCGCTTCCGGAATCGGCGCAAATTCCTAAATTGAGGGCCATGCCCTTCGCCCCCTTCGTCCCCTTGCGCGTGCTGTCGTCCTATTCGATGCTCGAAGGGGCGATCGATCCCAAGGACATCGCCAGGCTCGCCAAGGAGCGCGGCTTCCCGGCCATCGCGATCTGCGACCGCAATGGGCTCTACGGCGTCATGGCCTTCGCCGCCGCCTGCAAGGCGGAAGGGGTGCAGCCGATTATCGGCACGCTGCTCGGGGTCGCGCGCGGCGAAGAGCGGAGCCTCGTCGATTACCTGCCGCTCTATGCGCAGGACGATGCGGGCTACGACAACCTGTGCCACCTCGTCTCCGCCGCGCACCTCGACCGGCCGCTCGAGCGCGATCCGCACGTCACGCTTGCCGATCTCGAGGGCCGCACTGAGGGCCTGATCGCGCTCACCGGCGCCGGCGAGGGGGGGCTGACGCGGCTCCTCGCCGAGGGCCAGAACGACGCGGCGGCGCGGCTGGCCGACCGGCTCCAGGCGCTGTTCCCGGGGCGGCTCTACATCGAGCTTGCCCGCGCCGGCGATCCGGTCTGCGAACGGGCCGAGGGGGCACTGCTAGACCTCGCCTATGCGCGGGGCCTCCCGCTGGTCGCCACCAATCCGGCGAACTTCGCCGAGCCGCACATGCACAAGGCGCACGACGCCATGCTGTGCATCGCCCATTCGACCCATGTCGAGGCCGAGGACCGCCCCCGCTCCAACCCCCAGGCCTTCGTCAAGTCGGCGCGCATGATGGAGGAGGCCTTCGCCGACCTTCCGGAAGCCACCGCCAACACCCTGGTGATCGCCCAGCGCTGCGCCTTCGCGCCTCCCTACCGGAAGCCGATCCTGCCGAGCCTTGCCGGCGACCTTGCGGGCGAAGCGCGGATGCTTGCCGAGGATTCGCGCAGGGGGTTGGTGGAACGCCTTGCCGCCTATTACCCGGACACCATTCGGGCTGAGCTTGTCGAAGCCCTGCTTCTACCTTCTGCCGAAGCACTCGAAGAACAAGAACAGTCCTTCGACACGCTCAGGACGAACGGGGTGTGGGACGAGGTTCTCACCTACAAGCGCCGCCTCGAATTCGAGATCGACGTGATCGTGAAGATGGGCTTTCCCGGCTACTTCCTGATCGTCGCCGACTTCATCAAGTGGGCCAAGGAGCAGGGCATCCCGGTGGGGCCGGGGCGCGGCTCCGGGGCGGGCTCCGCGGTCGCCTGGGCGCTGACCATCACCGATCTCGATCCGATCCGGCTCGGGCTGCTGTTCGAACGCTTCCTGAACCCCGAACGCGTGTCGATGCCCGACTTCGACATCGACTTCTGCGAAACGCGGCGGGGCGAAGTGATCCGCTATGTCCAGCGAAAGTATGGCGGCGATCACGTCGCGCAGATCATCACCTTCGGCAAGCTGAAGGCCCGCGCGGTGCTGCGCGATTGCGGGCGCATCCTGCAGATGAGCTACGGGCAGGTCGATCGGCTCTGCAAGATGGTGCCCAACCACCCGACCGACCCTTGGCCGCTGCCCCGCGCATTGAACGGTGCGGCGGATTTCCGGCGCGAATACGACAACGACAAGGACGTGAAGCGCCTCGTCGACCTCGCGATGCAACTGGAGGGCCTGCCCCGCAATTCCTCGACGCATGCAGCTGGCGTCGTGATCGGTGACCGCCCGCTGGCGAAGCTGGTGCCGCTCTACCGCGACCCGCGCTCGGACATGCCGGTGACGCAATTCGATATGAAGTATGTCGAAAGCTCGGGGCTGGTGAAGTTCGACTTCCTCGGATTGAAGACGCTCTCGGTGCTGAGGAAGGCTGTCGACCTGCTAGAGCAGCGCGGCATCGCCATCGACCTGGGCGCCCTGCCGCTCGACGACGCCGAGGTCTATCGCCTCATGCAGACGGGCAACACCGTGGGCGTGTTCCAGCTCGAATCCGAGGGGATGCGCCGGACGCTCAAGGCAGTGAAGCCGACGAACTTCGGCGACATCATCGCACTCGTCTCGCTCTACCGCCCCGGCCCGATGGACAACATCCCGCTGTTCGGCCAGCGCAAGGCGGGTCAGGTGCCGATCGAGTATCCGCACCCCAAGCTCGAGGGCATCCTTGCCGAAACCTACGGGATCTTCGTCTACCAGGAACAGGTGATGCAGGCCGCGCAGGTGCTCGCGGGCTACTCACTCGGGGACGCGGACCTGCTGCGCCGCGCGATGGGCAAGAAGGTCCAGGCCGAGATGGACGCTCAGCGCGGGCGTTTCGTCGAGGGATGCAAGGCGGTCTCCGACATTGAACCCAAGCGCGCCAACGAGCTCTTCGACTTGATCGACAAGTTCGCGGGCTACGGCTTCAACAAGTCCCACGCTGCCGCCTACGCGCTCCTCGCCTACCAGACGGCGTGGTTGAAGGCGCATTACCCGGAAGAATTCTACGCCGCCTCGATGTGCTTCGACATGCACCAGTCGGAGAAACTGAATGTCTTCGTCGACGATGCGCGCCGCTATCCGGGCGGGCAGGGCGGGGTCGAGGTGCTGCCGCCCTGCATCAACGCCAGCGAGGCCGAGTTCACTGTCGAGCAGACCGATCGCGGCTACGCGGTGCGTTATGCGCTCGCAGGGATCCGCAATGTCGGCGAAAAGGCGATGGAGGCGATCGTCGCCGAGCGCGAGGCGGGCGGGCCTTTCGCGAGCCTCAAGGACCTGTTCGAGCGGCTGCCGCAGGGCACCATGAACCGCCGCCAATTGGAAGGCCTGATTTGTGCGGGCGCCTTCGACGGGCTCGAACCCGATCGCGGACTGCTCTTCACCAACGCCGAGCACCTGATGGCGGTCGCCGACGCGGCGATCCGCGAACGCAGCAGCGGCCAGGCGGGGCTGTTCGGCGGCGATGCGGGGCCAGCGGAGGATCTGCGCCTCCAGCCCTGCGCGCCGTGGAGCCGCGCCGAGAAGATGGCCAAGGAGCGGGAGAACTTCGGCTTCTACTTCTCCGCGCACCCGGTGGCGCAATATCGCGACGTCGCCTCGGCCAATGGCGCGCGAACCTATCAGAGCCTCATGGAGGCGGGCGCGCCTCCCGGGGGACGCGGCACTGCGGTGATGGCGGCGCTGGTCGAGGGCATCACCAAGGCGCGCACCCGCAAGGGCGGCAGCTTCGTGCGCGCGGACTTCTCCGATGCCTCGGGACAGTTTTCGGCCGCTTGCTTCGAGGAGGCGCTGGTGCCCGATTTCGAGCGCTGGGCCCAGGCCGGGGAATGCCTGCTGCTGACCGTCGAGCTCGACTCCCCCAATCCCGACGAGCCGCCCCGCCTCACCGTGCGCGGCGCGCGGCCGCTCGCGGCGGTGAGCGGTTCGACGGCGATGGAGCTGAGCGCCACGATCGCCAGCCTCGAGGCCTTGCGCGAACTCCAGATCGAGCTCGCCGCCGCGCGGGCCGAGCGGCCGGCCGGAAGCGGCGAGGTGACGGTGCGCCTGATGCTCGCGGACGGGGGCGAGGCGCAGATGCGGCTGGGCCGCGATTTCGTGCTGACGGGCGAGCTGGCCGAGCGGCTCGCCGCGATCGAGGGCATCGCCAAGGTCTCGCTCGTGCCGCTCAGGCGCCGGGGCAACTTGCGGCTGGTGGCCTGAGGCACACGCAGAAAGGGGCCGGATCGCTCCGGCCCCTCCTGGTCAATTGGCTGTAGCGCGGACGCTTACATGCCCGAGCCCGGGCCGTAGGTCACTTCCACGCGGCGGTTCTGCGCCTCGCGCACACCATCGGCGGTCGGCACGCGCGGCTGGGTTTCGCCGAAGGCCTGGCTCATGATCTGGCCCTCCGGCACGCCGCGCCCGGTCATGTAGCTGCGCACCGCAGCATTCCGGCGCTCGGCCAAGCCCTGGTTGTAGCGCGCGCTGCCCGCCTTGTCGGTGTGCCCCGCGAGCATCACCCGCGCATTGCCGCAATTGGCATAGGCGGTGACGGCCGTGTTGAGGATGCTCGCCGCTTCGGCCGAGATGTCCGCACGGTCGAAATCGAAGAACACGATATAGGGCCCCGTGTTGCACGCCGGCTTGGGGGGCGGCGGAGGCGGCGGCGGGGGAGGCGGCGGCGGGGGCGGCGGCGGCGGAGGCGGCGGGGGCGCGGCCACCGGCGCGGGCTCGGCCCGGCCGCCGAGGTTGAAGGTCAGGCTCGCCAGCACCGAGTGCGCCGAATAGTCGGCCTGGATCGGGCGGCCGTTGGCGGCGTTGAGCTGGAAGTTGTCGGCCACGAAATAGCGGTACTTGACGCCCAGATCGACCCGGTCGCTCAGCGCCACGCGCGCGCCGCCGAGCAGCTGCCAGGCGAAGTCGGTCTTGTCGTCGTCGATCACCGTGCCGACCCCGTCGACCACCACCGGCAGGCTGAGATTGGCGATGCCGACCCCGCCGCCGCCGAAGATCTGGAAGCCGTCGTCGCTGCCGAACTCGACCAGCGCGTTGGCCATGCCGGACCAGATCTCGAGGTCCTCCTCGTTCTGGACGACCGTGCCCGGCGGCACGGTGATGCCGCCGGGAAGGATCGTCGAGCTGACCACCGTCAGGCCCTCGTAGCCGTTGCGCTTGTAGCCGCCCTCGACCTCAAGCCGGATTGGGCCGAAATCGTAGCCGACCACGATGTCGGCATCGATGCCGAGATTGGTGTCGGCGAAGGCCGCGTTCTCGAGCAGTTCGTCGGGACGGTTGTTGTCGATGTCGACCGTCACCTGGTCATCGAAGCTCACGCCGCCGTTGATGCCGATATAGGCTTGGCCTTCGCGCGCGGCGGCCGGGGCAGCGGCGATCATCGCGGCGCCGGCCATCAGGAATGCTGCTTTTCTCATCTGCTTATCCCTTGAAATTGAATGCCCCGTCACGCCCTAGAGCCACTCTGTGCCAATGATGTGACAATGCGCGGCCGAGCTCCGAGTTGGGGTGGGGTGGGGGGGCACGTTGCTGCGCGGGCCGCCGGGGCGCAAGGCAAAGGGGCCGGATCGCTCCGGCCCCTCGCTTGTGCTTGCCTGCGGCGGCGCGGCTTACATGCCCGAGCCCGGGCCGTAGGTCACTTCCACGCGGCGGTTCTGCGCCTCGCGCACACCATCGGCGGTCGGCACGCGCGGCTGGGTTTCGCCGAAGGCCTGGCTCATGATCTGGCCCTCCGGCACGCCGCGCCCGGTCATGTAGCTGCGCACCGCAGCATTCCGGCGCTCGGCCAAGCCCTGGTTGTAGCGCGCGCTGCCCGCCTTGTCGGTGTGCCCCGCGAGCATCACCCGCGCATTGCCGCAATTGGCATAGGCGGTGACGGCCGTGTTGAGGATGCTCGCCGCTTCGGCCGAGATGTCCGCACGGTCGAAATCGAAGAACACGATATAGGGCCCCGTGTTGCACGCCGGCTTGGGGGGCGGCGGAGGCGGCGGCGGGGGAGGCGGCGGCGGGGGCGGCGGCGGCGGAGGCGGCGGGGGCGCGGCCACCGGCGCGGGCTCGGCCCGGCCGCCGAGGTTGAAGGTCAGCGTCGCCAGCACCGAGTGCGTCTCGAAGTCGTCCCGGTAGATATCGCCCTGCGAATTGACGAGGTTCAGCTTATCAATGATGAAGTAGCGATACTTCACGCCGAAATCGACGCTCTCGCTGAGCGGCAAGCGGATCTGCGCGATCGCCTGGTAGGCGAGGCTGCCGTCCTTGTCGATCACGATCCCCGGACCCGCAGGGTCTGCGGTCAGGTTGGCATCGTAGAGCGCATAGCCGATGCCGCCGCCCGCGCTGACGCTGATGCCGTCGTCCTTGCCGAGATCGAAGAGCGCATTGACCATGCCGCTGGCAATGTCGATGTCGCCGTTGATGTCTTCATAGATGCCCGGCACGCGAACCGGCGAACCGACCGGGATCCCGAAGTCCACCGACGTCAGGGTCTTGACGTCGAACTGCTTGTAGGAACCCTCTGCCTCGAGCCGGAAGGCGCCGAAGTCGTAGCCGACCACCGCGCCGGCTTCCCAGCCGTTGTCGTTGTTGATGAAAATGCGATCTTCGGCGCCGTTGACGTCGATCTGGTTGTCGTTCGGGAAGGTCATGCCCCCTTCGAGCCCGATGTAGGGCTGACCATCGCGTGCCTGTGCCGGCATGGCGACGACCGACGCGGCCCCCATCAGCAGAACTGCTGTTTTTTTCATTCTGTTTTCCTTCGCGTACCTTGTCGTGATTGCAGCTTGAACGAACGGGATGCCTCCGGAGCAACCGAAGTTGTCCGGCGACCCGGGGCCTAAGTGCATTCAATCGGATTTGTTTCAGAGCCCCACGACGAACGGTGCCGACAATCTGGTGAAGCGATTGCCAAATGTTATGGTGCCGGGCATTTGTGGAATGACGCATTACGCAAAGCGTGAGCAGGACACCAACAGGAGAGACACGGACAATGGCCGCAGCCAAGCTCGGGGCGATGCAGGACTGGACGATGCGGGTCACCGCGGTGATCGATCACGCCGCACGGGAGGCCCCGACCCGCGAGATCGTCAGCCGCTGGGCGGACGGCAGCGAGACCCGCACCGACTGGGCGGGCATCCGCCGCGATGCGCTGAAGATGGCGCAGGCGCTCCAGCGGCTAGGGCTGAAGCCGGGCGACAAGGTCGCGAGCCTCGCCATGAACCACGCGCGCCATCTCGTCAGCTGGTACGGCGTCGCGGGGATGGGCGGGGTGCTCCACACCGTGAACCCGCGCCTCTTCGACGACCAGCTCGAATACATCGTGAACCACGCCGAGGACCGCGTGTTGTGCTACGATGCGGCGTTCCAGCCGATCGTCGACCGGATGAAGAGCCGCTGGCCGACGGTCGAGCACTACATATGCTACGATTCCGGCGAGCACGCGCCGGCCTTCGAGGACTGGATCGGGCCTGAGGACGGCGATTTCGAATGGGTCACGGGGCCGGAGAGCGATCCCTGCATGATCTGCTACACCTCCGGCACGACCGGCAACCCCAAGGGCGTGCAATACGAACACCGCTCGACCGTGCTGCACGCAATGGCGGGCTTGCAGCCCTCGTGCTTCAACTTCAGCGCTGCCTCGGTGATGCTGCCAGTGGTCCCGATGTTCCACGCGGCGAGCTGGGGGCTGCCCTATGCGGGCGCGATGGCGGGCATCAAGTTCGTGTTCTCGGCGGTCAACGATCCGGCGGTGCTCCACGACCTGATGATCCGCGAGGGCGTGACCGACAGTGCGGGCGTTCCGACCGTCTGGCTCGCACATTTCCAGTATTGCGACCGCGAAGGCCTCGACCTGCCGCCCTTGAAGGCCGCGACGATCGGCGGCTCGGCCGCGCCGCGCTTCATGATCGAGCGGCTGATGAGGAACGGCACGCGCGTCCAGCACGCCTGGGGAATGACCGAGACCAGCCCGATCGGCACGGTCGGCGGGCCGACTTGGGATTGGGACAGCCTCTCCCTCGAACAGAAAATCGACAAGACCGCGATGCAGGGCCGCCCGATCTTCGGGGTGCAGCTGCGCACGGTCGATCTTGACGACATGACCACCGAACTTCCGCGCGACGGGAAAACAAGCGGAGCGCTCCAGATCCGCGGACCCTGGGTCATCAAGCGCTACTACAAGGCGGAAAAGGACGCGGTCGGCAACGACGGCTGGTTCGACACGGGCGATGTCGGCATCCTCCACCCCGACGGCACGCTCCAACTGACCGACCGCACCAAGGACGTGATCAAGTCGGGCGGCGAGTGGATCAGCTCGGTCGAGCTCGAGAACGCCGCCTGCGGGCATCCGGCGGTGGCCGAGGTCGCCTGCATCGGCATCGCCCACCCCAAGTGGGACGAGCGCCCGGTGCTGTTCGTCGTGAAGAAGCCCGGCGCCGAGGTGACGGGCGGGGAGATCATCGAGTACCTGAAGCCACTGGTGGCCAAGTGGTGGCTGCCCGACGCGGTCGAGTTCGTCGACAACATCCCCCACACCGCCACCGGCAAGATCAGCAAGAAGGATCTGCGTGACCGGTTCAGCGAATACCGGCTGGAGGCGTGATGGCTATGGATCGGGCAAGAAAACCGATGCGCCGCTCCCGCCTCGCCGCGCTCGTCCTGCCGCTGGCGCTGCTTGCCTGCACCGCTTCGGCTGCGGCGAGCGTGATCGACGTCGCCAAGACCCCCTGGTGCGGATGCTGCCTGGCGTGGGTCGAACGCATGCGCGAGGCGGGCTTCACGGTCACTGTGCGCGACGTTGCGGACACGGCCCCGGTGGCGGCCAAGGCGGGCGTGCCGGTGCAGCTGCGCTCATGCCACACGGCCATGATCGAAGGCTATGCCATCGAGGGCCATGTCCCTGCCGAAGACATTCGGCGGCTCCTCGCCGAGCGGCCCGATGCGATCGGCCTCTCGGTGCCCGGCATGCCGGCTGGCTCGCCCGGCATGGAGCGAGGCGACCGGGGCCAGCCCTACCAGGTGGTGCTGATCCTTCGCGACGGCCGCCACCGCGTCTGGTCGACCCACGGCGGGTCCGCCCACGCGCATTGAGGGAGCGCAGGATGACTGAGGCTTACATCGATCCCTCGCCGGCGAACTTCAAGGGCTTCAAGGACCTGCCCCGCGACACGCCGATCAACATGCTGAACTTGCTGCTCTACCGCGAGGTGGCCGAATATCCCGAAGGCCACGAACACGCCGGCAAGGGCTGGAGCGGGCGGCGTGCCTACGAGGAATACGGGATCACAAGTGGCCCGATCTTCCGCCGACTGGGAGGGCAGATCCTGTGGCGCGGGCGGTTCGAGACGATGGTGACCGGACCCGAGGGCGAGCGCTGGCACGATGCCTTCATCGCGCAATACCCGAACGCAGGCGCCTTCTTCGCGATGATCAAGGACCCGGAGTATCAGCTGGCGGTCGTGAACAGAACCGCCGCGCTGGTCGACAGCCGGCTGGTGCGATTCGCGCCGGGCGAAGTGGGCGAGGGGTTCGGGTGATGGCCTACCATGCCTCCGATCCGGAGCACCGCTTAGCAGTCCGGAGGATGGGAAGCCGCCAAGACTGAGTTCAGATCAGCCTGAGCTGCCCGCCCACTTCGGGCGCCCGGAACCGCGAGCAGTCGAGCTCGAACCGCCCCTTGCCGATCCCCGCCTTCTTGCACGCCACCCGGAAACGCGCGCGGATCAGGTCGGCCCAGACGCCTTGGGGGTTCATGCGGCTGTGGAAGTTCGGATCATTGTCACGCCCGCCGCGCATCTCGCGCACGATGCTCATCACCTTGCCCGCGCGCTCGGGATAATGGACCGCGAGCCACTCGCGGAACAGCGGCGCCACCTCGTGGGGGAGGCGTAGGGGAATCCAGCTGACGCTCGGGACGCCGATCTCGCCCAGCCGCTCGACGATGCCCTCGATGAATTCGTCGGTGATCGCCGGGATGATCGGTGAGACCGAGCAGTGCACCGGCACGCCCACTTCCACCAGCTTTCCCAGCGCCGCCAAACGCTTGACGGGCGCAGCGCAGCGTGGCTCGAGCTTTTGCGAAAGCACCGGATCGAGGCTCGTGACCGAGATCGACACCGCCACCAGCTTCTCGCGCGCCATCTCTGCGAGCAGGTCAGCGTCTGCCAGCACGCGGTCGGACTTGGTGGTGATCGTCACCGGATGGCGCGTTTCCAGGCACACTTCGAGGATTTGGCGGGTCAGCCGCCAGTCGCGCTCGATCGGCTGATAGGGATCGGTGTTGGTGCCGAGCGCGATCGGCCGCGGACTGTAGCCCTTCTTCGCCAAAGTCGCCCGCAGCAGTGCCGCCGCTTCGGGCTTGGCGAAGAGCTTGGTCTCGAAGTCGAGGCCGGGGGAGAGGTCGTGGAAAGCGTGGGTCGGCCGCGCGAAGCAGTAGATGCAGCCGTGCTCGCAGCCGCGATAGGCGTTGACCGAGCGGTCGAATGGCACGTCGGGCGACTGGTTGAAGGTGAGGATCGACTTGGGGCGCTCCTCGGTGACGGTGGTGCGCAGCTTGACCGGCGGGCCCTCGAGGCTCTCCACATGGTCGCGCCAGTCGCCGTCGACCTCGCGCGTCGGCAGCCCGAAACGGGTGGGGACCGCCCCCGATTGCGCGCCGCGTCCTTTGACCGGAGAATGTTTCACGTGGAACATTTACGGAACAAAGGCGCGTTCCGCAAGCCTCGGCGCTGCGTCAGACCTCCTTGAGGCGCGGCATCAATTCCACAAAATTGCAGGGCCGGTTGCGGCTGTCGAGCTGTTCGGCGAGGATGCCGTCCCACCCGTCCTTCACCGCGCCGTTGGAGCCGGGCAGCGCGAAGATGTAGGTGCCCCGCGCCACCACCGCGCAGGCGCGTGATTGCACCGTGCTTGTGCCGATCGACTTGAAGCTGAGCCAGCGGAACAGCTCGCCGAAGCCGGGGATGTCGCGCGCGCCTGCGATCATCGCCAGCGCCTCGGGGGTCACGTCGCGGCCCGTGAGGCCCGTCCCGCCCGTGCTGACGACCGCGTCGATGGCGGGATCGTCGACCCACGCCTCGAACTGCGCCGCCAGCAGCGCCGCGTCGTCCTTGACGATGGCGCGGGCGGCCAACATGTGTCCCGCGCCGGTGACCCGGCCCGCGAGGAGATCGCCCGAGGTGTCGGTGTCCGGCGTGCGGGTGTCCGAGACGGTCAGGACGGCGATGTTGATCGGTTTGAATTCCCGGCTCTCGTCGATCGCCACGCCCCGTGCCCCCGTTACTGCTGCAGCCTTGCCGAGCGGGTGGTAGCAGCCCGCGGGAACTCGGGCCAGCGTCCCTGCGCGAGCGCGCGGCGGCTGGCCGAGGGCACTCCGGCGGCGCGCTCGTACATCCAGTAATTGCGCATCACGATCGCGACATAGCCGCGGGTCTCCCAATAGGGGATCGATTCCATCCACAACAGCGGATCGTTCTGATCGTTGATCTCGTAGTTCCAGCGCCCCACCGGCACGAGCCCGGCATTGTATGCGGCCATGATCTTGGGCAGCGTGCCGCCCGTCGCGGGCGAATCGCGAAGCATCTCGAGATGGCGCTGGCCGTAGGCGAGGTTGACCTGCGGATCGTTGAGGTCCGCGTAGCTCATCCCGAGGTTCAGGCGCCCCGAATGGTCCTTCGCAGCCGCCGGCATGATCTGCATGAGACCGCGGGCATTGGCCGGGCTCACCGCGCTGGCGCGGAAGTTCGATTCCTGCAAGGCATGGGCAAAGGCGAGCGCCGGGTCGACCTGCCACCCGCCGACCGGCTGCCAATGGGCGACCGGGAAGCGCAGGGCGGGATCGCTCGCGGTGCCGTAGGGCGCGTTGTGGGCCATGAACAGCTGGGCCTGCGGCAGGCCCAGTTCGCGCGCGAGGCGGGCGAGGGCGCCGTACTGGAAGGCGGGGCCGATCTTCGCCTCGTGGCGCAGGACCTCGTCGGCGAGGCCCGGCCGGCCGATCTCCATCAGCGCCGCCGCCACCCGCACGTTGGGCCGCTGGGAGAGCTGTGCCCAGTCCTCGCGGCTCAAGGCGGCGGGCGGGGCATGGTTGGGCAGCTCGATCCCGAGCTGGTCGGCCGCGAGCATCCCGTAAAGCGTCTCGTGCATCTGCGCGGCAGTCGAAAGGAACTGCTGCGCCCGACCCGGCTCGCGGCAGCGCACCGCCGCCCGGTGCGCCCAGTAGTAGCCGGCGGCGGCGAGTTCGACGTTGACAGCCTGCGCCGCGGTCCGTTCGAAGGCCTCGCCCGCCAGCGAGCAGAAGCCGAGGCGCCACGCGGCGAGCCCTTCGGTCCAGGCGCCCTCCGCCACCCATTCGCCAGTGCCCTCGCCGACGGTGCGGGCGAGTTCGAGCGCGGCGTTGTCGTTGTTCTCGATGTAGTAGCTCCACGCCACCCGCTGCCGCCACTCGGCGCGCGCGTCGGGCGAGAGCATCGGGTCGATCTCGGCGAGCAGTCGGTGGGCCTCGGCGGGATTGTCGGCCTTGATCGCCTCGAGGATCGCGGTCGCGGTGAAGGCCGGCATGGTGCCGTCGTTGACGGCGCGCGGGAGGATGCGCTTGGGCGCATAGGGCTGGCGCGCGAAGCCCTGTTCGCTGGGCAGCGGAGGCAGGTAGGCGACGCCGCGCTTGGCCCCCATGCGGGCGAGCTGTTCAGCCTGTGGAAGCTCGGTTCCGGCGGCGAACCAGCCGAGGATCTGCTCGGCAGAGACCTTGGGACTGTTGGCGTGGGTGTAGAATTCGGCGCGCGCGGCCTGGGTCAGCACGCCTTCGGGTCGCTGGGCGAGGAGGCTTTCGACCACCGGCCATTGCTCGGCGTCGATCGCGGCGAACAGCTGGCGGTAATGCGCGCGCTCCTCGGGCGAGAGCACCGCCCCGACCGCGCTCTCGCCCGGCACGGCGCCGTTCCAGCGCGCCACCAGGTCGCCCGATTGCGCCGCCGCCGGAGCGGGCAGGGCGACAGCGGCCAGCAAGAGGCCTGCCAGCGCGGTCCTCCGGTGTTGCCTGCCGCGTTTCACTGTGGGGCCGACCATTCGATCCATCTCCGCCAGAACCGGGCCTTCAGCCGGGGCATGTTCATCAGGGCATCGAGCGTTTCGCTCGCGAGAGCCGGGATCTTGCCCCCGACATGGTTGATTTTACGTAAATCCTGTTCCCCCGCCGCGCCCAGCATCGGCGCAAGGCCGGTGCCGAAGACGATCAGCCGCGCCGGGTTCACCAGCGCGATGTGATGGCGGGTGACCGCCTCCATCCCGCCGGTGGCGAGTGCGGCGAGATCGGCCATGGGCGTGTGACAGGGAAGCGCGGCGGCGAGGTAGACGTCGTCTTGCGCCACGCCCATCGCGGCGAGGATCGCATCGAGCAGACGGCCCTGCGACCCGCCGAGCAGCCGCTCACGGTCGCCCTCCTCGGGCTGAGGCACCAGCACCATCAGCGCCGCGCCGCGCTCCCCGCGCGGCGCCACTCGCGGGAAGCCGCGCGCCGTGTCCAGCCCCGGGGCCTCCATCCACCATTGCCGGAAGGCGGCGAGATCCTGCGGAGGCGATTCGCCGAGAAGATCGCGGCGCAGCGCAGCAGGGGGAGCTGGGGCCGGCGAGGCGGGTGCCGGCCTGGCGGCGGCGGGAGGCGCACCAGGGGCGGGAGCCGGGCGCCGCGCAGCACGGATGTCCTGCGGCCCCGCAGTCGGCAACGGGGCGGGCACCTCATCCAACAGAACCGTAACGTCATCGGCAAGGTCGCAGTCCACCCCGGCCGCAAGCCACCAGGCAAGCGCCGCCTCGAATTCGCGCGCGAGGATCAGGTCTGGCCGGCTCATCGGGGGATCATGCTATCCAATGCGGCTCTTGACTGTCCCGGCAGGCGTTAGCAAGTGGTCAGGCGAGGCATATCGCCAATCTGTGCGCCCCGCGCGGCAAAACCAACAAGGATCAGGAACCTTCGATGAGCGAACGTGAATCCATGCCCTGCGACGTCGTGATCGTCGGCGGCGGTCCTGCGGGGCTCGCCGCGGCGATCCGATTGAAGCAGATCAACGCCGAGCTCGAGGTGATCGTGCTCGAAAAGGGTTCCGAGATCGGCGCGCACATCCTTTCGGGCGCGGTGATCGATCCGCGGGCGCTGGATGAGCTGCTTCCCGACTGGCGCGAGACGGGCTGCCCGCTCGCCGAGACCCCGGTAACGGACAACTGGCACTGGGTCCTCTCCAAGACCGGCAAGACCTCGCTCCCCCACGCGATCATGCCGCCGCTGATGAGCAACCACGGTTGCTACACCGCCTCGCTCGGCAACACCGCGCGCTGGCTGGCGGAGCAGGCCGAGGGGCTGGGGGTGATGGTCTTTCCCGGCTTCCCCGCGGCCGAGGTGATGATCGACGAGGAAGGCCGCGTCGCCGGGGTCGTCACGCAGGACATGGGCGTTGCCGCCGATGGCAGCCACAAGGGCGATTACCAGCCCGGCATGGAGATCCACGCGAAGTACACGCTCTTTGCCGAGGGCGCGCGCGGGCACCTCACCAAGCGGATGAAGGCCAAGTATGACCTCGAGGCGAACTGCCAGCCGCAGGTCTACGGCCTCGGCATCAAGGAATTGTGGGACATCGATCCCAAGAAGCACAAGCCGGGCCGGGTGATCCACACCCAGGGCTGGCCGCTCACCGAAAGCGACAGCTGGGGCGGGGGCTTCCTCTACCACCAGGCGAACGGTCAGGTGGCCTTGGGCTTCGTGACCGCGCTCGATTACAAGAACCCCTGGGTCTCGCCCTATCAGGAATTCCAGCGCTGGAAGCAGCACCCGGCGATCCGCGAATACCTCGAAGGCGGCAAGCGCGTCAGCTACGGCGCGCGCGCGATCAACGAGGGCGGCTGGCAGTCCGTGCCCAAGCTCGCCTTCCCCGGCGGCGCGCTGATCGGCTGCGCGGCGGGCTTTGTGAACGTGCCGCGCATCAAGGGCAGCCATACCGCGATGAAGAGCGGGATGCTGGCGGCCGAGAGCATCGCGGCGGCGATTGCGTCGGGTCATGAGAAGACCGAGCTGATGGATTACGACGCAGCCGTGCGTTCAAGCTGGATCGCCGACGAGCTGAAGGTCGTCCAGAACGCCGAGCCCGCGGTCGCGAAATACGGCGGTGATATCGGCACGGTGCTGGCAGGCATCGACATGTGGATGCGCACATTGAAGATCGGCCTGCCGATCAGCATGAAGCACCATGCCGATTACACCAACACCGGCCGCGCCGATCTCTACCCGAAGATCGACTACCCCAAGCCCGACGGCGTGATCACTTTCGACCGCCTGACCAACGTCGCCTACAGCTACACCAACCACGCCGAGGACCAGCCCTGCCACCTGCAGGTGAAGGACTGGGAACTCCAGAAGGAAAGCGAGCTGGCGGTCTACGGCGGCCCATCGGCGCGCTACTGCCCGGCGGGGGTCTATGAATGGCTGACCGACGAAAAGACCGGTGAGCCCAAGTTCCAGATCAACTCGCAGAACTGCGTCCACTGCAAGACCTGCGACATCAAGGACCCCAACCAGAACATCAACTGGGTAACGCCGGAAGGCGGCGGCGGGCCCAATTATCCGAATATGTGAGTTTGTGATCCTCCCTGGCACGGGGAGGGGGACCACGACGTGGTGGAGGGGACTCGTCCCAAACGAGGTTCCCGGCGGAGAGTCCCCTCCGTCAGTCGCGGAAGCGACTGCCACCTCCCCGGAATGGGGAGGATTTAGGATGCGCGAAACCGCCTACGCCAAGATCAACCTCGCGCTGCATGTCCGCAGGCGGCGGGAAGACGGGTATCACGAGCTCGAGACGCTGTTCGCCTTCGTCGATGCGGGCGATGTGCTGACGGGGGAGCCTACCGCGAAGGACAGCCTCACCACGCTGGGCGAGTTCGCGGGGGTGCTCGACAATCCCTTCGATAATCTGGTGGCCCGCGCCCTCAACGTCCTGCCGCGCCCGCTGGGCCTCGCGGTGACGCTGGAGAAGAACCTCCCCGTTGCGGCTGGCCTCGGCGGCGGGTCGGCGGATGCGGGGGCGGTGTTCCGGATGGTCGAGGCGCTCCACGGCCTTCCTGAGGACTGGCGGGGGAGGGCGGCCAAGCTTGGCGCGGATGTGCCCGCCTGCGTGCTCAGCCGCACCCATATCGGCCTCGGCACCGGCACCGAGCAGCTTGACGTCGAGGACGACCTCGCCGGAACCCCCGTCCTGCTGGTCAACCCGCGCGTGCCCCTCTCGACCGGGCCCGTGTTCAAGGCGTGGGACGGCGAGGATCGCGGTCCGCTTCCCGAAGGCCCCGCGAGCCGGATCGCGCGGGAAGGGCGCAACGATCTCGAAGCGCCCGCCATCAGCCTCTGCCCTGTGATCGCCGAGGTGCTGGCGGCGCTGGGCGAAACCGGTCCGTGGCTCGCCCGCATGTCCGGCTCGGGCGCGACCTGCTTTGCGCTTTACGACACCCCCGAGGCCCGCGATGCGGCGGCGGCGGCGATGCCGGAGGGGTGGTGGACGATGGCGGGGCGGCTGCGGTGAATCTCGAAAGGTCCGTTCGCCCTGAGCTTGTCGAAGTGCTGTCTTTCTCTTGGAACAAGCTCGGAAAAAGAAGGACAGTGCTTCGACAGGCTCAGCACGAACGAGGTTGGGGATGATGGAGGAGGTATTCCGCCAACTCGGCACGCCCACCCCCGGCGGGATCGTCCTTGTCGCCGACCACGCCTCCAACGCCGTGCCGGACGACATCACCCTCGGCATCCCCGAGCACCTGCTGCACGAACACATCGCGGTCGACATCGGCACCGAGGCGATCGCCGAACTGCTGGCGCGGGATCACGCCATCCCTGCCCATATCGCCGCCGTCAGCCGCCTCGTGTGCGATTTGAACCGCGAGGAGGAGGCCCCCAGCCTCGTCCCTGAATCCTCTGACGGGCACCCGATCCCCGGCAATATCGGCGCGCACCGTGAAGCGCGGCTCGCCCGTTTTCACCGCCCCTATCACACCGCGCTCGCCGGCTGGCTGGCGGGCGCCGAACCGGGGCTGATCCTCTCGCTCCACTCCTTCACCCAGCGGCTAGAAACCTCGGATGCCGCGCGGCCGTGGCGGGTGGGGGTGCTCTACAACATGGACGATCGCGCCGCGCGCATCGCCATCCCCCTGCTGGAAGCCGAGGGGCTGATGGTGGGCGACAACCTCCCCTATTCCGGGCGCGACCTCAACTACACCATGAACCGCCATGCCGAGGCACACGGGCGTAATTACCTCGGCATCGAGCTGCGGCAGGATCTCGTGCAAACCCCCGCCGCCCACGCGCACTGGGCGGCTTTGTTGGCGAATGTTGCGCAAAGGGTTGCGTCCGCGCTTCGCTAAAGGCAGGGGGCGTTACGCAAATCGCCTTTATCGGGAAATCTTATGTCGCCCAAGTTTGACAAGTCGAAGCTCCCCAGCCGCCATGTTTCGGTCGGCCCGGAGCGCGCGCCGCACCGCTCGTACTACTATGCGATGGGCATGACCGAGGAAGAGATCGCCGCGCCCTTCGTCGGCGTGGTCAGCGCGGGCAACGACTCGGCGCCGTGCAACACCACCCTCAATGCCCAGGCTGATATCTGCCGCGAGGGCGTGATCGCAGGCGGCGGCACCCCGCGCCGGTTCAACACCATCACCGTCACCGATGGCATCGCGATGGGCCACCAGGGCATGAAGTCCTCGCTGATCAGCCGCGAGATCATTGCGGATTCGATTGAAGTGTCGGTGCGAGGCCATTGTTATGACGCGCTTGTCGGCTTTGCTGGTTGCGACAAGAGCCTGCCCGGTATGATGATGGCGATGCTGCGGCTGAACGTGCCGAGCATCTTCGTTTATGGCGGTTCGATCCTCCCTGGCACCCACCGCGGAAATGATGTGACGGTCGTCGACGTGTTCGAGGCGGTCGGCCAGTTCGCCGCGGGCAACTGCCCCCTGACCGAGCTGATCGCCCTCGAAAAGGTCGCCTGCCCCGGCCACGGCGCCTGCGGCGGCCAGTTCACCGCCAACACCATGGCCTGCGTCGGCGAGGCCATCGGCCTCAGTCTGCCGAACAGCAACATGGCCCCCGCGCCTTACCGTTCCCGCGACGATATCGCAGTGGCGGCAGGCAAGCAGGTGATGGAGCTCGTCGCCCGCAATCTGCGCCCACGCGACATCTGCACCCGCGAGGCCTTCATGAACGCTGCCCGCGTGGTCGCGGCCACCGGCGGATCGACCAATGCGGCGCTCCACCTTCCCGCCATGGCCAATGAATGCGGTATCGACTTCGATCTTTTCGACGTCGCCGAGGTCTTCAAATCAACCCCTTACATCGCGGACTTGAAGCCCGGCGGCAAGTATGTCGCCAAGGACATGCACGAGGCGGGCGGGGTCTATATGGCGATGAAGACCCTGCTCGACGGCGGGTTCATCGATCCCAATCCGATCACCGTCACCGGCAAGACCATCGGCGAAAACTTGGAAGAGATCACCTGGAATGCCGATCAGAAGGTGTTCTACGATGTGAAGACCCCGATCACGCCCACGGGCGGCGTGGTCGGCCTCAAGGGCAGCCTTGCCCCCGATGGCGCGATTGTGAAGGTCGCCGGGATGGCGCGCCTGCAGTTCTCCGGCCCGGCGCGGGTGTTCGATTGTGAGGAAGATGCCTTCGCCGCCGTGGAAAGCCGCGACATTGCCGAAGGCTGCGTGATCGTGATCCGCTACGAAGGACCGCGCGGCGGCCCGGGCATGCGCGAGATGCTCTCCACCACCGCCGCGCTCTATGGGCAGGGCATGGGCGAAAAGGTCGCGCTGATCACCGACGGACGCTTCTCGGGCGCCACGCGCGGCTTCTGCATCGGCCATGTCGGGCCTGAAGCCGCCGATTGCGGTCCGATTGCGCTCATCGAGGATGGCGACATCATCAAGATCGATGCCGTCGCGGGCACAATCGACCTCGACGTGGCCGAGGACGTGCTGGCGAAACGCCGCGACAGGTGGCAGCCGCGCACCAATGATTACCAGTCGGGCGCGCTGTGGCGCTACAGTCAGGTGGTCGGCAAGGCGCGCTACGGTGCGATCACGCACCCTGGAGCACAGGCGGAGACCCATGTTTTTGCGGACATCTAGCACATTCGCGGCGCTCGCCCTGCTCGTCGGCTGCGCCGCGGAGAGCCCACCGCCGCCCGGCGAGGACGTCGATTGCGCGATCGGGGAGGGGACGGATTTCGCCGCCGACTGCACGCTCGAACGGGTCGCGGGCGGCGCGGAAATCGTGCTCCACCATCCTGACGGGGGCTTCCGGCGACTGATCCCCGATCCCGCCACCGGCGCCCTGCTCCCTCGCGACGGGGCCGAGGTGCTGGTCCCGGAAGGCGGCGCGGGCGACGTACTGGCCTTCGCCATCGGGCCCGATCGCTACCGCATTCCGCGCAAGCTCCTCGATCCGCCCCCGCCGTGAGCCTCCGACAGGTCCTGACCGCCGCTCAGATGCGCGCCGCGGAACAGGCGCTCTTCGATGCGGGCACCTCTGTTTCGGACCTGATGGAGGTGGCGGCCGGCGGCGCTGCCGAATGGGTCCGGCGCGTCGCGGCGGGCCGCCCGGTCACGGTCCTGTGCGGCCCCGGCAACAACGGCGGGGACGGCTATGTCATCGCGAGACGACTGCGCGAGGCCGGCAATCAAGTCACCCTCGTCGCGCCGGTGGAGCCCGCGACCGAGGCAGCGCAGGCGGCGAGGGCGCGCTGGGACGGGCCGGTCGGGACCGCCGACAGGTCCGCGCCGGGCGGGGTTCTCGTCGACTGCCTGTTCGGCTCGGGCCTCGCCCGCCCGCTGGTGGCCGAACACGCGCTCCTGCTGCGCGACCTCGCCGGGCGGCACCCCTACCGCGTCGCGATCGACGTGCCCTCGGGCATCGCCAGCGACAGCGGCGCGGTGCTCAACGAGCGCCTGCCCGCCCATGACCTGACGCTCGCGCTGGGGGCGTGGAAGTTCGCGCACTGGAGCCTGCCGGGCCGGGCGCTGATGGGCGAGCTGCGGCTCGTCCCCATCGGCATCGCGCCCATCGCCGGGGCTGCCGAGTTGATCGGCAGGCCGCGCATCGCCGCGCCGTCCACCGAAAGCCACAAGTACCGCCGCGGCCTGCTCGGCATCGTCGGCGGCGCCATGCCGGGGGCGAGCCTGCTCGCTGCCGCGGCGGCGCAGCGGGCGGGGGCGGGCTACGTGAAGCTCCTCGCCCGCGCGGCCGATCCGCGCACGCCCCCGGATGTGGTCACCGATATGGCCCCACTCGCGGAAGCGCTCGCCGATCCGCGCCTCGCAGCCGTGCTGGTCGGCCCCGGCCTCGGGCGCGACGAGGCCGCTGCGGCGGCGCTCGCCGAGGCGCTGCGGCAGGCGCGCGCGCTGGTGCTCGATGCCGACGCACTGGTGCTGCTCGCGCCTGCGATGCTCGGCCGCGACGTGCCGGTTGTCGCTACGCCGCATGACGGCGAGCTCGAGGCGCTTTGCCGCGTCTTTGGGGTCATCGCCGAGGGGCGGCGCGGCCGTGCCCGTGCGCTGGCTGCGGCGAGCGGAATGGTGGTGCTCGCGAAGGGTCCGGACTCGCTGGTCGCGGCGCCCGACGGGAGGCTCGCCCTCGCGCCGCCCGCGACGAGTTGGCTGTCGGTGGCCGGCACGGGCGACGTGCTCGCCGGGATCGTGGCGAGCCGACTCGCGACCGGCGCCGAGCCTTTCGCCGCTTCCTGCGAGGCGCTCTGGCTCCACGGCGAGGCGGCCCGCCGGGCGGGACCGGCCTTCACACCCTCGCAGCTTGCCGAGCGGCTGCCCGAGGCGCTAGCGGGCGCCCTATGCCATCCGACCTGAGCGCCGCCGAACCCGTCATCCGCCTCGCCGCCAAGGGTGACGGCGTGACCGCCTCGGGCCGCCACGTGGCGGGCGGCGTGCCGGGGGACCGGGTGGATGCGCAAGGCACCGTGCTCCCCGGCGCCCACCACGTCGCGCCCCCGTGTCGGCATTTCGCGGTTTGCGGTGGGTGCCAGCTCCAGCACGCCGACGATGCCGTCCTTGCCGATTTCGTCCGCGACCGGGTGCTCAACGCGGCGCGCGGGCAGGGGCTCGAGCCGGGCGAAATGCTCCCCGTCCACCTTTCCCCGCCGCACACCCGCCGCCGCGCCGGGCTGCATGGGCTGCGCACCGCGAAAGGCGCGGTGCTGGGCTACCGCGAAGGCGGCTCGCACCGGGTGGTGGACCTTGCCGAGTGCCCGGTGCTGCACCCGGCGCTCGCCGCGATGATTGCCCCGCTACGGCACTTCGTGGCGGCGCAGGGGCCGAGGGACATGGTCGGAATCGACCTGACGCTCGCTGACCAGGGGGTCGAGGCGAACCTCGTCCACTTTCCGCTGGCGGGGCTCGGGCCGACCGAAGCGGCGCTGGATTTCGCCCGAGAACAGGGGCTTGCGCGTCTTACCTTCGACCAGGGCTACGGTCCCGAGACACTCTGGGAGCCCGCGCCGGCGACGGTGACGCTGGCCGGCGTACCGGTCAGCCTGCCGCCGGGCGCTTTCCTCCAGGCGACTGTCGATGCCGAGGCGCGCATGGTCGCCGATGCCGCCGAATGGCTGGCGGGCGCGCGCATGGTTGCGGATCTCTTCGCGGGCCTCGGCACTTTCGCCTTCGGGATGCGCGCGGGGGGAGAAGGCAAGCGGAAGGTGCTGGCGGTCGAGGCGGAGCGGGCGGCGCACCTCGCCTGCAAGACCGCCGGGGCGCAGGCCGGTGGCAGCGTGGTGGCGCTCCACCGCGACCTGTTCCGCAGCCCGCTTCAGCCTGCCGAATTGAACCGCTTCGACGCGGTGCTGCTCGATCCGCCGAGGGCCGGTGCCCGGGCGCAGGTCGCAGAGATCGCGCGGAGCACCTTGCCGCGCGTCGCCTATGTGAGCTGCAACCCGTCAAGCTGGGCGCGAGATGCGGCGGTGCTGGCCGAGGCGGGGTTCCGGCTCACGAAGCTGCGTCCGGTGGGCCAATTCCGCTGGTCCACCCATGTCGAGCTGGTTAGCCTGTTCGAGCGTTAGGCGCGCAGGATTTCGAGCAGTTGCGCCGCGAGCCAGTCACGGTGCGGCGGCGCGACATAGGCGTGGCCGGCGCCCTCGCAGCGGCGGATGCGCGGGTCTTCGCGCTCCCAGGCGGACTCGAAGATCTGCGCCGTGCGGTCGGCGGTGGCCAGAAGGATGCGGACCTCGCCTTTGAAGCCCCCCAGCCCGGCGCGCATGTCCTCGGCGAGGCTTGAGGGCGGTGGCGGCGGGCGGAGCGCCCGCACCAGCCCGCGCGCGAGCTTCGCGAGATTGACACCTCCGCCTAGCAGCCGCCTGATCTCGTTCGGGTTCTTCAGTTTTTCGCGGTAGCGCGCCCGGACCGCGGCAGGGGGCGGGGCGGCACCATCGCCATCGCTCTCGATGGTCCAGGGGTTCGAGAGCACCAGCGCGTCGCACCCCGCGCCGCCTGCCAGCATCAGCGCGGATGCCGCGTCACAATTGCCGAAAGCCACCACCCTGCACACCTGCGGCGCCATCGCCCGGAACGCATCACGCGCGCAGGCAATGTCCTTGGCGGCGCTGCGAAACCCGCGGTTCTCGCCCTCGCTGTCGCCGATCCCGCGGCGGTCGAAGCGGAACACCGGGAAGCCCGCGGCTGCGATCCTTGCGGCGATCGCGGCCTGGCCGCCGAAGGCGCCGGCACGGATCTCGTTGCCGCCGCTGACGATCAGTAGCCCGGTGGTGCCCGGCGCCGTGTCGAGCGTTCCGGCGAGCGTCAGCCGGCCGCAGGCGAAGGTGTGCGAGAGGCGTGTCATGCGATGGCCTGCGCGATCAGCGCGGCGAGCCGATCCGCCTGCCCCGCATCCTCGCCCGGCTCGGCGCGCAGCCACAGGCCGGGCCCGCCGAGCGCCGCCTGGGCGATCTCGGCCTGTCCGGGGTCGGGAGCCAGCTCGGCGCCGTGCAGCGCGCGCAGCATTTCCGCTCCGAACGGCCATCCGCCGAGCTCCAGGCCCTCGCCAAGACCGCGTGCGAGAAGGCTGTCCGAAGTTTCTGAAATCCCTTCTTCGCGCGCGGCGATGACTCGGGCGCGAAGCATGGCCCGCAGCAGCCTCGCGCCGGATTGCGGGGCATAGTGCCAGCCCGGCAGGCCGTTCGGCGCAACGAGCGCTCCGGCGCGGATCGCGAGAACATGGGTGGCATCAAGGCTCCGGGCGGCCTCGGCCATCGCGCTGCGCCAGCCTTCGAGCGTCTGCATTTCCAGCGGAGCAAGGCTTTCGTTGCATCCCGGCAGATCAGGCAGGAGGCTGTCGATCCCGGCCGCGTCCAGCCGCCGCATCACCTCGATCGTGAACCGCCTGAGCTTGTTCGCCTCGTCGAACCAGGCGGGGCACACCAGCACCCGCGCCGCACGGCCGCGGTCGAAGGCGACGAGCAGTTCCTCGCTCGGCGAGCCGCCACCCGCGGCCGCAAGATGCCACGTCGCTATCACGTCAGGCTGGCCCTCGAGGGGGTCTTGCGGGAGGGGCTTAGCGGGATTCGAGCTTCGCCCGCGCAAAAGCGAGCAGCCCGCCATAGGTCTCGAGCATCTCGCCCTCGACATCGTCGTCCTCGATGACGATGCCGAGCCGGTCTTCCATCTCGGTCAGTAGGCCCGCGACCGCCATCGAATCCAGTTCGGGCAGGTGGCCGAAGAGGCCTGTCTGGGGTCCGAACGCTGCTGCCTGGGCCGGGTCGAGACCGAGCACGTCGGCGATCAGGCTCTTCAGTTCCCGGTCCAGCGCGGCGTCCCCGGCTGTGCCGGCGAGGTGCGGAATGATTGTCATCGGCCCGCCTGTTCCATTGGCAGCATGTTCCCTGTTCTGTGCCGTGGCGGCGGGGCTTAGCCATGCGCGGGCGCAGGTGCAAGCATTGCAAATGGGCGCGGGCCGCCCCGGCGCGCTGCGTGGCGCAGCATCCGCCGGGCGAGCGGAGCCCAGCTTCGCAGGCTTGCCGGGTCGAGACAGTCGATCCGGTAGCGGGGTCGCACCTCATCCATCCAGTCGGCCTTGTAGGCCTGCTCGCCGGTGCCGAAATCGACCAGCGCCACGCCGTCGCGGTCGATTACGTGGGCGAACAGCGCGGCGGTCAGGGTGGTGCCCGCCGACAAGTGGCGATGGCTCTCAAGATGCGCGAGCTTATGTATGTAGGCGGTTGAATTCTCGACCGTCCAGCACTGCGCCGCGACCGGTACGCCGTCCGCTCGCGCGATCCCGAGCCGCAGCCGTCCGGCCGCGCCCTCGGCTTGCGCGAAGGCGCGCAGCATCGCGGGCTGATCCTCGGCCGGTTTCCAGCTTGCCGCATAGATCGCCTCGTAGGCGGCCCAGACCTCGTCGTCGAAGCGGGTGAGGACCTCGGCTGCGACCTTGCGGCCCTTGCGCCTGAGTGTGGTGCGCAAGGGGCCGGGGCGGCCCTCCCAGTATTCGGCGAAGCTGCGGCCCTGCACCGGAAGGATGTGGTTGATGTCGCAGGGCTCGACTGTAACCTGCCAGCCGGCCTTGCGGAAGGCGTGGGCGAGGCGTTCGGCAGAGCCGTCCTCGCCGGGCACGGGCTCTAGGGTCACCCGCCAGCCGCGGGACTTCAAGCGCCGGGCGATTTCGGCGAGCAGCCGGTCGCCCGCTCCGCCTTCGGGGGCAAGCGCGCGCCAGGTGAAGCTGTACCAGTTGCGCAAGGGGGTGATCCGCCCGTCCGCCTCGGTGAGGGCGAGGGCGGCGGCGGCGCCTTGCGAATCGCGCGCCGTCGCGATCAGCGGGGTGAGGCCGGTCCCGGCGAGGAGAGCGAACCACTCGGCGCGGTCGAAGGGCGCATGCGGCTCGCAGCCCGCTAGGGCTTGCAAGACGTTAACGCTATCGTGATACCGCGCTTCGATCACCGAAAGATTGCTCCCGTCCGTGCCAGACCTGCCCGATCCCGTCCCGCGCCCACTCGACCACATCGCCGAACTGGGCGAGGCGGCGGGGCATGGCGAGCGCCCCGCGCTGGTGCTGCGCGAGCGCACGCTTAACCACAAGCAGTTAAAACAGCGTGTGGGCGAGATGGCGATGTGGCTGATTGACGTGCTGCCCGAGCCGGGCGCGCGGGTCGCAAGCTGGGCGGCGAAGGGCGAGCTTGCCTGCCTGCTGCCGCTCGCTGCAGCGCGCGCGGGGCTGGTGCACGTGCCCGTCAACCCGCTGCTCAAGCGCGCGCAGGTGGCGCACATCCTCGCCGACAGCGGCGCGCGGCTGCTGATCGCAACCGGCTCGCGGCTCGCCTCGCTGGAGCCGGGCGACCTGCCCGTCGATTGCCTCGCGCTCGGGGAGGAGGAGGCGCTGAACCAGGCGGAGCCTTACGGTGCGCTGGGTCCGTCGCGGATCGATCCCTCGGCGCTCGCGGCGATCCTCTACACCTCGGGTTCCACCGGGCGGCCCAAGGGGGTGATGCTGAGCCATGCCAACCTGTGGCTCGGCGCGGTGAGCGTCGCGCATTACCTCGGGCTTGCCGAGGACGACGTGACGCTAGCGGTGCTGCCGCTGTCGTTCGACTATGGGCAGAACCAGCTCTTCAGCACCTGGTATGCGGGCGGGAGCGTGGTGCCGCTCGATTTCCTCTTTGCCAAGGACGTGGCGAAGGCCTGCGCCAAGCACGGCGTCACCACCCTCGCCGCGGTGCCGCCCCTGTGGGTGCAGCTCACCGAGATCGAATGGCCCGAGGGGGCGCGCGGTTCCCTGCGGCGGCTCACCAACAGCGGCGGGGCGCTGACGGTGGATCTGGTGCGGTCCTTGCGCGGGCTCTTTCCGCAGGCGCGGCTGTTCCCGATGTACGGACTCACAGAGGCGTTCCGCTCGACCTATCTCGATCCTGCGCTGGTGGACGCGCATCCCACCTCGATGGGCCGGGCGATCCCCTTCGCCGAGATCCTCGTGGTGGGCGAGGCGGGCGAGGTCACCGCCGACGGGGAAGAGGGCGAGCTCGTCCATTGCGGGCCGCTGGTGGCGCAGGGGTACTGGCAGGACCCGGAGCGCACCGCCGAACGCTTCCGCCCGGCGCCCGCTGCCTCGGCCTATGGCGGAACCGCCGTGTGGTCGGGCGACCGGGTGCGGCGCGATGCCGACGGACTCCTCCACTTCGCCGGGCGCCGCGACGCGATGATCAAGAGCGCGGGCAACCGGATCAGCCCACAGGAGATCGAGGAGGCGGCGCTCGCTACTGGCCTCGCCGCCGAGGCGGTGGCGCTCGGGGTGCCGCATCCCCGGCTCGGCCAGGCCGTGCATCTGGTGGTGCGCGGGGACGAGGCGGGGCGGGAGGACCTCGCCCGGCGGCTCCAGCGCGACCTGCCCAATTTCATGCAGCCGCAGATGATCCACTGGCGCGAGGCCATGCCGCTCAACCCCAACGGCAAGATCGACCGCGCCGCGCTCCAGGCCGAACTCACCGAGGCCTTCGGCGCATGAAGCCCGTCGGCCCGATCCCGCCCGGTTACGAGGCGATCGACGGCGAACTCGCGATCGCAGGGCGGCGGGTGAGCGATCTTGTCGCCGAGGCGGGAGAGACGCCGTTGTTCGTCTACTCCCGCGCGATGCTCGACGCCCGGATGGCCGACTTGCGTGCGGCGCTGCCGGCGCGGGTAGGGGTGAACTACGCAGTCAAGGCCAATCCGCACCCCGCGGTGATCGCCCACATGGCGCCACTCGTCGATGGCTTCGACATCGCCTCGGCGGGGGAACTGGCGCTGTGCGTTGCGGCGGGGATCGATCCGGCGCGCATCAGCTTCGCCGGACCCGGCAAGCGCGACACGGAGCTCGAAGCCGCGATCGGCGCGGGGGTGACGCTCAACTGCGAGAGCGAGGGCGAGGGCGCGCGGGCGCTCGCCATCGGCCAGCGGCTCGGGCGTGCGCCGCGGATCGCCATCCGGGTGAACCCCAGCTTCGTCATGACCGGTTCGGGCATGAAGATGGGCGGCGGCGCGAAACAGTTCGGGGTCGATGCCGAGCGAGTGCCCACGCTCGCCCGCCACCTGATCGCCGAGGGGGCCGAGTGGCGGGGTCTCCACATCTTCACCGGCAGCCAGACGCTCAATGCCGACGCGATCATCGAAGCCCAGGCCAACGTGCTGGCATTGGCTGCCGAATTGGCCGAGGCGATCGGCCATGGCTGTCCCAAGCTCAACATGGGCGGGGGGCTTGGCATCCCCTATTTCCCGGGCGACACCCCGGTGGACCTGCCGAAGGTGGGCGCCGCGCTGGCCGAGCGGGTCGCCAGCCTGCCGCCGGTGCTGGGCGAAACCAAGCTGTGCCTCGAACTCGGCCGCTACCTCGTCGGGGAGGCGGGGGTCTATCTCTGCCGTATCGTCGACCGCAAGGAGAGCCACGGGACGGTGTTTCTCGTCACCGACGGAGGGCTGCACCATCAGCTGGCCGCCTCGGGGAACTTCGGGACGGTGGTGCGCCGGAACTATCCCTCCGCGATTGCAACGCGTTACGGGGCAGAGCCGACAGAAGAGGTGAACATCGTCGGGTGCCTTTGCACTCCGCTCGACCGGCTCGCCGACAATGCCATGATGCCGCGTGCCGAGGTCGGCGATCTGGTCGCGGTGTTCTGCGCGGGGGCTTACGGCGCGAGCGCCTCTCCGAGCGCCTTCCTCGGCCATGGCCCTGCCGCCGAGATGTTGGTCTGAACGCGAGTCGGGCCCTAGGCGTTAACCCCTAATCCTGCGCTGTCCCGATCCGGGATGGGACCGGAATCGGCCCTGTATAACTAACAATATGTTCACCATTTCCGGCCACAACTGCCCCACCTCCCGGGGGCTATGTGTCGCAGGTCGCTCCTGCATGGCGCACATGCCCGCCGGACAGCAATGGCCAAGGATCTACGCGCAATGTCCCAGCGTCCGCTTCTCACGCCCTTCGCGGCTCTCGCGATCGCCGCGCTCCTTGCGGGCTGTGCCGCGGGCGGCGAGCAGCTTCCCCCGGCGACCTACGGCGACGGTTCGGTCGCGCCGTCCGAGGAATACACCATCGGCCCGCTCGACGAGATCACCATTCACGTCTGGCGCAACCCGGAACTCAGCGCCGACAAGGTCCGCGTTCGGCCAGATGGGCGGCTGACGATCCCGCTGGTCCAGGACATCCCGGCGGTCGGCAAGACCGCGACCCAGCTCCAGGACTACATCGCCGGCGAACTCTCCAAGTATATCGAGCAGCCGATCGTCTCGGTGATCGTCAACACGCCCGAGGGCAACTTCACCCAGCAGGTGCGGATCATCGGCGCGACCGGCCAGCCCGCATCGTTGCCATACCGCGCCAACATGACCGTGCTCGACGCGATGATCGCAGTCGGCGGGCTCAACGAATTCGCCGCGGGTAATCGCGCCAAGCTGATCCGTCTCAACCACGAGACCGGCATCCAGGAGGAATACCGCCTGCGCCTTTCCGATCTTGTGCGGCGCGGCGATGCCAGCGCCAACGTGATGCTCAAGCCCGGCGACACGATCATCATTCCCGAGAGCCGGTTCTAGGGCGGGGCGCGACGGGGGATGAGCGATCTTTTCGACGAATTGCGCGCGGCGCTGTGGTCGGTCTGGCACAGGCGCTGGATCGCGATCCTCGTTGCCTGGGGAGTGTGCCTGCTGGGCTGGCTGGTCGTGAGCCTCATCCCCAACACCTACGAATCCAAGGCGCGCGTCTATGTCGACGTGCAGGACGTGCTCTCTAAGCAGCTCGGCATCGCCGGGGACGGCAAGGAGGAGATCCTGCGGGTGCGCCAGACGCTGTCGAGCGCCAAGAATCTCGAGAAGGTCATCACTTCGACCCGCCTCGGCGAAGGCATCACCGAGCGCGGCGCGCTCGATGCGGCGATCGCCGAGCTCGAGCAGAAGGTCAAGGTGACGAGCGAGCAGGAGACCCTGTTCCAGATCACCGCCGAGATCGGCCGCGGCGACCTGACCGACGCGGAGAATGCGGTGCTGGCGCGCGATGTCGTCCAGAAGCTCCTCGACCTGCTGCGCGAGGAATACGTGATCGGCAATCGCACCGGGATCAGCACCGCGATTGGCGATCTCGACCGCCAGCTCGACGAGCGCAAGCTCGAGCTCGAGGAAGCCGAACAGCGCCGGCTCGCCTTCGAGGCGCAGTATCCCGAATTGATCGGCGGCTCCGACAGTCTTTCCAACAAGGTCCAACAGGCACGCGCCGAACTGCGCGATGTCGAGGCCAACCTCGCCGCCGCGGAAAGCGCGCTGGCGGCTATTTCGGGCCAGCTTTCAAGCACGCCGAAGACCATCGCCAGCACCGGGCGCGACGCGGTCGGACCGAGGGCCGCGCTGCTCCAGGCGCAGACCCAGCTGGCCGAACTGCGCGCGCGCGGTCTGACCGACAGCCACCCCGACGTGGTCTCGACCACCAAGCAGGTCGCGATCCTCGCCCGTCAGGCTGCCGCCGCGGGGGACGATGCCGGCGGCGCGCCCAATCCGGCCTATGCCTCGCTGCTCGCGATCAAGAGCGAGCGACAGGCCGCGGTCGAGGCGCTCCAGGCCCGCCGGGCGGCGCTGCAGAGCAGTTTCGCTGGGCTGATGGCGAGTCAGGCCAGCGAGCCTGCGGTCGCCGCCGAGGCCAACCGCATCAGCCGGGACTATGACGTGCTGCGCAAGAACTACGAAAAGCTTCTCGAGGACCGCGAGGCGCTGCGCACCCGCGGCAAGGTCGAGGACAAGGCCAGCCAGTTCCGCTTCGACGTGATCCAGCAGCCGGGCGTTCCGCAGAATCCCGCCGCGCCCAACCGGCCGCTGCTGCTCTTCGGCGTGCTGATTGCCGGTCTAGGGGCCGGGGTGGCCGCCGCCTTTGCGCTGGGCCAGCTCAAGTCGAGCTTCGCGACACCCCAGAAGCTCGAACACGCTTTCGACTTGCCGGTGATCGGTTCGATCTCGCTGACGATCTCCGATGCGGCGCGGGCGATCGAGCAGCGCCGGCTCATACAGTTCGCCGGTGCCTGTGGGGGCCTTGCCGCGATGTTCGTGATCCTGCTCGCGATCGAGATCGTCTCGATCGGGACGATCGCGTGAGGACGGGGGAAGCGGCATGACCGAACAGGGCAAGATCAACCGGGACGCGGCGCGGCCGGCTTCGCTGTTCGAGCGCGCCGATGCGACCTTCGGCCTCGATCCGCGCCATGCGGGGCCGCGTCTGCCGGAGGTGCCTCCGGTGCCCCAGGCGCTGCGCCGGCCCACGGGCGAGGTGCCGCCGCCGACGCCTGCCGCCAAGGCTGCCGCTCCCGCGGCTCCCGCGGCTCCCGCATCCGAGGCTCCGCGCCGGCGTGAGCCGGTGGCCTTTTGCGGCCCCTTCGCGGCGATCGACCGCGCGCATCTGCGCAAGGGCGGACTGATCGTGCCCGAGGATCCGGTGACCGCCCTTCTCGAGGAGTTCCGGATCGTCAAGCGCGAGCTGCTCGCCGATGCGCGCGGTGGGGACAGCACGGGCGACGGGACGCTCGCTCGCCGCATCCTGGTGTGTTCGCCCCATCCCGGGGAGGGCAAGACCTATTGCGCCACCAACCTTGCGATCGCGCTCGCCGCCGAGCGCGGGCTGGAGGTGCTGCTGGTCGATGCCGACGTGGTCAGGCCCTCTGTGACCGAGCGGTTGGGGATTCCGGCCGGGCCGGGGCTGATGGACGCGCTCGCCGATCCGGCGCTCCGCCCGGAGAGCCTGGTGGTGCGCACCGACATCGAAGGGCTCTTCGTGCTCCCCGCCGGGAGCGGATCGGCCCGCGACGCCGAGTACCTCGCGAGTGCGCGTACCGGCGAGGTGCTCGCCCGCCTCACCGAGGGCGCGGGCGAGCGGATCGTGATCTTTTACACGCCCTCCGCGCTCGCCGCCTCGCCGGCGGCCGAGCTCGCCCAGCATGTCGGACAGGCGCTGCTGGTGGTGCGCGCCGACGAAACCAGCCGCGCCGCGCTGGAAGATGCGCAGCAGCTCCTGTCGGCCTGCAACGACATCAAGCTGTTGCTCAACGCTGCGCGCTACAGCCCCTCGGGGCGGCGCTTCGGCGCCTATGGCACGAGAGGGCAATGAGGATGCGTGCCCGCAAGCTCGCCGCTGTGCTGCTGCCGCTCGCTCTCGCTGCGGGGCTCGCCAGTCCGGCTGCCGCACAGGACCAGGGGCAAGGTGAGGCGCTCGGCGGCCAGAGCACCCAGCGCATCGTGCAGCCCTATATCGAGGTCGCGCAGATCTTCTCGGCCGAGCTCAGCCCGGGCGATGATGTGCTGACCTTCACGCAGGTCGCAGTCGGCGTCGACATCAACCTTCAGGGGCGGAACAGCGGCGCAGCCGTCTCGCTGCGCTACGAGCGCAACATCGCCTATGGCGACGATGCCGTCGATACCGACACCGTGAGCGGGATCGCGCGCGGGACGCTGGCGGTGGTGCCTGGGGCGCTCAGCCTCGAGGCGGGCGCGCTTGCGGCCCGCAGCCGTGCAGATGGCGGGGGCGGCAGCACCGTCAACCCGCTGGTGCGCGAGGATTCCGAGAGCCGCACCTATTCCCTTTACGGCGGCCCAAGCCTCAACACCCGCGTCGGCGACGTCGATGTGCAGGGGGTGGCGCGGATCGGCTACAACCGGTTCGAGTTCGACGATGCGCTGGTCACGCAGGGCGGCACCACCGTCGACGCCTTCGACGACAGCGTCACCTATCTCGGCCAGCTGCGCGCCGGGGTGCGCCCCGACACCGTGCTCCCGGTGGGCGTCGCGGTCACGGCAGGGGGCTTCCAGGAAGACATTGGCAATCTCGATCAGCGGGTGCGAGACCTCTACGTCCGCGGCGACATCACCGTGCCCCTCAACAACAACCTCGCGCTCGTCGCCGGAGCGGGCTACGAGGACGTCGAGGTGTCAAGCCGCGATGCGGTGCGCGATGCTGCCGGCAACCCCGTGATCGGCCCTGATGGCCGCTTCGTGACCGACAGCAGCGCGCCGCGCCGGATCGCCTTCGCGGTCGACGGGTTGCTGTGGGACGTGGGCGTGCTGTGGCGCCCGTCCTCGCGGACCAGCCTTCAGGCGGCGATCGGGCGGCGCTATGATTCGACCACCTATTACGGCACCTTCACCTATGTCCCGAACCAGCGCAGCACCTTCGCGGTGCAGGCCTATGACGGGGTCAGCGGCTTCGGCGGGGTGCTGAACAATGCGCTCGCCGGACTGGACAGCGACTTCGAGGCGATCCGCAACCCTGTCACGGGCGACTTCACTGGACTGGTAAGCGGCACCGAGGGGCAGGCGGTCGTCGGCGCGCTCGGCTCCGTCCGCTCGGCCGCGTTCCGCGGGCGCGGGGTGCGCGCCTCCTACCAGCGCGATTTCGGCCGCACCACCGCCGCGATCGGCGCGGGCTACGACCGACGCACCTTCATTGCGGCGGCCGGCACCGCGCTCGCACCTGCCAATGGCATCAGGGACGAGAGCTACTATGTCATTGGCGGGCTGACCCGCCAGATCGGACAGAACGCCGGCATCTCCGCAAACGCCTACGCCAACTGGTTCGACGGGGCGGGCGCAGCCAACGACCTGACCAGCTATGGCGCGACGGCGGCCTACAACCATTCGATCACCCAGCGCCTCGTCGGCCGGGCGGCGGTCTCCATCGACTATGTCGAGAGCGAGTTCACCGCGCAGGACTTCGCCTTCGCCACCGCGCTGGTCGGCCTGCGTTACGATTTCTGAGGGGAGTGCACGCGCACATGTACGAAAACTTCTACGGCCTCGGCGGACGCCCCTTCCAGCTGACACCCGATCCGCAATTCTACTTCGAGAGCACAAGCCACAGGAAGGCGATGAGCTATCTCGGCTATGGTCTCGCCCAGGGCGAAGGCTTCATCGTCATCACCGGCGAGGTCGGCGCGGGCAAGTCGACGCTGGTCGCACACCTGATGGAGCGCATCGATCCGGCCGCGCTCACTGTGGCGCAAGTTGTCACCACCGCGCTCGACGGGGCGGAAATCGTCCATGTCGTCGCGCAAGCTTTCGGCCTTTCGGTCGAGGGCCACGACAAGGCCGGGGCCCTCGGCGCGATCGAGCGTTTCCTCCAGGACGAGGCGCGCGCCGGGCGGCGCTGCCTTCTGGTCGTCGACGAGTGCCAAAACCTCGACCTGACCGCGCTCGAGGAACTGCGGATGCTCTCCAACTTCCAGCTCGGCGCGCATCCGCTCCTCCAGAGCCTGCTGCTCGGCCAGCCCGAGTTCCGCCGCACGCTGGCGCATCATCCGGGGCTCGAGCAGCTGCGCCAGCGGATCATCGCCTCGCACCATCTCGAGGCGCTGGATGCTGGCGAGGTCGAGCATTACGTGCGCCACCGGCTCGGCCATGTCGGGTGGCAGGGCCGGCCCGCGTTCGAGGCGGGGCTGCTTGATGCGCTCTACCGCCACACCGGAGGGATTCCGCGGCGGGTCAACCAGGTCATGAACCGGCTGCTGCTGCTCGGCGCCATCGAGGAACGCGGTGAGCTTACCCTCGCCATGCTGGGCGACGTGATCGCCGAGATGGCCGCCGACCAGAACCGCGGCGCGCGCGGCGAGCACACCGATCTGCGCACTGCCCCCGCAGTAGCGCCCCAGGCTACAACGCCCCAGGCTACCCCGCAGCCGGTGTCGCAGGGCAGCCTGCCCGCCACTGACGTCGCCGCACTGCTCGCCGAGCGTGACGCGCGCACCGCCGAGCTCGAGGCGGCGATCGGCGAACTGCAGGCTGCGAGACTGGGCACGCGCGATGCGGATGGCGAGGCGCTCTCGCCCGAGGAGGCGCATATCGCCGAGGCGCGGCTCGCCAGCGCTCTCGCACGGATCGAGGCGCGCCTCGAGGAGCAGGAGCAATCCTTCCGCCACGTGCTCACCATGCTCATCGAGTGGCTCGAGGAAGACCCGTCGCGCGAGGCCGCGTGACCATGAACGCGCCGTTCCCCGCCCCCTCCGACATGCCTGCCATCGTCAACGGCCTGTCGGTCGACGTTGAGGACTGGTTCCAAGTCGGCGCTTTCGAGAACGTGATCGCGCGCGGCGAGTGGGATGGCATCAGGACGCGCGTCGAGGACAATGTCGCGCGCATCCTCGATCTCTTCGCCGAGGCCGACGTCAAGGCGACCTTCTTCACGCTGGGCTGGGTGGCGAAGCGTAACCCCGCGATGATCCGCCGCATTGCCGAGGCCGGGCACGAGCTCGCCAGCCACGGCTATGACCATGCGCGGGTGTTCACCTTCACCCGCAGGGAATTCGCCGAGGACATCCGCAAGGCGCGCAGCATCATCGAGGACGTCTCGGGCGCGGCGGTCACCGGCTACCGCGCGCCGAGCTTCTCGATCGACCAGCGCACCCCCTGGGCCTTCATCGAGCTCGCCGAGCAGGGCTATGCCTATTCATCGAGCGTCGCGCCGGTGGTCCACGATCACTACGGCTGGCCCGAGGCGCCGCGCTTTGCCTTCCGGCCGCTGCCGTGGTCGGGGCTGGTTGAGCTGCCGGTGACGACCGCCATCCTTGGCGGGCGGCGCGTGGCGGCGGGGGGAGGCGGTTTCTTCCGGGTGCTGCCGTACGGCTTCTCGCGCTGGGCGATCCGCCAGGTCAACCGCCGCGAGGCGCGACCGGCGGTGTTCTATTTCCACCCCTGGGAGGTCGATCCCGATCAGCCGCGCATGGCCCATGCCCCGCTGCGCTCGCGCTTCCGGCACTACACCGGTCTTGCGCGCATGGCGGACAAGCTGCGCGAGCTGGTCCACGAATTCCGGTGGGGCCGGATGGACATGGTCGCGCACCGCGAGGCGGCGCGGGCCGGGGACCTGGTGCTCGCCGCGCCCGAGGCGGGAGTGGCGGCATGAACGCGCCGGTCAGGACCGGCACCAGCCTGCGCGCGGCGGACCTGCGCGATCCGGCCGAGCTGCGCCGGATCGCGGGCTTCGTTGCCGAGACCGGGGGCAGCCTGTTTCACCGCCCAGCCTGGCTGATGGCGGTCGCCGCCGGCACCGGCCAGCGCGCCGCGGGCCTCGTCACCGAACGGCTCGGGACGATCACCGGCTGGTTGCCGCTCACCGAGGTGCGATCGGCGTTGTTCGGCAAGGCGCTGGTGTCGAGCGGTTTCGGCGTCGGCGGCGGAATCCTCGCCGGGAGCCCCGATGCGGCCCGGATGCTCGCCGAAGGGGCCGAGCGCCACGCGCAGGCGGGCGGCTTCGGGGGGATCGAACTGCGCGGCGGCCCGATCCCCGAAGGCTGGGCAAGCTGGTCCGATAAGCATTGCAGCTTCGCTCGTCCGCTCGCCGCCGACGACGCGGTGGAGCTCAACGCCATCCCGCGCAAGGCCCGCGCGGAGGTGAGGAAGGGCCTTGGCTTCGGTCACCGCATCACCATCGGCAGGGGCGGCGACGATCGCGCCGCGCATTATGCTTGCTACGGCGAGAGCGTGCGCAACCTCGGCACCCCGGTGTTCCCGAAGCGCCTGTTCGCGGCGATGCTCGATGCCTTTCCCGACAGCAGCGACATCCTCACAGTGTGGCAGGGTACCACGCCGCTGGCGAGCGTGCTGAGCTTCTACCACGCCGGCACGGTCATGCCCTTCTGGGGCGGGGGCATCCACGCCGCTCGCGCGGCGCGCGCCAACGAGGTCATGTATTTCGAGCTGATGCTCCACGCCCGGCGGCAGGGCATGACCCGCTTCGATTTCGGCCGCTCCAAGACGGGGAGCGGACCCTTCGCCTTCAAGAAGAACTGGGGCTTCGATCCGCAGCCGCTGACCTATGGGGCGTGGACCGCGCCGGGCGCGCAGCCGCGCAATATCGATCCCACCGATGCGGGCTACAGCCGCAAGATCGAATTGTGGAAGAAGCTGCCGCTGCCGCTCGCCAACGCCGTGGGACCGTGGATCGCGCGCGGGTTGGCATGATGGGGGACATCCTGTTCCTCGCTCACCGCGTGCCCTTTCCGCCCGACCGGGGCGACCGCATCCGCTCGCACCACCTGCTGAAGGCGCTGGCCCGGCTCGCCCCGGTGCATGTCGGCTGCTTCGTCGATGGTGACGGGGACGAGTGGGCGCTCGCCGCGGTTGCGGCGTCACAGTGCGTGGTGCCGCGCAAGAAACCGCTCCCGCTCGCCGGGGTGGAAGCGGTGCTGGCGGGCAAGCCCGTGAGCCTCGCCGCCTTCCATAGCCGCCGTCTCGAGGCCTGGGTGCGCGACACCATCGCCGCGCGCGACATCGCCGCGATCGTCGTCTTTTCCGGGCAGATGGGGCAATACGTGCCCGACGACTTCGCCGGACGCGTGGTGATCGACCTGTGCGATGTCGATTCCGCCAAGTTCGAAAGCTACGCCGCTGCCGGTGAACGGGTGTGGCTCAACGCCCGCGAGGCGCGTCTGCTGGCGCGCGAGGAGGAACGCCTGGGCGCACGCGCCGATGCGACGATCCTGATCTCCGAGGCCGAAGCGGCGCTTTATCGCAGCCGGCTGGCCGGGCCGGACAAGGTGAATGTCGTGGTGATCGGCAACGGCATCGACGCGGCCTTCTTCGATCCGGCAGCGACGGCGCCTTGCCCGGAGCTTGCGGAAGGTGTTGGGCCGCAGCTCGTCTTCACCGGACAGATGGATTACCGCCCCAACGAACAGGCCGCGCTGTGGGTGATCGAGGCGCTGCTGCCGCGCCTGCGCGAGAGCCTGGTGAACGCGACTTTTCATGTCGTCGGCCGCAACCCGACCCGCGCGCTGCTTGCGCATCACGGCGCTGCGGGCGTTCGCGTGTGGGGCGCGGTGCCCGACGTGCGTCCCTTCATCGCCGCCGCCCATGCCGTGCTCGCCCCGCTGCTGATCGCGCGCGGGGTGCAGAACAAGGTGCTCGAGGCCATGGCGATGGCAAGGCCGGTGGTGCTCACGCCGGAGGCGGCCACGGGCATCGCTGCAGCGGACGGCGCGCACTGGCTGGCCTGTCCGCCCGATCCGCAGGCGATGGCGGCGCGCATCGCAGGGCTGCTGGCCGATCCGGCCGCGGCGGCGCGGATCGGCGCGGCGGCGCGACGCTTCGTGATCGAGCATCACGCCTGGGAGGCGATGCTCGCGCCGCTGGCGGGCCTCGTCGCCATCACCGGGGAGCCGTCGCGCCATGCTGCCTGAACCCCTGGCCATGCCGGGCGGCGCTCCCGCAGCGCGCTCGTCGCGCATCCCCGCCGGCTGGGGCGCGCCGCTCGCCACGCTTGCGGTCTCGCTGGCGGCGCTGATGCTGGTGACGGCGCGAAGCTGGGGCGCGATGTTTCATCAGTGGTGGAACATCGACACCTACAGCCACCTGCTGCTGGTGCCGCTGATCGTCGCCTGGCTGGTTGCGCTCAAGGAGGAGGAGCTGGCGCGGATTGCGCCGCAGCCCTTCCGTCCCGGGCTTGCCGTTCTTGCCGCGGCGCTGGCGTTGTGGTGGGCGGGCGAGACGACCGGCATCGACCTTGTCGCGCAGGCCGGCGCCGTCGGCGCGGCGCAGGCGGCGGTCGTCACCGTGCTCGGCCTGCGCATCAGCCTGCTGATCGCCCTGCCGATCGCCTTTGCCGCCTTCTTCGTTCCTTTCGGCGACGAGATCATCCCGCCGCTCCAGACCCTGACCGCCGAGATCGCCATCGCGCTCACCCATGCGAGCGGCGTGCCTGCGCGGATTGAGGGCATCCACATCCACACGCCCGCAGGGTTGTTCGTCGTCGCCGAGGCGTGTTCGGGCGTGAAGTTCCTGATCGCGACGGTGACGCTCGGCGTGCTGGTCGCAGCCACCCGCTTCGCCAGCTGGGGCCGCCGCGCGATGTTTCTCGCCGCCTGCGTCGTGGTCCCGATCCTCGCCAACGGCGTGCGCGCCTGGGCGACGATCTATGTCGCCCAGTTCGTCGGGGCGGAGAAGGCGACCAGCTTCGACCATATCGTCTATGGCTGGATCTTCTTCGCGATCGTGCTGGCCGCGGTGATCGGCGGGGCCTGGCGCTTCTTCGAGCGCGAGCCCGAGGCCTATGGCTGGAGCGCCGAGGCGATTGGGCGCTGGCCGTGGGTCGCGCGCGCCGAGGCCGTCGCCTTCGCGCCGAGGAGCACGGCCCTGGCGATACTCGCCCTTGCCGCGATTGCCGCGCTGGCGGCTCTGCTCTAGGCCCGCCTGCAAGATGTGCGGGATTGCCGGGATCGTCCATGCCGAAACGCCCAAGCCGGTCGATCCTGCGCGGATCGTCCGAATGACCGACGCGCTCGCGCACCGCGGGCCTGACGGGGCGGGAGTGTGGATCGATCACGGCGTCGGGCTCGGCCACCGCCGACTGTCGATCATCGATCTTGCCGGCTCGCCGCAGCCGATGCAATCCGCCGATGGCCGCGCGGTGATCGTCTTCAACGGCGAGATCTACAACTTCGGCGACCTTCGCCGCGAGCTCGAACAGGCCGGCTTCGCCTTCCGGACCAGCGGCGACACCGAGGTGATCCTCGCTGCCTGGCAGAAATGGGGGCCGGACTGCCTCGCGCGATTGGACGGGATGTTCGCCTTCGCGCTGTTCGACCTGCCCTCGCGCCGGCTGTTCCTGGCGCGCGACCGCTTCGGGGTGAAGCCGCTGTTCCTGGCGCATCTCTCGGACGGGAGCATCGCCTTCGCCTCGGAGCTGAAGGGGCTGCTGGCGCACCCCTTGCTGCGGCGCCGGGTGAACCCGCAGGCGATCGAGGCCTATATGGCCTGGGGCTACGTGCCCGACAGCCACGCGATTCTCGCTAGTGTCGAGAAGCTTCCGGCAGGGCATTTCTGGATAATCGAGCAGGGCAGGGCACCGGGCCGCCCGCAACGCTGGTGGGACATCGACTTCAGCAACCGCGAACGGGGGAGCGAGGCCGATCTCTCGGCCCAGCTCGTCCACCTGCTGCGCGAAGGCGTGCGCTCGCGCATGGTGGCGGACGTACCGCTTGGCGCCTTCCTGTCGGGCGGAGTGGATTCCTCGGGCGTTGTGGCCCTGATGGCCGAGGCGTCGAACAAGCCGGTCCAGACCTGCTCGATCGGCTTCGACGTGGCCGCCTATGACGAGACGTCCTATGCCCGACAGGTTGCTGCGAAGTTCGGCGCAGACCATGCCGAGCGGATTGTTGCCACCGATGATTTCAGCGCAATCGACCAGCTTGCCGCGATGTTCGACGAGCCCTTCGCCGATGCCTCGGCGCTGCCCACCTGGCGGGTTTGCCAGCTGGCGCGCGAGCGGGTGACGGTGGCGCTCTCGGGCGACGGGGCGGACGAGGCCTTTGCGGGCTATCGCCGGCAGGTCTTTCACCATCACGAGGAGCGGGTCCGCTCGATCCTGCCCGCTGGCCTTCGCGCTCCGCTGTTCGGCGCCCTGGGCTGCGCCTGGCCCAAGGCCGACTGGGCCCCGCGCCCCTTGCGCGCCAAGGCGACCCTGATGGCGCTCGCCGAAAGCGGGGAGGAGGGCTATGCGCGGGGGTTATCGGTGACCCTGCCCGGGGCGCGGCGGGCGCTCTATTCCGACAGCTTTGTCGCCAGCCTTGAGGGCTTCCGCGCTGAGGACGAACTCATCGCCGTGATGCGCATGGCGCCGGGGCGCAGCGGCCTCGACCGGGCGCAATATGCCGACCTCGCCTTCTGGATGCCCGGCGACATCCTCACCAAGGTCGACCGCACCAGCATGGCGGTGAGCCTTGAGGCGAGGGAGCCCTTGCTCGACCACCGCCTCGTCGAATTCGCCGCGCGGCTGCCCGAGGCAATGCGGGTGCGGGGCGGAGTCGGCAAGTACCTGCTCAAGCGGACGCTCGAACGCTACCTGCCGCACGACATCCTCTACCGGCCCAAGCAGGGCTTCGTCATGCCAATCGCCGAATGGCTGAGGGGGCCGCTCGCTGACGCTTCACGTGGGATCGCGAGCGGGAGCCTCGCGCAGACCGGGTACTTCGATCCGAAAGCCATCGCCGCTCTCGCCGAGGCACATATCGCGGGACGCGCCGATCATTCGCGCACGCTCTGGCAGCTCTTGATGCTGGAGAAGTCGCTGACCCGGTTGGGGGTGAGCGGATAAACTCATCAACGACGGAGGCTGGGGTCAGTCCTCCGCCCCGTGCCCCTTGGCCATGTAGTCGGCGCTCTGCATCTCGTTCAGCCGGCTCACCGTGCGCTCGAACTCGAAGGCCCCGTCGCCCGCCCGATAGAGTTCCTCGGGCGCGGCGGCGGCGGTGACGAACAGCTTCACACGTTGCTCGTAGAGCGCGTCGATCAGCTTGGTGAAGCGGATCGCCTCGTTGCGGTTTTCCGGGCCCATCTGCGGGATGCCGACAAGGATCACCGTGTGGAAAGCGCGCGCAATCGCGAGGTAATCGGCCGCGCCGCGGTTCTCGCCGCACAGCTTCCTGAAGCTGAACACGCCCACGCCCTTGAGGCACTTGGGCACGTGCAGCGTCCGCCCGCCGCCGAGTTCTAGTTCGCCGCTGGGTACGTTCGCCGCATCGTCGGCGTCGAAGTCGGTGAGGCGGAAGAAAGCCTCGCGCACCTTGGCGGTCGCCGCCTCGCCGATCGGCGCGTGCCAGGTGGCGAGATCGCCGATGCGGTCGAGGCGGTAGTCGGTCGGGCCGTTCAGGCTCAGCACGTCCATCCGCGCCTCGACGAGATCGATGAAGGGCAGGAACAGCGAGCGGTTCAATCCGTCCTTGTAGAGGTCGCGCGGCGGGCGGTTGGAGGTAGTTACGATCACCGTGCCCGCCTCCATCAGCGCGGTGAAGAAGCGGCCCATGATCGCGGCGTCGGCGGTGTTGGTGACGACCATCTCGTCGAAGGCGAGGCACTTCAACTCCTCGGCCATGTCCTGCGCGACGGCAATCAATGGATCGACCCGCTCCGCCTTGCGCGCCTCGGTCACCCGCCGGTCGAGCTCGAGCATGAAGGCGTGGAAGTGGACCCGCCGCTTGGCGGAAAGCGCGAGCGTCTCGGCGAAGAGGTCCATCAGCATCGATTTGCCGCGCCCGACCCCACCCCACAGGTAAACCCCGCGCGGCGGCGGAGCGGGCTTGGAGCCGAACAGCCTGCCGAGGAGACCGGGGGAGGGCTGGGGCGCCTCCAACTCGCGCTGCAAGCGTTCGAGCCGCTCGGCCCCCGCGCGCTGGTCCTGGTCGGCGCGCAGCTCCCCGCTGGCAATCAGCGCATCGTAGCGGGCGAGCAGGCCTGCCACATCAACCGCGCTGCTGCATCTTGCGCACGATGCCCGAGAAGCTCGCGACCGTTTCGTCCTCCTGCAGCACCATGCCGCGGATAAAGACGAGCTTGCCGGTCTCGCGCACGATCTCGGTCACGGCATCGAGCGGCCGCTCGGGATCGCCGCCTCCTACGAACTGCGTCGAGAGCTCCAGCGTCACCGAAGGTCCGGCATTGCCGGTACCGATGGTGTGCATCGTCACGAACAGCGCGATGTCGATCAGCGAAAGCGTCACTGCACCGTGGATGATGCCCTGTAGGTTGGTGTGCCGACGCTCGGGGTACATCCGCAGCCGCGACTTCCCGTCCGGATCGACACGGGTGATGAGCCGGCCCATCACCGCGCCGTTGAACAGCGTCGGGTCCTTGAGGTTCCAGTGGTGCCAGCCCGGGTTCTCCGGGTCCGGCCCGTGCTCGAACACGTCGTCCTTCAGCGCCACCGGGTCAGATGGCCCGTTCGGCCAGCATCTTCTTGGTCTCGGCGATCGCCTTGGCCGGCGAGAGGCCCTTGGGGCACACGTTCGCGCAATTCATGATGGTGTGGCAGCGATAGAGGCGGAAGGGGTCTTCCAGCTCGTCGAGCCGTTCGCCGGTCATCTCGTCGCGGCTGTCGGCGAGCCAGCGATAGGCCTGGAGCAGGATCGCCGGGCCGAGGAACTTGTCGGAGTTCCACCAGTAGGACGGGCACGAGGTCGAGCAGCAGGCGCACAGGATGCACTCGTAGAGCCCGTCGAGCTTCTCGCGCTGCTGCGGCGACTGCAGGCGCTCCTTGCCCGAGGGCGTGGGCGAGACCGTCTGAAGCCAAGGGCGGATCGAGGCATACTGGGCGTAGAAGTGGGTGAAGTCCGGCACCAGATCCTTGATCACGTCCATGTGCGGCAGGGGCGTGATGCGGATCTCGCCTTTCAGGTCTTCGATCGCGGTGGTGCAGGCGAGGCCGTTCTTGCCGTTGATGTTCATCGAGCACGACCCGCAGATGCCCTCGCGGCACGAGCGGCGGAAGGTCAGGGTCGGGTCGATCTCGTTCTTGATCTTGAACAGCGCGTCGAGGACCATCGGACCGCATTCGTCGAGATTGATCTCGAACTTGTCGTAGCGCGGGTTCTGGCCGCTGTCGGGATCGTAGCGGTAGATCTTGAACGCCTTGACCCGGCCCCCACTGGCCTTGTGGACCTTGCCATCGCTGCGAATCTTGGAGTTCTTGGGGAGAGTGAAGGTCGCCATTGCCTGATCCCGTTTTGATTTGCACCCTATCTAGCGGCATTGCCCGCGCACGCAAGCGGCGGCTGTTGCGCGCTTTCGCACAGGCGTTGAGCCCCGCGCGGCGGAACCATGCGCGCCGCCAAACGCTTTGAGCAGCGATGGCGCAGGCAGGAAAAGTGGCGGACTTGGGAGGGCGCTGGCCGCGGGTCGCCGCGGTGTTCGGGGCTAGCGGCGGGATCGGACGCGCGCTGTGCGAGGCGCTCGCGGCGGGCGGGACCGAGGTGGTCCATGCAGGGGCCCGCCAGCCCGTGGCGAGCGGGCACCTGGCTATCTGTCCCTTCGCTTTCGACCTCAAGGATGAGGCCAGCATCGCCGCCGCCGCTGAGGCGATGCGCGACGACCCGCCCGACTGGACGATCGTCGCCAGCGGGGTTCTGACCCTCCCCGACGGGACCGGTCCCGAGCGTAGCTACAGGCGGCTCGATCCCGCGGCGATGGAGCAGGTGCTGGCGCTCAACACCATCGGTCCGGCGCTGGTCGCCAAGCACATGCTCGCGATCATGCCGCGCTCGCGGCCCTTCGCCTTCGCGGCGCTCTCCGCAAGGGTCGGCTCGATCACCGACAACCGGCTCGGCGGATGGCATTCCTACCGGGCGAGCAAGGCGGCGCTCAACATGCTGATCCGGAACTTCGCGCTGGAGATGGCGCGTACCCATCCCGAAAGCGTGGTGGTGGGCCTCCACCCCGGGACGGTCGACAGCGCGCTGTCGAAGCCCTTTCAGGCGGGTCTGCCTGAAGGCCAGTTGACCGCCCCAGACGATGCGGCAGCGAATCTCCTCAGCGTGCTGGCACGCCTCACGCCCGCCAATTCGGGCCGGATCTTCGACTTCCGCGGCGAGGAAATCCCGGCCTAGTCAAAAAGACCGACCGCAAGGTGAGCCCAGACGGTCAGGAACATGAGCACAGCGAGCATGATCCCCCCGATCCGCCAGCGCGGCGCATCGAGGAAGTGCAGGGCCGCCTCGATCGCGCCGCACAGCACCGCGAGCAGGAGCGTCATCGCGGCGAAGTCCTCGGGCCCCCAGTTCGCCTGTCCCATCACCGTCCCCAGCGTCGGGAAGGCGAGCAGCATGGCAGCACCGATCCACAGGCGCGGGTGGAAGCGGAACGGCGCCTTGGGCGCGGCAGTGCCGGGGGTCGAGGTGGTCATGACGGGCATCCTCCCAGAGGCCGGTTTGGCAATCGGCGCATAACGTGCCACGCATTGCCGGATCGGGAAAGAGGGGAGGGCGACGTTGGGGCTCGCAAGCTGGTACGAGGCGAATGTCATGCCGCGGCTCATCACCTGTGCCTGTTCGCAGGGGCAGGTGATGAAGCGCCGCGCCGCGGTCGTGCCGCTGGCGCGCGGGGACGTGTTCGAACTGGGCTGCGGGGGCGGGATCAATCACGGCTTCTACGATCCGATGGCGATCACCTCCTATGCCGGGATCGACCCGCATGAAGGCCTGCTTGACGCAACGCGGGCGGCGGCGCGGGAGAAGGGTTGGGCGGCGGACATCCGGCAGGGGAGGGGCGAAGCGATCCCCTTCGCCGACGCGCGCTTCGACTGCGTGGTGTGCACCTTCACGCTGTGCTCGGTGGAGGACCCGGCGCAGGTGATGCGCGAGTTGCGGCGCATCCTTCGGCCCGGAGGGCAGGCGCTCTTCCTCGAGCATGGCCGTGCCCCCGATCCCGATGTGCGCAGCTGGCAGGGGCGGATCGAGCCGGTGTGGAAGCGGCTTGCCGGGGGATGCCATCTTACCCGGCCGATCGCGAGCGCACTTGCCGAGGCGGGGTTCGCGGTCGAGCGGCTGGGGGAAGGCTACGCGCCCAAGACGCCGCGCTTTGCCGGATGGATGGAGTGGGGGATTGCCCGCAGGCCTGCGTAGCGGTGCGGCGCGATAGCGAAGGGGCGAAAGCGGCCGCCCGCTCCCGCCCCCTCATCGGCTAAGCCTGATGGCGGATCACTCGCCGAAGGTGCGCTGCCACCAGCCGCGGCGGGGCTTGGGCGCTTCGGCGTAAGCCTCGGCGCCAGGCGCCTTGAGCTCGGTGGCCTCGGGAGCCGCCGGGGCATCCTCGGCTGCCGGAGCGGCTTCGACCACGGGAGCGGTCTCGCCAGAGGCGGTTTCGATTGCAGCGGTCTCGGACGCCGCGGCAGCCTTCGAGCGGCCGCGCGACCTTGGCTTGGGCGCCGGTTTGTGGGGCGCCGCGGCCATAACTTCGGCGGTCTCGGGCGCATCGTCCGGCTCGGCGATCACTGCCATGTCTGCGCTGACCTGTTCGTCGAGTGCAGCGGCTGCTTCGGAGGCCTTGGTTTTGCGCGGCGCGCGCTTGCGCTTTGGCGTCTCGGCCGCGACCTCGTCCGCCGCTGCGGCGGCGAGTTCGGGCGCGAGTTCGGCCGGGGCCTCCTCGGCGGCGGGAAGAGGCTCGTCGGCCTTCTTCCGGCGCGGTGCGCGGGCGCGCTTGGGCTTTTCGGCCGGAGCGGGTGCAGCGTTCTCCTCGGCCGGCTCGGCGACGGGGGCCTCGACCGGGGCCATCACCTCCTCCGCCTCACCGGGGACGGCGTCGTCCTCTGTCTCCGCATCGGCGGCATCTGCGGCTTCAGCGCCCTCGTCATCACCGTTCTCGCCATTGCTGTCACGGCGCTTGCGGCCGCGACCGCCGCGGCGGCGGCGCTTCTTGGGGCGGCCTTCGGCGTCCTCGTCGGCAGTCGGCTCGCTGCGCTCCTCTGTCTCGTTGCCCTCGGCATCGGCATCGGCATCGGCCTCGTCGTTTTCGGCTTCGAGCACCTCGCCTTCGCCGCCTTCCTCGCGGTCGCGGTTGCGGTTGCGTCCGCCGCGACGCCGGCGCCGCTTCTTTTTGCGGCCGCCGCCTTCGTCGCCCCCGTCATCGCCCTCCGCGCGCTCGCGACGCGGCTGCTGCTGGCGCGGCTCGCGCGCTTCGACCTCGTCCTCGGCGTAGTCCTCGTCTTCCTCCTCGGGAAGATCATCGTCGTCGAACTCGACGATCGGCTCGAACCGCGGCGCCTGGAGCGGGCGCGGGCCGGCGGAGGAGACGCTCATCTTCGCGCCTTCCTGCTCGCCCTCGGGCACCACGGAGACGGTGACGCCGTAGCGCTCCTCGATCTCGACAAGATCGGCGCGCTTTTCGTTGAGGAGGTAGATCGCCGCCTCGGTACTGGCCGCGAGGCGGATCTGCGTGCCCTTGCCGCGCGCCGCCTCGTCCTCGATGAGGCGCAGGGCCGAGAGGCCCGCCGAGGAGGCGGTGCGCACGAGACCCGTGCCGTCGCAGTGCGGGCAGGGGCGGGTGGTCGCCTCGAGCACGCCGGTGCGCAGGCGCTGGCGGCTCATTTCCATCAGACCGAAGGAGCTGATCCGGCCGACCTGGATGCGGGCGCGATCGTTCTTGAGCGCCTCCTTCATCGCCTTCTCGACCTTGCGGACGTTGGAGGAGTACTCCATGTCGATAAAGTCGATGACGACGAGGCCCGCCATATCGCGCAGGCGCAGCTGTCGGGCGATTTCCTTGGCGGCTTCGAGGTTGGTGTGGAGCGCGGTCGCCTCGATCCCGTGTTCCTTGGTCGAGCGCCCGGAGTTGATGTCGATCGACACCAGCGCCTCGGTCGGGTTGATGATGAGGTAGCCGCCGGATTTGAGCTGCACCATCGGATCGTACATGGCGCGCAGCTGGTCTTCGGCACCGTAGCGCTGGAACAGCGGCACCGGGTCCGAATAGGCCTTCACCCGCCGCGCGTGGCTGGGCATCAGGAGCTTCATGAAGGCCTTGGCCGAGGCGTAGCCTTCCGCGCCCTCGACGACCACTTCCTCGATGTCGCGGTTGTAAATGTCGCGGATCGCCCGCTTGATAAGGTCGCTGTCCGAATGAATCAGCGCGGGCGCGACCGAGGCGAGGGTCTTCTCGCGTATCTCGTCCCAGACGCGGGCGAGATAGTCGAAGTCGCGCTTGATCTCGGGCTTGGTGCGGCTCATGCCGGCGGTGCGGACGATGAGGCCCATGGTCTTGGGAAGCTTCAGGTCCGAAACCATGTCCTTCAGCCGCTTGCGATCGGATGAGGAACTGATCTTGCGGTTGATCCCGCCGCCATGCGACGAGTTCGGCATGAGCACGGTGTAGCGACCGGCGAGGCTCAGATAGGTGGTCAGCGCCGCGCCCTTGTTGCCGCGCTCTTCTTTCACGACCTGGACGAGCAGCACCTGGCGGCGCTGGATGACGTCCTGAATCTTGTAGCGACGACGCAGCGCCATGCGCTTGGCGCGCACCTCGTCGACCTGCTTGGCGCGGCTGCGGCCGTCCGCCTTGTCGCCGCGCTCGCCCTTGCCGCCCTGGCGACGGCGCCCGCGCCGGCCGCGGCCGCGTTCCTCGCCGTTCTCGCTATACTCCGCGGTTTCCTCGCCGTTTTCGTCGTCCGCGCCATCTTCGTCCGAGGTGCCGCCCTCGATGGTGGCGACCTCGTCCTTGTCGGAGGTGTCGACTTCCTCGACGCCGTTCTCGGCGAAGTCCTCGGCGAGCGCGCCGCCGCTTTCGTCCTCGGCGTCGTATTCAGCGCCCGGCGCGATACCTTCGGCCTCTTCCTCGGCGCGCAGGCGTTCCTCTTCTTCGGCGGCCTCGGCCTCCTCGGCGAGCAGGGCGTCGCGATCGGCCTTGGGAATCTGATAGTAGTCGGGGTGGATTTCGCTGAAGGCAAGGAACCCGTGCCTGTTTCCGCCGAAATCGACGAAGGCCGCCTGCAGCGAGGGTTCGACCCGGGTTACCTTGGCGAGGTAGATATTGCCCTTGATCTGTTTGTGTTCGGCAGATTCAAAATCGAATTCTTCAATCCGGTTGCCCTGCAGGACCGCCACCCGGGTTTCTTCGGGGTGGCGCGCATCGATGAGCATGCGCGTTGTCATTCAATAATCTCCATGCGCCCGGCCTGATCCGCAAAGGGACACGAAGCGGGCGCGCATTGTGTGGGGAACCGGCCCGCCCGAGGGGTGTGCCGGAAGGGATGATCGCGCTTCGGCCGCGCGAGGCGGCGGTGGGCGCGAAGCTCGTGTCTGCAAGACAAAGCGCGCGGCACGGCGCCGCAACCCCACCCGCGACGGCACGCACGCGTTGCTCACGCATTGTGCTCATCGACCGGGAAAGACGTTCTGTCACTGCATCAACCTGTACTGGGCGGCGGGGCGAAAAAGAAAGGTCCCCGGCGAGGGAGACGGGCGTGTCGGCTTTGCGTTGAGCCGTAATCCTGCCTCTCCGCTCACTTCGCTAGCACTGTGGGGCAAACCCCGCAACTCTATTGCGTTTCCATCGAGGAAGAACGTAAGCCGCCGCGGCAATGAGCTATCGCACCCTGCTGCTGATCGTGCTGCTCGTTCCGCTCGCGGTGCTGGGCGGGGCGCGGACGCTGGGCGTGACGATCCCGGTGCCGCACTGGGGGCGCGAGTACGTGCAGCGGGTGGCGTTGAGCGGGGCCGAGGAGGCGCCGTTGGAGCTGCCGGAGGTCGAGGGGCCGGACGATCCCGCTCGGCCGCTGGTGGTGATCGACGCCGGTCATGGCGGGCGCGATCCGGGCGCGATTGGCACGGATGCCGCCGGCCGGCGCTACAGCGAGAAGGACATCACGCTCGCTCTCGCGCTGGCGCTGCGGGCCGAATTGCTGCGCGAGGGCGGCATCCGCGTCGCGTTGACCCGTGCGGACGATCGCATCCTCCCCCTCGCGTACCGTCCCGAGATCGCTCGCCGTCTCGAGGCGGACCTGTTCGTCTCGATCCACGCGGATTCCGCCGGCGAGCGCGATGATGTCAGCGGGGCGAGCATCTACACGCTGTCCGAGGAAGCCTCGAGCGAAGCGGCGGCGCGCTTTGCCGCGCGCGAGAACGATGCCGACCGGCTGAACGGCATCACCATCGCCGGGCAGAGCGCGGCGGTGAGCGCGATCCTCGTCGAGCTGTCCCAGCAGCGAACGCAAGAGGACGCGCTGGCCTTCGCCGATCTTGTGCTGCGCGAGGGCGCCGGCGCGCTACCCTTCGTCGAAAAGCCGCGCCGGGCTGCGGCGCTGGCGGTGCTGCGCGCGCCCGACGTGCCCTCGGTGCTCTTCGAGAGCGGCTTCGTCACCAACCGCACCGACCGCGCGCGGCTCACCACCGCCGAGGGCAGGGCAAGCTATGCCGCGACCCTCGCCCGCGCGATCCGGGTCCATTTCGCGCGCCGCGCCGCCGCTGGCTCGAACGGCGAGGAGGGCGGGGAATAGGGGGCGAAACCGGCTAGCCTTGGCCGAGCCTCGCGTGCTAGGTGCCGCCCTCCATGGCCGAGCCGACCCCCGCCTCAAGCCCGTCGACGTGGGCATACCTGCGCTACCGTGTGAACCGCGATCTGGGCGGCGCGTGGGCGTGGTTCCGGGAACGCTGGCGGCGAAGCCTGCTGTTCAGGCTCGCCGCGGGTGCGTTCGCGCTCGCGCTCGCGATCTGGATCGCGCTGTTCGTGTGGCTGGCAAGCGACCTGCCCGAGGCCGAAGCGCTGCTCACCTATGAAACCCCGCTCCCGACCGTCGTGCGCGGCGTCGACGGCGAGATCGCCCACACCTATGCACGCGAGCGGCGGGTGCAGCTGCAATATGCCGATTTCCCGCAGCAGCTGATCGAGGCCTATCTCGCCGCCGAGGACAAGACCTTCTTCAGCCACGGCGGCATCGATTTCCTCGGCACCGCCAACGCGGTGATCGACTATGCCACCAAGTTCGGCTCGGGCGAACGCGCGGTGGGCGGGTCGACCATCACCCAGCAGGTCGCCAAGAACCTCCTGCTGGGCGACGAATATTCGGTGACGCGCAAGCTGAAGGAGATGATCCTCGCCGGCCGCATCGAGCAGGTGCTGACCAAGCAGGAGATCCTCGAGCTCTACCTGAACGAAATCCCGTTGGGGCGGCGCTCCTTCGGGGTGCAGGCGGCGGCGCGCGCCTATTTCGACAAGGACGTGGGCGATCTTGAGCTTCACGAGATGGCCTTCCTCGCGATCCTCCCCAAGGCACCCGAACGCTACGGGCGCAAGGGGCAGGAACAGGCCGCGCTCGAACGCCGCAACTTCGTGCTCCAGCAGATGGAGGCCAACGGCTTCATCACCGGTTCCGAGCGCCGGGCGGCGGCGGCGCAGCCCCTGGGCCTCGTCACCCAGCGGCGCGAGCGCAGCGTCGATGCGGGCTACTTCCTCGAGGAGGTCCGCCGCGAGCTGATCGAACGCTTCGGCGAGACGGCCGAAGACGGGCCGAACTCGGTCTACGCCGGCGGCCTGTGGGTGCGCACCAGCCTCGATCCCGAGATTCAGCTCGCCGCGCGCGACGCGCTTCGCGAAGGCCTGCTGCGCTATCACGGCGGACGCGCGTGGGCCGGGCCGATCGCCACCATCGACGTATCCGAGGGCAACTGGGCGAGCCAGCTGCAATCCTCCCCGCTTGGCATTAACTACCGCGACTGGCGGGTCGGCGTCGTCACCAGCCGCCGCGGGGCGTCGGCCCGCATCGGCTTTGCCGACGGCACCGAGGCGCCGCTCGGCGGCCTGCCCGATGCGCTCAAGGCGGGCGACGTGATCGCCGCGAGCCCCAGCGGCAATGGCTGGCAGGTGCGCACTATCCCCGAGGCGCAGGGCGCGCTGGTCGTGGAGGAAGCGCAGACCGGCCGGGTCCTTGCCATGCAGGGTGGGTTCGACCACCGCCTGTCCGACTTCAACCGCGCAACCCAGGCGATGCGCCAGCCGGGCTCGACCATCAAGCCCTTCGTCTACGCCGCCGGGCTCGACAGCGGCATGACCCCCTCGACCCAGGTCGACAACAATCGCTTCTGTTACTATCAGGGCGCCAATCTCGGGGAGAAGTGCATCCGTGGCACCGGGCGCGGCGGTCAGTATCCGATGCGCTACGGGCTCGAGCAGTCGCAGAACATCATGACCGTGCAGATCGGCATGACCGCGGGCATGAACAATGTGGTGAAGGGGATCGAGCGGCTCGGGATCGGCAAGTTCCCGGCCTATCCCTCGACCGCCCTGGGCGCCGGCGAGACGACGCTTGTGAAGATGGTCGCCGCTTACGGCGCGCTCGCCAATCACGGCCGGCTCAACCCGCCGACGGTGATCGACTATGTCCAGGATCGGCGCGGCAAGGTGCTGTGGCGCGCCGACCAGCGCGAGTGCCGCGGCTGCAACATGGCAAAGTGGGACGGCAAGCCGATGCCCCGCTTCGGGGTGAAGGGCACGCAGGCGATGGACGCGCGCACCGCCTTCCAAGTCATGCACATGCTGCGTGGCGCTGTCAGCCGCGGGACGGCGACGGTCCTGAACCCGCTGAACCTGCCGCTGTTTGGCAAGACCGGCACGACCACCGGCCCCAAGGACGTGTGGTTCATCGGCGGTACCCAAGCAATGATCGCGGGCGCCTATGTGGGTTTCGACCAGCCGCGCAACATGGGCGGCTATGCCTATGGCGGCACGATTTCCGCACCCATCGTCAAGAGCCTTATCGAGAAGACCCGTGCGCGCTGGTCGGACCTTCCCGCCGTCGCGCCCACGGGCGTAAGGATGGTGCGGGTCGATCGCCGCTCGGGCAAGCGGGTGTTCGAGGGCTGGCCGACCGACGATCCCAAGTCGGCGATCATCTGGGAGGCCTTCAAGCCCGATACCGAGCCCGAGCGTTACACTCGGCAGGATGCCATCGCCGCCAAGCGCAACGAGATTCTCGCGCTGATCCGCGCCGGTCGCCGCAATGCCGAAAGCGCGGTGATCGATGAACCCGCTGACGAGCCGGTGGACTTCCTGGAGGAGCCGGGCGGAGTGTTCTGACCTCCTCTCGCCGCACGTCGGCAGGAACCGGGTGCGGGGGTGAGGGGTTGAGGCGGCATGGTCCGCATCCGCTCCGTCCTCTCCGTCGCGCTCGCCGCGCTCGGGCTCGCCGCCGCCACCGTCACCGCCGCCTCGGCCGAACTGCCCAAGGGCGCAAAGGCACCCGCCTTTGCCACCCGCGCGGCGCTGGCTGGCAAGGAGTTCGGCTTTACCCTTAGCGCTGCCCTCGCCAAGGGGCCGGTAGTGATCTACTTCTACCCCAAGGCCTTCACCAGCGGCTGCACGCTCGAGGCCAATGCCTTCGCCGCCGCCATGCCCAGGTTCAAGGCGGCCGGCGCCAGCGTGATCGGCATGTCAAACGACGACATCGCCACGCTGAAGCGCTTCAGCCGCGAGGAATGCCGTGATGCCTTCCCGGTCGGGGTCGCCTCGCCCAAGGTCATCGCCGCCTATGACGTCGCCGCCGGCAATTCGGGTCTCGCCAGTCGCACCTCCTATGTCGTCGCGCAGGACGGGCGGATCGTCGCGGTGCATTCCTCCGAGGATTACCGCGGCCACGTGGAAAAGACGCTGGCGGCGGTGCGGGCATTGAAGAAGTAGGGGCGCATCGCGGCGGCACTGCCGCTTTACAATCACGCCGCCCACGCTAAGCGGTGCGGCCTTATCGCTTCCCACGTCACGAGGACAGATCATGCGGGCCGAGGCCCAGGCTTACATCAACCGGATCGAGGCGGCGCTGGCGCTGGTGCGCCTGTCGCTCGACTGGGAGCGCGCGCTGCGCCGTTTGGACGAGCTGAACGCGCGGGTGCAGGACCCGAACCTCTGGGACAACCCCAAACAGGCCCAAGCGATCAGCCGCGAGCAGAAGACGCTCGAGACGGCGGTGAACACCGTGCGCGAGATCGAGGCCGAGATGGCCGATGCGGTCGAATTCATCGCGATGGGCGAGGCCGAGGGTGAGGACAGCATCGTCGAAGATGGCCTTGCGACGCTCGCCGCGCTTGCCGACCGGGCCGATGCGGACAAGGTCCAGGCGCTGCTCTCGGGCGAGGCGGACGGGAACGACACCTATCTCGAAATCCACGCCGGGGCGGGCGGCACCGAAAGCCAGGACTGGGCCGAAATGCTGCTGCGCATGTATGCCCGCTGGGCCGAACGGCGCGGGTTCAAGGTCGATACGGTCGAATATCAGGCGGGCGAACAGGCCGGCATCAAGTCGGCGACGCTGCTGATCAAGGGCGACGGCGCCTATGGCTATGCCAAGACCGAAAGCGGCGTCCACCGCCTCGTCCGCATCAGCCCCTATGACAGCAGCGCGCGCCGCCACACCTCGTTCTCGAGCGTGTGGGTCTATCCGGTGATCGACGACAGCTTCGAGATCGAGATCAACCCGGCCGACCTCAAGATCGACACATATCGCGCTTCCGGCGCGGGCGGCCAGCACGTCAACACCACCGATTCCGCTGTGCGCATCACTCACGCGCCTACCGGCATCGTGGTGGCGAGCCAGCAGGACCGCAGCCAGCACAAGAACCGCGAGATCGCGATGAACATGCTCAAGGCGCGGGTCTACGAGGCCGAAATGCGCGCGCGGGAGGAAGCCGCCAGTGCCGAGCATTCGGCAAAGAGCGACATCGGATGGGGCCACCAGATCCGCTCCTACGTCTTGCAGCCTTACCAGATGGTCAAGGACCTCAGGACCGGCGTCGTCTCGACCTCGCCCGACGCGGTGCTCGACGGGGCGATCGATCCTTTCATCTCGGCGGCGCTCGCCCAGCGGGTGACGGGCGAGAAGGTCGAGATCGAGGACGTGGAGTAGGGCAGATGGGGCGGCGCGCGGTGCGGCACGGCGTGGCGGCGGCAGCGGCGGCGCTGCTCCTCGCGGGGTGCGATGGAATCGCGCCGATCGCGGGCGAGCCGGGGGACGAGGAGGCCGCCTTTCCGGCGCCCGACCGCCCCGTCGCGGCGGTCGTCTCCACCCAGTTCTCGAACGAGGACGCGCGCGATGAACGCAACGAGGCGCAGGTGGTGATGGACCTCGCCAACATCCGCGCCGGCATGACCGTGGCTGACATCGGGGCGGGCGAGGGCTACTACACCGTCCGCCTCGCCGAGCGGGTCGGCGCGGATGGAAGGGTGCTCGCGCAGGACATCAGCCGCGAAGCATTGGACCGCCTCGGCCGCCGGGTCGAGCGCGAGCGGCTCGAGAACATCTCGATCAAGTTCGGCGACGCCGACAATCCGCAGCTCCCCGCCGACAGCTTCGACCGGATCTTCATGGTCCACATGTATCACGAAGTGACCGAGCCCTACGCCTTCCTGTGGAACATGTGGCCCGCGCTCAATGCGGGCGGGCAGATCATCGTCGTCGAGACGGAGAGCAGGGTCGGGGCGCATGGCATGCCCCACACGTTGCTGTTCTGCGAGTTCGAGGCGGTCGGCTACGTGCTCGTCGAGTTCATCGAGCGGCCGGACATCAAGGGCTATTTCGCGCGCTTCGAACGCGGGCCCAAGCGGACCGCGCCCGAGGCGATCAAGGTGTGCGCCGCGGGCTGAACCGCTCCGGGGACCGGCAAGGTTGCGGCGCAGGGCCGAGCGCATTAAGGGAAAAACCTGAAAGACCGCGCCGCTTGGGCGCAAAGGGGACATTTCATTGTTCAAGGGATTGAGGCCGATCGTCTATGGCGGTCGTGAAGTCTGGCCGCTGGTGGAAGGCGGCAAGGGTGTTTCGGCTACCAATCATGCGAGTTCGGGCGCCTGGGCGTTGGCCGGCGGGATTGGCACGGTCAGCGCGGTCAACGCCGACAGCTATGACGCCGATGGCAATCCCGTGCCCCAAGTCTACCACGGCCGCACCCGTGAGGAACGCCACCAGGAACTGATCCGCTACGCCATCGAAGGCGCCACCACCCAGGTCAAGCGCGCCTACGAGATCGCCGGTGGGCGCGGCGCGATCAACATCAACGTGCTGTGGGAGATGGGCGGGGCGCAGGCCGTACTCGAAGGCGTGCTCGAACGCACCCGCGGCCTGGTAACGGGCGTGACCTGCGGGGCGGGGATGCCCTACAAGCTCGCTGAGATCGCGGCGCGCTTCAACGTCAACTACCTGCCCATCGTGAGCTCCGCGCGCGCCTTCCGGGCGCTCTGGAAGCGCTCCTACCACAAGGTCGCCGAACTAATGGCGGCGGTGGTCTACGAAGACCCCTGGCTGGCGGGCGGGCACAACGGCCTTTCCAATGCCGAAGACCCGACCAAGCCTGAAGACCCGTACCCCCGCGTCAAGGCGTTGCGCGAGACGATGCGCGCCGAGGGCGTCCCCGACGACGTGCCGATCGTGATGGCGGGCGGAGTGTGGTATCTGCGCGAGTGGAACGACTGGATCGACAATCCCGAACTCGGCACCATCGCCTTCCAGTTCGGCACCCGTCCGCTGCTCACCCGCGAAAGCCCGATCCCGCAGATATGGAAGGACATGCTGCGCACCGTCGAGCCGGGCGACGTGCTGCTCCACAAGTTCTCGCCCACCGGCTTCTATTCGAGCGCGGTCAAGACCCCGTTCCTCTACGACCTGATGCACCGCTCAGAGCGCCAGATCCCGTACTTCAAGCGCGGCGAGGAGGAGGGTACGGTGCAATTGGGCGATGACGGCAAGGCGAGGAGCTTCTGGGTGCGGCCCGAGGACAAGGCCAGGGCCGAGATGTGGATGCGCGCTGGGCATACCGAGCCATTGAAGACCCCCGAGGGCACGATCGTTTTTGTCACTCCGCAAGCGCGCGACACCATCCGCGAGGACCAGGCCGCCTGCATGGGGTGTCTGTCGCACTGCCAGTTCTCGAGCTGGAAGGACCACGACGACTTCACGACAGGCCGCCTTGCCGACCCGAGAAGCTTCTGCATCCAGAAGACCCTCCAGGACATCGCCCACGGCGACAATCCCGACCGCAACCTCGCCTTCGCGGGGCACGCCGCCTACCGCTTCAAGACCGATCCCTTCTTCTCGAACGGCTACACCCCGAGCGTGGGAGAGCTGGTCGAGCGAATCCTGACCGGGGATTGAGGCCGGCAGGGCGAGGATGGACGACAACGCCCCGCCGCCCTTCTCGCTCTGGCTGCGCGAGCTGCCCAACACCGCGGCAGTCTTTCTAAGCCCCTTGCGCTCTGCCCGTCCGGTCGGTGCGGCAAGGCACGGTGGGGGGCAGCCGGTGCTGGTGTTTCCCGGCATCCTCTCGAGCGACAATGCGACCGCGCTGCTGCGCCGGACGTTGGAGGAGTCGGGCTACCGGTCATACGCCTCGCAGCTCGGGTTCGTGACCGGCATCAGCCGTAACGCTTTCGCGAATGCCCTCGATCGGCTGGCCGAGGTCGCCGAAGCCGAGCAGCGCAAGGTGGTGCTGGTCGGATGGAGCCTTGGCGGGATCTACGCGCGCGTACTGGCCCAGCGCCATCCCGAATTGGTCAGGCTGGTGATGACGCTCGGCACGCCATTCTCAGGCGACCGGCGCGCCAACAATGCCTGGCGGCTCTACGAGGCGCTGAACGACCACCGGGTCGATGCGGTGCCCCTGCCGGACAATCCGGCGACTAAGCCGCTGGTGCCGACCCTTGCGCTGTGGTCGCGCATCGACGGGGTGGTTGCCCCGGCCTCCGCAAGGGGGCGGGAGCATGAGCGGGACGGGGAGGTCGAGGTGCCCTTCCGCCACTTCGCGCTCGCCTCGAGCCGGCCGGCAATCGCGCGCGTGGTGACGGAGCTGGGGCGCGCGCTGGCGGACTATCCTCGCACCAGCGCGGTCAGCACCTGATCGGGCGGGCGGTGCCCGTCGGCCCACATGCGGATGTTGGCGATGACCTTGTGGCCCGAATCCTCGCGGCCCTCGGCGGTGGCGCTGCCGATGTGGGGGAGGGTCATGACATTGGGATGGTCGATCAACCGACGGTCGACGTGGGGTTCGTCGGGATAGACGTCGAGCCCCGCGCCAGCGAGGTGGCCCGATTCCAGCGCGGCGATCAGCGCCTCCTGGTCGATGAGCTCGCCGCGCGCGGTGTTCACGATGCTGCTGCCCGGCTTCATCAGCGCGATGCGGCGCGCGTCGACGAGATGGCGGGTCTCCTCGGTGAGAGGGCAGTGGAGGGTGAGGATGTCTGCCTCGGCCATCAGCGCATCGACATCGGCGACATAACGCGCGCCCAGCATCCGCTCGAGCGCCTCGGGCAAGCGCTTGCGGTTGGTGTAGGCGATCTCGAGCCCAAAGGCGCGGGCGCGGTGAGCGACGGCCTGGCCGATCCGGCCCATGCCGACGATGCCGAGCACCTTGCCGGCCAGCTTGCGCCCGAGCAGGCCCGAGGGCGCCCAGCCGGTCCACTCGCCCCGGCGCACCAACGCGGTGCCCTCGCGGATGCGGCGGGGAACGCCGATGATCCCGGCCATCGTGAGGTCGGCGGTATCGTCGGTGAAGATGCCGGGAGTGTTGGTCACGATGATCCTGCGGTTGGCGGCCGCGGCGAGGTCGATGTGTTCGGTCCCTGCGCCGAAGCTGGCGATGAGACCCAGCCGCTCGCCCGCACCGGCAATCAGGTCCGCATCGATTCGGTCGGTGACGGTCGGCACCAGGACGTCGCAATCCTGCATCGCGGCGGCCAGCTGACCACGGGTCAGCGGCACGTCCGCCTCGTTCAGCACCACGTCGAACAGTTCGCGCATCCGCGCCTCGACGCCGGGCATCAGGTGCCGGGTGACGATCACGCGCGGCGGGCTGGCGAGGGGGCGGGACGGGCGCTGGGTCATGGGCTCACGGCTAATCCGTGAGGGGCTCGGCGGTCAAGGCGGCGATGTGCACGCGGCGCTTGAATCCGCAGGGGGCAAGCGGCTATCGCGCTCGGATGCAGGGATTCCGTTTCATCGCCGTGCTCGGCCTCGCGCTGCTCGCCGCAGCCCTGGCCGCCGCCGCGCCTCTCCGGGCGCAGGACCGCGCGCTGCCCTACTGGGCGAGCCTGCGCTACGGCGAAGTGCGTATGCGGGTCGGGCCTAGCGGGGAATATCCGGTCGCGTGGGTCTACAAGCGCAAGGGCCTGCCGGTGAAGGTGGTGCGTATGCGCGAAGGGTGGCGCCTGGTGGAGGACCACGAGGGTACGCAGGGTTGGATCGCGTCGAGCCAGCTCGATCCGGCACGCGGCGCCCTGGTTATCGGCACCGGCCTTGCCGAGGTGCGAGCCGCCCCCGATGTGCGGTCCGAGATCAGGTGGCGCGCCGAGCCGGGCGTGGTGGCGGCGATCAAGCCGTGCCGCGAAGGCTGGTGCGAAATCGATATCGGCGGTCGAAAAGGCTGGATCAGTGCCGCGCGGCTGTGGGGCTCGCAGGACCTTCCGGGCGACGAGTAGCCCCGCCACCCGGCCAATCCCTCGCTCAGACGAGCTCGACGGCAACCGCGGTCGCTTCCCCGCCACCGATGCACAGCGATGCAACGCCGCGGGTCTTGCCCTGCTGCTTCAGCGCATTGAGCAGCGTCACGATGATCCGCGCGCCGCTCGCGCCAATGGGGTGCCCGAGCGCCGTGCCGCCGCCGTTGACGTTGATCTTTTCGTGGGGGATGCCGAGATCGCGCATCGCGAACATGGCGACACAGGCGAAGGCCTCGTTGACCTCGAACAGGTCGACATCGTCGACGCCCCACCCGGCCTTGGCCAGCACCTTCTGGATCGCCGGGATCGGCGCAGTTGTGAACTGCGCGGGGGCGTGGGCGTGGGCAGCGGTGGCGACCACGCGGGCCACCGGGGTCAGGCCCTTGGCCTCGGCAACACTAGCGCGGGTGAGCACCAGCGCGGCCGCGCCATCCGAGATCGAGGAGGAGGTCGCGGCGGTGATCGTCCCGTCCTTGGCGAAGGCGGGCTTGAGCTGCGGGATCTTGTCCGGGCGGCCCTTGCCGGGCTGCTCGTCATGCTCGACCACCACGTCGCCCGCGCGGGTCGCGACCGTCACCGGCACGATCTCGTCTCTGAAGGCTCCGCTGGCGATCGCCTTGTTGGCGCGCGCGAGGGACTCGATGGCATAGACGTCCATGTCCTCGCGGGTCATCTGGTAGGCGTTGGCGGTTTCCTGCGCGAAGGTGCCCATCGCCCGGCCCGGCTCGTAGGCGTCCTCCAGCCCATCGAGGAACATATGGTCATAGGCGGTGTCGTGGCCGAGCCGCGCGCCCGAGCGGTGCTTCTTCAAGAGATAGGGCGCATTGGTCATGCTCTCCATCCCGCCCGCGACCACCACGTCGATCGTGCCGCTGGCGAGCGCCTCGCTCCCCATGATGACGGTCTGCATGCCGCTGCCGCAGACCTTGTTGACGGTGGTCGCCTCCACTGAAAGCGGCAGGCCTGCCTTGATCGCCGCCTGGCGCGCCGGAGCTTGGCCGAGACCGGCTGGCAGCACGCAGCCCATATAGGCGCGGTCGATGTCCTGGGCCCGCACGCCGGCGCGCGCGACCGCGGCCTTGACCGCAATCGCGCCCAGATCGGTTGCGGCGACCTCGGCCAGAGCGCCTTGCATGGCCCCCATCGGGGTCCGGGCGTAAGAGAGGATCACGATCGGATCGGCGGGGGAGAGCTGGGTCATGGCTGGGGTCCTTCCGTCACGGAACACTGTGTCGGATGGCGATGTAATGCTGCCTTGCAGCCATGGCAATTGGGCCGAAGGTCTTGCAGCTTGCGCCCTGGCGGCAATTCCGCAAGAATACGTCGCAAAAGAAAACGCACCTCGTGTCCGAATGGGAGAACGACATGGCCGACGACCGCCGCGACGAACTCGAAGCCCTGCTCGTGCGCCAGCGCGCCGCCTTCACCGCCTCGCGTCCCGAGCCGATGAGCGAAAGGAAGGACCGCATCCGCCGCGCCATGGCGCTGGTCAAGGATCACGGAGCGGAATTCGCTAAGGCGATGAGCGCCGATTTTGGCAACCGTTCCTACCACCAGTCTATGCTGACCGACATCGCCGCCACGGTCGGGGCGGGCCATCATGCTTTGAAGCACATCGACGCCTGGGCGAAAACGGAGAAGCGCAAGGTGCAGTTTCCCCTGGGACTGCTCGGCGCGCGGGCGGAGCTGCGCTACGAGCCAAAGGGCGTGATCGGCATCCTCTCGCCCTGGAACTTCCCCGTGCAGCTCGCCTTCGCCCCGCTGATGCAGGTGCTCGCCGCGGGGAACCGGGCGATGATCAAGCCGAGCGAATTCACCGAGCGCACCAGCGCGCTGATGGAAGAGCTCACTGCTAAGTATTTCGCGCCCGAGGAAGTCGCGGTCGTCACGGGCGGACCGGAGGTGGCGGCGGCGTTCTCCTCGCTTCCCTTCGACCATCTCGTCTTCACCGGATCGACCGCGACCGGGCGGCGGGTGATGCAGGCGGCGGCGGAGAACCTGGTGCCCGTCACGCTCGAACTGGGCGGCAAGTCGCCCGTGGTGATGGGCCGCAGCGCCGATTTTGCCAAGGCGGGCGAGCGGATCGCGATCGGCAAGATGATGAATGCAGGCCAGATCTGCCTCGCGCCCGATTACCTGATGGTGCCCGAAGACATGGCCGATGCGGCGGTCGCGGGTGTCACCGGGGCGGCGGCCGCGATGTATCCGCGCCTGCTCGACAATGATGACTACGCCTCGATCGTTTCCGACCGCCATTTCGAGCGGCTCCAGGGCCTCGTCGAGGAAGCCCGCGAGAAGGGCGCCGAGGTGATCGAGGTCAACCCGGCCGGAGAGGACTTCGGCAATGCCAACCAGCGCAAGATGCCGCTCACCGTGCTCAGAAACGTCAACGACGCTATGACCGTCATGCAGGAGGAGATCTTCGGTCCTGTCCTGCCGGTGATGACCTACAAGGCGGTCGATCAGGCCATCGACTACATCAACGACCATGATCGCCCGCTCGGCCTCTACTATTTCGGTGAGGACAAAGGCGAGCAAGAGCGGGTGCTGACCCGCACCATCTCGGGCGGGGTGACGACCAACGATGTCGTCTTCCACGTATCGATGGAGGACCTGCCCTTCGGCGGGGTGGGGCCTTCGGGGATGGGCAGCTACCACGCAATCGAGGGCTTCCGCGAGTTCAGCCACGCGCGCGCCGTCTACCACCAGCCGAAGATCGATATTGCCAAGCTGGGCGGCCTGAAGCCGCCTTACGGCAAAGCGACCGATCAAGCGGCGGCGCGGATGATGAAGTGACGCGATCGGGCTACGGCGGTTCGCAACGTATGTTTCATTTGCTGCAACAAACCTGAGGGCTTTTCCCCGAGTCAAACCCTTGCACAGTGCCCGCGACAGGCCTAGGTGGCACCCGGGATTTAACAGCTTGGACATCGTTGTGGTCGATCTCAGCCAGTATCTGCCGATACTGTTATTCGTGCTCGTCGCCTTCGGGCTTTCGGTGCTCTTCGTGTTGGCGCCGATGGCGGTGTCGCGGCTCACCGGCGTACACAATCCGGACGCGGAAAAGCTCTCCGAATATGAATGCGGCTTTCCCGCTTTCGAGGACGCGCGCAGCCAGTTCGACGTGCGCTTCTACCTCGTCGCGATCAGCTTCATCGTCTTCGATCTCGAGGCCGCCTTCCTGTTCCCGTGGGCCGTCAGCTTGGGCGAGACGGGCTGGGTGGGCTGGACTGGCATGATGGTGTTTCTGTTCATCCTCGCGGTGGGGCTCGCCTATGAATGGAAGAAAGGGGCGTTGGACTGGGAATGAATAGCACCGTTTCTCCTCCCCAGGGATTGCCCGACATTTCGAAGCTGATCACTGCCCAGGGCGGCGAGGTCCGCGCGCCTGACGCGAGCTTCTTCAGCGAGCTCCAGACCGAGGTCACCGACAAGGGCTTCCTCGTCACCTCGACCGAGGAGCTGTTCCAGTGGGCGCGCACCGGCTCGCTGTGGTGGATGACCTTCGGTCTTGCCTGCTGCGCGGTCGAGATGATCCACGTCAACATGCCGCGCTACGACATGGAGCGCTTCGGCGCCGCCCCGCGCGCCTCCCCGCGCCAGTCGGACGTGATGATCGTCGCGGGCACGCTGTGCAACAAGATGGCCCCGGCGCTGCGCAAGGTCTACGACCAGATGTCGGACCCCAAGTACGTGATCAGCATGGGCAGCTGCGCCAATGGCGGCGGCTACTATCATTACAGCTATTCGGTGGTGCGCGGCTGCGATCGCATCGTGCCGGTCGACATCTACGTCCCCGGTTGCCCCCCGACCGCAGAGGCGCTGCTCTATGGCGTGATGCAGCTCCAGCGGAAGATCCGCCGCGTCGGGACCATTGAGAGGTAAGGAAGCATGGCCGTTCTGCATTCCGCACCGCGCTTCACCTCGAACGAGGGCGTCATCGACGCCGTTTCCGAGACGATTTCGGTTTGGCTGATCGAAGCGCATGAAGCCCACGGCGAGGTGATCTTCCGCGTCGAGCGTGACGCCATCGCGCGGGTGCTGGAAGTCCTGCGCGACGATCATGCCTACCAGCAGCTCATGGAGATCGCGGGGGTCGACTATCCCTCCCGGCCCGAGCGGTTCGAGGTGGTCTACATGCTCCAGAGCCTCACCAAGAACCACCGCATCATGGTGAAGTGTTCGGCCAGCGAGGACACGCCGGTGCCGACCGTCACGACGCTCTGGCCGAACGCCGGGTGGCTCGAACGCGAGGTGTTCGACATGTTCGGCGTGACCTTCGCGGGCAACCCGGACCTCAGGCGCATCCTCACCGATTACGGCTTCGAGGGGCACCCGTTCCGCAAGGACTTCCCGATGACGGGCTACACCGAACTGCGCTACTCCGAGGAGGAAAAGCGCGTGGTGTACGAACCCGTTGTGCTGCCGCAGGAGATGCGGACCTTCGACTTCCTCAGCCCGTGGGAAGGCGCGGACTACGTGCTGCCGGGTGACGAGAAATCGCGCGGCGCGCCCACCGTGGCCGAACCCAAGACCACCGAAAAGCCCGCCGACACCGGCGCAGGCAAGAAGGCCGATGAAGCGGCGGCCAAGCCCGTCTCTCCGGCGAACCCTGCTGAGAAGGACACCGGCAAGCCCGCCCCCGGCGCGCCTGATCCCACCTCGAAGGAGGGTGGCCGATGAGCATGCAACGCGAGGAATCGCTCACCACCACGGGCGAGGTCATCACCAACTACACGATCAACTTCGGCCCCCAGCACCCAGCCGCGCACGGCGTCTTGCGCATGGTGATGGAGCTTGACGGCGAGGTGATCGAGCGGATCGACCCGCATGTCGGCCTGCTCCACCGCGGCACCGAGAAGCTGATCGAGCAGAAGACCTATCTTCAGGCGCTGCCCTATTTCGACCGGCTCGACTATTGCTCGCCGCTGTGCATGGAGCATTCCTATGTGCTCGCCATCGAGAAGCTGCTGAACCTCGAGGTGCCGCTGCGCGCGCAATACCTGCGCGTGCTGTTCGCCGAGCTGACCCGCATCTGCAACCACATGCTCAACATGGGGGCGCACATCCTCGACGTCGGCGCCTTCACGCCGAACCTGTGGATCATGGACCTGCGCGAGGATTGCCTCAACTTCTTCGAACGGGCCTCGGGCGCGCGGATGCACTCGGCCTATTTCCGTCCGGGCGGCGTCCATCAGGACGTGCCGGAGAAGCTTCTGGTCGATATCGGCGACTGGCTCGACAACCGCTTCTTCCAGCTGTTCGAAGACGCGATGAGCCTCGTCATGGACAACCGCATCTTCAAGCAGCGCAACGTCGACATCGCCGTGGTGTCGCGCGAGGACGCGATCGCCTGGGGCTTCTCGGGCCCGATGATCCGCGCGGCGGGCCTGCCGTGGGATCTGCGCAAGTCGCAGCCCTACGACGTCTACGACCGGATGGAGTTCGACATTCCGGTCGGCACCAATTCCGATTGCTACGACCGCTTCATGGTGCGCGTGAAGGAAGTCTACGAGAGCGCCAAGATCATCCGCCAGTGCCTGCGCGACATGCCCGGCGGCCCCATCGCCTCCACCGACACCAAGGTCGTGCCGCCCAAGCGCGGCGAGATGAAGCAGTCGATGGAAGCGCTGATTCACCACTTCAAGCTCTACACCGAAGGCTTCCACGTGCCTGCGGGCGAGGTGTACGTGGCGACCGAAAGCCCCAAGGGCGAATTCGGCGTCTATCTCGTCAGCGACGGCACCAACAAGCCCTACCGCTGCAAGATCCGCCCCACGGCCTTCTCGCACCTGCAGGCGATGGACTTCATGTCCAAGGGCCACATGCTGCCGGACGCGACCGCCATTCTGGGCGCGATCGACGTGGTGTTCGGGGAGTGTGACCGGTGAGCAAGCTTGCCACGGCCAAGGCGATGATCGACGCCTACAATGCGCAGGACGTCGACGCTTATGTCGCGTTCATGACTGACGAGGCCTGCGAAGCGAATTATCGCGGTGATGTGGTGCGGGAAGGCAAGGAAGGCACCCGCACCGGCCTCGCAGCCGCCTTTGCGCGCTGGCCGCAGAACCGGGCTGAGATCACCGACGCGCAGGCGATCGGCAATTTTGTTCTGATGCGCGAACACGTCACCCGAGGCCCCGCTACCGATGGCTCGCCGCTGGTCGAGCCCTTTGATGTGATCGCTGTCTATTCCTTCGAGGGCGATAAGTGCTCTCGCGTGGAGTTCATCCGCTAATGGCTGACCGTACCCCCGCTCCCGATACCCCCGAACTGCGCACCCGCTGGGGCGACTTTGCGTGGACGGCAGAGAACAAGAAAACCGCCGACTGGCACATCGCCAAATATCCCGAAGGGCGCCAGCGTTCGGCGGTGATGCCGCTACTCGATCTCGCCCAGCGGCAGGTCGGCGCGGAGACGGACACGCAGGGCTGGCTGCCGCTGCCGGTGATCGAATATGTCGCCGAGTATCTCGACATGCCGGTGATCCGCGTGCTCGAGGTCGCCAGCTTCTATTTCATGTACAACCTGAAGCCCGTCGGCAAATTCCACGTGCAGGTATGTGGCACCACGCCCTGCATGCTGCGCGGCAGCGACGACATCATGGCCGCCTGCAAGAAGCGCGGGATGGTGAAGGGCGGGGTCTCGGCCGATGGCCTCTGGACCCTCACCGAGGTCGAATGCATGGGCAATTGCGCGACCGCGCCGATGGTCCAGATAAATGACGACAATTACGAGGACCTGACGCCCGAGCGCCTCGACGCGGTGCTCGATGCGCTTGCCGCGGGTCAGCAGCCCAAGACCGGCACGCAGGAGCCCGGCCGTCACACCTCCGAGCCTTCGGGCGGGCCGACCACGCTCAGGGACATGGTGACGGAGAACCACGACTACCGGGGCGAGTGGTAAGGTGGAAGCGGTCGCATCCATCCTCGGCGCGCTGCTGCTGGCCTTCATCGCCTACAAGGTGCTGATGGGCCTCGTGCGCGTGGGGGTGATCCTGCTGATTATCGCGGTGCTGGCCGGCCTGTGGCAGTCGGGAGCGATCGGATGAACCCGCTGACGCTTATCCTCGCGATCCTCGGCCTGACCGGCTTTGCGCTGGGCGCCGTGCTGACCATGACCGGGCCCTACGAGATGGGCGTTATCGTGATGGGCCTCGGCCTTGTGTTCCAGGTGATTTCGCTGGTGCGCCTGAAGCGCGCCAAGAAGAAGGAAAGCAGCGATGCTCGCGGATAAGGACCGCATCTTCACCAATGTCTATGGCTTCCAGGACTGGAGCCTGAAGGCTGCGCAGGCGCGCGGGGATTGGGACGACACCAGGGCGCTGCTCGCGCGCGGGCAGGACGCGATCATCGAGGAAATCAAGGCCTCGGGCCTGCGCGGGCGGGGCGGGGCGGGCTTCCCGACGGGACTCAAGTGGTCCTTCATGCCCAAGGAATCGCGCGACGGGCGGCCGAGCTTCCTCGTCATCAACGCCGACGAGTCCGAGCCGGGTAGCTGCAAGGACCGCGAGATAATCCGCCACGATCCGCACAAGCTGGTCGAAGGCGCGCTTGTCGCCGGTTTCGCGATGCGCGCGCGCGCCGCGTACATCTACATCCGCGGCGAATACATCCGTGAGGCCGAAACGCTGCAGAAGGCGATCCACGAGGCCTATGACGCCGGGCTGATCGGCAAGAATGCCTGCGGTTCGGGCTACGATTTCGACGTCTTCATGCACCGCGGCGCGGGCGCCTACATCTGCGGCGAAGAAACCGCAATGATCGAGAGCCTCGAGGGCAAGAAGGGCCAGCCGCGGTTAAAGCCCCCCTTCCCGGCGGGCGCGGGCCTTTATGGCTGCCCGACCACCGTGAACAATGTCGAAAGCATCGCTGTCGCGCCGACGATTCTGCGGCGCGGGGCCTCGTGGTTCAGCTCCTTCGGGCGCGAGAACAACAAGGGCACCAAGCTCTTCCAGATTTCCGGCCACGTCGAAAAGCCCTGCGTCGTCGAGGAAGCGATGAGTATCAGCTTTGAAGAGCTGATCGAGAAGCACTGCGGCGGCATCCGCGGCGGGTGGGACAATCTGCTGGCGGTGATCCCGGGCGGATCATCCGTGCCGCTGGTTCCTGCTGCGCAGATCCGCAACGCGCCGATGGATTTTGACGGGCTGAAGGAACTGGGCTCCGGCCTCGGCACGGCGGCGGTGATCGTGATGGACAAGTCGACCGACATCGTCCGCGCGATCAGCCGTCTTAGCTATTTCTACAAGCACGAAAGCTGCGGCCAGTGCACCCCCTGCCGTGAAGGCACGGGCTGGATGTGGCGCATGATGCAGCGCCTGCGCACCGGCGATGCGGCGATCGAGGAAATCGATATGCTCCACGAGGTGACCAAGCAGGTCGAGGGCCACACCATCTGCGCGTTGGGCGACGCCGCCGCGTGGCCGATCCAGGGCCTGATCCGCCACTTCCGCCCGGAGCTCGAGCGGCGGATCAACGAGCATAACGCGCAATTCCAAGAGGCAGCCGAGTAATGCCTAAAGTCACAGTAGACGGCCAGGAAATCGAGGTGCCGGCGGGCGCGACTGTGTTGCAGGCGTGCGAGCTGGCGGGGAAGGAAATCCCGCGCTTCTGCTATCACGAGCGCCTCTCCATCGCGGGCAATTGCCGCATGTGTCTGGTCGAAGTGAAGCCCGGGCCGCCCAAGCCGCAGGCTAGCTGCGCGCTGCCGGCTGCCGAGGGGCAGGAAATCCGCACCGACAGCCCGATGGTCAAGAAGGCCCGCGAAGGGGTGATGGAGTTCCTGCTCATCAACCATCCGCTCGATTGCCCGATCTGCGATCAGGGCGGCGAGTGCGATCTTCAGGACCAGGCTGTCGCCTATGGCCGCGGCGGCTCGCGCTATCACGAGAACAAGCGCGCGGTCACCGAGAAATACATGGGCCCGCTGATCAAGACGATCATGACCCGCTGCATCCACTGCACCCGCTGCGTGCGCTTCTCCGAAGAGATCGCGGGCGTGGACGAGATCGGCGCGCTGTATCGCGGCGAGGACATGCAGATCACGACCTATCTCGAGAAGGCGGCGGCGCATGAGCTTTCGGCGAACGTCATCGACCTGTGCCCGGTCGGCGCGCTGACCTCGCGGCCCTATGCCTTCGAGGCGCGGCCGTGGGAGCTGAAGAAGACGCTCTCGATCGACGTCTCGGACGCGGTGGGGTCCAACATCACGCTGCACTCGCGTGGGCGCGAGGTCATGCGCGCGCTCCCGCGGATCAACGACGACGTCAACGAGGAGTGGCTGTCGGACAAGGGCCGCTACCAGGTCGACGGGCTGACCAAGCGCCGCCTCGACCGCGTGTGGGTGCGCCGCGATGGCCGCTTGCAGCCGGCCGAGTGGAGCGAAGCCTTTGGGATGATCGCCGGCGCTCTGGAAGGCGACCGGACCAGCATCGCGGCGGTCGCGGGCGACCTGCTCGACGCCGAGACGATGTTCGCGGCCAAGGCGCTCGTGAACGCCTGCGGCTCGCAGCTCACCGAGGCGCGGCAGACCGGCATGACCTATGACGTGTCGAACCTTGCGGCGGTGAACTTCAACAGCACCTTCGCCGGGATCGAGACCGCCGACGCGATCCTGATCGTTGGCAGCAATGTCCGCTGGGAAGCCGCGCTGCTCAACGTCCGCCTGCGCAAGGCAGTGAAGGCGGGGGCCAAGGTCTACATCATCGGCCCCGAGTGGGATCCGACCTATCCGGCGACCTTCCTCGGCAACGACCTCAAGATTCTGAACCGCGTCCCCAAGGAACTGGGCGATGCGATGAAGAACGCCAAGCGTCCCGCGGTGATCGTGGGCGCTGCGGCGCTAGCCAAGGGCGCGCTTCCGGCGGCGCTCAAGCTGGTAGACAAGTTCGGCCTCGTGCGGGAAGGGTGGAACGGCTTCAACGTGCTGCACATTTCGGCCGCGCGCATGGCGTCGCTGATGCTCGGCTTCACGCTGCCCGGCGGCATGGGCGATATCGCCGCCGCGAGCCCCAAGGTGCTGCTCAGCCTCGGCGCGGACGAGATGGACTACGCGCCCTACGCAGGCAGCCTCAAGGTCTATATCGGCCACCACGGCGACAAGGGCGCGCACCACGCCGACATCATCCTGCCGGCCGCATCCTATGCCGAGAAGGACGGGACCTACGTCAACACGGAAGGCCGCGTGCAGTTCGCCGAGAAGGCCGTCTTCGCCCCCGGCGACGCGCGGGAGGACTGGACGATTTTGCGTGCGCTGGCCGATGCGCTGGGCGTCACCGTCGGCTTTGACACCTTCAGCGAGTTGCAGGCCGAGATGATCGCCGCCGTGCCCGCACTGGGCGAAGAGGGCCTCGCCGATTACGGCGCGCTCCCCAAGGCGAATAGCGGTGCCAAGTTCGAAGGCGGGATCGCGGGCTACCCGATCAAGGACTTCTACCTCACCAACCCCATCGCCCGCGCCAGCGAGGTGATGCAGCGCTGTTCGGATGAATTGCTCCACGGGGCCGATGTGAAGGAGGCCGCGGAATGACCGCCTTCTTTCAATCGCTCGGCCTCAGCTACGAATGGGCCTGGACCGTCGCGACGCTGACCGGGATCCTCGTGATCTCGCTGCTCGTCATGTTCAGCGTCGCCATGGTCATCTATGTCGACCGCAAGGTGCTGGGCGCGATCATGATGCGGCGCGGGCCCAATGTGGTCGGCCCCTTCGGCCTGCTCCAGTCCTTCGCCGACGGTCTGAAGGTCTTCCTCCAGGAGACCATCATCCCGTCGGCCGCAAACAAGGGCATCTTTTTGCTCGCGCCGATCATCACCTTCACGGTCGCGCTCGCGGCCTGGGCGGTGATTCCCTTCGATGCGGGCGTGGTGCTGTCGGACATCAATGTCGGCCTGCTCTACATCCTCGCGATCTCCTCGATGGGGGTTTACGGCGTGGTGATGAGCGGGTGGGCGTCGAACTCCAAGTACCCGTTCTTCTCGGCGATGCGGGCCTCGGCGCAGATGATCTCCTACGAAGTCTCGATCGGCTTCGTGCTGGTCTGCGTGGTGCTGTTTGCCGGCACCTTCAACTTGAGCGGCATCGTCAACGCGCAGCAGGGCTTCGGGCTGGGCCTCATCAACGCCTATGCGGTGCACCCGCTGCTGTTCCCGATGTGGGTGGTGTTCTTCATCTCGGCGCTGGCCGAGACCGCGCGCGCGCCCTTCGATCTCACCGAGGCCGAGAGCGAACTCGTCGCGGGCTACCAGACCGAATATTCCTCGATGAGCTTCGCGCTGTTCTGGCTCGGCGAGTATGCCAACATCCTGCTGATGTGCTCGCTGAACACGCTGCTGTTCTGGGGCGGGTGGCTGCCGCCGCTCGACATTCCGGTGCTCTACATGGTTCCGGGGATCATCTGGTTCCTGCTGAAGACCTTCGTGTTCTTCTTCATGTTCAGCTGGATCTGGGCGACCGTGCCGCGCTACCGCTACGATCAGCTGATGCGCCTCGGGTGGAAGGTGTTCCTGCCGATGAGCCTGCTGTTTGTGGCGGCGACCAGCGGCTACCTGATGGCGACGGGGCATTTCGGATGATCGAAGTGCTTGCCTCGTTGCTTTTGTTGGCCGGAGCGTCTGGCGCTGAAAATGCTCAAGACATCGCCTTCTACTGCGAGGTAGGTTCAGGCGACATTGCTAGTGCTGCCCGCATCGAAGGTTCACCTACTAACCAAGTTTGGGTTTGGCATGGCAAGCCGACCAAGGCTTTTGAGACCATGACCGATGAAGCGGGCAATTTGGTCATACTTCATGACCCTGCTGATCTTTTTCCCGCTTCCTATAGTTGGGATAGCGATCTTCCGAAAAGCCTGTTTGTCTTCGGACCCGGCGAATGGAGCCGTTCACTACGGATCTCCAGAAGCATTGAAGAAGGTTCGTCCGGGTGGCGAATTGACCTCATGTCGTCGCAGAAGGGCGAAAAGGAGCGGAACCGGCGAATCCGCGATTATCTAACCGGAAGCTGCAATATGCGAGTGATTGGCTTTTCCGAATTTTTGAAAGAGTCAGGCAAATGACTTCCGTCTCCCACCTCATCAAATCGTTCACCCTCTGGGAATTCCTCAAGGCGCACGCCTTGACGCTGAAGTATTTTTTCAAGCCCAAGGTGACGATCAACTACCCCTTCGAGAAGGCTCCGCTCTCGCCCCGCTTCCGCGGCGAGCACGCGTTGCGGCGCTATCCGAACGGGGAGGAGCGCTGCATCGCGTGCAAGCTGTGCGAGGCCGTGTGCCCCGCGCAGGCGATCACCATCGAGAGCGAGCCGCGCGAGGACGGCAGCCGCCGCACCACCCGTTACGATATCGACATGACCAAGTGCATCTATTGCGGCTTTTGCCAGGAAGCCTGCCCGGTCGATGCCATCGTCGAGGGGCCGAACTTCGAATACTCGACCGAAACCCGCGAGGAGCTCCTCTACGACAAGGCCAAGCTGCTCGCGAATGGTGACAAATGGGAACGGGCCATCGCGGCCAACCTTGAAGCCGACGCACCCTACCGCTAGGGCGCGCGGCGACGCGGAAACGGGGTCAATCGCACCCACGGTCGCGGCGTTCTGCCGGGACTTCGACTTGGACTAAGGGATCACATAGCCGCTTTCTGCACCTCGGCTTCATTCCGGGGGGACGGATCGGCGGAGACGCATCATGATACAGGCCATCGCCTTCTACTTCTTCGCGACGATCGTCGTCGCCAGCGCTGTCATGGTGGTGATGGCGAGGAATCCCGTGCACTCGGTGCTGTGGCTGATCCTCGCCTTCTTCAACGCGGCCGGCCTGATGGTGCTGCTCGGGGCTGAGTTCATCGCGATGCTGCTGGTGATTGTCTATGTGGGTGCCGTGGCCGTGCTGTTCCTGTTCGTGGTCATGATGCTCGACATCGATTTCGCCGCGATGCGCGCAGGCTTTAGCCGCAACGCGCCGCTCGGCCTGCTGATTGCCGCAGTGCTGCTTGCTGAACTGCTGCTGGCGGTGGGTGCCTACAACGCGGGCGGGCTGCCCCTCGGGACTGCCGATGGCAGCGCGGTGCAGGCCGCCGACACCTCGAATATCGAGGCTTTGGGCGCGCTGCTCTATGGCCGCTACATCGTGCTGTTCGAGATCGCCGGGATCATCCTGCTGGTGGCGATGATTGGCGCGATCGTGCTGACCTTCCAGCCGCCCAAGCCCGGCGCCCGTGCGCGGCAGGATGTCGGCAAGCAGATCCGCCGCCGTCCGGAGGAGGCAACAGTTATGAAGCAACCCGAAGTCGGGCAGGGGGTCGAGCTGTGATCGGCATCGAACATTATCTCACGGTGGGCGCAATCCTGTTCGTGCTCGGCGTGCTGGGGATCTTCCTCAACCGCAAGAACGTGATCGTCATCCTCATGGCGGTCGAACTGATCCTGCTCGCGGTGAACCTCAATCTCGTTGCCTTCAGCGCCTTCCTCAATGACCTGACGGGTCAGGTCTTCGCGATGCTGGTGCTGACCGTCGCCGCCGCAGAGGCCGCCATCGGGCTTGCGATCCTCGTGATCTATTTCCGTACCCGCGGCTCGATCGCGGTCGACGACATCAACCGGATGAAGGGGTAAGCGCGCGTGTCCACGCAGATCCTCATCATCGTTTTCGCGCCGCTGGTCGCTGCCCTGATTGCGGGGCTGGGCAACCGCATGATCGGCAATGTCGCCGCCAAGAGCGTGACGACCGCCGGGTTGTTCCTCGCGGCGGGGCTTAGCTGGCTGATCTTCCTTCGCTTCCTCGGCGGCACTGCCACGGCGGAAGTCGTGCCCGTGCTCAAGTGGGTGCAGAGCGGCACGCTGACCTTCGACTGGGCGCTTCGGGTCGACACCATGACCGCGATCATGCTGGTCGTGATCAACTCGGTCTCGGCGCTCGTGCACCTCTATTCGTGGGGGTACATGGAGGAAGACCCGGATCAGCCGCGCTTCTTCGCCTATCTTTCGCTGTTCACCTTCGCGATGCTGATGCTGGTGACCGCCGATAACCTCGTCCAGATGTTCTTCGGCTGGGAAGGGGTGGGCCTCGCCTCATACCTTCTTATCGGGTTCTGGTTCAGGAAGCCCTCGGCGGGTGCGGCGGCGATCAAGGCCTTCGTCGTCAACCGGGTGGGTGACTTGGGGTTCATGCTCGGCATCTTCGGCACCTATCTGGTTTTCCAGACGACCTCGATCCCCGAGATCCTCGCGGCGGCCCCGGCGATGAGCGGATCGACCATCACCTTCGTCGGCATGCGCCTCTACACGATGGACATCCTGTGCATCCTGCTGTTCATCGGCGCGATGGGCAAGAGCGCGCAGCTGGGCCTGCACACCTGGCTGCCTGACGCGATGGAAGGGCCGACGCCGGTCTCCGCGCTGATCCACGCCGCGACCATGGTGACCGCGGGCGTGTTCATGGTGTGCCGCCTGTCACCCATGTTCGAGACCGCGCCGACTGCGCTGACCATCGTCACCATCGTGGGCGCTGCGACGTGCTTTTTCGCCGCGACGATCGGCACGACCCAGTGGGACATCAAGCGGGTGATCGCCTATTCTACCTGCTCGCAGCTCGGCTACATGTTCTTTGCCGCGGGCGTCGGCGCCTACGGGGCGGCGATGTTCCACCTCTTCACCCACGCCTTCTTCAAGGCGCTGCTGTTCCTCGGCGCAGGGAGCGTGATCCACGCGATGCACCACGAGCAGGACATGCGCTACTATGGCGGCCTTCGTAAGCACATCCCGCTGACCTTCTACGCGATGCTGTCAGGCACGCTGGCGATCACCGGGCTCGGGGTCTATCACCTCGGCGCAGGGTTTGCGGGTTTCTGGTCGAAGGATGCGATCCTCGAGGTCGCCTTCGCGCGCGGCAACGGGGCCGGGCAGTTCGCCTTCTGGGCGGGAGCGATCGCCGCGCTTCTGACCAGCTTCTATTCCTGGCGCCTGATGTTCCTCACCTTCTGGGGCAAGCCCCGCTGGATCGAGAGCGAACACATCCAGCATTCGGTCCACAAGACCCCGGCCGAGGCGGGCGAGGACGCGACCGGCGGCTATAATCCGCACGAAAGCCCAGTTTCGATGCTGATCCCGCTGGGCGTCTTGACCATCGGCGCAGTGGCCGCAGGACAGGTCTTCGCGCCGAGCTTCCTCGACAGCGCCGTTTTCTGGGGCGGATCGATCTTCTACAACGAGCCGCTGATCCATGCGATGCACGCGGTCCCCTATTGGGTTAAGTACACCGCGCTGATCGTGATGCTGATCGGCTTTGCCGGCGCCTACCTCGCCTACATCGCGCGGCCCGAGATCCCGGGCAGGTTCGTCGCCGCCTTCTCACCCTTGCACAATTTCGTGTTCCGCAAGTGGTACTTCGACGAGCTCTATGACGCGCTGTTCGTCAGGCCGGCCTTCCGCTTCGGGCGCTGGTTCTGGCAGCTCGGCGATATCGGCACCATCGACCGCTTCGGCCCCAATGGCATCGCCTGGGTGGTCGAACGGGGCTCCGTCGCCGCCAAGTCGATCCAGTCGGGCTACGTTTACACCTATGCGCTGATCATGCTCCTCGGACTGGTCGCCGCTGTCACCTACGTTCTGCTTTAGGAGCGCGCTTCGTAATGGAAGGCCTTCCCATCCTGTCGCTGATGATGCTCGTGCCGCTTGCGGGCGCGCTGGTGTGCCTGTTTGGGGGCGCAGCGTCCGCGCGCTGGATCGCGCTCGGTGCGACGCTGGTCACCTTCGCGCTCGGCCTCGTGCTGTGGGCGAGCTACGACATCGGTGGACCGCAGTGGCAGTTCACCGAGCGCGCCCAGCTGTTCGCCGGCTTCTCATGGGCGCTGGGGATCGACGGGATCGCGCTGCTGCTCATCATGCTGAGCGTTTTCCTCATGCCGATTTGCATTCTCGCTAGCTGGGATTCGGTCACCAAGCGCGTCGGCGAATATATGGCGGCCTTCCTGTTCATGGAGGTGCTGATGATCGGCACCTTTGCAGCCCAGGACCTGTTCCTGTTCTACGTCTTCTTCGAGGCGGGCCTCATCCCGATGTACCTCATCATCGGCGTATGGGGCGGGGACAATCGCATCTACGCGAGCTACAAGTTCTTCCTCTACACCCTGTTTGGCTCAGTGCTGATGCTGATCGCGATGTTCTGGATGGTGGCCGAGGCCGGCACCTCAGAGATCCCGACGCTGATGGTCTACAGCTTCCCGCCCGAGGCGCAGACCTGGTTGTGGCTGGCGTTCTTCGCGAGCTTTGCGGTCAAGGTGCCGATGTGGCCGCTTCATACCTGGCTCCCCGACGCGCACGTGCAGGCGCCCACCGCCGGCTCGGTGATCCTCGCGGGCGTGCTGCTGAAATTGGGCGGCTACGGCTTCATCCGCTTCAGCCTGCCGATGTTCCCCGAAGCCTCGGCGGATTGGGCGTGGCTGGTTTTCGCGCTCTCGATGGTGGCGGTTATCTACACCTCGCTCGTCGCGCTGGTGCAGGCCGACATGAAGAAGCTGATCGCCTATTCCTCGGTGGCACACATGGCGATCGTGACCGTCGGGCTTTTCGCCTTCAACGTGCAGGGGCTGGAAGGCGCGATGATCGTCATGCTCAGCCATGGCCTCGTCTCGGGCGCGCTGTTCCTGTGCGTTGGGGTGATCTACGACCGCCTCCACACTCGCGAAATCGCACGCTATGGCGGCCTTGCGATCAACATGCCCTACTATGCGCTGTTCTTCCTGCTCTTCACGATGGCCTCGATCGGCCTTCCGGGCACGAGCGGCTTCGTAGGTGAGTTCCTGTCGCTTGCCGGCATCTACCAGACCTCGAGCCTCGTCGCGCTGATCTGCACCACGGGGATCATCCTCGGCGCGGCCTACATGCTCTACCTTTACCGACGCGTGGCCTTCGGCGGCCAGGCCAATGCCGATGCAGCCGCGATGCGCGACATCTCCGCACGAGAGTGGATCATGATGGCCCCCATTGCCGCCGCGGTGCTGTGGATGGGGGTCTACCCCGAAAGCTTCCTCGCGCCCATGCGCAACGACATCGCCGTGCTCGACGCGCGCCTCGCCGCCGCTGCTCCGGCGAGCGACGCGCAGCTTGCACCCGGCACCCCGCGTGCCCAGGCAGCGAACGCGCTGGAGCATCACGGCCCGGGCCGCGAGGCCATGGATCATTCGAACGCCGAGGAGGGCGCGCACTGATGGATTTCGCCGCTTCCCTTGCGCTCGTCCTTCCCGAACTGGTTCTGTGCGCGGCTGGGCTATCGCTGCTGCTGGTCGCCGCCTGGGGCGGGGACAAGGCCGCGCGCGCAATCGCCATCTCCGCCGCCGCCGCGCTGTTCGGCGCCGGGTTCCTGCTGGTGCCGGGGCTCCACTTCGGCAGCGAGGGGCCTGCCACGCTCGCTTTCGGCGGTCTCATCAAGGTCGACAGCTTCGCGCTCTTCGCCAAGGCGCTGATCTATCTTTCCGCCATCGGTACGTTGGTCATCGCGCCGGCGTTTTTCGCCGGCCCCTCGGCGGGGTCCGAGCGGGGGATGCGTGCCGAATACCCGGTGCTGGTGCTGTTTTCGAGCGTCGGCATGGGGCTGATGGTCTCGGCGAGCGACTTCATGACGCTCTATCTCGGGCTCGAGCTGACCAGCCTGTCCTCCTACGTGCTCGCCGCGATCCTGCGCCGTGACACGCGGTCGGGTGAGGCGGGGCTCAAGTATTTCGTGCTCGGCGCCCTTGCGTCGGGGATACTGCTCTACGGGATGAGCCTGCTCTACGGCTTCACCGGGGGCACGTCCTTCGTGGCGGTCCGCGAGGGTCTGTCTGGCGAGCTCGGCACGGGCGCGCTGTTCGGGGTGATATTCGTGCTTTCAGGGCTCGCCTTCAAGATCAGCGCGGTGCCGTTCCACATGTGGACCCCTGACGTCTACGAGGGCGCGCCGACGCCCGTCACCGCCTTCTTCTCCACCGCGCCCAAGGTGGCCGCGGTGGCGCTCACCGCGCGGGTGGTGTTCGAGGTGTTCGGCGGGCAGGTCGCCGCGTGGCAGCAGATCGTCATGTTCATGGCGCTGGCCTCGATCATCTTCGGCGCACTTGGGGCGATCGGGCAGGAGAACCTGAAGCGGCTGCTCGCCTATTCCTCGATCAACAATATCGGGTTCATCCTGCTCGGCCTCGCGGTCGCCAATGCCGACGGGGCAAGTGCGATGCTGGTCTATCTGTTCATCTATGTCGCCATGAGCCTCGGCAGCTTCGTCGCCCTGCTGATGCTGCGCGACGATGATGGCGGGCTGTTCGAGACCTTCGCGGATATCCGCGGCCTCTCGGTGACGCGCCCTGCCATCGCTTGGGCGCTGCTCCTTTTCATGTTCAGCCTTGCGGGCATCCCCCCGCTGCTCGGCTTCTACAGCAAGTTCGTGGTGTTCCAGGCGACCATTGAGGCGGGGCTGGTGGCGTTCGGCGCGATCGCCATCGCGGCGAGCGTGATCGGCGCCTTCTACTACATCAAGTTTGTGAAGGTGATGTTCTTCGATACCCCGGCAGGCGTGGTCACTGGGCGGAGCGGCGCAGCGCACTGGGCGCTGCTCGGCTTGACGGCGCTGATCGTCTCGCCGCTCGGCTACCTGCTCACCCCCTCGCTCACCGACCTTGCCGACAAGGCGGCCGCCTCGCTGTTCCTCGCGGTTTGACGGCGTCCGGCGTGATCCATCTGGTCGAAGAGACCGGCTCGACCAACGCCGACCTTGCCGCCGCAATCCGTTCGGGCGAGGGGTGGCCGGAGGGGGCCTGGCTGGTCGCACGCCGCCAGAGGGCGGGGCGGGGCCGGCAAGGGCGCCAATGGTTTGACGGATCGGGCAATTTCATGGGCTCGACCATGGTGGTGCCTCAGGCGGGCGAGCCCCCGCCGGCATCGCTTAGCTTCGTCGCCGCGATCAGCGTCTTTCAGGCGGCGCAGATCATCAAGGACAGCGCCGAGGGTCTCGCGCTCAAATGGCCCAATGACGTGCTCCTGAACGGCGGCAAGCTCTCGGGAATCCTGCTCGAGATGGTGCGCGGTCAGGTGATTGTCGGGATCGGCGTAAACCTCGCCCGCGCGCCGCAGCTATCCGACCGCAGGACGGCCGCCCTCGCCGACGTCGTCGCCGCGCCCGATGTCGCGCATTTCGCTGCGGTGCTCGCCGACCAGTTCGCCCGCAACCTCGCCTCGTGGCGCGGCGATGAGCTCGGCGGGACGCTCGCACGCTTTCTCGGCCTGTCGATCCACGCGCAGGGCGCCCCGCTCACCATCCACGACACCGACGGTTCGGTGCTCACCGGCTCCTTTGCCGGGCTCGAGGAATCCGACGGGGCCTTGCGGCTGCGCTTGGCGGACGGCAGCGAACGTGTCATTCGCGCAGGCGACATTTCCTGAGGAAGAGGAACCGAGAGAAGATGCTGCTCGCCGCCGATGTCGGGAACACCAATGTCGTCTTCGCCCTGTTCGAGCCCGGCGCGGACGGGGCTTACACCATCCGCGCCCGCTGGCGGATCGCTACCGATCCGCGCCGCACGGGCGACGAATATGCGGTGTGGCTGCTCCAGTTGCTCAAGATCGAGGGGGTCGAACGTTCCGAGATCACCCAGGTGATCGTCGCCTCGGTGGTGCCGCGCGCCGATCACAACCTCACCGTGCTGTGCCAGAAGTATTTCGGCATGACCCCGCTCTTCGCAGGGCAGGGGGCGGCGCGCTGGCGCTTCGAGATCGACGTCGACCAGCCGAGCTCGCTCGGGGCCGACCGCGCGCTCAACATCCTCGCCGCGCACCACAAGTATGGCGGGGATCTCATCGTCGTCGATTTCGGCACCGCCACCAAGTTCGAGGCGGTCGACTTCACCGGCGCCTACAAGGGCGGCTCGATCGCGCCGGGGATCAACCTTTCCTTGGACGCGCTCGTCGGCAAGACCGCCAAGCTCCCGCGCATCGCCATTAAGGCGCCCGCGAGCCGCAGCGTCATTGGCCGCAACACCGAGGACCAGATGCTGATCGGCGTCTTCTGGGGCTATGTCGCGATGATGGAGGGCATGGTCGCGAAGATGAAAGCCGAAATCGGCCGGCCGGCAAAGGTTGTAGCCACGGGAGGGCTCGCCATATTGTTCGATGACGCGACCGACATTTTCGACCACGTCGACGCCGATCTCACCCTCGACGGCCTCGCCATCCTCGCCCGTCAGGCCGAGGCGGGCTGAACCTCTCACAGAACCGGACACAACTTGAAGAACGATTACACTCCCGAAGACGAACTGCTGTTCCTTGCCCTCGGGGGCTCGGGAGAGATCGGCATGAACGTCAATCTCTACGGCACCTGTGGCAAGTGGATCATGGTCGATCTCGGCATGACCTTCTCGGGGGGCGAGTATCCCGGTGTCGAACTGGTCTTTGCCGACCTCGACTTCATCGAGGAGCGCAGCCGTGACCTCCTCGGCATCGTGCTGACTCACGCGCACGAGGATCACATCGGCGCAGTGCCCTATTTCGCGGGCGATCTCGGCGTGCCGCTCTACGCGACGCCCTTCACTGCCGATCTGGTGGCGAGGAAGCTCGAGGAGGCGGGGCTGCTCGGCCAGGTCGAGCTCAACATTATCGAGGAGGACCACGGCAAGATCGACCTCGGCCCCTTCAGCATCACCTACCTGCCGCTCGCCCACTCGATTGCCGAGGGCAACGCCCTGCTGATCGACACACCGTACGGGCGCATCTTCCACACCGGCGACTGGAAGCTTGACGAGGAACCGATCATCGGTGAGCCGACCACCGAGGAGGAGCTGCGCGCCATCGGCGAGGAGGGCGTGCTGGCGCTGGTCTGCGATTCCACCAACGTCTTCAATCCTAATGCATCGGGCAGCGAGGGCGCGGTGCACCGCGCGCTGATGGAGGAGGTCGCGCGCCATCAAGGCAAGCGCGTTGTCGTCACCACCTTTGCGAGCAACGTTGCGCGGCTCCAGACGCTAGGCGAGGTCGCGCGCGAGACCGGACGCCAGATCGTCGTTGCGGGCCGCTCACTCGACCGGATCATCGAGGTGGCACAGGATAATGGCTATCTTGAGGATTTCCCCACCCCGGTTGATTTTGACACGGCGATGGGCCTCCCCCGTGGCGAGGTGCTGATCCTCGCAACGGGCGGGCAGGGCGAACCGCGCGCGGCTCTGGCCAGGATGGCCGAGAGCAATCACCCCATCGAGCTCGTCGCGGGCGACGTCGTGCTGTTTTCCTCACGCCAGATCCCCGGCAACGAGATCGCCATCGGCAAGATCCAGAACCAGCTCGCCGCGCGGGGGATCACGATGGTCACGGACCGGCAGGCGCTGATCCACGTCTCGGGCCACCCGGGCCGCCCGGAACTCGAGGCGCTCTACGATTGGCTCAAGCCCGAGGTGCTCGTGCCCGTCCATGGCGAGATACGGCACATGGCGGAGCAGGCGCGGGTCGGGAAAGCCTGCGGCATCCCTTCTCAGGTCGTGCAGAAGAACGGCGATCTCGTCCGCCTCGCCCCCGGCAAGCCCGGCAAGGTCGCCGAAGTGCGCGCCGGGCGTCTGGTGCTCGACGGCGACATCATCGCACCGGCCGATGGCGATGCGATCACCATGCGCCGCCGCATCGCGGGCGAAGGCATGCTGGTGGTGGTGCTGGCCCGCGGCGCCCGCCCGGTGATCGAGGCGATCGGCCTACCTCTCGAGGAGGACCTGTCCGCGTTTCTGGCGGAAGCGGCGGAGGACGTGCTCAAGGCGATTGGCCGGCTCAAGGGGCGCGATGCCAAGGACGAGGCCGCGATCCGCGAGGCCGCGCGCCTCGCCGCCCGCCGTGCGGCGCAGCGCTGGTCGGGCAAGCGCCCGCAGGTCCGCGTGGTCATGCCCGGGGCCGCGGCCTGATGCAGATCACTTCGATTGCCGCCATTTACTTCCTGTTCTGGGTGATGACCGCCTTCGTCATGCTGCCCTTCGGCGTGCGCACCGCAGAGGAGGCGGGGGTCGACAAGGTGCCCGGTCAGGCCGACAGCGCGCCCGCCAACTTCCGTCCGGGCCGGTTGGCACTTCGGGCGACGGTCATCGCGGCGATCTTCACGGGTCTATTCGTGGCCAACTACGAACGAGGCTGGGTCACTCTCGCCGATCTCGACATACTGCCTAAGCCGCCCGGCGCGGGCTAGGTGCGCAGGCGCTGGATCGCCTGGGCGAGCGCGACATAGAGCTTGCCCATGTCCGAACCCAGCATCGTCACGCTCAGCACGTGTCCATCGCGGGTCGAGAGGGTCTGCCGCAGCAACCCCTCGAAATCGGCGATGTAGCGGCTGACATTTGCCTTGAAGGCGTCGTCGGCGGTGTAGAGCGCGGCGATCTCCTTGGCAGTCCCGGCATCGATGAGCCGGACCGCGCGGCGGGTGAAGATCCCGCGGTCGCCCTTGAGGTAGGCGTCCCAGGCGGTGTCGGCGATCTCGCTCGACAAGGCAGAGGCGATGTCGATGGCGGCCGAATTGAGGCTGTCGGTGATCAGCGCCATGCGCCGGGTGAAATCGTTGTTGACCTGCTCCTCGGCGAGTTCGCGGGCGCGCATCACCCGCTGTTCGAGATTGCCGGTGAGCTCGTTCACCTTGACGAGCTGGTCGCGCAGCTGGATCGCCGCCTCGCGCCCGACCCCCGAGGCATGGGCTGCAGCCTGTTCGAGCTTGCCGATGGTCGTCGCGCTTTCGTTGCGCAGGCTGCGCTCGAGCGCCTCGACCGCCTCGCCGCCGAGCCTTTCGGCAAGTGCGCGGGTCCTTTCGCGGGCGCCCTCGTCGAGTGTCGCGAAGGCCTGGGCGATCGCCGCCTCGAGAGCGGTGAGTGCCTCGCGAAGCGCGGCATGGCTTTGCGCCGCGACGCTCCCGCTCTCCTCGCCGAGCCGGGCGAAGCCGGCGCGCAGATCGCCGAGCCGCGCCGCCGCCGCGTCACTGTCCTCGGCGAGCCGAGACGTGAAGCCGGCGATCGCGATTTCAGCGGCGTCGATCTCCACGCGGGTGCGCAGCAGATATTCGGACAGGTTGCTGCCCGCCTGCGTGCTGCGCAGCATGAGCGCCTCGACCTTGTCGGCGCGCGCTTCGACCGCCTCGAGTGCGGTGTCGGCGCCGCCGATCGCCTCGCCGAGCTGATCGCGGCAGGTGCGGGCGCTCGACTGGAGGATCTCGAGCAGCCGGACACTGCTGTCGGTGAGCTGTGCAAGCTGCGCCTCGGTGGCGGCGAGCGCCGCGCGCTTGGCGGCAAGCTGTTCGCCGAGGCTGCCGAGCCCCTTGCCGAGGCTGGTGCAGGCGGTATCGCTCGCCTGGCTGACCTCGTCGATCAGGCGCCCAAGCTCGGCCACGCGGGCGGCCATGGCCTCGCCCTCGGCAACCAGCTTCTCGATATCGGCAAGCTGCCCCTCGCGCCGTTCGGCAAGCGCCTCGTCGAGTGCGGCGAGCCGCTGCGCCAGCACCTCGCTCGCCTGAGCCTCGCGGGTTTCGAAGCCCGCCTGGCGCTGTTCGATGAGCTCATCGAAGCGGCGGTTGCGCTCGGCCAGATGATCGTCGAAGCGCACCGCCTCGTCACGCAGCCGGGCGATCCGCTGGCCGGCTGCGGCACTTGAATCCCGGTCGAGCCGGTCGACGAGCTCGAGCTTCTCGACGAGCGCCTCGTGCAGCGTCGCGATCGCGGCAGCGAAGTTTTCGCGGGCGGTCTCCCCGGCCTCCTGAAGGCGCGCGGCGATGCCGTCGGCCTCCTGCACCGCGGCGCGGGCGCGCGTGGCCTGGGCGGCGAACGCCTCGGCCTCGAGCGTGTCGATGCGTGCGCGGTAGTCCTCAGCCTCACTGCGCAGCGCGGCAAACCGCTCGGTCACCAGCGCCTCGATCCGGGCAAGCTGGCTCTCGAACTGGCCGAGCGTGTCGCCGACCTGCCCGCTCAGCCGCTCGACCCGTACGGCGCTGGCGCTACCCGCTTCTTCAAGTTGCGCGAAACCGCTGGTGAGCTGTGCGAGGCGATCCTCAGCGGTCCGGCCGGCGCTGCCGATCTGGTTGGCGACATCGCGCGCGGCATTGGCGATGACCGGGAGGTCGTCCCGCAGACGGTTCATGTTGCCGAGCGCGGTCTCGCTGGCGGTGCCGATCGCCTCGACCTGCGCGCCGTTGGTGCCGATCAGCGCCTGCAATTCGCCCGCGTGGGTTGACAGGCGCTCCGCTGCGATCCGCCCCAGCGCCTCGAGATCGCGCGCCTCGGCGGCGAGGAATTCGCGCGCGAGGCTGAGCTCGCGGTTGACGATCTTGAGACGTTCCTCGAGCGCCGAGCCCTCGCGGTTCATCAGCGCCGCGGTGGCGGCGAAGCGGCGCGCCTCGGCGTGCGAAGAGCGCATCGCGAGCAGCCACGCCACGCCGACCAGCGCCACCGGCACGGCCCACTCGACGATCCAGGCGCTCCACTGCGCAGGCGCCGCGCCGGCGAGCAGCGCGGCGTGATGCGCCCAGACGTAAAAGCCCGTCCATCCCGCGATGGCCAGCCCTGCCGCCGCCGGAGCGAGCCACACCCCGCGTGCCGGCACAGGCTCTTCCCGCGCCGCGTCCTCGGCCCAGCCGTCGGCCAGCTCAAGCGTCTCGCCAGCCTCGCCGTCCGCCTGGTTCACCGCGGTATCGCCCGCGCCGTCATCGCCGCTGCTGCGCCCGAAGGCGCGTATCTGGTGCCGTCCTGCCATCGGTCTTTCATACCACACCCGGACTCGGGATAAACCCCGCATTAACCCAAAGCGTCTATCGACGCGCCATGGCATTCGATCACGGAGCTCTCGATGCGACCCTCGCGGCTGCGGCCGGCGACGATGCTGCCCTGCTGCACGAGCTGCGCACCGCCTTCGTCGAGAGTGCGATGCGCCAGCTCGATCTGCTGAAGCGCGCGCGCTGCGACGGCAACTGGCACGTTGCGGCGATGCGGCTCAAGGGACTGGCTGCGAGCTTCCATGCCGACGACCTGCTCCAGGCTGCCGAGATCGCGCTCCACGCCGCGCCCGGCGAGCCGATGGCGATCCGCGAGATCGAGGGCGTGCTTGCCCGCTTCACCCGCGCCCGGATGCGCGACGCGCGCCGCTGATCCGCCGCACCGCCGTCCTCCGGGGGCAAACCGCACCGCGCCGCTTGAACGCATCACCCTGACGCGCCAATCCTGCACGCCACAGGCGGATCGCGAGGGGAAGGCGCTCACATGCGGATCGGGTTGATTGCCGCCCTGCGGCGCGCCGTCGAAGGCGGATTGCGTGCGGCACTGCCCGTCGCAGGGCACAGCGTGCTCGCCCGGCAGGCGGGGCTGCTCCGATCGCTCGGCGTCGAGCGGGTGCTGTGCCTCGCCGACGGCCCCGCGCAGGCGATCATCGATCTCCAGCACACGCTCGAGGCGCACGGGATCGGCTTCCACGCGCTCCACGGCTTTGCCGCGCTGCCCGCGCTGGTGCGGGCCGAGGACGATCTCGTCATCATCGCAGACGGGCTGGTGCCCGATCCGGCAGCGGTGCAGGCACTGCTGGGCGGGGGGGAGGGCGGCCTTGCGCGGGTCGTCGCGACGATGCCGGCCGATCACCCGCTGGCCGCAGCGCATCCCGACGATTTCGAGCGGATCGACGCCGCCGATCGCTGGGCGGGCGTGCTGGCCATGCGCGGGGCAAGCGTGCAGCAGCTCGCCGACTTCCCGCCCGATGCCGACGCGATCTCGTTGCTGCTTCGCCTTGCTGTGCAGGCTGGGACCCCGCGCCGTGCGCTTCGCGCGGGCGACCTCAGCCCGGAGCGCTGGCTGCTCGCCGACAGCGCGGCGGCCGCAGCACGGCACGAGGCGGCGCTGATCGCCGGCGCCGCACCGCTTCTCGACTGGCGCGCGCCGATGGCGGCACTGGCGGCGCACGCGGTGACGGCAGTCGCACCGCAGGGGCTGGCAAGGGGCCGGCTGATCGCTGGCGCTGTCTCGGCGGTACTGCTGTTCGGCGGGCTGCTCGCCGCCGCCTTCGGGCTCGGGACGACCGGCCTCGTCGCGGCGGGGCTGGGGGCCTTCGCGGCGCAGGCGGCGCTCCAGGCTTCCGCGCTCGCCGTGCGACTGCACGACACCCGCGCGCCACTGTCGCGCCCGGTCCTGCCGCTCGCCGCGCTCGATGCCATGGTCGCGCTGGTCCTGTGGTGCGCGCTCGCGCCGCCGCCGCAGTGGCAACCCCTCGCCGCGCTCGGCCCTGCGGTGGTCGGCCTGGCCCGGCTCGCCGCGCGCGGGGGCGGGGGCGCGCTGGCGGCGCTCGCCGGCGACCGGGCGAGCCTCGTCGCCGCGCTGGCCGTCGCTGCCGCTTTCGGCCTCCTGCCCGAAGTGACCGCCTGTCTCGCCTTGGGTCTCCTTGCAGCTTTGCTGCTGCGCCCGCCCGCGACTTGAACTAACGCCGCTTTAACTATGCGCAGGCTATGCCTTGCGAGGATGGGCGAAGAGACGATGGACCTTGCCGCCGACCGAGCTGTCGAGGCGATCCTCAGGGACGAACTCGCGCGCGAGAGCCGCGCGCTGGCGGCGGTCGTCCCGGTGCTGCGCCACCTGCTCGCGAGCGACGCCCATGCGCTGGTGAGCGAGGCGATCCTCGCCCGGGTGCGGGGCATGATCCTCGACCTCGCCGCGCAGCTTCTCGCCGTCATCGCCGGGCGCGATCCCGCGACGCGCTGGCCCGCGCCCGCCGATGCGCGCGCGCGCGACCGCCTTGCCGAGGCGCTGATGGCCGACGAGGTCCTGCTCGGCTTCTGCCACGCGCTCGCCGCCGAAAGCCTCATCGCCGAGCGCCTCCAGCAGCGCCACGCGATCGACCCGGTGCTCAGTCCGCTGCTCCAGGAGCTGATCGCCTCCGAGGACCCGGCGATCGCCGCACTGGCGATGCAGGCGCTCGCGGCGCAGTCGCGCTTCGTGCAGGGGCAACGGCGAATGGAGCTGCCGCTCGGCGAGCTCCCGGCCGAACTGTTCCATGCGCTGGTCGCCCGCGCCCGGAACGAGGCCCCGGAGGAGGGCGCGCTGGCGCGGCTCCAGGCGGGGTATGACGAGGCCGCCGGGCGGCTCGGCCTGATCGCCCGGCTCGTCGCCGCGATGCGCCGCGGGGCGGTGGCGGCGTTCGGGCTCGATCACGCCGGCCTTGCCCTCTTCGCCAGCGCGCTCGCCGCCGCGGCGCGCTGCCCACGAGAGCATGTGGTGCTCGCCTGCCATGAAGGGCAGGGGATGCGGCTGTCGCTGATGCTGCGCGCCGCCGGCGTCGCACCGGCTGCGGCCGAACGCCAGCAGCTGCTCGTCGCGCCTTCGGCCGCCATGCACCGCGCGCTGGCGGGGATCGCCCCCGAACGCGCTGCGGCGCTGCTCGCCGGCGGGGGCGGGGCCGCGTGATGAACACCGTCGACCGCACCGACGGCCTGATCGGCGCCTACGGCCTTACCGACGCGCGCGACCGGCTGCTCAGTGCCGATGCGCCACTCGCCGAGCTGCAGGAGCGGTGCGGCGGCGAGCTGCCGGGCATGCTGGCGATCCCCGAACTGCTCGCGCTGGTGCAGCAGGCCCGCGCCATGGGCCTCAGGATCGCGCGCGCCTTCTCCGCCTTCGACGGCGATGCCGAGGTCAGCGGCTTCGCCCGCATCCACCCGCTCGGGGCCGACGAGGGGGGCGGCTGCGAGGTCTTGGTGGAGAACTGGCAGAGGAGCCCACTCGCCGCGCCGAGCGCCCGCGACTTTGCCGAAAAGCTCGACGCCATCGACCGCGCCACCGCCGAGGTCAGTGCCCGGCTCGACGCCCGGCAGCAGGTGCAGGTGTTGAGCGCGCTCGCCCCCGACGCGGCCGCGCTGCAGGCCGCTGCGCACGCTGCCCCGGGTACGGTCTGGAGCGAGCTCGTCGAGCTTACCGCCATCGCCCATCGCCAGCCGCTCCACTGGCGCCTGCTCGACGGGGCGACCTGCCGTTTCACCGGATCGCGACGCGACTGGCGCGTGCGGCTCATCCCGCTCGGACCGGATGTCCAGAACCCTGCCGGCTTCGAGCTCCTGCTGATCTCCGACGAGCCATGCACCGATACCGCCGCCAACATGGGGAGCGAGGTGCCCGAAACCTCGCCCGTCCGGCTCGTCGGCACCGCGCTCACCCCGGTGCTGCGCCAGCCGGTCGCGCGGATCATCGCCAATGCCGAAACGATTCGCGCGCGTCTCGCCGGGCCCTTGCGCGAGGAATACAGCGACTATGCCGGCACCATCGCCAGCGCCGGCCAGCACCTTGCCGCGATGCTCGACGATCTGGCCGATCTCGAGGTTGTCGAGACGCCGGGCTTCACCACGGCGCGCGAGCCGGTCGACCTTGCCGATGCCGCGGCGCGTGCGGCGGGCATCCTCGGGGTGCGGGCGCAGAACCGCGAGACGGTGCTGGTGGTCGAGGGCGCGCGCGGCGAGGCGGTCGCGGCCGCCGAGTTCCGGCGTGTGCTGCAGATCCTCATCAACCTCATCGGCAACGCCATCGCCTACGCTCCGGCCGCGAGCAGGGTGACGATCGCTGCCTTCGCCGCGGGGGAGGGCCGCGTGGCGGTGACGGTCGCCGACGAGGGGCCGGGCGTCACCCCCGAACAGGCCACCCGGATTTTCGACAAGGGCGAACGCCTCGGGCGCGACAGCAATGCGGGGAGGGACGGGGGTTCGGGCCTCGGCCTCTACATCTCGCGCCGCTTGGCCGAGGCGATGGCGGGGAGCCTGACGGTTGCCGCCGCGCCCGGCGGCGGGGCGCTGTTCCGGCTCGACCTGCCCGCCGCCTGAGGCCCGGCCTTTCGTTCGCTTTGTACATGCGGGGCGGGCATTTCGCCGCCGCCGCTGTAGGATCGGCCCTGCGGCGATCCTACAGCGCGCGTCACCTCCGCTCTCGGTAGTGAACGAAAGCGAGCATCGCCGCACCCGCGGCCGCTGTCGCGATCCCGCGCAGTACCCATGTGTCCTCGGCGATCATGAAGCTGCCGGGCGGCCAGTCCAGCACGCCCGCGCCCTGGAGCGCCCAGATGACGCCCATCACGAGCAGGAACCCGCCTGCCAGCCTGAGCATCATCATGAGGCCGGGTTTCTACCGCTGGCCGAGCGGCACGTAATCGCGCTGGGTGGGCCCGGTGTAGAGCTGGCGCGGGCGGCCGATCTTCTGGCCGGGGTCCGAGATCATCTCGTTCCACTGTGCCACCCAGCCGACGGTGCGGGCGAGCGCGAAGAGCGCGGTGAACATGGTGGTCGGAAAGCCGATCGCCGAGAGGATGATGCCCGAATAGAAGTCGACATTGGGGAACAGCTTCTTCTCGATGAAGTAGGGATCGTTCAAGGCGATCTCCTCGAGCTGCAGCGCGGTCTCGAACAGCGGATCGGTGACCTTGAGCGCATCGAACACCTCGCGCACGGTCTTCTGCATCACCGTCGCGCGCGGATCGTAGTTCTTGTAGACGCGATGGCCGAACCCCATCAGGCGGAACGGATCGTTCTTGTCCTTGGCGCGCTCGATGTAATGCGGAATCTTGTCGGGCGTGCCGATCTCGCGCAGCATGTTGAGCGCCGCCTCGTTGGCGCCGCCATGCGCCGGGCCCCACAGGCAGGCAATGCCGGCCGCGATGCAGGCGAAGGGGATCGCGCCCGAGGAACCGGCGAGCCGCACGGTCGAGGTCGAGGCGTTCTGCTCGTGATCGGCGTGGAGGATGAAGATCCGGTCGAGCGCGCGTTCGACCTCGGGGATCACCTCGTAGGGCTCCGCCGGCACGCCGAAGGTCATGCGCAGGAAGTTCCCGGTGTAGCTCAGCGAGTTGTCCGGATACATGAAGGGCTGGCCGACCGAATACTTGTAGGCCATCGCCGCGATCGTCGGCATCTTGGCGATCAGCCGGTGCGAGGCGATCATGCGCTGCTGGGGATCGGAGATGTCGGTGCTGTCATGATAGAACGCCGACAGCGCGCCGACCACGCCGCACATCACCGCCATCGGGTGCGCGTCGCGGCGGAAGCCCCGGTAGAAGGTCATCAGCTGCTCGTGCAGCATGGTGTGGCGGGTGATGGTGTAGGTGAAGTTGTCGAGCTCCTGCTGGCTGGGCAACTCGCCGTTCAGCAGCAGGTAGGAAACCTCCATGAAGCTCGAATGTTCGGCGAGCTGCCCGATCGGGTAGCCGCGGTGCAGCAGCACGCCCTCGTCACCGTCGATATAGGTCAGCGCGCTTTCGCAGCTGGCGGTCGAGGTGAAGCCCGGATCGAAGGTGAAGGCCCCGGTCTGCGCATAGAGCTTGCGGATGTCGATCACGTCGGGGCCGGTGCTGCCTTCGAGCACGGGGTACTCGAAAGTCTGGCCGCCGGTTTCGAGTTTCGCCGTCTTGTCTGCCAAGATCTGTCTCCTGTCCAAAATACCTGCGCCGGCTAGCGGCCTTGACCCGGCTGCCTCAGGCAGCCTGCGCATCCAGACGCGCCAGCGCCTCGTCCCGGCCCAGCAGGACCAGGACGTCGAAGATACCGGGTGAGGTGGTCGTCCCGGTCAGCGCCGCGCGCATCGGCTGCGCCAGCTTGCCAAGGCCCAATCCCTGCTCCTCGGCGAGCGCCTTCGTAGTGGCTTCGAGCGCCTCGCTTGTCCAGTCGTTTTGCGCGGCCAGCCGCTCATGGATCTTTCGCAGAATTGCGCGGCCGTCGCCCTCGAGCAGGGCGGCCGCCTTCTCGGTCATGGCGAGCGGGCGGCGGGCAAACAGGAAGGCGGCGCCTTCGACCACCTCGCCCAGGTTTCTGGCGCGCACCTTGAGGACCGGCATGGCCCGCGCGAGCAGCGCCTCGTCCGCACCCTCGCCGATCCGCGCGGCAACCAGTGCGGCGAGGCGCGCATCGTCGGCCTCGCGCAGGTAGTGGCCGTTCAGGTTCTCGAGCTTCTTCATGTCGAAGCGCGAGGGGCTCTTGCCCACCCCGTCGAGGTCGAACAGCGCGACCGCCTCGTCGCGGGTGATCTCCTCGCGGTCGCCGTGCCCCCACCCGAGGCGCAGCAGATAGTTGAACAGCGCCTCGGGGAGGATGCCGAACGCGTCGCGATAGGCTTCCACCCCTAGCGCGCCGTGGCGCTTGGAGAGCTTCGCCCCGTCGCTGCCGTGGATCAGCGGGATGTGGGCATAGACGGGGTCGGGCCAGCCGCCCTCGATGGCGTTCATCGCGCGGATGATTGGGAGCTGGCGGAAGGCGTTGTTCAAGTGATCGTCACCGCGGATCACGTGGGTCACGCCCATGTCGTGATCGTCAACCACCACCGCGAGCATGTAGGTGGGCGTGCCGTCGGCGCGCAGGATGATATAGTCGTCGACCTCCTCGTTCCTGACGGTCACAGCGCCCTGGACGCGGTCGTGGATCGTGACCTCGCCGTCTTCAGGCGTCCTGAGGCGGATGACGAAGGGCGCGCCTTCGGGCGCCTCGGCAGGATCGCGGTCGCGCCAGCGCCCGTCGTAGCGCAGCGGCTTCTTCTGGGCGCGCTGCTCCTCGCGCATCGCCTCGAGCTCCTCGGGGGTGGCGAAGCACTTGTAGGCGTGGCCCGCCTTGAGGAGCTGCCAGGCCACTTCGGCATGGCGCTCGGCCCGGTCCGACTGGAACACCGGCGGCGCGTCATAGTCGAGGCCGAGCCAGTCGAGCCCCTCGATGATCGCGTCGATCGCCGCCTGGGTGCTTCGCTTGCGATCGGTGTCCTCGATGCGCAGCAGCGTGCGGCCGCCGTGGTGGCGGGCATAGAGCCAGTTGAACAGCGCCGTGCGCGCCCCGCCGATATGCAGGAAGCCGGTGGGCGAAGGGGCGAAGCGGGTCACCACCTCGGCCTTGGAGGATGCGCCGTCGCTGTTGCTTTCGCTTGCCATGGGCCTGCTGTTCCTGTTCAATTTCGAGCGGCTCGGGCACTCGCCTGTCCCGGAGCCGGGCCGGCCGGGGGACGAGCCGATGCGCGATGTGCCGATCATTCCGATGGGAGAGGACCCGAGCGGCAGCGATGCCGCCGGAAAACCCGCGCCGCGCCCTTGGCAAACCGCGCTCGGCTTGTCCAGCGCCGCAAGGGGAGACTGGCGGCACCGGGCCGGCGATGCGGCGGAGCGGTTCCTCGCAGAGGCCGGGTTCGACCGCGCGCCGTGGCTGGCGGTGGTCTTCGCGCTGGGGATAATGGCGTGGTTCGCACTCCCCCTGGCCTGGCAGTGGGGCGCGGCGATCGCAGGCGGGGTGGGGCTGACATTCGCGGCGCTCGCCCTGTGGCCGCCGGGCAGCGTGGCCGACGAGACCCGCGCCAACCTGCGCCTCGCGGTGGTCGCCTGCGGGCTGGTCTTCGCGTTCGGCGTGGGCGTCGTCTGGGCGCGCTCGGGAATCGTCGGGGCCGAGCCGATTGCGCGCCCGGGGGTGAGCCTCGTCCACGGCGCGGTGCTCGCCCGCGAGGACTTGCCGGGCGAGGGGCGCCTGCGCCTGACCCTGGCGGTGCGCGATGCGCAGGACGGCGCGGCGCGCAAGGTGAGGGTCAACGTGCCGCTGGCGAGCTTCGGGGAGGCGGGCGTTCCCGCGGGCCTTGCCGAGGGCGCCGAGGTGCGGCTGCGCGCCCGGCTGATGCCACCGGCGAGCCCGATGCTGCCCGGCAGCTACGATTTCGCGCGGGCGGCGTGGTTCAAGGGCCTCGCGGCTACCGGCACGATGATCGGCCCGCTCACGATCCTGCGCCCGGCGCCCGAAGGCGGCGGGGTCGCCGGCCTGCAACGCGCCCTCTCGGCCCATGTCCGCGCCGCGGTGCCCGGCTCGCCGGGCGCGATCGCGGCAGCCTTCGCGAGCGGCGATCGGGGCGGCATCGCGGAAGCCGACGAGATCGCGATGCGCGATTCGGGTCTCACCCACCTCCTCTCGGTCAGCGGACTGCATGTCAGCGCGGTGATCGGCGCGGCCTATTTCGCCGCGCTGCGCCTGTTGGCGCTGTGGCCGGCGCTCGCATTGCGGGTGCGCCTGCCGATGGTCGCGGCGGGCGTCGGCGCGCTCGCCGGGATCGGCTATACCCTGCTCTCAGGCGCCGAGGTGCCGACCGTGCGCAGCTGCGTCGCCGCCCTGCTGGTGCTCGGCGCGCTTGTCTTGGGCCGCGAGGCGCTGTCGCTGCGGATGGTCGCGCTCGCCGCCGGCTTCGTGCTGCTGCTGTGGCCGGAAAGCGCGATCGGCCCGAGCTTCCAGATGAGCTTTGCCGCGGTGCTGGCGATCGTCGCGCTCTCGACCAGCGGCCCGGTGCGCGCCTTCCTCGCCCCGCGCGACGAGCCGTGGTGGGCCCATGCGGGGCGGCGGGCGGCGATGCTGTTCGTGACCGGTGCGGTGATCGAGCTGGCCCTGATGCCGATCGTGCTGTTCCACTTCCACCGCGCGGGGATGTACGGGGCGTTGGCCAACGTGGTCGCGATCCCGCTGGTGACCTTCGTCGCGATGCCGCTGATCGCTCTGGCGCTGCTGCTCGACACCGCCGGGCTGGGCTGGCCCGTGTGGTGGCTGGTCGAGCGCGCGCTGGCGCTGCTGCTCGCCATCGCGCACCTCACCGCGGGGCAGGCGGGCGCGGTCCGGCTGATGCCGCAGATTTCGGTGCTGGCGGTGGGCCTCTTCGCCGCTGGAGGCCTGTGGTTAGGGCTGTGGCGAGGGCGGGTGCGGCTTGCCGGGCTCGTGCCGGTGGCGGCGGCAGGCGTGCTGGTCGCCGCCACCCCGATCCCCGACCTGCTGGTGACGGGCGACGGGCAGCAGGTCGGCATCACCTTGCGCGCCGCCGACGGATCGACCCGTCTGCTCGCGCTGCGCGACAGCCGTTCATCCTACACGCGCGGCAACCTCATGGAACTCGCCGGGGTCTCTGCCGACCCGGTGCCGCTCGCCGAATGGGAGGGCGCGCGCTGCTCCTCGGCTTTCTGCACGCTGATCCTCGCGCGCGGTGGGCGGGACTGGGTGCTGCTGCTCGGACGCGGGCGGGCACAAGTCGAGGAACGCGCGCTCGCCGCCGCCTGCGGGCAGGCGGACATCGTCGTCTCGGAACGCTACCTGCCGCGCTCGTGCCGGCCGCGTTGGCTCAAGGCCGATCGCCGCCACCTCGAGCAGAGCGGCGGCCTCGCGATCTTCCTCGCGTCCGAGCGGATCGTCAGCGTCGTCGAGAGCCAGGGGGAACATGGCTGGTGGCGCGGGGGCGGCCGGCGCGAAAACAACCGGCAGACCTCCGCGCAGGCCCCACCAAGCCCGTGACGGGCATGGCCCTGGCCGAAGCCAAGGCAGAGCCCAACCCGGCCTGGGACCGCGCGAAGGAGCGCGGAAAACCGCCCCGCCGCAAGTTCCCGAGGGCTCAGTGGTAGCGGCGCAGGAGCCCGGCGAGCTTGCCCTGCACTTCGACTTCATCGGGCCGGTAGAACTGCGGATCATGGGCCGCGTTGGCCGGATCGAGCCGTACCTTGCCGCCCTCGCGGCGCAGGTACTTGAGCGTGGCTTCCTCGCCGCGCACAAGCGCCACCACGATCTCGCCGTCGCGGGCTGTGTTGGTCCGCCGCACCAGCGCGAAATCGCCGTCGAAAATCCCGGCCTCGACCATCGAATCCCCCGAAACCTCAAGCGCGTAGTGTTCGCCAGGCCCAAGCAGCGCGGCCGGGACGGGGAGGGTCGACTGACCTTCGAGTGCCTCGATCGGGGCGCCGGCGGCGATGCGGCCGTGGAGCGGCAGCTCGATCACATCGTTGGCCGCCACCGCTTCGCTCACGCGCGCAGGCGGCGGGACCATCGGCACCACGTTGTCGCCCTGCGGAGCCGCCGCGCGGGCGGGTGTCGTGTCGCCGGGTTGGCGGATCACCTCGAGCGCGCGCGCCCGGTTGGGCAGGCGGCGCAGGAAACCCCGCTCTTCCAGAGCGGAGATGAGCCGGTGCACGCCCGACTTGCTCTTGAGGTCGAGCGCCTCCTTCATTTCCTCGAAGCTCGGCGAGACGCCGGTTTCCTCGAGCCGCTGCTGGATGAAGACGATGAGCTCGCGCTGTTTTGCGGTCAGCATTGGTCAAAACTCCTGTGGTCGCACCCACGACGGACCTCGCGTGAGGCGCGCCGTGCCAATCCCTTCGTGCGCCAAGAGGCACCCCCTTCGATCAGGGTCGCGGTGCTTTGCCTGCACTCTGTTCGCCATTAAGGTGAACGAACAAGGAACAATTAGGCAACTGTTGGAACGCTGTCAACAGGTCCGCGCGGCAAACCCGCGCAATTCAGCCATTCCGGAGCATGTAGACCGTCACCACTTCGCCCGCGGCAAGCACCGGTGCGTGGGCGGCGCGGTCGATCAGGCAGTCCGCTGCCGCGAGCGCTGAGAGGGCGGAGGAATCCTGCGAGCCGGCCAAGCGCACGCGCTCCCCCTCGCGGACCGCCCGCAGGAACTCGCGCCGGGGGCCGATCTCCGGCAGATCCTCGCCCGCCACGAGAGACTTGGCGCGGGGCAGGGGATCGGGATCGCCCATCGCCGCGCGCACGAGCGGCAGGGCGAAGAGGAAGGCGGTGACGAAGCTCGAGACCGGGTTGCCCGGCAGGCCTAGGATCACCTGCGCGCCCCCGCTGCTATTCGGGCGGGTGGCGACAAGCAGCGGCTTGCCGGGCTTGATCGCGATGCGCCAGAAGGCGGTCTCGGCGCCCCACACGGCGAGCGCGGGCTTGATGAGATCGTGATCGCCCACCGAGGCGCCGCCCGAAGTGACGAGGATGTCGGCGCCCTCGGCCCCGGCGAGCGCGGCGGCGAGTGCCTCGCGCCGGTCGGGCACGGGTCCGATGCGCGTGACCTCGCAGCCCAGGGGCGCGAGCATGGCGGCGATCATTGCGGCATTGCTGGCCGGGATCTGGTGGGGGAGGCAGGCGGCAGGATCGGGGCTGAGCTCGTCGCCCGAATCCATCACCGCCACGCGCACCCGCCGCGGCACGGGAAGCCGGCCGTGCCCCGCCGCCAGCGCCAGCGCGAGGCGGGCGGGGGTGATGCGGGTGCCGCGCGCGAGCACCAGGTCGCGCGCGCGGAAATCGAAGCCCTGCGGACGGATGTGGCGACCAGGCGGGGGAGGCTCCGTGGCGGTGAGGGTCCCGCCCTCCACCACCGCGTCTTCCTGGAGCAGCACCCGGTCCGCGCCCTCGGGCAGGATCGCGCCGGTCGAGATGCGCGCCGCCTCGCCGGGCCCGAGCGCGGCGGGCAGGGGATCGCCCGCACGGCTTTCGCCCACGATGTGCCAGGGGCCGTCGCCGGGGGCGAGGGCGTAGCCGTCCATCGCCGAGAGGTCGGCCGCCGGCTGCGTGCGGATGGCATGGAGGTCGGCGGCGAGGAAGCGCCCGAGCGCCTGTTCGGCGGGGACCGTCTCGACCGGAAGCGAGGGCGCGAGCGCGAGCAGGCGGGCCTGCGCCTCCTCCAGGCCGAGCGGGGCGGTCATGCGCGCGGGGGCTCCGGCGCGGTCCAGTCGCCCGACTTGCCGCCGGTCTTGGCGATCAGCCGGACGTCCTCGATGACCATCGCCTTGTCGACCGCCTTCGCCATGTCGTAAATTGTGAGCAGTGTGATGGAAGCGGCTGTCATCGCTTCCATTTCCACCCCGGTCTTGCCGGTCAGCGAGGCAGTGGCGGTGACGCGGATGCCAGTATCCTCGAAGGCGAAGTTGATCGTGACCGCCTCGAGCCCGAGCGGGTGGCACAGCGGGATCAATTCGCCGGTGCGCTTGGCGGCCATGATCCCGGCGATCCGCGCTGCGGCAAGTACGTCACCCTTGGGCGCATTCCCGGCGCGGATCGCGGCGAGGGCTTGCTGGGACATGGCGATCCGTCCCGTGGCGACCGCCCGGCGCTGCGTCGCCGCCTTGCCGCCGACGTCGACCATGCGCGCGGCCCCGTCTTCGCTAAGGTGCGTGAGCCTGCTCATGCGGCCGTCTCTGTCCCGATCAGCGCGACGGTGGCACTGGCGATATCGTCAGCGCGCATCAGGCTCTCCCCGACGAGGAAGGTGCGCACGCCCGCGGCTTCAAGGCGGGTGATGTCGGCGCGGGTGTTGATGCCGCTCTCGCCGACCAGCAGCGTGCCCTCCGGGGCGAGGGGGGCGAGGCGCTCGGTCGTGGAAAGGTCGGTGACGAAGGTCCTGAGGTCGCGGTTGTTGACCCCGATGAGGCGCGAGCGGAGGTGCTTCGCGGCGCGCTCCATCTCGGCCGCGTCGTGGACCTCGACCAGCACGTCCATGCCGAGCTCGAGCGCGGCGGCCTCGATCTCAGCCATGAGGCCGTCCTCAAGCGCGGCGACGATGACGAGAATCGCGTCGGCGCCGATCGCGCGCGCCTCGAGGCATTGCCAGGGATCGACCATGAAGTCCTTGCGAAGCACCGGGAGGGTGCAGGCGGAGCGGGCCTCGACGAGGTAGTCCTCGTGCCCCTGGAAATAGGGCGCGTCGGTCAGCACCGAGAGGCAGGCCGCGCCCCCTGCCTCGTAGGCGGCGGCGTGTTCGGCCGGGCGGAAATCGGCACGGATCAGGCCCTTGGAGGGGCTCGCCTTCTTGATCTCGGCGATGAGGGCGTATCCGTCGGCAGCGCGGACGCGCAGCGCAGCCTCGAAGCCGCGCGGGGGCGTCTGGGTGCGTGCGGCGGCCGCAAGCTGCTCCTCGCCGATCGCGAGCTTGCGGGCGGCGACGACCTCGCGCTTCACGGCGCAGATTTCCTCGAGCTTGTTCAACAGTCGGTTTCCCTGATCCGTTCGGGCTGAGCTTGTCGACGCCCCGTACTTGCACCTTGTCGATGCGCTAGAGGAAAGAACAGCCCCTCGACAAGCCAGGGCGAGCGGGGCACGTTACGTCGCCAAGGCGATCCATTTCTCCAGCAGTGCCAGCGCCGCGCCCGAATCGAGCGCCTCGGCGGCCATGGCCGCCCTCTCGCGCCAGCTTTCGCCGCGCCCGGCGACCGTCAGCGCCCCGGCGGCATTGAACAGCACCGCATCGCGATAGGGGCCGGGGGTGCCCATCAGGAGCGCCTTCAAGGCGGCGGCGTTGTGCCGTGCATCATCGCCCCGGATCGCCTCGATCGGCGCGTGGGGGAGGCCCGCCGCGCCGGCATCGATCCGCTCCATCGCGAAGGCGTGGCCCGTCACCACCGCGACCTCGTTCCCGCCCGCGAGGCTCAACTCGTCCAGTCCCTCGTCGCCCGAGACGATCAGCGACTTGCCGGTGCCGAGCCGCGCCATCGCCCCTGCATAGATCGGCACGTAGGCCGGCCGGGCGATGCCGATCAGCTGGCTCTCGACCCGTGCAGGGTTGGAGAGCGGGCCCATCAGGTTGAAGATCGTGCGCTTGCCGATCTTCTGGCGGATGGGCTGGATGCGCGCCATGGCCGGGTGGTGGTTCTTGGCGAAGAGGAAACAGATGCCGATCGCGGCGAGGGTCTTTTCCGCGGTGCGCCCGGCCGCATCCATGTCGAGGCCCAGCGCCTCGAGCGTGTCCGCCGCACCTGCCTTGGAGGAGGCGGCGCGGTTCCCGTGCTTGGCGACCGGCACGCCGCACGCCGCGACGACGAGGCTCACCGCGGTCGAGACGTTGAGGGTGTGGTGCCCGTCGCCCCCCGTGCCGCAGACGTCGATCGCGCCCTCGGGCGCAGGGACCGGGATCAGCCGCGCGCGGAGCGCCCGTGCCGCGCCGGCGATCTCGTCCGCGGTCTCGCCGCGCTCCGACAAAGCGACGAGGAAGGCCGTGATGTCATCCTCCGAAGGCGCGCCGTCGAGCAGCACGCCGAAGGCCGCCTCGGCCTCAGCCTCGGTGAGCGGCGCGGCGACATCGGGGAGCAGGCTCACGGGCGGAGCCTTGCCGGCAGCGCCGGCTCGAGCCCACAGGCGCGCACGAAGTTGGCGAGCAGGGCATGGCCATGCTCGGTGGCGATGCTCTCCGGGTGGAACTGCACCGAGTGGATCGGGAGGCTTTCGTGGCGGAAGCCCATCACGCTCGGGTGATCGCTTCCGGGCGTCTCGGCATGGGCGTTGGCGACCAGTTCGGCGGGGACGTTCACAACTTCGAGGCTGTGGTAGCGCGTCGCGATGAAGGGCGAGGGCAGGCCCTCGAACACCCCGGTTCCGTCATGGCTGACAGGCGAGGTCTTGCCGTGCATCAGCCCGCCGCGCTGGACGGTCCCGCCGAAATGCTGCCCGATCGCCTGGTGCCCGAGGCACACGCCCAGCAGCGGCTTGCCGGCGTCCGCACAGGCCGCGACGAGGTCGAGGCTGATTCCTGCCTCGTGGGGCGTGCAGGGGCCGGGCGAGATCAGGAAGCCCGCCGCGTTGCTGCGTAGCGCCTCGGCGGCGGTCAGCGCGTCGTTGCGCTCGACGCGCACCTCGGCACCCAGCTCCAACAGGTAGTGGACGAGGTTGAAGGTGAAGCTGTCGTAATTGTCGATGACGAGGATCATTGCGCCTTGGCCCCTTCGCGTTTCGTCACCACGATGATCGGCCCGACCCGGCCCTTGTCCACCCGCCCCGCCGCCGGGTCCCACAGGCTCGACACCTGCCCGTCGAGATAAAGGGCGTTCTGCACCTTGAGCTCGTCGCGGAAGAACCGGGCGAGCTGGCCGAAACTGAGCGGCGCCTCGGAAATGACGAAATGCGCCTTCCCGGCCGCGTCCACGCCGACCGCGTTGCGGATCGCCTTGGAGGGGCCGTCCTCCTGGATCTCCGGGTGAAGCTTGCCATCGATCAGCAGCAGTGGGCCGGACTGGGTGCCGAACTCGGGCCGGTCGCCCACCGTCTCGAAGAAGGTGTTGCTCCCCAGCACGCGCCAGCTGCCACCCGCGCCAAAGAACACCCCGTTGGGCTTCATGTAGAAATTGCCCTCTCCCTCGCCCCGGTTCAGTTCGGCGAGCCGCTCGCCCTTTTCGACATAATAGCCGATGGGCCTCAAATCATCGCCATACATCCCGCCGTTCATCGCGAAGGCAACGCGGGAGGGATCGACGCTGGCGGCGAAGGCGGCGAGCGAGCCGAAGGGCTGCTTGTCGGCGCCGAGATTGGCCATGGCGATGCGGTGCTGGGCGGGATCGGCAATGCAGTGGGTGAAGCGGGTGTCCTCGAAACTCGTCGCCCGGCAGGCCGATGCCGCGGCGGAGGGCGTCGCCGAGGGGGCGGGCGCGGGCGTCGCCGCCTTGCGCTCGGTGCCGTCGAGGTTGACGCTCACCACCGCTTCGCCCGCCGGGGCCTCCGAACAGGCGGCAAGGGCGAGGCAGATGGCGAGGGAAGCGGCGAGGGTGCGGATCATTGCCCGTAGCCCGGCTCGCCCGCCACCCGCACCGCCTCGCGCGCGGCGGCGATCAGCGCGCTCGCCTTGGCGCGGCATTCGGCGAGTTCGTAATCGGGGTCGGAATCGGCGACGATCCCGGCCCCGGCCTGGACGTGCATGACCCCGTCCTTGACCACCGCGGTCCTCAGTACGATGCAGGAATCGAGGCTGCCGTCGGGCGCGAAATAGCCGACGCCCCCGGCATAGGCGCCGCGGGTCTCTGGCTCGAGTTCGGCGATGATCTCGCAGGCCCGGATCTTCGGCGCGCCCGAGACGGTGCCTGCGGGGAAGCCCGCGAACAGCGCATCGAGCGCGTCCTTGGCCGGATGGTCGAGCCGGCCCACGACATTGCTGACGATGTGCATGACGTGGCTGTAGCGTTCGATGGTGAAGCTGTCGGTCACCGTCACGCTCCCCGCCGCCGCCACTCGGCCGACATCGTTGCGCCCGAGGTCGAGCAGCATCAGGTGCTCGGCGCGCTCCTTGGGATCGGCAAGCAGGCTCGCCTCGTTGGCGAGGTCATCCTCGCGCGTGGCGCCGCGTGGCCGCGTCCCGGCGATCGGGCGGATGGTGATCTCGTCGTCCCGCACGCGCACGAGGATCTCCGGGCTCGATCCCACCAGCGCGAAGCCCGGCAGGTCGAGAAAGTAGAGGAAGGGCGAGGGGTTCACGCGCCGCAGCGCCCGGTAGAGCGCCAACGGGGGCAGGGTGAAGGGGCAGGTGAAGCGCTGGGCGAGCACCACCTGGAAAATGTCGCCCGCGACAATGTAGTCCTTGGCCCTCAGCGCCATCGCCTTGTATTCGTCGGGTGCGATCACCGGGGCGAGATCGGGGAGGGGGACCGGCGCGGCGGCACGATCGGCGGCGGGAGCCGCCTGAGCGAGCAGGCTCAGCGTCGCATCGATCCGCTCCCCGGCGCGCTCGACCGCGACCTGCGGATCGCGCGCCTCCCAGATCGGGGCGATCGCGAAGAGCGCGTCGGTGAGCCGGTCGAAGACCAGGATCACGGTCGGGCGCACGAACAGCATGTCGGGGAGGGCGAGATCGCTCGCTGGCGCACGCGGCAGGGTTTCCACGAGGCCGATCGTCTCGTAGCCGAAATAGCCGACCAGACAGGCGAGCGCCGGGGGCAGGCCCTCGGGCATGGGATCGACCCGGCAGGTCGCGGCCAGTGCGCGCAGCTCCGCCAGCGCGTCGCCGGGGCAGGGGGTGAAACCCGCGCGGTCGGTCTGCCAGCTGCGGTTGATCTCGGCGGCGGCGCCGCTGGCGCGGAACACGAGGTCGGGATCGAGGCCGAGGAGGCTGTAGCGCCCGCGCACCTCGCCGCCCTCGACGCTTTCGAGCAGGAAGTCGCCACGACCCGGCACGATCAGTCGCCGCGCCGCCCCCACCGGCGTGTCGCTGTCGGCGATGATCCGCCGCCACACCAACGCGGGGTGGCCCGCGGCGAGGCGCGCGGCGGCGGCGGTGGCGTTCTCGGGCAGGTTGGCGGCGGCGGTCACGGTGCGGCGGAACCCGCGATCACTGTTCGCCGGCGAGCTGCTTGCGCACCGCCTCGATCGCCTTGTCGTTGCGGGTGACGCCGAGCTCCTTGCGCATCGCGGCGATGGCCTGTGCGCGGTATTCCTCGGTCAGCGCGCCGCCGAGCTGCTGGCGGGTCTGCGCGACGAGCTGGCCCTCCTGGTCGAGCGGCAGGGTGCTGATGTCCTCGAGCGCCACGACATACCACCCGAGGTCGCGGGGCCCTTCGAGCGGCTTGACGGTGCCTTCGGCCATGCTGAACAGCAGCACCAGCGGCGGGGCGAGGCGGCCCTGCTGGCGGGCGAGCAGCTCGCGGCGCTCAAGATCGATCGCCTCGCGCTCGAAACCGGGCTTGTTTTCGGCGGCCATCGCCTGGGCGAGCGGGGTGCCGGCGCGCACCTTGGCGGTGATCCGCTCGGCCGCCTGCCGGGCAAGGACCGCGCCCTGCGCCCGCTTCCAGCCCTCGATCGCGCCCGCGCGCACCTCGGCGAGCGGCGGGGCGGTGGCTTCCTCGATCCGCGCGACCTCGAAGACCACGAACTGCTGGCCCGGCGTCACCTCGGCGAGCTGGGGTTCGCTTTCCTCCATCTGGAAGGCGGTCTGGAGGACGGGGGCGAGCTGCGGCACGATCTGCACCTGCGGCTGACCGAAGGCGCGCCCGTTGGCGAGCAGCGGAGGGGTCGTCTCGACCTTGAGGCCGTAGGCTTTCGCCACCTCGGCGAGCGCGGTGCCGCTGTCGATCTCGCCCTCGATCTCGGACACGCGGTCGGCGATCGCGGCGGCGCGCTTCTCGCCTGCGAGCGCCTCGGTGATCTCGGGAGTCGCCTCGGCGAGGCTGCGCGCCGGGATGCGCTCGACACTGTCGACCCGCGCGACATACCAGCCGAGGGTGCCCTGTGCCGGATCGGCGATCCCGCCCTCGTTCGCCTCGAAGACGTTCTGCGCGAAGGCGAAGCTGGTCGCGCTCGCCATCGCCTCGCGGTCGCGGGCCTCGGACCTTGAGGCGGTGAACCCCGCCCCGCGCGCCGCCGCCTCGAGCGGGGTGCCGGCGCGGATGCGGGCGACAAGCGCCTTAGCGGCATCCTCGGTCGGGACGACGAAGCTGGTGACGGTGCGCCGCTCGCTCGCCTGATACTTCGCGGCATCGCGCTTGTAGCGCGCGGCAATCTCGGCCGGGGTGGGCGCGGCGTTCACCTGAAGCGTATCGGCACCGAACACGGCGAAGCGCAGGGTGCGGCGTTCGGGGCGGATGAAGCGGGCGCGGTTGTCGGTGTACCACGCGGTGAGCTGCGCCTCGGTGGGGTTCCCGGCGGGCGCATAGGCGGCGCTGGGGATCAGCGCGATCTCGCCCTTGCGCTTCTCCAGCACCAGCGCGGCATATTGACGCGCGATCTTCTCGGGCAGCTGCGGGGCGGCGATCGCGGGGCGCAGCAACTGCTGCTCGATGAGACCATCGGCGAGATCGCGGCGAAACAGCTCGTCGGTGAGCCCGAGCCGGCCGAGCGCGGCGCGGTAGGTCTGCTGGTCGAAGCTGCCGGTGAGGCCCTGGAAGGCCGGGATCTTCAGGATCTCGCTGTTGACGAGGTTGTCGCCCGCCCGCAGCCCGTATTCGCGCCCGTAGACGCCGACCGCGAAGCGATCGATCAGCTGCCTCACCACCTCCTCGAGCCCGCCCTCGGCGATGAACTCGGGCATGGTCAGGGTGGGGTTCTGTGCGCGTACCTGGTCGAGCGCGGTGTTGGCGGCGATCGGGAGATCGGAGATCGGGATCGTCTCGCCGCCCACCGCCGCGAGCCGATCGGTGTTCGAGATGCCGCCCATCCCGACATTGGACAGGTCCGAGGCCGCGAAGGCCAGAGCGATCAGCCCGAGAAAGGCGAGCGCGATCGGCAGACCGATCTTGGACTGGAAAAAGCGGCGGAAAAACGAAAGCATGGCGTGACTGACCCCGTCCGAGGCTGGGTGGTGGCGGGGCGATCCGCCCCTGTCGTCCGCAGCAAGCGAACGCGATCGGGAGGCGCTTTAGAGGCCCTGCGACCGCGCGGCAACAGCTTCGCGCGCGTTTTGACTAGCGCCGCGTCCTCGGCTAGCGGACGCGACCCCGGGCCACTACAGAATGCACAGAATCGCCGATCGCCCGGCACCACCCTCTCAATTTCGCAGGAAATGCAGGACACGTCATGAACCGCCGGCCCTATATCGTCGGAAACTGGAAGATGCATGGCACCCGCGCGATGCTGTCCGAGGCGCGCGCAATCGACCGCGCGGCTCAGCGCCACATGAAGGTCGAAGTGGCGCTCGCGCCGCCCTACACGCTGATTCATCCGATCCACCGCGAGGCCGAGCAGATCGCGGTCGGCGCGCAGGATTGCCACCACGAGGCGGACGGCGCGCACACCGGGGACATCTCAGCAGCGATGATCGCCGATGCCGGCGCCAAGTTCGTGATCCTCGGCCATTCCGAACGGCGCACCGGTCACGGCGAGAGTGACGCGCTGGTGCGCGCCAAGGCCTCGGCCGCGCTCGTCGCGGGGCTGCGCATCATCATGTGCTGTGGCGAAAGTGCCGCGACCCGTGAATCGGGCGATGCGGTGGCCTTCGTCAAGCGCCAGCTGGCCGCCTCGCTGCCCCCCGCCGACACCATGCCCGCCGACATCGCCGAGCGCGTGACGGTCGCCTACGAGCCGCTCTGGGCGATCGGCACCGGCACGCCGGCGACCATCGAGGACATCGGGGCGATGCATGCCGAGATCCGCGCGCTGCTGATCGAACTCTTCGGCGAGGAGCAGGGCCGCGACGTGCGCATCCTCTACGGCGGCTCGGTCAAGCCCGACAACGCCGCCGCGATCTTCGCCGTTCCCGACGTGGGCGGGGCACTGGTGGGCGGGGCGAGCCTCACCGCCGACAGCCTGATGGGCATCGCGCTCGCCGCGAGCGAGCCCTTCGAGCACTGATCCGGCGCAGCGCCGCCCTTGCGGCGGGCTTGCCGCGCGGGCGGCGCGCGCCTACATGGCGCGCCAATGACGCAATCCGGGCGATGATCGCCCCCGGCCAAGAGTGATGCTTCCATGTCCCTGTTCATCTTCCTCACCGTGATCCAGGCCCTCGTGGCCGCCGCGCTCGTCGGCGTGGTGCTGATGCAGCGTTCGGAAGGGGGCGGGCTCGGGATCGGCGGCAATCCCGGGGGCGCCTTCGGGGCGCGCGGGGCGGCGGACTTCCTGACCCGCTCGACCAAGTGGCTGGCGGTGGCCTTCGTCTCGCTCTCGATCGTGCTTGCCGCGCTCGCGGTGCGCGAGGCGCGCGGCGGCGAGGTGACGAGCACGCTCGAACGCGGCGTGCCGGCAGGGGCGGCCAAGCCCGACCTGCTCGCCGATCCGGTGCCCGCGCCGGCCGTTCCTGCTCCGGCCGAAGTCCCCGCCCCGGCGCAGCCCGCCCCTGCGGGCGAGTAACCTCGACCTCATCCGACCCCGCCGATCCGGCGGCCACGGCATTGTGGATGGCGCCCGCTTGCCCGGCGCAATTCGCTTGCCCCGAATCCACCCTGTTGCTTAAGGCCCGACTCCCATGGCGCGGTTCATTTTCATCACCGGCGGCGTGGTCTCCTCGCTCGGCAAAGGTCTCATGGCGGCATCGCTTGCGGCACTGCTGCAGGCGCGCGGCTACAAGGTCCGCATCCGCAAATTCGACCCCTATCTCAACGTCGATCCGGGCACGATGAGCCCCTATCAGCACGGCGAGGTCTTCGTCACCGACGACGGGGCCGAGACCGATCTCGACCTCGGACACTACGAACGCTTCACCGGCGTCTCGGCGCGGCAGAGCGACAACATCACGAGCGGACGGGTCTACCGCGACATCATCGCCAAGGAGCGGCGCGGAGACTATCTCGGCGCGACCGTGCAGGTGATTCCGCACGTCACCGACGCGATCAAGGAATTCGCGCTCGCCGAACAGGGCGATCATGACTTCATCCTGTGCGAGATCGGCGGGACGGTGGGCGACATCGAATCGCTGCCCTTCATGGAGGCGATCCGCCAGCTCCGGAACGAGCTCGACCCGTGGCAGACGGTCAGCGTCCACGTCACGCTGGTGCCCTACATCAAGGCCGCGGGCGAGTTGAAGACCAAGCCCACCCAGCACTCGGTGCGCGAACTGGCTTCGCTGGGCATCAAGCCCGACATCCTGCTGTGCCGCGCTGAGCACCCGATCCCTGAAAGCGACCGCCGCAAGATCGCACAGTTCTGCAACGTGCGCCCCGAGGCGGTCATCCCGGCATTGGATGCGCCCTCGATCTACTCGGTGCCGCAGCAGTACCACGCCGAGGGCCTCGACCGCGAGGTGCTGCGCGCCTTCGGCATCACCGATGCGCCCGAGCCGGACCTTAGCGCCTGGGCCGACGTCACCGATCGCCACTTCAACCCCGAGGGTGAGGTGACGATCGCGGTCGTCGGCAAGTATGTCGGCCTCCAGGACGCCTACAAGAGCCTCAACGAGGCGCTGATCCACGGCGGCCTCGCCAACCGGGTAAAGGTCAACATCAAGTGGATCGACGCCGAGATCTTCGAGGGCGACGACGAGGCCGAGATCATCGCCGCGCTGGAACCGATGCACGGCATTCTCGTCCCCGGCGGCTTCGGCGAGCGCGGCAGCGAGGGCAAGATCGCCAGCGTGCGCTTCGCCCGCGAGCGGCAGGTGCCCTTCTTCGGCATCTGCCTCGGCATGCAGATGGCCTGCATCGAGGGCGCCCGCGCGGCGGGCTTTCCCGAAGCCTCCTCGACCGAATTTGGGCCGACCGAAACGCCGGTGGTCGGCATCATCACCGAATGGATGAGCGCCGAAGGCCTCCAGAGCCGCGCCGAGGGCGGGGATCTCGGAGGAACCATGCGCCTCGGGGCCTATCCAGCGCGGCTCAGCCCCAATAGCCACACCGCGCGCATCTATGGCGGGGCCGAGGAGATTTCCGAGCGCCACCGCCACCGCTACGAGGTGAACAGCGCCTTCATCGAGCCGCTGGAGAAGCAGGGTCTGATTTTCTCGGGCATGTCTCCCGACGGGCTGCTGCCCGAGATCGTCGAGCGGCCCGATCACCCCTGGTTCGTGGGCGTGCAGTTCCACCCGGAACTGAAGTCGCGCCCCTTCGATCCGCACCCGCTGTTCGCAGGCTTCATCGCCGCCGCCCTTGAACAGTCGCGGCTCGTCTAGTCCCCGCCAAAGTCAGGCCCGTGGCGACCGGCCGCTAGACCGGCGCGCGGGGCCGCCCGGCGCAACTTGCTTGCTCGCGCGTCCTTTAGCTAGGTTATGCAATCCTTTGTTTAGCTGGCCGCAGTTGCTGCGCCGTTCCCTTACAATTCTTGTAGATTAGACTTGCATGGAATTGCGTTTCCGCATTAGACGCAGGGCCGCTTTCAGGGAGTTGTCGGCACCGCGGCACTATCTCTTGCGCAAGATGATCCGGCTGTTAGAAAATTGTCCGCAGAGCGAGCTTGTCTGATCTTGTCCGTCTTCTGCGACCCGGACGGATAGCATCAGGCGGGGCGACGAAAGTCGCGGGGGCGGATCGCAAGATCCGCCCCCTTTTCAGATACATCGCTGTTGTTGCAGCCGCGTCAGGCCGCGCTGGCCGCGTCGTCTTCGCCGCTCGATGGCACTGCGGTGAGCGTCGCGGTGCCGCCGATGGCGATCTTGCGCGGCTTCATCGCCTCGGGCACCTCGCGCACAAGATCGATGATCAGCAGCCCGTCGGCGAGGTCCGCCCTCTCGACCCGCACGAAATCGGCGAGCTCGAAGCGGCGCTCGAAACCGCGGTTGGCGATGCCGACATGGATCAGCTCGGCGCCCTCGTCGGCCTCCTCGCGCTTGCGGCCTTGCACCACGAGCAGGTTCTGCTGCGCGGTGATGTCGATGTCGCCCGGACGGAAGCCGGCGACTGCGAGGGTGATGCGGTAATTGTCCTCGCCGCGGCGCGAGATGTTGAAGGGGGGGTAGTTGTCGCCGGCGTTGAGACGCGCCTGGTTCTCCAGCAGGTCGAACAAGCGGTCGAAGCCGACGGTGCTGCGGCGATAGGGGGTGAAATCGAAACGTGACATCGTGCAAATCCTCCGTAACGAGCAATTTGGTTCGCTTGCGGGCCTGCCGCGTGCAGCACCCGCCTTTGCCGCCCTGACCGCTCCCCGAGACTGGCGGAACGCGGCGACAGGGCCTATCTGGTTTTCCCGATACCGCTTTCAAGAGGGTCCGATGAGCCAGCCCCAGATCGACATCTACACCAAGTTCGCCTGCCCCTTCTGCGTGCGCGCCAAGCGCCTGCTGACTGACAAGGGGGCCGCGTTCACTGAGCACGACATCACCCTCGGAGGCCCACGGCGCGAGGAAATGCTCGCCCGCGCGCCGAACGCGATGACGGTGCCGCAGATTTTCATTGGCGACGTCCATGTGGGCGGCTCCGACGATCTCGCCGCTCTCGAGCGCGCGGGCAAGCTCGACGCGCTGCTGGCGGGCTGATGCCGAAGATCGCACTCTTGCAGATGACTTCGGGGATCGACCCCGAGGCCAATTTCGCGGTGATCGCCGAGGCCGCTCGCACGGCTGCGGGAGAGGGGGCTGCGATGCTGTTCACCCCCGAGATGTCGCTGCTGCTCGACCGCAATCGGGGGCGCGCGGCTCCGCATATCGTGGCCCAGGGCGACTCGCCTTTCGTCCCGCGTTTCGTCGCGCTGGCGGCCAAGACCGGCGTGACCATCGCGCTCGGCTCGATGGCGGTGGCGCACGAGGCGGGCGCAAAGAACGCCAACCGCTCGATGGTCTTCGCGCCCGGCGCTAGGGAGCCGGTCACCTACGACAAGATCCACATGTTCGATGTCGACCTCGCGACCGGCGAGAGCTGGCGCGAAAGCAATGCCTACGAAGCCGGGCGGGCGGTGGTGACTTTGGAGGATACGCCGGTCGGCCGGTTGGGGCTGGCGGTGTGCTACGACATGCGCTTTCCCGCCCTGTGGCGCGCGCTGGGCGACCGCGCCTGCGATACAATCGCCGTGCCCGCCGCCTTCACCAGGCCCACGGGCGCGGCGCACTGGCACGTCATGCTGCGCGCTCGCGCGATCGAGGCGCAGGCCTTTGTCATCGCCGCGGCGCAGGTGGGCCAGCACGAGGACGGGCGCGAGACCTATGGCCATTCCCTCGTCGTCGATCCCTGGGGAGAGGTGCTGCTCGACATGGGCGGCGAGGCGCCGGGGCTCGGTTCCTGCGACATCGAACTCGGCCGGATCGCCGCTGTGCGCGCACAGGTGCCAGCTCTTGCCAACCGCCGCGAAATCGCCACATCCTGATTTGACATGATCGTCTATGACCTCGCCTGCACTGAAGGCCACCGGTTCGAGGGGTGGTTCGGCTCCTCGAGCGATTTCGAGGACCAGCAGGCGCGCGGGCTGTTGTGCTGTCCGTCCTGCGGCACCTCCGAGGTGACCAAGGCGCCGATGGCCCCCGCGGTGCCCGCCAAGGGCAACAGACGTCAGGAGATGCTCTCGCCCGCGACGCAGCCGATGGCGAACACCCCGATGCCGCCGCATGTGCAACAGGCGCTCGCCGCGCTGGCCAAGGCGCAGGCCGAGGCGCTCAAGAACTCCACCTGGGTCGGCGACAAGTTCGCCGAGGAGACCCGCAGGATGCATTACGGCGAGCGCGACGAGGCGCCGATCCACGGCCAGGCGAGCCTCTCCGAGGCGAAGGCGCTGATCGAGGAAGGCGTGCCGGTGGCGCCGCTGCCCTTTCCGGTCGCTCCGCCCGACAAGCTCAACTGAAAGCTTCTGATGTCCGCATCGCCTTGGCGATAGTGTCCTTGCTCGATACGCAGCGGAGCCGCGCCTGCTGCGAGTGGCGGTTCGACCTTGCGACCTTGCGGGACGATGTTGCGCCACACGCTGACCCTGCTATGGCTCCGGTCGGGACCCCGTAGCTCAGCAGGATAGAGCATCAGATTCCTAATCTGAGGGCCGCGCGTTCGAATCGCGCCGGGGTCACCATCCCCCCGACAGCGTCATAATGGCAACGAAAAAGGGCGCTCGGCCCAACCGGAGTGACGGGATGCACCCCGTCATTCGGTATTTGGCCTTAGCGCCCTTCGAGGACCCGTTTACCCTGTCGCGGTAAACAGGTGGTTAACTGTAATGCGCATTATTTGTCAGGCTGCGCTGACAGATGCGCGCTGGCTCCACCGCCGCTCGGCGAGCACGGAGAGGGCGACGATGCCGAGCGAGGCGCCCAGGATCAGCGCGCAGGCGCCGCCCCAGCCAGCGAGATCGTAGACCGCCGTGCCGAGCGCGCTGCCGATCGCGCCGCCGACAAACATCGTCACGATGTAGATGGTCGTCAGCCGGGTGCGGATCCCGGGCTCGAGCGTGAACAGGGTCATGCGTCCCGTCACGTCAATGCTCGGGCCGACCATGTTGACGATGAGCAGCGGCACCAGCACGCTCCACAGCCCAAAGCCGAGCGGGTAGAACAGCGCGATCCCCGCGAGCTGCACCGCCGCCGCGACCAGCCGCGCGCGGCGCGGGCCGACCCGGTCCGCCCAACGCCCGAGGCGCGGGGTGGTGAGAATGCTGATCGCCGCCACTCCGGCGAGGTAGCCGACGTCGTCGGTGCCGTAGCCCATCGCCGGGCTCGTCAGATGCAGCGCCAGCGCCAGCCAGGTCGCGGTGAAGATTGCGAAGTTCAGCGCCTGGATCGCCGCGGACAGCCGCAGGTCGGAGTGCCTCGCCGCGAGCGAGACGACCGACGCGATGAGCGCACCGTAATGCGCCTTGGGAGCCTTGGGCGCGGCACCTTCGCTACGCATGGCGATCGGCAGAAAGACGGTGACGCCGGCCATGAGCGCGAAGGCGCAGACATAGACGGCGTGCCAATCGGCTCGTTCGGCGATGATCCCCGCACCGACCCGGGCGACGAGCATGCCGAAGATCACGCCTGCGGTCAGCTGCGCCGTGACCTGTCCGAGGCGCTCGGGCGCGACCCGTTTCGAGGCGAAGGCGGGGATCAGGTAGGGCGCGATGGTGACGAAGCCGAGCAGGGTCGAGGCGGCGGTGAAGGCCGCGAAACCCGGCGCGAGCACCATGCCGCCGAGGCACAGCGTTTGCGCCGAGACGAGGATCAGGCAGAGGCGGCGATTGGAGTAGAAGTCTCCGAGCGGCAGCAGCAGCAGGATGCCGAGCGCCAGCGCCAGCTGGTTGAGCGCCGGAACGAGGCCGATCGCCGCCTCGCTGACATCGAAGGCGCGCGCCACCTCTCCGATGATCGGGTGGATGTAATAGGCGTTGGCGGTGACCACCGCGACGGTCGCCGCGAGGGCCCGTTCCTGCGTGCGCGTGAGATAGGCGTGGGGAGGAGCGGGCACCGGGGCGGGCGCACTCAAGGCAGGAAGCCTGCCTTCTTCGCCATCGCGATCACGCCTTGCGCGAGTTCCTCGGGCCGGTCCTCCTGGCTGAAATGGCCGCACTTCGAGAGCATTGCATGGGGCTGGCCGGCGGCGCCCCGGATCGCCCCGGCGAGCAGCGGCCCGGCCTGGCCCAGCACCGGATCGTCCTCGCCGAACAGGGTGAGGAAAGGCTTGTCGAAGGCCGCGAGGCCCTCCCAGGCTGCCTTGTTCTCGGCGACGCCGTCCTTGTCGTCGTCTACCGGCACCAACTGCGGAAAAGCGCGCGCACCGGCCTTGCTGGGTTCGTCGGGGAAGGGCGCGTCATATGCGGATACCTCTGCGGGAGAAAGCGTCCTGTGGCAGCCGCGATCCAGAATCGATCCGATTTTAAAATCGGGGGAAGAGCGGGCGAACTCGCGCCATGCCAGAAACCCCGGCGAGGCCTGGCCGCCGCCGGTGGGTAGGAAGGTGTTGCTCGCCACCACGAAGGCGAAGCGGTCAGGCTCTTGCCCGACCATGCGCAGGGAGAGAAGCCCGCCCCAGTCCTGGCAGAACAGGCCTGCCACTCCCGGCACGACCGCATTGCGCCATTGCTTCAGCCAGGCGACGTGGCGGGCATAGGTGTAGAAGGCCTGCTCGTCCGGCTTGTCGCTCTTGCCGAAGCCGATGAGGTCGGGCGCAAGGCAGCGAAAGCCTGCATCCACCAGCAGCGGGATCATCTTGCGATAGAGATAGCTCCACGAAGGCTCGCCGTGAAACAGCAGCAGCGGCGGCGCATCCTTTGGCCCCTCGTCGAGATAGTGCATCCGCGCGGAAAGCCCGTCACCCAGGTCGATGGTGAGCCAGTTCTCGGCGAAGGGGTAGCCGGACAGGTTGGCAAAGCGAGCCGGATCGTGCGCGATGATCTGCATGTGACGTGTTCTCCGTGAGGCTAGTCAGTAGCATATCGAAACGGGATTTCCACTGTCATCGTCGCATTGTGCGGGATTCCTGCCCGGCGGCCGGTCACCGGTGACAATCAGGGCAAAACCGCAGGGATTGGCGCGCATTGTGACGCATTGCGCTTGCAGGCGGGGGGCAAGTGTGATTCTGTCATGGATGGCGTCAGGGGATACACGTTCAAATCATGCGCAGACCGCGATCGGAAAGCAGGGTGAAGCAGGTAGTGGCGCTCGGCGCGCTGCTGCTGCTCGCCGGGTTCGCGGTCGCCGGGCCTACGGGGCTGCTCGCCTGGGGCGAGAATGCCGCCAAGCTCAAGGCGCGTGAGGCGCAGATCGCCGCGCTCGCCGCCAAGCGCGATGCGCTGCGCAACCGGGTTATGCTGCTCGATCCCGAAGCCGCCGATCCCGACCTTGCGAGCGAGCTGGTGCGCGAGAAGCTCGGCGTGATGCGCGAGGACGAGGTCGTCATCACCCTCGACGACGAGTGACCCGGCCAAGGGCTTCCGAACGGCCCTGATTTCGTATGCGCGTTCGGTTTTCCGCAACGCCTTGCCGTTGCGTCACCCCCGCTTGCCTGCCTATAGAGCGAGGACTTGGACGGCGCTTCTCCTCCCCAAGAGCGCGCCAGAGAGAGGGATACTTAATCTTGGCCAAAAAGCCCGCAAAGGCAGCCGCTTCGGCTGCGGACGACGCCGATTTCATGCTGCACTCGCTGCAGGAGGCCTTTGAGGCGAACAAGCGCTACGCCGCCTCGGCGGAGGAGATGCTCGAATTCTACCGCCAGATGCTGCTGATCCGCCGCTTCGAGGAGAAAGCGGGCCAGCTTTACGGCCTCGGCCTGATCGGCGGGTTCTGCCACCTCTATATCGGCCAGGAGGCGGTCGCGATCGGGCTCCAGTCGGCGCTCGACAACGATCGGGACTCCGTCATCACCGGTTACCGCGATCACGGCCACATGCTCGCCTACGGGATCGATCCCAAGGTGATCATGGCTGAGTTGACCGGGCGTCAAGCGGGCATTTCCAAGGGCAAGGGCGGGTCGATGCACATGTTCTCGACCGAGAAAAAGTTCTACGGCGGCCACGGCATTGTCGGTGCGCAGGTGGCGCTGGGCGGGGGTCTGGCGCTCGCACACCAGTACAACGGCGATGGCGGCCTTTGCCTCGCCTATTTCGGCGACGGCGCAGCCAACCAGGGCCAGGTCTATGAAACCTTCAACATGGCCGCCTTGTGGAACCTTCCGATCGTCTTCGTGGTCGAGGACAACCAATACGCGATGGGCACTTCCAGCAAGCGCTCTTCGGCTGAAACCCGCTTTCACCGTCGTGGCACGGCCTTCCGAATTCCGGGGATGGAAGTGAACGGCATGGACGTGCTGGAGGTGCGCGCCGCGGCCGAAGTCGCTTTCGCCCATGTGCGCGCCGGCAAGGGCCCGGTGCTGATGGAATGCAACACCTATCGCTATCGCGGCCATTCGATGTCCGACCCCGCCAAGTACCGCACCCGCGAGGAGGTGCAGGAACAGCGCGAACAGCATGACCCGATCGAGGGGCTGAAGAGGACTCTGGTCGAGGCCGGCAAAACCGAGGACGAATTGAAGGCCATCGACAAGGCGATCCGTGCCCAGGTGGCCGAGGCCGCCGATTTCGCCGAGACCTCTCCCGAGCCCGGGCCGGGCGAACTCTACATCGATGTTCTCGTGGAGGAGTATTGAGCCATGGGGATCGAACTGAAGATGCCGGCGCTCTCGCCCACCATGGAGCAGGGCACGCTCGCCAAGTGGCTGAAGAAGGAAGGCGACAAGATCGAACCGGGCGATATCATCGCCGAGATCGAGACCGACAAGGCGACGATGGAGTTCGAGGCGATCGACGAAGGCGTGCTCGAGAAGATCCTCGTGCCCGCCGGGACCGAGGACATCGCCGTCGGCGCGGTGATCGCGCTGATCGCAGGGGAAGGGGAGGCGTCATCGCCTGAACCGGTGCCCGCGCCCGCCGCCGTCGAACCCGAGGTCGCCGCGCGCGGCGAGGAAGGGCGGGGCGAGGGCAACAGCGCCAAGCCCGCCGCCGAGCCCTTGAAGGCCAAGGCCCCACCGTCCCACGATGCCGCGCTTCCCGAAGGCACCACCTTCACCAGCACGACCGTGCGCGAGGCGCTGCGCGATGCGATGGCCGAGGAGATGCGCCGTGATCCCCGCGTCTTCGTGATGGGCGAGGAGGTCGCCGAATACCAGGGCGCCTACAAAGTCACGCAGGGGCTCCTGGCGGAGTTCGGCCCCAAGCGCGTCATCGACACGCCGATCACCGAGTACGGCTTTGCCGGCATCGGCACCGGCGCGGCGATGGGTGGCCTTCGTCCGATCGTCGAATTCATGACCTTCAACTTCGCGATGCAGGCGATCGACCACATCATCAACTCGGCCGCAAAGACCAACTACATGTCGGGCGGTCAGATGCGCTGCCCGATCGTGTTCCGTGGCCCCAACGGTGCCGCCAGCCGTGTCGCCGCGCAGCACTCGCAGAACTACGGCCCGTGGTATGCGAGCGTCCCCGGCCTGATCGTCATCGCGCCCTATGACAGCGCCGATGCCAAGGGGCTGATGAAGGCAGCGATCCGCAGCGAGGATCCGGTCGTGTTCCTCGAGAACGAGCTCGTGTATGGGCGCAGCTTTGACGTGCCCGATGTCGAGGACTACGTCCTTCCCATCGGCAAGGCGCGGATCATGCGCGAGGGCAGGGACGTGACCATCGTCACCTATTCGATCGGGGTCGGCCTCGCTCTCGATGCGGCGGGCAAGCTCGCCGAGGACGGGATCGACGCCGAGGTGATCGATCTTCGCACCCTGCGCCCGCTCGACAAGGAGACAGTGCTCGCCAGCCTCGCCAAGACCAACCGGCTGATCGTCGCCGAAGAGGGCTGGCCGACCTGCTCGATTGCCAGCGAGATCGTCAGCATCTGCATGGAGGAAGGCTTCGACAACCTGGATGCGCCGGTGCTGCGCGTGTGCAACGAGGACGTGCCGCTGCCCTATGCGGCGAACCTCGAGAAGCTCGCGCTGATCGACGCAGCCCGCATCGCCGAGGCGGCGCGCAAGGTGTGCTACAGGTAAGCTGGGGACAGCGATGCGGCGCCTGATCGTTAAGCTAGCAGGCAGAGGGCTTTTTTAACACTTTCTCTACTATCGTCCACGCAAGGCAGCGACTTGGAGTGGATGGTAATCATGCGAACTGAATGGGTGAAAGATGGTCGCCCGCGTTTCATGCGCCGTTTGCTGGCGGATCAGGGCGGCAGTACCTACGCCTTGCTTGCAGCTGCGATGATACCGATGATCGGCTTCGCCGGTATCGGAATCGATCTCGGCCGCGCCTATATGGCCTCTTCCCGCCTTCAGAGCGCCGTTGACGCAGCGGTTCTGGCCGCAGTCAGAACAGAACAGATCTATCCAGGCGCGAATACCACCCCCGGCCCCAGAACGGTCGAGACGGCACGCGCCTACCTTTACGGGAATATGCCGACCAACTTCATGGGGGCACAGCAGGCCGATCCCGTCATCACGGTCAAGCGTGTCGGAGAAGAAGTCTCCGTCGATCTTGAAGTGAGTGCCCAGGTGCCAACGTCGCTGATGCGCGTCTTTGGGTTCCAGCGCCTCCCGATCAGGGCCGAGGCCGTCGGTGTCGCCGGCAAGAACCTTCCGCGTTCGGTGGAAGCCATGATGGTGCTCGACGTCACCGGCTCGATGGATGGCAACGGCGGGATGACGGCGCTCAAGGCTTCGGTCAAGGACTTCCTGAAGATCGTCTATGGCAACAGCGAGACTCGCAAGAACTTCGCGATCGGAATGATGCCCTACAATGTGGTCGTGAACGTCGGTCGCCTGCTTCCCAGCAATCGAGTGCAGGTGATCGATGGTTTCACCACCAGGGACAAAACCGACGCCTACGGTTGGAAAGGTTGTGTTTACGCAGACCCGACGCTCCGCACACTCAGCTCGAACATCAACCAGATCGATGCCGGTACCTTCGACATGGGCAAGACCCTGCCCGGCGACAGCGGGGTGCCGCTGGCCAATCCGTTCATGTATCCGCCGATGTGGGTCGATAGTTTTCACTATCAGGACAACAGGTACAAGCTGGGCGCGGAAATGAGTCAGGCGATTGCGGCGGCCAATCACGAGCCGATGCGCACGGCTCTGATCCGCAGGTATGGCCAGAACATATGCCGCACTCCTGGAGGAGCGGACGTCAATTGCAGTGCTCCCTCGTCGCGCGTGCATCCGGAGAGGCTGCCCAACTACTCTAGCTGGCCGGCACCCGTTGCTTACAACTCGACTGTCAAGACGAACAACAAGGACAATTTCGTCTCGAAGTCTCCAAACTATGTCTGTCCCAGCGAAGCTCTTCCCGTCAGCTATTCCCACACCAAGTCGCAACTCGAGAGCTACACTGACAAGCTTCAGCCGCTATTCAACATAGGTACGTGGCACAACCAAGCCATGGCGTGGGGCTATCGTCTGATGTCACGCGATGATGTGTTCACGCGAAACCGGCCTGCGGATACCGGTCTGCGGCAGGTCGTGATCTTCATGACGGACGGTAACTTCGATTCGCGTGACGACGGCCTGAATGTTGACACCCGCACGCCGAATTTTCAGCGAGACACGGCCTATAGTGGCTATGGATCCTACGCAGACAAGCGGCTGGTTGATCAAGATTATCCTAGTGGCGACACCGGGCTCGCAAACGCCCGTTCGGCGCACCGCGATGCCACTGCCCGGCGGTTCGCGAAAACCTGCCAGGCGATGAAGGGTGATGGGATCGAAATCTACACGATCACTTTCGCCATCGCTGGTGGTTCCGAGGGCGACGCAACCCGCGAGATGTTCCGCAACTGCGCCACCGATCGCAACACGCACTTCTTCGAGACCAAGGAACCACAGGACCTGCGGGCAGCCTTCATCACGATCGCGGCAGACCTCGTTGACGTGCACCTCGAGAAATGACGATGCCTTCTTTCGACCTAACCACGAACGATCGCGGGGTCGCCGCCGTGGAGTTCGCCATGATCGCACCGGTGCTGATCCTTATGATCTGCGGGTTCATGGAGTATGCTCACCTGTCTTCCGCGCGAACGACGCTTGAGGCCGCTACGATGCGGGCAGCGCGGGCTGTGGCTGCAACCGACTGTCCGAGCAGTCGCGAAGCGATCATGCGGTCGATCATCGAAAGCAGCATGGACAATGTCCCTTCAGCCGATGGTGGCAAACCCAAGATCGTAACAAAAGCCTATGGCGACAAGTTCGGCGACGTCGGGGGCGAACCCTTCGTCGACAAGAATAAAAACAAGGTCTACGACGAGGATCCTACCATTACGGACCCCGACAAAAGAGACACCTATACAGATATTAACGGGAACGGCAAATACGATAAAGACATGGGTAATGTCGGATCGATTGGCGCTGCGGGCCAGGTCATCAGCTATTCAGCCGAGTACAAGGTGAAATCGCTTTTCGGCTTTATCAGCAAGAGGTATTCCGACGCTGATTTCTACACGATCAAGGCAAGCACCGTCGTGCGCAACGAACCTGTTTTCCGCGCAGGAGGCTGTGCGTCATGAGAGAACACGTGTGCCGCACATTGCGCGATCTGTTCACCGACATTCGCGCGGTCTCCGTGGTCGAATTCGCCTTGATGCTTCCCATCCTTCTGTTGGTGGGTGCCGGCGGGATTGAGATGATCAATTATCTGCTCGCTAATCAGAAGATCGAGCGGATCGCCTCGATCACTGCCGACAACATCGCGCGCAACACCCTTGCGCCGAGCGAGCGCAGCTTCGTCGACACGTTCTACGGCGTCGACGACATCGCTGCGCCCTTCGACCTGCGCGATGAGGGCCGCGTCATCCTGACCGGCGTAATTGGTGTGCCGGAGGGCGGCAAGGTCGTCAGCAAGGTTGTCTGGCAGCGCTGCGACGGGCGACTCGCCGGGGTGGCAAGCGTCATTGGCAAGGAAGCGAGCGATCCGAACAAATGGGCAGAAGGCAAGGCCGTGACACTTCCCAACGAGATCAAGCTTCTTCAGAACCAGATGGCCGTCGTGTCGGAAGTGGCGTATCGATACAAGCCGCTGATTTCCCTGAGTATGCTTCGTTCGGGCGGCGATGAAAAGATCGTCCGGCAGCGATCGATCTACGTCAGTCGCGGACAAGCTTTTCCCTACGTCACGCCGAACCAGGGGGTTACGGCTGCCAAGTGCGGGTAGGCTGATCGAGCGGCATGCCGCAATCTTGGGTGCCGCTGGGTTGGTGCTTCGACCCTGTCAGGTGCAACCTGTCGATTGACACCAGCCGCGATTTGGCACCCTAATGATCGCCGTGATGGAGAGCCAACCTGCCGACGGAATTCCTCCGGAAGTGGAGTTGGCTCTTTCTTGGAGCAGGCGCGGGGTAAGAAACTCCCTCGCCATCGCGCTGCGGCTCGATCGCCGGCTGGCGCGCATCGTCGCGCGGACCAGCGAGCCGATGCTCGGGCAGATGCGGCTCGCCTGGTGGCGCGAGGCGCTTGCCAAGCCGGCCGGAGACCGCCCACGCGGCGACGCGGTGCTCGACGGGGTCGCGAACCACTGGGCGGGCCGTGAGGCGGCGCTCGCGGCGATGGTCGATGGCTGGGAGGTGCTGGTGACCGCCGAGCGCCTCGGGCCTAACGAAGCCGATATCCTCGGCAGTGGGCGCGGCGCATTCTTCGCCGCGCTGGCGCCCGAGGCGAGCCCCGCCCAAGCGCGGCGGCTCGTCGCGGCAGGCCGGTGCTGGGCGCTCGCCGACGCCGCGGCGCGCGTGGCGGACACGGACGAGCGCGCGGTGCTCGTCGCCGCGGGGCTCGCGGCGCAGGAGACCGGCGCGCGCTTTCCGCCGGGATTGCGCGGCCTCGCCGTGCTTGAGGGCCTCGCCCTGCGCGCGCTGCGGCGCGGCGGGCGTCCGCTGATGGAGGGCAGGGGCGCATCCCTCGCGGCGCTGCGAGCCGCTATCTTTCGGCGCTGATCGGGTATATCGAGGCGGCTCGGCGGGGCGACAAAGGGGGGCAGACCCTTGCGAGAAGCGGTGCTGGGCGTGATCGGGGGGCTGGTCCTTGCCGGGGTGGGCGTGTTCTGGTGGCAGGGCCGCGCCGCGATCGAACAGAGCGCGCCGCCACCGCCGCCGGCCGCGCCTTCGCCCGATCCCGAAAAGCTCCCGCTCGCCGATCCCGGCACCCTCGAGGGCCCCGCCCCACCGGAACTCAGCGAACTCGGCAAGGAGGAGCAGCGCTTCTTCCGCTATGACCGCAACCGCGACCGGCTGATCACCCGCAACGAGATGCTCTCGACCCGCACCGAAGGTTTCCGCGCGCTCGACGCGGACGGCAACAACCTCCTCACCTTCGAGGAATGGGCGGTCACCACGGCGGATCGTTTCGAAGGCGCCGACAAGGACGGGGACGGTCGCCTCACCCCGCGCGAATTCGCGACCACGGCGCCCAAGCCCGCCGTGAAAAAGCCTGCCTGCAAGTGCTGAGGCGTCAGGCCGGAACCGCCTCGCGGCGCTCGGCGATCCAGCGGGCAAGATCGGCCTTGGCACGCCCTGTGTAGGCTTCCTTGCGCGCCTTCTTGCCGACCTCGTGGAGCGGCGGGAAGAGGCCGAAATTGACATTCATGGGCTGGAACGTCGCAGCCTCGGCATCGCCGGTGATGTGCGAGAGCAGGGCGCCCAATGCCGTGGTGGCGGGGAGCGGCTGCCACGCCCGCCCGGCGAGTTCGGCGGCGGTCATCAGCCCGGCGACGAGGCCGATCGCGGCGCTTTCGACATAGCCTTCGCAGCCCGTCACCTGCCCGGCGAAGCGGATATGCGGCGCCGCACGCAGGCGCAGCTGTCGGTCGAGCACCTGCGGCGAATTGAGGAAGGTGTTGCGGTGCAGCCCGCCCAACCGCGCAAACTCGGCATTCTCGAGCCCCGGAATGGTGCGGAACAGCTCGACCTGCGCGGCGTATTTGAGCTTGGTCTGGAAGCCCACCATGTTCCACAGCGTGCCGAGCTTGTTGTCCTGCCTGAGCTGCACCACGGCGTAGGGCCAGCGCCCCTGCGGGAACTCGGGCGTCACGTCGAAGGGATTGTCGAGCCCTACGCCCTTCATCGGCCCGAACCTCAACGTGTCGACGCCGCGCTCGGCCATCACCTCGATCGGCATGCAACCGTCGAAATAGGGGGTGTCCTTTTCCCAATCGCGAAACTCGGTCTTCTCGCCCTCGATTAGGCCGCGATGGAAGGCGAGGTATTGCTCCTTGGTCATCGGGCAATTGATGTAGTCGCCGCCCTCGTTCGAAGCCTCCGTGCGCTTGTTCCAGCGCGACTGGACCCAGACCTTGCTCATGTCGATGGAATCGCGGTGGACGATCGGCGCGATGGCATCGAAGAAGGCGAGCCGCTCGGCCCCTGTCGCGCGCACGATGCTTGCGGCGAGGCGCTCCGCGGTGAGCGGTCCGGTGGCGACGATGGTGAGGCCGGCGGGCGGCAGTTCGTCGACCCGCTCGCGCACGATGGTGACATTGGGGTGCTCGGCGAGCGCCTTCTCGACCTCAGCCGAGAACACGTCGCGGTCTACCGCCATGGCGCTGCCTGCGGGCACGCGCGCGGCTTCCCCTGCGCGCATCACCAGGCTGCCGAGCATCCGCATCTCGTGGTGGAGCAGGCCTACAGCGTTCTTTGCATCGTCGTCCGAGCGGAAGGAATTGGAGCATACGAGCTCGGCGAGCCCGTCGGTCTGGTGCGCGGGCGTCGTCGCGCCGCTTCCGCGCATTTCCGACAGGCGCACGCGCGCCCCCGCCTCGGCGAGTTGCCACGCCGCCTCGCTTCCGGCGAGGCCGCCGCCGATGATGTGGACATCGTGATCTGTGGTGCGTGCCGTCATGGCGGAGCACGTAATTGCGTGATAGCGCGCCTGCAAGCCCCGCACGGGGCGAGGCGCGAAGGGACGGCATGGCGAAGCGGGCTCTGATCGAACAGCGACCTTGGCTGCTGGCGAGCATCGCGGCGGCGACCGCCTTCTATTTCCTGCGCGACAATCCGATTGGCGAGGGGCTGTGGGGCCTGATCGCCAAGGGCGCGTCGGTGGGACTTCTGGCGCTTTATGTGTGGCTTCGCGTGCCGGGCGGACGGCGCGGGCTCGACGGCGCGCTGCTGACGGCGGCGCTGGTGCTGGCGGCAGCGGGGGACGTGGCGATCGAGCTAGACTTTGTCTCCGGCGGCGCCTTCTTCGCCGCCGCGCATTGCGTTGCCGTGGCGCTCTATCTGAGGAATCGCCATCAGCGCCCCTCGCCGACCCAGAAGCTGATCGGACTGGGGCTGCTGATCGTCACCCCGCTGGTGAGCTACGGCCTGAGCGGCGAGGGCCAGATCGCGATCTATGCGGGCTTCCTGGGGGCGATGGCCTCGGCCGCGTGGATGAGCCACTATCCGCGCTACCGCGTTGGCACTGGGGCGGTGCTCTTCGTGGTCAGCGACTGGCTGATCTTCTCGCGCATGGGCCCGCTCGAACTCGCGCCGCTGCCCGATGTCCTGATCTGGCCGCTCTACTATGCCGGGCAGGTGATGATCGCGACAGGCATCGTCCAATGCCTGAGGGGTGAGCAACCCGTCCGGTAAGGTGCAGCCCCCCGCCTACTTGGCAGGCGGGGTGTAGGGCACGACTTCCGCCAGCACCTGGCCCTCGTTGGCGACCAATGCGCCGCAACCCGCGATCATCGTGCCGCCGTGCCGTGCTATGTATTGATCCGAGGCCGCCTGCAGCAGCGCCTCGGCGGTCGCCCGGTCCGGTTGTTCGGTCACGAATTCGAGCTGGAGGCCGCCATCGGTGCGGCGGATGCACGATACGCCGATCCACCCGCGCTGCTCGGGATCGCCCTGCCACAGCAGATGCCAGCCTTCGCGGGTGATCGCGAAGGCGCGCTCGGCCATCTGCTGATCGGAATCCGCAGCATTGCCGAAGATCAGAACGTCAAGCGTGTTGCCATTGCCATAGACCCACACATCGGCGTGCGCCGGCGTGGCGAGAAGCCCGCAGCCCGCGAGCGCCATTTTCAGCAGTGCCTTCATCTCTTTCCCCCCTTGTTCGTCTCTCCAGCCGAGCACCGCCGTGTCGGCTGCACCCATCAATCCGCGGGCGAGCCATCGCCCTCCACCATGCCGCTCGCTGCCTCGGAGCCGAGTTCGGCCATCTCGGTGACCACGGCTTCCTCCGCCGGGTTCTCGGGCTCGGCCGTCTCGTCGATCAGCGCCGCGCCGACGATATGCTCGTCGCGGGCGACGTCGAAGATGCGGATGCCCGAGGAGCCGCGCCCCGAGATCGCGAAGCCCTTGAGGCTCTCGAAGCCGCCCTCGATGCAGTGGCGGAAATCGACCGCAACGCGGATCAGCTTGGCCTGATCGGTGACCAGCATCAGCTGCGAGCCGTGGCGCACCGGGAAGCTCGCCACCACCGGGCCGTTGCGCTCCGGATTGCTCTCGGGCGTGCCGATATTGGTGATCCCCTGGCCGCCCCGCGCGGTCCTGCGATATTCGTAGGCCGAGGAGATCTTGCCGTAGCCGTTGGCCGTGATGGTGAGGATGAACTCCTCGGCCTCGGCCATCGCGGCCATCTGTTCGGGGGGCAGGGTGGGGATCGCCCCGTTGTTCTTCCACGCCGCCGCGCGCAGATAGGCCTCGCGGGTCTCGATGTCGGCGGTGAGGGGACCGAGCACCGCCATCGAGACGACCTTGCCGCCTTTCCTGAGGCTCTTGCCGCGCACCCCGATGCCGGTGCGGCTCTTGGTCTCGCGCGCGTCGGTGGCAGCGAAGCGGATCGCCTTGCCGCTGTCGCTGGCGAGGAAGATCTCCTGGTCCTCGGTGAGGAGCTGCACTCCGATCAGGCGGTCTCCCGAGCCTTCCACGAAGCCCATCGCGTATTTGCCCGCGGTTGGGATATTGGTGAAGGCGTCCATCGAATTGCGCCGCACCATGCCCTGCTCGGTCGCGAAGACGATATTGAGATTGGCCCAGGCGGCCTCGTCCTCGGGGAGGGGCAGGACGTTGGTGACGCGCTCGTCATCGCCCAGCGGCAGGAGGTTGACCATCGGGCGGCCCCTGGTCTGGGGTCCGCCTTCGGGCAGCTTCCAGACCTTCATGCGATAGACGCGCCCGGTGTTGGTGAAGAACAGCACCGGGTTGTGGGTCGAGGTGACGAACAGCTCGACGACGGCATCCTCCTCCTTGGTCGCCATTCCCGAGCGGCCCTTGCCCCCGCGGGCCTGCGCGCGGAAGGCATCGAGCGGGGTGCGCTTGATGTAGCCGCCATGGGTGACCGTGACGACCATCTCCTCGCGCTCGATCAGGTCCTCGTCCTCGAGCCCGTCCCAGGCGGGCGCGATCTCGGACAGGCGCGGGGTGGCGTAAGTCGCCCGGATCTCTTCCAGTTCGCCGCGCATCACGGCGTAGAGCTTCGCCCGGTCGGCAAGGATCGCGAGATACTCCGCGATCGCGCTCGCCAGTTCCTTCAGCTCGTCGCCGATCTCGTCCCGGCCCAGTGCGGTGAGGCGGTGGAGCCGCAGTTCGAGGATCGCCTTCACCTGCCGTTCCGACAGGCGATAGGTGCCGCCCTCCTGCTCGGCATCGGGCTCGATCGCCTCGACGAGGCGGATGTACTGCGCAATCTCGCCGATCGGCCATTCCTTGGTGAGCAGCCGCGCCCGCGCCTCGGCCGGGTTGGGGGCGGAGCGTATCATCGCCACCACCTCATCGAGGTTTGACACCGCGACCACGAGGCCGAGCAAGATGTGCGCCCGCTCGCGCGCCCGGGCGAGTTCGAACTTGGTTCGGCGGGTGATGACCTCCTCGCGGAAGGCGATGAAGGACTGGATGAAGTCCCTGAGGACCAGCACTTCCGGCCGTCCGCCGCGGATCGCCAGCATGTTCGCCGGGAAGGAGGACTGCGCCGGGGTGTGGCGCCAGATCTGGTTGAGCACCACCTCGGGCGTAGCGTCGCGCTTCAGGTCGACGACCACGCGCACGCCCTCGCGCGAGGATTCGTCGCGGATGTCGACGACACCCTCGATACGCTTGTCCTTGGCAGCTTCGGCGATCTTCTCGACCAGCGCCGACTTTCCGACCTGGTAGGGGATCGAGGTGAAGACAATGCTCTGACGCCCCTCGCTTTTGGCGCCTCGCCCGGTCTCGATCTCGTGCCGGCAGCGCATCAGGATCGAACCGCGCCCGGTGGTGTAGGCCTGCCGCGCGCCGTGGGTGCCGAGGATTAGCGGGGCGGTCGGGAAATCGGGGCCGGGGATGAACTGGATCAGCTCTTCCGAGGTGATCGCGGGATTGTCCATGTAGGCGAAGCAGGCGTCGATCACTTCGCCGAGGTTGTGCGGCGGCACGTTGGTCGCCATGCCGACCGCGATCCCGCCCGCGCCGTTGACGAGGAGATTGGGGAAGCGCGCCGGCAGCACCGTCGGCTCCTTGCGGCTGCCGTCGTAGTTATCGGCGAAATCGACCGTGTCCTTGTCGAGATCCTCCAGCAGGCTGTTCGCAACCCGCGCCAGCCGCGCCTCTGTGTAGCGCATCGAGGCCGGCGGATCGGGGTCCATCGAGCCGAAATTGCCCTGGCCGTCGATCAGCGGCACGCGCATCGACCATGGCTGGGTCATGCGGGCGAGCGCGTCGTAGATCGCGCTGTCGCCGTGGGGGTGGTAGTTGCCCATGACGTCGCCGACGATCTTGGCGCTCTTGCGATAGGGGCGCCCGGCGACGAAGCCGCCTTCCTGGCTGGCGAAGAGGATGCGGCGGTGGACCGGCTTCAGGCCATCGCGCACGTCGGGCAGCGCGCGGGCGACGATCACGCTCATCGCGTAGTCGAGATAGCTCGACTTCATCTCGTCGACGATGTCGATGCGGTCGAAACCGCCGAGCGGCGCCGGGGGCGTGGAATCGAGGATGTCGCTGTCGTCGCTCAAGGCTGGTGCCGTTTCTGTTCGAGTGGTTCGCGCCGCTGCGCCTGTGCGGAGAGCGCGCCCGGGCCATGCATCAGCACCGGGGTCTTGTCCATGTAGGCGCTCGCCCGGAGTTTCGCCACCATCACCCCGGAACACAGGGCGAACGCGGGCATCTTTTTCCACATTTGCAACAGGCTTGGCCGGCCCGGGCCCCGGCGACATTCAAAGGCCATTCAGCACGCCCTGCCTAGCGGGAATTGCAAATCCCGTGCGGGCCGTTCAAAGCGCGTGCAGTATTCGGGCAGGCGCGTGCCGGACGAGGCGCTCGGCTGCACTTTAGTTGGAGGATGCAGTGATCAGATTGTCTTCGCCCCGTCGTCCGTTCGGCCTCGCCGGGCGCGCCGCGCTCGCCGTGGCGCTCGCCAGCGGCACCGCGCTCGTCGCCGTGCCGGGCCTCACCGACGCGGCCTATGCGCAAAAGAAGAAAAAGGAAGAGAGCGAGCAGGCCAAGCCCGTCTATTCAAAGGAATTCGTGGCGGCCTATCAGGCGGTCGAGACCGCCTTGAAGGCGCCGGGGGCGGACGTCGCCGCGCTCAAGCCGCAAATCCTCGCGCTCGTGCCGCAGGCCAAGTCTCCCGACGAGCAGATTGCGCTCGGCGGCATGATCTTCAATTCCGGCATCACCGCCAAGGATCTGCCGATGCAGCTTCAGGGCGTGGAGATGATGCTCGCGAGCGGTAAGGTGAAGCCCGAGGAAGTCGGCAAGTTCAACCTCGTCGCCTACCAGATTTCTGCCCAGCTCAACCAGTACGACAAGGCCGGCACCTATCTCCAGAAGGCGATCGACTTGGGCTATACCGCGCCCAACCTGACCGTCGTCGATCTCAAGATGAACCGTGCCGAACTGTTTTTCAGCCAGGAACGCTATGCCGAAGGGCTGGACTACCTGAAGGGTGTTATCGCCGAGCTCAAGGCGGCCGGTCAGCCGGTCGATTCCAAGCTCTATCGCCGCGGCGTGGCGGTCGCCTATTCCAACGAGGTCGTGCCGCAGGTGTACGACTTCGTGCAGGGCTGGGTGATCGACTATCCATCGCCTGAAAGCTGGCGCGATGCGGTCAACCTGACCCGCAACCTCAACGACTTCGAAGGTCCGGTGATGCTCGACCTGTTGCGGCTCGGCAAGCGGGTGGGGACGCTCAAGGACAAGAACGACTACATCTACTACATCGAGGCGGCCGACACGCGCCGCCTGCCGCAGGAGGTCAAGGATGTGATCGAGGCGGCGAGCAGCGCCGGCGCAATCCCCAAGGGGAGCGATCCCTGGGTCGAGGAGCAGCTCAAGCTCGCCAATGGGCTGATTGCGGAGGACCGGGCCGGTCTTCCGGCGCTCGAACGCGATGCCAACGCTGCCAGCGCGCAACTGCGCACGGTGATGGCGGCAGGCGATGCCTTCCTGAGCTACGGCGAATACGCCAAGGCCGCGGGCTTCTACGAGAAGGCACTCGGCATGGCGGGCGTGGACCGCGACCTCGCGCTGACCCGGCTCGGGATCGCCCAGACCAGCGCCGGCAATGCCGAGGCGGCGCGGGCGACCTTCGCGCAGGTCAGCGGTGTGCGCGCCCCGATCGCCAAGCTGTGGAGCGCCTATGCGACGCAGCAAGGCGGAACAGCGGCGGCGGCTGCGCCGGCGACCAACGCAGGCTGAGCCAGCGCCAGCCCAAACGAGCATCGGGAGCGCCGGGCGAGACCTCGTCCGGCGCTCGCTTTTTGCCGGGGCCGTCCACAAAAATGCAAGGCCCGGTGCGCTTGCGGCAGCCGTGCGCCGCGCTTAAATGGCTGCCATGAACGACCTCGCCAGCACGCCGCAGCCCGTTCCGTCCGAGGCGCGGGCCCCACGCCAGCGCAAGCCCGACTGGATCCGCGTGCGCGCGCCGGTGAGCGAGGGCTACAACGAGACGCGCCGCCTGATGCGCGAACTCAATCTTCACACCGTATGCGAGGAAGCGGCCTGCCCGAACATCGGCGAATGCTGGACCAAGAAGCATGCGACGGTGATGATCCTCGGCGACGTCTGCACGCGCGCCTGCGCCTTCTGCAACGTCAAGACCGGGATGCCGCGCGCGGTCGATCCCTTCGAGCCCGAGAACACCGCGATCGCCGCGGCCAAGATGGGGCTCGAGCACATCGTCATCACGAGCGTCGACCGCGATGATCTGCCCGATGGCGGCGCGAGCCAGTTCGTCAAGGTGATCGAGGCGCTGCGCCGCACGACGCCGTACACCACGATCGAGATCCTCACCCCCGACTTCCGCGGCAAGATGCGCAGGGCGGTCGAGATGATCTGCGAGGCTGGGCCGGACGTCTACAACCACAACCTCGAGACCGTGCCGCGGCTCTATCCCACGATCCGCCCCGGCGCGCGCTACTATGCCTCGCTGCGGCTGCTCGAGGAGGTGAAGGCCCACAACCCGCTGATCTTCACCAAGTCCGGGATCATGCTGGGCCTCGGCGAACAGCGGCTTGAGGTTCACCAGGTGATGGACGACATGCGCTCGGCCGAGGTCGACTTCATCACCATGGGGCAATATCTCCAGCCGACGCCCAAGCACGCGGCGGTCGAGGAGTTCGTCACCCCCAAGGCCTTCGCCGCCTATGGGGCGATCGCCCGGGCCAAGGGATTCCTTCAGGTCGCCTCGAGCCCGCTGACCCGTTCGAGCTACCACGCCGGCGAGGATTTCGCGGTCATGCGTGCCGCGCGCGAGGAGAGGCTGGCGCGCGAGCAGGCGAGGGCGCAGAAAGCACCCGCCTAATGCCCGGCATCCGCGAAACCCGCCGCCTGCCCTACAGCGCCGAGCAGATGTTCGATCTGGTTGCCGATGTCGGCCGCTACGGGGAGTTCCTGCCCTGGGTGATCGCCACCCGCGTGCGCTCGAACAGCGAGACCGAGATGGTCGCGGACATGGTGGTCGGCTTCAAGGCGATCCGCGAAAGCTTCACATCGCGCGTGAAGAAGGATCGCCCGCGCGAGATCGACGTGCACTATGTCGACGGGCCGCTCAGCGATCTCGACAACGTCTGGACCTTCCGCGCCATCGACGAGCATAGCTGCGAGATCGATTTCCTTGTCGATTTCACCTTCAAGAACCGTCTGTTCGAGCGGATCGCTGGGCAATATTTCGACAAGGCCTTCCGTAGGATGGTCGAGGCTTTCGAAGCGCGCGCGGCGCAGCTCTACGGCAGCAGCAACTCGAGCGCGCAGAGCGTCGCCTGACGGCGGATCTCGGCGCGCCCGCCCGGGCCTTCGCCACCCTCGAAGAACCTCAGTTCGCCCTCGGGCTCGCCCACGGCATTGCGCACCACGCGGGCGAACACCACCGTGCCGACGGGCTTGTGTAGCGTGCCGCCGCCCGGCCCCGCCACGCCACTGATCGCCACCGCGACATCGGCGTGGCTGCGATCGAGCGCACCCTTGGCCATTGCCCAGGCGCAGGCGATCGAGACCGCCCCGAAGGTCTCGATGATGTCGCGCGCGACCCCGAGCATCTCCATCTTCGCTTCGTTCGAATAGGTCACGAAGCCGCGGTCGAGCACCGCCGACGACCCGGCGATCTCGGTGATCGCGCCCGCGACCAGCCCGCCGGTGCAGCTTTCCGCCGTCGCCACCTTGCGCCCTACGGCGGCATTTTCGGCAACGACCCGCGCCGCCAGCGCGGCGATCTCGTCGGGAAGCAGGGAGCGGATCATGGCGCGGGCCTATTTGCGGGTCGCGCCGGAGGTTGTCGCCGCCGCCGCGGTGCCGCAGATCGGCGGGTTCTTGAGGTCGGTCAGCTCGGCGAGAAAGGCGATCAGACCGCCCATGTTCTCGGCCGGCAGGGGGCTGACCAGTTCGAGTCCGCGTTCAATCTTGCCGCAGCTCTCGCCCTTGATCTCCTCGGCGATCATTTGCCCGACCAGCGCATCGACGAAGGGACGCAGCGTCTCGGGCGGCATTCCGGACAGCATCGCGCCCACGTCCATGCCGCTCTCGCCGGCCTTGCCGGGCTCGGCCATGTAGGTCTTGAGCAGGCGCAGCGCACCCGGCCAGGCGCGCTCCTGCCCCGCCCGGAACTGGGCGATGTAGGCCTCGCCGCGGGTGGCTACGAAGCCATTGCGCGTCAGACGGTTGGCGCAGGCGGTGCGGGTCGCATCGAAGGCGATCGGCATGGCGTAGACCACGGCGTCTGACAGGTCGGCGGGCTGGACGCAGGCCTGCTGCTGGGCCTGCGCCGCCTGCGCGGAGGCAAGCGCGGCCAGGGCGAGAACGGGAGCCATCAGGCGGTGGGTCATGAGGTGGGTCCTTCCGGGGCAAGAGTGACGCAAACAATGGCCTGGGCGGCGATCCCCTCGCCGCGGCCGGTGAAGCCGAGCCTTTCCGTGGTGGTCGCCTTGATGCTCACCGCGCTCTCAGCGAGCCCCATCAGCCGCGCCACTTCGGCGCGGATGGCTGGGCGGTGGGGGCCGATCTTGGGCGCCTCGCAGATCAGGGTGAGGTCGACATTGGCGATGGCGTAGCCGGCCGCGCGGGCGAGGCCGACGGCGTGTTCGAGGAACTGCCCCGAGCGCGCGCCGCGCCATCGCGGGTCGCTCGGCGGGAAGTGGGTGCCGATATCGCCCTCCCCGACCGCACCGAGCACCGCATCGGTGATCGCATGGAGCGCGACGTCGGCGTCGGAATGGCCCGCAAGGCCCATGTCGTGCGGGATCTTGACCCCGCCGAGCCACAGCTCCTCGCCCGTCTCGAGCCGGTGGACGTCAAAGCCCTGGCCGACGCGGAAGGCGGGGAGGGTGCTCTGGTCCATGAAATCCTCCGCGAAGGTGATCTTCTTCAGGCGTTCGTCACCATCGACCAGCGCGACTGAACCCTTGCTGGCCATCAGCACCTGCGCATCGTCGCCGGCGTCGGTGGCTCCGGGCCAGGCATGGTGCGCGGCGAGGATAGCGGCGAAGCGGAACGCCTGCGGGGTCTGCACCCGGCGCAGCGCCTCGCGCTCCGCCTTGGCGGCCATCACGCCGCCTTCGCCGGCCACCGCGAGGCTATCGACCACCGGCAGCACGGGGATCGCCCCGGCGTGCGTCCCAAGCGCGGCGACCAGTCGCGTGACGACCTCGCGCGGCAGGTCCGGGCGGGCCGCATCGTGGATCAGGACGCGCTCGGGCACGAAGGGCGCGAGCGCGTCGAGCCCCGCACGCACCGAATCCTGCCGGGTTGCGCCTCCGGTGACGAAGGTGACGCCAGGAATGCCGGCGAGTGCCGTCTCGGCGTGTTCGCGCGCGTCCTCGGCAATCGCCACGATCAGCGGATCGGCCCCGGCCTGCGCCAGCGCCTCGACCGCATGACGCACCAGCGGCTTGCCGCGCCATGCGCGGAACTGCTTCGGGGTGTCCCCACCGACCCGCAGACCCTTTCCGGCCGCCACCACGAGGCCGGCAAACGGGGGGAGGGGGGAGGGGGTCGCCATTGCGGGCGTTCGCTTAGGGTCTGGACGCGCTTTCGGCAATCCACTATGCGCCTGCCCATATTTTAGGCACCGCTCCTCCATGACCACGCTCCCTCCTCCGCCGGCCCTGAGGCCGATTGCCATTGGCCCCGTGATGGTCGCCGATCCGGTCGTGCTCGCGCCGATGACCGGCGTCACCGACATGCCGTTCCGCACGCTGGTGCGGCGCTACGGCTCGGGCCTCAACGTCACCGAGATGGTGGCGAGCGAGGCGGCGATCCGCGAGACGCGGGTCAGCCAGCAGAAATCGGCATGGGATCGGATCGAGGAGCCGGTGTCGATGCAGCTGGTCGGCTGCGATCCCCATTCGATGGCCGAGGCCGCCAAGCTCCAAGAAGCCAACGGCGCCGCCATCATCGACATCAATTTCGGCTGCCCGGTCAGGAAGGTCGTCGGCCAGTTTGCCGGTTCCGCGCTGATGCGCGAGGTGCCGCTCGCGGTCCGGCTGATGGAGGCGACGGTCAAGGCGGTGAAGGTGCCTGTCACCGTCAAGATGCGCATGGGCTGGGACCACAACAGCCTCAACGCCCCCGAACTCGCCCGGATGGCCGAGGACCTCGGCGTCAAGATGATCACCGTCCACGGGCGCACCCGCAACCAGATGTACAAGGGGAGCGCCGACTGGGCCTTCGTGCGCCGCGTCAAGGAAGCGGTCAGCATCCCGGTCATCGTCAACGGCGACATCTGTTCGATCGAGGACGCGGCCAAGGCGCTCGAGCAATCGCGCGCGGACGGGGTGATGATCGGGCGCGGGGCCTATGGGAGGCCGTGGCTTCTCGGCCAGGTAATGCACTGGTGGCGCACCGGCGAGGCGCGCCCGGCGCCCGGGATCGACGAACAATATGCCCTCGTCGTCGAACACTATAACCGGATGCTCGACCACTACGGGCGCGATACGGGGGTGAAGATGGCGCGCAAGCACCTCGGGTGGTACACCAAAGGGCTGCACGGCTCGGCCGAGTTCCGCAATCGGGTGAACTTCATCGACGATGCCGGCGAGGTGCTCGGAGAGATCGAGCGCTTCTATGCGCCGTTCCTGATGCAGCAGGCCGCCTGAGCGTGGCCTCGGTCCCGCTCGAACCGCAGCCGGGCAACCGTCCGGACGCGCGCGCGCAACTTTCCGGGCTGATCTTCGCGGTGATGCTGATCGACGGCGAGGGTTGCATCGCCGAGCTCAACCACGCCGCCGAGGACCTGCTCGGCACCAGCGCTAGCCGCCTGATCGGCCAGCGTCTGACCGATCGGATCGGACCGCTCGATGCCCGTGTCGAGGCGCGCCTCGCCGGCGAGGACGAGGCGCTGGTCGCGCGCGACCTGGCGATCCGCGTCGGCGAGCACGAGGCCCGCGTGAACCTCACTGCCTCCCCGCTCGGCGGCTACCCGGGCTGGCGGGTGGTGACGATTTCGCAGGTAGGGCACGACGAGGCCGCCAATCCCGCGGGCGGCGAGGCGATGCTGGGCGCGCCGGCGGTGCTGGCGCACGAGATCAAGAACCCGCTCGCCGCGATCCGCGGGGCGGGGCAATTGGTCGCGCGGAAACTCCCGCACGCCGACAAGAAGCTCGCGCGGATGATTACCGACGAGGTCGATCGCATCGCTCGGCTGATCGACCGGATGCAGCAATTGGGCAGCACCCGCACCGGACCGGTTCAACCGTGCAACCCGCACGAGGCGATCCGCGCCGCGGTCTCCACCATGCGGGCTGCCAACGGCACCCATCCCGAGATCGAGATCCGAGAAGAGTTCGATCCCTCGCTTCCCCCGGTGCTGGCCAATCGCGACGCGCTTGAACAGGTGCTCATCAATCTCCTTTCCAACGCCCGCGATGCGGCCGTTTCCTGCGGCGGGCCGGGCCTGGTGATCGTCCAGACCCGTTTCGTCAGCGGCCTCGCCTTCAGCGCGATCCGCAACGGGCGAGCGGTGCCGCTGCCGATCGAGATCACCATCTCCGACAACGGCTCCGGCATCGACCCGGCCCTGCGCGATCACGTCTTCGAGCCCTTCGTCTCCTCCAAGCCCTCGGGGCAGGGGCTGGGGCTCTCTCTGGTGAGGAAGCTGGTGCGCGACATGAACGGCAACATCAGCCACGACCGCGACGGGCGCGCCGGGCTTACCCACTTCCGCCTGCACCTGCCGCAGGCGCAGGACACGCTCTAGGCGATGGCTGCCGCCGCCTCCGACCCGATCCTGCTCGTCGAGGACGATGCCGCCATCGCGACCGTCATCTGCGCCGCGCTGCAGGACGAGGGCTTCGCCATCGCCCATTGCACCAGCATCGCGGCGCGCGACCGGCAGCTGGCCGCGCGGCGCTTCGCGGTGATGCTCACCGACGTGATCCTCGAGGATGGAGACGGGCTCGCCAGCCTCTCTGCCGTCCGCGAGCGCGCGCCCGACATGCCAGTGATCGTGCTCTCGGCCCAGAACACGCTCGACACCGCGGTGCGGGCGAGCGAGAGCGAGGCCTTCGAATATTTCCCCAAGCCCTTCGATCTCGACGAACTGGTCCACGCCGTGCGCCAGGCCGCCGGGACGCGGCCTTCCGGCGCCGACGCGGCGGAAGGCGCCTCGCCCGAGGGGGAGGGCGAGCGGATGCCGCTGGTCGGGCGCAGCCCGGCGATGCAGGGCGTCTACCGGATGATCACCCGGGTGCTGCGCAACGATCTGACCGTGCTCGTCACCGGCGAGAGCGGCACCGGCAAGGAACTGGTGGCCGAGGCGATCCACGAACTCGGCAACCGTCGCACCGGGCCTTTCGTCGCGGTCAACACCGCCGCGATCCCCGCCGACCTCGTCGAGAGCGAGCTGTTCGGCCACGAAAAGGGCGCCTTCACCGGTGCCATCGCTCAGGCGATCGGCAAGTTCGAGCAGGCCAATGGCGGCACGCTGTTCCTGGACGAGATCGGCGACATGCCGGCCGAGGCCCAGACGCGGCTGCTGCGCGCGCTGCAATCGGGGCGCATCCGGCGCGTCGGCGGGCGGCAGGAGATCGCGGTCAACGTGCGCATCATCGCCGCCACCAACCGCGACCTCACCCCGATGATCGCCGCAGGCACCTTCCGCGAGGACCTGTTCTACCGCCTCAACGTGGTGCCGATCGTCCTGCCGCCCCTGCGCGAGCGGCGCGAGGATATTGCCGCGCTCGCTCAGCACTTCCTCGTCAGAGCGGCCGAGGACGGCCTGCCGCGCCGCGTGCTGACCCCCGCCGCCATCGAGCGGCTCGAGCAGCGCAGCTGGCGGGGCAATGTCCGCGAGCTGCGCAACGTGGTCTATCGCCTCGCGCTGATGGCCCGCGAGGAGCGGATCGACGCCGACAGCGTGGGCGACATCATCGGTCCCGAGATCACGCCCGCCGCCGTGCCGCAGGGCGACGGCGCGGGGGGCTTCGGTGCGGCACTCGCCGGTTGGCTGATCGCCGAGAATCCGCCGCCGGGGGCGCTCTATCACCGCGCGCTCGCCGCCTTCGAGAAGCCGCTCATTGAATATGCGCTCGGCCGCACCGGGGGTAATCAGCTGCGGGCGGCGCAATTGCTCGGGATCAACCGCAACACGCTGCGCAAGCGGATCGGCGAGCTCGGCCTGGAACCCGACCGCTTCTCCGCCACGTAACGACGAAAGCCGTATGCGGATCGTCAGATTGCCCTTGCAAGACTGCCACACCACTGTTGTAGAGCGGCAACGATGGAGCAGTCCCGACCTCGCGTACTGAGTCTCCCGCCACGGCAGACGCCGCGCTGGTGGCGGCGCTTCATGGTCACGGCGCGGCGCGCCAACGTGTTTCTCTGGCTCGAAGGGGGGGCGGTGATCGCGCTGCTGGCCGCGGTCTGGGCGACGTGGTCGGCCTTCAGCCGCACCGGTTCGCCCGACGATCTGGTGCCGACCATGCAGGTCTCGCTGCTGCTGATCGCAACACTTGTGCCGGCGATGGCGCTGCTGGTGCTGGTCGGCCGCCGCCTCGCCCTGCGCCGCGCCGCGGGCAGCACCGCGCGGCTGCACGTGCGGCTCGTGTTCTTCTTCTCCATGGTCGCGGCCCTGCCGACCCTGCTGGTGGCGGGCTTTGCCGCCTTCCTGTTCCAGACCGGGGTCGACTTCTGGTTCTCCGACGAGAGCCGCGGCCTGATGGAGAACGCCAACGCGCTCGCCCAGAACTATTACGACGCCAACCAGCGCGATGTCGAACAGAACACCGTCATCATGGCCTCCGACATGCGCGACACACTGGTGCGCGTGCCGATCACCGATCCGGATTTCCCCGATTTCTACGCCTACCAGGCGCAGGCCCGCGAGATTTCCGAAAGCGCTATCCTGCAACGCATGGCGGACGGCTCGTTCCGGACCGCGGCGGCGCTCAACCTGACACAGGACAACAGCCCGCTCGCCTTCAGCCGCGCCGCACTCCCCCGGCTTGATGGCGGCGAGCTCGCGGTGGTGGTCGGCAGCCCCGAGCGGATCGAGGCGCTGGTGCCGATCGACGCGCAGAGCGGCGTCTACCTCTACAACGCGCGCACGACCGAGGAGACGATGTTCAACTCGTGGTCGCGCGCGCAGTCGATCGTGACAGCCTACGAGCGGCTGACCGGCAGCGCGCGCACGCTCCAGCTGCGCTTCAACATCGCACTGGTCACGGTAAGCCTGCTGCTGGTGGGCCTCGCGATCTGGTTCGGCTTGCGCTTTGCCGACCGCCAGGTCGAACCGCTCACCACGCTGGTCGGTGCGGCGAGGAAGGTTGGGCAAGGGAACTTCGCGCTGCGTCTGGAGGGGCGCACCGGGGCGGACGAGATCGGGCTCCTCAACCGCGCCTTCAACCGCATGACCGCACAGCTCGAGAAGCAGACCCAGGCCCTCGTCAGCGCCAACCGCCAGCTCGACGACCGCCGCGCCTTCACTGAGGCGGTGCTCGAATCCGTGACGGCGGGGGTCGTCTCGGTCAATGCCGAGGCGCGGGTGACGCTGATGAACTCCTCCGCGCAGGCCCTACTCGCCCCTACCGGAATGACCGATGCAGGGCGGGGCACGACCGGGCAGCCGCTCGAGACACTTGCACCGGAGCTTGCCCGGATGATCGCCGATGGCAAGGAACGGGCGATCGTCACTCATGCCAAGGGCACCGAACTGCTGACCCTCGCGGTGAAGGTCGCGCCCGGCAGCGGGGGCGGGCACGTCATCACCTTCGAGGACATCACCCGCCAGCTGCTCGACCAGCGCCAGGCGGCGTGGTCCGACGTCGCCCGGCGGATCGCCCACGAGATCAAGAACCCGCTCACCCCGATCCAGCTTGCCACCGAGCGCCTAAAGCGCCGCTATCGCACGCAGGTGACCGAAGAAGACCAGACTCTTTTCGACGAGCTCACTAGCACCATTGTGCGCCAGGTCGGCGATCTCAGGAAAATGGTCGACGAATTCTCCTCCTTCGCGCGTCTGCCCAAGCCGGTGTTCCGCGACGAGGACGCGCTCGATCTCGTGCGGCAAGCGGTGTTCCTCCAGGAAGTGGCCCATTCGGGCATCGCCTTCAGCGTCGCCTCTTCCGAACTCGTCGATCGCGAGGTGCGCTGCGACCGTCACCAGTTCGGCCAGGCCATGACCAACGTCCTCAAGAACGCGGTCGAGGCAGTCGAAGCGCGCGCGGCCGAGGCCAAGGGTGCCTATGCCGGCGAGATTGCGGTCACGCTGCGGGATGCGGGGGGGCGCGATGCGGGCGAGGCGATCACTGTCACCATCGAGGACAACGGCATTGGTCTCCCCGCCGACCGCGAGCGGATCACCGAGCCTTATGTCACTACCCGCGAGAAGGGCACCGGCCTCGGGCTCGCGATCGTCAACAAGATCGTCGACGAGCACGGCGGAGATATGAGCTTCGCCAGCCTGCCCGGCGGCGGCACCCGTGTCACCCTGCGCTTCGCGCGCAATCCCAACCCGATCGAAGGCGGCACCCTGTGATCCTGCCTTCGCTCTGCTCTGCTCCTGTTGAGGAAGGACCCGCGCAATGGCGCTCGAAATCCTGATCGTCGATGACGAACGCGACATCCGCGAACTGGTCGCAGGCGTGCTCGGCGACGAGGGCTATGCCTGCCGCACGGCCGCGGACAGCACCGAGGCGCTGGCCGCCATCGACGAACGCCGCCCGAGCCTCGTGCTGCTCGACGTGTGGCTGCACGGGAGCCAGATGGACGGGCTCGAACTGCTCGACGCGATCAAGGCGCGCGAGCCGGGTCTGCCGGTCATCATCTTCTCGGGTCACGGCAACATCGACACCGCGGTCGCGGCGGTCGGGCGGGGCGCGATGGACTTCATCGAGAAGCCCTTCGAGGCCGAGCGCCTGCTTTTGCTGGTCGAGCGGGCGACCGAGACCGAGCGGCTGCGGCGCGAGAATTCGCGGCTACGCGAAGGAAGCTGGGGCAATGCCGAGTTCACCGGCAACTCGCCCGCGATCAACGCGGTGCGCGCGACCCTGAAGCGCGTGGCGAGCACCGGCAGCCGGGTGCTGATCTCGGGTCCCCCGGGCGCCGGCAAGGAAGTCGCCGCGCGCCTGCTCCATGGCTGGAGCGCGCGGTCGAACGGCGCCTTCGTCCTCGTCAATTCCGCGCGCATCACCCCCGAACGCTTCGAACAGGAGCTGTTCGGAGAGGAGGCGGGCGGCAAGCAGGTGCGCCCGGGGCTGCTGGAGATGGCCGATGGCGGCACGCTCTATCTCGACGAGATCGCCGACATGCCGCTCTCCACACAGGCGCGAATCCTGCGCGTGCTGACCGACCAGAGCTTCGTGCGCGTCGGCGGCACGCGGCAGATCGGGGTGGACGTGCGGGTCGTCTCCTCCACCACCCGCGATCTCACCGTCGAGATGGCCGAGAAGCGTTTCCGCGAGGACCTGTTCTATCGACTCAACGTGGTCCCCGTGGCGATTCCGTCGCTCGCCCAGCGCCGCGAGGACATCCCGGCGCTCGCCGAGCATTTCTTCACCCGCTATTCGAATGACCAGGGCCTCACCCCGCCGGAGATCTCGACCGAGGCGATGGCGGCGCTCCAGGCCTATGACTGGCCCGGCAACGTGCGCCAGCTCAGGAACGTCGTCGAGCGCACCATCATCATGACCCCGCGCGAGCGGCTAGGCACGGTCGAGCCCGACATGCTGCCGCCGGAAATCATCGGCGGTCAGATCGGGCTCGCCAGTGATAGCCTCTCGGCGATCATGGGGGTGCCGCTGCGCGAGGCGCGAGTGAGCTTCGAGCGCGAATATCTCTCGATCCAGATCCGGCGGTTCTCTGGCAATATTTCCAAGACCGCGAGCTTCATCGGCATGGAACGCTCGGCGCTGCACCGGAAGCTCAAGCTGCTTGGCATGGCCGATCGCCGCGACGGCGAGGAGTGATCTCGCCGCTGGGCGGCGCTGTTGCACAAAATCAAATCTTGTCGGGCGCCTGCCCAGTCGCCATTATGGCTCTTGCAAGGCCATCGTTCCCCGACTTCGCGGCGGCCTCGACAATGCGGACCGCAAAACCGGCCGCCAAAAACAGGAGCCACGACGATGTCCAGCGGGCGAACGCTCTCCCCCCGTCCGATCGCGCGCCCTGCCGCGCCGAGCGAGCCGCGGAGCGGTGATGCCGAAAGCAGAGGCGGCGGCCCCTCGGCCAAGCCGGGCAACCTTCAGGACGCCTTCCTGAACCTGCTGCGCAAGAACAAGATCCCCGTCACCATGTTCCTGGTGAAGGGGGTCAAGCTGCAGGGTATCATCACCTGGTTCGACAACTTCTCGATCCTGCTGCGCCGCGACGGACAGTCCCAGCTCGTCTACAAGCATGCGATCAGCACGATCATGCCCGGCCAGTCGCTCGATCCGGCGCAGTTCGGCAGCCAGCCCGGCAACCGCAAGCAGAAGCTCCTGCAGGACGTCTTCCTGAGCCGGGTCGCGGAGGCCAACGTTCAGGTCACGATGTTCCTGGTGAACGGTGTGATGCTCCAGGGGCGGATTGCGGCCTACGACCTGTTCTGTATGCTGCTCGAACGCGACGGCGCGGTGCAGCTTGCCTACAAGCACGCCGTATCCACCATCCAGCCCGCCAGCCCGGTCGACCTCAATGTCGACGATGACGATGGCGACGATCTCGGGACAGACGACTGACTTTCGAAAGCGATCTTCAGGACGAGGTGACCCGCGGTGCGCGGGCCTTGGTGCTGTGCCCCGACATCCGCGCGCTGCGCTATGATCTCGATGCCGCCGAACGCCTCGCCGAGGCCGAGGGGCTGGCGCTCGCCATTGGCGTGGTGATCGCCCATTCGGCGGTCCTCCCGGTGCGCCAGATGCAGCCCAACACTCTGTTCGGCTCGGGCCAGGTCGAGAACATCGCGGTTCTGTGCGAACAGCACGAGGCCGAGCTGGTGATCGTCGATGGGGCGTTGACGCCCATTCAGCAGCGCAACCTCGAAGACCGGCTGAAGCGCAAGGTGATCGACCGCACCGGCCTGATTCTCGAGATTTTCGGCGAGCGCGCCGCCACCGCGGAAGGGCGGCTACAGGTCGAGTTGGCGCATCTCGACTACCAGCAGAGCCGCCTGGTTCGCAGCTGGACCCACCTCGAACGCCAGCGCGGCGGTTTCGGCTTTCTCGGCGGTCCGGGCGAAACCCAGATCGAGGCCGACCGCCGGATGATCCGCCAGCGCATGGGCCGCCTCAGGCGCGAGCTCGAGCAGGTGAGGAAGACCCGCGCGCTCCACCGCGAACGCCGGGGCCGCGCGCCCTGGCCGGTGGTTGCGCTGGTCGGCTACACCAACGCAGGCAAGTCGACGCTCTTCAACCGCATGACGGGCGCCGAGGTGATGGCCGAGGACCTGCTCTTCGCGACGCTCGATCCCACCATGCGGGCGGTGCGCCTGCCGGGGGTGGAGAAGGCGATCCTCTCCGACACCGTGGGGTTCATCTCGGACTTGCCGACGCAGCTCGTGGCGGCCTTCCGCGCGACGCTGGAGGAAGTGACGGCGGCCGACGTGATCTGCCACGTGCGCGACATGGCGAACCCCAGCCACGCCGCGCAGAAGAAGCAGGTGCTCGAGGTGCTCGGCGATCTCGGTGTGGTCGATGCCGAAACGGGCACGAGCACTATCCCGATCCTCGAAATCTGGAACAAGAGCGACCTGCTCGATCCTGAAAAGCTTGGCGAATTGCGTGAGGCCGGGGAGGGGCAGGGGGCGGTCATCCTGTCCGCTGCGACGGGTGAGGGGGTGGACCTGCTCGAGGCGGAACTCGCCCGGCTTCTGACCGGCGGCGCACGCGAGGTGAGCTTTCTGCTGCCGGTCAGCGACGGGCGGCGGATCGCCTGGCTCCATGCCCATGGCGACGTGCTTGCCGAGGATGATGCCGGGAATGGCGAAGATGGCCCGATGCGGCGGCTGACGGTGCGCCTTAATCCCAAGGAGCTCGGACAATTCGCTAGCCTCGCCTGAGGCTTGTCAGGCTCTCTTGACCTGCTGCCAGAGTTGTTCCTGGGCTTCGAGGGAAAGTTTCGGAAATTCCTCCGGGCCCGCCAGCGCCTCCATCGCCCGGAAACGGCCCTCGAATTTGGCATTGGCGGCGCGCAAGGCCTCTTCGGCGCCGATCCCGTGGGCGCGCACGAAGTTGACCGCGGCGAACAGCAAGTCGCCGGCTTCCTCGACCTTCGCGGCCTCGGTCGTCGCGGCCTTCAGCTCCGCGATCTCCTCGGCGATCTTGGCTTCGGCGCCCAAGGGATCGGGCCAGTCGAAGCCGGTGCGCGCGGCGCGCTTCTGGAGCTTTTCGGCCCGCATCAGCGCCGGGAGCGCCAGTGCCACGCCCTCGATTGCGCTGCGGGTGCCCTTGGCCTCGCGCTCGCGCGCCTTTAGGTCCTCCCAGCGCCTATCGTCCATGGTTCCGCCGCCGCCTGAAAAGATGTGCGGGTGGCGCGCCTCCATCTTGGCGCTGATCGCCGCGGCGACATCAGCGAAGCTGAAGTGGCCGGCTTCTTCGGCCATGCGGGCGTGGAACACGACCTGGAGGAGCAGGTCGCCGAGCTCGTCGCGCAGGTCCGGCATGTCCTCCCGTGCGATCGCATCGGCAACCTCGTAGGCTTCCTCGATTGTATAAGGGGCGATGCTTTCGAAGTTCTGGGCAAGGTCCCATTCGCAACCGCTTTCCGGATCGCGCAGCCGGGCCATGATTGCGAGAAGGCGCTCGATAGGGGGCTGATCTGCGGCGTCGCTCATCCGGTCCTCAAGATGGATAATATATATTATGTAAAATCTATAACAGCGCGCCGGCCGTTCCCCGCACCAGCATGAACCACTCGGCAATCAGGAACACTGCGCCGAAGATCGCCGCCCACATCAGCCCCATCTTGAGCATCTGGCTCCACCTGAGCTGGAAAGATGCCAGCGCTGCGCCGCACAAGACCAGCCAGGCCAGCGTCGTGACAACCGGCAGCACGAGTTCCGGGTTCACGCGGAGATCTCCAGCCCGTCATACCCGACCGTCACGAAGGACGGCACCTCCGCGCACAGCGTGCGATAATCCATGCTCTTGTCGAGATGACTGAGCACCACGCGGCCCGCGCGCGACCTTTCGCCGAGTTCGATCGCCATCGCGAGATGCGCATGCGTGGGATGCGGCTCGCGCCTCAGGCAATCGCTGACGAGAATGTCGACCTTGAAGAAGAGATCGACCATTTCATCGGAAATCGCACTGAAATCAGTGGCGTAACCGATACTCTTGCCATCGGTTTCGAAGCGGTAGGCGGTCGTCTCGCCGGTCCCGTGCGCCATCTGGCACCAGTCGACCCCGAACCCTGCGATCATCCGCAGCCTGTCGAGCGTGTCCAAGGTGCAGATCGTCGGATAGCCGTCCTGCCCGGCGAAGACATAGCCGAAACGTTGCCGCAGCCGGCGCACGGTCTCGGCTGCGGCGAAGCCCGGGATTGGGCCCGCCCGACCGTAGCGCAGCACTCTGAGGTCATCGATCCCGTGGCAGTGATCGGCGTGATCGTGGGTCCAGAACACCGCATCAACACTGTCGATCCGGTTGGCGAGCAGCTGCGCACGGCAATCCGACGAGGTGTCCACCAGAAGCCGCCGGCCTTCCGCGCTCTCGACCAAAATCGAGACCCGGCTTCGGCGATTACGCGGCTCATCGGGATCGCAGTCGCCCCAATCGCCTGCACCGTCCGGCCCGCCCAGTCGCGGCACCCCGGTCGAGGTGCCCGAGCCGAGCATCACCAGCTTCACGGCCGCGCCTTGCTGAAAAGGTTGAAGAAGTTGGCGGTGGTCACCTGCTTCAGATGCTCCGTATCCGTGCCGCGGAGCCCCGCGACGAAGGCAGCGGTGTCTGCCACGTAAGCCGGCTCGCACACCCTTCCCCGATGCGGCACCGGGGCGAGGAAGGGGCTGTCCGTCTCGACCAGCAGCCGGTCTTCAGGAATCGTCTTTGCCACATCCTGCAAGTCCTTGGCGTTCTTGAAGGTGACGATCCCCGAAAGCGAGATCGAAAGGCCGAGCGCGAGCACCTTGTCTGCGAAATCGGCCGAAGCGGTGAAGCAGTGGATCAGCGCCGGAAAGGCCCCCTTCTCCATCTCCCCGGCAAGGATCGCGTGGGTGTCATCCTCGGCGTCGCGGGTGTGGATGACGAGCGGCAATTGCGTCTCGCGAGCGATGTCGATATGCATACGGAACAACGACTTCTGAGCTTCTCTGTCCGACTTGTCGTAATAGTAGTCGAGGCCGGTTTCACCGATCGCGATGACCTTGGGGTGCCGCGTCGCCTCCAGCAGTGCGGCGCGGCCGAGATCCTGGTGCGCGTCGGCTTCGTGCGGATGGATGCCGACACTGGCGAAGACATCGGGCTCGCGTGCGGCGGTGCCGACCACCTGCTCCCATTCGCTCTGGCGGGTCGAGATGTTGAGGAAAGCGCCCACGCCCGCCGCCCGCGCCCGCGCCAGCACGCCCTCGCGGTCCTCGACCAGGCCCTCGTACTCGAGGTGGCAGTGGCTATCGACCAGCATCAGTCGGCCTCGCCCTCGGTGGGAAGTTCGAGCCGAGGGAAGAGCGGCGTAGGCGGCGCGACGGTGAAGCCGCTGGCGACGAGGCGGCGGAACCATTCGGTGTCCGCGAGCGCGGCGTAGGTGCGCTCGTCTTTCGGGATGCCGAGCTGATCGAGCAGCGCCGCCGCCTTTTCCGGCACTACGGGCTGGATGGCGATGGCGAGATCGCGAAGCGCCATGAACAGCGTCTGGAGAACGGCCTTCATGCGCTCGGGATCGCTCTTCTTGAGCGCCCAGGGCACCTGCTCGTCGACATATTGGTTGCAGGCATGGACCGCGCGCATCCAAGCTTCGATGCCGGTCGAGAAGGAGAGGTTTTCGAAGGCTTCGGGCAGTTCCTCGGCGCAGGCCTTGCGGACCAGCGCGAGCAGCGCGGCGTCAGCCTCGGCCGGCTCAAATGCCTCAAGCCTTCCGTCCATGTTCTTCGCGATCATCGACAGGGTGCGCTGCGCGAGGTTGCCGAAGCTGTTCGCAAGCTCGGCGTTGGCCCGCAGAACAATCGCTTCAGGCGAATAGCTGCCATCCTGACCGAAGGCGACCTCGCGCATGAGGAAGTAGCGCAAGGCATCGACGCCGAACTGATCGGCCAGAGCCAGCGGATCGGTGACGTTGCCAAGCGACTTCGATTCCTTCTGCCCACGGTTCAGAAGGAAGCCATGGCCGAACACCTTCTTCGGCAGCGGCAGCTTCGCGCTCATCAGGAAAGCCGGCCAATAGACCGTGTGGAAGCGCACGATGTCCTTGCCGATGAGGTGCAGGCTGGCCGGCCAGAAATCACCCATGTCCTCGGGGTAACCGAGGCCCGTCAGGTAGTTGGTGAGCGCATCGACCCATACATACATGACGTGGCCCTCGCTGCCGGGCACCTTCACCCCCCAATCGAAGCTGGTGCGGCTGACCGAGAGATCGCGCAGGCCCTGCTCGACGAAGGCGATCATCTCGTTGCGGCGGCTCGTCGGTTCGAGGAAGCCGGGGCTTTTCAGCAGTTCAAGCAGTTGGTCCTGATACCTGGAAAGCCGGAAGAACCAGCTTTCCTCGACCGTCCACTCCACCGGGGTGCCCTGCGGAGAGAGTTTCTCGCCCCCCTCGCCTTCGACCAGTTCAGCCTCGTCGTAATAGGCCTCGTCGCGGACCGAATACCACCCCTCGTAGCGGTCGAGATAGAGGTCTCCGGCCGCCTCCATCGCCTGCCAGATCGCCTGGCTGGCGCGGTGGTGAAGGTCTTCCGAGGTGCGGATGAAGCGGTCATAGGAGACATTGAGAGCGTCGCACATCACCCTGAAATAGCCGGACATCTCGTCGGCTAGATCGGCGGGGGTGCGGCCCTGTTCTTCGGCCTTGCGGGCCATCTTGAGGCCATGCTCGTCGGTGCCGGTCTGGAACCGAACCCGCCGCCCCATCAGGCGCTGGAAGCGCGCGATCACGTCGGCCGCGATCGCTTCGTAGGCATGGCCGATGTGCGGCCTGCCGTTGGGGTAGCTGATCGCTGTGGTCAGGTAGAAGGGGGTCGAGAGGGGGTCAGCCATGGGCCGGTTCGCTAGCGGCGGCGGCCGCGACAAGCAAGCCGCCGATCTCGAAGGGCAGCAGGGCAGGATCGAAATTGGCGGTCGGCGCTTCGGCGGCGAGGGCGACCAGCGCGGCGTGCGTCTCAACGAGGCGGGCGCGGCGTGCCGGGTCCTCGGCGGCACGCGCGGCGCGGGCGGTCAGAGCCTGGGCGAGGTCGAGCACGGCCTGCACCCGCTCGCGGTCGGCGCGCGGGCCGATCAGCCGGGCGAGTTCGCCGCAGCCGGTCATTCCGCTGTCCCCGCCCGCCAGCAGCCCTGCAATCACCCGTGCGATCGGCGCGAGGGCCTGCTCCGCAAAGCGCAAGGCGGCGCCGAAGGAACCTTCCGCAGCGGCGATCGCCTGCGGATCGGGAGGGAGGCCCTCCTCGGCCAGCATGGCGGCGATCTCGGCCTCGCTCAGCATTGGGAAGCGCAGCGTGCGGCAGCGCGAGCGGATCGTCGGCAAGAGCCGCGCCGGGCGATGCGTCACCAGCAGGAAGTAGGTCCCTGCCGGCGGCTCCTCGAGGCTCTTCAGGAGCGCGTTGGCGGCGTAGCGTTCCAGATCGTCGGCCGGGTCGATGATGATCGCTCGCCGGCTTCCCAGCGTCGGCCGGGTGGCGAGGCGCCGCTGCATCGCGCGGATCTGCTTTATGCGGATCGAGCGGGCGAGTTCGAAGGGCTTGCCCTCGGCCTGCGCCTTCTCGCCCTTGTCGTCCTTGGGACCGTAGGTCAGCACGATGATATCGGGATGCTCCCCGCTCGGCTGCGACACCCCCGGCTCGGCGACCAACTCGCGCGCGGCTGCCATAGCGAAATCGCGCTTGCCGAGGCCGCTCTTTCCCGCAAGCAGCCAGCCATGATGCATCCGCTCGCCACCGAGCGCGTCGCGCCACTGGCGCCAGGCCTCGGCATGGTTCGGCCAGCGGGTCATCCGAGAAGGTCGCTGATGGCGGCGAGCACGCGCGCGTGGACCTCCTGCGGGGTGCCGGCGGCGTCGATCGCGGCGAAGCCCCCCGGATCGGATGCGGCGATGGCGCGGAAGGCCTCGGCGACGGCGCGGTGATAGGCGGCAGGGCGCGTCTCGATGGCGTCGCTAGCCCCGGCCCGCGCGGCGAGCCGTGCCGCCAGCGCGGTCTCCTCGCCCTCGAGCAGGATCACCCGGTCGGGGCGGAGGCCGTGGCTGCCGAAATCGTGGAGCGCACGGATCGCCGCATCGCCGAGGCCCCCTGCCCCGCCCTGATAGGCCCGGCTCGAATCGACAAAGCGATCGCAGATCACCCATGCACCCCGTGCCAGCGCCGGGCGGATTGCCCGCGCGACATGATCAGCCCGCGCGGCGGCGAAAAGCAGCGCCTCGGCCTGTGGCGGCCAGCCCTCCCCGGGCGGTTCCAGCAGCAGCCGCCGGATCGCCTCGGCCCCGGGAGTGCCGCCGGGTTCGCGGGTGATGACAACATCGCGGCCTTGGGCGCGCAGCGCCTCGGCAAGCAGCCGCGCCTGCGTGGACTTGCCCGCCCCCTCCCCGCCCTCGAAGGCGATGAAGCGGCCGCGCGCCTCCCTCACGCGAAGACGCCGGCGATGGCGTTGACGATCCGGTCGAGCGGCCCGGCGACCGCCACCGGCTCGGCGACATAGAGAGGGATGCGCGCAGGGGCGATGCCGGGCGCTGTCACTTCCAGCACCGCGACCTCCTGCCCGGTCTCGAGCGGGGCGCGCAGCGGGCCTTCGTAGTGGATCGTGGCGCTAAGCGGCGCGGTGCTGCCGCGCGGAAGATTGATCGTCACCGGCCCGCGCGCGATGAGCGGCACCTGGCGCGACGTCCCGTCCTGCACCCGCGCCGCCGCGATCACCGCCCCCGGCGCGAACAGCCGCCGCCGTTCGAAGGCGCCGAACCCCCACTCGACATAGGAGCGCGCCACCCGCGCGCGCAGGCGCCCGTTCTCGACCCCGGCAAGCACCATCACGAGGCGCTGCCCGTCGCGCTGCACGGTGCCGAGGTATGAGAAGCCCGACTCGTTTGTGAAACCGGTCTTGATCCCGTCGGCACCCGGTACGCGGCCGATCAGCGGATCGTGATTGATCTGGGCGATGCCCTTGTAGGCGAAGCCGGCGCGGCCGATGTAGTAGCCGAACTTGTCCGGATGGCGGGTGATCATCGCCCTTGCAAGCGTGACGAGATCGTTTGCGGTGGTGAAAGTGCGGCCCTCGTCGGGAAAGCCGTTGGGGGAGGCGAAGTGGCTGCCGCGCATGCCGATGCCAAGCGCGGTGCTATTCATCGCCTCGGTCCATGCCGCGACCGATCCCGCGTGACCCTCGGCCAGCACCGCCGCCCCGTCGTTGGCCGAGACATTGGCAATGCCGAGCAGCAGATCGTCGACCGGCACCCGCTCGCCCGCGTCGAGGAACATGCTCGAGCCCTTGCGCCGCCAGTCACGCGCGACCGCCGGGCTCATGGTGAAGACCTGCGCCGGATCGAGCCGCCCGGCATCCATGAGCTCGAAGGCGAGGTAGAGCGTCATCACCTTCGTCACCGAGGCGGGCATGAAGCGCCGGTCGGGATTGCGTGCATGGAGGACCTGCCCGCTGCCCAAATCGACGAGCAGCGCGACGGGTGCCTCGGCGGCGGTTGGTATGGCGGGCACGGCTTCGCCAGGTCCCAGCGCCTGCGCGCTTGCGGGCCACGCGGACACAGTCGAGATCAGGGCGAACAGGCAGAGCGCGAGGCGCAGCATTTTCGGGGGCATCACGGCGCGCTCTATACCCGCCCTCTCATCGCTTGGCGAGGCGGCGAGGCCGCTTAGTTCACGATTTCGTCGGCCAGCAGCCCCACGCTCAAGGCGTAGTAGCTCGAGCAGTTGTACTCGAGGATGGCGCGGTAGTTGCCGGTCAGCAGCCAAGCCGGGGTGCCGGGACCGTCGGGCTGGAAGAACGCCGTCATGACGTCATCGCCCAGCCCGCGCAGCGGCACGATGCCGGCCGCGCGCCACTCGGCCACGGTCATCCAGCGACTGAGGCGTTGATGGACGCGGGGGCACACCGGGGAGACGAGCCGGGTGCGATAGGCAGCCGCATCGAAGCCGGGCGGCACGGCGGCGGGCACGCCCCAGGGCTGCCCCGGGCGCCAGCCGGCGTCGCGGAAATAGTTGGCGATCGAGGCGAAGGTGTCGGCCCGGTTGGTGAAGATGTCCGCGCGCCCGTCTCCGTCGCCGTCGGTGGCGAGGCGCAGATAGACAGTCGGTAGGAACTGCGGATTGCCGAAGGCCCCCGCATAGGAGCCGACCAGCTGTGACCGGTCGAATCCCCGGTCGGCGATCTTCAGCAGCGCGACAAATTCGTCGGCGAAGAGCTCGCGCCGGCGGCCCTCCCAGGCGAGCGTCGCGAGGCTGCGGGCAAGGTCGAAATCGCCCTTGACCCGGCCGTAGCTCGTCTCGTGGCCGAAGATCGCCACGAGGATCGGCCCGGGGACGCCGTACTGCGCCTCGATGCGGGCGAGGAGGTCGCGATGCTGGGCATGGACCATGCGGCCCCCGCCGATCCGCGCGCCATCGACGTGGGTGGCGATGTAGGACGACATCGGCGGATAGCCGCGCGTGGTGGCGCTGCCGGGCTGGTTGGAATCGAGCGCGACGACCCGCGGGTTGGGGGTGAGCCCGGCGGTCATGCGGGCGATGGTGTCCTCGCGCACGCCTTCGCCCCGCGCACGGGCCTTGAGCAGTTCCACATAGGCGTCGAAGGGTATGCCGTCGGCGCTCGTCTGCGCGATCGCCGGTGCGGAGGCGGGCGGCGCGCCGAGGATCGCGAAGGCGCCGACGAGCAAGGCGGCGGCAGGAAGCAGGCGGGGAATCATGATGAGAGGGATGTCACACCTTGGCTGAATTCCCAACAACCGAACGGGGGATGACTCGCCGGCCAACTCTGGCTAGGTGCGGATGGCCGGACAGGTGGCCGAGTGGTTTAAGGCAGCGGTCTTGAAAACCGCCGTAGGTGCAAGCCTACCGTGGGTTCGAATCCCACCCTGTCCGCCAGCTCCCCCTTTCGACAGGATACGGTCGCCCGGGCAGGGGCAGCGGGGGAAAGCCCTAGCGCGGCCCACCAGTATCGAACCGCTCGCCTGCACTCCGATGCGAGGATGTGAACGATCCCGCCCGGTCGTCCGGAACCGCCCGAGGGAGTGCGAATGCCGCTCCGCCCCGCTAGATCTCGGGGATGCTAAGCACGGTCACGACCCCGCTGCTGCGCGGCGGATCGTGATTCGCCAGCATCGCCCACCACAGGGCGCCGCGGCGCTCCACCCAGGTGAGCGAACCGTCGCGCATGCCAAGCGGCACCTAGCGCAGGTGCTGCATGGTCCGCGTGTCGAAAACCTCGACCGAGCTCGCCATCGGCGTCTCGGGGTAGATGCTGCTCACGCGGACCAGTTCAATCGCCGCGACCACGCAGCTGTTGACGTGGCGGATGGCGATCCGGTCGCCCAACCACTCGGCGACCTTGACCCCGTCCGTCTTGCGGTACTTGCCGATCCGGCAGTTGACGATGGCGTAGAAGTGCTCCGCGTCCACAGCCGCGCCCTGCCGCGCCTCGGGCGCAGGCCAGCGCGCGACCTCCTCGGCCGCGAGCCCCTGCGCAGGTGGCGGCGGCTCGGGTGCAGCGCGCGGCGGGACCTGCGCAGCCGCCGGCGCGGCCACCACAAGGAGGGCGGCAAGCAGGGAGCGCAGCATCACATCACGACCGAGGCGCCGAAGCTGAACTTCCTTGCCCTGCGCGCCCGAGTAGATCGCGTCGAGATTGGCCCGCAGCCGCTCGCTGGCCTCGATCCGGGCATTGTACTGGGCGTTCCGATTTCTTGGCTGGTGGTCGGCAGGTTGAGGTTGATGACGTTGTGGGCGCTGGCGAAGGTGCCGGTCGTGGCGGTCTGATTGGTGACGTTGCCGACCTCCTCGAGCCGGTTCTCGTTGCGGGTCTCGTTGTCCTTGAAGCGGTTGTAGCTGCCGAACAGCCGCATGGTGACGCTTTGGCTGGGCTGCCATTGCAGCGCCAGCGCGCCGCCGATGCGCTCGCGTACGTTTTTGTAGAGGAACAAGCGCTCCTGCACCGGCACGGGGTTGCCGTTCCCCTGTCCGAGATCGACCGTCGCGCCGACAGCCGTGTATTCGCGGTAGCTGGGCGTTGCCCTCTCGAACTGGGTAATGTCGTAGTTGCGCAGCCAGTAGTTGATCTGCCCGACGATGCCGAACTGGCGGTCCGGGCCGAAACGCGTGCCGGCCTGGGCGTTGGCGCGCCAGCTGGCCCGCTCGCTGGCGAAATCGTTGGCCTGTTCGAGGAGCGTGTAAGCTGCGGTCGCACCGAAGAACGGCGCTTCGCTGTCGAAGGCGCTGCGGGTGACGATGTTGATGATCGCGACGATCGCGTTGGGGGCCATCTCGGAGGTGACGGTCTTGCCGATCTCCAGCCGCTGCGCGAAGTTCGAGGGCACGGCATCAATCAAAGGACGACGAACTCTCCCGCATTCAGCACGATGCCGGGAGTGAGCGTGGCGAAGAGGATCGCCGCCCCTGCGGCGTTGCCGTCGGGGTCGAACCACAATTGGCCCGTGGCCTGATCATAGATGATACGATCATCGGCATCAGTTGCGGCGGTTCCGACGTTGAAGGCGCTGCCAGCGAGGGCGCCTGCCAAGAGACCGCCGAACGCAGTACGATCAAGCTGGATGGTGTCGTCCGTCACCGTGTAGTCGGTGATTTTATCGACATTGCCCGGACCCAGAGTGCCCGTGAAACGGAAGAAGTCGTTCCCTGCATTGCCGCTCAACGTGTCTTTGCCTGCGCCCCCGATCAGCGTGTCGTTGCCGAGGCCGGCTCTCAGCGCGTCGTTGCCACCGCCACCGATCAGCGTGTCGTTACCGGCGTTACCCGTCAGGAAGTTGCCCCCGGCATTGCCAGTGATGATGTTGTCGATTTCGTTGCCGGTGAGATTGATGAACGCCAGACCATCCGCGTTCGTCGTCGCCAACTGCTCGACCTGCAAGCCGGCTCCCAGCGTATAGTTGACACTGGCAAGCGCACGGTCGTTGCCCTCGCCGACCACCTCCTGGATCAAGTCGCCGCCCGTGTCGATCAAGTAGGTGTCGTTGCCCGTGCCGCCTGCGTGGTTATCGATCCCGGCACCTCCGTCGAGCGTGTCGTCGCCGCTGCCGCCGATCAGCGTATCCGCTCCGGCGAGGCCCATCAGCACATCGTTGCCGCCGCCGCCATTGATGACATTGTTGCCGGCATTGCCGGTGATGGTGTTCGCGAAATCGCTGCCGGTCAGGCTTATGGCCGCCGTGCCAGCGTCATCGGAGGTCGCAAGCCGTTCAACCCGAGCGTCGATCGCGAGCGCGTAGCTTCCCTGGCTCACCACCCGATCGTCGGTGCCCTCGCCTGCGCCCTCCTGGACGATATCGCCCGGGGAATCGACGAAGTAGGTATCGTTGCCGAACCCGCCGATCATCCGGTCTTCACCGCCGGAACCTCTCAGCATGTCATCGCCGCCGCCGCCACTCAGGATGTTCCTGCCGGCATTGCCGATCAGTTCGTTGGCGAGTTCATTGCCGGTGAGGTTGATCGCCGTGGTCCCGCTGATCGATTGGGTCGTGAGTTGCTCGACTTCAGCGCCCGGTGACAGCGTGTAGCTTCCCCGGGAGCGGACGATATCGAACCCGCCGCCGACGGCCTCCTGAACGATGTCACCGATGCTGTCGATGCTGTAGCTGTCATCACCCGCGCCTCCGGCCATCACGTCCGAGCCGGTTCCGCCAACGAGTGAATCGTTGCCGTCTTCGCCCCACAGGATGTCGTTGCCCTCGCGGCCTTGCAGATTGTCCACCCCGGCACCGCCAATCAGGGTGTCCGATCCCTCGCTGCCGTCGAGGAAGTCGTTGTCGTTGCCGCCCAACAAGGTGTCATTCCCGAAGCCGCCGGTCAGTCGGTCGGCGCCGGCCCCTCCGATGAGCACGTCATTGCCCGCTCGTCCGGTCAAGGTATCGACGCCGCCTCCGCCATCGAGCCTGCTGTCGAAATTGGACGCCGAGATCCTGTCGCCGAACGCCGTGCCGATCACACTGCTGACCTCGTTAAGCGAGTCCCCGGCGGCATCCCCGCCGGTTGCGATGCCGTTGGCAAGGTCGATGGTCACTGCGGCCGCCGAGCCGGCATAGCTGACCGTGTCGAAGCCGCCTCTGCCGAAGATGACATCGGCACCGGGGCCCCCGTCCAGGAAATCGTCACCCAACCCGCCGAAGAGAAAGTCGTCGCCCGCAAGGCCGATGAGGACATCTTCCCCGTCATCCCCTTCCAGTACGTCGGAGGCCGTCGATCCCTCGAGGGCGTCATCGAATGCCGAGCCCTGAACATATTCGAAGCTCTTGATCACATCGCCGGTGGCGCTGCCGCCCGTCGCCGTGGAGTCCTTAAGCGATATCTCTACGCCCGCTGCCGAATCCTTGTAGGACAGCCAGTCGAAACCGGCCCCGCCATCCAGATTGTCGGCTCCTGCGCCGCCTTCGATGAAGTCGTTGCCGTCACCACCCCGGATGGTGTCATTGCCGCCGAACCCAAAAAACCGGTTCGCCTGTTCGTTCCCGGTCAAAACGTCGACGAACTGCGATCCTTCGAGATCGACGATGTTGATCAGCACATCGCCAGCCGCAAAGCCACCGGTGTTTCCCCCGAGCGCAAGGTTCACGGAAACGCCCTGCAGCGAATTGGCATAGGAGACCAAATCAAAACCCGCCTGGCCGTCGATTATGTCGGCGCCGGAACTTGAAATGAACCGATCGTTGAACTCCGATCCCGTCGTCGTTTCGTTGCCGGCAAGTCCGGTGAAGGTGAAGAAATCGGGATAGAAATCGCGTTCGATCGCACTGGCAAAGGCTTCAAGATCGACCGACCCGATGAAGACGCCATTGGTGCTGGAAGAGAACCCGAATTCGTCGATGATCGAGAAACCGTTCTCGTCCAGGATAATCTGGTAGCCCTCTTCGAAGGTGAAAAAAGCTGCGCTGATCGTGCCGTTGGATTCGAAAGGCTGCTCGTAGTCGACCCGTCCAATGCCGAAGCTGTAGGACAAGCGCGCGGATTCATCGTAATCGAACAGCAAGAACTCGCCCGGAAAGCCGGAATTTCCGCTGCCGGGGATCGGTGACGCTCCGGTTGCCATGAAGTCGATCTGGGCCTGTGTGGCTGAACCGAGCGACAGGACGCCCGTGTTCCACAAGGTCACCTTGTTGACCAGGGTACCGTTGCCCCCAAGCTTCATGTTGAAGTGGAGCGTGAACTCCGCATACCCTTGGGAGCCGAAGGACTGGAAGCTCCCGGAGTCGATGAACCAGTCGGTCCCGGATTGCGCGAAACCTCCATCGATTGCTGCTCGCCGCGTACGTCCCACGGATCATCTCCCCCCAAACCGACCCCGCTGTCAGGTATGCGCACGTAATCAACTACCGTGCAATCCCCACCACCGTCCCCAACCCGTCTGCCCGCTGCTGGTAGTAAGTCCCCGCCGGCCAGCGTTCGGCGACCTTGGTGAGAGCGTCGGCGACGATCGGCCGTGCGGCATCGCGCTTTCCGGACTTCAACAGGCATTCGGCACGGACCACGCCGAGCCATGCCGTCCGCCAGGCGTCGTCCGGGTAGTCTGCGGCCATGATCGGCGCCGCGCGTGCGAGCCAATCTTCTGCCCGGCCGAACTGACCCCGTTCGCAGGCGATGCTCGCAAGTTCGGCCATGTTGGGCGCGAGCGAGCGATGTTCCCGCTGCCGCCCGATGGCGACGGCCTCGTTCAGCAGGGTCTCGGCCGCGTCGGTGTGCCCCTGCGCGCGTTCGACGATGGCCATGCTGCCGAGCATGAAGGCGAGGTCCTCGTAGGCATCGCCGCGCTGCGCGCGAGTGATGGCGATGGCCCGCGCCAGTAACGGGCGGGCCTCGGCGAAGGCGCGGCGTTCGACCAGCAGCCGCGCGAGGTTGTTTATCGTGATTGCGATGTCGGGATGATCCTTGCCGAGCACCCTTTCGTCGATCGCGAGACGGGACCGGAACAGTTTCTCCGCATCGGCGCTGCGACCTTCGAAATAGGCGATCGAGGCGAGATTGCCGATATTGTCGGAGACGCTGGGGCTGTTCTCCCCCTCAAGCGCGAGGCGGATGCCGTTGGCGCGGGTCAGGGCCTTCTTGGCGCGGTCGTAGTCGCCACTGTACATCGCATTGAGCCCAAGCGCCTCAAGATCGCGGGCGACGTCGCGCTGCCCGGGATCGCCGCGGCCGGCATCGAGGCTCAGGGCCGTGTTCAGCGCCTCGGCAGCCTTGTCGAACTCGTCGACCCCCGTCAGCGACTGTCCGAGCCCCGTATAGGCGCGCGACAGCAGCGCGGGATTGCCCTCGCCTATGTCCTGCGCCTCGCCGATAGCCGCCCTGAAAACCGCCGCCGCGCGTTCGAACTCGCCGCGCCTGAACAGCGATTCCCCGATCACCACCTGCCTGCGCGCCGCCACCTGCGGGTCCTCAAGCCCCGCCTTGGGGATCGAGCGGGCGACTTCGTCGCTCTGGGCGAACAGGCCGAGCGATCCGTAGACCTCGCTGAGGGTCAGCGCGATCTCCGACTGGACGACGGGCTCGTTGCGCAGGGCTGTCCGGTAGCGCTGCCGCGCTCCATCGAGGATTTCGCGCGCCGTGATGGATGAGCCGCGCGCCTCAGAAGGATCGGCGACCTCGAACATGCTCTTGACGAAGGCCACGGTCTGCTCGGCGGTGTCGCGCTGGCGGATCGCTTCGTTACGGGCGAGGTAGGCTGCGATCGCGAGGCCCGAGGTGACGATCAGCCCAGCCAGCGAGGCGGCCGCAATCAGCGCGAGCTGGCGGTTGCGCCGGCTCTGCTGGCGCTGGCGAAGCTGATCGAAATCGAGACCGAGGATGCCCGCGACCAGCTTCAACTTGGCATTCGCCCGCCCGTCGATCCTGAGATCGGCGGCGAGAGGCTCGCTGCCGTCTTCGCCGAGCAGCGAGGGGGGAAAACAGCCCGCGATCGATCCGTCGGACTGCGGTTCGGCGAGCAGGCAGAAGACGCGGTCCGCGCGGCCCAGGCGCTGGAACTCCTGCACCTCGGCATCGACCCACTTCGACTGCGCCGCGTTCGGCGAACAGATGACGATGAGGGCATGGGTCTCGGCGAGCGCGGCCTGGATCGAACTTGCCAGATCGTGCGCGGCCGACAGATCGTCGCGGTCGCGGAACACCGGCTTCAGGCGCCGATTGCCCGGCCGCAGCGCCGGATGATCGAGCTGCGAGGAGGACGGCAGCTTGTAGGTCTCCAGCGCCCGGTGGAGCCACCTTGCCTGGACGACATCCTTGGAGCTGTAGCTGATGAATGCGCTGAACTTCACTGGCCGCCTGTCCCCCTTTGCTCCGCGCCCGTTCCCCAGCTTTCCAGCGAATAGATCCGTTCGCTGCCGAAGTTCTTCGGGAGCGAGAGCCGCCCCACGTAGCGCGACCTGAAGCGATCGCCCGCCTCCATCTCGACGGCCGCCGCCATGGGCTCGGTGATGTAGATGCTTCCCGGCGGCGTGATCGGCTCGAGCCGGGCGGCACGCGAGACCTCGGTCCCGTAGAAATTGGTGCGGCCCGTGACCGGGTCCGTCATCTCGTAGACCGAGCCGAAATGCGCGGCGATGCGCATGCCGGACCGGTCCGCCTTGCCGGTCCCGGCCTGCTCCAGCAGCCGCATCGCGTCCCACAGCGCAACCAGCGCCTGTGCGGCCACGCTGACCTCGTCGAACACGATGTGGAGGCCGTCGCCCCAGGTGTTCGCGGCGAGGATATGCGCCCCGTAAGGCGCCAATGCCTCGGCACATCCCGCCATCACCGTTTTCCAGAAGCGCGGAATGTCGTGCTCTGGCAGCCGCGAGAAGCCCTGGAAGTCGGCGAAGACGAGCACCCGCAGGGACCGCTTCTCGGAAGCGCGACCATTTATGAGGGCGGAGGCCTTTGCCGGCTCCGGCCGTCTGACCCCGGGGGCCCGGATGATGTGGGTGCGGCCCCCGGCAGCCCGCCAGATGGCGATGTCGGCCGCGGTCCCGGCGCCCTTGCGGCGCGTCTCGTCGTTGCAGACCGCGATCTGCACGGTCCTCGCGTGCATCTGCCTCGCCCGCACCCGGGCGAGCCCCATCGCGGTGCGGCTGCCAAAGGCGAACTGCCCGTCGTCGTTCACGAAGCGCATGGTCGTCGCCATGTGGACGCCCGTCGCCCCGGCGAGGCAGCGCTCGAAGCGGGCTTCCCAGCTGGATCCCCCAATGGCGACCGACTGGAACACGAAGTCCTCACGGTCGAAGGGGAGCACGACGTGCAGCTCCAAGCCCATCCGCAGCGCCTGTTCGGCGATGACGATATCCGAGCCGCAAGCGAGGGCGCCGAAGAGCTTGCCCACCTTCTCGCCGCGCAGGGCCTCTGTCACCGCCTCGGCAAGCGGCGCCTCGGCATCGCTGCCCGTCTCGAACATCATCCCGCAGAAATGCGCCACCGCCTCGGGCTCGATGGGGCCGAGCAGCCTGCCCACCCAGTCGCTGTCCGCCTTGCCCTGTGCAGCGAGCAGGCGCGTCAGCTGGAGGTAGGTGGAATTGCGCGCGGCCGCAGAGGCAAGGGGGAGAGCGACAGCAGCCTCGAGCGCGGCGTGCCCTTCCTCGAAGCGGCCGAGGACGATCAGCGCCTCGGCCATCGAGGCTCCCTGCCAGTAGTCCGCCGGTCCCGCATCGGCGTTACGTTGCAAGAGATCGCGTGCGAGCCCATGGGCGGTATCGATATCGCCGGCCATCAGCGAGAGCGAGGCGGCGTTGATCGCTGCGAAATCCCCGCCGGTGCGGTCGAACGCTGTCCGATAGGCATCGCGCGCCTGGCGCAGCAGCCCCGCGCGGTTCGCAGCGGCGTCATCGAAGGCGCGGTCCTTGAGCAGGCGGGCCTTCAGGGTCAGGCAGTCGATATCGTCGCGCCGGTCGAGCCCCTCGGCATGGTAGACGCCGAGCGCCCCTCGCCAGTCGCCCATCCGGGCAAGGGCAAGGGCCTTGATGTAGGGAAGCGTCGGATGGCCGGCCGCAAGAGGCTGCGCGGCAATGTCGTAGGCGGTGAACAGGTCGCCGTGATCGATCGCGGCCCAGGCCATCTGCAACAGGTCGTCCGCACCGAGGGACATCGGCGCCGCGCTGCCTTCCGTGCTCCGGTCGAGGCGCCGCCTACTCACGCACGGCCTTGCGCATCTGATCGAGCAAGGGTTTGAGCAGGTAGGCGAGGATCGAGCGGCTTCCGGTCGAAAGGTAGACCTCGACCGGCTGACCGGACCGCAAGGCATCCCCGGCCACCGCCGCGGCCAGATCGCGCTCGTCGACCGCGACGCGCAGGCGATAGTAGCTCGCGCCGATCTCGGGATCGTCCTCGCGCTGTGCGGCGATGAAGGTCACCCGTCCGCCGATTTCGGGCGAGAGCGCGCGATCGAGCGTGGCGAAACGCACCCGCGCAGCCTGTCCTTCACGCAGTGAGTCCACCTCACCAAGGCGCACCTTCGCCTCGATCAGCAGCCGCCCGTCTTCGGGCACGAGCCGCACCAACGGGACATTGGGCGGGACGAAGCTGCCGACAGTCGTAAAGTGGATCTGGTCGACGATGCCGGCCTGGGGCGCCGTGATGACGGTCCGGTCGAGGCTGTTCTGCATCGCGACGGCGCGGGTATCCTGCTCGCCTAGCTGCGCGATCACGTCGGCAAGTTCCTCTCCGGCGCGCGCGCGCCGCGCCTCGGCGGCATTGGCGATCTGCGCCTCGATCTGGGAGACCTGCGCCCTCGCCCGCGCGATGTCGGTCTCGAGGCTGGCCACGCGGGCGGTGAGTTCGACCGCAGTGCGTTCCATCTGGTTCAGCCGATTGACCGTCACCAGCCCCCGTTCCCGCAAGCCACGCAGCCCCTCGAGCTCCGGTCCGATCAGCGCCAGCTGCTTGCGGTTGGCCTCGATCTGGACCTCGTAGGACGCGATCAGCGCATCGGCCTGGCGGATTTGCTGGCGCTGCGAGCTTGCATTGCTGGCGCGTTCCCCGAGGCCCAGCGTGAACTGGCGCTGCTCGCCGGCTATTGCCGCGCGCGCCTCGGGATCCCCGCGCGAAGCGAGCGCGTCGGGAAAGGTGATGGCGGTCCTGCCGTCGCGCTCCGCCTCAAGCCTTGCGCGCAGCGCCAGCAGCTGCACGCGCGAAAACGCTGCGTTGCGCGCGGCGGGGCCCAGCACGGAACGGTCGAAGCTGACGAGAGGTTGGCCGGCCGCGACGCGCTGGCCTTCCTTCACCAGCACCCGCGTCAGCACACCCCCGGTATCATGGGTGATGACCTTTTCGCGCGACTCGGGGCTCACCTCGCCCACGGCGATCACCGCCCCCTCCATCGGCAGGAGGCTCAGGACGACAAGGGCCGCCAGAAGCGCGAGAACGAGCAGCCGCGCACGGCGTCCGGTCCGGGCGAGCCGGTCGGCGATCGGCACGGCTTCGCACGGCGCTGCCAGCGTACCAGGGGCAAAGGCCATGCCCATCTGGCTACGTGCCCCCCCGCCGGGCGAGGCCCTCGGCACCGCCGGGCTGCACCATGCTCGCCGCATTCGCGTGTGACTTCAGCGTTGCCAGGACCTCGTCGCGCGGGCCGAGGGCATCCTGCCGGCCGTCCCGCATCACCAGCAGGTGGGTCACCTGGTTGAGCAGGGCGACCCGGTGCGTGACGACGACGACGATCCCACCGCGTCGGCGCGCACCGGTGATCGCCCCTGCGAGCGCGATCTCGCCAGCGCTGTCGAGATTGGAATCGGGCTCGTCGAGGACGAGCACGAAGGGCTCGCCGTAGAGCGCCCGGGCGAGTGCCAGCCTCTGCCGCTGCCCCGCCGACAGGACGATCCCCCGATCGCCGAGAGGGGTGTCGTAGCCCTGCGGCAGGGAGAGGATGAAGTCGTGGACATCGGCCGCCATCGCCGCCTTGAGGATGTCGGGTGACGAGGGGTTCGGATCAGATCGGCTGATGTTCTCCGCCACCGTGCCGCCGAACAGCTCGACCTCCTGCGGCAGGTAGCCGATCGCCGCACGGAGCGTGCCCTCGCGGTACTGGCCGAGCGCCGCACCGTCGAGCCGCACGCTGCCCTGTGCGGCGGGCCAGACATTGACCAGCGCCCGGACGAGGCTCGACTTGCCCGATCCGCTCGCGCCGATCACGGCAAGCGCATCGCCCGCCGCGAGCGTGAAGTCGGCCCAGCTGACGACAGGGCGTTCGGCACCCGGCGGGATCACCGCCAAGTGCTCGACCGCAAGCTTCGCTGCCGGGGCCGGAAGATCGAGCGCGGGCTCATCCCTGGGGGGATGCTTCTCCATCAGGGGGACGAGGCGCCCCCACGCCTGCCGGGCCGAAACCAGCGTCCGCCAGTTGGCGATCGCCTGATCGACCGGTGCCAAGGCCCGGCCCGCCAGGATCGACGAGGCGAAGATCACCCCGACACTCGCCTCGCCGCGGATCACCAGCACCGCGCCGGTGGTGAGCACCGCCGACTGGACGAACATCCGCAAGGTCCGGCCGAGCGCGCCATACTTCGCCAGCGACCGCGCGAGTTCGCCCTGGCGGTGCACGAGTTCGCGGCGCGCGGCGACCGACAATTCGCTCATGCGGCGCCGGACGCCCAGCCCGGTGATTGTGTCGATGTTCTGGAGCAGACGGTCGCTCCGTGCCTGTTGCTGCCGCGCCATGGTGCCGATGCTCTCGACATTCGCGCGGGAGTCGCGATCGTTCAGGTAGGTCGCAAGACCCAGCACCAGCGCGCCCGCGAAAGCCGTCAGGGACAGCAGCGGGTGAAGCAGCCAAAGGAACGCGAGAAAGAAGACGATCCACGGCAGATCGATGATCGCTGCCGGCCCGGGGCTCGCGAGGAAGCCGCGGATCTGGTCGAGATCGCGCATCGGACCGGCAGGGAGCGCGCCCAGCACGCGCCGCGCGGCCAGATCGGCCTCCAGCTCCTGCAGGCGACAGGTCAGCCGGTGATCGAGCCCCTCGCCGATCATCTGGAGCATTCGGGCCCTCAGCCCGTCGAAGACGCCCTGGAACACGTAGAGCACGATCAGGATGGCAAAGAGGCTGACCAGCGAGGGAATGCTGTGGCTCGGCAGCACCCGGTCGTAGACGAGCATGAGGTAGATCGAGCCTGACAGCGCCAGCACGTTGCCCACCACGCTGAGTAGCAGGATCGTGACGCCGGCACTGCGAAAGGGCAGCAGCGCCCTGCCGAGTTCGGTCGCGGACCAGCCGCTGCTGGGGCGAGACTGATCGCCCCTAGGGACAGCAGCCGTCACGGTCGGCGGGCTCGCCTGTCGTGGGGGGCACGCCGTCTGACAGCAGGACGATCATCGCATGCACCGCCGGTCGCGGTCCACCGCGCTGGGCCGATGCCATGTCTCCGCCATTCGCCATTGACGCGTCGCACCGTCTTGCACTCCCCCCGGAGCAATCGTGACTGCACCGCGACCTATATGGCAAGCAGCCGGGTCTCGCAACCAGCGCGCCGCCCCTGACCCGGGACAGGACGACCCGAGCCTTAGAGCGCCCCCACCGGGAAGGCCGCCGCGGCGACCGAGGCCTCGATCGCCGCGCGCTCGGCGGGGGAGAGGTCGGGGTGCCAGATGTCGAAGATCAGGATCACCCGCAGGCGATCGGTCTCGTTCTTCGCCTCGTGCTCGATGGTGTCGTCGAACACCCAGGCCTGCCCTTCCGCGAAGTCGCGGGTTTCGTCCCCGACCCGGAACCAGCAGCGCTGCGGCACGATCAGCGGCAAGTGGCAGAGCAGGCGGAAGTTGGCGACCCCGACATGCGGCGGGATGTGAGTGCGCGGGGCGAGCAGCGAAAACATCGCGTTCGCTGCGCATCCGCCGATCCACGGCTGATCCATCCGCGCGAGGAAATCCATCGTCGCGGGACAGTGCGCCGCATTCTCGGCCACAATCCGCCCGCGTTCGATGAGGTGGATCGCCGTCCAATCGCGGTTGTGGTTCAGTGCGCGCCACTGCGCCAACGGTTCGCTGTCGTTATATTTCACGTAAGGGACGAGGCTCGCGTCGGCGGCGTTGGCGACCCGGTCGCAGTCGGCGCGGATCACTGCGGTGAGGCTCTCGAGCTCCTCGAGCCAGGGGAAGCCCGTGCGGTCGTGGAACTCCATCTCGCGCAGGCCCGGCCAAGCGAAATGCGTCGCCTCGGAATGATAGGTGCGAGTGGTGCGCGCGACGTTGCTGGCGAAGCGTTGCGCGCGGCGCCGCTCGGCCGGGGTGAGATCGGCCCCGCTCGCCTCGACCGCCGCGCCGAGGCGCTGCGTCAGCGACTGCTGGTGCTGCACCCACATCGTCTCGGCCCGCGCGATGATCGGCCCGAGCATCGCGGGCAGCGGGCTGGGCCGGGGCTGCGCCAGCGCGCGACCATAGGCCTCCCCCGCCTCGGGGTGCCCGGCCGAATCGAGGAGGTGCGCGCGCATCAGCAGGTTGACGAAGTCGAGCGGCGCGTGGGTCAGCGCCCGGTCGATCGCCTCCACCGCCAGCATCGGCGCGCCGGCCATCTTCCTTACCGTCGCGAGCCGTTGCCAGAAATCGGCCGAGGGCGGGTCGAGCCGCGCGGCTTCTTCGAGGATCTGGCGCGCCTGGACCAGCCCGCCGCCGGCGAGGGCACGGTCGGCCGCGGCAATTCGCTGCATGAGGTCGGAAGCGGCGACGTTCATCGCCCTTCACTGATCTAGTTTAAGCTCTCGTGCAAGTGGTCGACGGGTGTATGCCGTTCGTCGACGACGGGCGCATTCCGCGGCAGCCCCCGCGGCGTATCAGAAGTGCAACGCTCTCCCATAGGCATCGAGGACGCTCTCGTGCATCATCTCGGAGAGCGTGGGGTGCGGGAAGACGGTCTGCATCAGCTCGGCCTCGGTGGTCTCGAGTACTTTGCCGACGGTGTAGCCCTGGATCAGCTCGGTCACTTCGGCGCCGACCATGTGCGCGCCGAGAAGCTCGCCAGTCTTGGCGTCGAACACGGTCTTGATGAAGCCCTCTGCCTCGCCGAGGGCGATCGCCTTGCCGTTGCCGATGAAAGGGAAGTTTCCGACCCGCACCTCGTGGCCGGCTTCCTTTGCCTTGGCCTCGGTCATGCCGACAGAGGCGACCTGCGGATGGCAATAGGTGCAGCCGGGAATGGCGCTGCGGTTCAGGGGGTGTGGATGGACGTCCGTGTTGCCGAGCTCCTTGGCGATGGCTTCGGCGGCGGTGACGCCCTCGTGGCTCGCCTTGTGCGCCAGCCACGGACCGGGAGTGCAGTCGCCGATCGCCCAGAGGCCCGGCGTCTTGGTGCGCCCGTAGGGATCGATCTGGATGAAGCCGCGCTCCATCTCGGCCAGCCCGTCAAGCCCGATGCTTTCGGTATTGGGCACGATGCCTATGGCGACGATCACGTGGGTGAAATCACTGGTGCTGCTCGCGCCCGCCTTGTCCTTGATGGTCGCGGTGATGCCCTCGTCGGTCACCTTCAGCGCCTCGACCCCCGCGCCGGTCATCACCGTGATGCCCTGCTTTTTCAGCGACTTTTCGAGGAAGATCGAGACGTCGGCGTCCTCCACTGGGACGATGCGGTCGAGCATCTCCACCACCGTCACTTCCGAGCCAAGATCGTTGTAGAAGCTCGCGAACTCGATGCCGATGGCGCCCGAGCCGATCACCAGCAGGCGTTCGGGAAGTTCCGCCGGGGTCATGGCGTGGCGATAGGTCCACACGCGCTTGCCGTCGGCGGGCGCGAAGGGCAGGTCGCGGGCGCGCGCGCCGGTGGCGAGGATGACGTGCTTGGCGGTGAGCTGTTCCTCGCCCTTCTCGCTGGTCACGGTGAGGCTGGTCGGCCCGGTCAGCCGCCCTTCGCCCATGTGCACAGTGATCTTGTTCTTCTTCATCAGGTGCGTGACGCCCTGGTTGAGCTGCTTGGCGACCCCGCGGCTGCGCTTGACGATGGCATCAAGGTCTGCCTCGATCTTCCCGGCAACCTTGAGGCCGTAATCACCTGCGTGCTGCATGTAGTGGAAGATCTCTGCCGAGCGCAGCATCGCCTTGGTCGGAATGCAGCCCCAGTTGAGGCAGATGCCGCCGAGGTTCTCTCGCTCGACGATCGCGGTCTTCAGCCCCAGCTGCGCGCAGCGGATCGCCGCGACATAGCCGCCGGGGCCGGAGCCCAGCACGATCACGTCATAGTCATTGGCCATTGTCATTGTCCTTGGGGAGGAGAAGCGTTTCGGAGGCGGCAATCGCGCGGGGACGGTTGTCCTCGCCGATCAGCACGAACTTGAAGGTGCCCTGGGCGACCTTGGTGGTGGCCTCGCCGTTGCGTGTCCGCGCGATGGCCTCGGCGGCGATGGTCATCGAGGTGGTGCCCGTGGCGAGGATGTCGCAATAGACCGAGAGCTCGTCCCCCACCGCCATCGCTCCCGGGAAGGCAAAGTCGGTCGCCGAGACGACCACCGCCTTGCCCTGCCCCACCCGGCTTGCGAGGCTGCCCGCACCAAGCGCCATCTGCGCCATCAGCCACCCGCCGAACACCCCGCCATAGGGGTTGGTGTCAGAGGGCATGGCGGTGACGCGGATTTGGGGAGAGCGGTCGTTCATGCGACCTGCACCCTCGTGCCTAATGCGACGAACAGCAGACCCGCAAAGCCGATCACCAGCCATGTCCGCGCGGCGATCTGGAGGAAGGCTCCGCTGTATCGTCTCAGACCGAATGCAAAACCGATCCCGGCAAGGCCCCAGCCGGGAATGAGCCAACCCGCGGCACCGAACTGCGCATGCTGGAACCCGGCCAGTACCAGCACAATGAGCGGCACGAGCAGCGCCGCGCTTCCGAGCAGGAACAGGTGGAGGCCCGTCGCACCGCCCGGCAGGGCGCTCGCTTCGCCAGCGCTCACACCACCAGCCCCATCGGGTTCTCCACCAGCTGCTTGATCGCCTCCATCAGCTGCGCGCCGTCGGCGCCGTCGATGGCGCGGTGGTCGAAGCTGCCGCTCGCGTGGAGCACCGTCGCCACCTCGATCTGGCCGTTCACCACATAGGGCTGCTGCTGCCCCGCGCCGACCGCGAGGATCATGCCCTGCGGAGGGTTGATCACCGCGTCGAACTGCTTGATCCCATACATGCCGAGGTTCGAGAGGCTCGCGGTGCCGCCCTGATATTCGTGCGGCATCAGCTTGCCGTCACGCGCCTTGGCGGCGAGCGCCTTCATCTCGGTCGAGATCGCGGCAAGGCCCTTGGTGTCGGCGCTGGCGATGACCGGGGTAATCAGGCCCGAGGGCGCGGCCACCGCCACCGAAATGTCGGCGCGGGAATAGCGGTGCATCACGTCGCCGCGGAAGCTGACATTGCACTGCGGCACCCGCATCAGCGCGCGGGCGAGCGCCTTGATGAGGAGATCGTTGACCGACAGCTTCACCCCGTCGGGTTCGAGCGAGGCGTTGAGTTCGCCGCGCAGCTTCAGCAGCGGATCGAGCCGGATGTCGATGGTGAGATAGTAGTGCGGGACGGTCTGCTTGCTCTCGGTCAGGCGGCGCGCGATGACCTTGCGCACACCCGAAAGCTTCTCTTCGGTGTAGGGCGCGCCGCCCTCGACGGCGGGCGCCGCAGCGGGCGCGGGAGTCGCGGCGGGGGCGGAAGCCGCAGGGGCAGTCTGCGCCGCAGGGGCCGGAGTGGCCGCGCCGGGCGTGAAGTTCTCGACATCGTCCTTGACGATCCGCCCATTGGGGCCGGTGCCCTTGACCAGCGCCAGGTCGATGCCCTTGTCCGCCGCGATCCGCTTGGCGAGCGGGGAGGCGATGATGCGCTCGCCCGATCCCGCTGCCGGAGCAGCAGCGGGTGTGGCGGGGGCAGCGGCCGGCGCGGGTGTAGGCGCACCGCCGCCCGTGGCAATCGCGCCCTCGACATCTTCCTTGGTGATCTTGCCCTTGGGACCGGTGCCGGTGATGCCCGCAAGGTCGAGGCCGGCCTGTTCGGCCATCTTCTTGGCGGTTGGCGTGACGGAGGGGCCTTCCTCGGCAGGGGCAGCAGCCGCAGGCGCGGGAGTTGGCGCGGGTGCGGCATCCTCGCCCTCCACCGTCAGCCGGGCGATCACCGCGCCGACTTTCACGCCCTCGGTGCCCTCCTCGATCAGGATCTCGGCGATCGTGCCCTCGTCGACCGCCTCGAACTCCATCGTCGCCTTGTCTGTCTCGATCTCGGCCATGACGTCGCCCGAGGCAACCGTGTCGCCGACCTTCACCAGCCAGCGCGCCAGCGTGCCTTCTTCCATGGTCGGCGACAACGCCGGCATCCTGATGTCCAAGGCCATGATCCGCTGCTACTCCCGCTATCGATCCTTGGCGCTGTCTCTGGCCAATTCCCTTGGCCCGGGCAAGGCCAAGAATGGCGGTGGGGCCCCGGGACTTGCCAATCCATACGAATGCATTGATACCCTCGGCACGAACGGGGCATCACGACATGCGCACATTCCTGGTCATTATCGACGAGAGCGAAGAGGCGACCTCGGCCCTGCGCTACGCCGCGAGGCGCGCGGTGGCGGTAGGGGGCGCGGTGCACCTCCTCGCGCTGGTGCCGCAGCAGAACTTCTCCGCCTTCGGCGCGGTGCAGGCGACCATCGAGGCCGAGGCGCGCGACCGGGCCGAAATGCTGGCCCACGGCGTTGCCGGCAACCTGCTGGCCGAGAGCGGGATCATGCCCACCATCTCGGTCAAGATCGGACAGGGACAGAAGATCGTTAGCGAATTCCTCGCCGAGCACGCCGAGGTCGCCGCCCTGGTGCTGGGCGCCGCCAAGGGAGGCTCGCCCGGACCGCTGGTCAGCCACTTCTCCGCCGCGGCGGGATCGCTGCCCTGCCCGCTCTACATCATCCCGGCCGACTACGACGAGACCGGCCACGCGCTCCACGTCTAGGCGCGCGACTACTTCTTCCTGCCCTGATGGCGGATGTTGCCGGGGCGCCCGCGCTTTCCGACCATGAACTTTCCTGCGGTCTTGGGCTGGGCGCCGCCCGGGGAACGGCGACGCTCCTGCGGGCGGGCACCGCGCGGTTCGATGGCGCCCGCATCGGCATCGGGCAGCACGAACTTCAGCGCGCCGGTCAGCGGATTGGCCTCGGCGAGCTTGAGCTTCAGCCGGTCGCCGCTGGCGAAGGTCGTGCCGCTGTCGGTGCCGACCAGCGCCTGCGCGGCCTCGTCGTGGCGGAAATACTCGCCGCCCAGTGTCGAGATCGGCACTAGGCCATCGCCGCCGAGTCCGAGGATGGTGGCAAAGAAGCCGAAGGCCTGCACCCCGGTGATGCGGGTGTCGAACACCTCGCCGACGCGGTTCGAGAGCCAGGCCGCGACGTAGCGGTCGATCGTGTCGCGCTCTGCTTCCATCGCGCGCCGCTCGGTCTGGCTGATCGCGTCGGAGACCTGCCCGAGGCTCGCCCGGTCGCGCTCGGAAAGCCCGCTGGTATCGGGGATCGAGCCCGGCGGGGCGGGCTGTTCGAGCTTGTAGGCATCGACCAGCGCGCGGTGGACCAGCAGGTCCGAATAGCGGCGGATCGGCGAGGTGAAGTGGGCGTAGGAGCCGAGCGAAAGCCCGAAGTGCCCAGCATTGGCGGGGCCGTAATAGGCCTGGGTCTGGCTCCTCAGCACCGCCTCCATGACCAGCGCCTTCTCGGCCTCGTCGGATATGTCCTTGAGCATCCGGTTGAAGAGGCCCGGGGTCACGACCTGCCCCAGCGCCAGCTTCCTGCCCATCGTCGCGAGATAGTCGCGCAGGGCAATGAGCTTCTCGCGGCTCGGCGGCTCATGAATGCGGTAGACGACAGGCGCGGTCTTGGCCTCGAGCGCCTTGGCTGCCGCGACGTTGGCCGCGATCATGAAGTCCTCGACCACGCGGTGCGCATCGAGCCGCTCGCGCACGGCGATGGAAGCGATGCGGCCCTGATCGTCGAGGACCACGCGGCGCTCGGGCAGTTCGAGCTCGAGCGGATCGCGCGCCTCGCGCGCCGCCAGCAACGCGCGCCAGGTGGCCCAGAGGTTGGCGAGATATTCGGGCGGGTTGCCCTCGTCGACCGCCTTCTGCGCATCCTCGTAGGCGATGTTGTGCGCGATCCGCACCAGCGCCCGGGTGAAGCGGAAGCTCGTGACCTTGCCCTCGGGCGAGACGTGGAGGTGGCAGGCCATCGCCGCCCGGTCCTCGCCCTCCTTCAGCGAGCAGACGTCGGCCGAGAGCACTTCGGGCAGCATCGGCACCACCCGGTCGGGGAAATAGACGGAATTGCCGCGCTTCCTCGCTTCGCGGTCGAGCGCCGAGCCGGGGCGGACGTAGAATGACACATCGGCGATCGCGACCACGGCGTTGAAGCCGCCCTGCCCGTCCGGTTCGGCCCAGATCGCGTCGTCGTGGTCGCGCGCGTCTGCAGGGTCGATGGCGACGATGGGCAAGTGCCGCAAGTCTTCGCGGGTCTTCTCCGACAGCTCGAGCTTCGCCGCGCGAGGCGCCTCCTCAAGCACCTCCTCCGGAAAAATGTGCGGGATGCCGTGCTTGGCGATGGCGATGAGGCTGAAGTTGCGGGGCGCGAGCGGATCGCCCACCACCTCGACCACCTTCACCCCCGCGCGTTCGGAGCGGCCCACGCGCTCGGCGATCACCAGTTGCCCCTCTTCGGCCGAGCCCAGGTCGGCGATCGGGGAGGACTGGCGCACCCGCTTGTCAACCGGCGCGAGCCAGGCCTTGCCGGTGCGATCGATCTCGACCACGCCCATCAGCCCCTCCGTGCGGGAGGGCAGCTTCTTCATGACATGGGCGATCCAGCCCCGCTCGGTCTCCTCGGTGCGGGCCAGCACACGGTCGCCCCGCTTCAGGGCCGGGGGCCGCTTGGCGCCGCGCATCTTGGGCTCGCGCACCACGAGCCGCGGCGGCTTGCCGGGGGCCTCGGGGTCCCAGGCATCGGGCTCGGCGATGAGGTCGCCCTCGTCGATGTCGATGATCTTCAGCGTCGTCACCTTGGGCACCCCGCCCATGCGGTGATAGGCGCTCTTGCGGCCGTCGATCAGGCCCTCTTCGGCCATGTCCTTGAGCAGGGCCTTGAGCCTGATCTTCTCCTGCCCCTTTAGCCCGAAGGCCTTGGCGATCTCGCGCTTGCCCGCGGGCACGGGAGAGGACTGGATGAAGTCGAGCACCTGCTCGGGACTGGGCATGCCGCCCTCGAATTTGCGAGCCATGGCGCTGGCTTGGCCCCATTCCGGCACGAACACAACCGCATTTGCGGCTTGCGCCCCCATGGCGCGGCGCTAGGCTCGTAATCCTCTGTTGCGGGGGGACGAGATCATGCGCAGCCGCCATTCCATCATCGCTGCTCTGGCGCTCACGACCGCCATCCCGGCCGCCGCCGAGCCGCTCGCGGTGGACCGCTTCATCGGCGACATCCTCGCCAACCCCGGTGACGCGGCGACCATCGCCGCGCGCTGCGACGCGGTGATCAGCGAGAGCGAGCGCCGCCGAGCCGAGCTTGAGAGCGAGACCGGCCCCGCCACCCTCGAGACGACGCTGCAACGCTATGACGACATCTACAACCTCCTCTATTCGGGCCTCGGCGAGTTCGCGCTGCTGCGCGAGGTGATGCTCGACGATGCGCGCCGGGCAGCGGGTGGCGCCTGCGAGGTCCGGCTCACCTCGGAGATGAGCAAGCTCGGCCTCTCGCGCCCCATCTACGAGCGGATGAAGGCGATCGACGCGGGCGCGGCGGACCCGGCGAGCCGGCACTACCTCGCCCGTCAGCTCGCGAGCTTCGAGCGCGAGGGCGTTGCGCTGGACGAGGCCGGGCGCCTTGAGGTGCAGGCAATCCAGGACGAGCTCGCGCAGCTCTCGACCGAGTTCGAACGCGCCATTGCCGCAGGGCGCAAGACCGTTATCGCCGAACCTTCCGAGCTGGAGGGCCTGCCGGCCGACTACATCGCCGCCCACCCGCCCGGCGCGAACGGCAAGGTCACGATCTCGACCGACTATCCCGACATCATTCCGGCAATGACCTATGCCAGGAGCGACGCGCTCCGCCAGCGGCTCTACGAGGCCAATATGACCCGCGCCTGGCCCGAGAACGACGCGCGCCTCGCCCGCATCCTCGATTTGCGCCACAGCCTCGCGCAGAAGCTCGGCCGGCCCGACTATGCCGCGCTGGTTCTCGAGGACAAGATGCTCGGCGCGCCGGCCAGGGTCGAGCAGCTACTTGCCGACATGGCCGCCGCGGCGCGCCCCGCGGGGATGCGCGACTATGCCAAGAAGCTCTCCGTGTTGCGGCAGTTCAAACCCGGCGCGACCGAGATCGCGCCGTGGCAGAACGCCTTCCTCGGCCAGATCGTACAGAAGCAGGACTACGCCTACGACCGCCAGGCGACGCGGGCCTACTTCACCTATGACCGCTCGCGCGACGGGATCCTCCAGCTCGCCGAGGACCTCTTCGGGATCGACATCCGTCCGTGGCAGACCACCACCTGGCACGAGGATGTCGAGGCTTACGAGCTTTACGACAAGGGCGCGCTGGTTGGGCGCTTCTACTTCGATTCGCACCCGCGCCCGGGCAAGTACAACCACGCCAACATGGTCCCGCTACGTGCCGGCATCCGCGGTCGCTCGATCCCCGTGGCAGCGCTGGTGATGAACCTGCCCAAGGGCGATCACGCGACCGGGCTGATGGAGCATGGCGACGTTGTCACCTTCCTCCACGAATTCGGCCACCTCCTCCACGGCCTGCTGTCAGCCTCGGACCGCTGGGCGGGGATCAGCGGCATCTCGACCGAGTGGGACTTCGCCGAGGCGCCCTCGCAGATGCTCGAGGAGTGGGTCTACGACTATGACACGCTGGCACGCTTCGCGGTGAATGCGCAAGGGCAGACGATACCGCGCGATCTCGTCGCGACGATGAACCGCGCGCGCTATTTCGACCGGGGCATCGGCGACATGCGGCAGCTGGCGCTCGCGAACATCTCGCTCGGTCTGCACCGCGGCACGGCACCGGAGGATCTCGGCGCGGCGACCCGCCGGCTCGACAACGCCTACAACATCGTCCCCATGGCTGATGGCGCGCAGATGCAGGCATCCTTCGGCCACCTCACCGGCTATTCGGCGATCTACTACACCTATGCCTGGTCGAAGGTGATCGCGCTCGACATGTTCAGCGCCTTCCGCGCCAGAGGCCTGCGCGACCTGGCGACGGCGGAGAGCTACCGGCGGCTCGTGCTCGAACCGGGCGGGTCGAAGCCGGCGGCGCGGCTCGTCGAGGATTTCCTCGGCCGCCCGATCACCCTCGATGCCTACCGCGAGGAACTTGCCCGCGGCCAGTAGGCCCCTCAGCCGTGTGCGCCGGCCTAGTAGGCGCGGGCGACGAGTATGCGTTCGGCGGCCGGCCCGCCGGTGAAGATGCAAGTGCCGCTCGCCGGCGCCGCCCCGCGCGGCACGTTGCGGATAGTGAGCTTCACCGCCTTCAGCTTCTCGACCACGGCGTCAAGCGCCGCGCCGGTGGGCCTCGCCCACTCGACCTCGACCCAGCCCGGATATTTGCCGCCGTTCTCGAAGTGGTCGACCACCGCCTGCCAATCGCTGAGGCCGCGGGTGATGTGGGCATCGCGGCGCGCGCGGGCTTCCTCGTAGAGCCCGCGCTGGATCGCTTCGAGCACCGCGCCAGCTTCGGCGACGAAATCGGCGTGTGCGGGATAAGTGAAGGCGGGCTTGCCGTTGGCCGTGTTCCACAGCTGGTCGCGGCGCAGAACAGCGATCTTGCCCTCGGCCATGTCGCGCGTGCCGACCTCGATGATGACGGGCGCGCCCTTGCGGACCCAGTCCCAGCGCTTGGCCGCAGCCTTGCCGGGCTTGGTATCGAGCAACACACGGACGCGTTCGCCCAGCGCAGTTTGCCCAGCGAGAGCGGCGCGGACCTGCTCGCAATAAGCGATCAATTCGGCGTCTTCAGGAGCTTCGCGCAGCATCGGGATGATGACGATCTGTTGCGGCGCTATCGCAGGCGGCACGCGCAATCCGTCATCGTCGCCGTGGGTCATGATCACCCCGCCCACGAGTCGCGTCGAAGTGCCCCAGCTCGTCGTGTGGCAGTATTGCTGGCTGCCCTCGCGGTCCTGATACTGGATGCCCGAGGCGTGGGCGAAATTGGTGCCAAGGTAGTGGCTGGTGCCCGCCTGCAATGCCTTGCCGTCCTGCATCATCGCCTCGATCGACCAGGTCTCGACCGCGCCAGGGAACCGCTCGTTCTCGGGCTTCTCGCCCGCGATCACGGGGAGCGCGAGGTCATCCTCAGCGCAGGCGCGGTACATCTCCAGCGCGCGGTGCGTCTCGGCGAGCGCATCCTCGCGGGTTTCGTGCGCGGTGTGGCCCTCCTGCCAGAGGAATTCGCTGGTGCGCAGGAACATCCGCGTCCGCATCTCCCAGCGCACCACGTTGGCCCACTGGTTGGTGAGCAGCGGCAGATCGCGCCACGATTGCACCCAGCGCGCCATGGCATCGCCGATGATCGTCTCCGAGGTCGGGCGGACGACCAGCGGCTCCTCGAGCTTCGCCTCGGGATCGGGAACGAGGCCGCCCTTCCCATCGGCAATAAGGCGGTGGTGAGTGACGACCGCCATCTCCTTGGCAAAGCCCTCGACGTGCTCGGCCTCGCGGGTGAAGTTGGCGAGCGGGATGAACAGCGGGAAGTAACAGTTCTGCACGCCTGCGGCCTTGATCCGGTCGTCCATCAGCCGCTGGATGCGCTCCCAGATGCCGTAGCCCCAGGGCTTGATCACCATGCACCCGCGCACCCCCGATTCCTCGGCGAGGTCGGCGGCGCTGATCACCTCCTGATACCACTTGGCAAAGTCGTCTTCGCGCTTGACGGAGAGCGCGTGGCGGATCTGGGACACGTCGATGGCTTTCTGACTGGAGTTGCGCGTTCGGGCCGCGCCCTTCGGGCTATTTGCTCAAGTCGTCCAGCTTCTTTTGCATCGCCGCCATCTGCTCGCGCAGCACCGCGATCTCGTCGCGGGTGTCGGGCGCACTCGCGGCGGCTCTGGGCTTGTCGCGGTCCTTCGCCGCGCCTTTGCCCATCCCCGGCATGAACACGTCCGCAGCGGCGCGCATCATCGCCATGTTGGTCTCGTGAATCGCCGCGAAGGGACCCGCGGAAATGCCCTTCTCGAAAGCCTCGCGGATCTTGGTCTGGTTGTCCCGGAAATTGGCCATGCTCGCCTCGAGATAGGAGGGCATCAGCGCCTGCATCGAATTGCCGTACATGCCGATGAGCTGCCTGAGGAAGCTCACCGGAAGCATCTGCTGCCCGCCGCTCGCTTCCTCGTCCATGATGATCTGCGTCAGGATCGAATGGGTGATGTCGTCCCCGGTCTTGGCGTCGAGCACTTGGAACTCGACGTTTTCGCGCACCATCCGGGCAAGATCTTCGAGCGTGATGTAGCTCGAGGATGCGGTGTTATAGAGGCGCCGGTTGGCGTACTTCTTGATGATGATCGCATCGCCTGCCGCGCCCGATGCCGATGCCTTCGTCCTGCCCACCATTGCGATCACGATCCCGTTCTGCCGCTAAATTTGCACGACTTAGCACCTGCACAACCTGCGGAGCAATAAGCCTGCGGCGAACCGATCAGACGCCGCGCAGGCGCCGTCCGATCACTGTCAGCATTTCATAAGGCGACAGAATGGTTTGCTGCGCAGCATCGGCGATGTTCCACGGCACTTTCAGCCAGTCCCCGGCGGCAAGATCGGGCGCCTCGGCAAGATCGACGACCACCATGTCCATCGAAACCTTGCCGAGGATCGGCAGGCGGCGGGAATCGGACCAGAACGCATTGCCCGGCCCGCGGGCGCGCAGGAACCCGTCGGCATAGCCGATCGACACCGTGCCGACCCGCATCGGTGTGGGCGCGATGAAGGTGGCGTTGTAGCCGACGCTCTCGCCCGGAGCGAGTTGGCGGCATTGCAGCAGCCGCGCCTCGACGTGGGCGACGGGGCGGATCGCCTCGGCGAGTTCGGCGCGCGGCACGCCGCCATAGAGCGCGATGCCGGGGCGGGTGAGGTCGAGGGCGAAATCCGGCCCGAGGCCGATCCCGGCGCTGTTGGCGAGGCTGAGGCGCCGGTGCGGGATCGTCTCGGCCGCCTCGCGCAGGAGCTCGGCCTGCATCCGATTGAGCGCGGTCGTCTCGTCGGCGCAGGCGAGATGGCTCATCAGGATGTCAATGTCGAGCGCAGCGATGCGCGGATCGCCCGCCTCGGCAAGCGCGATCCCGAGGCGGTTAATCCCGGTGTCGACCATCAGGTGACACCTGCCGCCCCCGCTCTGCGTCCACATTTCGGCTTGCTCGAGCGAGTTGATTACCGGCACCGCCCCGACCGCGCGGGCATAGGCGCAGTCGGCTGGCTCGAGCGGACCGTGGAGCACCGCGATTCTCCCCGCCGGCACGTGGGCGGCGACGGCGGCTACCTCGCCCCAATGCGCGACGAAGAAGTCCTCGCACCCCGCATCGCGCAAGGCGGGCACGCAGCTGTCTACCCCGAGTCCGTAGCAGTCTGCCTTGACCGCCGCCCCAGCCCGCCCACCTCCGGCAAGCGCGTCTAGCGCCCGCCAGTTGGCCGCCAGCGCCGCCCTATCGATGGCGAGGCGCAGACTTGGGGGTGGCATGTCGGGTTCCAGAGCGCGGTCCATCGCCCGCAAATAGCTTTCATTCATCGACAAAGTCTCGCGGAGGCCCACCGGGAATGCCCCACCATGCCACCACCAGCCCGATCGCGACGACGATCCACGTATACCACAGGCCGGCATAGATGTCGCCGGTCCGCGCCACGATCACTCCCGCGATCAGCGGAAGGAAGCCGCCGAGGTAGCCCGCGCCGATATGGTAGGGGATCGACATCGAGGAATAGCGGATGCGCGGCGGAAACATCTCGCTCAGCAGCGCCGCGACCGATCCATAGGTCAGCGCGGAAAGCACGCCGAGCGCCAGCAGCACCGCAATGATGCCAAGGATCCCGGCAGGCGAGGGCTGCTGCTTGCTGAAGTCGAAGCCGTAGGCGCCGAGCGCCGCGTGCAGTCCCGACCGGCGCGCCGCGCCGTCGGAGAACCAGGCCGGATCCACCGCCACTGGATTGCCGCCCACGCTCAACGCGACGCTCTCGCCCGGAGTGAGAGTGTAGGCCACCCCCGAGGCGGTCAGGGTCTCGAGCAGCTTGCCGCAGTCGGTCTGGTCACGCTTGAACAGTTCGGCGAAGGGATCGGTCACGCAGGCCGGGCCGCTCACCACCACCGGCGCGCGCTCGGCGGCCGCGGCGAGCCCCGGGTTTGCGAAACTTCCCATCAGCCAGAACAGCGGGAACAGCAGCGCCAGCGTTGCGCCCGCGCCGAGCACGATCGGCAGCTTGCGCCCAACCTGGTCTGACCACTTTCCGACGATCACGTAAAAGCCCATCACAATGAGGCCCGAGACGAGCAGGACCAGTTCGACCGTCAGGTCGGCGACGTGCATCGGGCCCCTCAGGAAACTCATGGCCGAAAAGAAGCCGGTGTACCAGATGGTGGTCAGGATGCCGGTGATTCCGAACAGCGCCACGAACAGGCGCTTCGGATTGCCGGGATAGGTCATGCTCTCGACGAATGGGTTGCCCGCACATTCGCCTGCAGCCTTCATCGCCTGAAACACCGGGCTTTCGGAAAGCTTGAGGCGCATCCACAGCGAAATTGCGAGGAGCGCGATCGACAGGAGGAAGGGCACCCGCCAGCCCCATGCGGCGAAGGCCTCGGCCGGGATCAGCGCGCGGCAGGAGAGGACCACGATGATCGAGAGGACGAAGCCCCCCGCCACGCTCGCCTGGATGAAGCTGGTGTAGAAGCCGCGCTTTTCGGGAGGGGCGTGCTCGGCGACATAGATCGCGGCGCCCCCGTATTCGCCGCCCAACGCCAGCCCCTGGATGACCCGCAACACGATGACGATGATCGGCGCTGCCATGCCAATGGTGTCGACCGTGGGTATGAGGCCGACGCCGGCGGTCGCAATGCCCATCAGGGTGACGGTGACGAGGAAGGTGTATTTGCGCCCCAGCTTGTCACCCAGGAAGCCGAACAGCACCGCCCCCAGCGGCCGGAACGCGAAGCCCACCGCGAAGGTCGACCACACCAGCAAGAGGCCCAGCGTCTCGTTGTCGGTGGCGTAGAAGGCGTCCTTGAGGATGTAGGCGAGCGTCCCGTAGATGAAGAAATCGTACCATTCGAAGATGGTGCCGGCCGAGGACGCGCCGATCACCAGGCGGATCTCCTGTTCGCTCGGCTCGCGGTCCCTGAGCGCCTGCGCTTCTCCCATGTGTTATGTGTCCCCTTTTGCCCTGTGTGCCGCGAAGTTTGTCCTGCCCTAGCTCTCGGCGGGGCCGGCTAAAAGCGCCATGGCGGCGGCCTTCCACGGCAGCAGCAGCGCCTCGTGGCGGCCTGGGTGGGCGCGCGCGGGCACTAGGACGCCAAGCCCCGGCCAGTCCGGCAGTTCGCCCTCGCCCGCGAGCCAGCGCGCCAGCCCCTCGCCCGTCGCTGCGATCGCCTGCGGAGTGGCCCCCGCCGCCCCTTGCGCGAGCAGCATCGCCGAAGCCTGCCCGATCGCGCAGGCGCTCACTTGCATCCCGATCCGCGCGACCTCGCCCCGCTCCCCCGTCGCCAGCCCTAGCACTATCACGCTCCCGCAGCTGCGCGAGCGCGCCTCGGCCCTGAGCGCGAGATCGGGGGCGAGCGGGTAGTCGGCGAGGCCCGTCGCGAGGGCCAGCAGGGCGGGCGAATAGAGCTTCGCCTGGGCAGGGGCGCTCACCGGCGGTCAGCCCCCGGCCTTGGCAGCGACCGTCTCGCGCGCGGCGTTCTCGCGGCGTAGCTGGTCGCGCTGGACCGCGATGGCGGGCAGCAGCTGGCGCGAGAAGGCATCGGCGGCGGCATAGGTGCGGCCTTGCGTGATCCACAGCGGGCGGCCGGTGTAGCCCCACGCGCGGTCGAAGCCCGTCACCAGCATGGCAAAGGCGAAGACCGCGATGAGCGCGCCCTTGACCGCGCCGAAGCCGAAGCCGAGCACGCGGTCGACGGGCCCGAGCACTGCGCCGTCCGAAGGCCCGCTGGCGGTGCCGATGATCACCTTCATCGCCGCATAGGGGATCAGCAGCAGCAGCGCGAAGGCGAGCAGCGAGACGCCCGGCTCGACCCGGTAGAAACTGCGCAGGCCCTCGGTCAGGGCGGGGTGGAGGAAATGCAGCGCGAAGGCCGCCATAATCCAGGCGGCGAGGGAGAGCACTTCCTGCACCAGCCCGCGCAGGAATCCGCCGACCGCGGCGATGATGACGATAATCGCAATGATGATGTCGAGCCCGGCCATGGGGGGCAAGGCTTATGCGTTGCCCACCACCTGGTCAACGAGGTTCGCAAGGGCGGGAAGCCCGCGATAGGCCGCCCCTCCCTCGCCCGCCGCGAGCCCGGCCGGGCCGTAGCAGCGCGCGAAGCCGAGCTTGGCGGCCTCGCGGATGCGCAGGGGAGCATGGGCGACCGGCCGGATCTCGCCCGCGAGGCTGACCTCGCCGAACCACGCGGCCTTGTCGGGGAGTGGCCGGTCGGCGAGCGCGGAGACCAGCGCGGCGGCGACGGCGAGGTCGGCGGCCGGATCGGTCAGGCGGTAGCCGCCAGCGATGTTGAGATAGACCTCGGCCGAGGAGAAGTTGAGCCCGCAACGCGATTCGAGCACCGCGAGCAGCATCGCGAGGCGGCCCGAATCCCACCCCACCACCGCCCGGCGCGGGGTGGCGCCCGATTGCAGGCGCACGATCAGCGCCTGGATTTCGACCAGCACCGGCCGCGTGCCCTCGAGCGCCGGGAACACCGCGCTCCCGGCAAGCGGCGTATCGCGGCCCGATAAGAATAGGAGCGAGGGGTTGGCGACCTCCTCGAGCCCCTCGGAAGCCATGGCGAAGACCCCGATCTCGTCGACCGCGCCGAAGCGGTTCTTCAGTGCGCGCAGGATGCGGTACTGGTGACTGCGCTCGCCCTCGAAGCTCATGACAACATCGACCATGTGCTCGAGCACACGCGGCCCGGCGATGGAGCCGTCCTTGGTGACGTGGCCGACGAGGACCAGCGCGCAGCCGCTCTCCTTGGCGTAGCGGATCAGTTCCAATGCGCAGCCGCGAACCTGGCTGACGGTGCCGGGCGCGCCCTCGATGGTGTCGGAATGCATGGTCTGGATCGAATCGATCACCAGCAGCGCGGGTGGCGGGCCCATGGAAAGGGTCGTCAGAATATCGCGCACCGAGGTTTCGGAAGCGAGCCGGATTGGCGCGTCGGCCACGTCCATGCGCGCGGCGCGCAGACGGACCTGCCCGGCGGCTTCCTCGCCGCTTACATAGACGACGTCATTGCCGCCCCGCGCGATGGTCGCAGCGGTCTGAAGCAGCAGGGTGGACTTGCCGATGCCCGGATCGCCGCCCAGCAGCACCGCCGAGCCCGGCACCAGCCCGCCGCCCAATGCCCGGTCGAACTCGGCGAGTCCCGTGGACTTCCTGACAGGCAGGGTCGTCGGCGCATTGAGCGGCTCGAAGGCCACCGGCCGCCCGCCGCTCGACAGGTCGTGCTTCTGCGAGAACACCGTCGCCGGCACATCCTCGATAAGCGTGTTCCACTGCCCGCAATCGGCGCATTGCCCCTGCCAGCGGTGCGATACCGAGCCGCATTCTTGGCACACATAGCGGCGTTTCGATTTTGCCATAACTCGGCTCTCTTAACGAGAACAGATGACGAACGCAATTGCCATGCGCCGCTCTTCCCCGCTACACTCGCGTCGATGCGCCAGAAAGAACTGCGCCTTGCTCTCGTGTGCTACGGCGGGGTCAGCCTCGCGGTCTACATGCACGGGATCACCAAGGAGGTCTGGCACCTCGCCCGGGCAAGCCGCGCCTTCCACCACCCTTCAGCCGTGCCGCTCGACGGCGTGGCCGAGGCCTATCGCGATTTCCTGCGCGGGATCGAGCGCGATCACGGCTTGCGGCTGCGGGTGCTGCCCGACATCCTGACCGGCGCGAGCGCGGGGGGCATCAACGCGGTGTTCCTCGCCCAGGCGATCCACGCCGGGCACAGCCTCGAGCCGCTCACCGACCTGTGGCTTGCCAATGCCGATGTGAGCGCGCTCACCGATCCCGAAGCCGAGCCGATGTGGCGCTATGCCAAGCTGTGGGCGCAGCCGATCGCCGACTGGTTCCTGTCGCGCCCCGGCAATGCGGTGAGCGCCACCGTCTCGCCCGAAACCCGCGCCGAGGTGCGCGCCAAGGTGTCGCGGCTGGTGCGCGGGCGCTGGTTCAGTCCGCCCTTTTCCGGCGCGCGGTTTTCGGCGATGCTCTACGAGGCGTTGGCGAAAATGGCAGACGAGGGCGACGGCATCGCGCTGCTGCCGGCGGGCCACCCTGTCGATCTCGCCGTGACCGTGACCGATTTTCGCGGCCATCCGGAGACGCTGCGGCTGAACTCGCCGCGCGAGGTCGAGGAGACCGAGCACCGCTTGCCAATCACCTTCCGCAGCCACGCCGGCATCGGCCCGGCGCTCGCCGATCCGCTCGAACTTGTGCTCGCCGCGCGGGCCACGGCGAGCTTTCCCGGCGCCTTCCCGGCGCTGACCATCGGCGAGATCGACCGGCTTGCCGCCGACGCGGGCCACAGCTGGACCACCCGCGAAGCCTTCCTCGCCCGGATCATGCCCGCGCACGCGGCCCGCGGCAGCATCGACGAGGTGGCGCTGATCGACGGGGCGGTGCTGGTCAACGCGCCCTTCGGCGCCGCCCTCGCCGCCCTGCACGGCCGTACATACCAGCGCGAGGTCGACCGCCGCTTCGTCTATCTCGACCCGCGGCCCGAGGGTGCCGGCCCCGCGCCGGGCACGCGGAGCCGCGAGGTCGGCTTCTTCGGCGCAATCTTTGGCTCGCTCTCGACGATCCCGCGCGAGCAGCCGATCCGAGACGATCTCGAGCGGATCGAGAACCAGTCGCGCGACGCTGCGCGACTCGAGCGGATCGTGATGGAGCTGCAGCCCGACATCGACCGGGCGGTGGAGAAGCTGTTCGGCTACACCTTCCTGCTCGACCGGCCGACGCCGCGGCGCCTTGCCGGCTGGCGGGCCAAGGCACAGCAGGCCGCCGCCGAGCGGGCAAGCTATGTCTTCGGCGCCTATGCGCTCACCAAGTTCGAGGCGATACTCGACCAGCTCGCCCGGCTGACGCTCAAGTCGGCGGGGCAGCCGCTCGCTGATCCGGCGCCGCTTGTGGACAGCCTGCGCGGCGCGCTCGAGACGCGCGGTCTCACCCGCCTCACCGATGCGCAAGGCGGGGCGACCGGCGAGGCGATCGCCTTCTTCCGCGCCCACGACACCGGCTTCCGGGTGCGCCGGCTGCAGTTGCTGGCGCGAAAGCTGGCGCGCGACTGGCAGGTCGATCCCGATGTCTCCGAGGACGCGCTCGACCGGGCGCGCGACCGGCTTTACGCGATACTTGCGCTCTACCACCGCGCCGACGAGGACGTGCTGCAATCGCCGCGCTTTGCCGAACTGGCTCTGGACGCTCGCGCGGCACCCGGCGCGGTGCTCGACTTCCTCGCTACCCAGCGCCTCCTGCCCGCCACCGATCTTGCCGCCGAGGAGCTGCTGATCGACGCGCTCGAGGACATGCCGAAAAGCCTCAAGCGGCGGATGCTTCTGACCTATCTGGGCTTTCCCTTCTACGACGTCGCCACCTTCCCCCTGTCGCGGCGCGAGGGGCTCGACGAGTTCAACCCGGTGAAGATCGACCGCATCTCGCCCGAGGACGCGCGGAGCATTCGCGCGGGCGGCACCGCAGCGAGCCTCAGGGGCATCGAGTTCTACAATTTCGGCGCCTTCTTCAGCCGCGACTACCGCGAGAACGACTACCTGTGGGGCCGCCTCCACGGCGCGGAGCGGATGATCGACCTTGTCGCATCGACGGTCACCGGCGCAGTGCCCGACGAGGCGCTGCGCGCCGCGAAACGCGCTGTGTTCCTCGCGGTGCTGGAGGAAGAAGAGATCGCCGGACGCTGCCAGCGCGGGTTGATCGACGAGATCCGTCTGGAGGTGCGGGAGAAGCTGGGTTAGCCCCCGAAGGCGTTCTTGAGCTTGTCGAAGAAGCCGCGGCTTTCGGGGCATTCGTCTCCCGTCTCGGTGGCCTTGAATTCCTCGAGCAGTTCCTTCTGGCGGCGGCTGAGCCTGGTGGGGGTCTCGACCACGATCTCAGCGACCAGGTCCCCCCGTCCGCGCCCTTGCAGCACCGGCATCCCGGCGCCGCGGATGCGCAGCTGCTTGCCCGACTGGATGCCCGCCGGGATCTCGAGCCGGTTGGTCGAGCCGTCAAGGTCGGGGATCTCGACGCAGCCGCCCAACGCCGCAGTGGTGAAGCTCACCGGCACGCGGGTGGCAAGGGTCGTGCCCTCGCGCTCGAAGACGGGGTGCGGTTTCACGTGGAGGAAGATGTAGAGATCGCCCGCCGGCGCGCCGCGCTGGCCCGCCTCGCCTTTGCCGGAGAGGCGGATGCGGGTGCCGGTGTCGACGCCCGCGGGAATATCGACCTTCAATGTCTGGGGCTTGTCCACCCGTCCCTCGCCCCGGCACACGCGGCAGGGGTTCTCGATCACTGTGCCGCGGCCGTTGCACGTAGGGCACGGCCGCTCGATCACGAACAGCCCCTGCTTGGCGCGCACGCTCCCCATGCCGTGGCACAGGTTGCACTGGCGTTCGCTGGTGCCGGGCGTCGCGCCGCTGCCGTCGCAGGTGTCGCACGGGGCGCTGACCTCGATCTCGATCTCGGTCGACTTGCCGTGGAAGGCTTCCTCGAGGCTGACCTGCATGTCGTAGCGCAGGTCCGCACCGCGGCGGGTCTGCGCGCGCTGCGCACCGCCCCCGCCGCCGAAGGCGCTGCCGAAGATCGTCTCGAAGATATCGCCGATGTCGGCGAAGTCGCCGCCCCGGCCGCCGCCAAACGGCCCGCCGCCGAAGCCGCCGCCGCCGTTCATGCCTTGCGTGAAGGCCTCGTGCCCGTAGCGGTCATAGGCCGCGCGTTTCTGCGGGTCCTTGAGGCAGTCATAGGCCTCGTTGATCGCCTTGAACTTCGCCTCGGCACTGGAATCGCCCGGATTGCGGTCCGGGTGGAACTTCATCGCGAGCTTGCGATAGGCGCTCTTGAGGGTTGCTCCATCGCAGTCGCGGGAGACTTCGAGCGTGGCGTAGTAATCGAGCTGGGCGCTGGACATGGGTGTGACCTAATCCCCGTTGCCACCACCCGCCGCTGCGCCGGAGGAGTGCTCCGGACGCGGCGGCAGGCCTGTGGGTTGCATCGGGGCCTTAGCCCTTCTTGTCTTCGTCGACCTCGGAGAACTCGGCGTCGACGACGTCCTCGGCGGGGGCCTCGTCCGCGGCCGCAGCCTCGCCCTCAGGCCCGGCGGCCTGCTGGGCTTCGTAGATCTGCTGGCCCATCTTCATCGCCGCTTGCGTCAGCGCCTGCGCCTTGGCGTTGATGTCTTCGGCATCGCCGCCCTCGAGCGCGGTCTTGACCGCGGCGATCGCGGCTTCGACGTCGCTCTTGGTCCCGGAGTCGATCTTGGCGCCGTGCTCCTCGAGCTGCTTCTCGGTCGCGTGGACGAGGCTGTCGGCCTGGTTGCGCGCTTCGGCAGCGGCGCGGCGCTTCTTGTCTTCCTCGGCGAACTTCTCGGCGTCCTTGACCATCTGGTCGATGTCGGCATCCGAGAGACCGCCAGAGGCCTGGATCTTGATCGTCTGCTCCTTGCCGGTGCCCTTGTCCTTCGCTGCCACGGACACAATGCCGTTGGCATCGATATCGAAGGTCACTTCGATCTGCGGCACGCCGCGCGGGGCCGGCGGAATCCCGATCAGGTCGAAATTGCCGAGCAGCTTGTTGTCCGCCGCCATCTCGCGTTCGCCCTGGTAGACCTTGATCGTCACCGCGTTCTGGTTGTCTTCGGCGGTCGAGTAGGTCTGGGTCTTCTTGGTCGGGATGGTGGTGTTGCGGTCGATCATCCGGGTGAACACGCCGCCCAGCGTCTCGATGCCGAGCGAAAGCGGGGTCACGTCGAGCAGCAGCACGTCCTTGACGTCGCCCTGCAGCACGCCCGCCTGGATCGCCGCGCCCATGGCGACGACTTCATCGGGGTTGACGCCGGTGTGCGGCTTGGCGCCGAAGAACTGCTCCACGACCTCGCGCACCTTGGGCATGCGGGTCATGCCGCCGACGAGGATCACCTCGTCGACCTGATCCTTGCTGATTCCCGCGTCGGCGAGCGCCTTCTTGCATGGCTCGAGCGTGCGCTGGATCAGGCCGTCGACCATCTTTTCAAGGTCGGCGCGCGTGATGGTCTCGACAAGGTGCAGGGGCGTGGTGGTGCCGCCTTCCATGCGCGCGGTGATGAAGGGCAGGTTCACTTCGGTCGTCGCCGCGCTCGACAGCTCGATCTTGGCCTTCTCCGCAGCTTCCTTGAGCCGCTGGAGGGCGAGCTTGTCGGCCTTCAGGTCCATGCTTTCCTTCTTCTTGAAGGAATCCGCCAGGAATTCGACGATCGCGTTGTCGAAGTCCTCGCCGCCAAGGAAGGTGTCGCCGTTGGTCGACTTCACCTCGAACACCCCATCGCCGATCTCGAGGATCGACACGTCGAAGGTGCCGCCGCCAAGATCGTAGACGGCGATGGTCTTGCCGTCTTCCTTGTCCATCCCGTAGGCGAGCGCGGCCGCGGTCGGCTCGTTGATGATGCGCAGCACCTCGAGGCCGGCGATCTGGCCGGCGTCCTTGGTCGCCTGGCGCTGGGCGTCGTTGAAGTAGGCGGGCACGGTGATGACGGCCTGCGTCACGGTCTCGCCGAGATAGCTCTCGGCGGTTTCCTTCATCTTCTGGAGAATGAAGGCCGAGACCTGCGAGGGGCTGTAATCCTCGCCGCCGGCGTTGACCCAGGCATCGCCGTTCTTGCCCTTGGTGATCTTGTAGGGGACGAGTTCCATGTCCTTCTTGGTCATGGGGTCGTCGAAGCGGCGGCCGATCAGGCGCTTGATCGCGAAGAGGGTGTTGTCGGGGTTGGTCACCGCCTGGCGCTTGGCGGGCTGGCCGATCAGGCGCTGGCCGTCCTTGGTGAAGGCGACGATCGAGGGCGTGGTGCGCGCGCCTTCCGAATTCTCGATGACCTTGGGCTTGCCGCCGTCCATGACTGCGACGCAGGAGTTGGTGGTGCCGAGGTCGATACCGATTACTTTACCCATTGTTTCCCCATCCATAAGGACAATTGTTGGACACCGCTGCCGTCGGCTTCCCGGTTTCCGGCAAAGCACCTTGGCGGCTCGTTTGTGAGGGCGATATAGGTGTGCTTTCGCTTGGCACAAGAGAATGCGCGGCCTAGTTTTCAGGCCATTCCACAAGGAGACAACCGACGTGATCACCCCCACCCGCGCCGTCGCGGCGCTGCTGCTCGCCGCGCTTCTGCCGAGTCTGCCGGCCTGTTCTCCGCCGTCCGGGACGGCCTGGGAGGAGGCATCGGGCGAAGCGGCCGAGGGCCTCGCGGTCACCAATCCGCGCGTCGTGCTGGCGCCGGTCGCGGGCAATCCGGCGGCGGTCTATTTCGATCTCGCCTACACCGGCCCGGCGGGCGTAACGCTCGACGATGTTGCGGTCGAGGGAGCCGGAATGACGATGATCCACGATTATGCCGAGACCGCGGGCACCATGCAGATGATGATGACGGGGCCGATCCCGCTCGCTGAAGGAAAGCCGGTGAGCTTCGCGCCAGGCGGGCTTCACGTCATGGCAATGGACCCGACCGATGCGCTCAGGGCCGGGGGCACCGCCAGGGTGACCTTCACCCTCTCGAACGGGGCCGTCACCACCATCACCGCCCCCGTGCGGGCGGCCGGGGACGAACGCTGATCCCTGAGGCCGATCCCGCCGCCCCTGCTGCCTGCCCCATCGGTGGCGAGCGTCCGCTCACGCCGGGCGAGATCACGCTCGCCCGTTCCGTTTTCGGCGAGGCGGTGGATTATGCGCCGGTCAGGATCAGGCGACGCAAGTTCTTCCCGCTGCACCCGCGCGGGGTGACGATGGCGCCGATGGGGCACCTCCATTTCCATCCGCAAGCCCCGCATTACTGCGATGATTTCGCCGCCGCCTCGCTCGGGCGGCAGGCGCACTTCATCCACGAGATGGTGCACGTCTGGCAGGCGCAGACGCTCGGGCGCTGGTATCTTGTGCTGCGGCGCCATCCCCTCTGCCGCTACGACTATGCGCTCAAGCCGGGCTGGGGCCTTGCGCGATACGGAATCGAGCAACAGGCCGAGATCGTGCGCCACGCCTTCCTGCTGCGCGAGGGCGCGTCGGTGCCCGGGGCGCCGACGCTCTCCACCTATGCGGCGATCTTGCCGTTCCGGGCTGATTAGTTCGGGCATCGCACCCGGTATTCGTCGCCATTGCGGTCGACGCGGTAGCACTCGCCGTTGTCCTTCTTGACGAGTGCCCCGCCGACCCCGCCCGCGGCCGCTCCGATCGCGGCGCCCGTGCCGATGTCGCCGCCGGTGACAGCACCCACCGCAGCGCCCACCGCCGCGCCGCCCAATGCGCCTTCGGCAGCATAGTTTCCGGCGCAGGCGCCGAGTGAGAGGTTGGCGGCGGCGACGAGGGCGGCGTTCTTCAGTCGGCTGATCATGACATACTCCTGTGGCATGGTTTGTATGTCCTGAACGCGGCAGCCCGGCCGAATATTCCCCCGTTGGTCGCACAAATCGCAAGGCTTGGGGCGAGCCGTGCCTCGCGCGGGCCGTCCGGGTGGGATCAGTCGGGCTTCTTCGCCACCGCCACCATCGCCGCGCGCAGCAAACGGTCCTTGATCATCCAGCCGGCCTGCATCTCGGATACGATCGTGCCCGGCTCGTGATCAGCGGTCGGCACTTCGATCATGGCCTGGTGCTGATTCGGATCGAGCGGCAGGCCGACCGCGGCGATGCGGGTGATACCGTGGCTGGCAAAGACCTTCTCGAGTTCGCGTTGGGTCGCCTCGAGACCGGTGACGAGGCCCTTCATGGTCTCGTCGGCGCGCAAGGATTCCGGGATCGCCTCGATGGCGCGCGACAGATTGTCGGCGACGCTCAGGATGTCGCGGGCAAAGCCGGTCGCGGCATAGGCACGCGCCTCGTCCTTCTCACGCTCGAGTCGGCGGCGCACATTCTGGGTCTCGGCCTGAGCGTAGAGCACTTCCTGCTTCGCCGCGCCCAGTTCCGCGCGCAGCCCGGCAATCTCGGAGGCCAAGGCGATGGCGTCATGATCGACGTCTTCGTCGAAGTCCCTGCCCTCGGGATAATCGTCCCCTTCCAGAAATTCCTCGGGCACGCCTTTCAATTCCTTCTCGGCCGCCTCGTCGCGGCGCTTGTCGTTTGCGGTCATGTGTCGATTGGTCCCATTCAGGCGATGAGCTTGCCCAGCGATCGGGCGGTCAGATCCACCATGGGGACAACCCGCGCGTAATTCAACCGCGTCGGGCCGATCACCCCAAGCACGCCGACCACGCGCCCCTCGCGGTCGCGATAGGGCGAGGCAATGACGCTGGAGCCGGAGAGCGCGAAGAGCCGGTTCTCGCTGCCGATGAAGATGCGCGTCGCGTCGGCCTCGCGCGCCGAATCGAGGAGTTCTGCGACCGACTGCTTGTTTTCGAGGTCTTCGAGCAGGCTGCGCACCCGCTCAATATCGCCCAATGCCGCCTCGTCGAGAAGGTTCGCTGCGCCCCGCACGATGAGCACCGGACGCTGGGCGGCGTCCTCGCTCCACACCGCAAGGCCGCGCTCGACCAGATCGCGCGAGGCATCGTCGAGCTCGGAGCGGCCCGCGCTGATCTCGGCGCGCATCGCCTGCGCGGCCTCGGCGAGGGTGCGGCCCGAGAGGCGCGCAGTGATGTAGTTCGACGCCCGGTCGAGCGCGCCGGGGCTCAAGGCGCCGCCGATGGTAACGACGCGGTTCTCGACGCCGCCGTCCTCGCCCACCAGCACCGCAAGGGCGCGGCCCTGCCCGAGATCGACGAGGCTGAACTGCGCAAGCCGCTGTTCGCGCGGCGCCACCAGCACCATGCCCGCCGCGCCCGATAGGTCGGAGAGGATTGCGGAGGCCTGCTTCAATGCCGCCTCGAGTGGCCCAGCCTCGGCGAGGCGGGTCTCGATCGCGGCCTGTTCCTCGCGCGTGGGCTCGGCCATGCGCATCATCCCATCGACGAAGATCCTGAGCCCCGCATCGGTGGGCATCCGCCCCGCGCTCGTGTGCGGCGCGGCGAGCAGCCCCAAGGTCTCGAGGTCCGCCAGCACCGAACGGATCGAGGCGGGCGAGAGGTTGAGCGTGCCGTCCGCTGCGAGCGTCTTCGAGCCGACCGGCTGCCCGCTGGTGATATACTCCTCCACCACGCGCTGGAAGATGTCGCGGGCACGCTGGGTCAGTTCGGTGACGGGGAGCGAGGTCATGGAGGAGAGTTAAGCGGTCCGCCGGCTTTTCTCAATTTCCGTTCGTGCCGAGCTTGCCCGAGCACTGCACTTTCTTCTAGCGCAAGATCTGAAGTGGAGAACAGCCCTTCGACAAGATTAGGGCGAACGGGTTTTCCCGATTGGAGAAGAGATATGCGCCCATCCGGACGCGCGCCTGACGAAATGCGCGCCATCACGGTCCAGACCGGCTTCACCCGCCACGCGGAAGGCTCGGTGCTGGTCGGCTTCGGCGACACGAAGGTGCTGTGCACCGCAAGCGTCGAAAAGGGCGTTCCGCCCTGGATGCGGGGCAAGGGTGAAGGCTGGGTGACGGGCGAATACTCGATGCTCCCGCGTGCCACCCACACAAGGGGCCAGCGCGAGGCGGCCAAGGGCAAGCAGTCGGGCCGCACGCAGGAGATCCAGCGACTGATCGGCCGGAGCTTGCGCGCCGTGGTCGATCTCCAGAAGCTCGGCGAGCGGCAGATCACCCTCGATTGCGATGTCATCCAGGCCGATGGCGGCACGCGCACAGCGGCGATCTCGGGCGCGTGGATCGCGCTGCGCCTTGCGATCAACGGGCTGATGGCGGCGGGCGAGATCAAGCATGATCCGATCACCGCGCAGGTCGCCGCGGTCTCCTGCGGCATCTACAAGAGCACCCCTGTCCTCGACCTCGACTACGATGAGGACTCGAGCGCCGATGCGGACGGCAATTTCGTGCTGCTCTCGGGCGGCAAGATCGCAGAGGTGCAGGCGACCGCAGAAGGGGCGACCTATGACGAGGAGGGCCTGCTGCGCCTCCTGCGCCTCGCCCGGATCGGCTGCGACCGGATCTTCGCGGCGCAGATGGACGCGGTCAAATGACTCCCGATCCTTCCAGACGCCTCGGCTCCGGCTCGCTGGTTATCGCCACCCACAATGCGGGCAAGTTGAAGGAAATCTCCGCGCTGCTTGATCCCTATGGCGTGACATGCCTTTCGGCTGGATCGCTGGGCCTGCCGGAACCTGCGGAGACGGGCACCACCTTTGCCCAGAACGCGCTCCTCAAGGCGCGCGCGGCGGCCGAGGCGTCGGGCCTTGCCGCACTCGCCGACGACAGCGGGCTCAGCGTCGCGGCGCTCGACGGCCGCCCGGGCGTCTACACCGCCGACTGGGCCGAGCGGCAGTGGTTCGAGGGCGCGCCGGGCCGGGATTGGTACATGGCGATGGGCAAGGTCGAGGGGATGCTCGCAGAGAAGGGCCCGGACGTGGACCGCACCGCCGCCTTCCACTGCGTCCTCGCGATCGCCTGGCCGGACGGCGAATACGCGATCTACGAAGGCTGCTGCGACGGCGCGCTAACCTGGCCGCCGCGCGGGCAACTCGGCTTCGGCTACGATCCGGTGTTCGTGCCTGCGGGCCGCGTGCAAACCTTCGCCGAGATCGCGCCTGAGGAAAAGCACGCCATAAGCCACCGTGCCGATGCCTTCGCCAAGCTGGTGGCGGCACAGTTCGGCTAAGCCTTCAGCGCCGGGCGATGTGCTCGCGCGGGTCGATCCGCTCGCCCCAGATGTTGCCGGCGGGCCAGTAGCGGCACACCAGCACCTCGTCGCGCGCCGTGCGGGCGATCGCGCAGCCGACCTCGCGGGTGGCGGGCCAGATGATCTGGGTGTAGTGCGCGACGTCCCTCCAGCGGCCGGTGCGCGAGACCTCGGGGAAGGCGCCGGGCTGGAAGTCGCGCTTCTCGGCGGTGAAGAAGCCCACCATCTCTGCCGCCGTCCAATAGCCCCGCGCGCCGCGCCAAAGGTTCTCGCCCTGGCCACTGCGCTGGTCGGGCGAGGCGTGCTCGTAGCGGTCATGCCGGGCGAGGTGCCGCGCCCATTCCTCCGCGTCCCTCGCCAAGCGCTCGCTCCACGCCAGCGGCGGAAGGCCGACCTCATCGCGCGCGCGGTTGTGTGCCGCCATCCAGTCGCGCTGTTCGGGCGAGGGATAAGGCGAGGCTTGCGGGCGGGCCGGTGCGGCTGCCATAATCAGCGCGAGACAGATGATGCGGATCACGGTGGACACCCCGGCGGCACTCCCTATGGCATCGGGCTATCTCCCAACGGTTAAGCGAGGCTGAATTTTCCCCTGTGGCGCGTGCGCTCTACATCCACTGGCCGTTCTGCGCGAAGAAGTGCCCTTATTGCGACTTCAACTCGCACGTGCGCGAGACCGTCGACATCGCCGCGTGGCAGCGCGCGCTGATCGCCGACCTGCGCGCCGAGGCGGCGGTGGCCGCCGAAGCCGACGGAAGCGAGAGGCTCACCTCGATCTTCTTCGGCGGCGGCACGCCCTCGCTGATGCCGCCCACGCTGGTCGCGGCGCTGCTTAAAGAGGCCGAGCGCCTGTGGGGCTTCGCGCCCGACATCGAGATCACGCTGGAGGCCAATCCCTCCTCGGTCGAGGCGGCCAGTTTCGCGGCGCTGGCAGGGGCCGGGATCAACCGCGTATCGCTCGGCGTGCAGTCCCTCGACGATGCCGAACTGCGATTTCTCGGCCGGCTTCACGCGGCCGAGGAGGCGCTGCGGGCGCTGGAAACCGCGCAAGGGAGTTTCGCGCGGGTGAGCTTCGACCTGATCTACGCCCTGCCCGGCCACACCCCGGCCCTGTGGGAGGAGCGCCTCGGGCGCGCGCTCGGCTTCGGGACCGGGCATCTCTCGCTCTACCAGCTGACCATCGAGCCCGGCACGCGCTTCGCCACCGACGTGCGGCGCGGACGGATGGTGCCGCTCGACGACGATGCGGCGGCCGAGCTGTTCGACATCACACAGGCGCTCACGCGAGCGGCAGGACTGCCCGCCTATGAGACGAGCAACCATGCCCGCTCGCACGACGAAAGCCGCCACAACCTCGCCTATTGGCGCTACCAAGACTACGCCGGCATCGGGCCGGGCGCGCACGGGCGGCGCGGTGGCGTTGCGACGGTGCGGCACAGGAAGCCCGAGAACTTCCTCGCGGCCGTGGCGGCGCGAGGCGACGGGATCGCCGAGGCACGCGCGATGGCGCCGCGCGAACAGGCCGCCGAGGCGCTGCTGATGGGCTTGCGCCTTACCGAGGGCGTGGACCTCGCGCAGCTCTCGGACCGCTTCGGCCTGCCGCGCGCGGGGCTGGTGGACGAGGCGGCCCTCGTTCGGCTCGCGGCCCTCGGGCTGATGTGGGCGAAGGGTGCGCGGATCGGGGTCGCACCGGAAGGCCGCGGCCTGCTCGACGCGCTGCTCGCCGAGGTCGTCGCCGACACGCTGGTGGCGGCATGAGCGCGGCCGCGATCCTTGAGGCATGGCGCGCCCATCTGGCCGACAACCGCCGCCGCTCGCCCCATACGGTGCGCGCCTATGTCGCGGCGGCGGGGCGCTTGTGCGCTGCGCAGGGGATTGCGGACTGGGCGAACGCCGCGCGGATCGAGGCGCATCACCTGCGCGTCCATCTCGCCGCACGGCGCAGCGAAGGCCTCGGCAATGCCTCGACCGCGCGCGAGCTCTCCGCGCTCAAGGCCTTCATCGCCTTCGCGCGGGCCCAGGCCGGCGATCCCGATCCGACCGCGCCGCGGCTGCGCGGTCCGCGCCTCAAGAAGGGCCTGCCCCGCCCCGTCACCCCCGACGAGGCGACCAGTCTCGCCGATCTCGTCGAGAGCCTCGCCGGCGAGGACTGGACCGGCGCGCGCGACCGGGCGGTGCTGCTCCTGATGTACGGATCGGGCCTGCGCATCGCCGAGGCGCTGTCGCTCACCGGGCGCGATGCCCATCCGGGCGAGGTGGTGCAGGTGACGGGCAAGGGCGGCAAGCAGCGCGTGGTGCCGCTGCTGCCGATCACCCGCGCGGCGATCGCCGCCTATGTGCGCGCCTGCCCGTGGCCGATCAGCGCCCATGCGCCGCTGTTCCGGGGTGCCAAGGGCGGGCCGCTCTCACCAGGCATGGTGCAGCGGGCGATGGCGGCGGCGCGCCGCGCGCTCGGCCTGCCCGACACCGCGACGCCTCATGCGCTGCGCCATTCCTTCGCCACCCACCTGCTGAGCGCGGGCGCGGACCTGAGGAGCCTTCAGGAACTGCTCGGCCACGCCTCGCTCGGATCGACCCAGATCTACACCCGGGTCGATGCGGCGGCGCTGCTCGAGAACTATCGCAAGGCTCACCCGCGGGGTTAGGCCGGGCGGCTCACTCGCTCTTTTCGTGGTGCTGCACCGGCTTCCACGTAACGACGCGGTAGACGTAGAACACGACGCCCGCGAGCACGATGCCGACCACGCCGTAGCCCGCCAGCGTCTCGTATTCGTCGATCACCCCGGCGAGCGCTCGGCCGCCGAAGATCAGGATTCCGTTCCAGATCGCGGAGCCTAGGAAGGTGAACAGCACGAAACGCCACAGCTTCATGTGTGCGAGCCCCGCCGGCAGCGAGACGATGGTTCGCAGGATCGGCGAGAAGCGCAGGAAGAACACGATCCAGTCGCCATACTTGCGGAAGATGTCGCGGGCGCGGGTGAACTCGTCCCACTCGAAGGTCAGCCAGCGACCCCAGCGGTCGATTATGCGCTTCAGCTGCTCCTCGCTCCAGCGCACCCCGATCCAGTACCAGAACAGGTTGCCTGCGACCGTCCCCGCGGTGGCGACGATCCATAGCGTCATGAAGGTCATCTCGCCGCGCGCCACCAGCACGCCCGCCGCGCCCATGATCACCTCGGAGGGGATCGGCGGGAAGACGTTCTCGAGCGCCATCAGGAAGAAGATCCCGAGGTAGCCGCCCTTGTCGAGCAGTTCGAGCAGAAATTCGGTCATGAAAGCAGCACGATGTCCCGTTGGTTCGTCTGCGGGCCGCCGTCCGGGAGCGGAGGGGTCCGTCAGTTCTGGTCGGCCGCCATTGCGGGCCATTGCCGCAGCAGCGCGCCGAGGTCGAAGTGTTCGCGCCATACCGCAATTTTTGCGCTGCGGAAGACGAATACGCCCGTCTCCGGCAATTTGACCCAGCCCGTGCCGATCTCGTGCCGGTCGAGCCGCTCGGTGAACACCGGTTCCCCCTCCACCGCCGATTGCAGCATGATCAACGCGTTTGCGATGATCGGTGCGAAGAACGGTTCGAGCACCACACGGATGCCGGCGGGGCCGGTGACGCTGTCCGTCGGCAGGTGCGAGTGCCGGCAGTCCTCGGTGAAGTGGACCGGCGCAGTTTCAAGGTCCTTGCGCGTGACCGCCTCGATCACGGTGCGCACGGTCGTGACCAGATCGGTCATGGCAGCGACTTACGTAGCAATTGCTACACTACATCAGCCGGGTCGCATCGCCGCAACGCGGCGCGCGATCGCGTCCCAGATCATTCCGGCCGTGTCGGTGCGGTTGAAGCGGTCGATGGCGACGATCCCCGTGGGCGAGGTCACGTTGATCTCGGTCAGCCATTTCCCGCCGATCACGTCGATCCCGACAAAGGTGAGGCCGAGGCGCCTCAGGTCAGGCCCGAGCGCGGCACAGATTTCCTGCTCCTGCTGGGTGAGCTCGGTCGGCTGCGCCGAGCCGCCAATGGCGAGGTTGCTGCGGAACTCGCCCTCCCCCGGGATGCGGTTGATCGCGCCGGCCACCTCGCCGTCGACCAGCACGATCCGCTTGTCGCCCTGCGCCACCTCGGGGAGGAAGGGCTGGACCATGTGCGGCTCGGGCCAGGTCTGATTGAACACCTCGAACAGCGCGGTGAGGTTCTCCCCCGATTCCGGCACGCGAAAGATCGCCTTGCCGCCGTTGCCGTGGATCGGCTTGACCACGATCGCGCCGTGCTTTGCCATGAAGCGTCGCACCTCTTGGACCGAGCGGGTCACCAGCGTGGGCGGCATGAAGCGGCGGTAGTTGAGGACCATCACCTTTTCGGGCGAGTTGCGAACGTTCGCCGGATCGTTGACCACCAGCGTCTCACGCCCGATTCGCTCGAGCAGGTGCGTCGCGGTGATGTAGCCCATGTGGAAAGGCGGGTCCTGCCGCATCAGCACGACATCGACCTCCCGTCCGAGATCGATCCGCACCGGCTCGCCGCGGGTGAAGTGATCGCCCTCGACGCGCTGCACCGTCACCGGATAGGCCTGCGCATGGAGGCGGTCGTCCTCGTCGAGGGTCAGGCTTTCGACATGGTATTCGTAGAGCGCATAGCCGCGCGCCTGCGCAGCCAGCATCAGCGCGAAGGAGCTGTCGCCGGCGATCTTGATCCGGTCGATGGGGTCCATCTGGACGGCGATTCTGAGCGACATAACCCTCTTCCGTTCGTGCTGAGCTTGTCCACGCCCTGCCCTGCTTCGTTCACGCGTGCAAAAAAGAAAATTCAGCCCTTCGACAAGCTTGGTGCGAAGGGATGAGGACCTAGGAAAAAGGCATCCATGCATTCTCGATGTGGGTCGGCTTGCGGCCCGGTGCAAGAAGGATCACATCGATACGGATGTCCTCACCGTTCGTGGCATAGTCCTGCCAAACCAGCTCCACTGCCGCCGCGACGCGGGCGAGCCGGCGCTCGTCGATAGCGTCGGCGAGATTGGCCGCGCGGGCCCGCCACTTGACTTCGACGAAGGCGACGAGGCCCTGTCGCTTCGCGATGAGGTCGACCTCACCCGCCTTGGTCTTCACGCGCTCGGCGACAATCCGCCAACCTGCGCCCACGAGAAACATCGCCGCCTCGGCCTCGCCCTCGCGGCCGCGGCGGTCGGCGTCGCGGCGCGCGTCGGGGGTGCGCTCCCCGCTCATTTGCCCTTCAGCTCAAGCGCGCGGGCATAGAGGCCTGCGCGGTCCATGCCGGTCGCCTTGGCCACCAGTCCCGCCGCCTTGCCCGGCCCTGCCCCTGCCAGCGCCGCACGCAGCAGCGCGTCGGTGTCATGGACAGGCGCCTCGGCCTCGGCCGGAGGCCCGACCAGCAGCACGATCTCGCCCTTGGGCGGGTGCGCGGCATAGTGATCTGCGAGCGCCGCCGCCGTGCCGCTGCGACATTCCTCATGGAGCTTGGTGAGCTCGCGCGCCACTGCCACCTCGCGGGAGGGCCACAGAGCGGCGATCGCGCGGAGCGAGCGTTCGAGCCGCGGCGCGGTCTCGTAGAACACCAGCGTCGCCGCCACCTCCGCGAGCGCCTCGAGCGCCTGCTCGCGCGCCCTGTCCTTGACCGGCAGGAAGCCTGCGAAGAGGAACCGGTCGGAAGGTAGCCCCGCAATCGCCAGCGCCGACACCGCCGCGCAGGGCCCCGGAATGCTCGTCACCGTGACGCCCGCCGCATGCGCATCGCGCACCAGCCGATAGCCCGGGTCGGAGATCAGCGGCGTCCCCGCATCCGACACCAATACGACCGCCGCACGTCTCGCTTCGTCGACGATCCGTGCGCGGACTTCGGGTGGCGCATGATCGTCAAGCCGCTGGAGCCGCGCCTTGATCCCAAAGTGTTTCAGAAGCTTGCCCGTGACCCGCGTGTCCTCGCAGGCGATCAGCGCCGCCCCTTGCAGCACCGCCAGCGCGCGCAGGGTGATGTCGCCGAGATTGCCAATCGGGGTGGCGACGATATACAGCGCGGGAGAGAGCGTTCCTGCGGGATGGAATGGCGGCTCCGGGGTCATGATACGTCCGACCATGGAGCACGACTGAGGGGTCGGCAAGAATGAAGCTTTGGCAAGCGCCGGATTGGACCGGATGGCTCAGGCGTGCGGCGCGGGCGCTCGCCGGGCGCAATGCCGCGCTGGCAGGTGTGGCGCTGCTCGCGGCCGGGTGTCAGGTGATCCCCAAGGCGGATGTCGGCACCGCCGCGCCGCCGCCTGGTCCCGCCCCCGAGCCTTCCGCGACGGCCCTGCCGACCGACACCGGCCGTCACCGCATCGCGCTGCTTGTGCCGATGAGCGGCGAGACCGCGCCTGTCGGCCAGGCGATCGCCAATGCCACGACCATGGCGCTGCTCGATACCGGGGCGGACAACCTGCGCATCACCACCTACGACACCGCGGAAGGGATCGGCGGGGCGGCGCAGAAGGCGATCGCCGACGGCAATCGGCTGATCCTTGGCCCGCTCTCCGCCGACGCGGTGCCCGCTGTCCAGGTCGCCGCGCGCCCGGCGGGCGTGCCGGTGATCGCCTTCGCCAACGACCCCTCGGTCGCCGCGCCCGATGTCTTCGTGATCGGTCACCTCCCCGAACAGTCGATCCGCCGCACCGTCGCCTTTGCCCGCAAGCGCGGCGCGGCACGCTTTGCCGTGCTTGTGCCCGAGGGCGACTACGGGACCCGCGCCCTTTCCGCGCTCGAGAACGCGCTGCGAGAGAGTGGCGGGGCGCTGGTCCGGCGCGAGACCTATGCGCGCGGCAACACCTCGATCGTCAGCGCTGCTTCGCGGCTGCGTGCGGCGGGGGGCTACGACACTGTCCTGATCGCTGACAGCGCGCGGCTCGGGATCGAGGCGGCCGACGAATTGCAGAGCGGGCGCAGCCGCGCGCGGATCCTCGGCACGGAGCTGTGGAGCGGCGAGGCCGCACTCACCCGCGCCGCCTCGGTCGAGGGGGCGCTGTTCGCGGCGGTCTCCGACCAGCGCTTCGCGCGCTTTGCCGACAGCTACGCTGCCCGCTTCGGCGCCCAGCCCCACCGGATCGCGACGCTCGGCTACGATGCCGTGCTGCTGACCCTGCGCGTGGCGCGCGACTGGAAGGTCGGGACGCCCTTCCCCCGGAACGAACTCTACGATCGCGGCGGCTTCCTCGGGGTCGACGGGGCCTTCCGCTTCGGCCGCGGTGGGGTGGTCGAGCGCGCGCTCGAGGTCCGCGAGGTCAGGGGCGGCGAGGTCAGGGCGGTCGATCCGGCACCGGCGGGCTTCGGCAAGTGAGTGCGTAAAACCCCTGGGGGTGGCTTGTGAGGGGCGCGCGCGCGGGGGTATAGCCCTCGCCCATGTCCGCGACCTCTCCCGACGATCTCTTCGCCAACACCCCCACCTCGAGCGGCGATTACAACGCGTCCGCCATCGAGGTGCTTGAGGGGTTGGAGCCGGTCCGCCGCCGCCCGGGCATGTATATCGGCGGCACGGACGACCGCGCCTACCATCACCTCGCGGCCGAAGTCCTCGACAACGCGATGGACGAGGCGGTGGCGGGTCATGCCACGCGGATCGAGGTGCGCCTCGAGGAAGGCAACCGCCTCTCCATCGCCGACAACGGCCGCGGCATCCCGGTCGACGAGCATCCCAAGTTCCCCGGCAAGTCGACGCTCGAGGTGATCCTCTCGACGCTGCACTCGGGCGGCAAGTTCTCCGGCAAGGCCTATGCGACGAGCGGGGGCCTCCACGGCGTGGGGGTGAGCGTGGTCAACGCCCTCTCGGTCCACACCCGGGTCGAAGTTGCACGCGACAAACAGCTCTACGCGCAGGAATTCTCGCGCGGGGTCACGCAGGGGCCGATCCAGAGCCTCGGCCCAACCCCGAACCGGCGCGGGACCACGGTGAGCTTCGTTCCCGATCCCGAGATCTTCGGCGAGCGCGGCTTCAACCCCAAGCGCCTGTTCAAGCTGGCGCGCTCCAAGGCCTACCTCTTCGCGGGCGTCGAGATCCGCTGGAAGTGCGCACCCAGCCTCGCCAGCGAGGACGTGCCGGCCGAGGCGGTGTTCAAGTTCCCGGGTGGGCTTGCCGATCACTTGGCCGAGCAGGTTGGCACGCGCGAATGCGTCACCGCCCAGCCCTTCACCGGCTCGCAGGACTTCCCTCAAGTCGACGGCGTGCAGCAGGGCCGGGTCGAATGGGCGATCGCCTGGCCGCTCTATTCGGATGGCGCGACGAGCTGGTATTGCAACACCGTGCCAACGCCCGACGGCGGCACCCACGAGCAGGGCCTGCGCACCGCCCTCACCCGCGGTCTGCGCGCGTTCGGCGAGCTTGTCGGCGCCAAGAAAGCCAAGGACATCACCGCCGACGACGTCATGACCGGCTGCGAGGTGATGCTCAGCGTCTTCATCCGCGATCCGCAGTTCCAGTCCCAGACCAAGGACCGCCTGACCTCGCCCGAGGCGGCAAGGCTGGTCGAAAACGCGGTGCGCGACCACTTTGACCACTTCCTCACCGACAGTATGGAACGCGGCAAGGCCTTGCTTGGCGAGGTCATGGAGCGCATGGACGAGCGTCTGAAGCGCAAGGCTGAGCGCGAGATCAAGCGCAAGACCGCGACCAACGCCAAGAAGCTGCGCCTGCCGGGCAAGCTCACCGATTGTTCGGGTGAAGGCGGGCGCGAGACCGAGCTGTTCATCGTCGAAGGCGACAGCGCCGGCGGCAGTGCCAAGCAGGCGCGCGATCGCAAGTCGCAGGCGATCCTGCCGATCCGTGGTAAGATTCTCAACGTCGCGAGCGCTACCGCGGACAAGATCCGCGCCAATTCCGAAATCGCCGACCTCGCGCTGGCGCTGGGCTGTGGCACCCGCAAGGACTGCAACGCCGATAACCTGCGCTACGACCGCGTCATCATCATGACCGACGCCGATGTCGACGGCGCGCATATCGCGACGCTCTTGATGACCTTCTTCTTCCAGGAGATGCCCGACATCGTGCGGCGCGGCCACCTGTTCCTCGCCCAGCCCCCGCTCTACCGGCTGACCGCGGGCAAGGAGAGCCGCTACGCCCGCGACGATGCGCATCGGGCGGAACTGGAAGCGACCGTGTTCAAGGGCAAACGCGTCGAGGTCGCCCGCTTCAAGGGCCTCGGCGAAATGAACCCGCAGCAATTGCGCGAGACCACCATGGCGCCGGAAACCCGCAGCCTCATCCGCATTACCCTGCCACAGGAGTTCGAACAGCGCGCCGGTATCGCGCGCCTGGTCGACGAGCTGATGGGGCGCAACCCCGAGCACCGCTTCAACTTCATCCAGAACCGCGCCGGCGAGATCGACCGTGACCTTATCGACGCCTGATTTTCCGGCGAGTTCGTCGCAGGGCCATGGCTTGTGGCCTCGGCGCGTGGCATCGAGCGGCGGATCGCCACCCGGCCAAGAGCCGTAAAGGACTGCCGATGAACCGACTGCTTGCCGCCCTTCCCGTGGCGCTGGCCGTGCTTCCTTCCGGTCTCGCCGCGCAGGATATCGCTGCGCCGCCCGCCGCAGCGACCAGAACCGCGCTCGAAATTCGCGCCGACGAGGTCGCCGCGCTCGTCAACGGCAAGGCCGAGCCCGCCGCGATTTTCACCGCCCGCTTCCGCGCCGCCGTCTCCGATGCGCAGCTGAGGACGCTCATCGCCGGCCTCGTCGCGCAGTTCGGCCCTGCGCTTGGCGCCTCGGTCGACCCGCGCGACGGCACCCGCGGGTCGCTCGAGATCCGCCTCGAGCGCGGCATCGCCAAGGGCTCGATCGGCATCGCGCCCGCCGAGGACAACCGCGTGAGCGAGCTGCTCATCTCCTCCGCCGAGCCGCTCGCCGTGGCGGGCGACACCCCGCAGGCGATCGCCGCGGAGCTTGCGGCGCTGCCCGGCACGGTCAACGTCTGGTTCGGCCCGCTGGGCGGCGGCACCCCGCTCCTCGCCCGCGATCCCGAGCGGCCGCTCGCGATCGGATCGGCCTTCAAGCTCTATGTCCTCGCCGCGCTTGCCGAGGATGTGAAGGCGGGACGGCGCAAGTGGTCCGACGTCGTGCCGCTCGGGGTGGAGAGCTATCCCAGCGGCCAGCTCCAGGACTGGCCGCAAGGCGCGCCGGTCACGCTCCACAGCCTCGCCAGCCTGATGATCGCGATCAGCGACAACACCGCGACCGACCAGCTGATCGCGACGCTTGGCAAGGACCGCATCCTCGCGGCGGTGCGGGACAGCGGCCATGCCGACCCGACGCGCAACACCCCCTTCCTCACCACCCGCGAGCTGTTCGTGCTCAAGGCCGGCGGGGAGCCGCGCATCGCCGGCTGGCGCGAGAGCGACGCCGAGCGGCGGACAGCGATCCTTGCCGGGCTCGCCGACGAGAGCCGCACGCTCGACGAGGTCAACGCCGCCTTCGCGCAGGGGCCCAGGGCGCTCGACATCGAATGGTTTGCCTCGCCCGCCGATCTCGCCCGGCTGTTCGCCTTCATGCGCCGCACGGGCGATACGCAAGCCTTCGACATTCTCGCCATCAACGCGCAGGCGAGCGCGGCGATGAAGGCGCAGTGGCGCTATGCCGGCTTCAAGGGCGGCAGCGAACCGGGGGTGATCAACCTCACCTGGCTCCTCACCGACGAAGCCGGGCGCGACTGGATGATGAGCCTCGGCTGGAACGACGAGGCCTCGGTCGTCGACGAGGGCAAGGCGCTCGCATTGGCGCGGCGGATCATGCTGCTGCCTCGCTAAACCGCCAGCCCTCCCCCCCTTGCGTGGCGTCGCCGGCCCGCTTATCGCAGGGCCCGAAAATCAGTCTCGCAAGGAAACCCGATGGCCGACCAGCAGCAGCAGCAGCGTTTTGAAGGCACCAAGTCCTACATCGCGACCGAGGACCTGAAGGTTGCGGTCAATGCCGCCGTCACCCTGCGCCGCCCGCTGCTGGTGAAGGGCGAGCCGGGCACCGGCAAGACCGTGCTGGCGCACGAGATCTCGAAGGCCCTGGGCGCCCCGCTGATCGAGTGGAACATCAAGTCGACCACCAAGGCGCAGCAGGGCCTCTACGAGTACGACGCGGTCGCCCGCCTGCGCGATGGGCAATTGGGCGAAGAGCGGGTCCACGACATCCGCAACTATATCAAGAAGGGCAAGCTGTGGGAGGCCTTCACCTCGCCGCAGCTTCCCGTCCTCCTGATCGACGAGATCGACAAGGCCGACATCGAGTTTCCCAACGACCTCTTGCAGGAACTCGATCGCATGAGCTTCGACGTCTACGAGACGCAGGAGCGCATCGAGGCGAAGGAACGCCCGATCGTCGTCATCACCTCGAACAACGAGAAGGAGCTGCCCGACGCCTTCCTGCGTCGTTGCTTCTTCCACTACATCAAGTTCCCCGACCGCGAGACGATGCAGGACATCATCGATGTCCACTTCCCCGGCATCCAGAAGACGCTGGTCAAGAAGGCGATGGACATCTTCTACGACCTGCGCGAGGTGCCCGGCCTAAAGAAGAAGCCCTCGACCAGCGAGCTGCTCGACTGGCTGAAACTGCTGCTCAACGAGGACATGCCCTTGGACGTGCTTCAGAGCAGCAACCCGGCAAGCGCGATTCCGCCGCTGCATGGTGCGCTGCTCAAGAACGAACAGGACATCATGCTGTTCGAACGCCTCGCCTTCATGGCCCGCCGCAACCCCAGCTGAGGCGCAGGGCGGTGGCACATACTGGCGGGTGCTTCTGCGGCGCTGTGCGCTACATCATCGACGCCGAGCCGCAGGGCGCGCGCTTCTGCTGGTGCCGCGATTGCCAACGCATCGCCAGTGGCTCGGCCACGGTCAACGTGCTGTTCGACGAGGCGGCGGTGAGCTTTTCCGGCGAGATGACGCGGATCAACCGGGTGGCGGAAAGCGGCAATACGGTCGAGCGTGGCTTCTGCAAGCAGTGTGGCTCGCAGATGTACAGCCGCACCGTCGAGGGCCCGGCAATGCCGATGCGGGTGCGCGCAGGAACGCTCGACGATCCCGAGATCTGCCCACCATCGATCGTGATCTGGGGCGCCAGCGCGCCGAGCTGGGCGCCCTTCCCGAGCGGGATGACCGTACTCGAAGCCGGACCTGGCTCGGCCCCGATGCCGCCGCGGGACTGATCAGTCGAAGCTGTAGGCGAGCTCGAAATCGCCCCAGCGCCGCCCGCCGATGAGCAGCGGCACATAGACATTGCGCACCACCACGTATTTGTCGCCGCCCGCGTCTTGGCGATAGACCGCCATCATGTAGGGCGCGCCTGAGAGCTTGGCCTTGCGGTCGATCGCCTCGAGCATGATCCGCCCGTTGCGGCAGAACTGGGTGTCGTGGTCGAGATCGCCCGTGGGCCTGCGGGAGCGTTCGGTCAGATGGGTCGGCAGGAAGCCGTTCATGTCGGTGCAGGCCACCCCCAGCACCCGCGGGTCGCCCGCTTTCGCCCGGTCGAGGAAGGGGCGCCACTCGCCATCGGCCCAGTCGCTGAGGCGGTTGCGGTAGAGCTGCGGGTTGGTCCCGGGGACGGGCTGGTAATCGGTGTCGAACAGCGCGGCCATGGTGATTGCCCCCCGGGCGAGCGCGGCCTCGGTGTGGGCGGCGACCTCGAGCATCATCGCCTGGGCCTGCGCGACCATCGCGCTGTCCTCGGGCGAGAGGCCGGCGTTGACGATCCGGTCGAACATCTCGGAGGCGGTGATCTCCAGTTCCTCCATCTTGCGGAAGGCGCCGTGGAGCCGGTCTTCGTTGCGGCGCGCGGCGGCATCGAAGCCGGTCAGCACGCGCTGCACCTTGTCGACATGGCTGCTGATCGTGCCGGTGGACCGCGCAATGACGTCGTTCTGCTTGTCGACCTCCTCGACGAGCGCGCCGACGTTGGCGAGGCTGCTCTCGATCCGGGCGACGCTGGCGCGGGCCTCGCCGCTCGCCTTGGCACCCGCCTCGATCCGGCCGATCACCACCTCCGCCTCGCCGCCCAAGGCGTCGATGGTGGCGGCGATCTCCTCGGTCGCCTTGCGGGTGTCGCTGGCGAGGCTCTTCACCTCGCTTGCGACCACCGCGAAGGTGCGGCCGGCATCGCCTGCCCGCATCGCCTCGATGGTGGCATTGAGGGCAAGGATGTTGGTCGTCTCGGCGATCGCGTCGATGTCTTGCGCGGAGCGGCGCACTTGCTCCATCGCTGCGGAGAAGCTGGTGACGTGCTGGCCGAGGGTGTCCACGAGTTCGATCAGCGAGGCGATTTGGCCGAGCGAGGACTGGATCAGCGCAGTGCCTTCCGACAGGCGCTCGATCGCGCGTTCGGAGAGCAGCCGTGCCTCGTCGCTCGCCTCGGCGACCTTGGTCTGGTCGGCCTCGAGCGCGCGGACCGTCTCGGCGAGCGCCTCGTGCTCTCCGCGCAGCACCTTTGAGGAGGCGATTACCGCCTCGACCACCCCGGCAACGTCGGTGCAGCCCACCGTCACCGCGCCGCAGCTTTCCGGGATCATCCCGAGGGCATGGGCATTGGCCGTGTCGATCGCGACGTCTTTCATGGTCTTGCGGGTCCCCGTGGTCTTTCCACAGACGTAACCGGGGATGGTAATCGAAGGGTTAAGGGTTGATCCGGATGCCGCAGGATGCCTCCTCAGGAATGGGGACTGGTCAGCCTGCCAGCAGCGGGTTAAGCAGCCCTCCATGTTCTTCAATTTCGTCGACGAGCTGCGCGCCGCCGGAATCGGCGCCTCCTTCAAGGAGCACCTCACACTGCTGGAGGCGCTCGACAAGGACGTGATCGAGCAGACGCCCGAGGCCTTCTACTATCTCTCCCGCGCGACCTTCGTGAAGGATGAAGGCCTGCTCGACCGCTTCGACCAGGTGTTCCAGAAGGTCTTCAAGGGGATCATGTCCGATTACGGCCAGAACCCGGTCGACATCCCCGAGGACTGGCTGAAGGCCGTCGCCGAGAAGTTCCTGACGCCCGAGGAGACGGAGAAGATCAAGTCGCTGGGCGACTGGGACGAGATCATGGAGACGCTCAAGAAGCGGCTCGAGGAACAGGAAAAGCGCCACCAGGGCGGTAACAAGTGGATCGGCACGGGGGGCACCAGCCCCTTCGGCAACTCTGGCTACAACCCCGAAGGTGTGCGCATCGGCGGCGAGAGCAAGCACGGGCGCGCGATCAAGGTCTGGGAAAAGCGCGAGTTCAAGAACCTCGACAACACCAAGGAGCTTGGCACCCGCAACATCAAGATGGCGTTGCGACGTCTTAGGCGTTTCGCCCGCGAAGGCGCGGCGGACGAATTGGACATTCAGGGCACCATCGACGGCACGGCCAAGCAAGGCTGGCTCGACATCAAGATGCGGCCCGAACGGCGCAATGCCGTCAAACTGCTGCTGTTCCTCGACGTCGGCGGGTCGATGGACCCCTTCATCAAGCTGGTCGAAGAACTGTTCAGCGCCGCCACGGCGGAGTTCAAGAACCTCGAATTCTTCTACTTCCACAACTGCCTCTACGAAGGCGTGTGGAAGGACAACAAGCGCCGCTGGCAGGAGCGCACCAAGACCTGGGACGTGCTCCACAAATATGGGCACGACTACAAGATCGTCTTCGTGGGCGACGCGGCGATGAGCCCCTACGAGATCACCCATCCGGGCGGCTCGGTGGAGCACATGAACGAGGAAGCGGGCGCCGTGTGGCTCCAGCGCGTCACCAACACGTACCCTGCAACCGTGTGGCTCAACCCGGTGCCGGAAAAGCAGTGGGGCTATTCGCAATCGACCAAGATGATCAAGCAGCTGGTCGGCGACCGGATGTATCCCCTGACGCTCGAAGGGCTGGATGACGCCATGCGGGAGCTGAGCCGGAAGCACGGGGCTTGAGGCTGGCGCTGTTCCTGCTTGCTGCGGGACTTGCGGTATCGGCGTGTTCCTCTGCATCGCGACAAAACGTCATCGCTCTGGCGCAATCCGAACCAGTTCCGGTAAGCGAGCAGGAAGAAGGTCTGACCATTACCCGGTTCGTTGGGCCGGGTCTGGTCTGCGGTTTCACTTTTGCGATCGAATTGCAGCCAGATGAGCGCTTTAGTCGCTTCGACAGGATGATGGATTTCGTCACCTATCGGCTCGACGCTCCCGAACGCGCAGCTGTCATTTATGAAGGCAATGCCCCGCAACCGGCTGACATCGTCATAAAGACCGGCGAAGGCTTTCCCACGATGGTGGCAATTCATTTGGATGCCGGCGGCTACGACAAGTCATTGGCCCGCCGTATCCTTACCAAGGACGAACTTCCGCAGGCCTGCGTCTCAGCCAAATCGAGATGACCTCACCCCGCCACACCCGCTTCGAGTCCGTCCGCCTTCGCCTCGAAGCCTTCGACCCCGGCGCCGGCTGGCGGCTGGCTTCTTACGAATTCCTGCTGTTCGGCTTCAAGCAAGGCTGGGCGTGCCTCTTCGGCGGTCTGCTGCTGGCGTTGCTGCTGGGGACGCACCTGTTCTATCCCGACAGCGCTCCCCTGCACCGCTACGACTTCCTGACGCTGGCCGCCATCGCCATTCAGGCCGGGATGCTCGCCTTCCGGCTCGAGACCTGGCGCGAGGCACGGGTCATCCTGATCTTCCACGTCGTGGGCACGGTGATGGAGCTGTTCAAGACGCAGGCCGGATCATGGACCTATCCCGAGGCGAGCGTGCTCCACATCGGCGCGGTGCCGCTGTTCTCGGGGTTCATGTATGCGGCGGTTGGCAGCTACATCGCGCGGGTGTGGCGGATCTTCGACTTCCGCTTCACACACTATCCGCCCGCATGGATGACATGGGCCCTGGCGGCAGCGATCTATGTCAACTTCTTCACCCACCACTTCACCATCGACATTCGCTGGGGACTGTTCGCCGCCACGGCGGTGATCTTCTGGCGCACCCGCGTCCACTTCAGGAACTGGCGCGTGCATCGCTGGATGCCTTTGCTGGTCGGCTTCGGCCTCGTCGCGCTGTTCATCTGGTTCGCCGAGAACATCGCCACCTTCGCCAACGCCTGGAACTATCCCGGGCAGGAGCAGAAATGGCGCATGGTGAGCATCGCCAAGTATGGGAGCTGGTATCTGCTGATGCTGATAAGCTTCGTGTTGGTGACGCTGGTGCAACCAGTCCGGCAGCCCGATTAGCCCTTCCGATCCAGCTCTGCATCCAAGTGCAGGCTGCACCGCCAAAAGAAGAACGCCGGCACCAGACCAAGCACCGCCGCGCCGTAAAGCACGTAGCGTACGGAGTCCGCGCCGTAAGTCGGTTGCAGCCAGTCAGACAACATTCCGAAGAACAGCGGCCCGAGGCCCAGGCCGATAAGATTCTGGACGAACAGCAGCATCGCCGCCGCGATCGCCCTTGCGCGCAAGGGCACCAGGCCTTGCGCAGCCGATGCGGTGGGACCGTAGTAGAAGGTGTTGAACACCGTCGGCACGAACAGCAGCACGAGGGCGAGCGGCCAGCTCGGCGCCTGGTAGGCGAGCAGCGCGACCGGCACCGCCAGCGCCATGCCGATCGCCGGCGCGCTCAGCACGTGGCGGCGGTTCTTCGCCCCGAAGCGGTCCGCCAGATAGCCACCTCCCCAGGTTCCGAGGATCCCGCCCGCGCCGTTGATGAGCCCGAACCACAGGCCTACCTGTCCGGGCGTGAGATCATGGGTGCGCTGGAAGAAGATCGTCGTCCAGGTGACCTTGCCATAGGCGAGGAACGCTGCCGTCGAACCCGCCAGAAGCAGCAGCAGGAAGGCACGCGAACGCATGATCTCGCCGACCGCCTGACCCAGCGGCAGCGCGGCGGGCTGGCTCTGCGCCCGCGCGATGGCCGCGGCGTCGGCACGGCGCGGGTCCTTGAGCAGGAACCACACCACCAGCGCCAGCGCGACGCCCGGCAGGCCGACGATCACGAAGGCCTCGCGCCAGCCCACCCGGTCTGCCAGCGTCCCGCCGATCACCATGCCGAGCAGCGTGCCGATCGGAATGCCGAGCGAGTAGAAGGCGAGCGCCGAGGCGCGCTTTTCGGGCGGCACGATGTCGCTGATCAGCGAATGCGCCGGCGGCGTGCACCCGGCCTCGCCCACGCCGACGCCGATCCGTGCGAGGAGGAGTTGCCAGAAATTCTGCGCGAGGCCGCACAGCGCCGTCATCGCGGACCAAAGCCCAAGCGCCACCGCAATCAGCTTCGGCCGACTGGTCGTCTGCCTGTCGGCCAGCCTCGCAATGGGGATGCCGAGCACGGTGTAGAACAGCGCGAAGGCGAGCCCCGTCATCAGCCCGATCTGGGTGTCGGAGAGCCGAAGGTCGCGCGCGATCGGCTCGGCGAGGATGTTGACGATCTGGCGGTCGATGAAGTTGAAGACATAGACGACGAGCAGGACCCACAAAGTGAACCTCACGGATTGCGCGCCCGTGCCGCTGGCTGCTGCGGTTGCCATGTCTCGTTTCTCCCATCGGTGGCGGTTCGCCCGCCATCCTCGCGCTTGGCGGCAGGAGGCGATCCTGCCTGCGTGACGCCAATCAGTAAAGCAGGTGCGGCCGCACCGCGGCAATCCACGCCGCCTCGTCATGTGACGTCACGGCGTCAAGCCGCTCAGGTGTCGCGGCGGGATCGTCGACCCATTCGCGCAATGCCGGGCCGCCATTGATGACGTCAATTGCGAGCCGGGTGAGCTCATACTCGTAGGGAAAATCGCGCCACAGGGGGTAATCGGGATAGAGCGTCCGGATCGCCTTGAAGGCAAGCGCCTGCAAGCGCCAGGGGCGGAAAGCGTGGTGATCGTAGAAGCCACTTTCCGCGTGGATCATCAATGCATTGCAGAGCATACCTTTGTGCTTGTGAAAGGTTGGTTCGAACCAGCATTCACGCAATGCGCAGCCCGCCAGCCACTCGGGCGCAAGCTTCCTCATCACCTTGAGCACCCCGCCCGCGTCCACGTCCGGCGCGCCGAACAGCACCTCCAGAGGACGCGTCGTCCCCCGCCCCTCGGACAGCGTGGTGCCCTCGAGCATCACTGTCCCCGCGTAACAGCGCGCCATGTTGAGATTGGCGGCATTCGGTGAGGGATTGATCCACAGGCGTGACGTCGGCCATCCGAAGCCGTCACCCTCATCGGGCCGCCAGCCCTCCATCGCCACCACCTGGTAGGCGACGTCGAGACCGTAATGCTCGATGAACCAGTGGCCCATCTCCCCCATGGTGAGCCCGTGACGCATCGGCATCGGGGCGGCGCCGACGAAGCTCTCCTGCCCCGGGACCAGCAGCGTGCCCTCGACTGGGCGCCCGGCGGGGTTGGGCCGGTCGAGCACCCATACTTCCTTGCCCGCCTTGGTCGCCTCCTCGAGCAGGTAGAGGAGCGTGGTGACGAAGGTGTAGATGCGGCAGCCGAGATCCTGGAGGTCGAAGAGGAAGACGTCCGCGCTCGACATCATCTGTCCCGTGGGGCGGCGCACCTCGCCGTAGAGCGAGAAGATCGGGATGCCGTAGCGGGCGTCCATCTCGTCCGCGGTCTCGACCATGTTGTCCTGCTTGTCGCCTTTCAGTCCGTGCTGCGGTCCGAAGGCGCTGTTGATCTGGACGCCCGCGCCAATCAGCGCGTCGAGGCTGTGGGTGAGGTCCGCGGTGACGCTTGCCGGGTGGGCGATGAGCGCGACGCGGCGGCCTTTCAGCTTGCGGAGGAGTTCGGGTTCGGCGAGTAGCCGGTCGATGCCGTTCTTCATGGCCGAAGCGTTGGAACAGCGCAGGCGCAAAGGCAATGCCTCGCACGGCGCGCGCGGGAACTTTGCGGCCTCGCCGCGGGTTATCCGGACATGGACATCGACTGGACCTCTGCCCTCGTCGCCGCCGGGTGGGCGATTATCCTCGGCGGCGCCGGCGGCGCGCTGACCGAAATCGGGCAGTGGTATCGCGACTTGAGGAAGCCCCCCTGGCAGCCGCCCGACTGGCTGTTCGGCCCGGCCTGGACGGTGATCCTCGGTCTTGCGGGCTGGAGCTTCTACTTCGGGCTCACTGAGGCCTCCTCGCCCGAGGCGCGCGCAGGAGTGTGGGCGCTGTTCATCGTCAACTTCGTGCTGCACTTCGCTTGGTCGCCGCTGTTCTTCAAGCTGAAGCGCCCCGACTGGGCGCTCGCCGAGAACGTACTCCTGTGGCTGTCGGTGACCTCGCTCATGGTGGTCCTGCCCCGGCTCGTCGGGGACAGTTTTCCGGGCTGGCTCATCGTACCTTACTTCATCTGGGTGAGCTTCGCCTTCGTGCTCAATGCGCGGATCGTGCAGCTCAACAGCCCCTTCGGCAGTACCACTACCGTTCCGCGCTAGGCTTCGAGGATGAGTTGGCGGTTGGCCTCGGAATGGAACTCCGGCCGGCCGGGCGGGAAGGCCAGCGCCCAGTACTGTTTGCCGCCGCCGGGATGCGCGACGATGGCGTTGAGCGCGACCTGTGCGGGAACGGGCAGATCGGCGGCGATGCTGGCCTTGAGCAGCAGGGCGCTCTCGTCATGCGCGCAGGCGATGGCGATCGCGGCGACCGGCGCGTCGCGCATCCCCTCGCGGAAGGAATCGAAGCCGTAGGCTGCCCAGTCGCCCGAGGGCGAGAGGTTGAACTCGTAGTAGGCCGTGCCCCCGAGCGGCTGCCAGAAGATCTCGAAGCAGGTGGTCTGCCACAGGTTGTCGCGCCGTTCCCCGCGGCCCTGCGGCGGCAGGACGATCGCCGGGATGTGCCCCTCAAGCCGAAACTCTGCCTGGCAGCCCTGCGCGGTGGGGAGAATCGCCGCGGTGACGGCGCGGACAGGGCCAAGGTCGCAGGCGACATGAAGCATCAGCGGGTGCATCGCCGTTCTCTGCCGCCCCGCCCCCCGCCGGGCAAGCCACTTCCCGCAAGGCCCGCGCGCTGATAGGGGCGCTGCCCATGAGCACCTACGAATCCGGCCTCCTCAAGCTGCTCGACGAGCGCGGGTACATTCACCAGCAGACCGATGCGGCGGGCCTCGATGCGCTCGCGGCGAGGCAGGTGGTGCCCGCCTATATCGGGTTCGACGCCACCGCCCCTTCGCTCCACGTCGGCAGTCTCGTCCAGATCATGATGCTGCGCCGGCTGCAGCAGGCGGGGCACAAGCCTATCGTGCTGATGGGCGGCGGCACTACCCGCATCGGCGACCCGACGGGCCGCGACGAGAGCCGCAAGATGCTTACCGACGCGGTGATCGAGGCCAACATCGCCTCGATCTTCACCGTCTTCGACAAGCTCCTGACCTTCGGCGACGCGCCGACCGATGCCGTGATGGTCAACAACCACGATTGGCTGGGCCGGCTCGGCTATATCGAGCTTCTCCAGGAAGTCGGCACGCATTTCACCGTCAATCGGATGCTGACCTTCGATTCGGTGCGCCTCAGGCTCGAGCGCGAGCAGCCGATGACCTTTCTCGAATTCAACTACATGATCCTGCAAGGCTACGATTTCAGGCACTTGTCACGCGAACTTGGCGTGCGTTTGCAGATGGGCGGATCGGACCAGTGGGGCAATATCGTCAACGGGGTTGAGCTCGGGCGGCGCATGGACGGGACCGAGCTGTTCGGCCTCACCACGCCCCTGCTGACCACCGCCGATGGGGCCAAGATGGGCAAGACCGCGGCGGGCGCGGTGTGGCTCAACGAGGATCAGCTCCCCGCCTACGACTTCTGGCAATACTGGCGCAACGTTGATGACCGTGACGTGGGCCGCTTCCTCAGGCTGTTCACCGACCTGCCGCTCGATGAGATCAGCCGCCTCGAATCCCTCGAGGGCGCCGAGATAAACGCCGCCAAGGTGGTGCTCGCCAACGAGGTCACGCGGTTGGTGCGCGGGGCCGAGGCCGCGGCCCGCGCCGAGGCGACCGCGCGCGAGACCTTCGCAGGATCGGGCGCGGGCGAAGACCTGCCGAGCATCGCCACGGGGCCCGAGGGGATGCGCCTCGCCGCGCTGCTCACCGAACTCGGCCTCACCGCCTCCAACGGCGAGGCCAAGCGCAAGCTTGCCGAGGGCGCGGTGAAGCTCGAGGGCGAGACCCTGTCCGATCCGGGGCATCTGGTGCTCCCGGACGAAGGGCAGACCCTGCGCCTCAGCCTCGGCAAGAAGCGCCACGCGCTGGTGCGGCGTTAGTTGCCCGGCGCCTGCGCGAGGGGCGCGTCCTTTACCAATTGTCAGGCTTTCTGCGGCAATCGTCAGGCCGTGATCGACATGGAGGGAAGGATCGCAGCGCGTGGCGGGTGGAGCTAACCTCAGCGTAACTGACATGCGGCGCGCAGCGCGCCACCCGGTCGACTTTCCGGCCATCGTCGAGCACTTCGTGCATGGCGACCTGCACCTGCACGTCTGCAACCTGTCGGCGCACGGCTTCATGGTCGACGATGCACACCAGCTGCAGCGCGGCGACCGGATCATCATCCGCCTGCCGGTGGTCGGCCGGATCGAGGCCTATGTGATCTGGACCCGCGACGTGCGCGCAGGCTTCCAGTTCGAGCGGATCATCCGTCTCGACGATTTCGTCGCGATCATCGACCAGCTCCAGCCCAACCCGCGCCTGCGCCGCCCGCGCTGAACCGCACCGGCGGAAGATAGCCCGGCTGACAGGCCGCCAAGTTTCGCCTGCTTGGCAGGGCCGCGAACCCCTGCCATGGCGACGCCGTGAGCGACCCCACCTCTCCCCTGCAGATCGGCGACTATCGGCGCTACTGGCTCGCCCGCTTCGTCGCGGTGTTCGCGACGATGTCGATGGTGGTGCTGCTCGGCTACCAGCTCTACGAGGTCGCGCGCGACGATTACGGGATGAGCGTGGCGGAAGCCTCGTTCCAGCTCGGCCTTCTCGGCCTTGCGCAGTTCATTCCGCTGTTCCTGCTCACACCGGTTGCGGGTCTCGCCGCGGACCGCTTCGACCGGCGCCATGTCGCCGCCTTCGCCAACGGGATCGACGGCTGCGTCGCGGCACTGCTCGCGCTGCTGACCTGGCAGGACGCGCTGACCATCCCGATCCTCTACGCCCTCGCGGCGGCCCACGGCGCGGCACGGGTGTTCGTCGGCCCCTCGATGAGCGCGATCGCCCCCAACATCGTGCCCCCCGCCCTGCTGCCGCGCGCCATCGCGCTCTCCTCGATCGCCTGGCAGACCGCCAGCGTCGCCGGGCCGGCCGTGGGCGGGCTGATTTATGCCGAGGTGATCTGGCTCCCCCACGCGCTCTCGGCAGCGATGCTGGGGGCCGCGATGATGCTGATCCTCACCGTCCGTCCGGTCCGCGCCCGCCAGGACGGGCCGCGCCTCAAGCCGCTCCGGCAAATCCTCGAGGGCCTCACCTACGTCTGGCGCGAGCGGTTCCTGCTGGGCTGCATCACGCTTGATCTTTTCGCGGTGCTGCTGGCGGGGGCGACGGCGCTGCTGCCGGTGTTCGCGCGTGACATCCTGTTCGTCGGACCCGAGGGGCTGGGCCTGATGCGGGCCGCCCCGGCGCTGGGCGCGGCGAGCGTCGCGCTGATCCTCTCCTTCCGCCCGCTCGAGCGCGAGGTCGGCGCGAAGATGCTGTGGGCGGTCGCCGCCTTCGGGGCGCTGACCATCGCCTTCGCCTTCTCGCGCCACTTCGCGCTGTCGCTGGCGATCCTCGCGGCGATGGGCGCAGTCGACATGGTCTCGGTGTTCATCCGGAGCTCGCTCGTCCAGCTCTTCACCCCTGACGACAAGCGCGGGCGCGTCTCGGCCATCTCGGGCCTCGCCATATCGGCCTCGAACGAACTCGGCGAGATGCAGTCCGGGCTCGCCGCGGCGCTGCTCGGCGCGGTCGGCGCGGTTGTATTCGGCGGAGCGGGTGCGATATTCGTGACGATGGTCTGGGCGTGGTACTTCCCCGAATTGCGCCGCGCCAAGAGCTTCGAGCCGCAGGTACTCAAGAGAGAGGTTACGACATGAAGGCCGATTCCATCCTCGCCACCATTGGCGGCACCCCGCATATCCGCCTTGCCCGCCTCTTCCCCGATCACGAGGTGTGGGTGAAGTCCGAGCGCGCCAACCCCGGCGGCTCGATCAAGGACCGCATCGCGCTCGCCATGGTCGAGGACGCCGAGGCGCGCGGTGCCCTGAAGCCGGGCGGTACCATCGTCGAGCCGACTTCGGGCAACACCGGCATCGGCCTCGCCATGGTCGCCGCGGTCAAGGGCTACCGGCTCGTGCTGGTCATGCCCGAATCGATGTCGGTCGAGCGGCGTCGCCTGATGCTCGCCTATGGCGCGAGCTTCGACCTGACCCCGCGCGAGAAGGGCATGAAGGGCGCCATTGAGCGGGCGATGGAACTGGTCGCCCAGACCCCTGGCGCATGGATGCCCAGCCAGTTCGACAACCCCGCCAACGTTGCGGTCCATGTCGCCACCACCGCGCAGGAAATCCTCGCCGACTTCGCCGAGGCGCCGATCGACGTGATGATCACCGGGGTCGGCACCGGCGGCCACCTCACCGGCTGCGCCGAGGCGCTCAAGAAGGTCTGGCCGGCAATGAAGGCCTACGGGGTCGAACCCGCGCTCTCGCCGGTCATCAACGGCGGCCAGCCGGGCCCGCACCCGATTCAGGGGATCGGCGCAGGCTTCATCCCCGGCAATCTCCACACCGACGCCATCGACGGGGCGATCACCGTCGATGCCGAGGACGCCAAGGAGATGGCCCGCCGCGCCGCGCGCGAAGAAGGGATGCTGGTCGGCATTTCCTCGGGCGCGACCCTCGCGGCGATCGCGAGGAAGCTGCCGGAGCTGGCGGCCGGATCGCGGGTGCTTGGCTTCAACTACGATACTGGCGAGCGTTACCTTTCCGTGCCCGAATTCCTGCCGGTCGAGTAAACGCTTTCGTAGGTCTCGCCGCCTATTCCCGAAGACTGGCGAAAGCCTTCGCACAGCTTACCGGGAAACGGCGGTCATGAAGTTCATCAAGCTCGAATCGCGCGGCGGCAACTACCTCGTCGTGGCCGAGAACATCGCCTGGCTGCGCACCGCCGAGAACGGGCAGACCAATGTCGGGATCGTCGGCGGGCAGCCCCTGCTGGTGGTCGGCACGATCGAGGAGGTGGCGGCGAAGATTCTCGCGGACTCGGCGCCCGTCGAGCCGCCCGCGGCCGCGCAGCCGGTCGCCGTGCCCGCTCCTGCGCCCGAGCCGCGGTCGGCGGTGAAGGCAGCGCCCGTCGCCGAGGCGGCCGCACCAGCACCGGAGCCTGCACCCGAACTGGCACCGGAGCCCGAGCCCGCGGAGCTTGAACCCGTACCCGCACCCGCTCCTGCGAAGGCGGCCGAACGCCCGCGCCCAGCCTCCGCTCCCGAGCGGCCGCGGGCGGCCATCAAGCGTCCCATGTCGCTCTCCGAGCGCATCGCCGCCGCGGCCGCGACCACGCCCAAGGTCAAGGCCGGGAGCCAGCGCTTCATGGGCGCTCTCGACTAGACCCGCAGGATGCCCCTCTCCGGCCCACGAAAAAGGCCGCCATGCGGGAACATGGCGGCCCTGGTCCGGTGGTCTCGGCAGGCTCAGGCGGCGGTGGCGAATGCCTCGGCCGGGAGCTTCATCATGTATTCGCTGCCCGCTTCCAGCTTGCGGCGCAGCGCGCCCGCATCGGGGAGGAAGCGTTCGGCGTAGTAGTTGGCCGAAACCAGCTTGGCCTCGTAGAAAGCGCGGTCATCTGTCTCGCCCGCGAGCTTGGCCGCCGCGACCTTGGCCATCTTCAGCCAGAAGAAGCCGAGCGTCACGATGCCCATGATGTGCATGTAATGATGCGCCCCCGCGCCGAGGTGGTTGGGGTTTGCCATCGCGTTCTGCATGAACCACATCGTCGCCGCCTTCTGCTCGCCCAGCGCCTTCTCGAGCCGCTCGGCAACGGACTTGAGTTCGCCGACCTGCTTGGCCGACGCGATCTCTTCATCGATCATTGCGAAGAAGGCCTGGATCGCCTTGCCGCCGCCCGCAGCGAGCTTCCGGCCACACAGGTCCATCGCCTGCACCCCGTTGGCGCCTTCGTAGATCATTGCGATGCGGCTATCGCGCACGAACTGCTCCATTCCCCATTCGCGCACATAGCCGTGGCCGCCATAGACCTGCTGCATGTTGTTGGCGATGTCATAGCCCTTGTCGGTGCCGTAACCCTTGATGACGGGGGTCATGAGACCGATCAGCAGATCGGCCTGCTCGCGCTCCTCCTCGGTCTGCGCCTTGTGGGTCAGATCGACCTGGAGCGCGCCCCACAGGCACAGGGCCCGCATCGCCTCGGTGAACACCTTGGCGTCCATCAGCATCCGCCGCACATCGGGATGGACGAAGATCGGGTCGGCTTTGGCAGCAGGGTCAGCGGGGCCGGTCAGCGCACGGCCCTGACGGCGGTCGAGCGCGTAGGTCACCGCGTTCTGATAGGCGACCTCGGCCTGGGCATAGCCCTGGATGCCGACGCCAAGGCGCGCGGCGTTCATCATGATAAACATCGCGGCCAGCCCCTTGTTCTCCTCGCCCACGAGATAGCCGGTCGCCCCGTCGTAGTTGAGCAGGCACGTGGCGTTGCCGTGGATGCCCATCTTCTTCTCGATCGAGCCGCAGGTGACGCCGTTGCGCTGCGCAGGGTTGCCGTTTTCGTCGAGGATGAACTTTGGCACGATGAAGAGCGAGATGCCCTTGGTCGAATCCGGTGCGCCCGGGGTCTTGGCCAGCACCAGATGGATGATGTTGCTGGTGAGGTCATGCTCGCCGGCCGAGATGAAGATCTTGGTGCCGGTGATCGCATAGGTGCCGTCGCCATTGGGCACGGCCTTGGTGCGGATCATGCCGAGATCGGTGCCGCAGTGGGGTTCGGTGAGGTTCATCGTGCCCGACCATTCGCCCGAGATCATCTTGGGGACATACATCGCCTTCTGTCCGTCGGAGCCCTTGGCGATGATCGCGGCGATCGCCCCGTTGGTGAGGCCGGGATACATGGCGAAGGCCTGGTTGGCCGTGCCGGTGTATTCCTCGAGCACGAAGCCGAGCACGTGGGGGAGGCCCTGCCCGCCGAATTCCTCGGGCTGGGCGAGCGTTCCCCAACCGCTTTCGACATAGGCCTGATACGCCTCCTTGAAGCCCGGAGGCGTGGTGACGCTGCCGTCCTCGTGCCGGGTGCAGCCGTGCTCGTCGCCGGCCTGGTTGATGGGGGCGAGCACCTCGGCGCAGAACTTGCCGGCCTCGTTGATGACCGTGTCGATCATGTCGGGCGTGGCGTTCTCGAAGCCCGGCAGGTTGCCGTAGCTGGCAAGGTCAAGCACTTCGTTGACGACAAAGCGCGTGTCGCGGGTGGGCGCGGTATAGGTCGGCATCACTAGTTCCCTTGAGTGAGCGGCGTGGTTGAAGCGGAATGGTGGCCTTAGCGCATCAGCGCAGGTCGAGCTTTTCGATCTCGGCCACGAAGTCGGTGAGTTCCTTGATGGAGGAATCGATGTCGTCGCGCTGCGCTTTCAGCTTGGCGATATGCGCGCGGCATTTCTCAATGGTGACGCGGCGCTGTTCGACGCGGCCGTCGTCGAGGTCGTAGAGGTCGATCATCTCGCGGATTTCGGTCAGCGAGAAGCCGACGTTCTTGGCGCGCATGATCCAGGCGAGCCGCGCGCGATCGCGCTTCGAATAGACGCGGGTGAGGCCGATGCGGGCCGGGCTGATCAGCCCCTCGTCCTCATAGAAGCGCAGCGCACGGGCTGTGCAGCCGAATTCCGAGGTGAGATCGGAAATGGTGAACTGTTCGCGCTCGTGGACATCCGGCCTGTCGAGATGGGCGCCGTTGCGGCGCGGCTCGGCGCCCGAGTCGGTCGCGAGGTCCTTTGGGGGAGTGGTTGCGGGAGCGGTTGCCATGCCGACCCCATACCTTACGTTTACGTGAGCGTCAAGTTGCGTCGGTCACCAGCAACGGCCCGCCCTCGGCCTGCTCGATGCGGCGGAAGAAGCAGCTGCGCGCGCCGGTGTGACAGGTCGGCCCCGCGGGGCGGGCGCGAATCAGCAGCGCGTCCTGATCGCAGTCGACCCGCGCCTCGACGACGTTGAGGACATGACCGGAGGTTTCCCCCTTCATCCACAGCTTGCCGCGCGAGCGCGACCAGAAGTGGACTTTGCCGGTCGCGAAGGTCGCCGCGATCGCCTCGGCATTCATGTGCGCGACCACCAGCACCTCGCCTGAGAGGTGGTCGACCACCACCGCGGTGACCAGCCCTGCGGCATCGAACCGGGGTGCGAAGATGGTGCCGCGTTCCCGCTCGTCGGTGGTGAGAGGCGTCTGGTCCACGATCTTGGCTCCATGGAGGTGAAAGAAATGGCGCGGAATCGTGCCACGGGCGGGCGCGCAATGCGACGATTGTTGCAAGCACACAACAGCAGCCGGCAAAAAAAGTGCATGAGCAAGGTTTGATCTTCCGTGAAGTGCGGCGGGATGGAAGAAAGCCTTCGGAGCTTCCGCAAGGGGTTCTCAACCGAACGAAGGCACCGCCCGGTGCTGGGTTCAGGGGGTGACCGGACCGCATGACTGGCAGCGGGGTGCCAGCGCGACCGGTTGAACGATAGGGACTGGATCCCGGCAGCGAAATTAGGGGGTCGCTGTCAAAACCCGCAAGGGTAGATCCGCACCGTTTCGTCACGTGGCGCCCGGGGCCGAAAGGCCTCGGGCGTTATGTGTTGGGCCCCGCCCTGCCCGCTCACCCGTCTGGCCAGTCGATCCCGTGCCCCGGCGCGCCGTGCTCGACTCGCGCGAAACAGGCAACTGCGACCGAGGCCGGGCCGGCGGCGGCAATGGCGGCGAGGCAGGCGCGGCTCGTTGCCCCGCTCGTCAGCACATCGTCGACCAGCACCACGTCGCGCCCCCGCAGCCGCGCCGCCTGCGCGGGATGGACGACGATCGCACCGGCGAGCGCTCGCTCGCGCGCGGCTCGTCCGAGCCCGCCGAGACTCGGTGTGCGGCGGCGGCGGATCAGCGCCGCGACCGCCGCCTCGCCCTTGTCCATCCGCGCCAGCTCCTGCGCGAGAAGCGCCGCCTGGTTGAACCCGCGCTGCCATAGCCGCCAGCGGTGGAGCGGCACGGGCACCAGAAGCGGCGGCCGCGCTCCGGCGGGCGTCACCGGGAGGCGCATCGCGATCAGCCGCGCCAGCAGCCGCGCGAGCGAGCTTCGCCCGCCATGCTTGTAGGCGAGCACCAGTCTGCGCGAGGTATCGTTGTAATAGGTCGCCGCGAACACCGGCACCGGACCGCCCGCCGCTTCGTGATGGTCGGGAACGGCGAGCAGACTCCAGCAGTCGCCGCAGAGCCCCTCCTGGCTGACGATCGCTGCGCCGCACGCCGGGCAGCGCGGCGGGTAGACGAGGTCAACCAGCGGTCCGAACTGTCTGGCGAGTTGTGCGACCACGGCCATGAGACAGCAATGTCGCACGACTTGCGCTCGACAGGCAAGCGCGGCAGGGACGCCCGGATGAGCACCCCGGCGATCCCCACGATCTTCAGCGCAGCCCGCCGGGAGCGACGGCTCGCCCGCGCCCGCGCCCGAGCCGGGCGGCAGGGTGCCGCGGGTTTCCTCGTCGAGGACATGATCGATGACACGCTCGAACGCCTCGCCTTCCTGCGCCACGATCCGGCGCGGGCGCTGGTGGTGGGCGACTGGACGGGGATGCTGGCCGCGAGTCTCGCCCAAAGCGGCACGCAGGTCGAGGCACCCGCCGCGTGCGATCTCGAGCTGCCGCACGCTACGGGCGGACATGACCTCATCGTCGTGATCGGCCTGCTCGACGCGGTCAACGACCTGCCCGGTGCGCTCATTCACCTGCGCGCTGCGCTCGCCCCCGGGGGGCTCGTGATCGCGCATTTCATCGGGGGGCAGAGCCTGCCCGCCCTGCGCGCAGCGATCCTCGCTGCCGAGCCCGAGCGACCCGCCGCCCGCATTCATCCGCTGGTCGATCCCCGAGCCGCGCCCTCCCTTCTGCAACGCGCGGGGTGGAAGGACCCGGTGGTCGATACCCACATGCTGGGCGTGCGCTATTCCTCGCTCGACCGGCTCGTCGCGGACTTGCGCGATCAGGGCCTCGGCAACGCCCTGGCGAGGCCCGCTGCGCCCCTCGGCAAGGCGGCGTTCGCACGCGCCCGCGCCGCCTTCGCCGCCCGCGCCGAGGCCGATGGGAAGGTCACCGAGACCTTCGAGATCGTCACCCTGACCGGGCGTCGCTCGCTCGCGGGAACCTAGCCCTTCCTGAGCGCCGATGCCTTGAGTGCAGCCTGCGCCGCCGCAAGCCGCGCGATCGGGACGCGGTAGGGCGAGGCGCTGACGTAATCGAGGCCGACGCTCTCGCAGAAGGCGATGCTCGCCGGGTCGCCGCCATGCTCGCCGCAGATGCCGAGCTTGATGTCGGGCCGGGTTGCCCTGCCCCGCTCTGCCGCCAGTTCGACCAGCTGGCCGACGCCTTCGATATCGAGGCTGACGAAGGGATCGCGCGGGAAGATGCCCTTATCGACATAGACGCTGAGGAACCGCGCCGCATCATCGCGCGACACGCCCAGCGTCGTCTGGGTCAGGTCGTTGGTGCCGAAGCTGAAGAACGCGCCTTCCTCGGCGATTTCACCAGCCATAAGCGCGGCGCGCGGCAGTTCGATCATGGTGCCGACCAGATAGTCGACCCGCGTGCCGGTCTCGGCGAAGACCGCCTCGGCTTCCTTGTCGACGAGCGCCTTGAGGATCGCGAGCTCACGCTTGGTGGCGACGAGCGGGATCATGATCTCCGGCAGCGGCGCTTCGCCTGAGGACTGCTTGACCGCACATACCGCCTCGAAGATCGCGCGCGCCTGCATGGCGTAGATCTCGGGAAAGGTGATCCCGAGGCGGCAGCCGCGATGGCCGAGCATCGGGTTGAACTCGTGGAGCTCGCCCGCGCGGCGCTTCAGGTGATCGACCCCGAGACCGGTCGCGTCCGCCAGCTCGGCGAATTCCTGATCGGCGTGCGGCAGGAACTCGTGGAGCGGCGGATCGAGCAGGCGGATCGTGCAGGGCAGGCCCGCCATGACCTCGAAAATCGCGGTGAAGTCCGCGCGCTGTTCGGGCAGCAGCTTGTCGAGCGCACGGCGGCGACCCGCTTCGTCCTCGGCGAGAATCATCTGGCGAACCAGCGAGATGCGCGAGGCTTCGAAGAACATGTGTTCGGTGCGGCACAGACCAATGCCCTCCGCGCCGAATTGGCGCGCCATGCGGCAGTCCTCGGGGGTCTCGGCATTGGTGCGCACCTTCATGCGCCGCAAGCTATCGGCCCACACCATCAGCGTCCCGAAGTCGCCCGCCAGCTCCGGCTCGACCGTGGGCACGATGCCGAGCATCACCTGCCCGGTCGCCCCGTCGAGGGTGATCGCATCGCCCTCCTTCAGCTCGGTCGCGCCGATGCGCAGCGAGCGCGTCGCGCGGTCGATCGAGACCTGGCCCGCCCCGGACACGCAGGGGCGGCCCATGCCGCGCGCCACCACGGCCGCATGGCTCGTCATCCCGCCGCGCGCGGTAAGGATGCCCTGCGCAGCGTGCATCCCGTGGATGTCCTCCGGGCTGGTCTCGACCCGCACCAGGATCACTTTCTCGCCGCGCCCGGCCCATTGCTCGGCGGTGTCGGCGTCGAGCACGATCCGGCCCGCCGCCGCCCCGGGCGAGGCGGGAAGGCCCGTAGTCAGCACGTGCCGCTCGGCCTTGGGATCGAGCGTCGGGTGGAGCAGCTGGTCCAAGGCCATCGGGTCAACCCGCCGCACCGCCTCGCGCTCGTCGATCAGGCCTTCAGCCACCATGTCGACCGCCATCTTGAGCGCCGCCTTGGCGGTGCGCTTGCCCGAGCGCGTCTGGAGCATCCACAGCTTGCCGCGCTCGACGGTGAACTCGATATCCTGCATGTCCTTGTAGTGGAGCTCGAGCAGATCGAACACGCGGGCGAGCTCGGCGTAAGCGTCAGGGAGCGCCTCTTCCATCGAGAGCGGCTTGGCCCCCGCCGCCTCGCGCGCGGCCTTGGTGAGGTATTGCGGCGTGCGGATCCCCGCGACCACGTCCTCGCCCTGCGCGTTGATCAGGTATTCGCCGTAATAGGCGCGGTTGCCGGTCGCGGGATCGCGGGTGAAGGCGACGCCGGTGGCGCTCGTTTCACCCATGTTGCCGAACACCATCGCCTGCACGTTGACCGCCGTGCCCCAGTCACCGGGAATGTCGTTCAACCGGCGGTACACCTTGGCGCGGTCCGAATCCCAGCTGTCGAACACGGCGCGGATCGCGCCCCACAGTTGCTCGTTCACGTCCTGCGGGAAGGGCCGGCCGAGCTCCTCCTCGACGATCCCCTTGTATTCGCCGACGAGCGCCTGCCAATCTTCGGCCGCCATCTCGGTGTCGTTGTAGAAGCCCTTGTCTTCCTTCGCGATCTCGAGCGCTTCCTCGAACAGCCCGTGATCGATCCCGAGCACCACGTCCGAATACATCTGGATGAAGCGGCGGTAGGAGTCCCAGGCGAAGCGCGGGTCCCCGCTCGAAGCCGCCAGCCCCGCGACGGTCGCATCGTTCAGCCCGAGATTGAGCACCGTGTCCATCATCCCCGGCATCGACACCCGCGCGCCCGAGCGGACCGAGACCAGCAGCGGATCGCCCGCATCGCCGAAACGCTTGCCGACACTCGCCTCGACATGGGACAGCGCCTCGTCGACGGCCTGCTTCAGGCCATCGGAGAACCCCGCCCCGTCGCGCAGATAGGCGACGCATTCCTCGGTCGTGATCGTGAAGCCGGGGGGGACCGGCAGGCCGATGCTGGCCATTTCAGCAAGGTTTGCGCCCTTGCCCCCGGTGACGGTCTTGTCCTTCTGGCGCGGATCGGAGTGATCGGCCTTGCCCCCGAATACATAGACCGTCTGCAGTGTCATGCCAGTTCCTCGTTAGTTGACTTAGTTCATACGGGGCGGACTGCGGGGAGAAGATAAGTTTCTGAAAAATATGGGATAGTTTGTTGATTGTTGGATGACGTTTGCGGCGTCCTACATCATCCCTCGATCCGGCTGAAATCGGCGACCCGGTGCACCGCGTCGCGGAAGGCGGCGAGCAGAGCGAGCCGGGCCGCGCGCTTGTTCGCATCCGCATCGTTGACGGTCACCTCTTCAAAGAACCTGTCGATGGGCGCGCGCAAGGTGGCGAGCGCGGCCATCGCATCGGCAAACTGTTCCTGCTCCACCGCCTGCGCAGCGCGCGGGGCAGCGGCATCGAGCGCGTCGATCAACGCCTTTTCGGCCGGTTCGGGCGTGTAGGAGAGATGCTCCGCCGCCGCATGGCGCTCGGCCATCTTGGCTGCGATCACCGGGGCGAGATCGGGATCGTCGACCCCCGACAGCGGATCTTCCTCGCCGGTCTGCGAAATCTCGCCCTCGATCCCGCGCCAGTCCTCCTTCTTGAGGATATTGGCGGCGCGCTTGTAGCCCGCGAGGAGATTGGTGCCGTCCTCGGTGGTGACAAAGGCCTGAAGCGCATGGACACGGGCGAGCAGGCGGACGAGATCGTCTTCCCCGCCGAGCGCGAACACCGCGTCGATCAGATCATGGCGGACCCCGGCCTCACGCTGCTGGACTTTGAGGCGGTCGGCGAAGAACGCGGAAAGTTTTGTCTCCAGAAAGCCCCCCCAGACCACTTGGAATTTCTCCAAATTGTCCTCGACGGCTTTGAACAGAACCGACTCCAAACGGAAGCGCAGATCGTTCGTCAGAATTAGCGAAATGATACTCAACGACGCTCGGCGGAGCGCAAACGGATCCTTAGATCCAGTCGGAGCCTCGTCGATCAGGAAGAATTGGGTCAGCGTATCCAGCTTGTCCGCCAGCGACACAGCCACCGTCACCGGCGCAGTGGGCACAGCATCCCCCTGCCCGACCGGCTTGTAGTGATCGCGGATCGCCTCGGCGACCTCCCGCGGCAGGCCTTCCTTGGCGGCATAGTAGCCGCCCATCAGGCCCTGCAATTCGGGAAACTCGCCGACCATCTCGGTGACGAGATCGGCCTTGCACAGCCGCGCGGCTGCTTCCGCGAGGTCGGCGAGGCGCGCACTATCCTCCCCTGCCAGGGGAGGGGGACCATCCGAAGGATGGTGGAGGGGCGAGCCACCGCGATCCGAGAGGTCACCTTGCGGACCAGCGCCGCTCGCCCTTCCACCAGCTTCGCTGGTCCCCCTCCCCGTTCCGGTGAGGATTATCCCCTCCTCGCATAGCCAGCGCGCGAGCCTCGCCACCCGCTCGACCTTGTCCGCGACGGTGCCGAGCTTCTCGTGAAAGGTGATGCGCGCCAGTTTCTTCGCGTGATCTTCAAGGGACGTCTTCTGGTCCTGCTCCCAGAAGAAGCGCGCATCGGACAGGCGCGCGGCGAGGACCTTGCGGTTGCCGTCGACCACCACAGCCGGGTCGCGCGCTTCGATATTGGCGGTGCAGACAAATGCGTTGGCGAGTTTGCTCCCCTCCCGCTTGCGGGAGGGGTCGGGGGTGGGAAATTCGGCGGGTCCGGCTTCGTGCCCACCCCCAGCCCCTCCCGCAGGCAGGAGGGAGGCTTCGCACACGAAGTATTTCTGGTTCACCCGCGCGGTGAGCTGGATCACCTCGGGCGGCACATCCAAGAAGGCCTCGTCGAAGCGGCCCAGCAGCGGCACCGGCCATTCGGTGAGACCCGCGTTCTCGATGACGAGGCCCTCGTCCTCGACCAGCGTCAGGCCCGCTTCGGCTGCGGCCGCGCGCGCGCCATCGCGGATGATCGCGGCGCGCTCCTCATGGTCGACGATCACGTGGCAGGCGCGCAGCTTTTCCGCGTAGTCGTCTGCGCTTCCGATGGTGATCGGGCCTTCATGGTGGAAGCGGTGGCCCAGAGTATTTCGACCAGATGCGATGCCGGTTGAAACGGGCCTGACATCCACATCCCCTTCCGAACTCGCGTAAATGTCGAAGTGAGACGGCAATTCAAAGTCGACGACCTCACCATCGAGAAGGGCGATTATCCCCGACAGGGGACGCACCCAACGGAGCGAGGCGGTGGTGATCGATGCCTCACCCCAACGCATCGACTTGGGCCATGAGAACTGAGTGATGATGTACGGAATGACCTGCGCCAGCACCTCGGTCATCGCCCGGCCTGGCGTGTTCACCACCGCGAACCACGTCATGCGGCCCTTGACGTCCCGCAGTTCCAGAGCCTCGCGCGTGATGCCATTCTTCTTGCAGAAGCCGTCGATCGCGGCATCGGGCGCGCCTTCGGGCGGGCCCTTGGCTTCCTCGCTTATCGCCTCGGTCGCCAGCGGCAGCCCCCGCGCGATCAAGGCGAGACGGCGCGGGGTGGACCAGACGGTGAGCGCGCCCACCTCGACCCCGGCGGCATCGAGCTCGCGGCGGAACAGCCTTTCGAGTTCCGCGCGCGCCCCGGCCTGCATCCGGGCAGGAATTTCCTCGCAGCGCAGTTCGAGCAGGAAGTCGGCCATCAGACGAGACTCCACCCGGGGTACTTCGCCTGCCACTCCGGGGTCATCTTCTCTGCATAGGCCTCGCACGAAGACCGCGCGAGGTCGCGCACGCGGGCCATGTAGCTCGCGCGTTCCTGCACCGAGATCACGCCGCGCGCCTGGAGGAGGTTGAACACATGGCTTGCTTCGACCGCCTGCTCGTAGGCGGCGATGGGAACCCCGGCGGCGAGGGCATTTCGGCACTCCGCCTCGGCCTTGGCGAAAAGGTCGAACAGCGCGTCCGTGTTCGCGACCTCGAAGTTCCACTTCGACATCTGGCGCTCGTTCTCGAGGAACACCTCGCCATACGACACCCCGGCGCTGTTGAACGCGAGGTCATAGACGTTGTCGACGCCCTGGATATACATCGCGAGGCGTTCCAGCCCGTAGGTGAGTTCGCCCGCGACCGGCTTGCAGTCGAAGCCGCCCATCTGCTGGAAATAGGTGAACTGGGTGACCTCCATCCCGTCGCACCACACTTCCCAGCCCAGCCCCCAGGCGCCCAAGGTCGGGCTCTCCCAGTCGTCCTCGACAAAGCGGATGTCGTGCGCCAGCGGATCGATGCCGATCGCGGCGAGGCTCTTGAGGTAGAGTTCCTGAATGTCGGACGGGCTCGGCTTCAGGATCACCTGATACTGGTAATAGTGCTGGAGCCGGTTGGGGTTCTCGCCATACCGCCCGTCGGTCGGGCGGCGACAGGGCTGGACGAAGGCGGCGTTCCACGGCTCAGGGCCGAGGGCGCGCAGCGTGGTGGCGGTGTGAAAGGTGCCCGCTCCCATGCGCATGTCATAGGGCTGGAGGATGACGCACTGGCCTTCCGCGCTCCAGAAATCGTGGAGCGTGAGGATCATGTCCTGGAACGAGCGCGCCGGGTCGCGCGGCGCCTGGACGAACCGGGGGCGGAGGTGGGGAGCGGCACTCATGGCGGCTCGCCATGGCCGAACGCCCCCCGAGCGTCAATGCCGCAGCGCAGCAACCGAGATTGGTCCCGGCCGCAGTGGTCAGGGCCCCATGACACGAAGTCAGGTGTTCTTGACATAGTCAGCGAATCGCGACATATGGTAAGGTATACCTGACATAATCGGGGTTCAATCAAAGGCCTTAGAGGAGGCTTCAAGATGCACTTTATGAACAAGACTCTCTGCGTGAAGCAGTGGCAGGCTTTCGTGATGCTCGGCCTTAGCGGCTTCGCCATCGGCTCGATCCTTGCCAGGCTTGCGGGCGCAGTGGGGCTCTGAGACGCGGTGAAGAACCGTCTCAAGGTGCTGCGCGCCGAACGCGACTGGAGCCAGGCGGAACTCGCCGGGCGGCTCGACGTGTCGCGCCAGGCGGTCAACGCGATCGAGACGGGCAAGCACGACCCCTCCCTCCCCCTCGCCTTCCGCATTGCCCGCCTGTTCGACATGCGGATCGAAGAGATTTTCGACGACGGAGAAGCACGATGATCGACCGTCCGACCTCCAGCACCGAGCCGCGTCCGATTGGCCCGGGCGAGGCGCGCACCCGTCAACGGCGGCGCCGGCAGGCGGTGTATCTCGGTGTGGCGATGATCGTTGGCGCCGTCACGGGCCTTGCGACGGGCCTGTTCGACAAGGGAGGCGGCGATCTCTTTGCAGGCGGGGCGGAGCAGCTCGCGCTCGACCCGCCGGCGGCCCTCGGGATCGCCGCGCTGCTGTTGTTCGGCCTTATGCTCCTGCCGCTCTACGGGTTCCGCACCATCGACGAGCTCAAGCGCGAGCAGAACCTCGTCGCCTTCACCGGCGGGTGCATCGCGGTGTTCTCGGGCTTCCCGGTCTGGGCGGTCCTGCACGCCGGCGGATGGGGCGCGGCCCCGCACCCCTTCGGCGTCTGGGCAATGGGCTTTGTCGGCATGTCCGTCTCCTGGCTCTACGCGTGGTGGCGGACCTGACGCCGGCGTCCGCTTCGCTTGCCTTGCGCCTTGCCATCTGTTCCAAACCCCCCCTGCCCCTGAAAGGACTCCCCTCGATGAAACGCTCTACCCTCCTCGCCCTTGCCGCCGCCCCCTTGGCGCTGCTGGCCGCGAACCCTGCATTCGCTCAGGACCATGACGCGCATGCCGGTCACGCCGCCCCGGCTGCGGAGGCCGCCGCCAAGGGCCCGGCGCTGTGGAAGGTCGCCGACGAGGACACCACGATCTACCTGTTCGGCACGGTCCATGTCCTGCCTGAAGGCCTCAACTGGTACGACCAGACGATCGCCTCGGCCCTCACCGGCGCCGACACCTTCGTCACCGAGATCCCGATGGATTCCGGCAGCGAGGCGCAGCTCCAGCAGCTCACTCAGGCCAAGGGCGTGCTGCCGCAGGGCACCACCTTGCGGAGCCTGCTGACGCCCGAGCAGACCGAGGAGTACACCGCGGCGATGGCCAAGCTGGGCGTGCCGGCGGAGGCCTTCGATCCGCTCAAGCCGTGGCTCGCCGCGCTCACCTTCTCGATCATGCCGCTGATGCAGCAGGGCTACTCGCCCGCGAGCGGGGTGGAGAAGGTGCTGCTCGCCAAGGTCGCGGGCAAGCCCACCGATGCGCTCGAGACCGCCGAATTCCAGCTCGGCCTGTTCGACGGGATGAGCCAGGACGCGCAGATCGCCTTCATGATGGAGGCCGCGAACGGGATCGACGAGGTCAAGCCCATGCTCGACCGCATGGTCGCCGAATGGGCCGAGGGCGATGCCGAGGAGCTCGCCGCAGTTATGAACGAGGGCATGACCGATCCGGCCGTGGCCGAGACGCTGCTCTACAAGCGCAATGCCAACTGGGCCGAATGGATCGACACCCGGCTCGATCAGCCCGGCAGCGTGTTCATCGCAGTCGGCGCGGGCCACCTGGCGGGTGAGCGCAGCGTGCAGGACCAGCTCGCCGCCAAGGGCATTGCCGTCACGCGGGTCAAGTGAGCGGGGCGCCGGTCCGGTGATCCTCGCGCTGACGGCGGGCGGGCTCGGCCGGGTGGTGCGCCGCCTCGCGGGGCTGGCGCCCGCCCTCGCGCTCTGCCTCGCCGTGGCGGGCTGCGACGGCCAAAGCAATGCTCCCCCCGCGCCTCCGCCCGACCCGCTGCTCTACGAGATCGCCTCGGTCGATGGCGTGGTCGAGGGCTGGATGTTCGGCACCATCCACGCCCTGCCTCCGGGAACCCGGTGGACGACGCCCGCCATCGCCGAGACGATTGCGGCGGCCGATCTGCTGGTGGTCGAGATCGCCGCGCTCGACGATCGCGAACGGCTTGCCGCCACCTTTGCCGAACTCGCCGCGAGCCCGGGCCTGCCGCCGCTCGCCGCGCGGGTGCCCCCGGCATTGGCGGGTCCGCTCACCGACCTGCTCGCGCGCGGCGGCATGTCCGCAGGCCGCTTCGACGGGACCGAGACCTGGGCGGCTGCGATCAGCCTCGCGCAGGTCGATGCGGTGGGCGACCCCGCAAGCGGCGTCGACCGGGCGCTGCTTCGCGACTTCGCGGGCCGTCCGGTCCGCGAGCTCGAGGGCGCCCGCGCACAGCTCGCGATCTTCGACCGCCTGCCCGAGGCGCAGCAGCGCGCCATGCTTGCCGCCGTGGTGCGCGAGAGCGACCGGACCCGCAGCGACCCCGCCCGCCTCCAGCGCGCCTGGCTGCTGGGCGATGCGCAGGCCATCGCGCGCTCCACCCGCGAGGGCTTCCTTGCCGAACCGGCCCTTCGCGAGGCACTGCTGACGGGGCGCAACCGGCGCTGGGCGGCCGCGCTCCTGCCGCTTCTGCGCGAGGCTCCGCGCCCGCTGATTGCGGTCGGTGCGGCGCATCTGGTCGGGCCCGACGGGCTCGCCGCGCTGCTGGAGGCACAGGGCTACCGCGTCCGCCGCCTGCCCTAAAGCGGTTGCCAAGGCGGGCTTCTGCCTCTAAGGGCCCGCGCTTCGGCGTTCCGGTCATCCCTGGAGGCGGTCCGCCGGATAGCACTCTTCAAACACGCATTCGAAAGGCAATTGTATGAGCGACGCTCTCACGCTGCCGGCCGAGGCGCGCGAACGGGCTGGCAAGGGAGCCTCCCGAGCACTTCGCCGCGAAGGTCGGACCCCTGCTGTCATCTATGGCGGCAAGGAAGAACCCACCCTGATCCACGTCGAGCAGAAGGAACTGGTCCGTCAGCTGATGACCGGCCACTTCATGAACTCGATCGTCAACATCGAGATCGGTGGCAAGACCGTTCGTACCCTGCCCAAGGATGTGGCGTTCCATCCGGTGACTGACCGGCCGACCCATGTCGACTTCCTGCGCCTCAGCGCCGATGCCCAGGTCACCGTACAGGTGCCCGTGGTGTTCGTGAACGAGGAAGGCTCGCCCGGCCTCAAGAAGGGCGGCGTGCTCAACATCGTGCGCCACGAGCTCGAACTGGTCTGCGCCAGCGACGCGATCCCCGACGAGATCCAGATCGATGTGACCGGCAAGGACGTGGGCGATGCGATCCACATCAGCGACGTGACCCTGCCCAAGGGCGTCTCGAGCGCGATCACCGACCGCGACTTCACCATCGCCACGCTCGTCGCCCCCTCGGCGCTCAAGAGCAGCGAAGGCGACACCACCACCGAGACCGAGGCCGAGTAAGCCCGCCTCGCCTCTCGACGGCTTCCAGGAACGCCGGGCTTCTCGGAAGGGAAGTCCGGCGTTCCGTTTTGGGTAGGCCGCAGCTAGGAACACGCCATGCAGATCTGGGTCGGCCTCGGAAACCCCGGACCGCGCTATGCGCTCCACCGGCACAATGTCGGGTTCATGGCCGTGGATGTGATCGCCGACATGCACGGCTTCGGACCGGTGCAGAAGAAGTTCGCCGGTTGGGCGCAGGAGGGGCGGATCGGCAGCGAGAAGGTGCTGCTGCTGAAGCCCGCGACCTTCATGAACGAGAGCGGCCGCAGCGTCGGCGAGGCGCTGCGCTTCTACAAGCTGGGGACACACGCGCTCACCGTGTTCCATGACGAGCTTGACCTTGCCCCCTTCAAGGTGAAGGTGAAGCAGGGCGGCGGCCATGCCGGGCACAACGGGCTGAGATCCATCGACCAGCATCTGGGGCCGGACTTCCGCCGCATCCGCCTCGGCATTGGCCATCCGGGCCACAAGGACCGGGTCACCGGGCACGTGCTCGGCAATTTCGCCAAGGCGGAAGAGGACGATCTGGCCGCCATGCTCGGCGCGGTCGGCGCGGAGGCGGAATGGCTGGCCAAGGGCGACGATGTGCGCTTCATGAACGACGTGGCGCTCAGGATGCAGGGCTGAGGGGCGTTGATCGTTGGTCACCGCGTGATAATCTCGCCCCCATGACCCGCCTCGACCGCCGCACCCTCCTCGCCGGAGCCGCCGCCACCGCCTCGCTCGCCGCCGCAGCCCGCGCGCGCGCGGCCGAACCGGTGTACACCCCCGATCTCGACTTCGAGGGCAAGAGCGTCCTCATCACAGGGTGCTCCTCGGGCTTCGGGCGGGCGACGGCGGAACTGCTGGCGCGGCAGGGCGCGAAGGTCTTCGCCACCATGCGCGCCCTCCCCCGCCCCGAGGCGGAGCAGCTGCGCATTCTCGCGCTGGCTGAAAAGCTAGACCTTCAGGTGATCGAGCTCGACGTGACTTCGGACGATGAGGTCGCGGAGGCGGTGGCTGCGGCCGAAGCGGCAGCGGGCGGCGGGATCGACGTGCTCGTCAACAACGCCGGGATAGGCATCACCTCGCCGGTAGAGGTGCAGGACATGGAAGCCACCCGCCTGATCTTCGACACCAACGTGTTCGGCCCGCACCGCCTGGCCCGCGCGGTGCTGCCGGGTATGAGGAAGAAGGGCACGGGCCAGATCATCCAGATCTCGAGCCAGCTCGGCCGCGTGATCACCCCGTGGTCCGGCCACTATTCGGCGACCAAGTTCGCGCTCGAGGCGATGAGCGAGCAGCTCGCCTACGAACTGGTGCCGCACAACATCGACGTCACGATCATCGAGCCGGGCGGCTATCCGACCAAGGTGTGGGTCAACCGCAACATCTACTCGGCGGCGCTGAAGGAACGGGCCGAGGCGCGGCACACCGATGGCTATCCGCAGCAGGTCGCGCGCATGGGACAGGAGGACGGCTCGGGCCGGGCGAACGATCCTCTGGACGTCGCCCGCGCCATCGGGGGCCTCATCGCGCAGCCTCCGGGCACACGCCCGCTGCGCCTGCCGGTTTCCCCGGGGAACAAGCCGCAGGTGCCGATCAACGAGGTGACCGCACGGGTCCAGACCGATTGGCTCGGCGGATCGAGCGTGGTCGGCCCGCTCGTGCGTGCGGTTCACGGACGGTGAGGCTCTAGCCAGCGCCCCGCCCGCTCGCTAAGGGCGGCGCTTTGCATATAGCCAGGGCACAATCATCATGGGTTTCCGTTGCGGGATCGTGGGCCTTCCGAATGTCGGCAAGTCCACGCTGTTCAATGCGCTCACCGAGACGCAGGCGGCGCAGGCGGCGAACTATCCCTTCTGCACCATCGAGCCCAATGTCGGCCAGGTCGCTGTTCCCGACGAGCGCCTCCAGAAGATCGCTGCCATCGCCAAGAGCGCGAAGATCATCGAAACCCAGCTCGGCTTCGTCGACATCGCAGGGCTGGTGAAGGGCGCGAGCAAGGGCGAAGGGCTCGGCAACCAGTTCCTCGGCAACATCCGCGAGGTCGACGCGATCGTCCACGTGCTGCGCTGCTTCGAGGATGACGACATCCAGCACGTCGCCAACAAGGTCGATCCCATCGCGGATGCGGAGGTGGTCGAGACCGAGCTGATGCTGGCAGACCTCGAAAGCCTCGAAAAGCGTGTTCCCGCCGCCGCCAAGCGCGGCGCGGCGGGCGACAAGGAGGCAAAGGCCATGGCAAGCGTGCTCGGACAGGCGCTGGAACTGCTGCGCGAAGGCAAGCCTGCGCGCCTCACCGTGCCCAATGATGACGAGGAGGAACGCCTTTTCAAGCAGGCCCAGTTGCTCACCGCCAAGCCCGTGCTCTATGTCTGCAACGTCGCCGAAGAGGACGCCGCGACCGGCAATGCGCTTTCGGAAAAGGTCTTCGCCAAGGCCGCTGCCGAAGGTGCCGAAGCCGTGGTCGTCTCGGCTGCGATCGAGGCCGAACTGGTCGCCATGCCCGAAGAAGACCGAGGCGAGTTCCTCGAAGCTTTGGGCCTCACCGAAAGCGGCCTCGCCCGGGTGATCCGCGCCGGCTACAAGCTGCTCGGTCTCAAGACGTTCTTCACCGCCGGTCCCAAGGAAGCGCGCGCCTGGACCTTCCCGGCGGGCGCCAAGGCCCCGCAGGCCGCGGGCGAGATCCACTCAGACTTCGAACGCGGCTTCATCCGCGCCGAGACGATTGCCTATGAGGATTATATCGCTCTGGGCGGCGAAGCAGGCGCGAAGGAAGCGGGCAAGCTCAGGCAGGAAGGCAAGGAATACGTCGTGCAGGACGGCGATGTGCTGCTGTTCAAGTTCAATGTTTGAGGATCATCCGCACCATTCAATCTGCACTAAAATCTTAAGGTTGCTCCGTAATTCTTCGATTTGATCGGCTTCCTGATGACGGAATGCCCAGCCAACTCCCAGAATTTCCTCAATTATGCGTGCGATAAGGCGCGCCAGCTGGGGAATGCCCGCGATATCGATGGACCACCCCATTGGTTCAAAATGAACGAATTGATTGCGAAGCTCGTCGTTAAAGTTGCGCAAGAGGGCTAACTCAGCGTCGTTAATTGTAATGCCTGCACCATTCCGCCGGTCGCCTGCCGAATGCGGTTTGCGCACTGCCTTTAGCAAATCAGGAAGAGCCATCAGGTATGTTTTTGGGGCTCTTGTACCAGGATCAGTTCGAGACCTCTCAAAAAAATCAATCCATTCAGCGGCATTTTTCTTGGTAACTGCTCCCAAGGGCGGCGCCGTAGTGGTCAAATGACAAACGCATGCTCCTTGAAGCGCCGAGTGCAACGCAAGCAACACCCATTTGAATGCTAGCGAATCTGTGTGAACGTATCTCGCGGTCCGTATCGCGTGCCGGAGTGAACCGACCACATCCTCTGCCTCGTTCGTGTTGATCCAGCGCCCAGCCATGTCTCAATGCCGCCCGAACAGCTTCTCGACATCTTCCATCGACAGCTTCACCCAGGTCGGCCGCCCGTGGTTGCACTGGCCTGACCGCGGCGTCGCTTCCATCTCGCGCAGCAGCGCGTTCATCTCCGCCACGCTGAGCACCCGTCCCGCCCGCACCGATCCGTGGCAGGCCATCGTCGCCAGCACCAGTTCGAGCCGCTCGGCGAGCAGCAGCGCGCCGCTATCTTCCTGCTTCCCGTGCTTGGCGATGTCGTCGGCAAGATCGGTCAGCAGCTTGGCGGTGTCGGCCTTGGCAATGGCAGAGGGCACCGCGCGGACCAGCATCGCGGAGGGCCCGAAGCGTTCGATGACGAGGCCATAGCGCGCGAGGCCCTCGGCAGCGTCCTCCAGGCGGTCGCAATCGACCTCGTCCAGTTCGACCACATCGGGCACCAGCAGGGCCTGCGAGCGGCGCACTCCCTCCTGGGCCCCCGCCGCGCGCAGGCGTTCGAGGACGAGGCGTTCATGTGCGGCGTGCTGGTCGACGAGCACCAGGCCATCGGCGGCCTCGGCGACGATATAGGTGTTGGCAACCTGCCCGCGCGCGATGCCGAGGGGGTAGGACTGTGCCTCGGTCGGTACGGGTACGGCTTCCTCGGCGCGGCCCTGCGGTTCGGCGAGCGGCGCGCTCCAGGCGGGACGCGCTTCGCCGAGGCGCGCCTGCGGTGCGGTCCAGTCACGGCCCGAAAATATGCTCTCGAGCATCGAAGTCATCGGCGCGGGTGTCGGGGCGATCGGCTCGGCCTGCCAGCGCGCCATCGCTGCCCGGTCGGGCCCTTGCGCGGCTCTGCGGTCGCCGGTCGCCAGCGCTTGCCTGAGGCCGGACACGATGAAACCCCTCACTCCCGCCGAATCCCGGAACCGCACCTCGGTCTTGGCCGGGTGGACGTTCACGTCGACATCCTGAGGGGGCAGTTCGAGGAACAGCGCCAGCACCGCGTGGCGGTCCCTCGCCAGCATGTCGGCATAGGCCCCGCGCACCGCGCCGACCAGCAGCCGATCCTTCACCGGCCGCCCGTTGACGAAGAGATACTGGTGGTCCGCGACGCCCCGGTTCCAGGTCGGCAGGCCCGCGACGCCGGTCAACCGCATCACCCCGTGCGGCGTGCCGCGTTCCAGCGCGATCGGCACCGAATTGTCCTTGAGATCGTGCGCGATGATCCGCGCCACGCGGGTCGCGAGCTCCTCTCCCGCCTGGAGCGAGAGCACGGTGCGCTTCGCTCCCTCCCCGACCGTCTCCAGCGTGAAGGCAATATCGGGCCGCGCCATCGCCAGCCTTCGCACCACGTCGAGGCATGCGGCATATTCGCTGCGGGGCGAGCGCAGGAACTTGCGGCGCGCGGGAACCTTGGCGAACAGCTCCTCGACCCGCACCCGGGTGCCGGGCGGGAGCGCGGCGGGCTCGTCGCCCAGTACGGCGCCGTGATCGACGATCCGCCGCCAGCCTTCCCCGTCGGCCACGCGGCTCTCGATGGTGAGCCGCGCAACGCTGGCGATGCTCGGCAGGGCCTCGCCCCGGAAGCCGAGGCTCGTCACCAGCTCGATCGCGCCATCGGGGCCGATCAGCGATTCGGGGAGCTTCGAGGTCGCGTGCCGTTCGAGCGCGAGGGCGAGCGCGTGGCGGTCCATCCCGCAGCCGTCGTCGACCACCTCGATGCGCTGCAATCCGCCGTCCGCCAGCACCACGCCGATTCGGCGCGCACCGGCGTCGATCGCGTTCTCGACGAGCTCCTTCAACGCCGCAGCCGGGCGCTCGACCACTTCGCCCGCGGCGATGCGGTTGACGAGAGCGGAGGGGAGGCGGCGAATTTCCGGCATTTGCGGGAACGCTAGCGATGAGCCGCCGCGATTTCGAGAGCAGCCGCCCAGAAAACGCCGCCGCAGTGGACAAATATTTTGGCCTTTTGCCCACGGATTCGCTAGGCGCGCGCAGTCATGTCATAACCGGGTCGAATTCCCCTGCAGTCGCCCCCACCGGCTTGCAGTCCCGCCCCGCCATTCACCGGAACACCAACACAGATGAGCTTCCTGTCCAATCTCTTCAAGTTCGGCTCGCAGAACATGGCGATCGACCTCGGCACCGCGAACACGCTGGTCTACGTGCAGGATCAGGGGATCGTCCTCAACGAACCCTCGGTGGTGGCGATCGAGACGATCAACGGCATCCGCCGGGTCAAGGCCGTGGGCGACGATGCGAAGATGATGATGGGCAAGACCCCGGACAGCATCGAGGCGATCCGCCCGCTGCGCGACGGCGTGATCGCCGACATCGAGGTCGCCGAGCAGATGATCAAGCACTTCATCCAGAAGGTGCACGGCAAGAAGTCGATGTTCCGCTATCCCGAAATCGTGATCTGCGTGCCTTCGGGCTCGACGTCCGTCGAACGCCGCGCGATCCGCGATGCGGCCTCGAACGCGGGCGCCTCGGATGTGCACCTGATCCTCGAGCCGATGGCCGCCGCGATCGGCGCGGACATGCCGGTGACGGAGCCGGTTGGCTCGATGGTCGTCGACATCGGCGGCGGCACCACCGAAGTCGCCGTCCTCAGCCTTCGCGGCCTTGCCTACACCACCTCGGTGCGCACCGGGGGCGACAAGATAGACGAGGCGATCGTCAGCTACGTGCGCCGCCACCACAACCTCCTGATCGGTGACGCGACCGCGGAACGCATCAAGAAGGACTACGGCATCGCCATGATCCCCGAGGACGGCGTCGGCGAGACCATCACCTTGAAGGGCCGCGACCTCGTCAACGGCGTGCCCAAGGAAATCACCATCAACCAGGCGCATGTCGCCGAGGCCCTCTCCGAGCCCATCGGCGCGATCGTGGAAGGCGTGCGCATCGCGCTGGAAAACACCGCGCCGGAACTGGCTGCGGACATCGTTGACCAGGGGATTGTGCTCACCGGCGGCGGTGCCTTGATCCGGCGGCTCGACGAGCATCTGCGCGAAGAGACGGGCCTGCCTGTCTCCGTCGCCGAGGACCCGCTCACCTGCGTCGCCATCGGCACCGGCCGGGCAATGGAAGACCCGATCTATCGCGGCGTGCTGATGACCGCGTGACGCCTCTCGATCCAAGCCGGAAGGGACTCTAGGCGATGGCGCCCCCCTCTTCGCGCCGCTCGGGCTTTTCGAAGAAGGCGCAGTTCTCGCTGTTCACCGGCTACCTCCTGGCCGGAGCGGGCGCGTTGCTCGGACTTGCCCTGCTGGCCCTGTCGCTGTGGCAGCCCGCTGCCTTTGCGCCGCTGCGCGGCGTGGCGAGCGACGTGGTGGTGCCGGCGGGCACGGCGAGCGCGATCACGCGGAGCGGCACGCAGGGGCTGTTCGCCGGCATCGCCGCCTATCTCGACGCTGGCGCGCAGAATGCGCAATTGCGCCGCGAGATCGAGGTCGCCCGCATCCGCCTCGGGGAGGCCGAGGCGGTCAAGGCCGAAAACCGGCGGCTCAAGGGCCTGCTGTCGCTGCGCGACAGTGCGGCAAAGCCGGTCGCCATCGCGCGGCTGGTCGGCTCGACCGCGACCAGCGGGCGGCGCTTCGCCTATCTGGGCGCAGGCGCGGCGCAGGGCGTCGAGCCCGGCATGCCGGTCCTCTCCGCGCGCGGGGTGGTCGGCCGGGTGCTGGAGACGGGCCGCATCTCCTCGCGGGTGCTGCTCCTCACCGACCCCGAAAGCGTCCTGCCGGTCCGCCGCGCCAAGGACGACGTGATCGCCTTCGCCGAAGGGCGCGGCGACGGGATGCTGCGCATTCGCCTTGTCAATCTCGGGATCAATCCGCTCAAGGTCGGCGATCTGATGGTGACGAGCGGCGCCGGCGGCTACTACCGCCCGGGCGTTGCGGTGGCGGTCATCGCCAAGACCACCGCCGACGGCGGGATCGCGCAACTGGTGGCCGAGCCCGCCGCCACCGATTTCGTCGCGGTCGAGCCGGTGGCCCAGCCCGCCGCGATCGCCGAGCTGGCCGATCCCGAAACCGCCGTTCCCGCCGCCGCGCCCACGCCGGGCGCCGCGCCTTCTCCCACGCCCTCCCCCCCCGCCGCAGCCGTGGAGGAGTGATGGAGCGGCTCGACCCCCGCGCCCGCTCGGACATCTACGGGCGGCGGATCAACCGCGCGCCCTCGCCGCTGCGCGCGCGCAGCGTGCCCTACCTCACGATCATGGCGGGATCGCTCGCGCCGGTGCTGCTGATCGCGGACCTCATGCCGCTCTCCCCCTCCTTCGGCTTCCTGATGCTGCTCGGCTGGCGGATGGTGCGCCCCGGCCTGCTGCCGTTGTGGGCCGGCGCGCCGCTCGGCGCCTTCGACGACCTGGTGAGCGGCCAGCCCTTCGGCAGCGCCGTGCTGCTGTGGTCGATCGCGATGATCGTCATCGAGCTGATCGAGACCCGCTTTCCCTGGCGCGGCTTCTGGCAGGACTGGTTCACCGCCAGCCTCATGGCGACCGCCTACTGGTTCGCGGCCCTGCTGATGTCGGGCGCGAGCGTCACGCCGGACATGCTGCTGGTGGCTTTGCCGCAGCCCTTGCTGGCAGTGCTTCTCTATCCGATAATCGCGCGCATGGTCGCCGGACTCGACCGGTTTCGCCTCAAGCGGGCGCGAAGGATCGACTGATGAAGATCCCGTTCCTGCGAGACGGACCGCAGCGCACGCCCCGCATCGTCAACGCCTCGATCCTGCGCAGCAGTTTCGAGCGCCGCGCCGTGATCATCGGCGCGGTGCAGGGCGGCATCGGGGTGCTGCTGGCGCTGCGCCTCGGCTACCTCGCGATCGCCGAGAACGAGAAGTACCGGCTCGAATCCGAGAGCAACCGAGTCAACCTCACGCTGATCCCGCCGCGGCGCGGGTGGATCCTCGACCGCAACGGCGCACCGCTGGCCTCGAACCGCGCCGACTTCCGCGTCGATCTGATCCCCGAGCGCCTCCAGGACGCCGATGCCACCATCGACCGGCTCGGGCAGCTGCTGTCGCTCGAGCCGGCGCGGATCGCCGACATCAAGGACAAGGTGGCGACTGCGCGCGGGTTCCAGCCCGTCGAGGTGGCGAGCGGGCTGCAATACGAACAGTTCGCGGCCCTCAGCGTGCGCCTGCCCGACCTTCCGGGCGTGGTGCCGCAGCGCGGCTTCTCGCGCTTCTACCCGACCGCCTCCAGCGTCGGCCACCTGATCGGCTATGTCGGCCCCGCCTCGGCCGAGGAATACGAGAAGGACCCCAATCCGCTCCTCATCACGCCCGGCTACAAGATCGGCAAGGATGGCCTCGAGAAGCAGTTCGAGAAGGAACTGCGCGGCATCCCCGGCGCGCGGCGGGTGGAGGTCACGGCGGGCGGACGGATCGTGCGCGATCTGGAAACGCGCGAGGACGTGCAGGGCAACCCCATCCGCCTCACCATCGATGGTCCCTTGCAGGATTACGCCGCGCGCCGCATCGGCCTCGAAAGCGGCTCGGTAGTGGTGATGGATTGCCGCACCGGCGACCTTCTGTGCATGGCCTCGATGCCGAGCTTCGATCCCAATTCCTTCTCCGACGGGATCGGCGGGGTCGAATACGCGATGCTGCGCGACGACGAGCGCGTGCCGCTGCGCAACAAGGTGCTGAAGGGCCTCTACCCGCCCGGCTCCACCGTCAAGCCGATGGTGTCGATGGCGCTGATGCAGGCCGGGATCGATCCCGAGGAGACGGTCAATTGCGGCGGCGGGCTCAGGGTCGGCAACCGCGTGTTCGGCTGCTGGAACAGGCGCGGGCATGGCGCGACCAACATGGCCAAGGCCATCTACCAGAGCTGCGACGTCTATTTCTACGCCATGGCCCAGCGCACCGGCATGGACCCGATCGCGGCGATGGCGCGGCGCTGCGGGATGGGTCAGGAGTTTCCCCTCCCCGTCACGAGCCAGTTCTTCGGCACCGTGCCCGACCCTCAATGGAAGATGAAGAAATGGGGTCGGGAGTGGCAGGCCTTCGACACGGTCAACGCCACCATTGGGCAAGGGTACATGCTCTCGAGCCCGCTGCAACTCGCGGTGATGGCCTCGCGCCTCGCCACCGGTCGCCACGTGATGCCGCGCCTCACCCTCGACACCGCGCCCAAGGGTTTCGACGACATCGACTTCCCCGCCGAACAGGTCGCCTATGTGCGCCAGGCGATGAGCGACGTGGTCAATGGCCCCGGCACCGCCGGACGCGCGCGCCTGCCGATCGAGGGGACGCTGATGGCCGGCAAGACCGGCACGGCGCAGGTCGTCTCGCTCTCCATCTCGAACGGCAAGTCGGGCCCGTGGAAATATCGCGACCACGGCTTGTTCATCTTCTTCGCCCCCTATGACAAGCCGCGCTATGCCGGGGCGGTAGTGATCGAGCATGGCGGCGGATCGGGCGCGGCCTATCCGATCGCGCGCGACGTGATGACCTTCCTGTTCGATCCCGCCAAGGGCCTCGAGGCGCTCGCCGCGCTCGAGGCCGGGTGGGGCGGCACGGCGCAGCAGCGGCTCGAGGCGCGCTACGCCGCCTACGCCGCCGAGCGCGGTGCCAGCGTCAGCCGACCGCCGCGTCGCGACGAGGAGATCTTCGACCGGGTCGAGGCCGAGGCCCGCCTCGCCGCCGCGCAGACCGAGGCGATCGCCGACGAGGTCATCGCCCCGCGCCCCGAGGCCAATCCCTCCGGAACCCCTCCCGGCGCGGGCGCGCCCGACCAAGCGGGCGCAGCGCCCGCCCCCCCTCCTCCCGCCCCTATCGAGGTCAGCGAATGAACACCCTTGCCGCCCGCGGGATCGTGCCCGAGCCCATCGCCCGCCAGCCCTGGGAAATGCTGATCCCGCTGGTGCTGCTCACCGCCTTCGGAGGGCTGGTGCTCTATTCGGCGGGCGGGGGTTCGATGGAGCCTTTTGCCATGTCGCACTTCATCCGCTTCATGGTCTTCTCGGTGATGACCGCGATCATCGCCGCCCTCCCGCGCGAGGCGATCAATGTGCTGACCTACCCCGCATACACGGCGGTGCTGCTGATGCTGCTGGCAGTCGAAATCGTCGGCCAGGTCGGTGGCGGTAGCCAACGCTGGCTGGAGGCGGGGCCGATCCGCATCCAGCCCTCGGAGATCATGAAGCCTGCCGTGGTGCTGGCGATGGCGCGCTTCTACGCGACCCTGCCTTCGGGGATGATCGGCTCGTGGCGCTCGGTGGTGCCGGCGGGCATGCTGATCGTCCTGCCGATCGGGCTCGTCCTGATGCAGCCCGACCTCGGCACCTCGGTCGCGATCGCCTTCGGGGGCGTGGTGGTGATGTTTCTTGCGGGCCTACCCATGTGGTGGTTCCTGCTCGCGGGCGGCAGTGCGGTGGCGGCGGCGCCGCTCGTCTATTTCTTCGCGCTCCACGATTACCAGCGGGCGCGGGTGACGACCTTCCTCGATCCCGAAAGCGACCCGCTCGGCGCGGGCTACCACATCGCCCAGTCCAAGATCGCGATCGGATCGGGAGGGCTGTTCGGCAAGGGGTTCAACAACGGGACGCAGAGCCACCTCAACTACCTGCCCGAACCGCACACCGACTTCGTCTTCTCCAGCATGGCCGAGGAGTGGGGGCTGATGGGCGGGCTGTTCGTGCTCGCCATGTATGCGCTGATCCTGAGGTGGGGGTGGAAGGTGGCGAGCGAGGCCGAGGACCGCTTCTGCGCGCTCCTCGCGGCCGGGGCGACCGCGACGATCTTCTTCTACATCGCGATCAACCTGCTGATGGTCATGGGCTTGGCGCCGGCCAAGGGCATCCCGCTCCCGTGGATGAGCCACGGGGGCTCATCGATGATGACCAACATGATCTGCATCGGGCTCCTGATGATGGTCAATCGCTGGAACCGCATGGCCCCGCGGCGCGGCCTCGCGGTCTGATCCGCACCCCACGCGATTAGCCTCTTGCCATCGGGGCGGGACGCGCTAAATGCAGCGCCTCACGCGAATCGAGGGCCGCTCCGTCGCCCCGATCGGCGCTTCCAGAGGTCCCCCAGGGATCATAAGGAAATGGACGCATAGCTCAGTTGGTAGAGCAGCTGACTCTTAATCAGCGGGTCCTAGGTTCGAGCCCTAGTGCGTCCACCAAACTTCTCAAAGACTTAAGGTGAGATTACACCCCTTCGGCGGGGGTGTCGAGAGCCCGTTTAATCGCCACGTAATCAAGTGACCTCGCGCTGTGGCGTAAAGTGCTGGAGAAGCGCCGCGTAGGAGAGCGTGCCGAAGGCCGCCTTCGTCGGGCTTTCGCTGCTCCCCGATGATTTTCTCACATTCCGATGTGCCTCTCACATCTTAGTGATTGACCGTCCCACCATGTCCCTCTCAGTCCTCGACCAGGGTTGCAGCAGGGTTGTTTTCGGCCCCTCCCCATTTCTTGGTATTGACGCGCTGCAAAGCGAACGGCCGCGCATTGCCATCCGTCAAAACTATCCTGATCGGCGCCATCGATGCGGATGAAGGACGCGGCAGAGGTGCAAGCTGCTCAACTACTTGCTAGTATCCGCTGATGCGCACCGACCTTGATCATCTGCCCCCGCAAAAGCAGCGCGAGCTTGAGCGCGTGGTTCAGCTGATCTTTGAGGAGTTCGACGACGCCTTTGCTCTGGCCAAGCACGAGTGGAAGAAGGCAGGACGCATCCTCAAGGTGATCCTCTACGGCAGCTATGCGCGCGGCACCTGGGTCGATGAGCCGCACACCGCCAAAGGCTACCGGTCGGACTTCGATCTGCTCATTATCGTCAGCGACAAGCGGCTCACCGACCGGGTGAAGTACTGGGCCAAGCTCGATGAGCGGCTGATGCGCGAATATGGTCTCACCGGCACGCTGCGCACCCCAGTGAACTTCATCGTCCATACCCTGCAGGAGGTGAACGACGGGCTCGCGCACGGGCGCTACTTTTTCATGGACGTGAAGGCCGAAGGGATAGCGGTCTACCAGTCCGACGACACCGAACTCCACACCCCGAAGCCCAAGACACCAACACAGGCGCTTTCCATGGCAACGGAATACTTCGAGGAGTGGATGCCTAGCGGAGCGGGGTTCCTGAAGGGATATCGCTTCTACATGTCGGAGGGCGACTGGAAGAAAGCTGCATTCCTGCTGCACCAAGGTACAGAGGCAATCTATCACTGCGTCCTTCTAGTCACGACGTTCTACACGCCTCACGTGCACAACCTCGGCTTCCTGCGCACCCAGGCTGAGCGGATCGATCCGCGCCTCACCTACGTCTGGCCACGTGAATTAAAGAAGGATCGGGCACGGTTCGAGAAGCTCAAGGACGCCTATGTTAAGGCGCGCTATTCCAAGCATTATCGCGTGACGAAGGAAGAGCTCGAATGGCTCGGCGCGCAAGTCGAGGAGCTGGGGCGCGTCGTACACGAAGTATGTTCGGAGCGGATCGAGAGGCTGAAGTCAGAGGCCAAGGCGAGGCCGGATAAGGTTCGGTGATCGGGCAGTATCCCAGAGTCCGCTTTCGTGGAGTTTGAGCCAGAAGCCGACATTCTGAAACCGACCCCAATCCGGCCACCACCAGCTGCCAATCATCCCTAGCAAACTGCTTTGTCCCGGCGGATGCTCATCGGGCGCGGCGCAGCCCTTTGATGCCTTCGCAACAATCCGTGCATTGGCCGTATCGTGACATTTGGTCACTGCAAGGCTATGGGCCTCGCGAGATGACCCGCTTGCGCGCCCTGATCCGTGACCATGCCCGGCTGACGCTAGTGCTGCTGGCGCTTGCGCTGGCGATAAAGGCCGTGGTGCCGGCGGGGTTCATGCTCTCGGCGGGCGGAGACCGGTTTCTGACGGTGACGATCTGCTCGGATGCGAGCGGTAGCCCCAAGCAGATGCAGATCGCCATTCCGGGCAAGCAGGATACGGGCGGCGATCATTCCGATGCCGGCGCCAAGGCGACCCACTGTGCCTTCTCCGGCCTCGGCAATTCCGCTCTCGGCGGGGCCGATCCGCTTTTGCTTGCAGTAGCACTCGCCTTCATCCTGCTGATCGGCTTCGCGCCGCTGCCCGCGCTCCCTGCGCGCGATATTCCCTTCCTTCGTCCGCAATTGCGCGGCCCTCCAGCCTCCGTCTGACACGCTGAACCCTCTGTGTCGGTAAGCCCGACGCTCGTCCTTATCGGGCGAGCCGGGCTGTCGGAGTATCATTCCCATGTATGGCATAACGGACTGCCCCGCCGGGCAGCCGCAGGCGGATAGAACCGCCACCCACGCCGCCCCGCGGGCTGTGCTGGTGCATCTGCATGAGCACCGCTCGCACCTCTCGCAGGACGCGCGCGCCACCTTCAACGTGCTGATCGCCGTCTTCATGGCGATGGCGATCCTTCCTGCGCTGCGCGGGCAATGGCTGGTGCCCGCCTATGCCATCGGCACCATGGGGCTTCTGGTGGGCCTGCTCGACTGGCACCGCCGCAAGCAGCCTGCAGCCGAATGGCTCGCCATCGAAGCGGGCCGGGTGCGCTGGCGCAGCCTTGCCCACGACACAATCGAATGGCCATTGATCGGCACTCGGCTGATTGCCGACGACAGCCGCCCTGCGCGCCTGCGCCTGTGGCTCACCCACAGCGAGCATAGGGTCGAGATCGGCAGCTGCCTCAGCCTTGAGGAGCGCCGCGCCATTGCCCCGCTCATCACCCGAGAACTGGCTGCGGCTCGCAGCCAACGCCCGTTGTCAGAGGAGACTTCATCATGATCCGCACAACCCTTGCCGCTGCCCTGCTGGGTAGCACTATCCTGCTCGCCGCCTGCAACCAGGCCCCCGAGACCCCCGCTGCCAACGAAGCTGCCGCCAGCATCATCGCCGTGACCGAGCCCTGGTCGCGCGAGACCGCCGAGGGCCAGAACGCGGGCGGCGCTTTCATGACCATCGCCAACACTGGCACCGCCGCCGACCGCCTGACCGGCGGCAGCACCCCGGTCGCAGGCCGGGTCGAGATCCACACCATGTCGATGGACGGCGGCGTGATGCGGATGCGCCAGCTCGACGAGGGGCTTGAAGTGCCTGTGGGCGGCGAAGTTACGCTCAAGCCCGGCAGCTTCCACGTGATGCTGATGGATTTGAAGCAGCCGCTCAAGGCTGGGGACACAGTGCCGCTCACGCTCACGTTCAAGGGCGCAGGCACTGTCGAAACCGAGCTTGTCGTGAAGCCCGCAGGCACGATGGCCCCGGAGATGAAGCACCGCGAGGAGGGCAAGCCCCATGGCTGATCCCTTCCACGAACTGGAGGAGGAGCCCGCGCCCGAGCGGCAGGCCGGGGGGCTCAAGACATTGCGGCTCGTCCTGTGGGGCGTGGTGGCGCTGGTGGTTGGCATCGGCCTTGTCGCCATGCTTGCCCCCGGCCGCACGTCCAAGCAGGCGGAGCAGGCCTCCTATGCCGACCTCATCGGTGGGCCGTTCGCGCTGACCGCGCCCGACGGCTCGCGCGTGACCGACCAGACCTTGAAGGGCACGCCCTTCGCGATCTTCTTCGGCTTCACCCGCTGCCCGGATGTCTGCCCCACCACGCTGTCGCGCATGGCGCAGTTGCGCAAGCAGCTGGGGCCGGATGGCGAGAAGTTCCGGATCGTCTTCGTCTCGGTCGATCCGGGGTATGACAGCCCGGAGGATATCGGCCGCTATGTCGAGCTGTTCGACACCCCGATCCTTGGCCTGACCGGCACCGACGCTGAAGTGAACGCCGCCGTCAAAGCCTACCGCGCCTTCTACCAGAAAGTGCCGATGGGCGAGGGCAAGGACTACACCATCGACCACACCGCCAGCGTCTACCTGATGGACGCCTCTGGCAAGCTCCAGTCGATCATCGCCTACGACGAAACCAATCCCACCGCACTTGCCAAGCTCAAGCGGCTCGTGGGCTGACCTCTCTCAACATCAAGGATATTCAGACAATGAACCGCTTCTCTTTTGCTGCCCTTTTGGCAGCCACCTCGCTCGCCACGCCTGCTTTCGCGCAGGAGCAGGCACCCGAACCCGAAACCCAAACCGAAACCGGCGGCTGGACGCCGGGCAACATCACCGTCATCGGCAGCCGCGGCAACTACACCGTCGACGAAGCCAGTGTCACCCGCACACCTGTGCCGCTTACGCAAGTGCCGCAATCGATCCAGGTCATCACGAGCGAACTCATCAAGGACCAGGAACTGGTCACGCTCGATGAGGCGCTGCGCAATGTCTCAGGCGTCGTCCCCTCGCTCCCGTCTGAGATCGTGCTGGTCAACCCGATCGTGCGCGGGTTCGAGGCGGAGATCTTCACCGACGGACTGATCGGTTATGGCGACACCGCCGTGATCGACCCGGGCAGCCTGTGGAATGTCGAGCGCATCGAAGTCGCCAAGGGGCCGACCTCGACCCTGTTCGGCGGGGGCATCGGCTCGCCCGTGGGCGGGCTCATCAATCTCGTCTCCAAGACCGCCAACGGCAAGACCTTCCTTGACGGGCGTATGCGGGCAGGCAGCTTCGAGACTTATTCGATCGCTGCCGATGCGGGCGCGGCGATCACCGACAGCCTCTCGGCCCGCGTGGTGGCCGAATACCAGTCGTCGGAAGATTACATCGACGTCGTGGAGATCGAGCGCCTGCTGATCGCCCCCTCGGTCCGCTTTGCGCCGTCCGAGGACACGGAGATTGTCGGCCGCTTCACCTACACCCGCGTCGCCCAGCTGGAATATGCTGGCCTGCCCGCGATCTTCGTCAATGACCCGCGCGTCGATCCCGAACGCTTCACCGGCGCCACCAACGCGCCGGATACCGAGGTGGAGAACCTCACCGCGCAGATCGAATGGACCCAGCGTCTTGGCGAGGGCCTGACTTTCAACCTGCGCGGGCGGCGTTACGAGAACGACTTCCGCGAATTCGCCACCTCGCCCTTCCTTGCGTTCTTTCCTTGCGGCGCAGCTTCGGGGCTCAATGCCACTTCCTGCCCGCAGATCCGCGCACAATTGCCCGCCAGCATCGACGAATGGACGGTTGATGGCTCGCTGACGGCGGAGTTCACCACCGGCCAGATCGAACTCGTGGTGCTCGGTGGGGTGCAGTGGGACCGGGCGGATTACGACGCGGCGATCGGTTTCGATCTCGTGAATGTCGTGGCCTTCGATTCCGCCAACCCGGCATCAGACTTCGATTTCTCCCCGGTCCCGGCGCTGTCCGGCTTCAACACCAATCGCTACGAGACCCTCGCGGTCTATATGCAGGATCAGCTGACCATCGCTAACCGCCTGCATGTGCTGGCTTCGCTCCGCTATTCGCGCCTCGGCCTCACCGAATTCGTCGGCGGCACCAATGACGAGGTCTATCACGAATGGGACCCTCGCCTCGGCGTCACCTTTGATGTGACCGAAGGCGTCAGCCTGTTTGCGGGCTATGCCACCGGATCGCGGCTGTCGATCTTCTTCAACGGCGCTACCAGCCCCGTGCCCGAGCGGTCGGAAAGCTGGGAGGGCGGGGTCAAGTTCGCGCTTGGGGACACCGGCCTATCGGGCACCGTCGCGGCCTTCCGGCTCGACCGCAGCAATGTCCCGACGCCCGATCCCGCCACCTTCTTCACCTCGATCCAGACCGGCGCGCAGCGCAGCGAGGGGATTGAGGCGGACTTCATCTACGAACCCTCGCCTGCATTCTCGCTGCTGGCTACATATGGCTACAGCGACGCCCGCGTCACCGCCGATACGGTGATCCCGGTCGGCAGCCGCCTCCCGCGCGTGCCCGACCACCGTGGCCGTATCGCCGCGCGCTACCGCTTCCTTGATGGGGCGATGGAGGGGCTGGAACTGGGCGCGGGGATCACGGCGGCCAGCGACAGCGTGATTGCGCTCCCCAACGGCGCGGAGGTCGACGGCTACGTCATAGCGGATGCACAAGCGAGCTATGAAATCGGCGGCATCCGCATCGGCCTCCGGGTCGATAACCTGTTCGGCGCGGATTACTTCGTGCCCTACCAGTATTTCGCGCAAGACGTGGTGCGCCCCGGCAATCCGCGTTCGGCCTTCGTGACGCTCGGCTTCGGCTTCTGAGAGGAGAAACGACAATGACCCTAGATAGACGCGCCCTTCTGGGCGGCATGACCGGTGCGGCGATGCTTGCTCCGTTCCTTGCGCTGGAACAGGCGATGGCGCAGACCGGTGCGGGGCACACCCCCGCCGCCGGTTCGCCCAGCCTTGAAGAACAGAAGGCCATGGCCGCGCAGCACAACACCACGATGCAGGACCTGTTCGGCGAGAACCTGTTCAAGAACGAGCAGATCGCCATGCTGCTCTACCCCGGCTTCACCGCATTGGATCTGGTCGGGCCGCATTACTTCTTTGCCTGCCTGTTCGGCGCGAAGGTGCATCTGGTCACGACCGGGCCTGATCTCGCTCCGGTGGCGTCCGATCTCGGCCTTGCGATCTCTCCCACGGTGACGCTGGAGTATACACCCGCCGACCTCGACGTGCTGTTCTTCCCCGGCGGCACCAAGGGGACGATGGACGTGATGCGCTCCGAACGGACGATGGCCTGGGTCAAGGACCGTGCCTCGCGCGCCAAGCACATCACCAGCGTGTGCACCGGCTCGATGATCCTCGGCAAAGCCGGGCTCCTGAAGGGCAAGCGCGCGACTTCGCACTGGGCGACCTTCCCGGTGCTCAAGGATTTCGGCGCGATCCCGACCGATGAGCGAGTGGTGAAAGATGGCAACATCCTAACTGGCGCGGGCGTTTCAGCCGGGCTCGATTTCGCCATCGCGCTTACCGAGCAACTGCGCGGCCGCGACTACGCCGAAGCGCTGGTGCTGCAGGCCGAATACGCACCCGAGCCACCGATTGTCGCGGGTTCGATGGCAACTGCCTCCGCCCCGGTCGGCAACATGATGAGCCAGATGTTTGCCCCCGTCGCCGAGCAGTTCCGGGCGCTGGCCAAGAGCTGAGTGTTCAATCGTGAGAGCCGGGCAGCATCACGCCGCCCGGCTCAATCGACGAACTGGGTAGCCGCCATTCCGGTTTCCACCCACTTGCGGCCGTTTAGCTCACGCTCTGCGCCACCTAATAGCGGACGTTGCGCATGAGACTTACGCTTGCCTCTGCTCGCCAAGCGCAATGGCTATAGTGGCAGCGATCGATTCTTCCGCGCGCCGGCGCGTCGCTTCATCCTTGCTCGACAGATCGCGCCGCATCCAGTCTGGTAGACGGACAAGCGCGGCGAGAACGCGCTCCGACAGTTCATTGGTCATCCGTTGTCCCGTGGCATTACGGCATAAACTGAGCAACCTTCACGCTAGTGGGCGATCCGTTCAGGCACCGCAGTGTAGCAGATTGGCTGCACGTCGACTGCATAGCCGTAGACATGCAGAAGCAGACGCAATGCTGCGCGAAAGCACGTAGAACGCGCTTGGCTGCAGAGGTTGACGATCTCGGCCTGGGTGTCTGTGAGCGTCTGAGATGATGAGTGAATTACGATCGCCGCTGTATTTGGCGAGCACTTGGCAGCAGCCGGGGCTTGCAATGATGTGGCCCGTGGCGCGACCCTTCCTCCGGTTCAACGGAGGCGAAGGAGTCGTGTGATGGAGTACTTTGCAGGGCT